>Ga0226835_1000079_pt1 | contig 200177 bp, 194 predicted proteins | sample LAC_MetaG_1_FD_163627 | JGI IMG/M metagenome (GOLD analysis project Ga0226835, IMG submission 163627) | Anaerobic ammonium oxidizing microbial communities from anammox membrane bioreactor (MBR) in UC Berkley, California, United States -... | ecosystem: Engineered > Bioreactor > Anaerobic >...
CCACAGCTCGCTCGGCGACATCACCCCGGCGGAGTTCGCCGCGGCGTATCGCCAGCGGCTCGAGCAGGCAGTATCTTTAACCGCGGACTCCAACCGGAATCCGTACTAAACCGGGGAGCAGGTCGCACGGTCGATATCTGCACGGCAGGATTCCTGCTGTTCCTGATCCTGATATTCGTTTTTAGCGCAACGATGCCCGAACAAGCGGCGGGCTTTGCAAAGGCAATAGAGAATCCGATTGTCGCCAGCGTCGTGCTGTATTTGATCTGGCTGCCTGCTGAGGCGGTGCTGCTGTCGTTGTTCGGGACGACTCCGGCCAAGTGGCTGTTCGGCATCAAGGTCGCACACCCTGGAGGCGGCTTGCTGTCCTTTTCGGAGTCGTTGAACCGCTCGTTTCTGGTCTTTGTTCAGGGCGTCGGGTTCGGCATTCCATTCGTCGCACTGTTCACGCAGTTGTTCGCGTATCGGCGGCTGACGAAAACGGGCACGACGCTGTGGGATACATCGACAAGCGCGGAGGTGCTTCACAGAAAGTGGGGCGTGTTCCGCGCGCTCATGTGTACTGCCGCCGTGTTCGCCGTACTGATTCTGATGAGTGCCTTGAACGCGGCAGGCAATCGATAACGACAACAGGAGGAAGCAATGGCATACGAAGACCCCAACGCGCCGTCACAGCCCCAGACACGCGCGCCTGCCGCACCTGCCGCAGCAGCACCAGCGGCCACACCCGAAAAGAAGTCCGGCTCATGGGACTGGCTGTGGCCGTCCATTGTTGCGATCATCATCGTCAAGGTGTTCGGCCTCGTTGGCGGCCTGGTTACCTTTGGCTGCTACTACTGGCTCAAACCGAAGCTGGGAACGTGGGGCGCGGTTGCTGCCTCCGGCGTCATCGGCGTGGTGGTTGCCATCGGCCTCATGGCGATGATTCGTAGCTGACCCTGACCTGCTGCGCAGCGCACCGATTCGCGCAGCTGCTTCCCGCCACGCCACCGACTGACCGAGCCTTGGTCTGGCCGACGCCGCCCAAACGTGGGAGAATTGGCAGGACTTGGCAATCATATTTCAACGTCGGCAAGGGCAAGGCGATGGCAGACGCAGAAGACGAAATCCTCACGCTGGATGAAGTCGCGGCCTACCTGAAGGCGGGCAAGCGCACGGTCTACCGGCTCGCGGCGGACAAGAAGATCCCGGCGTTCAAGCTCGGCGGCACTTGGCGGTTCCGCAAGGCCGATCTGGAGCAGTGGATTGCGCAGCAAACAACAGGCGGCCAACGCGAGGGGAAGGCATGACAAAACACCAAGACCAAAGCCAGATCAAATGGGTCGCCGACTTCATCTGGAATATCGCCGACGACCGTCTGCGCGACGTCTATGTGCGCGGCAAATACCGCGACGTGATCCTGCCGTTCACCGTGCTGCGGCGGCTCGACGCCGTGCTGGAATCCACCAAGCAGGCGGTGCTGGAGCGAAAGCAGTTCCTTGACGCGCACAACGTGGCCGAGCAGGACGGCGCGCTGCGCATGTCGGCGGGCCAAGCCTTCTACAACGTCGCCGACTTCACGCTGGCCAAGCTGAAAGGAAGCAGCCAAGGGCAGCGCCTGCGCGACGACTTCATCGCCTACCTCGACGGTTTCTCGCCCAACGTGCAGGAAATCCTCACCAAGTTCAATTTCCGCAACCAAATCCAGAAGCTCGTGGATGCCCACGTCCTGGGCTACCTGATCGAGGACTTCCTTGATCCCGAGGTCAACCTCTCGCCGCTGCCCGTGAAGGACTCGGATGGTCGCGTCAAGCTGCCGCCACTGGACAACCACGGCATGGGCACCGTCTTCGAGGAGCTGATTCGCCGCTTCAACGAAGAGAACAACGAGGAAGCGGGCGAGCACTTCACGCCGCGCGACGTCGTCAAGCTCATGGCCAAGCTGCTGTTTCTGCCCGTGGCCGAGCGCATCCAGTCCGGCACCTATCTGCTCTACGACGGTTCCTGCGGCACCGGCGGTATGTTGACCGTGGCCGAGGAAACCTTGCAAGAGCTGGCCGACGACCACGGCAAGGAAGTCTCCATCCACCTCTACGGGCAGGAAATCAGCGACGAAACCTACGCCATCTGCAAGGCTGACCTGCTGCTGAAGGGAGAAGGCGGCGCAGCGGAGAACATCGTCGGTGGCGCAGACAAATCGACGCTATCCGCCGACCAGTTCCGTTCGCGCGAATTCGATTTCATGATCTCCAACCCGCCCTACGGCAAGAGCTGGAAGACCGATCTGGAACGCATGGGCGGCAAGCAGGGATTCAACGACCCGCGCTTCATCGTCAGCCACGGCGACAACCCCGAACTGAAGCTCATCACCCGCTCCAGCGACGGCCAGCTCATGTTTCTCGTGAACAAGCTGTCCAAGATGAAGCGCAATACTCCGAGACCACCGGCGTCGTGCGCGCGTTGGTGCGTGGTGGGGCGAAGTACCAGCAGATGCTGATCGATGCCTTTGCCGAACATGTGCTTGGCGTCAAGGCCCATGCCCAGAAAATCAAACCACCGACCTTGGATTTGTCGATGCTCCGCACCGGCTTCGACGTGCCGGAGGTGTTTGAAGATGGCTTCTCGCTGGTGCAACTCAAGGCGCTCACGTTGCTGAGCCCGGGTGGTGATCTGAAAATCGAGTGCACAGCGATGCAGGCCAGTCAGCAGCGTTCGGTGCATGAATTGCTGAAGGAACAACTGCCCGGCCCACTGGAAGGCAACTGGGCGGTGACGGCTGCGCAGGTCAATCTGTATTACCCGCCAGAGCCAGGACGCACACGTCCCAAGGTGGTCAGCATCGAAGTGACCAGCAAAGGGCGGCTGAACCTCAACAAATTCGACGCCAAGATGCAGGCGCAACTGGAAGGCTATCTGGTCGCGGTCGGCATCTTGCAGAAGGGCCAAACCCTGAGCGCGCACGAAATGCCGCCGGAAACGGATGCCGTCGGTTCAACCCCAGTGATCGAGGACTGACGATGGCGGCGCATGACGCTTGGGCCTTGATCTGCCGCCTGTTCGCGGGTGGCACGCCTGTACTGCGCGCCATGTTGTCGCCGCGCGAGGCAGCGGCGCTGTCCATCCTCGGCAAGGCGGTCAGGACAACGGTCGTGGATCAGTCCTTCGTGCTCTGTCCGCACTGCCAGCAGCATCGGGCGCAGGTCTGGGGCGACGGGCGTGGTGGACGGATGTGCCGTTGCCCGGACTGCGGGCCGGTGAGCGTCGAAGCCGCCGATGGTGCGGCGTTGGCATTGGACGAGGACTGGCTGCGCCAGAAGATGCGCCTCGCGCTCGGCATCGAAAGCCGCGACGGCATCGATGACCTTGGTGGTGGTGTATGGCGGCTCGGCGATTCCCGGCGCTCGCCTGTTCTGCTGGCCCGCGACCTGACGTGTGTGCTGCACGAACCCGCGCTGCTGAACCGCGTGCGCGTGGCGGGCGGCGAAATCCGGTTGATCACCCCGAGGTCAAGCTCGGCACGCGGATCGCCCTTCAGCGCAGGCGTGGAATGGCTGGTGCTGGAAGAACGCTTCACGTTCTACGGCGGCGCGATTTCGTTCATCGCCACGTCACCGCCCACGACGCCAGCAGTTGCCGATCCGGCCACTTCGGTGAACGGGCCGTTCTCGGCGGACTTCAGGTGGGCGACGCTGCCCGACATCAGCAGCACGCCGATCCAGTTCACCGATGGTCAGTCGAAGGTGTTCGGCGCGCTGTGGTCGTTCAAGGGCGAGGCCACGACGGCGGATCGGATCATGCAGCGCGCGGGATTGGGAAGCGACAAGCCAATCGATCTGTTCAAGATCAAAGCGAAGGACAAGGGCAAGCCGGAGCCTGTGGCGCAGCACGCGGCCTACGGTGCGCTTGTGGTCACGCAGCAACGCGCGGGGCTGTATGCGATGCCGTGCGCGGCAGCGGGAAAGGAGGTCGCCATGACGTGAGCACACCACCCGACGCGCCGAGGCTCGCGCGACTTCAAGAGCCTGACCTTTTCAATTTTTGGAGCATTGAAATGAGCGGAAAGAACCAATGGGTCGTTCCCATCAACGGCGGTGATCAGTGGGGTGTGCGGGGAGAAGGCAACGACCGCCTCACCTCCATCCATGACACGCAGCAACAGGCGATTGACCGTGCGCGGGACATCACCATCAACCAGCAGAGCGAGATGCTCATCCAGGGGCGTAACGGCCAGATCCGTGAGCGCAACAGCTACGGTGACGACCCGTTCCCGCCCAAGGGCTGACGTGGGGGCTGGCCTCGCGGGTTTGCACGGGCAATCTGGAACAGCAAACCCGCGAGCCAACCATTCCCATCGGCACACGCACAAACCATTGATGAAAAACGCCGCCTGCGTGTGCCACGGCGAAGAAGTTGGCGCAGGTTTCGAGAGAAGATAGGGCGAAACAGGGGCGAACCGGGCCGGTCATGCCGCCCATGGGCGGATCGGCTGGCACACGCAAAATGGCCCGGAACCCAGCGCGGCTTGGGGGGGCTCACAAACGAAAACGCCCAACCGAGAACGGTTGGGCGCTGAATAATGGTGGAGCGGAGGAGGATCGAACTCCCGACCTTCGCATTGCGAACGCGACGCTCTCCCAGCTGAGCTACCGCCCCACGCCCGTTTCCGGCGGCGGCAGTTTACCCGCCCGGCCAGGTCAAATCCATGCACCCGGCGGGGCGCAGGGCTCAGGTCGCGAGCACGCAGCGGCCGTGGTCGACCACGACCTGGTCCCGGGCCGGGACGCGGACCCGGAAGGACAGCACATTGGCCTGCTGCCAGATGTCCAGCGCCAGCTGGTCGCCGGGATAGACGCCGCCGGTGAAGCGACCCTCGAAGCTGGTGACCAGCGTCGGGTCGAAGTCGCAGATGACCTCCAGCACGCCGCGGCAGGCCACGCCCAGCGTGCAGAGGTTGTGCAGCACCGGTCCGGGCAGCCCCGCCCGGCGCGCCAGCCCGGGATCGGCGTGGATCGGGTGCATGTCGCCATTGAGGCGGTAGAGCAGCGCCTGCTCGGGCGCGATGGCGAGGTCGCAGCTGAAATCCGCGCTGCGCGCGGGCAGCGGCGGCGGCGCCGGTACGCTGCCCAGCGTCGCGCCACAGCCGCCGTCGCCACGGGCGAGGATGCCCCGCTCCACGATGAATGCCGGCTGGTCGTCGGCGGCGTGCCGCGCCTGCAGCCGCAGCACCACCAGCGTGCCGGTGTCGGCGCCGAGGTCATGGACGGCTGCCACTTCGCCATCCAGCAGCAGGTTGCCTGCCGGTGGCAGCGCACGCAGCACGGTCAGGCGCTCGAAGGACGGCACCAGGCGCGCCTCGTCCCAGCCACAGCCCTTGAGGAAATCGTTGCGCGCCAGGGCGCTGGCGAGGGTCGGCACCACCTTGAGGCCCGCACCCTCGAAGACGAAGCCGAGTTCGCCGGCGCGCCCGACACGGCGGCCGAAGCCCAGGCTGAGGGCGTAGAGCAGTGCTTCGCGGGTGCCCCAGGCGATGCGCTCGCCGCGGGCGCGCAGACCGATGAGGTGCTGCGGATCGATGCTCACTCGGCCGGGGCGATCACCAGCTCGATGCCCTCGATGGCCGGGCTGACGCGCACCTGGCAGGCCAGCCTGGACTCGCCGGGGCGATAGCATTCGGAGCTCTCGAGCAGCTCCATCTCGTCATCCTTCGCCGCCGGCAGCTTCGCCGCCCAGCTGGGCTCGACGAAGATGTGGCAGGTGGAGCAGGAGCACATGCCGCCACAGAGGGCCTCGAGACCGTCGGCGACGTCGCGCAGCGGCTCCATCAGGGTGAGGCCTTCCTTCGCCTCGATTTCGAGCTTGCGGCCCTCGCGGTCCGTGACCTTGATCTTCGCCATGTCTCACCTGGAAAAGGCTGGGTTTCCGAAGGCGGCGAAATATAGCACAGGCCCCGCGGCGCGACGCATGCGGGATAACCGAAGACGCCGGGAAAACTCAGGCGGAGCCGGCGTTTACGTCGTGGGGCGAGGCGTAGTAGTCGCTGTCCTCGGCGAGCTGGCGCGCCTCCTCCACGAGCTTGCGCAGGCGGCGTTCCGCGGTGCTCACCTCGGCGCAGGACTCGCAGAACGGGTCGTCACAGGGCTGGCGGGAGAACAGCCAGAACTGGACTGCCCCGGCCAGCAGGCCGGAGGCCACCTCCCAGAGGTCGGCGCTGCTGTCCTGGTCCAGCATGCGGTTGCCGAGCGCGACCACGCTCTCGGCCGCCTGGTCGAAGGGCGTTGCCGCCGGGTCCTTGCTGACCATCGCGGAAATCCTCGCTGGGCGGGCCACGTGCTGCGGCCCGGGGGCGCCATGCTACCCGATTGGCGGGCCCGGAAGCGCAGGATCTCCCCCCGGCGCTGCAATTGCCGCCCCTGCGGTAACCGGCGAAAAGCGACAGCCGGACAGGCGCTGGCGTCAGGGTCCCTTGCTGCCGCAGGCCGCGGCACGACGGATGATGGCGACGGCTTCGTCGGCATCGTCGACCAGGCTGAGCATGTCGAGTTCGCCGATGTCCACCGTACCCTCGGCCACCAGCGTATCCAGCATGAATCCGCGCAGGGACCGCCAGAACTGCCCGCCCATCGCCACCACCGGGAAGTTGCCGAGCTTGCGGGTCTGGATCAGCGTCATCACCTCGAAGGCCTCGTCGAGGGTGCCGAAGCCGCCCGGCATGACGACGAAGGCGCAGGAGTACTTCACCAGCATCACCTTGCGCACGAAAAAGTGCTCGAACTCGACGAAGCGATCGAGGTAGGGATTGGGCTTCTGTTCTCGCGGCAGGCGGATGTTGCAGCCGAGGCTGACGCCGCCGGCCTCGCGGGCACCACGGTTGGCCGCCTCCATGATGCCGGGACCGCCGCCGGTCATCACCGCGAAACCGGCGCGGGCCAGTGCCGCACCGAGTTTCCGGGCGGTTTCGTAGTAGGGATGGCCGGCGGGGAAGCGCGCCGAGCCGAAGACCGTCACGCAGGGGCCGGTGAAGGCCAGAGATTCGAAGCCGCGGAGGATCTCGAGGAAGATGCGCACCGCGCTTTCCAGTTCCTCCCCCTGGCGGCGGCGGCCGGCGAGGAAATCCCGCTCGGCGTCTTCCACCGCGGCAAGCATGGGCATGCCTGCACTGCCAACGTAGCGGCCGTTGCCTTCCATCAGCTGCTCCTCAGGCTGGTGGCCGGCGCGGCAGTCGCACGCTGACCTCGGTACCAGAACCCAGCTCGCTCGCCAGCGACAAGGTCCCGCCATGGGCTTCCGCGATACGCCGGCACAGGTAGAGCCCGAGGCCCAGGCCGCCGGTGGCGCGGCTGCGGGCCGGATCGGCGCGGTAGAACGGCTCGGTGGCCCGCGCCAGGTCGCGTGCGCTCATGCCCCGACCCCGGTCCTGGACGCGGATCACCAGGTCCGTCCCCGTCGCCGCGACCGTGACTTCCACGGGCCGGCCATCGGCCGGCGTGTAGCGCAGCGCATTTTCCACCAGATTGCGCACCAGCAGGCGCAGGCGCGTGGCATCGCCCTCCATCGACAGGGGCTCCGGCGGGCACTCGAACTGGATGCGGACGGATGGCTCGGCGAAGTCGGTGCTGATGACGCTGGACACCAGCGCGGCCAGGTCCAGGCTGGCAACCTGGAGCTTCGAGTGACGCGTATTGAGGCGCTCGCTTTCGAGGAGATCGGCGATCAGCCGCTCCATCTCCTTGATGTCCTGCATCAGGTTGCCCTTGACGCCCTCGTCCTCGAGGAACTCCAGCGCCACCTTGGCGCGGGTCAGCGGCGAGCGCAGCTCGTGGCTGATGGCGAGCAGCAGCTGGCGTTTCGCCTCGAGCATCTCGCCGACGTCATCGGCCATGCGGTTGATGTCCGCGGCCAGTTCACCGAGGTCGTCGCGGCGCGTGGTGGGGATGCGGTAGCTCAGGTCGCCCTGGCCGATGCGCGCGGCGCCCTCCTTGATCCAGCGGATCGGCCGCACCAGCCAGCGCACGGAGAAGTAGCAGCCCGACAGCACGAAGATCGCGAGGATCGCGACGGCCGGCGTGGCCAGGTCCGCCTGCGGGGTCTCGGAGAACTTCGGCGCCGCAAAGATGATCTCGTAGTCGCCATCGGTGATCTTGACGAACGCACGGCGATGGAAGCGTGCCAGCTCCATGAGCTGTACCAGCCGGGTCCAGCCCTGGTGGTCGCTGTCAGCGTACGGCAGCAGGTACTCACTCTTCTGGAAGGGGATGCGATCGAGCGGCGGGAAGTCGGGTGACGAGGACCAGTTGAGGTCGGGCCCCCGCAGCATGATGTCCATGGGCACCCTGCTGACGATGGCCTCGGCACGCTCGATCCTCGGGGGGTTGCCGAGGTCCTTCAGCACGTAGTCGATGTGCAGGGCCATGTGCCCGCCGACCACCTCGCTCAGGTAGCCGGTTCCCCACACCAGGTCGAAGGTGTAGCGCGAGGCCACCACGTAGACGACGGAGGTGACGAGGAACACGCCCAGCAGGCGCGCAGACAGCGAATGGGCGATCTGGCGGATCACGGTGCGTCGGGCTCCGCGCCGACGAAGGTGTAGCCGGTGCCCCAGACGGTCTTGATGAAGCGCGGCTGGCGCGTGGTGTCGCGCAGCTTCTGGCGCAGGCGGCTCACAAGGATGTCCACCGACCGCGAGAACAGCTGCGCGTCGATGCCACGCAGTTCGTTGAGGATCTCGTCGCGGGTGAAGGTGCGGCCCGGATGGCTGGCGAACAGCACCAGCAGCTGGTACTCCATGGTGGTCAGCTCCAGGGCGCTGCCCTCGAGCTCCACCGCATGGCGCTCGAGGTTGATGTCCAGGTCGCGGAAGCGCAGCCGGCCCTGGCCGGCCGGCTCCTCGCGTGGCGCCGTGCGCCGCAACACGTTCTGCACCCGCGCCACCAGCTCGCGCGGCTCGAAGGGCTTGGGCATGTAGTCGTCGGCGCCCAGCTCCAGGCCCACCACCCGGTCGGTCACGTCGCCGCGCGCGGTGAGCATGATGATGGGCACGGCGCTCTCGCGGCGGATCTCGCGGCAGACCTGGAAACCGTCCTGGTCGGGCAGCATGACGTCGAGGATCACCAGGTCCGGCCGGTCCTTCTTCAGGCGCTCCAGGCCCAGCGCCGGGTGGTTCGCGGCGATGAGCTCCAGGTCGAAACGCTGGAAATAGGCGCCGAGCAGCTCGCCCAGCTTCTCGTCGTCATCGATCAGGAGAATTCGTGGCATGGTTCACAGTTTCACGGCGAATCAGCCCGTATCGTACGCGCCCGTGCGTTGGTGCAGCCCTGCGGCGTATCGCGGGGCCATTGTAGCCCCTGGGTTGGCGGCAGGCGCCGTCGTTACAAAGTGTTACAGGCCGTTACGCCCCTGACATGAAACCGTCATGGAGCGGCGATAGCCTTTCATCCGCAACAGGTAACAAGGCAAGAATCCGAAGGAGAAGGGTTGTGTTCAGCGAATCCAGGTCTGCGGGTGAACGGTTCAACGAGCTGGTGGTGGTCGCCGTTGCGGCATTCTTTCCGCTGGTGTTCTTCCTCGCCCTCGTCGGCAACTGATCACGCCAGCCGCCGCCATCAACGCCGCGGCGCCCAGCGCCCGCGGCTGTCCGCCATCTGCCCGGTACCGATGCGCATCTCCAGGCGCCGGGTGAACTCCGCCTCGCCCAGCACCCGCTGCGGCAGCACGTTCATCGGATCCGTGCGGTAGCCGAGGTCGCGCACCGTGTAGTCATAGGCCTGCTGCGCGGCACGCTCCTCCTCCGGCACCGGCTCGGCGTCGTCCAGCCAGCCAAACCAGCGATCGACGAAGCCGGCGAGGAATTTCTCGCAGGTGGCGATATTGGCGTCGTTCAGTTCGGCATGCGAGCTGACCGCCACCGGCGACATCAGCGCGCGCAGGTAGGTACCGTGGCTGACGAAGCGCGTCCACTGCGGGTCGCTGCGGAACTGCAGGAAGCCCGCGTTCGCCGGCTCGTAGTACTTCTGCAGGTAGTCCGGGTTGGTGCGCAGGTCCACACGCGGGATGTATTCGGCATAGAAGTACAGCCGCGGGATGGTGCCGAAGATCACGCACAGGTGCGGCACGCGGTTCTGCTGGCTGAGGAACACCGTGGCGTTCATGTCGAGGATGCTGGCCTTGCGGTTGCCGATCCAGGAATGGACCAGCCAGTCCACCTCCGGCCCGGTATACCCCCAGAAGCCGCCCTCCAGCTGGCCGTCAGGCGAGGTCCAGTAGTCCTGCCCGGCGTTCTGCGGATGCCGCTCGACGGGAAAGCGTGCCTTGACGCGCTCGACGATCCCCGCATGGATGCCGACGCAGCGCTCCCAGGCGCGCGACACGTCCACTGCGGGATTCTCCGCCAGGAACTCCATGATGGTCCTGGTTTCCGATCTGCTCATTTTCGACTGCTCCTGTCCGGGTTTCGACTCTAGTCCTCGAGGTCGGGCTCGATGAAGCACCAGCCGATCTGGGGTGCCTCCGCCTTCAGCCGGCGCTCGAGTTCGTTGATGCGCAGCACCGCCTCGTCGATACTCAGGCCACGGCGCATGGCGATCTTGGCCGCGAGCATCACCTTCGGGCCCATCTGCACGGTGATGGTATTGAGCACGCGGTCGATGGCGGGGTCGGCGGCGATGATGCGGTCGATGACCGCGCGCAGCGCCGGTTCCGCCGAGCGCCCGACCAGCAGGCCACGGATGCGCTGCGCGATGAACATCGAGACCGTCACCAGCACCGCACCGATGACCACCGAGCCGAGTGCGTCGTAGACCGGGTCGCCGGTGAGGACCGTGAGCCCGAGGAAGCCGAAGGCGACCACCAGGCCGACCAGCGCGGCAATGTCCTCGCCGAGGATCACCACCAGTTCCGCGCTGCGCGTCTGGCGCACCCAGTCCAGCAGTGGCTGTTCCCCGCGCAACCGCCGGATCTCGCGCAGTGCGCCCGCGAGGCTCAGCGCCTCGAGGACGATGGCGACGGCGAGCACCACCATGCCCACCCAGGGCAGGTTGAGCGGTTCGGGCGCCAGCAGCTTGTGCATGCCCTCGTAGATGGAGAACAGACCGCCGACGCTGAACAGCAGCAGGGCGACGATGAAGCTCCAGAAGTAGCTCAGCTTGCCGTAGCCGAGCGGGTGTTCGGTATCGGCGGGCCGGCGGGCCTGGCGCATGCCGACGAACAGCAGCACCTGGTTGCCGGCATCGGCATAGGAGTGGATCGCCTCGGCGAGCATGCTGCCGGAGCCCGTGAACCAGGCCGCCCAGGTCTTGGCGATGGCGATGCCGAGGTTGGCGAGCAGCGCGTAGAGAATGGCGCGCGCCGATGCTTCATCGTGTGCCATGTGACCTCGACGCCCTCCCCCGGCCAGCGCCGCCGGATCATAGCATGGCGAATCCGCAGCGCCGGGCGCTGGCACTGGAACTGGCGGGAGGACCTGCTAATGTGGCCGCTCGCCAGCCCTGCTGCTGCCTGGAGTGAAACCATGGGTCGAGATGCCGCGCCTGGGGAGACCATTGCCGAGCGCGTCAGCCGCCTCGGCATCGGCGCCATCCGCCACCACATCTTCCTCTGCGCCGACCAGACCGAGCCGAAGTGCTGCAGCCGCGAGGCCGGCCTGGAGTCCTGGAAGTACCTGAAGAAGCGCCTGGTGGAACTGCGGCTCACCGGCGCCGGCGGCATCTACCGCAGCAAGGCCAACTGCCTGCAGGTCTGCATGCATGGCCCGGTCGCGGTGGTCTATCCCGACGGCATCTGGTACCGCAACTGCACGCCCGAGGTGCTCGAGCGCATCATCCAGGAGCATCTGGTCGGCGGGCGCATCGTCGAGGAGTTCGTCATCGCCCGCAATCCGCGCTGAGGCCACGCGGGTTTCCCTCCACTCCTGCCACATTCGCGGCTGGCCGCTGCCGGCCACGGCCGGGACCATGAGCCTCCCGGGAGCGGAGGAGGACGGACATGGACCGACGGGCATTGCTGGCCACGCTGCTGCTGGCCACCACGGCGCTGGCCGGCAGGCGCAGCGACAACCCCGAGCATTGCGCGCGCATCGACCAGCGCCTCCGGGACATCGAGTCCCAGCGTCGCGCCGGCTACGGCGCGAAGCGCGGCCGCAAGCTGCAGGCACAACGGGAGAAGCTGGAGTCGCGGCGGCGGCAGGACTGCCGGTAGCGGGGCCGCGGGAGGGAGTTGGCCCGGCGTCCCGGAAAATCCTGCCAACGGTACACCCCGACAGGAGACCGTGGCAGAACTGCTTCCCGGGACGCCGGACGCAAATCGTGGGACTTGCCCAGGCGTGGTACCCGTCAGGATGGCCCGTGGGGCCCTGCGGCTGGCGCTGGCCCCGGGGCCTGGATCGAGCCTGGGGCTCGGCTGACAGGCGGAGCAAGTATATACAAGAGAACCGGGACGCGGCCGGCCAATCACCAATCTGTCCAATGACACTGCTTTTGTTAAAGAACGGACGCCTAAGTCATTGATTTTTGACCGCTGGACTGCAGCTTTTCCGGCCCCGGCCGGGCGGCCTGCGGACCCCCTTCCCGGGGCCTGCGCAGGGCCTCCAGGCATTTCCTTGCCAGTCAGTGATTTACGATTTCATTCGCGAGCGGGTCTTTATGCACCCACAGCGGCCGGCGGGCGGCCAGCCCCCGCTCAGGCCGGGAAAAAGTCGATGGGTTTGGTGGTCGTCACCGTGGCGACGTCCTTGTCCGGGAAGCGGAACATCTTCACGCGGGCGATCAGCTTCTGCAGCAGCTCGTCGTCGTTGAGCTCCGAGGACAGGACCTCGCAGGCCGACACCGCGCCGGAGGGTTCGATGGTCAGGCGCAGCACCAGCTTGCCCTGCAGCGAGGGATCCCGGCGCAGCGCGCGGCTGTAGAGCGCGTAGATCGCACCCTTGTTCTGGTCGAACACCATCTCGATCTCCTCGCGGCTGCGCGACGCCTTGCCGTCGCTGCCACGCGGAGTGGTGTCGGCCGCGGCCGCGAGGCCGGCGAGATTGCTGGCCACGCGCGTGGTGTCGCGGCCGGCCAGGCCGGCACCGCCGGTGTTGCGGCTCAGCGCCGCGGTATTGATGCCGCCACTGCCCTTGCCCGCCTTCGACGTGATGAGCGAGCGCTCCACCTGCGGGGCCTCGCCCGCGGTGGCACCGAGCTGCCGGCGGGCCGCGAGCTTCGAGGTCACATCGGTGTCGCGCAACTCGGCGAGCTGGTCCTGCAGCGCCATGAGGCCCGAGCGCTGCGCCTTCCTGCGCGCCTCCTCGCGCCGCTCGACCGGCTGTGGCGTGACCGGCCGCGGCTCGACCCTGGCCACCCTGGGTTCGGGCCTGGGCTCGGGCTTCGGCTGCTCCACCACCGGCGGCGGTGGCGGCGGTGGCGGTTTCGGCTGCTCGACGATGAGCCTGACCACGCGCTCCGGGATCTCGGGCTGGCGCGCACGTTCGCGCTCGACGACCGGCAGGAACGGCATCACCAGCGCCACCAGCAGGTAGACGATGAAGGCATTGCGCAGGATGCGCCGGAAGCGCTGCTCCGCCTCCTCGCCAGCGGTCCACGGCAGGTCGTAGATGCGGTACTGGACGTGCACGCTCATGGCTGTTTCGATGCCTCTCAGGCCGCAGTGCGGGGCCGGGCCCGCTCGCGTTCCAGGACGGCCAGCGACACCTTGCCGAAGTTGGCGCTGGTGCAGGTGGCCATGACTTTCTTCAGCACGCTGTAGGGTACCGACCGGTCGCCCATGATGGTGACCTCGTGCGCGGCGACCTGGCCGGCGCCCAGCACCCGCTCGCTCTGGCCGAGCAGCGCTGCCTTCAGCGGCTCGATGACGGCGCCTTCGCTGGCGGCCACCTCGGCGACGCTGCCGACATGCTGGCCGGCGACATAGACGCTGTCGCGGGTGACCATCACCACCACGGTCTCGCGCGGCCTGGTGTCGGAGACCGACTGCGGGATGGAGATGTCCTGCGTGTTCGGCAGGATGTCCACGTCGGCGGTGTGCAGCAGCAGGAACACCACCAGGATGGTCATCATGTCGATGAACGGCACCAGCACCAGGTGCCCCTCGGTGGTGTGCCGGCGCTTGCGGTGCTGCTTGACGCGGGTGGGTGTCATGTCGGCGCATCCCCCACGGAAATGTTCGGGAACAGCTCGACGCGCGCCCAGCCCTGGCTGCCCGGCACCTCGTAGACCCGCACCGTGTCCATGACCTGCACCAGCACGTCGTAGGGAATGGCGGGCGCGAGCAGGATGGTCACGTCCTGGTTGTCCGGGAAGCGCGCCTTGACCAGCTTCAGGTACTCGGCGAGGCCGCCGAGGTCATAGCCGGCTGCGGCCTTCGGCAGGCTTTTCAGCACGCCGGTGGCCTGGTCGGACACATCGATGGCGCCATCGCGCACGATGACCTCCAGGTGCAGGCCCTGCGGCAGCTCCGGCACGCTGGCATTCGCCGCCGGCAGGTTCAGCTCGAGGATGCTGGTCCTGGAGAACACCGCGGTGTAGATCAGGAAGAACACCAGGATCACCATCATGTCGATCATGGGGATGATGTTGAGGTCACCCGCCCCGCGTCGACGCAGATGGTGCCGGCGCACGCGCTTTACGTGCTTGGACGCCTTCATGGCTCAGGCCGTGCCGCGCGCCGGATGCGGGTTGCGGGCAACGCCCGGTGTCGGGGCCGGTGCCGTAGCGGACGATGCCGGCGCCATGCCGGCGCTGCGCTCGGTGATGGTGTTGAGGAACTTCAGCGCACCGACCTCCAGGCTGTCGATCAGCGCGGTGGTCTTCGACTCCAGGAACATGTGGCTCAGCAGCAGCGTGATGGCCACCATCAGGCCGCCGGCGGTGTTGTTCATGGCCACCGAGATGCTGGCCGCCAGCAGGCTCGCCTTGTCGGCCGGGTTGGCCGTGGAAATCGCGCCGAAGGCGGAGATCAGGCCGATCACCGTGCCGAGCAGGCCCATCAGCATGCCGATGTTGGCCAGCGATGCCAGGTAGTGGGTGCGCTTGTCGAGCCGCGGGATGATCTCCAGCAGGCTCTCCTCCATGGCCTTCTCGATGTCATCGCGGCGCGTGGTGGCGCGGGCCCGCGACAGGCCGTAGCACAGCACCGTACCCAGCGCGGAGTCGGACCTCTCGGCGATCTTCATCGCTTCCTGCAGGTTGCCCACCTTGAGGCTGGGGGTGATCTGCTCCCAGGCCTGGCGATTCTCGACGCTGGTCTTCGTCAGCACCGCGAAACGCTCGATGGCGATGGCGACACCGACGACGAATACCGCCGCCATGAGATAGAGGAAGAAACCACCGTCGCGGAAGAACGCGACGACGAATGAATAGAATTCCATTTTCACAGCCTCCTGGTCGAATTCACACGCGGGCGCACCCGCAACCGCACAACCCTGCGCGGACGGGCGCTAGCGCGCCTGCCCGGTACCGGCACTCCCCGGGGCCGGCGCCGCATACAATTGACCGAAATAACGCATCTGTCGGCGAAACACTTCACGGTCCACGGGTGCCAGGGCCTCGTCCACCAGGCTGTTGAGGGGCCGGCCGGCGGGCTGCGCCAGGCCTGGCTCCTTCCAGGGCACGATGTAGAGAACCTTCGGCAGTTCGTGGTTGCCGCGGATCGCGCTGGCATCGAGTTCCAGCCGGTCCGGCACTTGCGCGGCCGTGGCGGCCGGCGCCTTCGCCGCTGTCCCGCCGGCCGCGGTTGCCGCGGCCGGCGCATCGTCGGCAAACGCCCCGCGCACAGCCAGCGCCGTCATCAGCAGCATGGCGCCACACAGCACCCCGCGTCCCGGATCCTGTCTCATGGCGGGCTCCCCTCCGCCTGCGCCGCGCGCTGCACGCCCCGTGTGCGGCGCTTGAGGTCGGCGATCCACTTGTCGACATCGCCCCCGGCGGGATCGTCGGCCAGCAGCTGGCGGAAATGCGTGTACTGCTCCATCGCCAGCTCCGGCCGCTGCAGGTAGAGTTCGTAGAGCACGCCGAGGTTGAACGCGGCATTGGCATAGCCGGCATCCGCCGCCAGCGCTTTCAGGTAGGACTGCTCGGCATCGGCGAAGCGGCCCTGCTGGCGCTGCAGGATGCCGAGCTCGTTCCAGGCGACGGCACAGCTCGTGCAGACCGTCACCGCACGCTCCAGCAGCAGCATGGCGGGTTCCGGCTCGCCACGACGGCCGTGGACCAGGGCCAGGTTGACCATGGGTCCGGCCTGGTCCGGGTACTGCTGCACCAGTTCCTGCAGGCGCGGCTGCGCCCGCGCGTCGTCGCCGGCCGCCAGCGCCGCCAAGGCCTCGGTGTAGCGGGCCGTGGCCACCGGGTCCGGCGCTGCCACCAGGGCGGTGGCGTCCGGCTCCTCGTGCCACGGCAGGCCACCGCAGGCGCTGGTTCCCGCCACCAGCAACAGCAGCAGCGGCAGGCGCGGCTCAGTCCAGCGCGGCCACATAGGTCTCACTCCTTTCGCTGCGCGCGTAGCGCGCCGGGCTCAGGGTCGCCAGCCGCGCAAAGCTGCGGCGTACCCACTCGTCGTACACGCCGTCGGCGCTGCGCTCGGCGTTCAGGCCATGCAGCTCGATGGCCTTCTCCTCGAACGGGAAGGCCTGCTCCTCGAGCAGCAACTGGTACTCCTCGAGTTCCTCAGCGCCGAGGCTGGCCGGCTTCTCCGAGTCGAGGACCGCGCGGCCGAGCGCGTAGTAGAGCTCGGCGGTTTCGTAGGTGGCCGCGGTGGTGACGTCGGCCACGGCGTAGTCCGCCGCCTTGCCATAAGCCGCCAGCGCCAGTTCCAGCCGCTGCTTCTTCGCCGTCAGGCTCTTCGCCAGCGGCACGGTGAGGCGCGCCTCCAGGAAGGCATCGCGCAGCGGCGTCGCCAGCTCCAGCGCGGCATGGGCCGCCAGGTAGCGACTGTGGTCGGTGCGCTGCGCGCCTGCCGCCGCATCCGCCGCGATGATCTCGCCGAGCCAGCGGCGACGGGCAGCCACTTCGCCGGCAGTGCCCGCCAGGCCGGCGAGGCGCGAGCGCGCCTCCTGTGCCTCGGGCAGCGGCTGCGGGAAGCGTGCCACCAGCTGCTCGTAGACGCGTTGCTCGGCGGCCGGCTGGCCGGATTTCCGGTAAAGCTCGGCCGCGCGCCACAGCGCCTCGCGGTGCACATCGGCGCCGAGGCTGGCGCTGGCAGCGATGGCCTCGAACTCGCGGGCCGCATCCGCGCCGCGCCCGGCGGCATCCAGCGCCACGGCAAGCTTCTGGGTGACATCGGCATTGAAGCGATGCTGCGGGTACTCGCGGCGGAAGCGCTGCAGGACATCCACGGCCTGCGACCACTGCTGGTCCGCCACCAGCACGGCGGCGGCGTCGTACAGGGCGTTGGGCACGGTGGTCGCCGCCGGCGCTGCCTCGGCCACGCGCAGGAAACCCGCCACCGCCGCGGCGTGGTCGCCGGCCGCTTTCGCCGCCTCGGCCTGCTTGTACACAGAGGCGGCGATGCGCTCCTCGATCTGGATCCGCTCCGCGGCATCGCCGCCACCGATCTGGCGCAGGCGCAGGTAGGCCTGCTCGGCGTCGGCGTAGCGGCCGAGGTCGAACTGGCCATGGGCCAGCACCGTCCAGGCGACACGCTCGAGCTGCGGCTCGGCCGGTGGCGTGCGTGTCACGACCTCGCCGGCTACTGCCACCGCCCTGGCCAGGTCGCCGCGCCGATACAGGTCCTCGGCCGCGCTGGTCTGCACGGCCGCCGCCTGCGGATGCTCCGGGAACGTGGCGACGAACTTCAGCTGGCTGTCGATGTACGCCTGGTGCCAGGCCGCGCCGGCCGTGGCATCGAGGGCCTTCTCGCGCTCGCGCGCCGCCAGCAGCCCGGCATAGCCCGCCTCGGCCGCCTGCGGGTGGTTGCCGTAGCCGTAGGCGGTGCGCTGGTACTCGGCGGTGGCCGCCTCGAAGTCGCCGGCTTCGAAGAGGATCTCCGCCAGCAGGAAATTCCGGCGCGGGGACTCGGGGTCGCCGGGGAAGTAGGCGAGGTAGCGACGGTACCAGCCGGCCGCCTTCTGGTAGGCCTCCGGCGCGCGGGTCTGCTGCGCCCGCTGGTGATCGTAGCTGGCGAGGTCCGCCAGGCTCTCCTTCAGGTGCTGCACCACCAGCGGCCGCGAGGCGGGCGCGGTGTTGGTCCAGTAGGCGCTGTCGAGGCCGTAGAGCTCGACATACCGCGCCTTCGCCTCCAGCACCTTGCCCGGGAACTTGCCGGCCGCATAGGCGGCGATGACGCGCGCCTGCAGGTAAGGTGCGCGCGGGTGCGTCGGCTCGCGCGCGACGAAGCGCTGGTAGGCACCGGCGGCATCGCCATAGCGCTCCTGGGACAGGTAGAGGTCGCCGAGGCCGCCGTAGATCACGTCCGCGAACGCCACGCGGCCGTGGCGGTCGAGCAGCGCATCGATGCTCGCCATGCCGTCGAGCTGCGATGCCGACAGGCTCATCGCCCGCAGCGTGTCCTCCACCAGCTCGCGCTCGGCCTTGCCGAGGTCATCGAGTGCCTGCTGGTCGCTCTGCTCGGTGACGCCCGCGAGCCGGCGGGCCAGCAACGCAAGGAACGGCTCCATGCACTCCTCGTACATGCCGAGCTTGAACTGCGACCAGCCCTGCTTGTACAGCGCCTGCTCGTAGAAGGCGCCGGCATCGCCGGCGGCGATGACCGCCGTGTACGCGCGCTCGGCGGCACTGTAGTCGCGCAGCACGAACAGGCGCTCGCCGCGGCGGAACTCGGCCTCGGCGGCGACGGCGCTGCGCGGATAGTCACGCACCAGGCGGTCGAGCGTGGCCAGTGCCGCCGCCGGATCGCCCACGCCTTCCTGCGCGCGCGACAGCGAATAGAGCACCGTGTCGGCGCCACCTCGCCCCGGAAACTCGTCGAGATACTGGTGGTACAGGGCGATCGCCCGGTCGAAGTCTTCCCTGCCGCCACCGGCACCACCGGCGGCCTCGGCTTCCTCGGCGGCAGCCAGGTGGAGGTCCGCCAGGCGGCGCATGGACTCGGCGCGCATGTCGCCCGGTGTGCCGGGCAGCGCCAGGAACTGCTGGTACTCGTCGCGCGCGCGGGCGCTGCCGTCGGGCACGGCGTCGCGCAGCTCGAGCTGCGGCGGATCCCGGCGCAGGCTGCCGATGGTGGCATCGGCACCGCTGTCGCCGGAGAACGGCCAGAGGCCGCCGGCCACCGCGATGGACAGGCTGAGCGCGGCCAGCGTCACGGCGCGGCCCCGCGGCCGGTCGCGGCCTGCGTCGAGGCGCGGTCATACAGCGTTGCCAGCGCGAAGCGTGCCTGCACCCGGTAGCTCGCCAGCCGCTCCTTCTGCGCGCCGAGTTCCTGCACCGCCAGCGCCACCAGCGTGTCCTCCTGCCGGTGCAGGGTGGCTGACACCGCAGCCTGCAGGCTGCCGATGCGCGGCGCGAGCGCCGCGATGCGCGCCGCGAATTCGTCGAACCGCGCCGGCTCCGCGGTGCCCGCCGCCTGGATGCCCGCCAGGTGCGCCTCGGCCGTGGCGAGTTCGCGGTCGAGATCGCGCAGGGCACGGTGCGCGCGCCAGCTGCGCTCCCGGAAGCCGCGGTCGAGGTCCCAGAGCATCACGCCCTTCAGCAGGCGATGGCGCTCACGGAGGTCGGGTGCGGCAGTGGCGAAGCCGGGATCGGCGGCCAGTTGTTCCAGTCGCGCCCAGTGCTCCTGCTCTCCGGCGGTCGCCAGCGCCGCGACGTCGCGTGTCGCATCGGCCTGCGCGAGCCGCTGCACCAGCGCCGCGCGCCGTGCCTGCAGGCCGGCGATATCCACGGTCGCCAGCCGCGCCTCGGCGTCCGGCAGCCGGGTGTCGAAAGCCGCGCGACGCGCCTCGACCATGTCGCCGTAGGTTTCCAGGCGCTGGCGCCAGTCGTCGAGATGGCGCTCCAGGGCGACCAGGTCGCGGTAGTTCTTGAAGCCCTCCTGGAAGGCGTTGTCGGCCATCAGCAGGTAGAGGTAGCGGGAGTCCTCGCCGTCGGGCACCGCATCCAGCCGCCAGTACCAGCGACCCAGGTCGACATCGTCGTCCTGCAGGAGCGCCGGCAGCAGGTTGCCGCCGCGGGCACGGTCGATGGCGCCGTCGAGTCGTCCCATCTCGGCATCGAAGCTGGCGAGCGCCTTCTGGTAGCGCTCCACCGCGGAGCCATTGGCCTCCAGGCGGCCGAGGGCGTAGGGCACGGCGAGGAAGGACTCCTGCACCGCGCTGTCCATCAGGTCGCGGTCCATGAGCTCGAGCCACGGCAGCAGCGCGGCGCGATAGTCGGCAGCCATGGCATCCGCCCAGCCGACCCCGAGCAGGGCCTTGCTGGCGAAGGGACCGTGCAGGCGCACGCGCTCGAGCACCGGCTTCGCCCGCACCGCATCGTTCGCCTGCAGCCAGGCATAGCCCAGCGCCAGGTTGGCCTTGTCGCGCAGGTCGCGCTGCTCGGCGCTGCCGGCATCCATGCGGCCGACGCGATCGAGCAGCGCCGTGCCCTCCTCGATCCGCTGCAGGCGCACCAGGGCCACGCCGAGGTTGTAGCGCGCATAGGCCAGCCAGCTGTCTGGCGCGTGCCAGTCCTCGAGCACGCGCCGCGCGCCGTCGAAATCGCCGCTGGCCATGTGGCACTGCGCCACCAGCATCGGCAGTTCCGCTGCCAGCGCCTCGGGCAGGCGGCTGCCGATGCGGCCGAAGGCCGCCAGCGCCTGCTCGTGCAGGCCACGCTGGTAGCGCAGCTTGCCGAGGTAGAACCAGGCGCGGTCGCGCACTGCGGCGTCGCCCGAACCGGCCAGCAGGCGCTGGAACACTTCCTCGGCATGCTCGTGCTGGCCATAGGAGAGGTACAGCCCGCCGAGCAGCAGCTCGGACTCCGCTTCGTGGTGCGGCACGCGGCCCGCATCGCGCGCCACCAGCAGGTGGGTCAGCGCATCGAAGTCGTCCTGGCGGTAGAACTGGAACAGCGCCTCGCCGTAATAGAGGTCACGCACCACCGTGCCGCTGACCGGCTCGGCGGCGCGCGGCGCCGCGCCAGTCACCACGCCGCCGGCCAGCAGCAGCGCGGTCAGCCAGTCACTGAATCGCGGCGGACGACGCACCGGTCACTCCCACTCGCGGACCATGAACTCGGGCTGCATCTTGCTGGCGCGGTCGGAGATCGCCAGCTCGACGAACTTGGCGCCAATCCCCTTCTCGAACTTCAGCGTCGCGCCGCGGCGGTAGTCGCGCTCGTGGCTGCCCTGCCCGGTGAAGATCGCCACCAGCTCGTGGCCGCCGGCCTTGAGGTTGCCGAGGTACAGCCGGTGCACGCCGCCACGGTTGAGTGCCCGGGCCTCGCGTTCCGTGTACAGGTATTTGCTGACCGGCTTGCCGTCCAGCGTAAGCTGCACCGAGTCCAGCGCGAAGTACTCACCCACGTCCATGGAGACGAACACCGCCACCTGGGTGTTGGCCGGGAACAGCAGTTCCTCCTCCAGCATGAAGAGTTCGCGGTTGAGGTCGAGCACCTCGTCCTTGAGCCCCTGCACCTGCTGGTCCATGGTCCCGGCGTCAGCGCCACCAGCGGCCGGCGCTGCCTCCGGCCCGGCCAGGGCCAGCGTGCTCGCCAGCCACAACGGCATCATCCAGCGCCATGCGTGTTTCATGTCGGTATCACCTGTCTTCGTGGTTCGGGTCGCGCTACTCGGCGAGCAGCGCGCGCAGCTGCCGGTCCAGTTCCGCGGCAGCCACCGGCTTGCCATCCCGGTAGGCGGCGCGCAGCGCACCGCCGCGGTCGACCAGCATCAGCGTGGGCAGGCGGCCCACGTCGTAGAGGCGGCCGGCTTCGCCCTCCGGGTCGAGCAGCACGGGGAAGGCGCCGGCGGCAATGCCGGTCGCCATGGAAGGCTCGTCGAAACTGACGGCCATGACCTGCAGGCCCTGCGGCCCCAGCGTCTCCTGCAGCTGCCGCAGCTCGGCCAGGCTCTCGCGGCAGGCGCCGCACCAGCTCGCCACGAAGGCCAGCGCCACGACCTCGCTGCGATATTCCGAAAGTCGCAGGTTCTGCCCGCCGCTGCTCTTCAGCGCGAAGTCCGGTGCCAGCCCCGGTTGCGTTTCGCTGCCCCGGGCCTCGCGGATGGCGTGGCCGACCAGCAGCACGGCACACAGCGCCACCAGCGCCAGCGCCAGCCGGCGGCTGCGCGCACGCGCGTGGAGGATCTCGGCGGAGCGGTCCTGCGGTGTCATCGGCGGCGTCCCGGGCTGGCCTGCGGGCCAACGCACCGGAGGATCGGGACGCCACGGCAACGCGCGCCCACGCGGCGGGCGGATCACCGGCAACCCCGCTATCCGGCGACCCTGGCGGCGGGTCGCGGACCGGAGGCTTTGCGTCCCCGCCTCGCAGCGGGTTTGCCCTGAAACATCAGGAGGACGCGCGCCCGTGGCGGGCATCCTCCCGGCGGGAATGGTGGCAGGCGCCGGGCTCGATGCCTGTGATTGCAGTCACCGTTTGCCGGCGCGCCGGCACCCGGATCATGTGGTGCGCCCCTGCACGAGAGGATCCCGCCTGCATTACGTCAAATAATCAATGGCAGCACGGCTGCCTTCGCGCTGCCTGGCACGGATCCCGTGGTACGGATCCTGGCGGCTGCCCGCCCGCTAGCGCTTGCCGCTGCCCGAGGCGAGTCCCTTCGAGTAGCGCACGCGGCGCTGGTCGTCGACGACCACCGCCTCGTAGCCGGGCACCGATGCCACGATGGCGAGGCCCTGCTCCGGCCCCTTGATGAACACGGTCTTGGTCAGGCCCTCGGTCATGACCGCATCGGGCCCGACGATGGTCACGCTGCGCACGCCACTCGCCGACTTGCCGGTGCGCGGGTCGATGATGTGGTGGATGCGCTTACCGCCCTCGATGAAATAGCGCTCGTAGTCACCGGATGTCGAGATCGCCTCGTCGACCAGCGCCAGGCGCGTCACCAGCTTGCTGGCATCGTCCGGATCGCGGATGCCGACGATCCAGGGCGCGCCGTGGTGGTCGCCGAGCAGCCGCGTGTCACCACCCGCGGTGGCCAGCGCATGCTTCACGCCGGCCGCCCGCAGCTGCGCGATCACCCGTTCCACCGCATAGCCCTTGGCGATGCCGCCGAGGTTGATGCGGGTGCCGGGCATGGTGAAGCGGATGCTGCGGGCCGCCGGGTCGAGCACCACGTGGCGGTAGTTGATCTCCGGCAGCCGCGCGGCGATCTCGGCATCCGTCGGCTTGACGTGGCGGCGGTAGTCGTAGAGCTGGCCGACGCTGTCGAAGGTGATGTCGAAGGCACCCTGCGAGAGCACCGACATCTCGAGCGAGCGCGCCACCAGCCCGTAGAACTCCGCGCTCACCGGTACCGGCGCCTCGGCTGCACGGGCGTTGACCCGGGAGATCTCCGAGTCCGGCCGGAAGGTGCTCATCCCCGCCTCGATGCGGTCGAACTCGGCCATGGCCGCGGCGATGAGCGCGCGCGCCTGCGGTTCGCTGTCGTGCCAGATCTCGACATCGATGCGCGTGCCCATCTTGTCCTGGCTGTCGGCATACCAGGCGGCATGCGCCGCGGCGCTGCAGCCGAGCAGCAGGGCGGCGACGCAAGCCGGTAACGGCCGGTAAAGGCTCTTCATTGCGGGTACATCAGCAGCCACGGGGCCGCCAGCGTACCCCAGCGCGCGGGTTCAGAACCAGAGCGAGAAGAACAGCTGCAGCACGCCGGCGGAGAAACTGTACAGCGGTTCGCTGCCGGGCGTGGCACCACTGCCGCGGATGTCGCGGAAGTCGTCGTAGCTGTACATGAAATGATCGTAGACGAGGTTCACCGAACCCTTGTCCAGCATGTCGGTGAAGCGGATCGGCACCTCGTAGCCAACCGCGAAGCGCAGCGCCTGGCTGCTGAAGGTGCTGAGCTCCTTGTCCCGCGCCAGGAAGTTCTGCGCGTCTGCGTACGGGAACAGGTCGCTGTAGAAGTCCGCGGCATCCTGCGTGTAGTAGCGATAGCCGACGTCGAAGGTCCAGCGCCGCCAGGGATGGGTGTAGCCGACGTCGAAGGTCGAGGCGCCAATGCCCCAGCTGTCGTCGTAGTAGCGGTAGCCGGCGTAGACCGCGGCCCGGTAGGGCAGGAAGTAGCGCGCACGCAGCGCCACGGCGTTGCTGTCGCGGGTACGCGGGTAGACCTCGTCCTGGTAGCTGTAGCCGGTGGCGCTGCCACCATCGGCGTAGCGCACGCGGCGGTAGGGATTGTTCAGGTACCCTTCGTCCGCCACGGCCTCGTAGTCGAGGCTCGCCAGCAGGTTGCGGGTCAGGATCTGGGAGAGCCCCAGGCGGTAGCGCCAGTGGTCGGCGGGCTGGTTGAAGGTCGAATCGCGCTTGCCGACGTCATCGGCACCGCGCCCGTAGCCCATGGACACCGTGGTCAGGCCGCCGAAGACCTCCTGGCTGAGGCCGAGGTTCCAGGTCGTGGCCTGGTAGTCGCTCTCGTCACTGCGCGTCCAGGCGGCGCTCATGGTGGTGTCGCCACGCAGGTAGTCCACGCCGAACGTGGTCTCCTTGCGCTCCTCGCTGTAGGGACTGGCCTGGGTGACGACGTCGATGGACGCGCTGCTGACGGTATCGACGTAGTAGTTGGCGCTGAAGGACAGGTCCTGGCCGACGCTCTTGCGCACCAGGATGGAAGGGCCGTCGATCTGCACGCCACCACCATCGTAGTAGTGGTAGAGGATGTCGGCACGATCCTCGGGAAGCACGCCGGCGCGCAGGCCGAGGCTGGCGAGGAGCAGGATGACGCCCAGGGCGGTGCGGGCCCGGACTGGTTCCAACCGGAGGATCTGGTCCATGCGGCTCGTCCTAGTTGCAGCCGCAACCGCCACCGCTGCTGCCGGTGGCGCCGCGGGCGGCCTCGCGCGCCTCCAGCACGTGATGCGTGTAGGCGGCGGAAACGGGGTTGCGCTCCCAGCTCATGATGGGATCGGCGAGGCGGTCACGCTCGTAGGGCTTGACCCAGGGCTGGATGCCACAGCCGGAGGCCGCCATGGCCAGCAACAGCAGCAGGATGGCGCGCGCTTTCATGACTTCTCCCGGATGAGGCTGCGGACCTGGTCCTGGTACTCGTTCTCCGTGCCCGGCGTGTAGCCGTAGTGGATGAAGCGCACCTGGCCCTTGCGGTCGATGATGACGGTGCTCGGCATGGCAGTAACCTGGTAGAGCTTGCTGACGCGGTTGTCGCGGTCGAAGAGCACGGGGAAGCTGACCGGCGTGTCCCTGAGCCACTGGTCCGCGCCGCCGCTGTCTTCCTCGACGTTGACCGCCAGCAGCGTGAAGCCGAGGCCCTTGTAGCGCTGGTAGATCTGCTCGAGGAGCGGCATCTCCTTGCGGCAGGGACCGCACCAGGTGGCCCAGAAGTTCACCAGCACCACCTGGCCCCTGAGGCTGGCGAGCGAGACGTCGCCGCCGGCGCGCGCCGGCAGGCTGAAGTCGGGAGCCGGCGCGCTGGCCGGCGCGGCCGGCGCCGGCACCGGCAGCATCAGCACCGTTGCCGCCAGGGCCGCCAGCATGGATCTTGCGCGGTTCGTCGGTTGCATTTCAGCTCTCCTCAGAAGAACACCGTGGCACCGAGGGTGAACTCGATGTTGTGCGTGGACTTGTCCTCGCCGGTGATGTCGATGTCGAACATGTGGTCGCGGACGTCGAAATGCAGCGCCAGCCAGTCCAGGGCCAGCACCCGGTAGCCGGCGCCGTAGGTGAAGGTGAAGTAGTCGTCGCCGGCGAAGCGGGTGCTGCCGGCGCCGACCAGCAGGTAGAGCGCGCTGTTGAACGCGTGGTTGCGGCCGATGAACACCTCGCCGGGCAGCAGGTTGTAGCCCAGCGAGAAGTCGTAGTAGCGGAACTCGCGCTCGTCGCTGGTGAGCAGCGGCGCACTGCTGCCGGAGAGGATCTCGTAGCTGGTCTTGCCGGCATCGCTCTGCCCCAGCGTGGCCTCGGCGAACAGCCCTTCGGTGATGTGGTACGCGAGTCGTGCCCCGTACACGGTGTTGCTGCCGAAGTCCTCGATGCTGAGGAAGCCGATGTAGCCGCCGACCTCGAAGTCCTCGGTATCGACCCTGGGGCGGCTGACGTCACGGCGCTCGACCTGCGGGTCGATCACCGGGCGCGCCTGGTCGGCCGCGGCCTCGCGGTCCAGCGACTTGCTGGCGCAGCCGGCAGCCCCCGCCGCGGCCATGCCGAGCAGCGCGACCCTCAGAAGAAAAACGCGAATCCTGCTTTCCATTCTTCCACTTCCTCGTTGTCGTCCCGGCTCGTGAACACGATGTCGCCCGTGTACTCGGCGCGGAACATGAAACGCCTGGTCAGGTAGGCTCGCAGCCCCAGGCCGGCCTGGCCGTACTGGTCGGTGCGATCCTCGGTGCTCACCAGACTGGTCCGCGGGCTGATGGTGATCATTCCGGTGCCGAGCAGCAGGTAGGGCGAGATCCGCCAGTCCGGGAATGGCGTGTGCACCAGCCGCAGGCCGGCCATCCAGCCATCGGAGTAGTCACCGCTCAGCTGGGCAGCCAGCAGCTCTATCGAGAGGTTGGCGGACATGCGCCAGGCGCCGGTGAGCGAGATGGAGCTGGCGCCGTCGAAGTCGCCGAGGCTGAGGGAGGTCTCCCAGCGCCGGCTGGCGAAGTCGTCCCAGCCCGGATCGCTGATGACCAGCGGCTCACCGCTGGTCTGCAGGGTCTGCGCCAGCTGCGCATCACGCACCCAGCCGGTCACGCCGCGGTCGGTGCGCACCTGGAACCAGTCGGTGCGCCGCTTCAGCACCTCGATCTGCGCGCCCCGGTCAGCCACATGGAACACCGGATAGCCGCGCCCCGGCCCGGTGTGCATCTCGATGTAGGGCTCGGCGACCAGGACCTTGAGGGTTTCACGCTTTGCATAAGCGGGAGCCACCAGGACGAGCGCGGCGAGCAGGGCGATGAGGATCCTGGCTGGCATGCGGCCTCAGTTCAGCGGGGCGTCGAAGGGGTTGTTGTAGTACTGGCCGCCGAGGTCCACCCACTCGGCCAGCAGCTTGAGTTCGGCGGCGCTCAGCCAGCCGGCATGGCTGCCGCCGGCAAGGAAACGGTTGAAGAAGCCCGACGACTGCAGTGCACCGGCCGTCGACATCACCGCACTCACCGGCACCGGCGCGAAGATCGGGTCGCCCGTGTCCGGGTCGACGCCGACCTGCACCAGCACGTCGCGCAGCGCGCCGCCATCGAGCTCCTGCTCGTTGTCGCCGAAGAACAGCTCCACGTAGGACTTGAAGTACACGGGCCGCAGGTCGGAGGCGCCGGCGGAGAGATCGAGCTGTCCGGCAGGCACCTGGGCGGCACCGTTGCCATCCACCACGTTATGGCAGCTGGTGCAGCTGTGGTCGGCCACCACCATGCCGTTGCCGTCGAGCACCTGGCGGTTCACTGCCCACAATGGATGGATGTGGGCCTCGTAGTTGATGGTGATGCGGCACTGGGGCGTCCAGGCGACCAGGCAGGCCGCAGTGGTGGGTGCCGGCGTGGCGAGGTCCGCGTAGCGCGCGGCGAAGCTCGCATCCGGCGCACGGCCGGAGGCCACGGCATCGGTCCACACATCGTCGAATCGCAGGTCCACGCCGGGCGTGATGGCTGCGCAGTCCGTCGCGCAGGAGATGCGCGCCCGGGCCTCGGCCATGGTCTCGCCGCTGTCGGCGAACAGCGCCGGATTCGCATGCGGGAACGGCTGGCCGTCGAGCGCCGCACCCGCCCAGACGCTGTTGAACAGGCCATCGCGGCCATGCGACAGCTGCGCGGCGGGGGCATGGCAGCCGTTGCAGCTGCGCACCTCTCCCGCGCGCAGCTGCAGCCAGTTCTGGTGGCGCGCGCTGATGCGCCGCCCCTGGGCATCGAGCACGCTGATGGCAACCGGTACGTTGGCGGGCACCTTCACCACCACCGAGCCATCGGGCTCCACCATGGTGTAGCCGAGGATCTCGCGCATGCCCTGCCCGGCCGAAGCGCCGAAGGCGGCGTTGTCGAAGTCACGCACCGTGCGATCAGGGATCGCCACCGCCTTTTCCAGGCGCAGGAAACGCGCCGGGCGCTGCTCCGCGGTAGTCAGCGAGGGATCGGCCGTGGTGGCGATGTCGCGCGAGGCCACGCCATCGATATCGTAGACGCTGCGGATGCGGATCAGGCCCACGCCCTCGGCCAGCAGGCCGGGATCGAGTTCGCCGGTGTTCTCCTTGTCGAAGATCACCGGTGGCAGCGGCTGCGATTCCAGCGCCACGACGTCGGTGTACATGACGCCCTCCAGCGGCGCGACCACCGGCAGCTGGGTACTGTCACGCGGGTCGTAGACCCAGATGCCGTAGATGGGCGGCGCCGCCTGCACACCGGGGACCGCCAGGCGCTCCGCCGTGCAGGGCATCGGTCGGCCGCCATCGAGCACCCGGCACTGACTCCAGCTGACGAGCAGGCGGCCGGTCCCGTCGTGCAGCGGATAGGCGGCGGCGTAGGCGCCGCGCGGGGAAATGCTGCCATCGGTGAGCGCATCGTTCACGGTGGCGGCAACCTGTGCCGGCCCGGTGAGGATGCCGATGTCGGTGGCCAGCGGCTGGGTGTTGTCGACGTACTGCTCGGTGTCGATGGCCACCAGGTTGCCGCCCTGGCTCAGCGCGCTGAACGGGCGCAGGATCGTCAGCAGGCGACCGTCAGCCATTTCGCGCGGCTGCAGGAACTGCACGGTGGCGCCACCGGTACCGGTAGCATGGCTGTTGGCCCCGTAGAGGAGCTGCAGTCCGGTGCCGTCCGGGTTCATGCGATAGAGAGACATCTCGCTGACGCTGCCGGCGTTGTCCCAGCGGGTGAAGGCCACCTCGCCGCTGGAGAGCACGGTCGGATCGAGGTCGTGGCTCTGGTTGAAGGAAACCTGGCGGATGTTGCCGCCGTCGGCATCCATGACGTGCAGCACGAAGGCCGGCTCGCGCCGGTCCTCGTCGAGGCCGGCGTACTGCGGCTTGCCCTCGTCGACCAGCACCGCGCCGGTCTGGCGCTGGCGCGTGGAGGAAAACAGGATGCGGCCGTCGGGCAGGTAGTGCGGGGCGACGTCGTGGCCCGCCGCCGCGATCACGTCCGAGCTGATGACCCGGCGCAGCACGTCACGGACGCGGTCGTATTCCCAGATGCCCCACTTCGGCTGGTCCTCGTCATCGGCGCCCGGGATGATGGGCCCGCACATGGCGAAGATCACCCGCTCGCCGTCCCAGGAAGGCTCGAGGTCGCGGATGTCGTACTGGCCCTGCGTCATGGCGCCGGTGACATTGCGGGCGGCCGCCGATGGCGCGGCGCGCTCGCGCACCCAGAGTTCCGCACCGGGGTTGAAGCGGCGCAGGCGACGGGCATCGGCGGGCACCAGCTGGCCCTGGCCGTTCGCCGGCAGCGGCCGCGCCACATAGGCGATGGCGACGTCCGGCACGACGGGATCGGGCCCCTGCCCGCCGCCGACGCCGACGCCACCGCCGCCGCAGGCACCGAGCAGCGCGCCTGCTCCCAGCACGACAGCCGTCTTCAGCAAATCAATACGCACGCGTTCGTCCCGCACCCGGTACGCCATGGCACACACCCGCATTCATCCAGCACCCGCGGAAAGTCTGAGCCCGCGCGGTGCGGACAGACGCAGCGGAGCTAACGTAATGCATCGCGAAATCAGCGGACTGTTAAGGCGATCACAGAAGGGGATGGTCATCCGGCGCCTACACTTGTCCCCAGCGCGCAATGCGCTGTTGTGTGCGGACGGGTGCTATGGACGGCGGATCTACGCGGAAGCCCTCGCGGGCTTCCCCTGGGACATGCATCACGGATGCTGCGGTCACCGGCCCGGGGCGGGCGACGGCCCGCAGCCTGGTGCTCGGCCTGCTGCTGGTGCTTGCCAGCGGCAGCGCGCTGGCCGGCGTGCGCGAGCAGGCCAAGCGCATGCATGACCGCCTGGCCGGCGTGCCGCCCACGGCGGCGACGCTGGACGCGATGGCGGCCGACATCGCTGGCGGCAATGCCATGGCCGCGGCCGACAGGGCGATGGAGTCACCATCCTTTTACAACGTTACGCTGAAGAACTTCGCCGCGCCCTGGACCAACAAGGCGCAGTCGGTATTCGTCCCGCTGAACGACTACACCGCCACCATCGTCGGCATGGTGCGCGACGACGTGCCGTTCAACACGGTGCTCTCGGCCAACATCCTCTACGTCGGCGCGCCCGCGCTCGGGCTGCCGGCCTACTCCATGGCCAGCAATGCGCACTACCAGGCCATGGACGACCAGGGCGTGGACCTCAAGACCGGCCTGGTGCAGACCACGCAGTCCGCCGTCACCGACCTGCCGGCGGCGGCGATCGCCGGCGTCCTCAGCACGCGGGCGGCCTCCGAGGCGTTCTTCATCGCGGGCACCAACCGCGCCATGTTCCGTTTCACGGTACTCAACCACCTGTGCAAGGACCTCGAGGAACTCAAGGATCCCTCGCTGCCCGTGGACCGCATTCCGCAGGACGTCTCGCGTTCCCCGGGCGGCGACAGCCGCGTGTACCTCAATGCCTGCGCCGGCTGCCACACGGGCCTGGACCCGATGACCCAGGCCTTCGCCTACTACAACTGGGACCAGGCCGCTGGCCGGCTGGTCTACACGCCGGGGCAGGTGCAGCCAAAGTTCCTGATCAATGCCGACAACTTCAAGACCGGCTACGTCACCCAGGACGACCACTGGGTCAACTACTGGCGCCGCGGCCAGAACCGCGTGCTGGGCTGGGCCAGCAGCGGCAACGGCAGCGCCGGCACCGGCAATGGCGCGGCCTCGCTGGGCGCCGAGCTGGGCAACAGCGATGCCTTCGCGCGCTGCCAGGTGCAGAAGGTGTTCCGCAATGTCTGCCTGCGCGAGCCGACGAATGGCGCCGACCGCGGGCAGGTCGATTCCATGGTCAGTTCCCTGAAGACCAGCGGCTACAGGCTCAAGCGCACGTTCGCCGAGGCTGCCGTGTACTGCAAGGGAGACTGAGCATGCAACGGAGCGAGGCAAGCATGACCCTGCTGCAGCTGATCCCGGCATTGCGTCGCGCGCTGCTGGCTGTCGCCACTACCCTGCTGCTCGCCGCCTGCGGTGGCGGCGCCGACGTGGTGAACAACCCGAACCTCGCAAGCCGCAACCCGGGCGTGTCCGCCTACGGTGGCCCGCCGCCGCAGACCAGCGACATCCAGGCCTTCATGTCGGCGCTCTGGTCCAACGTGCGCGACGGCACGCCGGCGGACTGCGGCTCCTGCCACGGCGCCGGCGGCCAGGCACCGCAGTTCGCGCGCGAGGACAACGTCAACCTCGCCTACGAAGCTGCCAACACCGTAGCGAACCGCAGTGACCCGCCCTCCTCGCAGCTGGTGCAGAAGGTGGCGGGCGGCCACCACTGCTGGCTCGGCAGCGACGGCGCAAGCCTCGGTGCCTGTGCCGACATCATTGCCCAGTGGATCGAGAACTGGGCCAACCCCACCGGTGCGGTGGGCACGCGCCAGATCAACATCCAGCCGCCGGTGCTCAAGGACGTGGGCCAGAGCCGCGCCTTCCCGGCGGACCCGACCCTGTTCCAGACGCTGCTCTACCAGCCGATCCTCACCGAGTACTGCGCGGCCTGCCACAGTTCCACGGCGCTCACGCCCGACCAGCCGTTCTTCGCCGATCCGGACCTGGCCGTCGCCTACGCCGCGGCGAAGGCCAAGATCAACCTCGATCATCCCGACCAGTCGCGCCTCGTGGTGCGCCTGCGCGACGAGTTCCACAACTGCTGGAGCGACTGCGCGGCGAACTCCGCCGAAATGCAGGCGGCCATCGAGGCCTTCGCCGCCATGGTCCCGGTCACCGGCGTCGCGGCCAACCTCGTGGTCAGCAAGGCGCTGAAGCTCACAGACGGCACGGTGGCCAGCGGTGGCAACCGCTACGAGGCGAGCCAGATCGCGCTCTGGGAATTCAAGGAAGGCTCGGGCATCACCGCCTTCGACACCAGCGGTGTCAACCCGGCGATCAACCTGACGCTCTCCGGCGACATCAGCTGGGTGGGCGGCTGGGGCATCAACATCAGGTCCGGCAAGGCCCAGGGCTCGACCACCACCAGCCGCAAGCTGCGCGACCTGATCGGCGCCACCGGCGAGTACTCCATCGAGGCCTGGGTCGCGCCGGGCAACGTCACGCAGGAAGACACGCGCATCGTCAGCTACTCGGCCGGCACCACGGCGCGCAACTTCACCCTCGGCCAGACGCTCTACAACTACGACTTCTACAACCGCAATGCGCTCAGCGACGGCAACGGCGAGCCGCGCCTGTCTACCGCCGACGCCGCGCGGCGCCTGCAGGCGACGCTGCAGCACGTGGTGGTGACCTACGACCAGGTCAACGGCCGGCGCATCTACGTCAACGGCGAATACACCGGTGACGCCGACCCGTCCGGCGGCGACAACCTCAACGACTGGGACGACACCTTCGCCTTCGTGCTCGGCAACGAGGTCTCGGGCGACCGCCAGTGGAAGGGCGTGCTGCGCATGGTGGCCATCCACAATCGCGCGCTGACCCAGGCGCAGGTCCAGCAGAACCTGGCGGTCGGCGTCGGCGAGAAGTACTTCCTGCTGTTCTCGGTGGCGAACCAGGTGGACGTGCCCAACGCCTACGTGATGTTCGAGGTGGCGCGTTTCGACAGCTACAGCTACCTGTTCCAGAAGCCGGTGTTCATCGTCCTCGGCGACCCGCCGCCGACGCTGAACATCCCGGTGAAGGCCATGCGCATCGGCGTCAACGGCGTGGAGTCCGCGGTGGGCCAGGCCTACGTCAACCTCGACACCACCGTCGGCGCCTCCGGCCAGACGCTCGGCAGCGTCGGCACGGTGATCCCGCTCAACCTGGGTCCCGATGGCGACGAGTTCTTCCTGACCTTCGAGGTACTCGGCAACCATACCGACGTGCGCACCGAACCGGCGGTGCTGGTGCCCCCGCCGCCGCCCGACGGCCCGCCGCAACCGGATATCGGCGTCCGCATCTTTGACGAGATCAACGCCACCATGTCACAGGTGACCGGCGTGAGCACGCAGGACCCCGGCGTCAAGGCCACCTACACCACCATCAAGCAGCAGCTGCCGGCGGTGGAGAGCATCGAGGGCTTCCTCTCGGCCCACCAGGTCGGCGTGGCGCAGCTCGCCATCGAGTACTGCAACGCGCTGGTGGACAGCGTGCCGCTGCGCACCGCGTTCTTCCCGGGCTTCAACTTCGCCCTGCCGGCCAGCCAGGCCTTCGACACCGCCGGTGAGCGCGACCAGGTGCTGGACCCGCTGGTGGCCAGGGTGCTGAACACCAGCCTGGCCACGCAGCCTTCGGTGGAGATGAAGGCGGAACTGAACAACCTCATGGACCGGCTCACGGCCTGTGGCGGCAGCTGCGCCGCGGACCGCACGCCCGTGGTGGTCAAGGCCAGCTGCGCCGCCGCGCTCGGCAGCGCCGGCATGCTGGTCCAGTAGGACGGAACGAGGCATAGCTTATGGCGCGCAATCGCAAGAGTTTTGGCCTGGACGAGCCGCTGCGGCACCCGGATCACCGCCGGCCGCTGAGCCGGCGCGACTTCATCGCCCAGGGCTTCGCCCGCGGTGGCGCGGTGCTCGCCGGCACGTCGATCTTCAGCCTGTTCGCCAATCCCCGGGCGGCACATGCCGCGCTCTCGCCGGATATCCAGGCACTTCTTGGAGCCTGCGGCATCTCCAACCTCGGCGCCGGCAAGATTCCCTTCATCTGCTTCGACCTGGCCGGCGGCGCCAACATCGCCGGTTCCAGCGTGCTGGTCGGCCAGCAGGGCGGCCAGCAGGATTTCCTCACCACCGCGGGCTACGGCAAGCTCGGCCTGCCAGGCGACATGACGCCGGCCTCGGGCATGGGCAGCTTCATCGACACCACGCTGGGCCTCGCCTTCCACAGCGACAGCGCCTTCCTGCGCGGCATGAAGACCCGCCTGTCGGCCGGTACCATGGCCGCGATCAACGGCGCGGTGATCCCGGCGCGTTCGGAAAACGACACCGGCAACAACCCGCACAACCCGATGTACGCCATCTGGCGCGCGGGCGCGGATGGCGAGCTGCTGACGCTGATCGGCTCGCAGAGCTCGGATTCCGGCGGCAACTCCATGGCCCCGGCCGCCATGGTGGACGTCTCGGTGCGCCCCACCAAGGTGGACCGCACCAGCGACGTCACCGGCCTGGTGGACACCGGCAAGCTGGTGGGCCTGCTCAACCAGGACGACGCGGTGGCGGTGATGGAGTCCATCGAGCGCATCAGCCACAGCAAGCTCGGCCGCGTGGATACCAAGGTCAGCAGCGATGCCGTGATCAAGGACCTGGTGCGCTGCGGCTACGTGAAGTCGGCCTCGATCACCGACCGCTACGGCAACCCGTCGGCCCTGAATCCCGAACTGGACACCCAGATCAAGGGTGCCACCGGCATCTTCAGCGACGCCGAGTTCGCCGGCGACGGCGAATTCCGCAAGACCGCCGCGGTAATGAAGATGGTGGTCAACGGCTACGCGGGCGCGGGTACCATCACCATGGGCGGCTTCGACTACCACACCGGCGACCGTTCCACCGGCGAGCTGCGCGATTTCCGTGCCGGCGCCTGCATGGGCGCCTGCCTGGAGTATGCCGCACGCGTGGGGGTGCCGCTGATGCTCTACGTGTTCAGCGACGGCTCGGTCAACTCCAGCGGCATGCTCGACAACTCGCCGAACGGCCGCGGCAAGGGCGTGTGGACCGGTGATGACCAGAACACGGCCGCGAGTTTCTTCCTGGTCTACAATCCGGGCGGGCGCCCGGTGCTGTTCACCGGCGATGGCCGGCCGGCGGAGCGCCACCAGCAGCTCGGCTGGTTCCGTCCCGACGGCTCGGTGGAGTCGGCAGGCACTCCGGCGGCCAACAACGTCAACCTGCTGGTGGAAACCGTCGCGCTCAACTACATGGCGCTGCATGGCGAGCAGGCGCAGTTCGCCAGCCGGTTTCCCATGCACGGCCTCGGCCCGCCCGCGCTGCGCGACTCGCTGACTGCGTTCAACCCGATCGTGAACGGCACGATCTAGCAAGCGCGGCGCCAGTCCGGCAGCATGCGGCGCCCTGCTGTAGCATGGCGCCGCATGCGCATCGGCATCGAAGTCAGCACGGCCTGCCTGCGGGAACCCACGGGTGTGGGCCATTACGCGCGCTGCCTGGCCGGGGCGCATGCCGCCGCGTTTCCCGATGACCAGCTGGAGCTGCTGGTCCGGCTGTCGCGCTGGCGCCGGCGCGCCTACCTGCAGAATCCGGCGAACCTCCCTGTGCGCATCTACCACGGCCCCTGGCTGCGTTCCCCGTGGTTGCGCCCGGAGCTGGTCCACGGCACCGAGGCCTGGCTGCCGCCCTGGAAGGAACCCGCGCGCGTGGTGACGGTGCACGACCTCGCGGTACTGCGCTTCGACCAGGAGTGGTTCGCGCCGGCCGCGTTCCGCGCCCGCAAGCGCCGCGCCTACGAGCAGCTGCGCGGCGCCGCGGACCTGGTCATCGTCCCCAGCGAGGTCACGCGCCAGGACCTGCTGGAGCTGTTCGGCTACGACCCCGAACGGGTGCGGGTCATCCCCCACGGCATCGAGGCGCGCTTTCGCAGGGACGCCCCGGCCGATCCGGTGCTGCTGATGCGCCACGGCCTGGAACCCGGGTTCGTGCTGTTCGTCGGCCGCATCTCCACCCGCAAGAACGTCATTCGCGTCGTCGAGGCCTTCGCCCGCTCGCCCGGCGCCAGCGGACGCATGCTGGTGCTGGCGGGGCCCATGGCCGTCGGTGGCGAGCTGGTCGCTGCGGCCATCGGCCGGCTCGGCCTCGGCAGCCGGGTGCTGCTGCCCGGATTCTGCAGCGACGAGGACATCGAAGCCCTGTACCGTGCGGCAGGCGCGCTGCTGTTTCCCACATTTTATGAAGGCTTCGGCCTGCCGATCCTGGAGGCCATGGCCTGCGGCCTGCCGGTGGTGGCCGGCAACCGCGGTTCGGCACCGGAGGTGGCGGCGGGCCATGCCGAGATCGCCGACCCCATGGACGTCGAAGCCATCGCGGCGGCGCTGGACCGGGCGCTGGCCATGGGGCCGGAGCGGCGCGCGGCCGCCGTTGCCCATGCCCGCGGCTTTACCTGGGAGAAGACCGCCGGCGCCACGCGCGCGGCCTACGCCGCCGCGCTGGCGGGCCGCTGAGGCCCGCCTACGCCAGGCGCGCCAGCGCCCGGGCCTTGGTGCCGACGGGGACGCGATTGAGGAACCAGTTGGCCAGCGGCTTCTTCGAATAGGTCTCCCAGCGCAGCAGCTCGAAGCCGCTGCGCCGGCAGAGCTCCTGGAAGGAATGGCGCGAGTACTCGTTGCAGTGGCCGGCGACGAAGTCCGGCGGGAAGCGCCGGCGGTGCAGCCCGGCGCGGCCGGCGAACCGCAGCCAGCGCTTCGACCACGCCTCCACGTTGGGCAGCTCGGCCAGGAAGTAGCCGCCCGGGCGCAGCAGCGCGCGGATGCGGGCCATGGCGCCCAGACCATCGGGCAGGTGTTCCAGCACATGGCGCAGGCAGACCACGTCGTAGGCGGCAGCATCCCCCGGCGCCGGCTCGGTGGCGAGGAAGTCCCCCACTACCACCTCCACGCCGAGCTTTCCGCGCACGTACGCCGCCATGGGCGCGGAGAGTTCCAGGCCCTTGACCTTCCAGCCGGCGCGCTGCGCCAGGTACAGCAGCCGGCCGGTGCCGCAGCCGATGTCCAGCAGCCGGCCGGGCCCGGGCAGCTGGCGTTCGATGAAGGCCCAGGACTGGTCCTTGTCGAGGTTGCGCCGTGCCCGATCATCGGTGGGATCGATGAACTCGAGGCTGTACTGCTCCTGGTCCAGGCCCTGCGCCAGGTCGTAGTTGACCAGGGCGCAGTCGGGACAGCGGTAATAGCGGAAGCGCCCATCGTTGCCGAGGGCGAAGTAGAACCGCAGGTTGTGGCCGCCACAGAGGCGACAAGGGAAGCTCGCCTCGCCCGTCATGCGCGGCATCCTAGAGGGCACCCCGGCGGGTGGCAACACGGCCAGACAGTAGCCTGCACCCGTCCGTTCACCCCAATTGCAAAGACTCTTTCCTAACGAACTGATTTGCAGTAGATTAGCCGCCAACGCTCGGAAGGTCTCGTCAAGAAGGTCCGCGAGCCACCCAACTCTGGAGGGAAGGACCATGACGCGACTGACTGCCATTCTGCTTGCCCTGGCCTGTGCCGCTGCCAGCAGCGCCGCTACGGCTTCCGAGCTCGACTACCGGGTGGATACCGCCACCCAGATCCTGCAGGACCTCAAGCGCATCCCCGAGAACGCCGTGCCCCCGGCCCTGCTGAGCCGGGCCTACGCGGTGGCCGTGATCCCCGGCGTGCTCAAGGGCGGCTTCATCCTCGGCGGTACCTATGGACGCGGCATCGTCGTCGCGCGCCGCGCCGACGGCCAGTGGAGCAATCCGGCCTTCGTGCAGCTCGCCGGCGGCAGCATTGGCTTCCAGGCCGGCCTGCAGTCCACGGACCTGGTGCTGGTATTCAAGAGCCAGCGCGCACTGGACGGCCTGTCCAGCGGCAAGATCACCCTCGGCGGTGATGCCTCCATCGCTGCCGGCCCGGTAGGCCGCCAGGCCAGTGCCGCGACCGACCTGCAGATGCAGAGCGAAATCTATTCCTACGCGCGCAGCCGCGGCTTCTTCGCCGGCGTCTCCCTGGACGGCAGCGTGCTGTCCATGGACAGCGACGCCAACGGGCAGTACTACCAGGGCGAGCGCAGCGCCACGAAGATCCTCACCGACACCAGCATCCCGGCGCAGGCCTCCGGCCGCCGCTTCATCGACACGCTGGCGGCCATTGCCCCGGCGCTGCCGGGCCAGGGCGCCAGCCGCGCAGCGGCCGTCGATCCTGAAATGACGGCCCCGGCACCCAGCGGCGCCCGCACCTTCGGGGTCGACGACGCCAACGCCACCCCGGCCGAAGGCGGCGTGTTCTAGCCCGCGGCCGGCAACGATTCCTCCGCATTGCGGCCCGCCGCTCCAAGCTCGGGCCGCTTTTTTTTGGCGCCGTTTTTGGTGCCGGTGTTACGGTTTCGATAACCGTACACGGTCGCCAATCCGGGGAGTTACCGAAACCGTAACACCGGCACCTGTTTTACTGTTTCATCCTGTTTTCACGGTGATGCTGGCCCGGATGGAACTGGCAATGAAGCAGTTGCGGTGGGCAGCCTCATGCAGCCGCTGCAGGTCCTCGGCGCCCACCTGGCTGCCGCCTGCGAAGGTCACCACCGGTCGCAGCTCGATCCGCGTGATGGCCAGCCGCCCCTCGGCATCCTTCTCGAGATACCCGACCGCCTGGTCGACGTAGCTCTGCACGACCAGGCGACGCTTCGCGGCGACGGCAAGGAAGGTCAGCATGTGGCAGGACGAGGCAGCAGCCACCAGGCCCTCCTCCGGATCGACACAGCCGGCGCCGCCACGATAGGCCGGTGCGGCCGAGGCGGACACCACCGGTCCGCCCTCGAATTCCCAGCGGTGATCGCGCGGGTAGGTCTCCGGATCCATGCCGCTGGCCGTGTTCTGCCAGCGGATGACGGCGGTATGCTCTGACATGGCGGCTCCTGTTGCGGGCGCTGGCACCAGCGCCAGGTGACGATTGTCGGTCGCCTGATTCTCCGGTTTCTCCTGTCAGGTTTCCATGCCCCTTCCGAGCACTGCCATCCTCGGTACCGTGACGCTGCAGCGAGGCGCGCCGCCGCTGGCCAGCCGCGATATCGCCGAGGCCCGCTGGTGGGCACGACCGCTGGCGCGCCGGCTCGCGGCGCGCGAGGCGCGGGCGCTGCGCCGGCTGGCCGGCATCGATGGCTTCCCCACGCTGATTGCCTGGGACGGCCGGCGCCTGGTGCGCAGCGCGATCGACGGCCTCACCCTGCGCGAGGCGCGACCGCGGGATGCGGCCTACTTCCGCGCGGCGCTGCGCCTGCTGCTGCGCATGCACCGCCGCGGCGTGGCCCACAACGATCTCGCCCGCGAACCGAACTGGCTGGTGACGGCCGCCGGGGAACCCGCGCTCATCGACTTCCAGCTCGCCTGGATCGATCCGGCCCGCGGGCGGCTGTTCCGCCTGATGGCGCGCGAGGACCTGCGCCACCTGCTCAAGCACAAGCGCCAGTACTGCCCGGAGCGGCTCACCGCCCGGCAACGCCAGCTGCTGGCCCGGCCCAGTGCCGCGGCGCGCGCCTGGCGCTGGACCTTGCAGCCGCTCGGTCGCAGACTTCGCGGCTGGCTCGGGCGCGATGCCCGGACGATGCAGGAGTGACGAGCGTGGAAATCTCGCAGCCCAACAATGCCACCCACCCGCCGGCCACCGAGAGGCGCTTCGGCATCCGCGTCAGCGCGCCGCCCGGGGATCCGTTCAACAACCTCGTGGATGCCGGCTGGCACCGCGAGCACTGGTTTGCCACCCGTGCGGAGCGCGACAGCGCGATGCAGGACATGGGCTCGCGCCATCGCTACTCGCGCGGCAGCGACCTGCCAAGCGTGGTGCTGGTAGCCATCGAGCGCTAGCCGCAACGATGCGGGGCGGGCCGCTCTGGCGCGCGGCGGCGGCCGTGATGCTGGCATCGCCGCCGACCGCTGGCATCGCGGTGGCCAGCGACACCGGGACACTCGGCCCGGGGATCGTCGTCACCGCCACCCGCGAACCGGTCAGCGAACTCGACCTGATCGGCAATACGGCGCTGATCGACGCCACGCGCATCGGTCTGGTCGGTGCCACCCACCCGGCGGAACTCGGCGCGCAGGCCGCCGGCGCCTGGCTCCAGCGCGGCGCCGGGCAGGAAAGCCTGCCGGCGATCCGCTCGCCGGTACTCACCGGCCCGGGCTCCTGCGGGGCCTTCCTCGTGCTCGAGGATGGCATCCCGGTGCGGCCGGCCGGCTTCTGCAACGTCAACGAGCTGTTCGAGGTCCTCACCGAGCAGGCGGTTGCCATGGAAGTGCTGCGTGGGCCATCGCGCGCGGCCTACGGCGCCAACGGCCTGCATGGCACGCTGAACTTCCTGCTGCCCGGCCCGCAGGGTCGCGCTGCAATCGCCGGCAGCCTCGAAGCCGGGCCGCAGGCCTATTGGCGCGCCATCGGCCAGTGGCGTGGCCTGCTCGCGGGCGACGCCGCCGTCGCCGGGTTGCTCCTCAATCATGATGGCGACTTCCGCGACGATGCCGGCTACGACCAGGCCAAGGGCTTCTTCAAGCTGGCCCACGTCAGCAGCGCCGGATCGCTGGAAGCCGGGTTTTCCGGCACGCTGCTTGACCAGGATAGTGCCGGGTACATCACCGGCTACGAAGCCTACAAGGACGAGACCCTGCGCCGGCAGAACCTCAATCCCGAGGCCTGGCGGCGCGCGGACAGCGAGCGCCTCTACCTGCGCTTCACGCCCGCCGCAGGACGGCCCCTGGCCGGCATGGACCTGCGGGCCTGGCTGCACCGCTCGTCGATGGATTTCCTCCAGCACTTCCTGCCCGGCAAGCCACGCGAGAAAAACAGCCAGTGGAGCGCCGGCTTCATGGCCACGCAGCACAGCGAGTTCGGCAACGGCTGGACGCTCGACTCGGGCCTCGACCTGGAACTGGCCCGCGGCACCCTGGAGGAATTCCAGGAGAACGACTCAGGCATCGGCAGCCTGCCGCCGGGCAGGCACTACGACTACGCGGCTTCCAGCGTGCTGGCGGGCCTGTTCGGGCAGCTGCGCCTGCCGCTGGGCGCGGGCTGGTTCGCCGAAGCCGGCCTGCGCGCCGAACTGATGCGCTACGACTACGACAACCGCATGCTCGATGGCAACACGCGCGACGACGGCAGTCCCTGCACGCCCGCGCCCTGCCGCTACAGTCGGCCGGCGGACCGCGACGATGGCTTCCTCAACCTCGCGTCCAATGCCGGACTGCTCTGGCAGATCACGCCAGGACTCTCGGCCTACGCGAGCCTGGCCCGCGGCTTTCGCCCGCCGCAGGCGGCCGAACTCTACCGGCTGCAGTCACAGCAAACGCGCGCCGACCTCGACTCCGAGACACTGGACAGCGCGGAGCTGGGCCTGCACTGGCTCACCGCCATCACGCGGGTCGAGGCTGCCGCCTACGCCATGAAGAAGCGCCACGTCATCTTCCAGGACGCCAGCCGCTTCAACGTCGACGACGGCCAGACGCGCCATCGTGGCCTGGAACTGCAGGCGCAGCTGCGGCTGCCATCAGGTCTCTACGCTGGCCTGGCGGGCAGCTACTCGCGCCACACCTACGCCTTCGATGCCGTCACGCCCGGCGGTGAAACCATCCGCTCGGGCACCGACATCGACACCGCGCCGCGCAGGCTTGGCAGCGCGCATTTCGGCCTGGTGCGTGGCCGCGGGCTTGCCGAACTCGAGTGGGTCCATGTCGGCGCCTACAACCTCGATGCCGCCGGCATCGCCCGCTATGAAGGCCATGAGCTGCTCAACCTGCGCGCGAACTGGCGCTTCTCACCGTCGTGGAGCCTGACGGCGCGGATCAACAACCTCGGTGACCGGCTGTACGCCGAGCGCGCCGACTATGTCGCCTTCCCCGCCGCCAGCTATCGCTACTTCCCGGGGCGCGACCGCGAGCTGTACCTGGAAATCGCCTGGCAGACCCGTTGACGGCGGCAGCGGCGCAATCCGTGCCCGACCGCGATTGCAGGGCGCCGCGACTGTGCTAGTCTGCGTCGGCGCACCCGCCAGGTCGTCTGGGGCGCGGCAGGTGCGCACATTGTGTTTTACACGGGAGGTCATATGAAGCGAATACTGATGGTTGCGGCCCTGATGGGTGTGTCTGCAGGCGCGCTGGCCGAGGCGCCGGGCGGCCCGAACTGCGGCTGGGGCAACATGCTGATGAACGGCCAGTCCGGCCTCGGCGCCCACGTGGTCGCCAGCCTGACCAACGGCACCAGCGGCAATGCCACCTTCGGCATGACCACGGGCACCAACGGCTGCTCGGCCAACGGCAAGCTGACCTACGGCGGCAAGTCGCTGATCGGCGCCGTGATGGATGAGTTCAGCGAGGACGTGGCACGCGGTGACGGCGAGGCCCTGACGGCGGTGGCCGTGGCCATGGGCGTCGACGAAGCCGACCGCACGGCGTTCAAGCAGCTGATGCACGACAACTTCGCCACGCTGTTCCCCTCGGCCGATGTCACCGCCGAGCAGGTGAGCGAGCGCGTCGTGGAACTGATGCGCGGCCACGAGCAGCTCGCGCGCTACGTGTCCTGACCTGATGGCCCACCGGGGCGGCCCCTGCCTGGGCCGTCCCGGTGTGGCTCCCCGAACCGCTCCCGTCCCCGTGCGCATCGGTCCCGCCCGCACCGCGGGCCTGCTGCCGGGGTTGCTAGGGCTGCTGCTGGCCACGGCATCGCCCGCCAATCCTGCTGCGCCTGCGACGGATACCGACAGCCCGACGGTGACGGCGCTGGCCGGCCAGCGCGAATGGCTGCAGCTGCTGCACTACACGCCGTCCTGGCTGCCCGGCCGGTTGCGCAATTTCGTCGACGATCCCGACTTCTTCCTCAGTCCCCGCGGGGAGCATGACCCGGCCGCGGAACTCGCGGCGACGCTCGACGCGCTGCGTCGCGATCCGGCCACCCAGTGCCGGTTCCCGGCGCGCCGGCAATGGCTGGTCGCGCGGCTGCCGGGGCTGGCGGCGACGCTGCCGCCGGCCCACTGCCCGGAATACGAGGAATGGCGGCGGGTGCTCGCGGTTCGCGAGGCGGTGCTGGTGTTCGCCTCCAGCTACCTCAACAGCCCATCGTCGATGTACGGGCACACGTTCCTGCGCTTCGACTCGGCCGCGCCGGAGCGGCGCACGCCGCTGCTGGCCTGGGCGCTGAACTTCGGCGCCACCGTTCCGCCCGACGAGAACGGCTTCGTCTATGCCTGGCGCGGCCTGTTCGGCGGCTACCCCGGGCAGTTCGCCGCCGGGCCGTACTTCGAGAAGCTGCGCGAGTACTCGCGCCTGGAGAGCCGCGACCTCTGGGAATACCGCCTGAACCTCGATGCCGCCGAGCTCGACCGCCTGCTGGCGCATGCCTGGGAACTGCGCGCCATCAACTTCGACTACTACTTCTTCGACGAGAACTGCTCGCTGCGGCTGCTGGAGCTGCTCGACGTCGCGCGTCCCGGCCATGACCTCGCCGACCAGTTCCCGAACTACGCGATCCCGATCGACACCGTGCGCGCCGTGATCGATGCCGGCATGGTCACTGATGTCACCTGGCGGCCAGCCACGCGCAGCACGCTGCGCTGGCAGATCGCGCAGCTCGATGCCGGCGAACGCCAGCTGGCACGCCGCCTGGCTGACGACGCCGGCGCCGAGCCGCAGGCCTTCGCCGCCCTCGAACCCGCGCGCCAGCGGTTGGTGGCGGAAGTCGCCTACCAGTACCTGCGCGACCGCGCGGTGCATGCCGTGCCGGATGCAGCGCTGGCGCGGCAGAACTTCGCGCTGCTGCAGCTCCTGGAGCGCACGGCCGACGCAGCCGCACCGCCAGCGCCACCGCGGCCGGCGGCACCGGAGACCGGGCATCGCACGGGCCTGGCCGCGCTCGCGGCCGGCACGGAGGAATCGCGTGCCTTCGGCGACCTGGAATGGCGCGTCAGCTACCACGACCTGCTCGACCCACCCGCAGGCTATCCCGCCGGCGCCTCGCTCAACATGGCGCGCATCGTCGCGCGCCTGAAGGAGGGCGGCACGCTGCAGCTGCAGCGGCTCGATGCGCTCGAGATCACCTCGCTGGCGGCGCGAGACCGGTTCTTCCGCAGCTGGTCCTGGCGCGTGAACGCCGGCCTCGAGCGGCAGTGGACCGCTGGCGACGACATCCTCGTCACCCAGGCCAACGGCGGCTTCGGCGGCAGCTGGGCACCGCTGCCATCGCTGCTGCTGTTCGCGCTCGGCACCGGGCGGCTGGAGGCCAACCACGCGCTCGACCGCTCGCTCGACCTCGCCCCGGGCCTGGCGGCCGGACTGCGGCTGGAGAGCCCTGCCGGCATCACGCTCGCCAGCGCCGACTACTATCACTTCACCGGCGGCGAGGATCGCAGGGCACTCGCCCTGCGCCACGAGCTGGCGCTCGGCGCCAACCTCGGCCTGCGCCTGCAGCTCGAGCGGCGCGTCAACGAGCATGACCGCGTCGACGAGGCGAGCCTCGCGCTGCGCTACCATTTCTGAGGCCATGGCCACGCTGATTCGCGGGATTTCCCTGCTGTTGCTGCCGCTGCTGCTCGGCGGCTGCAGCAGGCTGCTGTTCGTGCCGATGCAACCGCTGGTGCGCACGCCTGCGGAGCTGGGCCTCGAGTACCGTGACGTGGCACTGCAGGCGGCCGACGGCACCCGGCTCGCGGCCTGGTGGCTGCCGGCCCGGGGCGAGCCGCAGGGCACGGTGCTGTTCCTGCACGGCAATGCCGAGAACATCAGCACCCACATCGCCAGCGTGTGGTGGCTGCCGGCCGCGGGCTACCAGGTGCTGCTGCTCGACTACCGCGGCTTCGGCGACTCGCAGGGCCGGCCGCAGCTGCCGGCGGTGCTTGCCGACATCCGCGCCGCCTTCGACTGGCTGGCGGCGGAACCGGCGAGCCAGGGTCCGCCGCTGTTCCTGCTCGGGCAGAGCCTCGGCGCCTCGCTCGGCGGCTACCTCGCCGGCGCGGATCCGGCGCTGCGCGCGCGCCTTGCCGGCGTGGTGCTCGACTCCGGCTTCGCGCGCTACGGATGGATCGCCCGCGAAGTCGCGAGCCGCAGCTGGCTCACCTGGCCCCTGCAGTGGCCGATCGCCTGGGCCATGCCCGACCGCTACGACCTCCTCGACCAGGTCGGGCACATCAGCCCGGTGCCGCTGCTGCTGCTCCACGGCCGCAGCGACCCGATCGTCGGTTTCCAGCACGCCGAGGCGCTGCTGGCGGCGGCGCATGAGCCCTGCGCCCTGCTGGCCTACGACGGCGGGCATATCGCCGGCTTGCATGATCCGCTGGTCCGCGCCGCCCTGCTGCGGTTCTTCGCCGATCCCGCCCGCGTGAAGGAAGCGGTCCACTGACCTCCCCGGGCGGAGTCGGGCCGGAGTCGGGCCGGAGTCGGGCCATGGTCGGGCCGGAGTCGCGCCAGGGTCGGGAAATGTACGTAGAACCGCTCCGGCAGCCGCGCCACGGGCTGCACCGCGGTTGGCAGGACCCGCCAAACTCACGATAATTGGCGCCCTCTGACGGTGCCGGTGTTCACTTGCTGACTCGTTGGCCTGCCAACCAGTCGACAGGTGAACACCGGCACCCTTGTTATCCAAGGAGTTTCTGCCCATGGCCGAGCCGAAGATCACTGCCCCTGCGGGCGGCGCCAAGATCAGCATCCAGAACGGCAAGCTGCACGTTCCCGATAACCCGATCATCCCGTTCATCGAGGGTGACGGCACCGGCCCGGACATCTGGCGCTCCTCGGTGCGGGTCCTCGACGCGGCAGTGGCCCGCTCCTACGGCGGCAAGCGCCGGATCCACTGGGTCGAGGTGTTCGCCGGCCAGAAGGCCTTCGATCAGTTCAACACCTGGCTGCCGGACTCCACCGTCGAGGCCTGCCGCGAGTACCTGGTCTCGATCAAGGGTCCGCTCACCACGCCCATCGGCGGTGGCATCCGCTCGCTGAATGTCGCGCTGCGCCAGCTGCTCGACCTGTACGTCTGCCTGCGCCCGGTGCGCTGGTTCAAGGGCGTGCCCTCGCCGGTGCGTGACCCGGCCAGCGTCGACATGGTCATCTTCCGCGAGAACACCGAGGACATCTACGCCGGCATCGAGTTCGAGGCGGGCTCCGAAGCCAACCGCCGCTTCCTCGAACTCTTCAAGGCCAACTTCGCGAAGGAGTACGGCAAGATCCGCTTCCCCGCCAGCTCCGGCATCGGCATCAAGCCGGTCTCGAAGGACGGCACCGAGCGGTTGTTCCGTGCCGCGATCGAGTACGCCATCGCCAACAGGCGCAAGAGCGTGACGATCGTCCACAAGGGCAACATCATGAAATTCACCGAGGGGGCCTTCCGCAACTGGAGCTACGAGCTCGCCGAGCGCGAGTTCCCCGGCAAGGTCTATACCTGGGAGCAGTGGGAGAAGACCAAGGCCGCGAAGGGCGAGAAGGCAGCCAACGAGGAGCAGGATGCGGCGCTGAAGTCCGGCCGCGTGCTGATCAAGGACGCTATCGCCGACATCACCCTGCAGCAGGTGCTGACCCGGCCGAAGGAGTTCGATGTCATCGCCACCATGAACCTCAATGGCGACTACCTCTCCGATGCGCTCGCCGCCCAGGTCGGCGGCATCGGCATCGCCCCGGGCGCCAACATCAACTACGTCACCGGCCATGCGGTCTTCGAGGCCACCCATGGCACCGCGCCCAAGTACGCCAACCTCGACAAGGTCAACCCCGGCTCGGTGATCCTCTCCGGCGAGATGATGCTGCGCTACATGGGCTGGACCGAGGCCGCGGACTGCATCATCTCGGCCATGGACAAGACCATCGGCCAGAAGACGGTGACCTACGACTTCGCGCGCCTCATGGAGGGTGCCCGCGAGGTCAAGTGCTCCGAATTCGGTGATCGCCTGATCGCGAACATGTGACTGGCACCGGCGCGGGTGACAGCCGCGCCGGAACCCGCTAGGCTCACCGCCCATGCTGAAGCCGAGCCAGTACTGGATCCTCACCGGCGCCGGTGTCATCGCCGTGGCGCTGGCGGTCACCAACATGTTCATGGTGCAGGGGAACTCGGCGCTGAAGGCCGAGGCCACGTCGCGCGCCCAGTACATCCAGCAGAGCATTGCCCTGGAGCAGCTCTACGGCCAGATCGTCCAGGAACTGGCGCAGCGCTCGGTGCGCACCCAGGACAACCAGGTCCGGGACCTGCTGGCCGCCGAGGGCATCAGCTTCGACCAGGGCGGAACGCCGCGATGAGCGACGACAACCAGGGACCGTTCCTGCCACTGCTGCTGCTGGCGATCGCGGTCATCGGCTGGAGCGGCTTCCAGACCTCGCAGCTGGTCATCGAGCGCAGCAGCCTGCGCGAGGCGATCAGCAGCCAGGAAGCGCAGATGGACCAGTCGGCCAGGCTGCGCGAGCGGCTGCAGTCCCTCGCCAACCGCGTTGCGCTGCTCGCCAGGAGCGGCAATGCCAACGCCACCATCGTCGTCGAGGAGCTGCGCAAGCGCGGCATCACCCTCGGCGACCAGCCGCCGGCGCCCGACGCCGCGGCCCCCGGAGCGACCCCAGGAGCGACCCCAGGAGCGACGACGCCGCCTCAGCGCTGAAGCGGCTGGCGCAGCGCGGCGGTTTCCGCGAGGAAGCCGGCGCGCTCGGCCATGCAGCGCGCCGCATCCCAGCCCAGCTGCTCCGCTGCGACCCGCAGCGCGCCGTCCAGCACCCTGGCACCGAGGTCGGCCTCCAGGCCCAGCATGGTCCGCCGCATCAGGCAGTCGGCGAGACTGGTGGCCATTTCCTCCTCGAAGGCGAAGACGATCTCGGCGGCGATGGCATGCCCGCTGCCAAGGATTGCGCCCAGCGCCGGATCACGGGCGACAAGCGCGGCGACCGCGTCGGCCCGGCTGCCATAGAGGCCGACCAGGCGCGCCGCCACCGCGCCATCCAGGCCGGTGCGCGCCGTGATGTCCGCGGCCAGCGGCACCGGATCGGCGAGCGCACCCGGCAGCGCTTCCCGGTGCGTGCTGCATGCAGGGAGGTCGCGCCCGCTGCGCCGGGCCAGGCGGTCCACCACCTGGGCTGCGAGGCTGCGGTAGGTGGTCAGCTTGCCGCCGATGACGGAGTAGAGCCCGCGGGCCAGGTTGCGATGATGACGCAGCTGGTGGCGCCGGGTGATCGCCGCCTGGTCCTTGCCGGCGGCTGCCGGCAGCGGCCGCACGCCGACGTAGCTGTAGTGGACCGCGTCGCGTGACAGCCCGGCAGCGGGGAACAGCCTGCGCGCCTCGGCCAGCAGGTAGTCGATCTCGGCAGGATCGCTGTGCACCGCGCCCGGATCACCATCGAAGGCTATGTCGGTGGTGCCGATCAGCGTCATGCCGTTCCAGGGAATGATGAAGAATGGCCGGCCATCGGCCGCCGCCTCCGCGTAGCAGGCGCTCGCGCCGAGGCCCGGCAGCGGCCCGGTGACCAGGTGCGTCCCCTTCGAGCCACCGATGTACCGGCGCTGGCGCCGGCCGGCCAGGCTGCCGAGCAGGCGGTCCACCCAGGGCCCAGCCGCGTTGACCACCAGGGGGGCTGCCAGGGTCCCGGTGGTGCCGCGGCGCAGGTCGCGCAGCAGCACGCCGCTCACGCGGCCCGCCTCGACCAGCACGCGCTCGGCGACCGTGCGCAGGCGGATGTCGGCGCCGGCAGCGCGGGCTGCCAGCAGGTTCTCCAGCACCAGCCGTTCGGGGAACCTGACCTGGGCGTCATGGTAGCCGGCGGCACCGCGCAGGCCGTCGACCTCCAGCCCGGGCATCTCGCGCCGCGTGGCGGCTGCATCCAGCATCCGGTGTGACGGCAGCGACTTGCCCGCCGACAGCAGATCGTAGAGCCACATGCCGGCGCGCACCGTGGCCGGGCCGCGGCGCGCACCGGCGAGCAGCGGGATCAGCAGCGGCAGCGGCCGCACCAGGTGCGGTGCCGTGCGCAGCAGCACCTCGCGCTCCCGCAGGGACTCGCGGACCAGCCCGAACTCGGCGAACTCCAGATAGCGCAGGCCGCCGTGGACGAGGCGGCTGCACCAGCGCGAGGTCGCGCCGCAGAGGTCACCCTGCTCCAGCAGGCAGGTACGCAGGCCACGCAGCGCGGCATCGCGCGCGATGCCGGCGCCATTGATGCCACCGCCGATGATGATGACGTCGAAGTCCAAGCGTGGTTTTTCCCGCCCCGGGCGGGGCGAGCCTAGCACGGGTCCGGCCGGGTGCCGCTACTGGCTGACGACGTCGACGCCGGAATTCAGGACCTCGATCTCCATCTGCAGGTCCCTGGCCTGGCGCTGGGCCTGCGCCAGCTGCGCGGCGCGCTCCGCCAGCTGCTCGCGCAGTTCCTGCAGCTGCGGGCTGTACTGCCCGACCTGGCTTTCCAGCGCCAGGATCCGTTCCTCGCGCTCGAGGACCGCCTGCTGCAGCTCGCGAACCTGGTCGGCACCCTGGCGGGCCTGCTGGTCGTTGGCCTCGCGCTCGCCGCGCGCCTGCTCGAGCAGCCGGTTGGCGACCCGCAGTTCTTCCTGCAGCGAGCGCACGCGGTTGTCGGTCTCGACACGCCGCTCGCCGGACAGCTGCGGCTGGTAGCGCCGCCGGCCGGTGATGCGGTCGCGCAGCTGCCCGGCTGCATCCCGCAGGCTGGCCTGGAAGTCGCCACCGAGGCTGAGCACGTAGAAAAGCCCGACGGTGACGCTCAGCGCCACCCCGAACAACGCACCCATGAAAATGAAGGCTCCGTACATGGCCCCGAAGCTAGCCCGATGCCGCAGGGGGTTCTGCGGCACAGGTCGCAGGCGGTGCAACACCGCGCCGGGCCGCGCCGCGGACTGTTAGCCGCGTCACAGCCCGCGGCCGTCAGGGCCGGGTCTGGCCGCTGCCCAGCACCAGGTACTTGAAGCTCGTCAGCTGCTCTGCGCCCACCGGGCCGCGGGCGTGGATGCGGCCGGTGGCGATGCCGATCTCCGCGCCCATGCCGAATTCACCGCCGTCGGCGAACTGCGTGGAGGCGTTGTGCAGCAGGATGGCGCTGTCGAGGTCACGGAAAAAGCGCGCCACGGCGGCCGGGTCCTCGGCGATGATCGCCTCGGTGTGCCCCGAGCCATAGCGGCTGATGTGGTCCACCGCCTCCTCCACCCCCGCGACCACGCGGATGGATATCACCGCATCCAGGTACTCGGTGCTCCAGTCCTGCTCGGTGGCCGGCCGGGCGCGCGGGTCCAGGGCGCAGACCTCGGCATCGCCGCGCAGCTCGCAGCCGGCCGCCACCAGCGCGTCGGCGATGGCCGCGTAGTGCGTGCCGAGGCAGGCGCGGTCGATGAGCAGCGTCTCGGTGGCACCGCAGATGCCGGTGCGGCGCATCTTGGCGTTGAGTGCGACCCTTGCCGCCATGGCGACATTCGCCGAGCGGTGCACGTAGGTGTGGCAGATGCCCTCGAGGTGGCCGATGACCGGCACCCGCGCATCGGTCATGACGCGCTCGATGAGGCCGCGGCCCCCGCGCGGCACCACCACGTCGATGAACTCCTGCATGCTGCCCAGCAGGTAGCCCACCGCCTCGCGGTCCGTGGTCGGCACCATCTGGATCGCATCCTCCGGCAGGCCGGCCGTGCGCAGTCCCTGCTGCAGGCAGCGATGGATGGCGGTACTGGAATGGAAGCTCTCCGAGCCGCCGCGCAGGATCACGGCGTTGCCCGACTTCAGGCACAGCGCGCCCGCATCGGCGGTGACGTTCGGCCGGCTCTCGTAGATGATGCCGATCACGCCCAGCGGCACCCGCACGCGGCGGATGGTCAGGCCATTGGGCCGGGTCCACTCGGCCATCACCTGCCCCACCGGATCGGGCAGGGCGATCACCTCGTCGATGCTCCTGGCCATGCCCTCGACACGGCCGGCGTCGAGCAGCAGGCGGTCCAGCAACGCCCCGGACAGCTGGCGCTGGCGCGCCGCCTCCATGTCGCGGGCGTTGGCGGCGATGATGGCGTCGCGGCCGGCGCGGATGGCGGCCGCGGCGGCGGCCAATGCGGCGTCCTTCTGCGCGGTATCGGCGCGCGCCAGCGTCCGCGCCGCGGCACGCGCGCGCCTGCCGAGGTCACGCATCAGCTCCGGCAGCGGCCGTTCCCCGGCTTCAGTTCCTGCGTTCATGGTTCATCCGTTCAGCAGCACGAGATTGTCGCGGTGGATCATCTCGTCACGGCCACGATAGCCGAGCAGCTGCTCGAAGTCCTCGCTGTGGCGCCCGAGGATGCGCCGTGCCTCCTCGCTGTCGTAGGCCACCAGGCCGCGCGCCAGGTCGCGGCCGTCGCGGTTGCGCACCGTGACCGCATCGCCGCGGCCGAAGCGCCCCTCCACCGCCACCACGCCCACCGGCAGCAGGCTGCGGCCGCCGGCCAGCGCGCGCTCGGCGCCCGGGTCGATGGTGAGCTGGCCGCGGGGCTTGAGCGTACCGGCGATCCACTGCTTGCGCGCCGCCAGCGGCGAGCCCGCGCTGACGAACCAGGTGCAGGGCTTGCCGGCCTCGATGGCGGCCAGCGGCCGCAGCCGCTTGCCGCTGGCGATGACCGTGTCGCAGCCGGCGGACAGCGCCATGCGCGCGGCCACCAGCTTGGTGACCATGCCGCCGGAACCGAACTCGGTGCCGGCGGCCCCGGCCAGCGCCTCGATGTCCGGCGTGATCTCGCGCACCTCCGGGATCAGCCGTGCACCAGCCGTGCGCGCGGGATCGGCGTCGTAGAGCCCGTCGACATCGGAGAGCAGCACCAGCACGTCGGCGCTGGTCATCTCGGCCACGCGGGCGCCGAGCCGGTCGTTGTCGCCGTAGCGGATCTCGGCGGTCGCCACCGTGTCGTTCTCGTTGATGACCGGCACCACGCCCAGCTCCAGCAGCGTCTGCAGGGTGTTGCGGGCATTGAGGTAGCGGCGCCGGCTCTCGGTGTCATCGAGCGTCAGCAGCACCTGCGCCACCTTGATGTCGTGCCGGTTGAGCAGTTCCTGGTAGGCGTGGGCGAGGATGATCTGGCCCGCGGCGGCGGCGGCCTGCTGCTCCTCGAGCTTGCGCTGCTCGGGCCGCAGGCCGAGGTAGCGCCGGCCGAGCGCGATGGCGCCCGAGGACACCAGCACCACCTGCTGGCCGCGGCCCCGCAGGCGCGCGATCTCGCGCACCAGCGACTGCAGCCACTTGCGGTGCAGCCGGCCAGTGGCCTTCTCTACCAGCAAGGAGGAACCGACCTTCACCACCACGCGGGATGCCTCCCGGAGGCGGGACTGGTCCCTGCGGCGGCGCGCGCGGCTGGCCATGCGGACGCTCCCCGGCGGCGTCAGTCGATGGCCGCGGTGACCGTCTGGGCACCCCGGCCGATGGCCATCGGGCCGCTGCGCACCACGGTAAGTATGGTGGCCAGGTTCGACATCTTCTCGACGAACTCGTCGATGCGGCCGCAGGTGCTGGTCAGCTCGACGGTGAAGGTCGCGCGGTTGTCGTCCAGCACCCGCGCGCCCTCGCGCTTCACCAGCTCGGCCACCTTCTCCCAGGCGGCATCGGTCACCCGGGCCTTCAGCAGCAGCAGCTCGCGCTCGATGTGGTCGCCGCCGGTCATGTCGGCCATGTTCACCACGTCCACCAGCTTCAGCAGCTGCTTGCTGATCTGGTCCACCACCTGGTCGGAACCGTGGGTCACCAGCGTGAGCCGCGAGAAGCGCGCGTCCTCGGTGGGCGCCACGCTGAGCGTCTCGATGTTGTAGCCACGCGTCGAGAACAGCGAGGCCACCCGGGTCAGGGCACCCGCCTCGTTCTGCAGCAGGATGGACATGATGTGGCGCATGGGACTTCGACCGCCCGCCGGGCAGGCAGCCTATTGCATTGATTGGATTGGCAATCGTCGCCCAGAACGGGCGGCAATGCAATGCGGGCGGCAGCCCGTGGCCACGGCCGGTCTCTGCCGGTACTTCGCGATCACCTCCGGCGATGAATCGACGCCGACGAAGCGTACGTGAGGCGCCACCTGCGGCTGCCGGTGCGGCAGCGTGCCGCCGGTGGCGCAGCCGAGTTCGTGACGTTGCCGCCGCTGGTGACGAAGCCGCCAGCCATCCCGGCGATCACCCGCTGCGGATCCACATGGAGCGGCGACGAGCGCAGCGGTTCACGCTCATGCCCATGTCCGCTGCCGCATGCCCAGCCGCTGCACCCGCACCGTGAACGCTGCGGGTGAGACGCGCGCGGCGGCACAGATCAACGGCTGCGCCCGCCGCCGGTGAAATAGCGGGGAAAACCCGCGTAACCCTTGCATTGACAACGTAATTGGCAGAGACTCCGGGGGCAGGTGCTGCCTTGCGGATGACCCTGTCCGCCGGCATTCCGGCAGCGCTCCCGCGAACTTATGCTTATGACAACAGCGCCCCAAGCTGCGGCGACCTCGCCGCATCCCCTCGCCGGGAAACGCATGACCGGCGCGGAAATGATCGTGCAGGTCCTGGCCGACGAGGGCGTGGAGATTATCTTCGGCTACAGCGGTGGCGCCATCCTGCCGACCTACGACGCCGTGTTCCGCTTCAATGACGAGCACCGCAACGGCGCCAGCAGGGACCCGCTGCCGCTGCTCGTGCCCGCCAACGAGCAGGGCGCCGGCTTCATGGCCGCGGGCTACGCACGCGCCAGCGGCCGCGTCGGCGTGGTGCTGGTGACTTCCGGTCCCGGCGCCACAAACACCGTCACGCCGGTGCGCGACAGCATGGCGGACTCGATCCCCATCGTCGTGCTCTGCGGCCAGGTGCCCACGGCCATGATCGGCAGCGACGCCTTCCAGGAGGCGCCGGTTTCCGCCGTCATGGGCCCGGTGGCCAAGCATGTGTTCCTGGTCACCGATCCCTTCAAGCTCGAGGCCACCATCCGCACCGCCTTCGAGATCGCCCGCACCGGACGGCCGGGGCCGGTGGTCGTGGATCTGCCCAAGGACATCCAGAACTGGATCGGCGATTTCCAGGGTGGCGGGCTGCTGCCCGCGCCCGGCTATCGCCAGCGCGTGGAGGCCGTGAGCAGCAACCGGCTGGCAGCCAGCGACTGCAAGGCCTTTTTCGCGCTGCTGGGCGAGTCGCAGCGGCCGCTGATCTACGCCGGCGGCGGCGTGATCAATGCCAACGCCTCGGCCGCGCTGCGCCGCTTCGCGCAGCAGTACCGCGTGCCGGTCACCACCACGCTGATGGGCATCGGCGCGGTGGACACCACCGATCCGCTGTCGATGCAGATGCTCGGCATGCACGGCGCGGCTTTCGCCAACTACGCGGTGGAGGACTGCGACTTCCTCATCGCCGTCGGCTCGCGCTTCGACGATCGCGTCGCGGCGATCCCGGACCGCTTCGCGCCCCGGGCGCGCCGCGTGGCGCATTTCGACATCGACCCGGCCGAGATCGGCAAGGTCCGCAAGGCCGACTGGCACCATGTCGGCGTGCTGGACCGGGACCTCGACGCGCTCACCACCTGGGGCCAGCGCCATCACCCGCCGCAGGATTTCAGCGCCTGGCACGCCGAGCTGGCCGAGCTCAAGCGCCGCCATGCCTACGGCTACGACCGCGACAGCGCGCTGATCCAGCCCTACTACGTGATCGAGGAAATCAACCGCCACACACGCGGCGAAGCCATCATCAGCACCGGCGTCGGCCAGCACCAGATGTGGGCGGCGCAGTACTTCGACTTCCGGCATCCGCGACTGTGGCTGACCTCGGGCAGCATGGGCACCATGGGTTTCGGGCTGCCGGCGGCCATCGGCGCGCAGATCGCCAATCCCGACCGCCTGGTCATCGACGTCGACGGCGACGCCAGCCTGCGCATGAACCTCGGCGAGATGGAGACCGTGACCACCTACGGCCTGCCGATCAAGGTGCTGGTCCTCAACAACTTCGGCGACGGCATGGTCAAGCAGTGGCAGAAGCTGTTCTACAAGGGGCGGCTCTCGGGCAGCGACAAGTCGCTGCGCCGCAAGGATTTCGTCAAGGCGGCGCAGGCCGATGGCTTCGGCTACGCGGCGCGCCTCGACCGCAAGGCTGACGTGCCGCGCATGGTGAAGGAATTCCTGGAGTTCCGCGGGCCCGCCTTCCTCGAGGTCATCATCGACCCGGATGCCGGCGTCTACCCGATGATCGGGCCGGGCATGGCCTACGACCAGATGATCACCGGCGACTACATCCCGAGTCGCGGCAGCCGCCCAGAACCCGGCGCGCCTTCCGGTACCTCGATGTTCTGAGCAGGTCGCGCGCCGCGCGCCGGAGCGCGGCGAGGCCCGGCGGCAGCAGCCCGGCCCAGCCCAGCGAGCCCCCGCCACCGGAGCCCGGCGGCGGATTGATCGTCACCGCCAGATCTGTGCTGTCGCTCGCACCCTGGTCATCGGTGACGGTGAGGCGCAGGGTCACCGTGCCGCTGGCGCTGGCCCGCAACGTCGTCGTACTGGCATCGGCCTGGCTGATGTCTGCAGCACCACCCAGCCTCGCCCAGCTGTAGGCCACGATGCTGCGCCCGTTTGCCGCCAGGCTGCCCGTGGCAGCGAGCGTTACTGTCTCGCCAGGCCGTGCCGACACCGGTGACGCGGTTGCCGTGGCCACCGGGCGCAGCGCCTCGGCCAGCGCGGCCGGTGCATCGGCCATGCCGGCACCGCAGGTGCTGGTGGTGCAGCCACATTCGAGCTCCTGGATGTCGCTGGCGCCCGTCGGGACATGGCACAGCGGTATGCCCGCATCCGGTGCCGGGAACGGCCGGGCGCTGGCGCGCAGGCGCGCGATCAGCCGCGACGTGCTCAGGCTGCCGTTGACCCCCAGCATCAACGCCGCGATGGCGCTCACCTGCGGCGCCGAAAAGCTGGTGCCGATGCTGGGATTGAGCGGACTGCTGTAGTCCGGACCCAGCGGTGTGGTCGTGCCCTGGTCGATCGTGGTGTCGAGCGCGAACAGGCAGGGGCCGCTGAGGTTCACGCAGTTGCCTGCCGGGGCCGCCACCGCCACCTCGCGTCCCAGGTTGCTGTAGCCCACCTTGGTACCGGCATGGCGCAGGCCGGCCACCGCCATCGCGCCCGGGCAGTTGGCGGGGAACTCCACTGGCCTGCCGGAGTTGCCTGCGGACGCGACCACGACCACCCCGAGCGCATCGAGCTCGGCAATGACCGACTGGTAGCCCTGCGGGCAGCTGCCCGCGGCGCCGAGGCTCAGGTTGAGGACGCGCGCCGGATAGGGATTGTCCGGCACGCCATCGACGTGCAGGCCCGCCGCCCAGCGCATGGCCTGGAGGATGTCGGCGTTGCTGCCGCTGCACTTGCCGAGCACGCGCACCGGCAGGATCCACGAGTTCCAGGTGGCGCCGGCGATGCCGGCGCCGTTGTTGGTTCTGGCGCCAATCAGGCCGGCCACGCGCGTGCCATGCCAGGAGCTGTCCTCGACCGTGCAGCCGGCGAACAGTGGCAGCTGCGCGTCGCTGGCACTGATCCAGTCGCCGGGATCGGAGGGATCGCTGTCCCAGCCGTCGCCATCGTTGGCGCCGAGGAAGCCACCACCGACGTCGGCGCTGACGAAATCGTAACCGGGCAGCAGGCGGCCGCCCTGGCCCATGCGCATCAGGTCGGGGTGGTCGAAGCGCACGCCGGTGTCCAGCACGGCGACCACGATATCCGCCGCGCCCGTGCTGACATCCCAGGCGGCCTCGACGTGGGTGGCCGCGGGCTGGCTGCCCTGCAGGTACCACTGCCCGGCATACAGCGGATCGTTGGGGACCGCGTGGCGCCGGACGCGGCTGTCGGGCTCGGCGAAGGCGACGGCGTCATCGGCCCGCAGCTGGGCAAGCAGTTCCGCCAGCTCGGTGCCGGCCAGCGGCCGGTCCAGCTCGACGAGCTGCAGCGCCGGGCCGATGGCCTGGTGCCGGCGCAGTTCCAGTCCGCTGCGCCAGGCCAGCGCCTTGACGCGGCCGTCGCCGGGGGATTCGATCGCGGTGGCCGGCGGGCGCAGGCCGACGATGATGCGCGAGACGGGCGCGCTGGCTGCAGCCGGCATTGCCAGCCGACCCGTTGCCTCGCTGCCCGGCGCCACCGCTGGCAGCAGGCCCAGAACCGCCGCCGTCACGGCCGCAAGGCCGGCCCTGCCCCTGCACCGCCGCATTCCCTGGAACATCGTCCGCCCCAACCCCCGGGCCACGCGCCGGGCTGGCGCTCAGGATTCCACCAACCGCCGGGCCAGTGCCAGCGCAGCAGCAAAATCCGCGACAAGCGTCACCTTTGCGCTGCCGCCGACCACGCCAGTCTGTTCCAGCACCGCCCGCGGCTGGGGCTGCAGGCCCGAGATCAGCACCTGCGTGCCGCAGCGGTCGGCCCGATTGACGAAGTCGCGCAACCGCGCGGCGCCCGTGGCATCCACCAGCGGTACCTCACGCATGCGCAGGATGAACACCCGCGGCGAACCACCGATGGCATCGATGACATCGGACAGGCGCCCGGCGACGCCGAAGAACAGGGGCCCGCGGAACTGGAACACCTCCACGCCGGGCGGTAGTTCCTCGCGCTGCGAATAGGTATCGGCACGGGGCCGGGTGAAGTCGTCGGTATCGTTCTCCACCAGCCCCAGCTCGCTGCCGCTCGCGCCGCTGGCGATGGCCGCCACCTCGCTCATGCGGTGCATGAACAGCATCGAGGCCAGCACCACGCCGACGGCGATGGCCACCGTCAGGTCCACCGCCACGGTGAGCAGGAAGGTCACCAGCAGCACCACGCGGTCCCCCAGCGGGCCGCGCAGCAGGCGGGCGAAGCGCTCGACCTCGCTCATGTTCCAGGCGACCACCACCAGCACCGCGGCGAGGCTGGCCATGGGTATCCAGGCGGCGAGCGGCGCCAGGAACCACATGAACAGCAGCAGGAACACCGCGTGCATCATGCCGGCTACAGGCGAGCGCGCGCCGGAGCGGATGCTGGTGGCGGTGCGGGCGATGGCGCCGGTGGCCGGCAGCCCGCCGAACAGGGCGGAGGCCGTGTTGGCCACGCCCTGCGCCACCAGCTCGCAGTTGGAGCGGTGGCGGCGCCCGGTCATGCCATCGGCGACCACCGCCGAGAGCAGCGATTCGATGCCGGCCAGGAAAGCGATGGTGAAGGCGCTCGGCAGCAGTTCCTGCAGCCGCTGCAGGGAGACGGCCGGCAGCGACGGTGCCGGCAGGCCGGCGGGGATGCCGCCGAAACGCGAACCGATGGTGTCTACGTCCAGGCCAGCCAGCGCCGCCAGCAACGCGGCGGCACCGATAGCCAGCAGAAAGCCCGGCGCGCGTGGCGCGAAGCGGCGCAACAGCAGGATGATGGCCAGCGCACCAGCGGACAGCGCCATCGCCGGTACCGCAATGCTGCCGCGGGCATCCCAGAAGGCCGCCCACTTGGCGAAGAAGTCGGCCGGCACGACGCCCATGTCGAGCCCGAGCAGGTCCTTTACCTGGCTGGAGAAAATGATGACGGCGATGCCCGAGGTGAAGCCGGTGGTCACCGGCTCCGGGATGTACTTGATCCATGTGCCGAGGCGAACCAGCCCGGCCGCGACCAGCAGCACACCGGCCATCAGTGTCGCCAGCAGCAGCCCGTCATAGCCATGGCGTTCGATGACGCCATAGACGATGACGACGAAGGCGCCGGTGGGCCCGCCGATCTGGAAGCGGCTGCCGCCCAGCGCCGAGATGAGGAAGCCGGCGACCACCGCGGTGACCAGGCCATTGGCCGGCGTGGTCCCGGAGGCGATGGCGAGCGCCATGGCCAGCGGCAGGGCGACGATGGCCACCGTGAGGCCGGCAACCAGATCCTGGCGCAGGTCGCCCGCGCCATAACCCTGGCGCAGCGTCGTCACCAGCTTCGGGACGAACAGGTGCCAGGCCGGCGTCGTGCTCAATTGCCGGGTGCGACTCCGCGCTCGTCGAGGTCGACCATGGTCTTCGCCGGCCCGCGCCGGATGAGGACGGCACGCTTGCGCAGGAAGCGCAGCAGGCCGGAGGGCCCCATGCGCGAGGGTCCCATGCCGGAGAGCTTGAAGGAATTCTTCTCGGCGTCGAAGGCCTCGGTGGTCAGGCCGCCGTCGTTGATGCTGACGGCGCCGGCATCGAGGCGCGTGGCCACGCGCCGCGCCTCGGCCTCGTCACCGAAGACGGCGGCCGACAGCCCGTACTGCGAATCGTTGGCGAGCCGCACCGCCTCGTCGATGTCGTCGAAGGGCATCACCGGGATGACCGGGCCGAAGGTCTCCTCGGTCATCAGCATCATGTCGTGGGTCACGCCGCTGACCACGGTGGGTCGCAGCCAGCTGCCGCCGCCATGACGCTCGATCTCCCCGCCGGTGAGGACCTGCGCGCCGCGGGCCCGGGCATCGGCCAGCTGGCCGGCGATGATCTCCGCCTGCCGCGCGAAGATCAGCGGACCCATCTGCCCGGCACGCATGTCCGGGTAATTGAGTTCGATGCGCCGGGCTGCCGCTACCAGGTTGGCGAGGAAGGCCTCGTAGATGGGCCGCTGCACGTAGACCCGCTCGAGCGACTGGCAGGCCTGGCCGGTGGCCTGCACCGAGGCACGCAGGATCACCTCCGCGGCCCGCGCCGGATCGGCCGATGCCAGGACGATCGCCGGATCCTTGCCTCCGAGTTCAAGGCAGGCGGGAATGAAGTGCCGCGCGCAGGACTCGGCCACCTTGCGCCCGGTGGCGACGCTGCCGGTGAAGCAGATGATGTCGGACTCCTCGATCAGCGCGGCGCCGGTCGCGCCATCGCCCTCGATGAACGCCAGCACGCCGGCGAGTTCCGGCACCTGGCGCAGCGACTCCATCAGCGGCGCGATGAAGCGCGGCGTCACCTCGCTCGGCTTGACGATGACAGCGCAGCCGGCAATCAGTGCCGGGATGGCGTCGAGCGTCGACAGTAGGAACGGAAAATTCCAGGGGCTGATCACGCCCGCCACGGCGTAGGGCACCAGCTCGGTGCCGACCAAGATGCCCGGCGCCACCGATGGCCGTTCGGCCGCCGGCGCCAGCAGCGCGCTGCCCATGGCCGCGTAACCCTCGACCAGGCCACGCAGTGGCTGGACCTCGCCCAGCGCCAGCCGGTAGCGTCCGGTATCCGTGGACAGCGCGTCGACCACCGGCCCGGGATCGGCCAGCAGCCGGCCCGCCCACTCGCGCAGCACCGCGGCACGATGGGCGACGCCGGCGGCCGCCCAGGCCGGCTGCGCCTGCCGCAGCCGGTCGCCCAGCGCGGCCAGCGCCGCGGCATCCAGCGGCTGGATGACATGGTCGGACTGGCCGGTGCGCGGGTTGCGCACCGCCAGTTCGCGAGCGGTCCGGGTCGCCTGCGTGCTCATTTGCCGACCGGCGTCACCTTCTTGAAGTACGACCAGCTGGTCTCGTTGGGGCGCGGGTCATCGAGCGGCGGCGGCGCGAGGTACAACGGGAAGTTGGTCTTGATCTCGTTGCGGAAGGCCTCCGGCATCTCCTCCCAGCGGTCGAGCTTGCGGCCGGCGGTACTGAAGTAGATCAGGCCGGCGCGGTCGCCCATCTCCATCCAGGGCAGCCAGCTGGACATGCGCACCCAGCCGACGCTGACGCTGACCGAAGTACGGCGGGTATCGGCCAGTTCCGGCACGCTGCCGAAGAAATTGAACATCTCGGTGGCGTGGTACTTGCCGCCGATGTAGTCCTGGTAATCGCCGGCCAGCGGGTTGCGGTAGAACAGCGGCACCGTGGAAGTCATCCACCACTGGTTGCCGTTGATCTGCAGCGGCAGGCGCGTGGGCTGGCCGGAACGATCCGTGGCGCCGATGCGCTGGTTCACCGGGTCGTTGGCCACGTGCACCACCTTGACCTGCTTGCCGGTCCATGGGTTGTCCCAGCTGTCGAGCACCTTGCCGGTCTTCGGGTCCTCGTAGAGCAGCACTTCGCGCGTAGCCATCATGAAGCTGCCATCGGTCGCGCCGTTGAGCGGGCCGCACTGGCGGATGTTCATGCCCTCCACCGCGAACAGCTGGCGGTCGGGTTCGCCGGGCACGCGGCTGTAGGCGTGACCCTTCCAGTACCAGGTGAAGGCCTCGCCATCCCTGGTCGAGCACTGGATGCGGCGGGCAGCGGCGAGGTTTTCCTGGGGCGTGTCCAGCTTCAGGTCGGCGGCAATGCCGGCAGCGGCAGCGGCCAGGAGGGCCGGGGCCAGCCACCACGCGAACAGGCGGGGGCGATGGGTCATCGTGCTTCTCCTGTGGAAAGACGCAAGCTTAGCAAACGTCGCCGGCCGCGGGGATCGCGGCCACGGCCGGCCGCTGGCAGCCAGTGCCCGCTAGACACTCAGCCGCGTGCCGAACTCCACCAGCCGCGCATCGGGCACGCCGTAGAAACTGGCGGCGCGGCGCGAGTTGCGCATCAGGAAGGCGAACAGACGCTTCTCCCAGGCGCGCAGCGTGCTGCGGCCGTAGAACACCGACTCGGTGCCGACGAAATACGTGGCCTGGGCCGGGTCGAAGCGCAGCCCTTCCTTGTCGGCATCGTAGAGCACCTGCATGATCTGCGGGCTCTCCATGAAGCCGTAGCGGGCCACGATGCGGGTCATGCCCGGCAGCACCTCGGTGATCTCCATGCGCCGGTCGCGGCCGACGCGCGGCACTTCCTCGGTCTCGATGGTCACCAGCAGCACGCGCTCGTGCAGCACGTTGTTGAAGCGCACGTTGTGCCACAGCGCGCGCGGCAGACCCTCGCGGTTGCTGGCGAGGTAGACCGCGGTGCCCGGCACGCGCACCGGCGGACGGGCGGAGGCCAGCAGCTGCTGCAGCTGGTACACCGTGCGATGCTCGCGGGCGATGAAACCGGCGACGATGACCCGGCCCCTGGTCCAGGTGTTCATGGTGACGAACAGCGCCGCGCCGACCGCGATCGGCACCCAGCCGCCCTCGGGCACCTTGAGCAGGTTGCAGAAGCAGAACGCCAGGTCCAGCAGGAAGATCAGCGCCATCAGCAGCATCAGCGCCTGGTCGGCCCGGGTCCGCCGCTGCGCCAGCCACATCAGGATGAGGACCGTGTCGATGGCCATGGCGATGGCGATGGCCACGCCGTAGGCGCCGGCCAGCGCCTCGGAACTGCCGAAGCCGAGCACCAGCACGATGGTGGCGATGCCGAGCAGGGTGTTGGCGGCGGGCACGTAGACCTGGCCGTAGGCCTGCGCGGAGGAGTGCCGCACCTCGAGGCGCGGCACGTAGCTCAGGCGCACCGCCTGGTGCACCACCGAAAATACCCCGGAGATCACCGCCTGCGAAGCGATCACCGTTGCCGCCGTGGCCAGCAGCACCAGGACCGGCAGCCCCCAGGACGGGGCCAGCAGGAAGAACGGATTGGCGGCCGCTGCGGGATCGGCCAGCACCAGCGCGCCCTGGCCCAGGTAGTTCAGCAGCAGCGACGGCAGCACCAGCGTGTACCAGGCGAGGCGGATCGGGCGGCGGCCGAAATGCCCCAGGTCGGCAAACAGCGCCTCCCCGCCGGTGACCGCGAGGAAGATCGCCGAGATCACGGCCAGGCTGAATTCCCCGTGGTGCAGGACGAAGCCGACGGCATGGGCCGGGTACAACGCCTGCAACACCGCCGGCTGCTGCGCGATGGCTCCCAGGCCGAGCAGCGCCAGCGTCAGGAACCAGACCAGCATCGCCGGGCCGAACAGGCCGCCGATGCGCGCCGTGCCCTGGGCCTGGAAGCGGAACAGGAACAGCAGGACGACCAGCGTCAGCGGCACCACCAGCCAGTCCAGGGCGGGCTTGCTCACGGTCAGGCCCTCCACGGCGCTCAGCACCGAGATCGCGGGCGTGATCGCGCCGTCGGCGAAGAACAGCGCCGCCCCCAGCAGGCCCATGCTGCCGATGAGCACGCGCCCGCGCGCCACCCTCCCCCCCAGCACCAGGGTCGCCAGCGCCAGCACGCCGCCCTCGCCGCGGTTGTCAGCGGTCAGCACCACCGCGACATACTTGATGCAGACGACGATGATCAGCGCCCAGACCACCAGCGACAGTGCGCCGAGCACGTTCTCCGGCTGGGCCATCACCGGGGAGATGGCCAGCGCCGCGCGGAAGGCGTAGAGCGGACTGGTGCCGATGTCGCCGAAGACCACGCCGAGGGCGAGCAGCGCCAGCTGGCGCTGGGATTGCGGGCTGTCTGTCATGGGTGGGTGGCCGGAACGGATGCCGCGCGCCTTCCTGCCTGGCGGCCGCGCGGGCGCATTCTAGGCCCGGCGGGGACGCCTAGTCGACCAGCCGGTCCACCTTGGCGGCACAGATGAAGTCGTTCTCGGACAGGCCGCCGATCGCGTGGGTCCACCAGCTCACCACGCAGCGCCCGTAGCCGACCTCGAGATCGGGGTGATGGCCCTCGGTGTTGGCGATCCAGGCCACGGCATTGACGAAGCCGATGCAGCGGTTGTAGCCGGGGAACTCGAAGACGCGGCGGATCGACTTGCCGTCGGCCGCCAGCTTCCAGTCCGGGTGCAGGGCCGGCATGAGTCCTGCAATGGCGGTCGCCGCCAGCGGCGGCACGCCGCCCTCGCAGGGCTTGCAGCGGCGGCTGGTGAGGTCGGTGCTGGTTGCCATGGGTTGCTCCTCCCGGGTGTCCGGGTGTCTGCGGAAGGCTGGGTCAGTTCAGCGTCGTCAGTGCCACGAAGGTACCGCCGTTGCGCTCGCAGAGGGTACGCATCAGGTTGGCGAAGCGCAGGCCGTTGCCCATGCGGCCCCCGGCAAACTGGGTCGGGAAACCGACGCCGTGAATGCGCATCAGGCGGTTGCCGCTGGCATCGGCCTTGTTGATGCGCTCCACGTAGCGGGCCACGGCTTCCACCTGGCCACTCGGGAAGTCGTCGCCGAAGACGTAGATGCTCACCGGCTTGCCCGGCTCGTAAAAGGTGCTGATGGCCTCGGCGATGCCCTCCACCGGGCTCGAGTCGCTGTAGGGATTCCAGTTCGCCAGGGTGCTGAGGATCTGCTGGCGCGCGGTGGGCGAGTCCGGGATCCACTTGCCGGTGTAGCTCGGGAACATGTACTTGCCCTCGTCGCTCATCACCTGGATGCCCTTGATGCGCGGATAGACGCGCAGCACCTCGGAGATCTTCCGCATGACCAGCTGCCAGGGCCCCTGGAACATGCTGCCCGAGGTGTCGATGACGAAGATGATGTACTCGCTGTCCACCGGGATGCCGCCCACCGTGGCCTCGTCCTTCGGTGGCCGATAGTCCGCCAGCAGGCGGCGCATCTCCTCGGTGAGCCGCTGGCGCGTGGCGCGCAGCTGGCCCTCCAGCTCGGTGTCGATCGCCGGCTCGCGGCTGGCGGCGTACTGGCCGCGGATGCGGCCGAGGTCGGCCTGCAGGCGGGCGATGGTCGCATCGGCACGCTGGCGATCGCCCTGCGCGCTCTTCATCCGCCGGTCGAGTTCGCTGGCCTCGCCGCGGATCTCGAACAGCTCCTCCTGCAGCGCCGCGATCAGGCCGCGTTCGTCGGCCCTTGCCTGCTCGATGATGCGCGGCTCGGCGGCCTTGGTGATCAGCAGCAGCATGATGACCGCGCCGAAGGCGCAGCACATGCCGTCGAGGAAGTAGAGGCTGAAGATCTCCAGTTCGCGGCGCTTGCGGCGCATCAAGGCCAGTCCTGCGAAGGGGTGATGAACGAGCCACCGCTGCTGTAGGCCAGGTCCCAGAAGTAGCCGGCGGCATTCGGGTCGCCATCCATGGGGAACAGCAGCACGTTGACCGGCAGGCGCCGCGGCAGCGCGCGCATGGCATCCACCATGAACTTCACCCGCCGCTCTTCCTTCACGTCCTCGACCTGGGCGGGCGGCTTCGCGCCCTGGTTCGGCAGGCCGTCGGTGATCAGGAAGATGTTGTCCGGCTGCGGCTGCAGCTGCTTCACCACCTCGAATGCGTTGATCAGGCTGGTGCCCTTGGCGGGCACCAGCCTGCGCACCGCCGCCATCGCCGCCGTCAGCTCGGAACCGTCCCGGACCTCGAGCCAGCGGCCATCGCTGCCATCGAGTACGGCATGCGCCTGCTCGTTGAAGGCGTAGATCTGCACCTTGGTACCGGGCCTGATCTGCGCGGTGAGCCAGTCGACGGTGCGCACCGCCTGCTGCCATTTCGGCGCACGGATCTTGCGCGCGTCGGGCATGCTGCGGAACCGCACCACGTTGACGTAGGTGCGCCCGAGCATGCTGGTGGATGCATCCAGCAGGATCAGCACGTGGCTGCCACCCATGCGGATACCGGTGAGGTACTGGCGGTTGCCCTCGCCGGTGATGCTGCGCAGCTTCTGCCCGCTGGCGGTCTTCTCGGCGGCGCGCGCCGCCAGGCGCTGGTTGGATTCCTCCAGCTGCTTCACGTCGGCCTGCAGCTGCTCGATGCTCTCGCGGCGCGCGCTGCTGTCGCCCTGGTCCTGCGCCACCGCGGCCTGCATGCGCGCCAGCATCAGCGCCAGCCGCGTCGCCTCCTCGGCCAGCAGCTGCTCGTCCTTCTGGTCGTCGTCCAGCGAATTGCGCAGCCGCACCAGGTTCTTGCGGGCGTCGAGCACCTCCTGCTCCAGGCGCGTGGTCTCGCTGCGCAGGTCGGCCTTCGCGTCGCGGGCATTGCTCGACACCTGGGAGTTGATGATGACGAAGGTCAGCACCACCGCACCGAAGCCGCAGGTGATGGCGTCGAGGAACGACCAGCTGAAGACGTTCAGCTCACGGCGCTGGCGCATCGCCGCCCTCCTCGACGACCAGCCGCAGTTCCACCGGCGGCTGGCCGAGCTGGATGCGGTCGCCCGCCTGCAGCACGGCCGCGCCCGTCACCGCCACGCCGTTGAGCCAGGTGCCGTGGCGGCTGTGGTCGTGCAGCAGCAGGCGCCCGGCCTCGGCAACGATGCTGCAATGCCGACGCGACAGGCCCTGCAGCTCGGCCGGCAGCTGCAGGCCGTACTCGCCGTCGGCGAGCTGCGAGCCGATCAGCAGCGGCCTGCCGCCGAGGCGCAGGACGCGATGCCCGAAGCACAGGTGGGTCGGCGCCGCGGCGGAAGCGATGCCCGCGGCAGCAGCGCCGGCGGCCGGCAGCGCCGGCCGGTCCCAGGGCAACCGTGTCGTCAGCGTGAGGGCGCCGGCCGGCGCGCCGGGCTGCCGTTCGGGCGCCAGACGCAGCGCACCCAGCGCGGCGGCACCCGGTTCCAGCGTGACGATCTCCCAGCCCGGCAGCTGCGCCAGCAGCTGCAGCAGCCCCGGATAGCCGGCCAGCCGGTCGGGCAGCTGCAGCACCGCCCCGCCCGTGGCTGGCGCCAGTGCCCGCAACCGCTGCAGCAGCCGCTCCATGGCCTGCGCGACGGCCGTGCGCAGTTCGGCGGCGCTGACTTCGGCCGTGAAGCTGCTGCCGCGGAAGCTGATCGACAGCTGCCGTGACTCGCGCACCGCGAGCTCGGCAAGCCAGCCGGCGAGGCCGGCATTCAGTTGCCGCTCGCTCTCGGCGTCGTGGAAGGGATCGAAGCGGCTGGCACGCAGCAGGGCGTTGCCGATGGCCCGGGCGCAGGCGCGGTCCAGCGCCTGGAACGACAGCCAGTCGTGGCGCTGCGTGCTGTCGCGCGCAGCACCATCGGCCTGCGCGATGCGCGTCAGGCCGAAGTCGTGCAGCGTCATGTCCAGGTGCCAGAGCTCGCGGCCGGGTGCCGGCCGGCGCGAGGCCGCGACCGCCGCATCGACCAGGCCGCCGAGCGGCAGGCCGGCATCGCGCGCGATGCCGAGGAACAGCCCGAGCTGGCGCGGCGTCCAGCCGGACGGCACGGCGGCAACCAGCATCGCGCAGTCCGGCGGCAGGGCCGCGCGCAGCTGCAGGAGCTGGGCCTGCACGATGTCCGCGCTGCTGCGCCAGGGGCCGAGCGGCCGCGGCAGCGGGCTGTCGTCCAGCTCGCGCCAGTGCCGCGATGAAACCAGCGTCGTCGCCTCGCGGGCCGCCGCGCCGAGCGCACCCGAGGCCGCCGCCAGCCCCGGCTCGGACCACAGCACGCGGCCTGCCGCGGCCAGGGTCAGCGCGGCATCGTTGAGGTCCAGTGCGGCGGTCGCCATGCGATTTCTGCCCCGGCGCCGGCCGTTCAGCTCACGTGGAGGTGGCGGATCAGGTGCTCTTCGCACCAGGCCTCGGCATCGAGCGCCAGGCGCTCCTGGATCAGCTGCAGCTGGTGCACCAGGAACATCAGGGTGATGCAGGTCAGCAGCGCCACCAGCGTCGCGTTGAACGCCGAGCCGAGGAACTGGGTCACGGGCGTCACGTCGCCCTCCACCGCGCGGTGCGCCATGCGCAGCGCCAGGCCGATGCCGCGCACCGTGCCGACGAAACCGATCGCGGGGATGGCCCAGACGATGAAGCGGATCATCGCCATCTCGGAATCCAGGCGGTTGCCCTCGCTCTCCACCAGCCGCTGCATGGAGCTGGCGACATCCTGCAGGTTGCGCACCGCGGCGAAGCGGCGCAGCGTGTGGGTGATGACCCGCGGCAGCAGCAGCTCGCGCTCGCCGGCCGGCAGGGCCTCGATGTGGCGCACGTACTCGCGGCTGTCCTCCGGCAGGATGCGCATGCCCTCGGCAATCGGCAGCAGCGGCTGCTCGAACAGGCGCCGCTCCTTCACCACCAGCCGCCACTTGTAGCCGATCAGTGCCAGGCACCAGACCGTGAGGATCAGGCAGGCCTCGGGCTCGAAATCGCGCACCGTGACGAACAGCGAGGCCGGAGCCTCGTAGTTCGGGTCGGCGCGCATCGCGGCCAGCTGCGCGGCGAGGATCGCCTCGGCGTTCGGGTAGATCACCGTGACGTAGATGGCGTGCACGACGATTACCGCGATGACCAGCGCGAACATCTGGAACACGGCTTCCTGGCTGAAGGTTCGGTTCATCCTGGCTTGACCTCGGGCGATGTCAGGGTGCTTGCGGCGACTCAGATGTCAGATGGCAGGGCGATGGCCAGATCGGCCGCCAGCGGCTTCGACGGCCGGAACTCCTGCAGCTCGTCGGCCGAGGGCTTGCCGGCGAGCTCGGCCTGCGCGCGGCGCAGCTCGGCCTCCATTTCCTCGCGGCTGAGTTCCGGCGGCTTCGCGGATGCCGCCGCGCCGCTGGCCGCCGGCGCCGCAGGCGCTGCGGCCGGGGCCTGCATCAGATACGCAGGCCCTGGCGGACCCAGCCAGGCATCGGTCACCTGGCGCGCCGCCCAGGTGGAGCCCAGCCCGGCCACCATCACCAGTCCCACCTTGAATACCTGCATCGGCAATCCTCCTGCCTGTCCCGGCACGATCAGTCGGCGTTGCGCGCAAGGCGGAAGCCGACATCCAGCCGGCCCTGGTCGCCGAAATCACGATAGGCGAAGCGCAGTTCGCTGATGCTCGCATGGCGCCAGCTCGAACCGCGGATCACATGGTACTGCCCGGAATCGGGTCCCTGCGGGTCGACCAGGACTTCAGCGCCCGCGCCGTACACGGTGTAGCGGTCGTTCACCCATTCCGCGACGTTGCCGCCGAGGTCGAAGAGCCCGAGCGGACTCGGCCGGAACCTGCCGACGGGTGCGGTCACCGGGTAGCCGTCGTTGTAGTCGCTGAGCACGTTGGCGACGAAGCCCCTGGCCGACTGGTCGGCGAAGTTGCCGGAATCGGGCTCGGGCGGCATCTGGTCTCCCCAGGGATAGCGGCGCTCGCCAGCGCCGCCATTGTAGCGGCTCGCCCACTCCCACTCCGCTTCGGTGGGCAGCCGGTAGCCGCGGGTCGCGGGCTCGGCCAGGCGCAGCGCGCCATCGCGCAGCACGTAGGCCGGCGGCAGACCCTCGCGGTCGCTCAGCCAGTTGCAGTAGCTGGCCGCATCCTCCCAGCCGAGCATCACCACCGGGTGATCGCTGCCCGCCAGCTGCTTGTACTTCTCGGCACCGGAGGTGTGGTTCGGCCGGAACTCGCGGTACTCGCGGTTGGTCACCTCGCGCAGCCCGATGTAGAAGGCGCGGCTGATGCGCAGCCGGCGCTCGGTCTCGTTGGGCCGCCGGCCCTGCTCGCGGCGCGGCGCGCCGGTTTCGAATTCGCCGGGGCCGACCAGGCGCAGCTCCTGGCCCTGCTTCGTGGTGATGGTCTTCGGCACCGCCGCCATCACCGCCTGCTGCGGCGTCAGCAATCGCGCCTGCACCAGCTGCGGCATGCCCGGCCGCGGCGTCACCTCGGTCGTGAAGCTGGCGTAGCCTGCCTTGCGCACTTCGATCCGGTGGGGCACGGCGAGCAGCATCAGCTCCTGCCCGGCAGCGCCGCGCGAGGCGCCATCGACGAAGACCTCGGCGCCCGGCGGGTCGCTCTCCACGCGCACCGGCCCGAGGCGCGCCACCAGTTCCAGGCGCAGCGCTGCCGAACCGCGCGGCTCGATGCTGACCCGGCGCGTGGCGGTGTCGTAGCCCGGCTTCGCCACCAGCACTTCGTGTGGCCGGCCCGGGGCGATCTCGGTTTGGAGCGGTGTCACGCCACGGTAGCGGCCATCGATGCTGACCGCAGCACCGGGCGGCTGGCTCGCCACCTCCAGCAGGCCGTCGGCCTCCTGCAGCTTCACCGGCGGCAGCACCAGCTGCTGCCCGGCGGTCACCGCCAGCGTCTGGCGCCAGGGCTTGTAGCCCTCGAGCCGCAGTTCGATCTCCGCCTGGCCGCTGGCCACCGGCACCGTCGCGGGCGTGGCACCGAGCGCCTCGCCGGCCACGCTGATGCGCGCACCCGGCGGGTCGCTGCTGATGCTGACATCGGCCCAGTCGGGCACCAGCGCCAGCGGAACTTCCTGGCGCTCACCGCGGCCGGTGACCTCGACCGTGGCCTCGTAGGGCCGGTAGCGCGGCGCGAGCACGCGCAGCCGGCGGCTGCCGGCGGCCACCGCATAGCTGCCGTCTGCAGCAGGCTGCAGCAGCTGGCCGTCCACGCTCAGCTGCAGCTTTCCGGCGGGTGCGCCAGCCAGCAGCAGCCGGCCGGGCAGTGGCACCAGCCGGAACTGGAACTCCTGGCTGCGCGCGGCGCCCACCACGAGTGGGGCCATCAGCGGCTCGTAACCCTCCGCCGTGATCTCCAGCTGGTAGCTGCCCGGCTGCAGCAGGTAGCGCTTGCCGAGCTTCAGCGGCAGCCAGCTGCCCTGCAGGGACAGGCGCGCCTGCGCCGGCACCACCTGGATGCCGACGGCACGCGCCGTGAAGAGTTCCAGCGCCAGTAGCCCGAGCAGTGCCAGGCCCGCATACAGCCCCCAGGGCTGGCGCCGGCGCGGCACCGGCGCCGGGGTTCGCATGCGCTGCGCGGCGATCGCCGGGCCCGTACTGGCCGGCGCGGCGGCCGCCACCGGCGGCAGCGTCGCGTACTCGGTGTCGGTGTAGGCCACGGAGAAGCGCAGCGCCTCGGCATCGAAGTGGCATTCGATGCGCAGCGTGCCGGCGGTGATGACATCGCCATCATCCAGCCAGCGCGTGGCGCTCGCCGCCGTGCCATTGACCGCCAGCGCCACGGTGCCGCCGGCTGCGATGGCCTGCAGGAACGGGCGATCGTCGAGGCAACCGATCAGGCCGAGCACTTCGGCGCTGACCGGACCGGGAACGCGGATGTCGGCCACGGCACCGCTGCCGATGCGGATCGGCAGCTCGGCGGCCGTAAGCCGGCGCGTGCCGGCAGGCGAACCAATGACCAGGGCGCGGTTCAGATGGCTTCCTCGCAGCGCACCACGACCGCCGCCTGCCCGCCGCCCGGCGCCACGCGGAAGCTGCGGCGCACGTCGCGGTAGCCCGGGCGCGCGCCCACCACCGTGTAGGTGCCCGGACGCAGTTCCAGGATCCGCGAATTGAAGGCGCCGAGGCGCCCCACCTTGAAGATGGTCACCTCGGTCAGGTTGTCGGACTCGAGCAGCACCGGCACCGGGATCGCGCCGACCCGGACCAGGCGCTCGAGCTCGGCGACCTGCCCGGCGAGCACCGGGGCCGGTTGCACCGTGGCCGTCAGCGTCGCGCGGGCGCTGGCGAGCAGCTCGCGCGCGGCGCCGAGCACGGCATCGTCGTTGAAGTGGTCGGCATTGCCGATCGCCGCGCGCAGGCGCGTGTCGAGGTCGAGCCTGGCGCGCGCATGCTCGCGGCCGTCGCGGGCGGCGACGAGGTTCGCATCGACGCCGAGCATGGCCTCGTAGCGCTGGGCGGCGTCGGCCCAGCGCTCGGCCTGCTCGAAGCCGCGCGCCTCGGCCTGCTGTGCCGCCAGCTGCGCGAGCCTGGCATCGGCATCGAGCTGCGCCAGCGCCGCCTGTGCGGTGGCATCCCCGGGGCGCGCCTGCAACGCCGCCGTGAACGCGGCCCGCGCTGCCCCGCTGCGGCCCGCGGACTGCTCGGCCAGGCCGCGCGCCATCTGCGTCTCGTAGTTGTCACGTGCCACGGCCTGCGACAGCCGCGCCACCCCGGCACCCGCGGGCGCCCATGCCGGATCGAGCGCGGCTGCCTGCCGGTACAGGTCGAGTGCCAGCGCAGGCTGCCCGGCCGCTTCAGCCGCCTGCGCGCGCGACATCAGCGCCAGCAGCTCGTCGAGCCGGGCAGCGCGCGCCAGCCCGCGGCGGGCAGCGGCATCGTCCGGTGCCACGGCCAGCGCCGCCGTGAAACCCGCGGTCGCTTCGGCCTGGCGCCCGGCGAGCAGCGCCGCCTCGCCCGCGGCCAGCGCCGTCGCCAGCCGCTGCGGCGCGCTCGCCAGCAATCCGCGGCCCAGTGCGGTGGCCGACCGATAGCCGGCCAGCGCCGCCGCCAGGTCACGACCGCGGTAGGCACTGTCGGCGGCCTGTGCCTGGCTGCGCAAGGCGCTCCAGTCGGAGCCGCCCCAGCGGTCGGCGCCAGCCTTCTTCAGATCATCGTCGAGGCGCAGGAACTCACCCAGCGCGGCGTCTACCTCGGCAACCGCCACTGCCGGCGGCGCCGCCGTGACGTCGGCAGCGGCCGGTGCAGCCGGCGACGACGCGGTGGCGGCCGCCTCGGGCGGTGCCGCGGCCGTCACCAGCGGCTGGCGACCACGCATCCAGTCCGGCAGGAAGCCGATGACCAGTACCGCCACCACCAGCAGCAACGCCAGGCCACCGTAGACCGCCACCGCCGGCAGGCCGTGGCGACGCACGGGCGGCGCCGCTGCCGGTGCCTGCTCCATGGCGCGACGCGCCACCGCCAGGATGCTCTCGCCGGCGGCCGGGGCATCGGCCAGAGCATCGGCCGGAGCATCCGCAAGGATCCCGGCCAGCGCCGCGCGCCATGCCGCGGCACTCGCGGGCCGGCGCACCGGATCCTTGTCGAGAGTCGCGGCCAGCAGGTTGCGCAACGCCAGCGGCAGGGCAGCACCGCTGAGATCGGTCGCCGGGATCGCCGGCCGCTCGCCGCGGATGCGGGCGGCGCTCGCGTCGGGGTGGAACAACGGCGCGCCCGCCAGCAGTTCAAAGGCGAGCGCCCCCAGGCCGTAGACATCGTCGCCCACGGTGGGTGGTGCACCATCCAGCTGCTGCGGACTCATCGCCGGCAGCGTGCCGCCGCTGTCCCAGCCAGCGGTGCCGAAGTCGCTGATGAGCCAGCGGCCATCGGCCTCGCGCAGCACGTTCGCCGGCTTGAGGTCGCGGTGCACGATGCCCTGGCGGTGGGCGTGGTCGAGGGCCTCGGCGACATCGAGCAGTGCGGAGAGCACGACGCGCCAGCCGGCGCCACGCAGCTGGCCAAGGTCCCCACCCTCGACCGGCGGCATGACCAGGCAGGCCGGCGGTCCCTCGATGAACTCCAGCGGCCGCAGGATCCCGGGGTGGACGAGCGCGCGCGCCTGTTCGAATCCGGCACGCAGCAGCGACGCGGCCACTGCGTCGTCGCTGGCAACCTTCAGCGCCACCGGCCGGGCCGCCTGCTCGTCTTCGGCTGCCCAGACCGTGGAGTGGCTGCCGCTGCCGAGCAGGCGCAGCAACCGGAACCGCCCGGCCACGGTGCTTCCCGCCGTCAACCCTGGCATGTGCTGCCGCGCTCAGCCGCCGGTGGCTGGCGCAGAGGCGGTGGCGGGAGGCGGCAGGCCGGTTTCTCTTTCATAGATCTGCCGCAGCAGCTGCCGCCATTCCTTGTAGCGCTCCTCGGCGCTGCCAGTGAGGCGCAGCGTCTGGCCTTCGACCTCCACCACCAGCGGCTCGGCCTCGGCCTCCAGCGACTTGCCCTGCTCCTTGAGGCCCTCGCGGGCGATGGTGGCCTCGGCGGACTTGCCCATGCCCGCCTTGATGCCCTCGATGCCGCCCATGACGCCGACCATGGTGATGGCGCTGTTGTCGCCGCCCGAGCCCTCGTAGAGCACCGCTCCGAGGATTGCGGCACCCCCGAGTAGGTAGCGCAGCATCGCGGAGCGCTTCAGGTCCTGGTACTTGATGGTTTCCTCGCGTGACACCTTGCGCCAGTCCTCGTAGGGCCTGGCCAGGTCGTAGTACAGTGAGGCGTAGTACTCGTTCAGCGTATCGACGACGGCATACTCGCGCTCGCGCACCGCGCGCATGCGCGCGAGCATCGGGTCGTCGGCGGCCGGCAAGCGCTGCAGGCTGTAGATGCCCTTGCGGTCCTGCGCCAGGTAGCCCTCGAAGGCCGTCGGCACCAGGTCCGCCGCATAGCGCAGCTCCGCCACCTCGTGCACGGCCTGCAGGTCGCGCGCCGGCAGCTTCTGGCGCACCGCCAGCAGGTCGTTGGCGATCTCGTTGTAGACGTTCTGGTACGGATCCTGGCTCTGGTCGCGGTACTTCGAGTAGGCCTTCTCCGGGACCCGCGTGCGGTAGGTCTTGTTCAGCCATTCGCGGCCGGTGGCATCCCAGGCACCGGCGCGGATCACCACGTCCAGGCCGTCGGACTGGTCGATGCGGCCCCAGACCAGCAGGTCGACCGCAGCGGATTTCTCGGGCAGCACCCACACCGAGCCCCACTGGCCGCTCGCCTCCAGCGTGGTCTTGAGATGGAACGGCATGTAGCGCGCCTCGGCGCGCCGCACCTCCGGGAACACCAGGCTGTCGCGGTCGGCATCCGCCTCGCCGACACCCGGATCGAACAGCACGATGCCGACGTCGAGCAGTTCGGCCGCCGGCACCTCGCGCTCGGTGCGCTGCAAGGTCACGCTCTCGTACTTGACGTTGCGCGAAGTCGAGCAGGCCGAAAGGAACAACAGCACCAGCGCCAGCGATGCGGCCACGATGCGCATCAGCGGCCTGCGACTGGTCAGGAGGGCCGCCATGCCGGCCTCACTTGCGGATGCCGGTGTGCCGGCGGTACTGATCCCATAGCGCCTCGCGTACCTTCGGGTCCTTCTCGGCCAGCGCCGCCTCGCGCAGCTGTCGCGCCACCTGGTCTTCACCGGTACCGTCCTGGGGAATGTCCGCCGGAATGTCCGGTGCCGCGCTGCCCGCCTGCTCGCCACCCTTTTCCGCGGAACCGCTGCCGGCATTGCCCGGCTGCTGCTGGCCCGGGCCGCCCTTTTCACTGCCGGCTGCGCCGCTGGTACCCGCCTCGGGCACATCGCTGCCGGCGCCGCCGCCCGCTGCCCCCGCCGGTCCGCGCATGCCGCCCGATGGCGCACCGCCCGCGGCATCGCCCATGCCGGTGTCGGCAACACCGCCGGGATAGCGGCCGCCGGCCGCACCGTTCCCCTTCACGGCACCGGCATCCGCTGCCTCGCGTGTCTGCGCGCCCTGGCCCGAGCCCTTGCCGGCCGAAGCCAGCACTTCCCGCTCGCGGGCGATCTCGCCGTCGAAATCACCGAGCGACTTGTCGAAGGCGCCCTGGGCGTCGTCGCCGCCGGCACCCGAGCCGCCCGGCCGCCGTGTCCCGCCGGTACCCGCCTGGCCACCCTGGCCTGCCGGGCCTGCCGGGTCTGCCTGGCCCGCTTGGCTGCTCTGGCTACCCTGGCTACCCTGGCTGCCTTGGCTGCCTTGGCCGCCCTGGCTGCCCTGCGCGCCCTGGCTGCTGCCTTTGCTGCTGCCTTTGCTGCTGCCTTTGCTGCTGCTCGGGCTGCCACTCTGGCTGCCACTCGGGCTGCCGCTTTGGCCACCGATGCTGCCCGAGCTACCCGGGATTCCCTGCCCGCCCGCGCTGCCGGAGGATGGGCTGCCCATGCCACCACCGGACGGCGGACCGCCTGCGCTGCCCGAGGGCGACTGCTGGCTGGCATTGCTGCAGGCGATCAGCAGCAGCGCGCACAGCAGCCCGGTGCCGCCCAGGCGGATGGATGGAAACGGGATCCTGCGCATGAATCCGGTCATGGTGGCGATTATATCGTCAGGCAATGGGCTCACCGACTGCCAATGGCGCGGGGCAGGCCGGAAATACGGGGCCCTCCTCCTGTCATTGGAAGCCCGCGGGCCACGCGGGTTCCCTGGCCGCCAGCCGTTGCTTGCGGCGGGCCGTGGATCGCTGCCCCGGTGGCGGCCTTCTGCTAGCATCGCGGGCCGCAAGATTATTGTCACCTGACCCGCAAGGAACCATCGCATGGCGCCCGCCGACTCCCTGGCCAGGACCCTGGCCGACCTCAGCAGCAAGACCGGCACCGAGGTGCACCTCAGCGACTGGCTCGACATCACGCAGCCGATGGTCGACGACTTCGCCCGTGCTACCCGCGACCAGCAGTGGATCCACGTCAACCCGCAGCGCGCCGCCGCCGAGTCCGCCTACAAGGGCACCATCGCCCATGGCTACTTCACGCTGTCGCTGTATCCCTACCTGCGGGGACTGGTGGACGAGTCGAAGCCGCTGTTCCCCGGCGTGAAGAACATCATCAACTACGGCATCAACAAGCTGCGCTTCCCCAACGCCGTTCCGGTCGGCAGCCGCATCCGCGCGCGCTGCCGGCTGCTGGCGGTGGCGGAGGTGAAGAACAGCATCGAACTCACCGAGGAGTACACGGTGGAGGTCGACGGCCAGTCGCGGCCGGCCTGCGTGGCCGAATGCGTCATGCGTCTTTACTTCTGAGAGTGTCCCCGATGTCCAGTGAACTCATTGTCGGGCGCCACGGCGCCGTCCTGCACCTCACCATCAACCGCCCCGAGAAGCGCAATGCGCTGGCACTCGCCCTGCTCGATGAAATCGGCGCCACGCTCACCAGCCATGCTAGCGACCCGGGCATCCTCTGCGCGGTGATCACCGGCGCCGGCGACAAATGCTTCGCGGCCGGCGGTGACCTCCAGGAACTCGACGCCATCCGCTCCGCTGCCGACACCCGCGCCATGAGCCGCCGCGGCCGCGCCGCGCTCGATCAGGTGCGCGCCTTCCCGGTACCGGTCATCGCCGCGCTCAACGGCCCGGCGCTCGGCGGCGGCGCCGAACTCGCGCTCGCCTGCGACCTGCGCATCGCCGCGCCCCACGCGGAGATCGGCTTCCTGCAGTCGCAGCTCGCCGTCACCACCGCGTGGGGCGGGGGCATCGACCTGGCGCTGACCGTCGGCGACCGGCGTGCGCTGCGCATCCTCGCCACCGCGGCGCGCATCGCGCCGGGGCGCGCCCTGGAGCTCGGGCTGGTGGACTGGGTCTGCGCGCCCGGCCAGGCGCTGGAGTCCTGCATCGAGACCTTCCTCGAGCCCTACCTCTGCCGCAGCCGTGCGGTGCTCGAGGGCTGCAAGGCCCCGGTGGCCGCCGCGCGCCGGCGCGCCCATGCGGAGCTCGCGGGCGTCGAGGAAGAACGCTTCATCAGCAGCTGGACCAGTGACGAGCACTGGGCGGCGGTGGCGGCGCTCGCGAAGAGCCAGGGGCGCTGAAGCTCAGCCCTCCCGCAGCGCCCGCCGGAGGATCTTGCCCACGTTGGACTTGGGCAGCGAGTCGCGGAACTCGACGTGCTTCGGCACCTTGTAGGCCGCCAGGTGCCGGCGGCAGATGTCGCGGATGTCGTCCGCGGTTGCCACCTGCCCCGGCCGCAGCACCACGAACACCTTGACGGCCTCGCTGGTGCCCACGTCTGGCACGCCGATGCAGGCCGCCTCGAGCACCGCCGGGTGCAGCATCACCACGTTCTCGATCTCGTTCGGGTAGGCCTTGAGGCCGGACACCGAGATCATGTCCTTCTTGCGATCGACGATGCGCATGTAGCCGGCGGCATCCATCACCGCGATGTCGCCGGTCCTGAGGTAGCCGTCGCTGGTCATGACATCGCCGGTGGCGCTGTGGTTGCCCCAGTAGCCCTGCATCACCTGCGGCCCGCGCACGCAGATCTCACCCGGCTGGCCCACCGGCATTTCATGGTCGTCATCATCGCGCAGCGAGATGCCGGTGCCCGGCAGCGGCAGGCCGATGCTGCCGGTCCAGGCGGCGAGGTCCGGGCGGTTGGAGCTGACCACCGGCGAGGCCTCGGACAGGCCGTAGCCTTCGAGGATCTCGGTGCCGGTGGCCGCGGCCCACTGCTTCGCGGTGGCCTCCATCACCGCCATGCCACCCGCCGAGACCAGCTTGAGGTGCGAGAAGTCCACGCTCCCCAGCGCCGGGTGGTTCGCCAGGTGCTGGTAGAGCGTGTTGACGCCGGTCATGGCCGTGAACTTCCAGCGCCGCAGCTCGCGGATGAAGCCCGGCATGTCGCGCGGATCGGTGATCAGCACGTTGAGGCCACCGAGTTCGGTGTACGCCAGACAGTTACAGGTGAGCGCATAGACGTGGTAGAGCGGCAGCGCCGTGATCACCACCTCGGCACCCGGGCGCACCAGGCTCGCGAACCAGGTGTTGATCTGGCGGACGTTGGCCAGCAGGTTGCCGTGGCTCAGCATCGCGCCGCGGGCGAGGCCGGTGGTGCCGCCGGTGTACTGCAGGCAGGCGAGGTCGGCACCGGCCGGTGCCACGCGCTGCAGGGGACCCGCATGGCGCAGCACGGTGTCGAAGCGGATCGCGCCCGGCAGCCGGTAGCGCGGCACCAGCCGCCGGACGTGCCGCACGACGAAGTTGACCAGCTGGCGGCGCGGGAATGGCAGCAGGTCGCCGATGTCGGTGACGATGACGTGGCGCACCGCGGTCCCGTCCAGCGCCTCTTCCAGCACCGCGCCGGCATTGGCGACCACGACGATGGCCGTCGCGCCGGAGTCCTTGAGCTGGTGCGCCAGCTCGCGCGCGGTGTACAGCGGGTTGACGTTGACCACCACCAGGCCGGCGCGCCATACGCCGTAGAGCGCCACCGGGAACTGCAGCAGGTTCGGCAGCATGATGGCCACGCGCTCGCCGCGCCCGAGTCCCAGCCCGGCCTGCAGGAATGCCGCAAAACGCTCGCTGAGCCGGTCGAGCTCGGCGTAGCTGATGCTGCGCCCAAGGTTGCTGAACGCCGGGCGGTCGGCGAACTGCCGGCAGGCGCGTTCCAGCATTCCCACCAGCGAATCCGCGGGGTCGAGTTCGATGTCCGCCGGGACCCCCGGGGGATAACTCTGCAGCCAGATTCTTTCCATGAGGTCCGCGAGGCTCCTATTCGATTCCCAGTTCCTGCAGCAGTGCATCGGCGCCGTAGATGTCGCGCAGTGCCAGCAACATCACCGCCGGGTGCACGGCCACCGCGCGGTTCAGCGCGGGGTCGTAGCCGTAGTCACCACCGATGGAATGCAGGTTGCCATCGAAGATCAGCCCGACGAGGCGGCCGCCCGCGTCGATGACCGGGCTGCCGGAGTTGCCGCCGATGATGTCGTTGCTGGTGGCGAAGTTGAACGGCGTGTCGAGGTTGACCCGCGACTGCGCCTGCAGCCAGCGCGACGGCAGGCGGAATGGCGGCTGGCCGGTGGCGCGGGCGTAGAGGCCGTCGAGCCTGGTGAACGGCGCCACGTCATGGTCGCCTTCCCGCCAGCCCTGCACCGCGCCGTAGCTCAGGCGCAGGGTGAAGGTCGCATCCGGATAGCTGCGGGTGCCATGGATGGCAAAGCGCGCCCTTGCCAGGCGCTCTTCCGCGGCGCGTATTGGCGCCTCGACCTGGTCGTCGTGGCGCCGGCGCAGCGCGCTGGCCTCCGGCTCCAGCCGCAGGGCCAGCGCCAGCAGCGGGTCATCGGCCGCCTCCAGCGCCGCGAGCCCGCCGTTCCACAGCTGCTCGCGGAATGCGGGATCGCCGAGCCGCGTCTCGCGCACCAGGCGCGCGGCCAGCTGCTGCGGGGCCTCGTGCCCCAGCGCCAGGCGCACCGCCGGGTCATCGACCCCCAGGTACTCCACCAGCTTCTCCAGCGAGAAACCGAGGCGCAGCGCCTCGAATGCCGGGTAGACGGGCTGTGGCGCCAGCAGTTGCTGGCGCAGCCGCGGCAGCGCCGCGTCGCTGAATTCGCGCTGCCGCTGCTCGTTCGGCTTCGCGCGCTCGACCGCGGCACGCACCAGCAGGCGCGCCGCCGCGGCCAGCTCGCCCTGCAGCGCCGCGCCACGCTCGAGGAACAGGTAGCGGTCGTAGAACGCGCGGTAGCCCGCCAGCGCCCGGTCGATCTCGGCCCAGGCGCCGGCTGCCGGCTTCAGGCGCGGATCGGCTGCCACCGCCGCACGCAGCGCCTGCTCTTCCCGCTCGCGCGCGGCCATGAAGCCGTGGTCGAGCAGCACCGCCATCTGGTTGCGCCTGACCTTGAGCACGTTCTCCAGCGAGAACAGATCGGACTCGGCGATGCGCGCCTGCTCGGCGCCGGTACTGGAATACTGCAGGTAGCGGCCGCGCAGCTCCGCGGCACGCAGCAGCCAGTGCCCGAGGACGTACTCGCGCTCGAAGCGCAGCTGCGACAGGGTCTGCAGGCGCTGCGTGCTGCCGGGATGCCCGGCGACGAACACCGCCTCGCCGGGCGCCGCGCCCGCGCGCCGCCAGCGCAGGTAGCCGGGCGTCTGCGCGGGCCTGCCATCCGCATACAGGCGCAGCAGCGCGAAGTCCAGGTCCCAGCGCGGAAAGCGGAAGTTGTCGAGGTCGCCGCCGAAGAAGGCGATGTCGGCCTCCGGCGCGAACACCAGGCGCAGGTCGGTGTAGCGACGGTAGTGATAGAGGAAGTACTGCCCGCCGCCATACAGCGTCACCGCCTCGCAGGAATGCGGGTCGCCGCGCCGGCGCCAGTCGTCCTCGCAGGCCTGCTCCAGCCGGGTGAGCGCTGCCTTGCGCCGCTCGTTGGCGGCCGGGCCGACGCCATCGCCCACCGCCGCCTGCACCGCGGCGCTGACGTTCTCGATGCGCTCCAGGATCGAGGCCTGCTCGGCCGCGCAGCGCTCCTCGCCGGCCCGGCCGGCGGCGAGGAAGCCGGCGCCGGCGATGTCCCGGGACGGCGTGGACAGGCGCTGCAGGCAGTCCCGCACGCAGTGCTCGTTGGTCAGCACCAGCCCGGATGGCGAGACGATGGAAGCGCTGCAGCCACCCTCGAGGCGCACCGTGGCCCGGCGCACGCGGTCCAGCCAGTCCTGGTCGATGCTGACGCCATAGCGGCTGCGCACCGCCTCGCGCGGAAAGTTGTCGAAGGTCCACATGCCCTCCTCGGCCCGCGCCGGCCGCGGGATGGCCAGCACGCAGGCCAGGGCGGCAGCCAGCAGGACTGCCATCGTGTAGCGCTGGATCATGGCGGGCGGGTTCCTCCGGAAGGCAGCGGCCATTGTGGCATCGGGTTGGCCGGCCGCAAATGGCATAATTGCCGCTGGCCTGCCACGGTGCGGACCGGTCCTGCACCGGCCGGCGCCGCCGGCCCGCCGCCACCAGTTGCCCGGAATCGCCACCTTGACCCGATCGAGAATCCCGCACTTCTACCGCATGTCGCCGGCCGAGCGCGTGCGCGCCGTGCACGAACGCGGCCTGCTCACCGATGCCGACCGCGAGCGGCTGGCGCGCGGCGAGGCAACGCTCGACGTCAATGCTGCCGACAAGATGATCGAGAACGTCATCGGCGTGCTCGGCATGCCCATCGGCCTCGGGCTCAACTTCCTCATCAATGGCCGCGACTTCGTGGTGCCGCTGGCGGTGGAGGAGCCGTCCATCGTCGCCGCGCTGAGCGCGGCCGCCAAGCTGGCGCGCAGCGCCGGTGGCTTCCGCGCCAGGGCGGGCGCGCCGATCCTCATCGGCCAGATCCAGGTGATCGAGGTGCCGGACATGGCACGCGCCATGTCGGCCCTGCTGGAGCGCCGCCAGGAGATCCTCGATCTCGCCAACAGCCTGCACCCGCGCATGGCCGCCCGCGGCGGCGGCGCAGTGGACATCGAGGTGAAGAGCCACCCGATGACCGCCATGAAGGGCGAGATGCTGGTGATGCACCTGCTGGTGGACACCCGCGACGCCATGGGCGCGAACCTCGTCAACGGCATGTGCGAGGGCGTCGCCTCGCTGGTGGAGTCCATCACCGAAGGCACGGTGTTCCTGCGCATCCTCTCCAACCTCGCCGACCGCGCACTGGCCAGCGCCGAGGTGACGCTGCCTGCGGCGTCCCTCGCCGGCAAGGGCTACTCCGGCGAGCGCGTCCGCGATGGCATCATCATCGCCTCGGACTTCGCCTGCGTGGATCCCTACCGCGCCGCCACGCACAACAAGGGCATCATGAACGGCATCGATGCCGTGGCACTCGCCACCGGCAACGACTGGCGCGCCATCGAGGCCGGTGCCCACGCGTATGCCGCGCGCCTCGGCCGCTACAGCTCGCTGTCGCAGTGGTGGCAGGACGACCAGGGCCACCTGCGCGGACGCCTCGAGCTGCCCATGAAGGTGGGCATCGTCGGCGGCCCGCTGGAGTCCAACCCCGGCGTGGCCATGAACATGCGGCTGCTGGGCGTGAAGAGCGCCCAGGAGCTGGCCGAGGTCATGGCCACCGTAGGCCTGGCGCAGAACTTCGCGGCGCTGCGCGCGCTGGCCACCGAGGGCATCCAGACCGGCCACATGACGCTGCATGCGCGCAGCGTGGTGAAGGCCGCCGGCACGCCGCCGGAGCTGTTCGACGAGGTGCTGGAGCGCGTCCTGCGCGACGGCGACATCAAGGTCTGGAAGGCGCAGGAACTGCTCGCCGAGCTGCAGCGCGAGCGCCAGGCCGCCGCCGGCGCGGTTCCGCAGCGCGCGCCGGATGCCGAGGCCGGCGTGGGCTTCGGCAAGGTGATCCTGCTCGGCGAGCATGCCGTGGTCTACGGCCGCCACGCCATCGCCGTGCCGCTGCCGATCACCACGCGCGCCGTGGTGGCCGACGCGGGTCACGGCGTGGAGCTCATCATCCCGCGCTGGGGCGTGGAGTACCAGCTCGCCAAGCCGCCGGAGCAGCGCCGCTCCTTCGAGCGCGCCGCCGGCGCCATCCTCGACCGCCTCGGCCTCACCGACCGTAACCTGCGCATCGAGGTGTTCCCCGACGTGCCGCGCGGCATGGGCCTCGGCGGGTCGGCCGCGGTGGCCGTGGCCATCATCCGCGCCCTGGACCGTCATTTCGGCATCGGCCTCGACGACACCGAGATCAACGAGCTGGCCTTCCTCTCCGAGGAAATCGCCCACGGCCGGCCCAGCGGCATCGACAACACGCTGGCCACCCACGGCCGGCCGCTGCTCTACCGCCGCGGCAGCCCGCCGCTGGCGGAGCCGCTGCAGCTCGGCCAGCCGCTGCAGCTGGTGATCGGCATGACCCACAGCGAGGGCCTGACCGCGAAGACGGTGGGCAACGTGCGCGAGGCCCGCGAGCGCCATCCACGCCTGTACGAGAAGATCTTCGACGACATCGATGCGCTGGTGCTGCAGGCGGTGGCAGCGCTGCGCGACAACGACCACCGCGCGCTCGGCGAGCTCATGAACATCTGCCAGGGCCTGCTCAATGCGCTGCAGGTCTCGACGCCGGAACTCGAGCGGCTCATCGGCATTGCCCGCGGCGCGGGCGCGCTCGGCGCCAAGCTCACCGGCGGTGGTGGCGGCGGCGCCATGGTGGCACTCTGCGCCAGCGCGGACGACGCCAGCCGCGTGCGGCAGGCGACCGAACGCCAGGGCTTCCGCGCCCTGGCACTGGCCATCGGGGCGGCGCCGTGAGCGCCCTCGGCGCAGCCGCCAACAGGCCGCGCGACCAGTTGATCCTGGTGGACGCCAGCGATCGCGAGGCCGGCTTCCTTTCCAAGGAGGAGTGCCACCAGGGCGCTGGCCGCCTGCATCGTGCCTTCTCGGTGTTCCTGTTCAACCGCCGGGGTGAACTGCTGCTCCAGCAACGCAGCGCCGCGAAGCCGCTCTGGCCACTGTTCTGGTCCAATACCTGCTGCAGTCATCCGCGCCGGGGCGAAACGGTGGAGGCGGCGGCGCGCCGGCGCCTGGCCGAGGAACTGGCGCTGAGCGCGGAGCTGCGCTTCCTCTACAAGTTCGAATACCGTGCGGAGTACCAGCAGATCGGCACGGAGCACGAACTGTGCTGGGTCTTCGCCGGCATCGCCGCTGGCGAGCCGCGCGCGGATGCTGCGGAAATCGCCGCCTGGCGCTATGTCACTCCAGCCGCGCTGACCGCCGACATCGCCGCCCGCCCGGAGCAGTACACGCCTTGGCTCCGGCTGGAATGGCCACAGGTCACGGCGCTCTACCTGCCTGGCCTGGCCGCCCAGGAACTACAGGGCCGTCAACCGACTCTTACATAACCCGAAAGCCGAGAACCAAGGAGAACCGAGAATGGCAATACAGCTGCCGGCCCTGCCATGGGCCCGAGACGCACTCGCCCCGCATATCAGTGCCGAGACCATTGACTTCCACTACGGCAAGCACCACAACGCCTACGTCAACAACCTCAACCGGCTGATCGACGGCACGCCGCTGGCGCAGCGGTCCCTCGAGGACATCGTGCGCGATTCCGAGGGCGGCATCTTCAACAACGCTGCGCAGGTGTACAACCACACGTTCTACTGGCATTGCCTGAAGCCCAACGGCGGCGGCACGCCGGCCGGCAAGCTCGGCAAGGCCATCGATGCCGCCTTCGGCGGCTTCGCGAAGTTCCGTGAGGAATTCAGCAGCGCCGCGGCAACCCAGTTCGGCTCCGGCTGGGCCTGGCTGGTGCGCGACGCGCAGGGCCAGCTGAAGGTGGCCAAGACCGCCAACGCGGACACACCGCTCGCCCACGGCCAGACGCCGCTGCTGACGATCGACGTCTGGGAACACGCCTACTACATCGACTACCGCAACGACCGGCCGAAGTACATCGACACCTTCCTGAATCACCTGGTGAACTGGGAGTTCGTCGAGAAGAACCTCGGCTGAGGCTCGCCGCCGTGTCCTGATGGCTCCGGCGGCATCGCCGGAGCCATGCAGGGCAACCGTCCATCGCGCTGCCACCCGGTCAGCGGAACTTCACCTTCCACTGCAGGCTGTACTCGTCGTCACCGCGAGGATCCACGGTGAGGTGCCAGCCCGAATCCGCGCCGCCGACGAGGAAGTCGGCGATATGGCCAGCGGCTACTGACTGCTCCGTCACCCAGTCGATGGCGCGGGTGCGGAACTTGCGCCGGTTGCGATCCACCTGCAGGTCCAGGCCCGCGGCCAGTTCGGTAGCGGGTGCCGCAATCGCCGCCTCGTCCAGCGGGTCGGTATCGGGCATCACGGCGCTGGCGAGTCCCTGCCCGCCCAGCCCCTCGTGCATTTCCAGCGCCGGGACGATGCGGGATGCGGCCAGATGCGTGTCGAAGTCATGGGTCGCAGGCGTGGGCGGCTCGCCGGCCAGGGCGCCCGAGGCGACCAACGCCAGCCACAGGGCACTGGCCCCGAGGCGGCTGGGATCTGCACGAACGGCGATGCCCGTCTTCATGGCCCGCATACCCCGGCCGTTGCGGCCGCTGGTCGTCTCGACTCGGCTCCACCATAGGCGCGCCCAGGCGGCACCACGGTGAACGCCGTCACCCTTTCAGGCCACGTTGATATGTCCAGTGGATTGCGTCGAATGCCGGCGCCGCTTAGGTCAAGCGGCGCAGCCCGCATCCGCGGCGGCGGCTGCGGATCCGGGGCCGGCCCTTGCGGCCGGCCCCGCTTTCAGACCCCGCAGGAACGGATTACTTGATCTGGATCTCGACCTGCTTGGGCTTCGGCGCCTCGGCCTTCGGGATGTGCACCTTCAGCACGCCGTCCTTCGACTCGGCGTAGATCCGCGACTCGTCGGCATCCGCCGGCAGCGCGAAGCTGCGCGCGAAGCTGCCGTAGAACGACTCCACGCGGTGCTGCTTCTCGCTGTCGTCCGTGCGCTGGTAGCGGCGCTCGCCGCGCAGCGTGATGACGCCTTCCTGCACCGTCACCTGCACGTCCTTCTTCTCGACCTCGGGCAGCTCCGCCTTGATGAGGTATTCCTTGTCCGTCTCGGAGATGTTGGCGGCCGGGCGCCACTGCACCACCTCGCCCGTCTCGTCGGTGGCCGCCACCACCGGGCGGTGGAACAGCCGGTTGTAACGCTCGAAGATGTCGTCCAGCTCGCGCAGCGGACTCCAGTTGACCAGTGTCATGGGCATGTCTCCTGTCCAGTTTGGCCTGAATCAATGGCCGGATCGCTTCCGGCCCTGGCCAGATAGATGGGGACAGGCGCGGGGTTTTCAATACCCCCGGATCAGCGGCCAGCCTGCGCGAGTGCGGCATCGAGGGCCCCGATCAGGTCCTCGACGTCCTCCATGCCCACGGAGGCGCGCACCAGGCCGTCGGTGATGCCCACACGCAGCCGCTCGGCCGGCTCCACAGCACCATGGGTCATGGTGACCGGATGGGTGATCAGCGACTCGACCGAGCCGAGGTTCTCCGCCAGGCTCCAGACGCGAATACGGTCCATCAGCGCCTTGCCCGCCGCGACGCCGCCCTTGACCTCGAACCAGAGCATGGCGCCGAAGCCGCTCGCCTGGCGGCGCGCCAGCTCGTGCTGCGGGAAGGACTCGAGGCCGGGATAGCAGACCCGCGCGACCTGCGGGTGACCCTCAAGGAAGCGCGCGATCGCCAGTGCATTGGCCGACTGCCGCTCCAGGCGCACCGACAGCGTCTTGCAGCCTTGCAGCGTCAGGAACGCGGCCTGCGGCGAGAGGATCATTCCGGCGGCGTTCTGCACGAAGCGCAGCGCCTGGTCCAGCTCCCTGGTGCGCGCCACCACGGCACCGCCGACGGTGGCGTTGTGGCCATCGAAGTACTTCGTGGTGCTGTGCACCACCAGGTCGGCACCCAGTTCCAGCGGCCGCTGGTAGTACGGCGTGAGGAAGGTGTTGTCCACCGCGTGCAGCACGCCGGCCTCGCGGGCGATGGCCGAGACGGCGGCGATGTCGGTCAGCTTCAGCGTCGGGTTGGCCGGGCTCTCGGTGAGGATCAGCCGCGTATTCGGCCGCAGTGCCTGGCGCAGCTGCCCGGGCTGCGAGGTATCGACGAAGGAGAAACTCACGCCGAAGCGGCTGAACACCTTGGTGGAAAGCCGGTAGGTGCCGCCGTAGACGACATCGGAAACGATGGCGTGGTCACCAGCGTTGAGGAACGCGAGATACACGGCCTGCAGGGCCGCCATGCCGGTGCCGTAGCAGGTGGCATCGGCGCCACCCTCGAGGTCGGCCAGCTTCTGCTCCAGCGCACGCACCGTCGGGTTGCTGGAGCGCGAGTAGGAATAACCCTTGGCGAGGTACTCGTCGACGGAGTCCTGCACATAGGTCGTGGTCTGGTAGATCGGCGTGAGGATGGCGCCGGTCACCGGATCCGGAGTCACGCCGGCGTGGATCTGACGGGTATTGAAGCCCATGGGGCGTCCTTCTCTTCCGGCCTGCGGCCAAGCCTGCATTCATCGGGGATGGCGTAGTTTACCCGCTGCGGGACCGGGCGGCTCGCCGCAGCGCGGGTTGCGGGCCCTGCCCCGATCCCGGATCATGGCCCCATGAACCAGTCGACCTGGCAGGCTTTCGACATCGCGGAGCTGAAGCAGCGCGTCCAGGGCCATGAGCCCCGCTTCTTCGAGTTCCTCGGCAGCGGTCGCCTGTCCGGGGCGATCTACCGGCTGCCTGCCGGTGCCACCGACCTGCAGGGACCGCACCTCGAGGACGAGGTCTACGTGGTGCTCGAGGGCGAGGCGCGGCTGCGCATCGACAGCGCCGAGCAGGAGGTCCACCCGGGCATGGTGCTGTTCATCCCCGCCGACACCCGCCACGCCTTCGTCGACATCCGCAGGGACCTGACGCTGCTGGCGCTGTTCAGCGCCACGGCGCGGCCGGGGCGGCACTGAACCGGCGGTCTGCACCCGCAACAGCGGCCTAGAACTGCTCCTCCGGCAACGCCAGCAGCGCATCGCAGCCGGCTTCGATGCCGCGCCGCCAGGCGGTCGCGGCCGGCATGACCTGGGTCGCGTGGAAGCGCGCCGTCAGCAGCTTCGCCTCGCAGAACGCCACATCGCTGGTACCGGCGGCGAGCTGCGCCTGTGCTGCCAGTGCCGCGCGCGCCATCACCCAGCCACCGGCGACGGTGCCGAGCAGCATCAGCAGGTTCCAGGAAATGCCGCCGGCCACGCCCGGATGCCTGGCATGGTTGGCGGTCAGCCAGCGGCCCGCGGCGACGACCGATTCGACGCCCTCCTGCAACGCGCCGCGCAGCACCGCCAGCGGCTCGCCGGCGCGTTCCAGCTCGGCCACGGTGGCCGCCATGTCGGCGACCAGGGCCTGCAGCGCCGCGCCGCCATCGCCGAGGATCTTGCGCCCCACCAGGTCCGCGGCCTGGATGCCGGTGGTGCCCTCGTAGATGGTGGTGATGCGCCCGTCGCGGAAATGCTGGGCGGCACCGGTCTCCTCCACGTAACCCATGCCACCGTGTACCTGCAGGCCGATGGAGGTGAGCTGCTGGCCGGTCTCGGTGCACCAGCCCTTGACCACCGGCGTCAGCAGGTCGACCCGCGCCTGGTGGCGCGCACGCTCCGCAGGGTCCGTCGCGCGGTGTGCATGGTCCAGCGATGCGGCGGCGATGCAGGCCACGCCGCGCATGGCCTCGATCTGCGCCTTCATGGTCAGCAGCATGCGGCGCACGTCGGCGTGGTGGATGATCGTGGCGCGGCCGTCGATGCCGGGCACGCGGCCCTGCACGCGCTCGCGCGCGTAGGCCCGCGCCTGCTGGTAGGCGCGCTCGGCGATGGCGATGCCCTCCATGCCGACGCCGAGGCGGGCGTGGTTCATCATGGTGAACATGCAGGCGAGCCCCTGGTGCTTCCCGCCCATGAGCTCGCCCTGCGCGCCCTCGAAGGCCATCACGCAGGTCGGGCTGCCATGGATGCCGAGCTTGTGCTCCACGGAGACCACGTGCACGGAGTTGCGCGCACCCGGCCGGCCATCGGCCTGCGGGATGAACTTCGGCACCAGGAACAGCGACAGCCCGCGGGTTCCCGGTGGCGCATCCGGCAGGCGCGCCAGGACCAGGTGCACCACGTTTGCCGTCATGTCGTGGTCGCCCCAGGTGATGAAGATCTTCTGCCCGGTGATGCGGTAGCGATCGCCGTCCGGCACCGCCTGGCTGCGCACGGCGGCGAGATCCGAGCCCGCCTGCGGCTCGGTGAGGTTCATGGTGCCGCTCCACTCGCCGGCCACCATTCGCGGCAGGTACAGCGCGCGCTGCGCCGCGCTGCCATGCGCCTCGATGGCGCGGGCCGCGCCCTGCGTCAGCAGCGGGCCCAGCGACCAAGCGAGGTTGGCGGCCTGCCACATCTCCTCCACGGCCACGCCCACCAGGTAGGGCAGCCCCTGGCCACCGAAGTCGGGATTCTGCGACAGGCCGGCCCAGCCGCCGCCGGTGAACTCGCGGTAGGCGCTGGTGAACTCCGGCGGCACGACGACCTGGCCATCTGCCACCCGCGTGCCCACTGCATCGCCGATACGGTTGGTGGGTGCGATGACGTTGGTGGCGAGCAGCGCCGCCTCGGTCAGCACGGATTCCACCAGGTCCGGCGTGACATCCTCGTAGCCGGGCAGGCGGGCGACGGCGTCGAGCCCGGCCACGTGGCGCAGGACGAAGAGCATTTCCTTGACGGGGGCGTGGTACTCGGACATGTCGGGACAATTGCCTTCCGGTCAGCGCGAGGGCGCGTATTCTAGGGGAAAATTCCCTCCAACCGCGATGACCTGGACCTCAGATCCCGGGCAGGTACCAGTCGAAATCCAGCCCAGGGACCTGCGCGTGGTAGGCCTCGGCCTCGAAGCGCCGGGCGCCGGAATAGATCCGGCAGAACGCTTCGCCCAGGTAGCCGGGGAGGATCCGGCCGGCATCGAAGGCGTCCAGCGCCGGCTCCCAGCGCCGCGACAGGGATGCCACGGTACCCGCATGGGCGCCTTCCGGCACGCCTGGTGGTGGCTCGAGCCGCTGGACGATGCCGTGGTGGACCCCGGCCAGCAGCGCCGCCACCGCCAGGTAGGGATTGCAGTCCGCGCCGGCGACGCGGTGCTCGAAGCGCAGGCTGGCGGCGTCGGATACCGGGATGCGGATGGCGACGCCGCGGTGGTTCACTCCCCAGTCCGCCGCCACCGGTGCGAAGCAGCCGGGGCGGATGCGGCGGTAGGAATTCGCGTTGGGACAGAAAACCGCCTGCGACTCCGGCAGCGCCGCGAGCATGCCACCGATGGCATGACGCAGCGGCGCCGCGTGGCTCCCGTCATCATCGGGCCGCGGCGCGAAGACATTGCGCCCGGCCGCGTCCAGCAGGCTGACATGGACGTGCATGCCGGAACCATCCGCCGCGGCGAAGGGCTTGGCCATGAAGGTGGCCGCGAGGCCCTCGCGCGCGGCCACCCCGCGCAGCAACCGGCGCAGCAGCACCGCGTGGTCGCAGGCGAGCAGCGCATCGTCCACGTGCCGCAGGTTGACCTCGAACTGGCCCGCGCCGTACTCGGACACCACGCTGCCCGCCGGGATGCGCTGCAACTCGCAGGCGCTGCGGATGGCATCGAACAGGCCGTCGAGTTCCTGCAGGTCCTCGATGCTGTAGGCCCGTGGCCCCGCCGCCCGTCGCACGGTGCCGGGCACCCGGCCATGGCGCGCCTGCGGTGGCCCGCCCTGCCGGTCCTCGAGCAGGTAGAACTCGAATTCCACGGCGACAACAGGCCGCAGCCCGAGGTCGGCGAAGCGTTCCAGCACCGCCGCCAGCCGCTGACGGCTGTCGGCAACATGCGCCCTGCCGTCGGCGTGGCGCATGCCCATCAGCACCTGCGCCAGCGGCCGCTGCGCCCAAGGCACCGGCAGCAGCGAACCGGGCACCGGAAAGCAGGGATGATCCGGGTCGCCATCCTGGCTGCCGTGGGGCAGGCCATCGATCAGCATGCCGCGGCTGTCGAGGATCAGCCCGCTGGCCGGGAATGGCAGGCCATCGCCGGCCAGGGCGCGGAACTCGTCCAGGGTGCAGCGCTTGCCGCGCAGGATGCCGTTGATGTCCGGGAACAGCAGCTCCACCTGGCGCAGGTCGGGCCAGGCGGCGTGCAGCTGTTCGAATTCCTCGAGGATCGGCCGGGGCATCGCTGGTGAAATCCGCGGCGCCTGCGGCCGGCCCGTCGCCGGCCTGCTACCATGCGCTGCCGGCCGCCAGTTTAACCGCATCACAGGAGCCGACATGCAGCGCCAGTACCGCCCCGCGACCTTCCGCCAGCCGCCGGCCGGCGGCCGCCCGCACCACGGACGCCCGGCGTAATGCACGTCCTCACCATCGTCTGCCCGGACACCACCGGCATCGTCGCCGCCGTGGCGGGTTACCTCAGCGCCCAGGGCATCTTCATCGACGAGTCCTCGCATTTTGGCGACCCGCAGACGCGGCGCTTCTTCATGCGCACGCGCTTCACGCCGGCCGGCAGCTTCTCCCGCACCGCATTCGCCGCCGGCTTCCGCCCCATCGCCGAGCGTTTCTCGATGCAGTGGTCGGTGCACGACCTGCAGGTGCTGCCGCGGGTACTGGTGATGGTCTCGCGGCACGACCACTGCCTGAACGACCTGCTGTACCGCTACCGCACCGGTGCGCTGGCCATGCAGATCCCGGCGATCGTCTCCAACCACATGGACCTGGCGAAGCTGGCCGAATGGCATCGCGTGCCGTACTTCCACGTGCCGATCGCGCCGGACAGCAAGGCGCAGGCCGAGGCGCGCCTGCTGGAGATCATCGAGGACACGCAGGCGGAGCTGATCGTGCTGGCCCGCTACATGCAGGTGCTGTCACCCGGCCTCTGCGAGCGCTTCCCGGGCAGGATCATCAACATCCACCATTCCTTCCTGCCGGGATTCAAGGGCGCCAAGCCCTACTTCGAGGCGCATGCGCGTGGCGTCAAGCTGATTGGCGCCACGGCGCACTACGTCACGGCGGACCTCGACGAGGGGCCGATCATCGAGCAGTCGGTGGAGCGCGTCGACCACAAGCAGTCGGTCGAGGACCTGGTCGCCGTCGGCCGCGATGTCGAGTGCCTCACCCTGGCCCGCGCCGTGAAGCTGCACCTCGAGCACCGCGTGTTCCTCAACGGCCGGCGCACCGTGGTGCTGCGCTGATTGGAATTAAGGGGAATTAAGGGGACAGTTTACTCAACTCGTCTCGCAAGCGAACCAGCCCACATCAGGCATTTCAGACGAGTTGAGTAAACTGTCCCCTTAATTCCCCCTTAATTCCCTGTCAGGCGCTCTTGCGCGCCTTCAGCACCGGCCGCAGCAGCGCGGCGGCATCCTGGAGCGCCTTCTCGGTAGCCGGCCAGTCGATGCAGGCATCGGTCACGGACACGCCGTAGCGCAGGTCCGCCAGCCGGGCGGGGATTTCCTGGTTGCCCCAGTTGAGATGGCTCTCGAGCATGAGGCCGATGATGGAGCGGTTGCCGTTGACCACCTGCTCCACGCAGTCCTTCGCCACCAGCGTCTGCAGCGCCGGATCCTTGTTGGAATTGCCATGGCTGCAGTCGACCACGATGCGCGCCGGCAGGCCCGCGGCCTGCAGCGCCTTCTCGGTTAGCGCGATGCAGACCGAGTCGTAGTTCGGCCGCCCGCCGCCGCCACGGAGCACGATGTGGCCGTAGGCATTGCCCTTGGTGTGGATCACCGCCGGGCGCCCGTCCTGGTTGATGCCGAGGAAATGATGCGGCTGGCGCGCGGACTTCAGCGCGTTGACCGCCACCTGCAGGCCGCCATCGGTGCCGTTCTTGAAGCCCACCGGCGTGGACAGGCCACTGGCCATCTCGCGGTGGGTCTGCGACTCCGTGGTGCGCGCGCCGATCGCCGTCCAGCTGATGAGGTCGCCCATGTACTGCGGCATCACCGGGTCCAGCGCCTCGGTGGCTGTCGGCAGGCCCATTGCAGCCAGGTCCAGCAGCAGCTGGCGCGCAGTGCGGATGCCCTTCTCCATGTGGAAGGTGTCATCCATGTCCGGGTCGTTGATCAGCCCTTTCCAGCCCACGGTGGTGCGCGGCTTCTCGAAGTACACGCGCATCACCACGAGCAGCGCATCCTGCACGGAATCCGCCAGCGACTTCAGCCGCCGCGCGTACTCCATGGCGGCGCCGATGTCATGGATCGAGCAGGGCCCGACGACGACGAACAGCCGGGGATCGATGCCGTCGATGATGTTCTGCAGGGCACGACGGTTGCGCACCACGGTTGCGGTCGCGGCCTGCGGCGCCGGCAGCTGGGCCTTGATGGCCACCGGCGGCGGCAGGTCCGTCTCGGAAACGACGTTGACGTTGTAGATGGAATCGCTCATGGGCGAATTGTGCCATTGGCAGCCCCGGATTGCCCAATCCCCGCCGCCGGCGCGGGCCGCAGCCGGGCGCGGCGCGTCCGCAGGCCGGCCCACGCGGGGCGGCGCCGGTTGCGGGCGGGGTGATGGCCGCTAGAATGGCCAGCCTCAGTCACCGGAGAACAAGAACATGGCCAATGTGTCCACCATGCAGCCCTTCGCCAGGGGCGACATCTTCGCCGGCTCCACGCTGCTCAACCGCAAGGACGACGACCATGCCGGCGACGGGCGCATCATCCAGTACGACAGCAACCTGAAGCAGAAGGGCGTGCTCTGGACCGAGGGCACCACGCACCTGGTCGGCGGCCTGGCCTTCGCGCCCGACCGCACGCTGTGGGCCTTCGACAGCAACAGCCACACCGTCATCCGCGTCAGCCCCGAGGGCAGGCAGCTGCCACGGATCCACTTTGCGGACCGCGCCTTCTCCAACATCAACTTCGCGGCCGACGGCACCATCTACCTGGGCGAGCACCTGGTCGGCAACACGGTGCGCCTGCGCCCCGGCAGCACGCTGGGCACGACGCTGCCAAAGCTGCCGGGCACCGATCGCTTCGGCGACGGTCATCTCTACCAGTTCACGCAGGATGGCAAGCTGCTGAAGGAGTTTGCCACCCCGGTCCACGGTGGCATGCCCGGCTTCCTCGGGCTGACCGGCGCCGCATTGCGCGCCGACGGCAGGACCATGCTCTACCTCTCGGAGCTCTCCGACAGCATCCGCGTGTACGACCTGGTCAACGACAAGCCGCTGCCGAACCTCGTCAGCTACCCGCCGGAGAGCGGCACCATGGTGATTTCCATCATGTACATGCCCGACGGGCGCCTGCTGCACGTCCGCGCCAAGGGCCGGGAAGGCTTCTTCATGGACCAGCTCAGCGAGACCGGCGAGGTCATCCGCAGCTACACGCTGCCGGGTCCCGGCTGGGCCAACATGGGCAAGTCCATCGAGAAGGACATCGTGCTGATCGGCAACTTCTTCAGCGGCCAGCTGGGCAAGTTCAACCTGGCCAGTGGCGAGATGGTGGCGACGGCGGACACCGGCACCCAGCGCTCGCTTGCAGGCCTGGCGCAGTTCCCCGGCTGATCCCCGTCGACGCGGGCCCGGGCGGCCGGGCCCGCGTGGGCTCAGACCTCGTCGAACTCCGGCCGGTAGTCGAGCTGCCCGCGCAGGCCGGCCAGCGCTCCCGGGCGCAGTTCCAGCACCATGAAGGCGTCCTCCGGCACCACCCACCTGCAGCGGAGGCCGCGCTCCTGCGCCGGCCGGAAGCCGAAGCGCCGGTAGTAGTCCGGGTGGCCGAGCACCACCACAGCGTCGATGCCGGCGGCCGCGCAGTCCCCGAGGCCCCGCTGCATCAGCAGGGTGCCGATGCCCTGCCCCTGCCAGAACGGCGCGATGGCCATCGGTCCCAGCCCGGCCAGGCGCTGGTGGCCGGCATGGCTGACCGCACTGAACACCAAGCAGCCGGCGAGTTCGCCATCGGCCTCGGCCAGCAGCACGACGGTGTCCGGGTACGCCTGCAGGCGCTCGACCAGCAGCGCCTCGGATTCACGGCCGAATGCCTGCGCGAGCAGCGCGTGCAGCGCCGCCGCATCCGCCGGCTGCGCACCGCGCAGGATGATCTCAGGCGCGGGCATGGTGCCCCGGCGGCCGGCGGCAGCGGGCCGCTACCAGGGCAGCTCCTTGCCGCTGTAGTCCCAGAAGCGGCCGCTGTTCTCCGCGGTCAGCTGGTCGCTGATGCGCATCAGGTCCTGCACCGCGTCTTCCTTCGCGCGCAGCATGGCCTTGGGCAGGCCGGCCATCATGTCGGTGTCCACCATGCCGGGATTGATGTTCGCGACCAGCAGCCCCTTGCCCTTCTGCGACAGGGCGACGTTGCGCATTTCCATGTTCAGCGCCGCCTTGCTGGCCCGGTAGAAGTACATGCGCGGCTGGGTCACGCCGCCAATCGAGCCTTCGCTGCTCGACACGTTGATCAGTTTCTTCTGCTGGCTCGCCAGCAGGCTGGGCAGGAAGGCTTCGGCGATCTTCAGCGGCGCGATGGTGTTGGTGCGCAGCACCTGCTCGAACACCGCCCAGTCGGAATGGCGGCCAAAGGCCTGGTCCTGCATGGTGCCGGTCACGCCCGCGTTGTTCACCAGCACGTCGATGGGCCGGTCCCGGTACTTCGCCGCCAGCGCATCGACCTGGGCGAAATCGGTGACGTCCAGCTGCTCGACCACCACCGCGGGATTGGCTGCCGCAAGAGCCTTGAGCTCGGTTGCCGCTTCCGGCCGGCGCGCCGTGGCGATGACCGTCCAGCCCCGCGCTGCGGCCTGGCGCACATACTCCAGGCCGATGCCGCGGTTGGCACCGGTGATGAGGATGGTGGTTGCCGGCGCATCGGCGGCGCGGACGGCACCGGCGGCGAGCAGCAGGGCGCCGAGGACGGCGGCAAGGCGTTGCAATGCGGTCATGTCGGTCTCCGTGTGGGTCTGGAAGCAGGGAGTGGGTTCGAACCGGTCCGACTCGCCTGATATTCCCGCGGTTATTCCGGGCCGCGAATTTCGGTACTGCAGTAAATGCCGCCACCCGCCGCGCCAAGAGCACCAATCCTGTCAGGCTGTCTCGGAACGTCTCTCGACGTCTCGCCGGCGCTGGCGATGATAGCCCAAGTCTGCCGGACACAAGCGCAGAGACGCGAGCACTTGCATTTCCGCAACGTCAGGCGTGGGCGTGAAGGCCACTCGTCAACGGGCCAATATCGCTGAATCGACTGGCCATGGGTCACCGCATTTCAGCAATGTGCTTCTGCACATGCGTCAACGATGCGACTCGATGCATACAACATCGGAATATCCCTGCTACTGACCCTGAACTGGCTGCGTCGCTTCGTCAGGGGTTTCTCTGTGGATACCTTTTCCACTTTCATGCCGGGGTCGTAGTAAACCTTCCCGGCTTCCATGGCAGCCAGGAACAGTCCGAAATCCGCCCCCTCGCCGAGCAGCACGCTCCTTCCAAATCGGTATTGCCGATCCGGCGTCAGTCGCTGCTGTGCGGGTATGAATGCAGCGTGAGCGTGCTTCGTCTTCCAGTGGTCAATCAGTTTGGCAAAGGACCATGACATTGCTTCCCGATCTTCCGGATCCAGTAGCCTGATGGCACCAGTCGGTGAATATTTACGTCCACCGGCAATGAATCCTTCCACCACCATTCGCAGCCGTGTTCTCGCGTGGGCAGCACCATTGGCGCGATACACGCCTCCGAAGTTCAGGCGATCCGGCCGCCCCTTGGTATCCGCATATCCATAGCGGTGCATGAAAGCCATGAACCCGTCATGCACATACGCGCCAGCCGTAGGCTCCGGAGTGAATAACGTGACTACGCTCGCTCCGGGGTTGGCCGAATTCGGCACGTTCCTCGCCTTGATTTCCCATCCACGAAAGTCGGGCTGCGAATATCCGTTGGATCGAATGCCGAGCAGCGCCTCTAGCGTGTTGCCGTTGCAGTTCGGCGCGTTGCATGGAACCAGATCGCCATTCTTGTCGAGGCGACGTGCGGGAACCCAGTCGCGACGATGGATTGAGCACAACTCACGCATCAACTCCAGGAATCCATCACCCTGCGTAAAGCCCGGCATCGGCAGGATTACCAGGGCGCCGTAGGCGTCACGTGGGTGGTAGCTGGCGATATCTCGTGCCGCAGGCGATTCCGGCGGAAGCGTGATTCCAACGACCTTCGTCCCGTTGCCGACGCCGAGAACGAGTACTCGATCGGGTTCCTGGCCACACTTCCCCTTGTCGTAGAGTGATGACGGGGCGTCACTGCAGCCGCGCAGAAACCCGGAAAATCGAACTTCTGGATACTGCGGGTAGAAGATCAGCTTGGCATCGGGTGCATGGCATGGGCGTCCGTCCCGCCTTATCCAGTAGAAGTTCAGTGCAGACCGGAAAACGGCCTCTGTGCCGCCACGCTTCCGTGTTGTGGATTCATGGAGAGTCACTTCGCCGGATGGAATCTTTCCCAACTGTGACAGGTCGGGAGCCAGGTAAACCTGGTTTTTGCTGTTGGCGTTGCGCGGCAACACTTTGTAGAGCAGCTCAGTGGCACCATTGTCCTTGAGCAGCCTGAAAACGGTCGCCAAGTCGATTTCAGTCAACCATTTGTCCTGACGGTCAACCCTCGTCATCACACCCCCTTCCCCTTTCCAGACCGAATCCTGGCAACCAGAGCATCCATCTTTCGCTGGTTCACCTGACACGACCAGACGACGTGAACTCGCCAGCCTAGTCGCCGAAGCTGACGCCTTACCGTCGCGTCCCGCTGCTTGTTTGCGGAAAACTTCGCCCGCCAGAAGGCAACGTTGCTCGCGGGAGTCGTTGCGTATCGACAGCCCGCGTGTCGATGCCAGAAACAACCATGCACGAAAATTACCGCACGATACTTGGGAAGCACCACATCCGGCTTGCCCGGCAATCCAGTGTGCAACCGGAAACGCAATCCTGCGCGATGAAGAAAGCTGCGTACGACCCGCTCCGGCTTCGTGTTCTTGCCGCGAATCCCGGACATCATCCGGCTTCGCGTCGCCCGATCCACGACATCCATCAGCGAACCAACCCCGCAATCGCGGGATGGCAGCGCCAGTACGGCGCACCTCCTGCCATTACGCCGCCAACAGGGATTTCTGCCTCGCCAACTCCGGGTCGATCAGCCTGAGGATTCGGGGCTCCATCACTCGCGCAACCTCCCGGATGACCGGCATGACCACGCTGTTGCCGAACTGCTTGTAGGCCTGCGTATCACTGACCGGGATCACGAAATCATCCGGAAACCCCATGATCCGCGCGCATTCGCGCGGCGTAAGCCGCCGGGGACGCTTGCGCGCGCCCTGTGAAACCAGGATCTCCGAACCATCCTTGTAGTACCTGGCCGACAACGTGCGCGCCACACCGTCACCATCCACCAATCCATAGCCGAATCCGTTGCCTGCCGCCTTGTGCTTGGCTGCATAAGCCTTCAGATAAGCCCAGAGTTTCGGCGTGAGAGTGTAGCGGGCGTCCACCTTGGCCGAAGGACCAACCGTGTAGTGACTCTCGGTCCGCTCGCTGCCGTCTTCGGGATGCAGGATTGAGGACAACACAGGTCTTTTCTCGGGTAGCACAACATCCGCCCAGTCGAAATCGGTTTCCTCGCGGAACCCCGCGATCAGGATGCGCTCGCGATGTTGCGGAACGAAATGTGCACCATCGATGACTTTGTGGTGAATGTGATAGCCAAGGTCATGTTCCAGCACCTTCTTGATGACGCGAAACGTATTGCCCTTGTCATGACTCACCAGGTTCTTCACGTTCTCCAGAAGGAAAGCGGCAGGACGCTTCGCAGCGATAATCCGCGCCACATCGAAGAACAACGTTCCCTGCGTCTCATCGGCGAACCCGTGAGCACGTCCAAGCGCATTCTTCTTTGACACCCCGGCGATACTGAACGGCTGGCAGGGAAAACCTGCCAGCAGTACATCGTGGTCCGGAATGTCGCGTTCATCGATTTTGGTGATGTCCCCGGCCAACGCATGGGAAGAGTCGGGAAAATTGGCAAGGTAGGTTTTCTGCGCCCATGGGTTCCACTCGCTGGTGAACACGCACCGACCGCCATGTGCTTCGAAAGCCATGCGAATGCCACCAATCCCGGCAAACAGGTCGATGAACCTGAAGGCGTGATCGGAGGCTTCAGGGCGGTCGCCAAGCGGCAGCAGGCGCTGTCGGATGGCATCCACGAGATACGGTGGCGGCTCGGTCTCTCTAGCCTCCCAGCGACGCAGCGTGCGAGTGGTGACGCCCAATGCCTCTGCCAGCTCCCGCTGGTTGTAGCGCCCGCGCAGGGAGGCAAGCAGTTGAATAGGGTCTTCCACAGCACCACCTCCAACGACGAGGGACGAATTGCGGACATTATGTCCGTATTCTTGTCCGGACATCAAGTGTTCCGTCAGTGCTCCCGGCTCCCGACATCCCCCACCAGCAGTGCCGTGGCGCTGGCAGGCATCGGCACGCATTCGCGCTGACGAGACGGCGGCGACTTGCCGCGGGCCAGGCGCTCCGCGGCTGGCGGGTTCGCGAGCGTCGCCGGCTTCAGCGGGCCGGAGGCAGCAGCGTTCCGGCGAAGCCCTGGTCGAGCAGGGCCTCGACCGACCGCGCCGGCACCGCCTTGCTCCAGAAGAAGCCCTGGCCCTGGTCGACACCGGCGGCGCGCAGGAAGAACGCCTGCTCCCAGCTTTCCACGCCCTCGGCGACGGTGCGCAGGCGCAGCGCCGCGGCCAGGCCGACGATGCCGCGAAGCATGCGGGCGGCGGCGCGGTTCTCCAGGATCGGCAGCAGCAGGCTGCGGTCGATCTTCAGCATGTCGAGGTCGAGGCCGACGAACTGCGACAGGCCGCTGTGGCCGGTGCCGAAGTCATCCAGCGCCACAGAAATTCCCAGGGAACGCGCGACATCGATGCCGGCGCGGCCGATGTCGCTCAGCGCCTGGCGCTCGGTCAGCTCCACCACCAGCCGCGTGAGCCAGCGCTCCAGACCGAGGTCCTGCACGATCTCGTCCAGGCGCCCGGTGCCCAGCACGGACGGCGGGATGTTCACGCTGACGTAGAACTCGGGCCGGCGTTCGAACAGCGGCACGATGTCGCTGCGCACCGCCGAGAGCAGCTGCCGGATCAGCGCGTACTGCGCCTCCGGTTCGCGCTCCAGCTCCTCCATGAGCCGGCCGGCGGACGCGGCACCACCCTCCGCCGACACCAGGCGGCTGAGCACCTCGAAACCGGCCACGCGCCCGGTGTTGAGATCGACGACGGGCTGGTACCAGGCGGTGAGCCGGCGGATGCGGCTGTCATCAACCGTGGTCATCGCCAGCACCCGTCGCGGATGCCGTGGCCGCCGGCACCAGCGGCACCGGTTCGAGGACCCAGCCCTTCTGCTCGCGCCGCGCCGGGCTCGGGATCGCATAGGCCACCTTGCCGCGGTTGCGGTTGACGGCATCGAGGTCGATGCGCCAGCCCCTGCGTTCCCATTCCTGCTGCGATTCGCGGTAGTACAGGATGCATTTGTCGGAGTTCACCATGAACTCCCGGGTGTTGGTGTCCGGCGTGAGCACCGGGTGCAGGTTTTCGATGATCGCCATGTCCTGCCTGGCCACGTACAGGTTGCGCTCCATCACGTAGGCGTCGCTCTTCTCCTCCAGCGCGAAGTTGCGCGCGCAGACCAGGTAGAGGTGGGTGTTCTCCTCGTCGATGGGCCGCTCGTAGAGGTACTGGTGGATCAGGTAGTTCGGCGCCGGGTGAATGTAGGTCCACACATGGTTGGTGCCGAAGTAGCCGGTGCCGGCCTCGAGGCTGCCCTCCCCCGGGCGGTACTTCTGCAGCTCACCCTGCAGCGGCGGCGCCTTGAAGCTGTGCCAGAAGCCCCTGCCCCAGGGTGGCGCATCCTCGATGCGCATGTCGCCGACCCGGTACTCCTCCTCGCGCTCGCCGCTGAAGCCGTGGGTGTCATGCACGTACTCGTTGTGCGCCGGGTCGATGCCATTCTCGACCGAGCGCTCGTAGTAACCCCTGATCGCGAAATGCTGGAGCGTGGAACGCCAGCCGGGCTGCTCCCACTCCCGGACCGCGAGGATGGGCGGGCGCTCGCCCTCCGGCAGGTCACCGAGGAATGCGAAGACGATGCCGTAGCGCTCGTCCACCGGGTAGGCGTCCACACGCGTGCGGGCCGGGATGCTGGCATCGACGCCCAGCGAGGGAATGCGCTGGCAGCGCCCGTCGCCGGCGAACTGCCAGCCATGGTAGGGGCACTGGATGTTGTCGCCGACGACCTTGCCAGCAGCCAGCGCCCCGCCGCGGTGCGTGCAGGTGTTGGCCAGGCAATGAGCCCTGCCCTGCGCATCGCGGAAGACCACGAAATCCTGGGTCAGCGCCCGCACCGGCAGCGGTGTGCCGGTGAGTTCGGCGGACGTTGCCATCGGATACCAGAAATTGATCAGCATGCATCGCTCCCGGAACCAGACATCAGGGCTGCAAGATAGCCGCGGCTGGACCGCGGCACGCCATTATAGGCATTGACTATCCACGGTACGGCCGGCCACCGCGTGCATCATCCTGGCTGCTGTGCCTGTATCACAGCGCTGCGGGACATGATGGTCGCCAGCAGGCCTATGCAGGGCAGCATGATCAACGCGCCGGCCAGCAGCGGGCTGTCGATGCCCACCGAGTTGAACAGCGCACCCGAGAGTGTCGGCCCCACCGACCGGCCGCCCCAGCTGGCCGACTGGTAGGTACCGAGCACCAGCCCGCGCTCGCCCGCACCCGCCAGCCTGGAGACGAAGCTCGACATCGCGGTCAGGAAGGTGCCGCCACCACCCGCGGTCAGCGTGACGCCGGCGATCAGCCAGCCCCAGCTGGGCGACTGGGTCATCACCACCAGGCCCGTGGCATAGCTCGCCAGGCCGGCGATGGCGATGCGCCCCTCGCCGAATCGTGGTGCGAGCCGGCCGACCACCACGCCCTGCATCAGGCCGACTACCACGGCGAGATAGGTGAACGTCAGGCCGACCTCGCGCGGGCCCCAGCCGAAACGTGCCTTGGTCCAGAACGCGAAAATGGTCTCGAACATGGCCATGGCGACGTAGACGGCGAAGCCGAGCAGCAGCAGGCGGCGCATCAGCGGCCGGCGCAGCAACTCGCCGAATGCCGAGCCGGCAGTGCCGCCCGCGACTGCGGCTGCCGGTTGCTGTCGCTTCTCCGGCGGCAGGCTTTCGGGCAGCAGGAAGATCGATGCCAGCATGGCGCTGGCCGCGATCGCGAATGCGGCCAGGCCCGGCAGCAGCAGCGACGCCGAGTCTGCGTCCTCGCCGCCCAGCATGCCGCCGAAGGCCGGGCCGATGACGAAGCCGAGGCTGGTCGCCGCCCCGACCCAGCCCATGCCCTGGGCGCGCTTCTCCGGCGGCGTCACGTCGGCGACGTAAGCCATGGCCGGTGCCAGGCCGCCCATCAGTCCGCTCAGTGCGCGCCCGGCGGCCAGCACCCAGACGTTCGGCGCGAAGGCCATCATCAGGTAGGCGATGGCCACGCCACCATTGGTGATGACGAGGATCGGCTTGCGGCCGAAGCGGTCGGAGAGCCGGCCCCAGAGCGTGGTGGCGAAGAACTGCCCCCAGGCGTAGAGGCCAAGGATGAAGGTGGCGAGCGCGGCCGAAGCGCCAAGGTTCTCCGCGACGAAGGGCATGCCGGGCAGCACCAGCCCGAACCCGAGGCCGGAGAGCACACAGGTCACGAGCAGGATCGGCATCGGCTAGCCCGGGACGGGCGGACCTGCGTGGGTCGCCTGCTGCAGCAGGCGACCGTAATCCCTCGCCAGGTGGCTAGCGGTCGTGCAGCGCGCGGACATGGGCATCAGCGCCGTAGTCCGGCGCCTCGTAGTCCGGCGGACCATGCGGGTGGTTGTGGCCGTCGCTGGCCTGCCAGCGGTAGAGCTGCGGTCGCTGGCGGTAGTGCCGGGCGGCGGCGCGGCGCAGGTTGTCCTGCGGGTTGGTCCAGGGGTTGTAGTGGAAGTAGTTGTGCAGCTTCGAGTCGGTGCGCCCCAGCGCCAGGGTGCCGTAGGTGCAGCGGAAGGAACCGTGGTTGATGTACGGCGGCCGCCAGAAATAGCCGCCGGTCGGCAGCTCGCCGAACTGCATCATCCAGGACGTGCCCCAGATGTGGTACGACTCCTCCGCGCAGTCGTGGTAGGAAATGTTGTCCTGCTCGTAGCGCGGCACCATGCAGTAGAGGAAGGTGTAGGCCTCGGTCAGCGGGTCCATGCGCAGCACCTTGCTGAGGCAGCCGGTGGCCACGCTCGGCTGCACGCGGCCGCCACCGAACCAGGGCCGGTCCTCGTAGGCGTTGAGCGACACCAGGCCCTCGGCGAGCGCGAGCGGATGGCTCTCCCCTGATTCCTCGAAGTTGGGCTCGCTGTCATTGAACATGACCAGCGCCTCGGCGCCCTGCGGCACGGACAGCGCCGGCAGGGCGACACCCGCGGGAATGAAGGCGTAATGGCCCTCGCCCCAGCGCTCGCGGCCGACGCGGATCTCGCCATTGAGGACGAAAACCTCGAAGTCGGAGTAGGACAGCCCGGGCTTGCGCCGGTAGCCGCCGTTGAAGCGGACCTTCAGGGTGCAGGCGCCGGTGTCGGGATCCAGCGACAGCACCTTGTGGAGGCTGCCGCGAAAGCCGGCGATGTCGAACTTCCGGTAGGGATCGTTGAGCTCGACGTAGGGTTCGATATGCGGGCGTGCCACGCGTCATCACTCCAGGCGGAATCCGCCCGGCCAGCCAACGCCGGCCGGGCGGTGGCGGATCAACGACGCTTGCTGCGCCGGCGGCCGGGCGAGCCGCCCACGGGCTGGCCGTGCAGCAGCCGCACCTGCGCCTCGTCGCCGTAGTCGGGCGTCTCGAAGTCCGGCGGCCCATGCGGGTGGTTGTGGCCGTCGGAAGCGATCCAGTTGTAGAGCTGCGGGCGCTTGCGGTACTGGAACGCCGCCGCGCGCAGCTGGTTCTCGTCCGGGTTGGTCCAGGGGTTGTAGTGGAAGTAGTTGTACAGCACCGAGTCCGTGCGCCCGAAGGCGAGCGTGCCGTAGGTGCAGCGGAAGGACCCGTGGTTGATGTACGGCGGGCGCCAGAAGTAGCCGCCCGTCGGCAGGTCGCCGAACTGCATCATCCAGGACGTGCCCCAGATGTGGTACGACTCCTCCGCGCAGTCGTGGTAGGAGATGTTGTCCTGCCCATAGCGCGGTGCCAGGCAGTAGAGGAAGCTGAAGGCCTCGGTGATCGGGTCGAAGCGCAGCAGCTTGATCATGCAGCCGGTGGCCACCGACGGCGACACCACGCTGCCGGAAGCCCATGGCGCGTCTTCGTAACTGTTCATGGAGACGAAGGCATCGCCCAGCACCAGCGGGTGATGGCGATCGGACTCGACGAAGGTCGGCTCGCTGTCGTTGTACATGACCAGCGCCTCGGCGCCTTGCGACACCCGGATGGCGCCCAGCGCGGTGCCGGCTGGCAGGAAGGCATAGTGGCCTTCGCGCCAGGTCTCCTTGCCGACCTGCATGCTGCCGTTCAGCAGGAAGATTTCGACGTCCGAGTAGCTCAGGCCGGGCTTGCGCCGGTAACCGCCATCGAAGCGGACCTTCAGCGTGCAGGCGCCGGTATCGGTGTCGAGCGACAGCACCTTGTAGTGGCTGCCCTTGAAGCCACCGAGATTGAACTTCTTGTAAGGGCTGTCGAGCTCGACGTAGGGCTCAATATGCGGTCGTGCCACGATGCTGCTCCTAAAAGACTACCTGGTGCTTCTTCATGCCCTTGGGCTTCTTCGGGATCTCGCCGGGCTTGATGATGCGCCGCACGTCGCCGGTGACGTTAAAGCCCTTGGTCTGGATGATCTTCAGGAACCCGGCCACCCACTTCTCGCGTTCCGGCCCCAGCTCCTCCTGCTCCTTGACGATGGCGGCGTAGCGCTTCTTCTGCTCCGCGATGTTCTCCTTCATCCAGGCCTGCGCATCCGCCTTGCGCGCCGGCTTCAGGTCCTGCACTCGTTTTGCCATGGGTGATCCTCGATTCGGTAAACCCGGCCTGTTGGCCGGGCAGACTACGCACTGACAGGCATGCAGCTTCTGGTGGTCGAACACCGAAGCGGCATCGCCAATGATCTCACGTCCTGACCTGTCGCAGGTAGCTCTTCCGGTACCAGTCATTGACTTCGTCGGCCGTGGTGAACCACACGCCGTCATGGCTGGCGATATGCGCGAAGGCCCGCTTCAGGTGCTTGAACTTGTTCGGCTGCCCCACCCAGAACGTGTGCAGGCAGACGGGCATGCAGCGGGCGTTGTCGGCGCCCTCGTCGTAGAGCACGTCGAACTGGTCGACAATCGCATCACCGAAATCCGCCGAGCTGATGCCAACGTTCTGGAATGCCGGGATGTCGTTCAGTTCCACGGTGTAGGGTACCGAGATGAGGCTGCCCTTCCTGACGTTGAAGGGGAACGGGTGGTCATCGGCGGTGTAGTCGCACAGGTACTCGACGCCACACTCGGCGAGGATATCCGGCGTGTTGTTGGTATGGGTCAGGAAGGGCGAGAGCCAGCCCTTGGTCTTGCGGCCGATGCGTTTTTCCATGGCGTCGAGCACGCCCCGGATGATCGCCCGCTCCTTCTTCCCGTCGATCCCCGACAGGAAATTCGCCGGGGCATTGTTGATGCCATGGCCGATGAAGGCCCACCGGCGCTTGATGGCTTCGTCCATGATCCGCGGATACTCGCGGATGATCTCCGAGTTCAGGCACACGGTGCCGCGCATGCCGATCTTGTCCATCAGCTCCATCATGCGCCACAGGCCGACGCGGTTGCCGTAGTCGCGCCAGCCGTAGTTCAGCGGGTCCGGATTGAAACGCTGGGTACCGGGAATGATGGCCGTGCCGGGAATGTCGTGCGGGAAATGCTCGATGTTGATGTAGGGGATCACCGCCACGCGGGCGCCCCCGGGCAGCTTGAGCTTCGGCCGGTCGATGATCGGCACGTAGTCGTAATGCGGGCTCTGCGTAAGGCCACCGCGGCGCGTGGCAGGAGCGGTCTTGCTGGCGGCCTTCTTCACCATGTCATGGTCCCCGGGGTGCTGCTGGTTGTCCTGTGGATCCGCTGCAACGTCACCGCAGCGACTTGAAGTACCTGATGGCCTCGGCCTTGCTGATGACATCGCCGTACTTCGCGTTGATGTCAAACAGGTTCGCATTGTGCGGGTCTTCATGGCGATCACCCACGCACTCCTCCACGACGATCGGCCGAAATCCGTGCTGGACCGCGTCTACCGCCGAAGCACGAACGCATCCCGAGGTCGTGCAGCCGGCAATGATCACCGTATCGACTCCCATGGCAGTCAGCGTTGCCGCCAGCGAAGTGCCGAAGAAGCAGCTGGCGTAGTTCTTGACGATCACCGTCTCGCCCCTGGGAGGCTTCACCTCGGGGCAGAACTCCGCGTACTTGCTGCCGGGCACCAGCGACTTCAGGACCGGGGCCTTCCTGATCCAGACGCCGCCGTCCTCGAAGGTCCTGGGGTTGTACAGCACCCGCGTGTGGATGACGGGCACCTTTTTCTTGCGCGCCCACCGCAGCAGTTCGGGAACTTCCTTCACGCACTTGACCACGCCCGGGGCATACAGCGGCGCACCCGGCAGCGTGTAACCCTGGAGCAGGTCGATGACGATCACCGCGGCTTTCCTGCCGAAGCCAATTCGGTTGCCCCACACCCCGGCGTAGTTCTGGCTGGCGGTGACGGCGGACGCAGCCGTTTTCGCGGTTTTCTTCCTGGCCATTCTCTTTGCCATGCATTTTCCCCGGGACGCCGCAAGACGGCGACCGCAGTCCGCCGGATGTCAGGCATCGCGGCGATGCCGACGGCCGGCGCCCCACCAGGCAGCGTCGCGCAGCGGATGCAGTACGGATTGGTATCCCCCGCATGTTTCCACGTACCGCAGGCCGGCGCAACCCGGCGGCCGGCCCGCTGACCACAGGGTGGGCCGGATCCCGGCCGGGATGCGGCGGCCGGGAACCGGCCCGGTATAGTCGGGCGGCAGCAGCAGTTGCGCATCCCGGAGGTGTCCCATGGCCCAGGCTCATGCTCAGACCCAGAACCAGACCCGGCCCGCCGCCGCGCATGCGCCGGCCGGCACCCGCAGCGAGGCAGACAAGTACAAGACCCTGAGCGGCTTCGAGGGCCGCGAGGAGGAACTGGGCCGCTCGCTGTCGATCCTGCTGAAGATGCTCCACAACGATGCGGGCTACGCCCACGAGATGAACGACCCGCTGGTGAAGGCGCACCTGCTGGCCATCCAGTTCGCCAGGAACCGGGGTGAGCTCGCGCAGTACGTTGCCCACGACATCAAGACCATGGAACCGGTCACCCTGCGCATGAAGGGCATCATCGAGAAGACCGGCATCCGGGAAATCGCGCTGGTCGCGCTCTTCGATCGCACTGCCTGCCACTACGGGCTGGCCCTGACTTCCGGCGGCGAGGGACGCCGGCGCAGCTGGAAGGAGCCGTTCGGCCACGTGCTGGAACAGTGCCGCAAGCTCGGCCAGTTCGACCTCACCGTGCAGGAGATCCACGACCAGTGGACCCGCCCGCGCCTGGAGGGCTACGCCCGCAGCATGGGCGTGAAGCTCGAGGTGTCGCCCATCGGCGCCGATGGCACCATCACCGTCGAGCTCGTCGACTGAGGCGGCCGCTGCGTACTGCTCCGGCCAGGCCGGCGAAAGCTGCCGGCCTGCTGTCGGACAGTGCGTCTTTTGCTACCATCCCAGCGCCGACGGAAACCACGAGTGTTGTGGTTTTTCGTCCAGTCCGGCCGCGGGCCCGGGCGCCGCGTGTCGCGAAATGCTCAATCAGGGGGTAAGCCGATGAAGATCCGGAATCAGGTCGCCTTGCTGGCCGGGGCGTTCGCCGTGGGCGCCAGCCCGGCGTTCGCCATCGACGAAGTCGTGGTGACCGCACAGCGTCGTGCCGAGAACCTGCAGGAGGTGCCGCTGGCCGTAAGCGCCTTCGACAGCAGCACCATCGACCGGCTGCAGATCAATGCGGTGAAGGATATCGGCCAGAACGTGCCGAACCTCCAGACGTATACCGTGACCGCGGGCTCACAGGCCATGCAGGTGTTCAGTCGCGGCGCCAGCGTGCAGAACCCGGCCTTCAACACCGCGGAGTCCCCCGTCGGCATCTACATGGATGACGTCTACTTCGGGCGGCTGGGCAGCGCCAACCTCGAGCTGACCGACATCGAGCGCATCGAGGTGCTGCGCGGTCCGCAGGGCACGCTCTACGGGCGCAACACCATTGCCGGCGCCATCAAGCTCATCAGCCGCACGCCCGGTGACGATGCCTGGCTCAACGTCTCGGCCGGCTACGGCAACTACGACACCGTCAAGGTAACCGGATCGGTGGGCGGCCCCATCGAGGACGGCGCACTGGCCGGCTCGCTCTCCGCGGTCTACGAGGATCGCGGCCGTGGCTGGCAGGACAATCCGGTGACCGGCAACGCACCCGGCGAGCACGAGAACTTCGTGGTCCGCGGCAAGCTGCACTGGTATGGCACCGAGAACCTCGACATCGTGCTCAGCGCCTGGGGCGCCAACCTCGAGAACGACGGCTACAACGGCGTGCCCTGGGACACCGCGCCCGCAGCGGCACCCTCCGGCGAGGACAGCGGCGGCCCGCTGGGCGGGCGGTTCTACGACACCATGGTGGCCAGGGACAACGTGAACTACGGCAGCAGCGACCAGGCGGGCGGCTCGATCAACCTGTCGTATGACTTCGGTGGCGTGACGCTGCGGTCCATCACTGGCCTCACGAGTACCGACGACCAGTTCGGTTTCGACCTGGCGGGCGGCGGCACCGGCACGTTCCCGCTGCCCTCACCGGGCCTGGAGACCGGCAACAACGGCCTGCTGATCGCCTCGGATGCCAGCATGAACAGCTGGAGCGAGGAACTGCAGCTGCTCGGTTCGGCTTTCGACAAGCGCCTGGACTGGCTGTTCGGCCTGTTCTACCTGAACGAGGACGGCCACCAGAAGTACTCCGGCCACTGGACGGTGGCCGGTCCGTTCGCCATCAGCGACTTCACCGAGACATCGAAGTCCGACACCGACAGCTATGCGGTGTTTGCCGAAGGCACCTGGCATTTCACCGACCGCTTCTCCGTCGTCGCCGGCGTGCGCTACACCGACACCGAGAAGAACCTCGACAGTGTCTGCACGGGCACGAGCTGCGTGCCGGCGCTTGACGGCTCCAATGCAGTCCACCTGGATGATTCCTTCGACGAGACCACCGTCAAGATCGGCGCCAACTACCAGCTGAGCGACACCACGCTGCTCTACCTGAGCTTCGCCCAGGGCTTCCAGGCCGGCGGTTACCAGACCCTGTGCCTGGGCAACATGAGCTGCGCGGGCGTGGTCTATGACAGCGAGACCGTCGACTCCATCGAAGCGGGCATCAAGACCGAGCTCTTCGACCGCAGGCTGCGCCTGAACGCTGCCGGCTTCTACGCGATGTACGACAAGATGCAGCAGACCGAGCAGCGCTTCGGCGCGTTCCCCCAGGCCAACGTCGGCGACATCGACGTCTACGGCATCGAGCTGGAGGCCAACTGGACGCCCAGCGATGCGCTGAGCATCTACGGCCACCTGGGCTGGCAGGACAGCAGCGACTACGACCACCTGTCCCCGACCGCGCAGGCGAAGGAGAACTACGACCTGCCTTCCAACCCGAAGCTGCAGGGCAAGGTCGGCTTCCTCTACACCATGGGCGTGTCCGATCTGGTGGAGTTCTTCTACGGGGCCGATATCTTCTACACCGACGACTACTACACGACATCGGACAACTCGCTGCAGGTCGACAGCTTTACCCGGCTCAACGGCCAGGTCGGCATCGGCGCCCCCGACCAGAAGTGGCAGCTGGTGCTGACGGGCCGGAACATCACCGACGAGGAAGACGTGGTGTCCGGCATCTACGTCCCGGGCTTCACCAACATCCGTACCGTGCTGCCGCCGGCGGAGTTCATGCTGACCTTCAAGTACAAGTACTGAACGCCGCGGGACAGCAGCCTGCTGCTGGACCTGATGCATCATCAAGGGGCGCCACGGCGCCCCTTTTTCTTTCGCGTAGAATCGGCCACCCCGGACCGGTGGCCACCCGCATGAACCCTACCCAGCAATGCTTCGCGGCAGCGCATTGATGCCATGACCACGGCAGACCAGTGCTTCCATTGCGGCGCAGCCCTGCGCGGACCGCCCACCGCGGTCATGGTGGTCGGCGGGCAGCCGGTGGGGTTCTGCGGACCCGCCTGCCACGAGATCGCGCGCCGTATCGTCGGCGACGGCCTCGAAGGCTTCTACCGCTTCCGCAGCGGCCCGGTATCGCCCAGCGGCGCGCCGGCGGAGGCCGCCGGCTGGGCCACCTACGACCGCCCGGCCCTGCAGCGCGAGTTCGTCACCGAACGCAGCGACGGCAGCCGCGAGGCGCAACTGCTGGTGCAGGGTGTGCGCTGTGCCGCCTGTTCGTGGCTGATCGAGCGCGCCATGGCTGGCGTGCCGGGCGTGCGCGAGATCGCCGTGGACCCGATGACGACGCGCACCCGCCTGTCCTGGGATCCGGCCAGGGCCTCGCTGTCGGCCCTGCTGGCGCGCATCGCCGCGCTCGGCTACGACCCCTTTCCGTACACCAGCGACGCCAGCGACCGCGCGGCGACCGTGGAGCGCAACCAGGCACTGCGGCAACTCGTTGTCGCCGGCTTCGGCATGTCGGCAGTGATGAGCTATGCGACCGCCATCTACCTCGGCGCCACCCAGGGCATGGATGCGCAGACCGCCCACTTCCTGCGCCTGGTCAGCCTGCTGGTGGCGACACCGGTGGTGTTCTACTCCGCCACGCCGTTCTACGCCGGCGCCTGGCGCGGCCTGCGCAACCTGCATCCGGGCATGGATCTGCCGGTCGCGCTGGCAATCGCCGCCAGCTATGCCGCCAGCGTCTGGAATACCTTCCGCAACACCGGCGAGGTGTATTTCGACTCGGCGGTGATGTTCGTGTTCTTCCTGTCCGCCGCACGCTTCCTGGAAATGTCCGGCCGGCATCGCGCCTCGGGCCTGACCGGCGCGCTGGCACGGCACCTGCCGCGCGTGGCGACGCGCCTCGTCGCCGGCCGGGGCGAGGCGGTCGCCGTGGCCGAGCTCGCGCCCGGCGACCTGGTGCTGGTGCAGCCCGGGCAGTCCTTCCCGGTGGATGGCCTGCTCGAAAGCGATGCGGCGCGCGTGGACGAATCGCTTCTGACCGGGGAATCGCGGCCACTGCGGCGCGCGCGCGGCGAGCGCGTCGTCGCCGGCAGCATCAACCTGCTCGCGGCGGCCACCGTGCGCGTGGAGCGTACCGGTGCCGGCACCGTGCTCGCGCAGATCAGCCAGCTCATCACCTCGGCACGGGCCGAGCGGCCGCGGCTGGTGCAGCTCGCCGACCGCGTCGGCGCCTGGTTCGTGACCGCGGTGCTGGTGCTGGCGGCGCTGGTGGGGCTCGCTTGGTGGAACATCCAGCCGGAGCGCGCCTTCGAGGTGGTGCTCGCCGTACTGGTGGTGACCTGCCCCTGCGCACTGGCGCTGGCGACTCCGGCTGCCTTCACCGTCGGCATGAGCGCCATGGCGCGCCAGGGCGTGCTGCTGCGCCGGGCCGGTGCCCTGGAGGCGTTGAGCCGGGTCACCGACATGGTGTTCGACAAGACCGGCACGCTCACCGAACATGCCGCCGGCATCCAGCATGTCGAATCGCTGGATGGTAGCGACCCGCAGGCGGCGCTGGCCGTGGCCGCCGCCCTGGAGTCCCGCTCGGAGCATCCGCTGGCGCGCGCCTTCCCGAAACCGGCCGCAGCCGTGGACGTAACCGAAATGCGCGCGGTGCCCGGCCAGGGCATCGAGGGCCGGGTCGATGGCGAGCAGCTGCGCATCGGCTCGCGCGAGTTCGCCCTGGGGCTCTCCGCAGCGTCCGTGGACAGCAGCGCTGCAGGAACAGAGCAGGAGCTGCTGTCCGTGTACCTGGGCGACGCCCGCGGCCTGCGCGCCCGTTTCGAGATCGCCGAACAGCTGCGCTCCGGGACTGCCGAGGCCCTGCAGGCCCTGGCCGCGGAAGGCGTGACGGTGTCCATCGCCAGCGGCGACCAGCCGGGCCCGGTGCGTGCGGTGGCACGCCGGCTGGGCATCGACAGCTTCAGCGCGCGGCTGCAGCCGCCGGACAAGCTGGCCCTGGTGCGCGGCCTGCAGCAACAGGGCCGTACCGTCGCCATGGTGGGCGATGGCATCAACGATTCGCCGGTGCTCGCCGGTGCGGATGTGTCCATTGCCATCGGCAGCGGCACGTCGCTGGCGCAGCACTCCGCCGACTGCGTGCTGGTGGGCGCCGGCCTCGGTGCGCTGCCGCGGGCCGTGGCGCTGGCCCGGCGCAGCATGCGCGTCGTGCGCCAGAACCTCGCCTGGGCACTGGCCTACAACGCGATTGCTGTGCCGCTGGCAGCGCTCGGCCTGCTGGCGCCCTGGGTGGCGGCGATCGGCATGTCGGCGAGCTCGCTGCTGGTGACCTTCAATGCGCTGCGGCTGGGCCGGTTGCCGACGCCATCGCCTGCAGCCACGGCCGCGGCAGCCGCCAGCGCCGATGCCGGGGCAGTCACGCCGTGAACAGCCTCTTCCTGCTGATCCCGCTCGGCCTCATCCTGCTGGTCGCCGCCGTCGCCGCCTTCTTCTGGGCAGTGAGCAACGGCCAGTTCGACGACCTCGAGACCCCGGCCTGGCGCATTGCGCTGGATGACGATGACAAGCCGCCGGAGGGCGCCGCACGGGATCCCGGCGACAGCAGCAACGGGCACCCCGCGGGCCGCTGACGCCTAGAGCCGCAACGGCATGCTCCGCAGCCGCCGCCCGGTCGCCGCGAACAGCGCGTTGGCGAGCGCCGGCGCCAGGGCCGGCAGGCCGGGTTCGCCGACGCCGCCGGGACGCCCGCCCTGCGGCAGCAGGTGCACGGCAATCTCCGGTGTCTCCGCGAGCGTGAGCAGGCGGCAGGCGTCGAAGTTGCCCTGCTCCACCGCGCCGCCGCGGATGCTGATGCCGCCATGGAGCGCCGCCGACAGTGCGTCGATGATGCCACCCTCCATCTGCGCGACGATGGTATCGGGATGGATGACGACGCGCGGATCGATCACGCAGGTCACGCGCCGTACGCGATAGCCGGGGCCGTCGCCGGCGGCCGCCGGATCCACCGCCACCTCGACCACCTGGGCGACCAGGCTGTCGTGGCTCTCGGTGAACGCCAGGCCGCGGCCCTGCCCCGCCGGCAGCGGCTGGCCCCAGCCCGAACGCTGCGCCACCTCGCGCAGCACTGCCTGGTGCTGCGGCCGGCCTTCGAGGTGCGCGAGGCGGAAGGCGAGCGGATCCTGGCCGGCGGCATGCGCCAGCTCATCCATGAAGGACTCGATGACGAAGCAGTTCTGCGAGTAGCCGGTGCTGCGCCAGAAACCGACCGGCACGCCGGTCTCGCGCGGCTGGAAGCTGCAGCGCAGGTGGCGGATGCCGACGTAGGGCAACGTCGCCGCGCCGGCCAGCGCTGCGCTGTCCGCGCGGGCATCGCCACCGCGCGGTGTCGGCGTGCGACGGAAGTAGCTGGCGGCGACCGACTGCGACACCAGCACGTAGTCGAGCGCCGCGATGCGCCCGCGGGCATCGAGACGGGCGCGGGCACGAGCCACCGTGGCCGGGCGGTACATGTCGGCGCGCAGGTCCTCCTCGCGCGAGTACAGGAGCTTCACCGGCCGTCCCGGCCAGGCGCGCGCGACTCCCACGGCGTGGCGCACGAAATCCATCTCCGCGCGCCGGCCCAGGCCACCGCCGAGGAACACCTGGTTGACCGTCACCTGCGCCGCTGGCACCCCGGCCACCTGTGCGGCCACGTCGCGCGCGATGCTCGCCGCCTGCGTGCCGACCCAGAGCGTGACACCGCTGGCGTCGACCTGCGCGGTGCAGTTCATCGGCTCCATGCACAGATGCGCGAGGAACGGCTGTTCGAACACCGCCTCCACCACCGGCCCCGACTGCATGGCGGAGCTGACGTCACCTTCGTCGCGGAACACGGCCGGACGCGGGTCGTCGAGCGCGCGGCGCCAGGTCCGGCCCATGGCGCTGCTGGATGCCGCCAGGCGATCGCCCGGATCGGGCTTCAGCGACAGGCGCGCCGCGGCGCGTAGCGCCGTCCAGCTGTCGGCCGCGACCACCGCCACCGCTGTCGTGCCCAGGCGTACCACGCCGGACACGCCCGGCATGCTGCTCACTTCCGGTGCATTGTCGATGCCGGCGATGCGCGTGCCCAGCAGCGGACTGTGGCGCACGGCGGCGAAAAGCATGCCCGGCAGCACGGTGTCGATGCCGAAGCACGCCGCACCGGTGACCTTGTCCGGAATGTCGAGGCGCTGCGGTGATGTGCCGACCAGGCGGAATGCCGCCGGGTTGCGCAGCGGCAGGTCACGCGGCACGGGCTCGCTGGCGGCAGCGGCGGCGAGTTCGCCATAGTCCAGGCTGGCACCGGTGACGGGATCCAGCACCATGCCACGGAAGGTCTGCAGCCTGGCCGCGGGCACGGCCCAGCGCCGGGCGGCCGCAGCCACCAGCATGACGCGCGCCGCGGCACCGGCACCGCGCACGGTGTCCCAGGCATCGAGCATGCTGGTGCTGCCCAGGGTCACGGCGTAGCCCATGGCGCGGAACGCGTTGCGGGCGATGCGCTCGGTGAAACCGCCCGCCTCCGCTGTCGCCAGCGGCCCGGCGCGCAGAGCGGGACCGAAGTTGTAGTAGGCGCGATCGACGGGCGTGAACTCGAAGCGCACCGGCTCCCAGTCCACATCGAGTTCCTCGGCGAGCAGCATCGGCAGCGAGGTGCTCACGCCCTGGCCCATCTCGGCACGATGCACCCCGAGGATGATGTCGCCACCAGCGCTGATCTTCACCCAGGCATTGACTGCCGTGGCCCCGGGCGTCGTGGCCGCAAAATGCGCGGCCGCATCACCGTCATCCAGCCGCCTGGCGATGGCCCACAGCGCGAGGCCGCCGCCGGCCGCAACGCTGCCGAGGATGATTGTCCTGCGTGAGATCGCCATGGTCCGCTGGCTAGTATACTGGCGCGGGGTTGGAGGACCTGCGGCCGTGACCATGCCATCGCGAAGAGGACTGCGCGCGTAATGCGGGCCGGGCGCTGCCTGGCCGCGCTCGCAGCCGTCACGACGCTGGCCGTGGCGGCCTGCCGGCCTGCCAATCCCGTGGCGATGGATGCCGACGTCATCGTCGTCGGTGCCGGCATCGCCGGCCTGGCCGCAGCGCTGGAGGCGGAGAGCCACGGCGCGCGCGTGCTGGTGGTGGAAGCCAACTCCGTCGCCGGCGGCCATGCGGTGCGGGCCGGCGGCTTCGCGCTGGTGGACACGCCTTTGCAGCGCGCCAGGGGTCTGCACGACTCACCCGACATCGCCTACCGCGACCTGATGGCCTGGGGCGAGGATGCCGATCCCTGGTGGGTGCGCTTCTACGTCGAGAACTCGCGCGAGCAGGTGTACGACTGGCTCACCGCCATGGGCGTACAGTTCACCGCGATCGTGCCGGCACCGCAGGCCAGCGTGCCACGCTTCCACTTCACGCGGGGCGCGGCGATCAACGCGGTCCTGCCGATGATCCGCGAGGCGCTGCAGCGGCCGCGGATCGAATTCCTGTGGAACACGGAAGTCACGGAGCTCCTGCGCCGCGATGGCCAGATCTCCGGTATCCGCACCGAGCGCAGCCGCACCAGCGGCCGTCGCCTGTACCACGCGCCTGCCGTCATCCTTGCCACCGGCGGCTTCCAGAGCAACCTCGACCTGGTGCGGCGCAACTGGCGGCGCGACCTGCCGGCGCCAGCGCGGCTGCTGATCGGGGCGGGACAGTACGCCACCGGCAGCGGCCTGCGGCTGGTCGAACCCTTCGGTGCCGCGCTCACGCGCATGGATCATCAGGTCACCTTCGTGAACGGCCTGCCCGACCCGCGCGACTCCAGCGGCGGCCACGGCCTGCTGACGCAGAACCCGGCGGCCATCTGGGTCGATGCCACAGGGCGGCGCTTCACCAACGAAGCCGCATCGGGCAAGGTCACCGACCGTGCCGTGCTGCGCCAGTCGCCGGCGACCCACTGGCTGGTCTTCGACGCCGCAGGCGCCAGGCAACTGACGATCCGCGGCGCGGCATGGCTGTCGGCGCGGACCATCCAGACAGACATCCTCGACAACCCGACGCTGGTCAGCAGGGCGGACAGCGTCGCCGCACTGGCCACGGCGGCCGGCCTGCCACCCGACGCACTGGTGGAGACGGTGCAGCGCTTCAACCGCTTCGTCGACCAGGGCATGGACACCGACTTCGGCCGCATCGGCCCGGGCATGACGGAAGCGCCGCCACCGGCGCTGCGCCAGCCGCCGTTCTACGCCATCCAGCTGTTTCCGATGACGCGCAAGAGCATGGGTGGGCTGGTGATCGACCACGAGGCGCGCGTGCTCGGCGGCGCCGGCCAGGTCATCCGCGGGTTGTTCGCCGCCGGTGAAGCGACGGGCGTTGCCGGGATCAATGGCAGCCATGGCGGCGAAGGTACCTTCCTCGGCCCGGGCGTGCTCATCGGCCGCATCGCCGGCCGTAGCGCGGTGGCCCTGGCGCTCGGCCCACGCGCCCTCGCCGTGCACGCGCCGCCGTCCGCAGCCCCGACCGGCACCGCGCCGGCGCCTGTGCTGCAGCGGGCCCAGACGGCAAGCCTGCCGGCCCTGCTGGCCCAGCAACGCCAGGGCTACTGGCATTTCGGCGCTTCCCATGAACTGGTGTTGGAGCGGACCCTGGCCTGCGACAGCTGCCACAAGGACCCCTGGGGCACCGGCCCGGCGACAACCACCGCACAGCGCCTGGTCCAGCTGGAAAGCTGCACGAAATGCCACTGACGCCAGCTGCCAGGCGCACCGAACCCGCGGGTGAGTATCCTGCCCCGGCCTATGCCTGGTACGTAGTGGTCGTCCTGACGCTGGGCTACGTCGTCTCCTTCCTCGACCGGCAGATCTTCGCGTTGCTGGTGCAGCCGATCCGCGAGGACCTCGGCCTCAGCGACACCCAGGTGAGCCTGGTGGGCGGGCTGGCATTCGCGCTGTTCTACACCCTGCTCGGTATCCCCATCGGGCGGCTGGTCGACCGTCGCAGCCGCCGCGGTCTGATCGCCATCGGCGTCACCCTCTGGTGCCTGATGACGGCGGCCTGCGGGCTGGCGCGCAGCTACTGGACCCTGTTCCTGGCGCGCGTCGGAGTCGGCGTCGGCGAGGCCACGCTGAATCCCGCGGCGCTGTCGCTCATCAGCGATTACTTCCCGCGCCATCGCCGCGGCCAGGCCATCGGCTTCTACAACATGGGCGTGTCGCTCGGCGTAGGCATCGCCAACATCGTCGGCGCCTGGGCGATCTCGGTAGCGGCTGCAGCGCCGGCACTGGTGCTGCCCTGGTATGGCCCGCTCCAGCCCTGGCAGCTGGTGTTCGTGTTCGTGGGCCTGCCAGGGCTGCTGGTCGCGGTATTGATGCTCAGCGTGCGCGAGCCACCCCGTCGCGACCGGCTGCGCCTCGCCGGCCCGGACGGCGTGGTTCAGGAAGAACTTGCACTGGCCGATACGCTGCGCTTCCTCGGTGCCCGCTGGAGCACCTACGCCACCCACTTCGTCGGCATGTCGGTGGTGACCATCATCGGTTATGCCCTGTTCTTCTGGGTACCGACGATGTTCGTGCGCAGCTGGGGCTGGAGCATCCCGGACAGCGGCTATGCGTATGGACTCATCACCCTGATATCCGGGCCGCTGGGCGTCAACCTCGGCGGCTGGCTCGCCGACCGGCTCTACGCCCGGGGCTGTCATGACGGGCTCATGCGCATCAGCCTGTTCGCCACAGCGCTGGTTTTCGTACCGGCGTCGGTGGCCGCGCCGCTGATGCCCACGGCCGCGGGCGCCATCGTGTTCCTGATCCCCGCCACTCTGGCCGGTGCGGCCATCACCGCCGCGGGCGTGGCGGCGCTGATGATGATCACCCCCAACCAGCTGCGGGGCCAGGTGACAGCGCTCTACTATTTCGTGATCAATGCGCTGGGACTCACCATCGGCCCGACCGCGGTGGCGCTCATCACCGACTACGGCTTCGGCGATCCACAGGCGCTGCGTTATTCGCTGGCAATGGTGGCCGCCGGCGCCGGCATCCTCGCCCTCGGCTTCCTCGCCGCCAACCTGCGCCTGTATCGCGCCGCCATGCTCGAAGCCGAGAGCTGGGACCAGCGCTGACGCCGGAGGGCCTCAACCAGCGAACGCTTCCCGTACCACGGCCTCGGCCGCGGCTGCCTGTGCCTCCAGTGACCCGGCCGCCGCCAGCTGGCTCTCGGCGCGCAGCTGGTTGTGCTCACTGGCGCTGGCAAACTCGCGGGCATTCCAGCCGAAGTAGCTTTCCTGCAGGGCGTCGGCACAGAAGCGTGCGGCCAGCTCGATGTAGATCCGGTGCGTCGCGGCCACCAGGCTGCGCCACTCGGCCGCGGTGATGAAGCCGGCCGCCACCTCGGCATAGCCGCCTACCGCCGCGCGGAACAGCTCCAGCGAGAAACTGGCGCGGGACTGGTCCTCGCCCGCCGGATTGCACCAGGAACGGAACGCATCGCCGAGTTCCAGCGGCAGCTGCATGTGCGCCAGCGTGTCCAGGTCGACCAGGCAGATGGCGTGCTGGCCGTCACGGGAAAAGAGGATGTTGCCGACCTTGGGGTCCCCATGGACGATGCGCTCGGGCACCGCCTGCAGCGCCGGCAGGCGGGCGGCAGCGGCCAGGATGCGCTCTGCCAGCGGCGCCACCGCAGCGAAGCGTCGATGGTCCGCATGACGCAGGAGCGCGTCGCGGAGGTTGGCAAGATGCCTTGCGGTGTCGTGCACGCCTGGCCGCTGGCTTTGGAAACGATGGCGGAGATCGCCCACCGCGCGATGGAAGCGGGCCAGCGCCAGGCCCGCCTCGCGCGCCTGGCCGGGATGTTCGAGCCGATCCAGCGCCAGGCCATCGATCCAGGTCAGGGCGCGCCATACCGCCCCGTCCTGCTCCACCCAGAGCGCCCCGGTGACGCTGCGTAGCAGCCGCGGCGTGACCAGTCCCTGGCCTGCCAGGTGGCGCGTGACCACGTCGATGTCGGCGTTGATCCCGGCAGGGAAGACGGGATGCAGGCGCTGCAGTACGAACCGCCCCTGCGCCGCGTCCACCACAAAGGTCTGGTTGATGAGGCCGGCCCCCAGCGGCGCGACCGGGCTGCCCGCGGCGCCATAGGCCGCCAGCACGGGCTCCATGGGCGCGGCAGGCGCTGCAGCAGGCGTCATGGTGCCGGCACCCGGCTTCCTTGACAGTTCCGGGCCACGCCCGGGAGACTATGCGGCATGGATACGCTCACGAGTGACGATTCCCTCGGACTGGTGTTCACGGATGCGGCCGCGGCCAAGGTCTCGACGCTGATCCGTGACGAAGGCAATCCGAACCTCAAGCTGCGGGTGTTCATCTCCGGTGGCGGCTGTTCGGGCTTCCAGTACGGCTTCACCTTCGACGAGAACTTCGAGGATGGCGACACCCGCGTGGAAAACCAGGGTGTCACCCTGCTGGTGGACCCCATGAGCATCCAGTACCTTGCCGGCGCGGAGATAGATTACAAGGAAGACCTCGAGGGTGCGCGGTTCGTGATCCGCAATCCGGGCGCCGCCACGACCTGCGGCTGCGGTTCGTCCTTCTCGGTCTAGCGCCCCGCCGGCTGGTCCCTGCCAGCGGCACCGCAGTCCTTGCAGTGCACGCAGAGCTGCTCGAGCTCTGCGGCGGTCAGCGGCTCGTGCATCAGCCTGCAGGTGAACCCGGTGTCACCGCCGCCCGCAAGGTGCCCGCAGAGGGTGCAGATCCCCGGGGCCGGGCGCTCGCGATCCACCGAAAGCTTGCGCAGGATGAGGCGCAGCCCGCTGGCCGTGCGATCGCGCTGTGACGGGCTCAGCGTGGTGGCCGCGCGAACCACGGCCTCGAACGGGTCGCGGGCCAGCTGGCGGCGCGCCTTGTCGGTGAGGTTGAAGGTGGCGCTGCGCCCGTCGCGCGTCGAGCGGATCCGGGTCAGGAAGCCGCGCTCCACCAGGCTCTTCACGGTCTGGGAGGCGGTGCCCCGGGTCGTGGAATGGAACTCGGCAAAGGCCGAGACGGTGCGCGAGAAACGGTTGGCACGGGCGAAGAAGCGCAGGGCCATCCATTGGGCGGGCGTCAGGCTGGCCGCGGTGGATTCCCCGTAGGCGGCCCTGCCGAGTTGCAGCGCCAGCTCCGCCACACGCCGCTCGGTGCTCAGTTTCTGCCTGGGCATGGACCGATGGTAGCGAAGCCCCCGGATATTGACAATTTCGGCGCCGCCCGGATATCCGGTAACATGCGCGTATGGTTTTGAGCCGAAACCAAGGTGCCTTGCGATGTCCATCCACCTGACCGAGACCGCCGCCCGCCGGGTGCGTGACTACCTGGCGCGCAATGCCGGCGCCGTCGGCCTGCGCCTCGGCGTGCGCAGGTCGGGCTGCTCCGGCTGGACCTACACGGTGGAGTTCGCCGAGTCGGTCGGTGCGGCGGACGTGGAAATGGACGCGGCGGGAATCCGGCTGGTAGTGGCGGCGGACAGCCTGCCGCTCCTCGACGGCGCCGAGATCGACTACGTGCGCGAAGGCCTGAACGAGAAGTTCACCTTCCGCAATCCCAACGCTGCCAGCCAGTGCGGCTGCGGCGAGAGCTTCAGCGTGCAATAGAGCAGGAACAGCCCGACCATGGATGCCCAGACCCGCGAGATCATCGAGGACGTGTTGCGGAGCAACCGCGTGGTGCTCTTCATGAAGGGCCAGCGCCAGCAGCCGCAGTGCGGGTTTTCCGCCAAGACCGTGGCTGCGCTCGACATGCTGCTGCCCGAGTACCTCGACATCAATGTCCTCGACCACCCGGAGATCCGCGAGGGCATCAAGGTCTACGGCAACTGGCCGACCATTCCCCAGCTCTACGTCGGCGGCGAGCTCATCGGCGGCAGCGACATCGTGCTGCAGATGTTCGAGTCGGGTGAGCTGGCCGAGGTGCTGGGCGTGGATGCGCCGGCCGCCGCCACGCCGCGCATCGAGGTCGCGGCCGATGCGGCGGCGATGATGCGCAGCGCGCTGGAGCAGCGCCAGGGCGTGGTCCTGCACCTGCGCATCGACGCCCGCTGGCAGCATGCCCTCAGCCTCGGCCCGGTCGCCGCCGGCGACCTCTGCGTGACGGCCGGTGAGGTCGATCTCTACATGGAGCCCTGGACGGCGGCCCGTGCCGATGGCCTGCGCATCAGCATGGAAGAGACCCTGCAGGGCACCCGCGCCCGGTTCGACAACCCCAATGCACCGCCCCCCGTGCAGCAGATGAGCGTCAGCTCGCTGAAGAGCCGCATGGATGCCGGCGAGCCATTGCAGCTCATCGACGTGCGTGGCCCCGACGAACGCGAGAAGGCCAGCATCGCCGGCGCCCGGCCCTGGGACGAAGCCACCGACCGCATGCTCGACACGCTGCCGCGCGATGCCATGGTGGTGTTCCACTGCCACAAGGGCGGGCGCAGCCAGAAGGCCGCCGAGTACCTGCGCGGCCGCGGCTTCCGCAACGTGCACAATCTCGCCGGCGGCATCGATGCCTGGTCGCTGGAAATCGACCCGGCGGTGCCACGCTACTGAGGGCACCAGCCTGGCCTGACCCTGGGTGCCTAGGGTGGCGCCGGGCAGTCCTGCAGCCCAGGGTCATCGTCGATGGACATGAAGGCCAGGGGCAGCACGCCGCCCAGGCTGTCCGTGATGAGCTCGGTGTAGATGCCGCCGGCTGCGAGCGTCATGCGCTTGCTGAGCAGGACCACCGGTGGTGCCGTGGGAGCCGCCGTGTCGCCCCGCGCCAGGGTTACCTGGTAGTCGCCCGGCAGCAGTGGCTGGAAGCCGATGTCCGATCCGAACACCAGATTGTAGAAATCCGGCTCCTCGTCATCGAGGGAGGCGCAGGCCGGCGTGATGTAGAGCTCCAGCCGGTCGGTGGTGGGATCCCCCTCCAGCGAGGCCGATGCCGCCAGCGAGAAATCGACGACGCGCAGCTGGGCCGCGGTGGCCGTGCGCCGCGTCCCGGTCAGTGTCTGCAGGCCGGTGGTCGTGGCGGTGTCGGTGTCAGCAATGAGTCCGTCGGTCACGAAGCTGCTCGTGGCGCCGGCTACCAGCGTTCCTGACAGCGTCCTGGCGCTCACGGCGGCATCAGCCGCCTTCTGGGTCTTGATGTCGTAGACGCCCGGCGTGATGGCGTGGTACGAGCCGATGAAGCCGAAGGGCTGCGCGCATTCCTCCACGACCGTATCCGCCTCGACGGTCGACGGATCACAGGTCTGGCGTGCGCTGTCGTCCACCGCTACGGCATTGATGAAGTTGTCGATTGCATAGCTGCCCGGCGAGGCGTTGACGAAACGCGCCTGTGCCCTGGCATTCTTGTCGAGGATCTGCGTCGAGCCGCTCCCGGAAAGAACGGTCAGGTTGATCTGGCGCGTGGCCGAGTCGATGCCCGGGTTGGCGACGATCGCCACCAGCCAGCTGCCTTCCAGTGGCATATAGACGGTGCCCGAGTCGAGCAGCACGGTCTGCGGCTGCCCGGCCGGGGTCACGATGATCTGGCTGTTGCCGCCGGTGACTTCGACCTGCGGCGTATAGCTCTTGTAGGCGAGGGCTGCGGTGAACTGCGTGCTCGGATTGGCCAGGCCCCCTGGCGCGAACAGATACACGTCGACCGGCCCAACGGCAGAGCTGGCGTTGATGAACTGGACGCGGGTCTTGCCCGTGGGCACACCGCTGGTATGCGTCTGGATCCGCACCACTTCTTCGCCCTGCCCTGCTGCCTGCCCCAGCACCACCAGGGTCAGCTCGTCATTGACGGCCAGGGAATGGCTGACGTCATGCACGGTCCGGTAGGCAGGCGTCGCATCCGGCGGCAGGGCCTCGTCGATGCGCACATCCGTCTGTCCGGCCGCCTGCACCACCCAGGGGGTACCCCACCCGAAATCGTAGCCACTGGCCCTGGTCGCGCCGTTGATGACCAGCGACATCCGCGATCCATCGGGAACGGCATTGAGCATCCGCACGGCACTGCTGCTCGCGTCCTGCTTGCTGACACAGCCACCGGCGCCAGCCACCAGCAGCAGCATCCAGATCCATCGCTTCATTCTTCTTCTCCGCTCGACGGGGTCAGGGCGCCGTCAGCCGGGCGCGCAGAGCAGCAGCGCCGGGCAGCGGACGGGGTCGTCGGTGACGTCCCCTGGGAGCCTGCCGCCGCGGCGGGCCGGCATTATAGCTTGACGCATCACCCGGGTCGGGTACGCGCTGCGAGCGCGGGCGTCAGGGCAGGCAGGAGGACCCTTCCCGCGGCAGCAGCGGAAAGCCAGGCGGCTGCTGCAGGGTGGCGGGGTCGGCGGGAGGATCCACGTCCGGCGGCAGCAGGTACAGCTTGCCATCGCTTTCCAGCTGCGTGCGATAGGCGCCGCGAAGCATCCAGTCCGTGGCGCGGAAGTCGCCCGGCTTGCGCTCCGGGGCGATATAGGTGTGCACGCAACCGCTCCAGAACACGATCAGCGCACGGCCGCTGTCGGTCGGGTACTTGAATGTCCCCTCACGGCGCGGGCGCAGCTCGTTGTCCTCGACCAGGACCGTATGGCCGCTGTTGTTGTAGAACCGGACCACGGACATCCCGGGACCCTTCTGGAACAGGCTGCAGGAGCTGAGCGCCAGCAGCGCTGCCAACGGGATGAGCGACCTGATCTTCATTCTGCGTTCTCCATGACCGGCGCGGCCCGCGCCCGGGCGGGGTGTGGCAATCCAGCTGCCTATTGTGCAGGTCCCGGGCCCGCTCACAAAGAAGCCGGTCCCAGTTTCCCGCCCGTGGCGACCGGGACGGCCGGCAGCCGCAGCTGGACCGGACCATCCAGGGCGGCGAGCAGGGCTGCATCCCGGCCGTACACGTCGCGATAGAAACGCACCGTGCCCGAGCGGTCAGCCACGGCCGTCAGGTAGACCAGCAGCACCGGCATCGGCGTTTGCAGCTGGACGCGCCGGGTCCTGCCGGTGGCGATGGCGGCGTCCAGCGCCCTGCGGTCCCACTGCGGATCGTCCAGCACCAGTTCCGCCAGCGCCAGCGGATCGTCGACGCGGATGCAGCCCGAGCTGAAGTTGCGCTCCGGCTTGTCGAACAGCGCCTTGGCCGGCGTGTCGTGCAGGTAGACCGAATAGCGGTTCGGGAACATGAACTTGATGCGGCCGAGGGAGTTGGCTGGCCCGGGTTCCTGGCGCAGGGTGTAGGGGATGCTGCGGCCGTAGGCCTTCCAGTCGATGCCGCGCGGGTCCACCATCCGCCCGTTGCGATCGATCACGCTGATGTTCTCGCGTGCCAGGTAACCCGGGTCGCGCCGCAGTTTCGGCAGGATGTCCTCGCGCAGGATGGTCGGTGGCACCGTCCATGTGGGGTTGAGATCGATGTAGGTCATCAGCCCACCGAAGACCGGGGTCTGGCGCGCGGCCCGACCGACCACCACCCGGCTGCTCCAGGCCAGCTCGTGCCCGCGCACGAAACCGACCCGGAAACCGGCCACGTTGACCACGACGTAAGTATCCGGAACGTCGTCGGCCAGCCAGCGCACGCGCTCCAGGGACAGGCGCAGCTGGTCAACCCGGGTCTCCGCCGGCACATTGAGGGCCTCCAGGGTCCTGGCACCGACGCTGCCGTCACGCACCAGGGCATGCCGCTCCTGGAAGCGTTGCACCGCCGCGGCCAGGCCGGGATCGAAACTCTCCGTGTCGACCACCTCCAGATCCGCAGGCAGATCGCCCTCCACGCGCAGCCGCTGGCGCAATATCGGCACCCGGGCATCGCGGTCCCCGGGGCGCAGAACGCCCCCCCCGGGAACGGCAGGCCAGCCGCCGGCTGCAGCGATCGCCCGGTAGCTCGCCAGGGCGAGTTGCAACTGGCGGTACCAGGGGCCACCCGGCAGCCTGCTTCGCAGGTAGTCCTCCAGCGAGGGAGCCATGACGGCAGCGGCCAGGACGCTGACGGGATCGGCATCGCTGGCGAAGCCGCGCCGGAAGTTCCAGGCGGGCTCCATTGCCGTCGGGTCCACCTTGCCGAAGTGCAGCTGATAGCCGTAACGGATCAGGGCGGCCGTCAGCAGCAGGTCGAGGTCGACCCGGGCGGCCGGTCCCGAACCGCTGGCCGGCTGTGCCAGTTCCTGCAGGCGGCGAGCGAAAAAATCCTCGGGATCCAGGCCGTGTTCCGCGGCCCGCCCGATGAGCCCAAGCAGGCCCGCCACGCGCCGTGGATCGTCCCAGGCCGGCTGGTAGCCGCGCCGGGCATAGAACTCCGCGAGGATGTCCTCCCTGCCGAGCACCACCCCCTGCAACTCGAGCCTGCCGGTGGTACGCAGCTCGGCCACCCGCTGGCGCAGCACCGCGGCCACCGCATCCCCGGCGGCGGCGGGCTGCACGGCTGCCAGCCAGACAAGCAGCGGCAGAAGCAGCCAGCGCAGGCACTGGCCGCCGGCCGGTTTCCTCGTGGATCTGTGCACAGGGTCGTTGCCGCGCCGGGCAGCGTCTGGGACAATCGCCATCTTCTGTCAAACAGCCTCGGCTCAGAAAAGAGGCATGCGGGAGGAACCTGGTGGAGGAAATCCGCAGTCGTCGCGGCCTGCTGAAGGCCGCCGGGGTCCTGCTGCCGGCGCTGCCGCTGGCACTGTCTCCGATGGCCGCCCTGGCCGGTACGCAGCGCAGCCGCGAGCTGCGTTTCTACCACACGCATACTAGCGAAAAACTGTCCGTGGTGTACGCCGAGGACGGCGCCTACATCCCGCAGGCGCTCGACGAGATCAACCACCTGCTGCGGGACTTCCGCAGCGGCGTCGTACATCCCATCGATCCGCGGTTGCTGGATGTGCTTTACGAGGTGCGGACGCTGAGCAGCAGCTCCGGGCAGTACGAGATCATCTCCGCGTTCCGCTCGCCGTCCACCAACGAAATGCTGCGTCACAAGTCGACGGGCGTCGCGCAAAAGAGCCTGCACCTGCAGGGCCAGGCCGTGGACGTGCGCCTCGACGGCGTCGCCACCAGCAGGCTGCGCCGCGCCGCGCTGTCCCTGGCCCGGGGCGGTGTTGGCTACTACCCCGACTCGGACTTCGTGCACCTCGACACCGGGCGCGTCCGCGCCTGGTAGCCGCCTCCGGCCGACGCTACGGCCTGGCGGGCAGCATCGGCTGGCCCCACTCCGGGTTCCAGTCCACGCGTCGCTCCGGCCCGATGTCCAGCGACGACACATCCATGACGAAAGTGCGGATGTCGCTCATGAATTTCGCGCCGGTAGCCCGGCCCCAGTTCATCTTTTTGCCGTCCGGCGAGACCTGCGCCAGGATATCCATCTTGTCGTAGTAGGTCAGGCGCCGCGGCTCACCGCCGGCGAGGTCGCCCAGGTAGATCTCCCAGTTGGTCGGCGTCTCGGCACGCACGAACACGTAATGGCGGCCATCGGGGGCCGGCGTGGGATGCCAGTTCATGCCGTTGTCGAAGGTATGCCGGCGCCAGTCGCTGCCGTCGCGGCGGATGCTGAACACGGTCATCGGCGTCGGCTTGGTCTTCTTCTGGTCGGCCGTGCGCCAGGCGCGGAAGATGATGTGGTCGCTGTCCGGCATGAAGAACGGCGCGCCCTCCTCCCAGTCCGCGGCGCGGGTCACCTGCTGCTCGCCCGTGCCATCGGGCCGGATCACCCAGATGTCCATCTGGCCGTCGGTCTGGCGACCGAAGGTGACCCACTGCCCGTCCGGGGATACCGACACCTCGGCCTCGTAGTACTTGTTGTTGGTCAGCCGCTGGACGTTGTTTCCCTTCAAGTCGGATATATAGAGCTCCGCACCCTGCGGGTAGTTGTCGGGATCGGTCCAGTCGCCCGCCGGGAAATCCAGGTGGTCGCGGGTGGAGGTCCACACTACGCGCTTGCCATCGGGGAAGAAGAACGAACAGGCATCCTGGCCACGGCCATTGACCCGCCACAGTTCCTTGCCGTCATCGGAGAAGATCCAGGTGAGGTTGCCCTGCCCGCCGCGCGCACCCGGCACCGCCTCCGGGTCATTGGTCTGGGCGATGAGGTGGCGCGAGTCGGGCGCCCAGTAGGCCTCGGCGGCATTGGGCTTGATCGGCACCATGCGGCTCGGCAGTTCGGTTCCCGCCGGCGTCGCATCGGCCGCTACCGCAACGAGGCCGTTGAACATGAGGCCCAGGGCCAGGCCCGTGGCAATCCGCTTCGTCATCAGTCTCCTCCCGTTCATCGCTACCACTCCTGTTGCAGGGCTCGGGCGCGGCGCGGCCGGGCCGGTAATCGTTCCTCAGGCCTGCCGGGCCACGGCATCCGTCGCGCCGGCGACATGCGCGGCCACCAGTGGCACCGCATCCAGCACCCAGCCCTTCGGCTCGGCGCGCCTTGCGGGACCAGGGATCACGTAGGTCTTGTACGGGCGCTCCCGCGCCACCCGCGCCGTATCGATGCGCCAGCCACGGGCCTCCCAGGCCTTGAGCCACTCGCGGTAGCGGGCCACCGCGCGATCGGCCGGCATCAGCAGTTCATGCGCATTGGTCTCGGGCGTGAACTTCGGCTCGAGATCCGCCAGCACCACGACGTCCTGGTTGCGCACCACCGCGTTGCGTTCCCGGAAGCGGGCATCGTGCTCCGGCCCCTGCAGGAAGTTGCGGGTCTGGATCAGGAAACTGCGCGAGCTCAGCTCGTCGATCGGCGTCTTGAAGGAGTTCTGGTTGATGGCGAACTCCGCCGTGGGCCGGATGCGCGTGATCATGCAGGTCGGCCCGTGGTGGAAGGTGCCGGCTTCGATCACCGCGTTCTCGCTGCGCCCCGAGGCCTGCTGCATGCGTGCATCCTTGAGCGGCGGCGAGAAGTAGGTGGTGATGAAGCCGCTGCCCCAGGCCCGCTCCTCGATGTTCAGCTCCGGCACGAAATAGTCTTCCCGGGTGCCGGAAAAGCCGTGGGTCGGGTGCACGTACTCGTTGTGGGCCGGATCGAGGCCGTTCTCCACTGCGCGGCGGAAATCACCCTGGCCGATGCTGTCCTCGCAGCTGGCGTACCAGCCCGGCTGCCCATACTCGGGAATCTCCATGATGGGCGGGCGCTCCTCTTCCGGCAGGTCGCCGAGGAACACATGCACCAGCCCGTAGCGCTCCTGCACCGGGTAGGAATCCACCCGGGCGCGGCCGGGAATGCGCGCCTGGCCCTGCGGTCCCAGCGAGGGAATCTTCCGGCAGCGACCATCGCCGTCGAACTGCCAGCCATGGTAGGGGCACTCGATGCAGTCGCCGCGCAGGCGCCCGCCAGCCAGGGAACCGCCGCGGTGCACGCAGACGTTGGCGAGGCAGTGCACGACGCCGGAGCCGTCACGCCACAGGACGAAGTCCTGCCCCAGCATGCGCAGCTTCAGCGGCTGACTGCCGACCTGGTCGCTCCACTGCGCCGCATACCAGAAGTTGATGAACATGGCGCTGGCCTCCCGGCGGGACGCGCTGCAGGCCGGATCATCCCGCCAAAAGAAAAGGACCCACCCTGCCGGCAACCTGCCGGTGGGGTGGGCCCTGGTTCACGCGGGCGTCCGCCGGTTTCCGTGGCTCGGGAAATCTGGCGGTCGCCTGCGACATGCCGGGACGGCTACCTGCCGGCTGGCCGCTTGCTGAAGGCAGCGATGTCCGGGTCCTCGACCCAGCCCGCAGGCCGCCCGGCCCTTGCCGGGATGCTGCCCTTGAAGTTCTCCGGCCCGACGTTGAGCGAGGAGATGTCCATCACCCAGGTGTAGAGCCCGGAGCCCATGCCGGAGCCGGCGCTGCGCGCGAACAGCAGCTTCTTGCCGTCCCAGGAGGTGGCCGGGAAGCCATCGAAGGTCTTGCTCCAGGTGATGCGCTGCGGCTCGCCACCAGCGAGATCGTTCATGACGATCTCCCAGTTGTTGCCGTCGAACACGCGGACGTAGAAGAAGTGACGGCCGTCGGGAGCCGGGTATGGCGCCCAGTTCATGTCGTACGTGAAGGTGCGCGGCTGCACATCCGAGCCGTCGGTCTTCATGGTGAAGATCGTCATCGGCGTCTGGTTGTGCTGGCCAGTTTCCTTGGAAAGCTTCTCCAGGCGGGTCTTCTCGCTGGTCTTCCAGGCGCGGAAGATCAGGTGCTCGCCATCAGGCAAAGGGTACGGCGCGCCTTCCTGCCAATCCTCCGTGAAGGTCAGCTGCTGCTCGTCGGTACCGTCGATGCGCATCTTCCAGATGTCCATCTTGCCGTCGATCTGCCGACCGAAGAACACCCACTTGCCATCGAGCGAGGTGGTGACCTCGGCCTCGTAGTACTGGTTGTTGGTGAGGCGCTTGATGTCGCCGCCCTTGAGATCCGAGGTGTAGAGCTCCGCGCCCTGCGGATAGATCTTGTCGTCCGACCAGCTGCCGAGCGGCATGTCCATGTGGTCGCGCGTGGAGGTCCAGATCAGGCGCTTGCCCTCCGGCAGCACGAACCAGGAGCAGGCATCCTGCCCGTGATCGTTGATACGCGTGACCTCCTCGCCGGTATCCGTGAAGGTGTAGGTCAGCGCACCGCCAATGTTATCGCCCTCGGGACGCTGGGCAGCGGGATCCTGAGTCTGTGCAATGACATGGAAGTTGTCGGGTGCATAATACGCTTCCGCGGCCTGGGGAACGTTCGGGATCTGGCGGGCTGGCAGTTCCTTGCCGGCCCACTCGGGCGGGTTGCCGGTATCCGCGCTGGCCTGGGAAACCGCGTCGGGTTGCTTGTCCGCCGGCGCCTGGGCGGCGGAACTGCCGGCCGCTTCACCCTGCGGCGGGCTTGCGGGCTTGCCGCAACCGGTCAGTGCCACGGCCAGCACGGCCACGGCGGATGCAGCCCACTTCGATGTGGATTCGGGTGTCATGACAGCAGTCCCCCTTTTTATTGGTCCTTGATGGGAGTGGACTTCGGGAACCGATGGTGAGCCGCCGCTGCCCGAAGGAGCACTGCGGATCATATTAGAAAAAAACCGGCCCGGACAGCGGCGTGGCGAATCGCCACGGTTACCTCAACCGTAACCGGTATACTCGGCCGGCTGACGCTCCATCGTCACCCTTCGCCACAGCTACCGGGACCCCGTCATGACCAAGCTTCACCAGACCCTCGATCGCCGCACCCTGCTCGCCGGCGCCAGTGCCACCGCAGCCCTTGCTGCGCTGCCCCGGCCGCTGCGGGCGCAGAACCACAGCCAGGTCCTGGTACTCGGTGCCGGCCTCTCGGGGCTGCAGGCCGCGCTGATCCTCCAGGATGCAGGCGTGGATGTACGGGTCATCGAAGCCAGCAACCGCGTTGGCGGCAGGGTCCTCTCGCAACGCGAAGTGCCGGGCAACCCGGAATCCGGCGGCACCTCGTTCGCCCCCGGGTATGCACGCCTGATGTCGGCCTGCGCCAGCCATGGCGTCGAACTGGTGGACCTGACGCCCATCTTCCCGTTCTTCAACCAGCGCGACCTTTACCTCGGCAGCGAGCGCATCGCCCCCAGCGCCTGGGCCACGCACCCGAAGAACCCGTTTCCGGAGCCGCTGAAAAAGATGCTGCCGTTCATGTTCCTGGGTGCGTCCATCGGCCCGAAGAACCCGCTGGCGAACAACGACGACTGGCTGTCCGCGGCCAACGCACAGCTCGACGTGCCGCTGGAAACCTGGCTGCAGGGCCAGGGCTGGACCGACGCCATGATCCACATGGCCTACAACATCGATCCCGGCTGGGGTGACTCCGCCCGCGATGTGTCGACGCTGATGGTACTCGGCGCGCTGAAGTTCGCGCAGACCCAGCGCGAGCTCGCCAGGGGCAAGCCCGGCTTCTATGTCGCCAGGGGCGGCAACCAGGCGATTCCCGAGGCGATGGCGCAGGCACTGAAGCATCCGGTCGAGTTCCGGCGCAAGGTCGTGGCGATCGACGCCGGAAAGTCCGGCATCGAAGTGCGCTGTGCCGACGGCAGGAAGTATCGCGCCGACCACGTCATCTGCTCGATCCCCCCCACCGTGCTGCGCAAGATCACGATCACGCCCGCGCTGCCGGCGGTGCAGGCCAAAGCCGTCGGCGAACTGGGCGTACAGGCCATCAGCCTGATGCACATCGTGCCGAAGAAGCCGTTCTGGGAGAGCGATGGCTCGACGCCGGGCATGGCCAGTGACGGCCTCATCAACATGGTGATCGCCGAGCGCAAGGGTGCGGACCCGAGGGAAGTCACCAGCCTGACGGTCTGGCTGAAGGGCCCGAATGCCACGAAGACGGACCGGCTCGGCGCCGCCGCGGCCAGGGCAGCAGTCGTCGCCGAGTTCGAGAAACTGCGCCCGACCGCCCGCGGCCAGCTCGAGGTGCTCGCCTATCATTCCTGGAAGCAGGATGAATTTGCCCTGGGCGACTGGGCCGTATGGCATCCCGGGCAGATCACCGCCTTCTCGCAGGTCATCGGCAAGCCCCACGGGCGCCTGCATTTCTGTGGCGAACACACGGCGGTGTCCAACCGCGGCATGGAAGGCGCCATGGAATCCGGCGAGCGTGCGGCACTCGAGGTGGTGCAATCGGCCTAGGCGCCGGCGCGGCTTCGGCGTTTCCGGCAGCTTCAGCCAGACACCATGGATTTCACGACGCCCGAGTTCTGGATCGCCATCGGCCAGATCATCATCATCGACATCCTGCTCGGTGGCGACAATGCCGTGGTGATCGCGCTCGCCTCGCGCCGCTTGCCGCAGGAACAGCGCCGCAAGGCGATTTTCTGGGGCATCTTCGGTGCGGTGGCCCTGCGGGTGGTCCTGATCTTCTTTGCGCTGCAGCTGCTGCGCATTCCCTTCCTCAAGCTCGGCGGCGGCCTGCTGCTGCTGTGGATCGGCGTCAAGCTGCTGATGCCCCAGGAAGAAGGCGCGGGGCGTGACATCGATGCCAGCTCCAACCTGCTCGGCGCGATCAAGACCATCATCCTGGCGGACGCGGTGATGAGCCTCGACAATGTCATCGCCATCGCCGCCGCCGCGAAGGACCATGTCGGCCTGGTGGTGTTTGGCCTCGTCATCAGCGTGCCGATCATCGTCTGGGGCAGCCGCTTCGTCCTCAGGCTGATGGATCGCTTCCCCATCGTCATCGTCGGCGGCGCGGCCTTGCTCGGCTGGATCGCCGGCGACATGATCGCCCACGACGTCGCGCTCCACGAGCAGGTGGCCGCGTGGCTGCCGGGCCCGCTCATCTGGGCGCCGCCGGTGATCGGGGCGCTGCTGGTGGTGGTCATTGGCAAGCTCGCGGCTGCCCGCCGCCCGCCGCCGGCCGCCGCGGCGGGCCCGGTGGACCTGGCGCAGCGCGATGCCGAGTAAGGAGACCGGGATGCTGACCCTGCTGGTTGCCGTCGATGGCTCGGCCTACTCCGACCGGGCCCTGGATTACGCCATGCTGCGCGCGGCGAATTCGCGCGAACCCGTGGAGCTGCGCCTGCTGAACGTGCAGCTGCCGCTCGCCGGCGTCAACGTCAAGCTGTTCATCAGTGCCGAGAGCCAGCAGGAGTACTCGCGCGAGGAGGGACTGGCGGTCCTCGCCGGACCCTGCAAGCGCCTGGAGCAGGCCGGGATTGCCTGCCAGCACCACATCGGCGTCGGCGATCCCGGCCAGGTCATCGCCGACTACGCCTGCAGCACCGGCTGCTCCGAGGTGGTCATGGGCACCCAGGGCCGCGGCGCGCTGGCCGGCGCGGTGATGGGCTCGGTGGCCCAGAAGGTGGTCAAGCTGTCACCGGTACCGGTGGTGCTGGTGAAGTAACCGGACCGGGAGCAGGCGCATGGCCGAGGACCTCTACGTCGACCCCAGCCGCGCGAGCTTCGATGCCTTCAAGGCACTGCCGCGCGACACGCCGATCCACATGCTGAACCTGCTGCGATTCCGCCCGCTCGCGCAATACCCGGCCGGCCACAGCCATGCCGGCCGCGGCCTGACGGGCGCCGAGGCCTATGACGAGTACGGGCGCGCCAGCCAGCCGATCTTCGCTGCTGTCGGCGGCAGCATCGCCTGGCGCGGGCGCATGGAATGCATGGTCACCGGCCCGCAGGACAAGCAGTGGGACCTCGCATTCATCGCCGCCTACCCGAATGCAGCGGCGTTCCTCGCCATGATCACCAATCCCGCCTACAGGCTGGCCGTCGTGCACCGGCAGGCAGCGGTGCTCACCAGCCGGCTGATCCGCTTCGCGCCGCTGCCGGCAGGCGCCGCCTTCGGCTGAGGCAGGAGTTGCCATGACAGTGTTTGCCCGTGCATCTGCCACGCTGGCATGCCTCGCGCTGCTCGGCTGCGCGACGCCCCCTGCGACACCGCCGGCGGGCGCTCCCGGGGCGGCTGCATCGCCGGTCGCGCCCGCGCGCTACCTGCCAGCCGGCGTCCCCGACCTCCTGCGCTTCCTCCCGCCTCCACCGGTTGCGGACTCGCCGGAGCAGGCGCAGGACCTCGCCGCGGTGCTGGCGAGCCAGGCCGCCCGCACACCCGCGGAGGTCGCGCTCGCGCAGCGCGACCAGAAAGTCTCCGTCAGCCATTTCGCCGATGTCCTCGGGCCGGGATTCACCGAGCAGCGGCTGCCGCGGACTTTCGCGCTGGCCGGCAGGGCCTGCCGCGAAACCAGCTTCCGGGTCGCCGCGGCCAAGCGCCACTGGAACCGGCCGCGCCCCTTCCGGGCGAGCGCGGAAGTCGAGCCCGTCATCGGCAACGTCAGCGAGGGTTCCTATCCGAGCGGCCACGCGGCCTGCGGCTACCTGTGGTCCATCCTGCTGGCGGACCTCCTGCCACAGCAGCGCGATGCGCTCTTCGCCCGCGGCATCGCCTACGGCGAGAGCCGCGTGATCGGTGGCGTGCACTACCCGACCGATCTCACGGCGGGCCGCATCGCGGCCGCCGTGGTCGCCGCGAAGCTGTTCGACAGCGCGGCATTCGGCGCCGACCTGCAGGCGGCGCGCGAAGAACTGGCTGCGGCGGGCCTGCTGGCGGCGCCGTGACAGCGCGCGGGATTTACTGCTGGGACACCCGGACCCGCGCCAGCGTCGTGCCGTCCTGGTTGTTGCGTAGCTCGTAGTCGGCCACCACCGTGGATATCCGGCCGCCGCCCGGTCCGGGCTGCACGCCGGTGATCCGCAGCAGGACATCCGCGGACACATTGCGGATCGGGCCGATCCGGTCCCGCACCGCCTGGGCCTCCGCAGCCGCGGCTTCGAGCTCGGCCTTCACCGCCGCGCGCTGGCCGGCTGGTTGGTGCCTGGTCCGGTCATGTCGAGCCACTGCTTGCCGCCGTGGGCAACGAAGCGGATGCCGTCCTGGGCATAGTCACCGCTGATGGGCGAGACGATGCCGGTGCCGACCACCTCCCAGCCATCGAAGGCCTGTCCGACCGGAACATTGAGGTAGCGGCCCTGCTGCACGGCCGGCTGCTCGAAGCCGCCGTTGACGATGAGGTTGCCCGCCGGCCCGGCCTTGCCAAGGGCGCCGAGGATGCCCGTGACGGCCAGCCGATGGCCCAGGCCGATCCTGCCCCCCATCCCGCCGAATCGGGGCCCTCGCGTTGCCGAACCCTGGCTGGAGCCGCTCCACTGCTCAAGGCCGATAGTGCAGCTCACGTTGATGCCGTATCGCCAGAATACGGATCTCCTGGCGCGCCGGCACGAAACGGTATAGCGCTACATAGCCGGTGTGGCCGAACGAGATGACGAGTTCCCGGATGTCGCCGTGCAGGCGACAGCCCACGAGGGGATGGGCGGTGAGCATTGTGGCGGCGGAACGGATGGCAACGACGCTCTCGCGCGCTGCGCGCGGGTTGTCGCGCCTCAGGAACTCGAATGCCTGTTCGAGGTGATCGAGAGCGCGTGCGGAATAGACTACCGTCGCCACGGCTTAGGCCGCGCCGTACGGGGTTTCGTCGCCAGCCGCTCCATCCATGCGTGCACATCCTCGGCCCGATAGACCTCACCGGTCTCCTCGATGCGGATGTCCGCGACGATCGCCTCCTGCACGAGCGCCTGCAGCTGCTCCTCGTAGTCGGCGTGCCGCTCCACTGCCTCGACGATCAGGCTGTGAGCCGAGCGGCCGGTCTTCCGGGACAGGGCCTGAAGTCGATCGCGAAGCTCGGGCGGCAAGCGAATAGTGGTCGTGGCGGCCATGGTGACATCCTCGATTTGTATGCGCTACAAATGTAGCGCACGAGTGCGCGAGCCACAACCAATGCTGCCATTTCAGCGTAGCCGCTGGACGCCGCCGCCGCCGTTCTGCACACTGCGCCGCCCCGGAGAGCGGAACCGACCATGCCTACACTGATCAAGCCCCTGCGCGGCCTGCGCCCGGCGGCCGGCCGTGCCGCCGACGTCATCGCCCCACCCTACGACGTGCTGAATTCGGCCGAGGCCCGCCTGCGCGCCGCCGGGCGCCCGGCCTCGTTCCTGCACATTTCGAAGCCGGAGATCGACCTGCCGGAGGGTATCGACCTCCACGATCCGCAGGTCTACGCCCAGGGGGCGGAGAATTTCCACGCCATGGTGGCGTCCGGGGTGCTGGTGCGCGAACCAGCGCCCCACTATTACGTCTACCGCCTGCGCATGGGTGACCATGTGCAGACCGGCATCGTCTGCGCCGGCAGCGTGGCGGCCTATGACGCCAACCGCATCCGCAAGCACGAGTACACACGCCCGGACAAGGAAGACGACCGGGTGCGGCAGATCACGGCACTCAATGCCCAGACCGGCCCGGTGCTGCTGGCCTATCGCGCCAGCGATGCCGTGCGCGATATCCTCGCCGGGGTCGCCCGCGCTGCACCGCTCAGCGAGGCCACGGCCGACGACGGCATCGTGCACACGCTCTGGCGGGTGGACGACGCTGCCACCATCGAGCGACTGACGCGCCTGTTCGACGCCATGCCTGCCCTCTACATCGCCGATGGCCACCATCGCTCCGCTGCGGCTTCGCGGGTCGCGGCAACACTGCGCGCGCGCAACCCGGCGGCGAGCGGCGAAGAGGCCTGGGAATACTTCCTTTGCGTCGCCTTCCCGCAGGACGAGATGCAGATCCTCGACTACAACCGCGTGGTCCGCGACCTCAACGGCCGCAGCCCGGAGGCCTTCCTCGCGGCGCTGGACGCAGGCTTCACGGTGGAGCCGGCAACGGGCCAGGCGCGCCCACGCCAGGCCGGCGAGTTCGGCATGTTCCTCGCCGGGCGCTGGTATCGCCTGCGCATCCGGCCGCAGCTGGTGCCGGCCGACCCGGTGGCGAGCCTCGACGTCAGCCTGCTGCAGGACCAGCTGCTGGAACCCCTGCTGGGCATCCGCGATCCGCGCACCGACCGGCGCATCGACTTCGTCGGCGGCATGCGCGGCCTCGGCGAGCTCGAGAAGCGCGTGGCCAGCGGCGAGATGGCGGTGGCCTTTGCCCTGTTTCCCACCAGCATGGCATCGCTCATGGCAGTGGCTGACGCGGGCAAGGTCATGCCCCCGAAGTCCACCTGGTTCGAGCCCAAGCTGGCCGACGGCCTGGTCTCACACGTCCTCGACTGAGGTCAGACCGGCCCGAAGACTGGCGTCCAGCCGTCGCGGCGCCGGGCCCGGCGTACTTCCACGGTTTCCGGCCTGCAGCTCTGAGGCCGGGCCGTGGCCAGCCCGCGCGGCCGTTCACGCAGCGTGTTGACGTGGATGCTGGCCACGGCGCCACTTCCGGTCATCAGCACCGCGGCAATGCAGACACCGCACTCGCGGCACAGCAGGTAGTCCGCCGTACGCAGGCCGAAGCGATAGCGGCGCAGGCGGTCGGGATACACGTAGCGGAACTGCACGACCCCGGCCGGGTCCGCGGTGGCCAGCGAGCCATGGCCGCGGCAGAAGCCGCACTGGCAGGCCTGCACCACCCAGGCGCGCGGCGCGCGCCGCGTCTCGTAGGTGAACTCCAGCGCCCCACAGTGACAGCTCCCTTCGTAGCTTCGCAGTGCGGGAGCCGCGGCCATGGCCTTCAGGGCGCCCTGTCCGCCGGCGCCGGCAGCGGGCGATCCACTGCGATCGGCGCCTCGTTCGTGGCCGGCTCGTCCGGTGCCGGCGCGAGGAATTCCGCATGGCCATAGCCCGAGGGCATGCGGAATTCGGCTGCCGCCAGGTCGCGCTTGGCCAGTTCGACGACCGTGCGGTCCACGCGCTCGCGCTCCAGCGGCGTATCGCCAGGCCCAGCCTGCCGTTCGCGCTGGATGATCTGCCTGAGCATCAGGCCATGTGCCTGCATGCGCTCCACGGCAGCGCGCATCTCCGGCGCTGCCCAGCCGATGCCCGCATCCTCGCTGACCCGCAGGCGCAGCCAGGTGGTCGCCAGCTGCGCGCCGCCGGGCCAGGGCGTCGCCCAGAATTCATGGCGCTCCTCCCACTGGTGACTGCCCTCCGGCGCCGCTGCCGCCGGCGGCGTGTGCTCCAGGTATCGCAGGCGATAGACATAGTGTCGCGTGGGCAGGCCGAGCACCGCCGGCCCGGGTTCGTCCACATCGGACAACAGGCTGACATCGGCAATGGTCAGCACCGCGGCATCGCCGGGCACCTCGGACACCGGCTCCATGCCGGTGGTATCCAGCGGCGTCACCATGCCGCGACCCGGATCCACCTGGAAAGCATCGTTGGCATTGGCGACGATGTAGGAACCGGCCGGCGCCAGGCTGTCGCCGCCCTCGCGCACCACCACCTTGCAGTCCTCGCCGGCGGCGAACACCTCGCGCAGCTGGTGGAACTGGCCAGTTGCGGCCTCGATAGTCTCCGACTCGCGGAATACCAGGGCAGCGGACGCCAGCGCATGGCCCGCCGGAACGAGCAGCAGCAGCGCTGCCGTCAGCGCCCGCAATCCCGCGAGATCCACGCCTGGTGCCGGGCACGCACTGCGAACCACCGCTGATCCACTCCCCGGCCCTGGGTGGCCGGCTCGCGGCCATTCTCCGCCCGCCGGGCCAGCCCTGACAACGGCCTGGTGCGCAACCGCGTGGTCAGCCGGGGCCCGGCTGTTCAGGCGGGGGTATGGCCGGCCTGCAGCGCGGACAGGCGCCGGCGCTCGCGGCGGATCAGGCTCAGGTTGCGCCCGTAGATCAGGAAGCCGAAGGACTGGCCGAGCGTGAACACCAGGTCGTGCCGGTGCAGGGCGTAGGCCAGCAGGACCGCCGAGCCGCCGATGCTCAGGTACCAGAAGCCCAGCGGCACGACACTGCGCCCGCGCCGCTCGCTCACCAGCCACTGGACCACGAAACGGCCAGCGAACAGCGCCTGGCCCAGCAGGCCGATGGCTACCCAGACAGTGTCGGTGGTGACGTGCGACAGCATGCCATTGATGAAATTCATGACGGGAATGTCTCCGGTTCCTCGGCCAGGCATTCGGTATGGCGATTGCGGCGGCCGAGCCAGGCGACGCCAAACAGGTCGACGATGCCGACAAACAGCCGGTTGGTGACGCCGTACTTCGACTGGCCGCGCAGCCGCGGGCGATGGCTGACGGGCACCGACAGCACCTGGCCTCCAGCCTGGCGCACCAGCACCGGCAGGAAGCGGTGCATGTGGTCGAAGTACGGCAACGCCAGGAAGGCATCGCGGCGCAGGAGTTTCAGGCCGCAGCCGCTGTCGGGAACGCCGTCGTGCAGGACCGCGTTACGTACGGCATTCGCCACGCGCGACGAGACACGCCGCAACCAGCGGTCATGGCGCCCGCGGCGGCGATCACCGATCACCAGCTGTACCGCAGGCGCGAATCCGGGCTCACGCAGGCAGGCCAGCAGCCGCGGGATATCGGCGGGATCGTTCTGGCCGTCACCATCGAGGCTCACCACCCAGGGATGGCGTGCCGCGCGCACGCCGGTAAGCAGCGCGGTGCTCTGGCCAGCGCGGCGGCGGTGGCGCAGGATCCGCAGCCTGGGGCCCAGCGCAGTACGTGCCTGCTGCATCTCCGCCAGCGTCGCATCGCTGCTGGCATCGTCCACCAACAGCAGTTCGAAGTCCGCGCCGTCCAGCGCCGCGAATACCTCGCGCACCAGTGGCAGTACATTGCCGGCCTCGTTGAAGAACGGGATGACAACCGATAGCTGCTGTTGCATTGCGACTCCCGCTCCGCGCCGTACCCGCTCAGGCCGGGCCGCAGGTCCATAGCCGCAGCGTCAGTCCGCGGAAGGGCGCGTGGTAAACCGGCAGCACGCCGGGTCGCGGTGGGTGGCCGGGCTGGCGCCGATCGATCACCAGCCCGGCCGGGTGGCTGGCACACCAGCCTGGCGCACCGTCCGCACCCACGTCCTGCACCGGCACCGCCAGCCGGGCGAAGAAGCCGAACTCGCCGTTGTAGGCCGAGGTGCTGGCCAGCGGCGCACCGGCTGCGACGTAACGCCCGATGACGCGGGCCGCGGGTCCGACGTCATAGCGGCCGGCCAGCGGCGCGGTGACGAAGATGACCAGCATCAGGGTCAGTACCAGACTGCCGCCCGTTGCCATCCAGCGCAGGCCCGCCAGCGGCGCCCTGCGCTGCGCCACCAGGGCCAGGGCAATCAGGAGAGCCACGGCGCCGCAGCCCGCCGCCCAGGGCATCGATATGGCCGCCATCCCACCGGCCCGCAGCGCGATTGCAGCCGCTGCCACCAACGGCACGGCGACCCAGGCCAGGGCCGGCGGCGCCAGCGACACTGACTCGCCGCCGCGGCGGGACGCCGCGAGCCCGGCGGCGGCCACCAGCACCAGGCCTGGCAGCCAGGGCAACAGGTAGTGGATCTGCTTGCCGCTGATGGCACTGAAGCCTAGGAACACCGGCAGAAACCCGCAGAGCAGGAAGCGCAGCGCGCGGTCACCCCCGGCCAGCAGCCGGTAAGCTCCCGACCACACCCGCGGCCAGATGAACCAGGGCAGCGCCAGCAGTGGCAGCACCAGGAAGTAGAACCACCAGGGCCGCCGGTGCGCAAAGCTGTCCGTGACCCGGCCGGCGGTCTGGGTCCAGAGGATCTTCTCCCGGTAGGCGTCGCCACCGAGCAGTGCAGCCGGCAGCACCCAGAATCCCGCCAGCAGCAGGCCCGCCAGCGTTGCCGCCACCAGGCGCCGGTACCAGCGCCAGCGATTGCCGCCGGGCGCCAGCAGCGGCGCGGCTACGGCGGGCGGCAGCAGGTGAAGCAGGATCACCGGACCCTTGGCGAGGATGCCGAGTGCGATGGCCAGCGCATAGAGTGCGTGCCCGCGCCAGCTGCCGGTGGTTACCGCCTGCACCAGCCCGACCAGTCCCAGCAGCACGCAGCTCGTGAGCAGCATGTCGAACATCAGCGCCACGCCGAACATCATCCAGGCCAGGGTGCCGGCCATCATCCAGGTGGCGAGCTGGCGCAGCTGCGGCGCCCCGGGCCAGAGGCGTGCCGCCAGCACGCCCACGAGCGCCGTGTTCAGCACCGCCAGCAGCGCCGGGATCAGCCGCGGCCACCATTCGTTGACGCCAAACAGGGCCCAGCCGGCGTGGATCATCCAGAAGAACAGCGGCGGCTTGTCGGCGTAGGTCGCGGTGTTGAGCACCGGGACCAGGAAGTGCCCCTGGGACCACATCTCCCAGGCCACATTGATATAGCGAGTCTCGACCGGCGGAATCAGCGGCCGCAGGAATAGCGCCAGCGCGACCGGCAGGGCCAGCACCAGCACCCAGCCCCAGCGATCGAGCGCGGCAGCGACCGGTTCACCGTCCGGCCGAGGGTGCCGGGCGGCACTGTTCCCTGGCATTGGATCCATGCCGGTGGGACGCCCCGAACCCGCTGGATCAGTCGCCGCCGGCCACCAGGCTGCTCATGCGGCCCGGCGCCCCGGTTGTGCGGCCGTGCACCGGGCCCCACAATCGATGCGGCATCCGCAGCCAACCGCGAGAGGAGTACAACCGTGAGCGTTGCCAAGACCATCGAGATCATCGCCAGTTCAAAGAAGAGCTTCGACGATGCCATGCGCAATGGCCTGAAGACCGCGGGCAAGACGCTGAAGAACGTCTCCGGCGCCTGGATCCAGGACCAGGACGTGGTTGTCAGCTCAGGCCGCATCACCGAGTACCGCGTGCGCATGCGCGTCACCTTCGTCCTCGAATAGGCACGCCCGGCCCCGCGCTGCTCCGCCGCGGCGGGCAGTTCCGGGGCATGCCGGGCCTGGCCCATGGACCTGGTCGCACAGATCGCGCTCGCCGCCGGCCTCGCCTGGGCGAGCGGCATCCGGCTCTATGCGGTGCTGTTCCTGGCCGGACTCCTCGCCCGCCTGGGCTACCTCGCCCTGCCGACGCATCTCGCCATCCTTCAGCACCCGGTGGTGATGGCGGTGGCTGGCGTGCTGCTGGTGGTGGAGTTCATCGCCGACAAAATGCCGGTGGTCGACAGCGCCTGGGACGCGGTGCACGGCTTCATCCGCATCCCGGCCGCGGTGGTGCTGGCCGCTGCGGCGCTGGGCGATATGGACCCGGTGTGGATCGCGGTGGCGGCGATCCTGGGTGGCAGCATCGCCTCGGTATCCCATGCCACCAAGGCCGGCAGCCGCGCGGTCATCAATTCGTCCCCGGAGCCGCTGTCGAACTGGACCGCCTCGATCGCCGAGGACCTGGCGGTGCCGGCCGGCTTCTGGCTGGCGATCCAGTATCCACTGCTGTTCCTCGGGCTGCTGCTGCTCTTCCTGGTTTTCGCGGTCTGGCTGCTGTCGCGGATCTGGCGCCAGCTGCGGGGACTGATCCGGCGCCTGCGCCCCGGATGGACGCAGCAGCGCCGGACCGGCTAGCCGCCCCCGGGCGGCAGCTGCGTGGCGCGCAGGTAGGCCGAGTAGCGCGGGTTGTCGATCGCGAGCTTGGCGAGCGCCGTCTGCCGCAGGTGCCGCAGCAGGGCCGGATCGCTCGCCGGGATCACGCCGCTGCGGATGCGCTCGCAGAGCTGGTGGTTGAGCCCGGCCCCATCGCCTTGCGCGCCGAGCAGGGCACGCAGCCGCGCCTGTTCATCGGCCAGGAGCGCTTCACCGGCTTGCAGCTCGCGGCGCAGCAGCCGCAGCAGGCTCAGCGCAATGCGCGTCTCGTAGGCCGAGGTCGCCGCATCCTCCCTGCCCTCCAGCACCTCGAGGATGGCGTCGAGCAGCTGCAGCCGGTCCGGCGGATTCAGCGGCATCAGTCCACTCCCTCGATCAGGTCGAGCAGGTCGAGTTCGGTTTCCGCCACACGGCGCCCGATGGCCGCGCGCTCGATCAGCGGCACCTCACCGCTGATGAACTGGTTGCCGAACCACTGGCAGATGATGCCCCAGCGCAGGGTGCCGAAGACTTCCCAGAAGCGCACCCGCCGGCGGTCCACCGCCTTGCCCGTCGCCGCCTCGTAGGCCTGGAACAGTTCCTCGCGCCTGCCGAAGCCACCCACGGGCTGGTCGATCCGACCAAAGCGCCAGGCGTTGAGGCACATCCAGCCGAGGTCCTCGAGCGGATCGCCGAGATGTGCCGCCTCCCAGTCGAGCACGGCGACCAGGCCATCCGCATCGACGATGAAATTGCCGTTGCGGAAATCCCCGTGCACCAGGCGCGGCTCCGGCACCGCGGGCAACCGCTCCCGCAGCCAGGCAAAGGCCAGCTCGAACACTGGCAGCCGCACACCGAAGCCATCGTGCGCGCGGCGCAGCCGCTCGAGCATGTCGGCCGGAGCCTCGGCCGGCAGCGGCGGCAGCCCGTCGAGATCCATGCGATGGATATCAGCGAGGATCCGCGCGCACTGCCCCGTCAGCCGCTCGCGGGCCCGCGCCAGCTCCGCGGCGCGCGTGATGCGCTGGCCGAGTGTCTCGCCGCCGACGAACGCCGACACGAAGCCTTCGCCCAGGCCATCCGCCGCCTCGAGGATGAGGTCCACCCGGGGCGTGGCGATTCCCGCGGCGTGGGCTGCGCGCTGCACCAGGCCCTGGCTGCGCTTGTCGAGCGCGGCGGTGAATTGCTTCTCGCCGGTGAAGCGCTGCAGGATCATCGGCTCCCGGCCCGCGCCCACGATGCGCTCGAAGCGCCAGGTCTCGGCCGAAGCGCCTGCCGACAGGCGTTGCAGCCCGTCGATGCGCACTGCGGCCCCGGCCTGGCGCCGGTAGGCGCCAGCCAGACGCTCTGCGAGCTCGGCCCCGTCCACGGTTCAGAGGCTGCTCAGCAGGTGCCCACCGTCGGCCACGATGACCGTGCCGGTCATGAAGCTGCCGGCCCGGCTCGCCAGCAGCAGCAGCGGCCCGGATAGCTCATCGAGATTGCCGGGACGACGCAGCGGAATGTTGCCGACGATCCGCTGGCCTTCGGCGGTATCCATGAAGTCCGCGGTGATGTCGGTGCGGAAATACCCGGGCAGCAGCGCGTTGACGCGGATGTTCATGCGTGCCCACTCCAGCGCCAGCGCATGCGTCAGGTGGATCAGCCCGGCCTTGGAGGCCATGTAGGCCGCCACCGACTTCTGCGCACGAATACCGAGGATCGAGGCAACATTGACGATGGCACCGCCGCGTTGCGCGCGGCCCGGCTGCAAGGCAAAGGCCCTTGCGGTCATGAACGCCCCCTTGAGGTTGGTGTCGAGCACGGCATCCCAGTCCGCAGCCGAGAGCTGGGTGGCGAACATCGGCCGGTTGATGCCCGCGTTGTTCACCAGGATGTCGGGCAGCCCGAGCTGCGCGTTGACCTCGCCCAGCGCTGCGTCGATGCTCGCCTCGTCGGTGACATCCATGGCGACGCAGATGATGCGCCGGCCGGTCCCGGCCAGCAGCGCCGCAGTCTCGGCCAGCTTGTCGCGGCGGCGTGCACAGAGCGCGATGTCGGCGCCGGCCTGCGCCAGCGTCGTGGCGAACGCACGGCCGAGGCCGGTGCCGCCGCCGGTGACCAGCGCCACCTGGCCGTGGAGGTCGAACTGGCCCGGAAGCGGGCTGGATCCAGTTGTAGTCACGGTCATGATTCCGCCTGCAGGCTGAGACTGGACTAGTAGACGAAAGCCGGTCTAGCATGTCAATGTATTTGACTATCTGACCGCCAGCGGCGCTTCCGGCAGCGCCTGAATGGTGGCAAGGGGACAGGATGGGCGGCAGCGTGACCCAGGCAGCCGGCGCACTGCGCTTCGACAGGCGCACCGTGATCGTGACCGGCGCCGGCTCCGGCCTCGGCCGCGCCTATGCCCTGGAGTTCGCGCGACGCGGCGCGCAGGTCGTCGTCAACGATCCCGGGCTGGCGCCCGACGGCCGCCGCAGCGCCAGCGTCGTGGCTGCCGAGATCACCGCCCTGGGTGGCCAGGCCCTGGCCAGCACCGACTCGGTGCTCGAGGGCGGACAGGTCGTCGCCGCGGCACTCGATGCCTTCGGCAGCGTCGACGTGCTGGTCAACAACGCCGGCATCATCCGCGACCGCAGCTTCGCGAAGATGACCGAGGACGACTGGCGCGCCGTCCAGGACGTGCACCTGACCGGCGCCTGGCGCATCACCCACGCAGCCTGGCCCCGCATGCTCGACCGGCAGTTCGGGCGCATCCTGTTCATCAGCTCGGCGGCCGGCCTCTACGGCAACTTCGGCCAGGCCAATTACAGCGCGGCCAAGCTCGGCCTGGTCGGCATGATGCACGCGTTGGCGCGTGAAGGCGCCGCGAAGAACGTGCTGAGCAACGCCGTGGCGCCGCTGGCCGCCACGCCTTTCACCAGCGGTGTCATGCCTGCGGACATCGCCGCGAAGCTGCAGCCCGCCCAGGTGGTGCCGCTGGTCATCGCCCTCGCGCATGAAAGCAGCCGCGAGAACGGTTCGCTGTTCGAGGCGGGCGGTGGCTGGTTCGCCCGGCTGCGCTGGCAGCGGAGCCAGGGCCTGCGGCTCGGCGGTGCGCAGGAGGCCACGGCCGAAGCCATCCTGGCCCGCTGGGCTGACGTGACCGGCTTCGATGCCGGCGTCGACTATCCGCAGGCCGTCGAGGATTCGCTGCAGCAGGCGCTCGGGGCCCGGTCATGAGCCGCTGGCAACAACTCGCGCTCGAGCGCGACGGTGCCGTCGCGGTGCTGCTGCTGGATCGCCCCGAGTCACTGAACGCCTTCACGCGCCAGTTGCGTGTGGAACTCGCCGATGCGCTCGGCGAGCTCGCTGGCGACGATGCGGTGCGCGCGGTGGTGCTCGGCGGCCGCGGCCGGGCGTTCTGCGCCGGCGCGGACCTCAAGGAGTCCGGCTCCGGCGCCGTCGAGCACGAACTGCTCACGGAGTACCTGCCCTGCTTCACGGCGATCGCCACCATGGACAAGCCGGTGATCGCTGCCGTGGCCGGCTCGGCCTCGGGCGTCGGCATGTCCCTCGCCCTGCACTGCGACCTGCTGCTGATGGCCGAGGACGCTTTTCTCAGCTCGGCTTTCGCCCGCATTGGCCTGGTGCCCGACGGCGGCGCGAGCTGGCTGCTGGTCCGCCAGCTCGGCTACCGGCGCGCCCTGCAGCTGGTGCTGGAATCCGAGCGCATCCCGGCCGGGCGCGCGCTGGAACTCGGGCTCGCCAACCGGGTGGTGCCGGCCACGGAGCTGATGGCGGAGGCCCGCGGCTGGGCAGCCCGCCTCGCGACGCTGTCGGCCGCAGCAACCGCCGGCACCAAGCGCCTCATGCGTGTGGCGGCCGAGGCCGGCTTCGACGAGGTCTTCCGCAGCGAAGCGCGGCTTCAGGAAGCCTGCGCCGCGAGCGCATACTTCCGTGCACGCCTGGAAGAATTCCGCAACAAGCGCCCCGCCGCATCGACGGCAGCGGGCAAGGATGGGAGCCAGCGATGAGACAGGGACACTTCGACGACGACCACGAGATCTTCCGTGAAGCCACCCGCCGCTTCTTCCGTAACGAGATCGAACCGCATGCCGAAGCCTGGCGCGCGCAGGGCCAGGTCGACCGCGAGGTCTACCGCAAGGCCGGCGAACAGGGCCTGCTCTGCATGTTCCTTGATCCCGCCTACGGCGGTGCGGGTGTGGAGGATTTCCGCTACGAGCAGATCGTCATCGAGGAGAACTTTCGCTATGGCGATGCCGGGCTGTTCCTGCACCTGCACAGCCGCCTGGTGGCGCCCTACATTGCCGTGCTCGGCACCGAGGAACAGAAGCAGCGCTACCTGCCGGCCTGCGTGCGCGGTGAAACCATCCTCGGCATCGCCATGACGGAGACCGGCGCCGGCAGCGACCTCGCCGGCATGCGTTGCCGCGCCGAGGACCGTGGGGACCATTACCTGCTCAACGGCCAGAAGACCTACATTTCCAACGGCATCATCGGCGACCTGTTCGTGGTGGCGGCGCGCACCGACCCGACCGTGCCGCGGCAGATGGGCCTGTTCCTGGTCGAGCGCGGCATGGAAGGCTTCTCCCGCGGGCGGCGCCTGAAGAAGATGGGACTCGATGCCCAGGACACTGCCGAGCTGTTCTTCGACAACGTGCGGGTGCCGAAGGCCAACGTCCTTGGCGACCCGAAGCGCGGCTTCTATTACCTGATGCAGTTCCTCGCCGAGGAGCGCCTGCTGGGCGCCTGCACCTATGTTGCCAATGCGCAGGTCGCCTTCGACGTCACCTACGACTTCATCCGCGAGCGGAAGATGTTCGGCCAGACCGTGGCCGATTTCCAGGTCAATCGCTTCAAGATGGCCGACATGCGCACCGAAATCGATGTCGCGCAGGTGTTCGTCGACAGCTGCGTGCGCCGCCACAACGCCGGCCAGCTCACCGCCGACATGGCTGCCCGCGCCAAGCTGTTCGCCAGCGAGGTCGAGGGCCGCGTGGTCGACGAGTGCCTGCAGCTGCACGGCGGGGCCGGCTACATGGAGGAGTACGCGATCTCCCGCATGTATCGCAACGCCCGCGTCTCGCGCATCTTCGCCGGCTCCTCCGAGGTGATGCGCGAAATCATCGCCCGGTCCATCGGCCTCGATCCACGCAAGAAGGACACCGGCCCGGGCGCCGGCAAGGCCTCATGAGCCGGGGTCCGCTCGCCGGCCTGCGCGTCATCGAAGTCGCCGGCCTCGGCCCCGGCCCGTTCTGCGGCATGATGCTCGGCGACATGGGCGCCGAGGTGCTGCGCATCGACCGCCCGGGCACCAGCGCACAGCAGCAACTCGACCCGCTGTGCCGCAACCGCCGCTCGCTGCTGCTGGACCTCAAGTCACCGCGCGGCGTCGGCGTGCTGTTGCGGCTGGTGGGCGGTGCCGATGCGCTGTTCGAGGGCTTCCGCCCCGGCGTTGCCGAACGGCTCGGCTTCGGGCCCGAGGACTGCTTCGCACGCAATCCGCAGCTGGTCTACGGCCGTGTCACCGGTTGGGGTCAGGACGGGCCGCTGGCCGGCGCCGCTGGCCATGACATCAACTACATCGCGCTGGCCGGCGCGCTGGCCGGCATCGGCGAACCCGGCGGAGCGCCGGTACCGCCCCTGAACCTGGTCGGCGACTTCGGCGGTGGCGGCATGCTGCTCGCCTTCGGCCTGGTCTGCGCGCTGCTCGAAGCCCGCCAGACCGGCAAGGGCCAGGTGGTGGACGCGGCGATGATCGATGGCAGCAATGCCCTGATGGCCACCTTCCATGGCATGCGGGCCATGGGCCTGTACGACGACCGCCCCGGCACCGGTTTCCTCTCCGGCGCCGCACACTACTACGGCACTTACGAGACCAGGGATGGCAAGTACGTAGCCATTGGCCCGCTGGAACCGCAGTTCTACGCGCTGCTGATCGAAAAGGCCGGGCTCGATCCCGCACGCTTTGCCGCGCACGGCTTCCGCATGGAGCCGGGCCAGGCCGCACGCGAGGACTGGGCGGCGCTGCGGGCCGAGCTGACCCGGGTGTTCCGCAGCCGCACGCGCGACGAGTGGTGCGCGCTGCTCGAAGGCAGCGATGCCTGCTTCGCACCGGTGCTGACCGGGCCGGAGGCGGCGCGCCATCCCCACCATGTTGCGCGCCGCTCCTTCATCGAGGTTGGCGGCGTCCTGCAGCATGCGCCGGCACCGCGCTTCAGCCGCACGCCGCCGGGGACTCCCCAGGCGCCGCCACTGCCGGGCCGGGACTCGCAGGACGTGCTGCGCGCGGCGGGCTTCGATGCCGCTGAGATCGCCGATCTCGCCGCAGCCGGCGTGATCGGCAGCTGAAACGCTCCCGGTACACAGAGCAGCAAAGAGATGACCGTGAACAAACCCGACTGGCAGGATGTGCGCCGCCGTGTGCTGCGCTTCGTCGAGGATCGTGTCTATCCGGCGGAACGGGAACTCGACGAGGGCTCACGCACGCAGCGCAACCTCGCCATGGCGCGCCTCATCGAGGAGGCCAAGGCCGCCGGCCTCTGGGCGCTCGGCCATCCGCGCGAGATCGGTGGCCAGGGCATGCCCTTCCTCGACTACGTGCACGTGAACGAGGTGATCGGCCGCTCGTTCCATGCCATGCAGGCCCTGGGCACGCTGTCGCTGCAGGATTCGCTCATGCTGCATCGCTACGCGGCACCGCAATGGCGCGAACGCTACCTGGCCCCCCTGGTTGCCGGCGAGATCATCCCGAGCTTTGCCATGACCGAGCCGGACGTCGCCAGTTCCGATCCGACCCAGCTGCAGACCACCGCCAGGCTCGAGGATGGGCAGTGGGTGATCAACGGGCGCAAGTGGTTCACCACCGGTGCCGGCGATGCGGAATACACCACGGTCATGTGCCGGACGGAAACGGAAGGTCCGCGCCACGAGTGCTTCAGCATGATCATCGTGCCGACCAATACCCGGGGCTACCGGATCGTGCGCGAAACACCGCTGCTCGGCATCGCCGGCGGCCACTGGGAAGTCCACTACGACGACGTACGCGTCCCGGCGGAGAACCTGCTCGGCCCGCGCGGCAAGGGCTTCACCATCGCCCAGCAGCGCCTGGGCCCGGGGCGCATCTTCCACTGCATGCGCTGGCTGGGGCAGGCCCAGCGGGCCTTTGACCTGATGTGCCGGCGGCTCAACGAGCGCGTCGCCTTCGGTGAACCGCTCGCCCACAAGCAGCTGATGCAGAGCCACGTCTTCGAGAGCGCCGCCGAGATCCAGGCCTGCCGCATGCTGACGCTCGATGCCGCCCGACAGCTCGACGCCGGCCTGGAGGCACGCGAGATGATCGGCACCATCAAGGTCGTCGGTGCACGCATGCTCCACAACGTCATCGACCGCGCGATCCAGGTGCATGGCGCGCTCGGCCTCACCGACGACACGCCGCTCAGCCGCATGTACCGCCACGCCCGCGAGGCACGCATCTACGACGGCCCGGACGAGGTCCACATCCAGTCCGTGGCGCGGCGCTACCTGAGGCAGTACCGGACCGGTGGGCCGGGGGTCGACTTCGGCGACCCCGGCTCCGGCTGAGCCGCACCGCCTCCGGAATCCGTCAACAATATTGACAATTATCCCCGACCGTGGGACGCTTTGCTGGCGGTGGCTGCCCGGCCTCCTCCGGGCGTCGTCCCACGCAACAACCAGAGGGAGCAGATTCCGATGAGCAACGCAGCCCAGACAGCGACGCCAGACACCCTGGCGCCAATCAGCAGTATCCATCACGCCGCCTACCGCTGCCGGGATGCCGAGCAGACCCGGTGGTTCTACGAGGATGTCCTCGGCCTGCCGCTGGTGGCGGCGATCATCAACGAGAAAGTCGCAGGGCTGGACAAGGACATTCCCTACCTGCACCTGTTCTTCGGCCTTGCCGACGGCAATACCATCGCCTTCTTCGACGCGCCCGAAGGCGCCACGGCGGAACAGTTCCAGCGCATGGCCGGCTTCGACCGCCATGTGGCCTTCCTGGTGAACACCGAGCAGGAGCTGCTGGACTGGCAGAAGCGCATCAACGCGGCTGGCGTTAATTGCCATGGGCCGGTGGACCACGGGATCGTCAGGTCGATCTACATGTACGATCCCAACGGCCTGCAGACCGAGATCTGCCTGCGGGCACCGGGTTACGACGCAGCGATGGCTGAACAGAAGAAGGTCGCCAGGGACAACATCCGCAAATGGGATATGCGCACCAGGGCGACCAAGGAAGCCAGGTTCGGTGCTGCCGCCCTCGACCGGCGCAGCTCACAGCCGTCCACGAGGAAGAAATAGTCCGGGTCCGGGCGAGTCCCGCCAGTCTGCTACTTCCGACTGGTCAGAAATGGGGCGGGATGACCCCGACCGGACGGCAGCGGGACCGGCGGAATCCTGCCACCGCCGGTTCCGCTGTTTCTCTGGCTCATGCGCCCGACCGGCTCATGGGCGCCGGATGCGAAGAACCAGTGGCATTCAGCCCGCCGACGCATTAACATAGCGCTCAGCTGCGGCAGCCCGGGCAGGACATCCAGGGGAATGGCACCCGGTGCAGGCGCCGTGGCTCCACCTGACCACCTGGGTCGCATGCGCTGCGCGAGGCCAAATGCCGGTACCTGACAAGTCGTTGATGAGGGGATTGCTCCACGCCTTCTGCTGGTGCGACGAATGCCTGCAGAAGAGTCTGGCCGCCGATGGCTGGCCTTCCCTGTCACGCACCCAGTCCATGGTCATGGTCAACCTGTCGGACGGCATCACGCGGCCCTCGGACCTGGCCCGTGCCATCGGCGTCAGCCGGCAGGCGGTCCAGCGCACCCTGATGGAAATGGAGCGCGACGGACTCGTGAGGCTGGTACCGGATCCGGCCGACGGGCGCGCCAAGATCGTCGAGCCCAGCAAGGAAGGCAGGGGCATCTACACCGCCGCGCTGCGCAGCATCGCCGCCATGGAGGCGGAACTCGAGCGGCGGCTGGGCAAGAAGGCGATCAGCGAACTGCACCGGATGCTCTACGCCGACTGGGGCCCGGTCATTGTCGCGACCCGCGGCAGGCGCGCGCAGCGACCGTCAACCCCGCGGAGCGGGGCCTCGCGCTGGCGCAAGAGCAACCTCTGATACCGGGGGGCGGGACCGGCTCAGTAGACGGCCAGGTCCTCGCCAATCTCGACCGGCCCCGAGTAGTGCTTGCGGATGCCGGCCCGGATGGCCTCCGGGTCGATCGCCTCGACATCGCGGGCGGTGCCGATATGCGTGAGCACCACCTTCTTGACACCGGCAGCCGCCGCCATGCGGCCGATGTTCTCCGGTGTCAGGTGCTCCTTCTCCATGTGGTCGATCAGCGGCTTCTGGTCGATGCCGCTGGCGGCCTGCTGCGCACGCGCGCTGGCAAGGACCGAATCCAGGTCGATCAGCTCGCTGACCAGCACGTCGGCGCCGCGGGCGAGTTCCTCCACGGCGCGACTCGGGCCGGTATCACCGGTGATCACGATCGACCGGCCAGGCAGGTCGAAACGGAAGGAGTAGGCCCGGTCGATGCCATGGTCCGTCTGCGGCATGTGCATGGTGCTGTAATGGGAGTTCTCCACCGCGCGCACGATGATGTTCTGGTCGCGATAGACCTCGCGCGCTGCCGTCACGTCCAGGTCGTGCCCGGAAAAAATCGTGGACATCTCCGGCAGGCCCGGGATCTGCAGGCGGTAGATCAGCTCGCCGGTCTTCAGCGCCTCCAGCGTGTCATGGACCAGGCTCTGCGTTCCCGGCGGGCCGTAGAACTTCACCGGCTTCTGGCGACGGTCGGTCCAGTCCAGGGCGAGGAAGCCCATGATGCCGGCGGTATGGTCGAGGTGCAGGTGCGTGAAGAACACGGCATCCACCGCGCTGGGCCGCACCCCGGCCCGCACCAGCTGGCGTGGCGTGCCCTCGCCGACATCGATGAGATAGCTGCGGTCACCGACCTGCAGCAGCGTGGCCGGCTGCGAGCGCCCCACGCGGGCGATGGGTCCGCCGCCAGTGCCGAGCAGCACGATGCGGTCGGTGGCTGGCACCGCCTTTTCCGCGGTGGCTGCCGCGGCTCTGGCTGCAGGCTGGGCCGCAGCAGCCTCGATGGCGACCATGAATGGCAGGGCCATCGCCAGGCCGGCCAGCTGGAGAATCTGCCTGCGCATCGCTGCCTCCTGTCTGCTGCTGTTGCGGCAGCGTACCACCAAATCCCGGAAATGCAGACGCCGGCGGGAGCCCTTCCCGCCGGCGTCCGCCAGCACTGCATCAGAAGTTGTAGGTCACCTCGACCCCAATCTCGCGGAACCGGTCCGTGCCGTCCACATAGGTGGGCGTGCGCCCCGCGATGATGTCGGCCGGAAACGGGAACGGATAGTTGTGGGACTTGGTCTCTTCGTCGGTCAGGTTCTTGCCATACAGGGCAAGCAGCCAGCGGTCATCGTCGATGCCCAAAGCCAGCCGGGCGTCGATCCAGGTCGTCGAGTCCTGCATGTTGTACGGCGGACCCTTGTCGCCCGCGGTATCGAGCCAGACGTCGTCCCGGTACTGGGCGGACAGGGTTGCCGTCAGGTTCATGCGGTCAGCCAGCGCCTGCTGGTAGGTCAGGGACAGGTTGCCGCTCCATTCTGGTGCCCAGCCCAGGCGCGCTCCGGCAAGGTTGTTGGTAGCCGGATCGCAGGTCGGATTGTCGAACGGGCAGGGCGCACCCGGGAAGTCATCATACTTGGCATCGAGGTAGGCGAGGCCGCCCTGCAGTGTCCAGGCCTCCGCAATACGCCAGGAACCATCGAGTTCCACGCCCTTGGAGGTGGCCTTGCCGGCATTCGTCAACGAGAACGACGTGCCGGTCCACTGTGACACCTGCAGGTTCTCGAATTCGGTGTCGAAGACGGTCAGGGCAACGAACGCCCTGCCATCCAGCAGCTGCGCCTTGACACCCGCCTCGTAGTTCTCCGACGACTCGCCCTTGATCTCCCAGGTAGCTGCCGTGAGGTCACGCGCATTACCCTGCCAACCGCCGCTCTTCGAGCCCTCGGCGTAGGACAGGTACGCCATCAGGTTCGTACCCGGCTCCCACTTCAGCTTGACGGCCGGGTCCAGCGTGTTGTCGGTCCGGCTGCCATTGAGTGTCTGGGCGCCCCAGCTCGGCGGCGTGGTGCCCGAGATGGTGTGCCGCTCCTGCATGGCGTTCTTGCTGTCGTTGGTATAGCGCAGATCGCCCGTGAGGCTCCACTGGTCGTTGATGTTCCAGGTCAGGCTGCCGAACAGCGAGTAGACGTTGTCGTCCTGTGTGTAGGTGACCTGGTGCTGGGCGGTCCCCGACGTGGTGTTCGGGATTCGCACCTGGCTCATCGCCACCAGCGGATCGATCTCGTTGAAGTGGAAGTAGCCGCCGAAGAAATACTCGAACAGCCCACCGGTCGGCGAGGTGTAGCGCAGCTCCTGCGAGAACTGCTGGAAGTCCTCGCGGAAGTTGGTCAGCCAGGCATCCTGCGGCACCTGGTCGGCGTTGATCCACTTGTCGTAGTTGAAGGCCGAGAAGGCGGAAATCGAGGTCAGCATGCCCGCGCCGACGTCGAAATTGAAGGTCAGCTCGAAATTCCATGCCTCGCTGTGGTCCACATCCTTGTGCCACAGGCCGCCTTCTTCCTTGCGGTCGTCGATGGAATAGAACTCCGGCATCAGGTAGCGCTGGTAGTTGCTGCCGTAGGTGTTGAATTTCGCGTATTCGAGCTTGGTCACTGCGGAGATGGCATCGGTTGGCTGCCAGGCCAGGGAACCGCGGATCAGGAAGTTCTCGGACTCGGGTTCATCATCGCCAGTGATGGTGTTCTTGAGGTAGCCGCCGATGTCCTTGTAGCTGACTGCCAGGCGTCCCTGCAGCTGGTCCATCAGCGGACCGGAGACGACGCCTTCAAGCTCGTAGGAGTCGTCCTCGAATTCGTATCCGCCCTTGATGTGTGCAACGAAGTCCTTCGTGGGCTTCGCCGTAGTGACACTGACCGCACCAGCACTGGTATTGATGCCGAAGATCGCGCCCTGCGGTCCACGCAGGACTTCTACCCGCTCCACGTCCAGGAAGGGTGCCATGAACTGCCTGGCGCGGCCGCTGTAGACGCCGTCCACGAACAGCGCCACCGACTGCTCTACCGAGAGGTTGCCCGCAGTCGAACCGATGCCGCGCACGAACACCGCGTTGTTGCCTGGCGTGGAATTGATGTAAAGGGACGGCACCAGGCGATCCATGTCGTCGAGCGCGGTGATCTTGAAGTCCTCGAGGACGTCGCCGCCGACGACGGCCACCGACACCGGGACGTCGACCAGGCGCTCTTCGCGCTTCTGCGCGGTGACGATGATTTCCGGGAGGGCAAGACTGCTGCCCTGTTGCTGGGCCATCGCCGCCGGGCTGGCCATGCAGGCCAGTGCGACCACGACGCCGATAGCTGATCTTCCACACCCAAGCTGAGACATGACACCTCCCCGATGTCCTGAACTCCTGCGACATTGCATCGATCCAGCCGCGGCCTGTCCCCGCGAGTCCGGGCACGATGCAATGACAAAAATCAGACCCTCTTTGTCAACCTACTTGATGACCCGGACGCTGTCAACGGCGCCCATCATCAGCACCTTCCGTCTCCGCCGGCAGCCGACAGCCGCTCCGCCACCTGCGCCTTCAGCACCTTCCCCATCGAGTTGCGTGGCAGCTCACTGGCGAACGCGATCTGTCGTGGCAGCTTGTAGCCCGCCAGCCGCGAGCGGCAGAAGGCGAGCAGCGCCGCGGGATCCGGCGCCGGCCCCTCCACCACCAGCAGGGCGCCGATGCGCTCGCCCCAGCGTTCGTCGGGCAGGCCCACCACCGCGCATTCACGCACCGCGGGATACTCGAGCAGCACGCGCTCCACCTCCATGGTGTAGACGTTCTCGCCGCCGGTGATGATGACGTCCTTCTTGCGATCGACGAGGCACAGGCGCCCGTCCGGCTGGAATACGCCGATATCGCCCGACATCAGATAGCCCCGGTGGAAGGCGGCCGCTGTCGCCTCCGGATTGCCCAGGTAGCCGGCGAAGGGTACCGGCCCGCGCACCCCGATCTCGCCGGCCACGCCCGGGGCACAGGGTTCGCCGTCCTCGCCGAACAGGGCGACGTCGGCGCCCAGCGCCGGCCAGCCGACGCTGTTCGCCAGCAGCTTGTCGGGGTCCTTGATTTCATAGCTGGCGAGGGCGCCTTCGGTCCAGCCATACATCTCGGCGATCTTCGCCGCCGGGAACATGCGCATGGCGGTGCGCAGCAGTTCGGATGTCACCGGCGCCCCGGCGCTGATCAGGTGCCTGGCGGCCGCCAGCGGCGGGCAGCCGCGTTGCTGCCACTCGTCGGCCAGCATGCGCAGCATGGTCGGCACCAGGAAGGCAAAGCTGCAGTGGCGGTCGAGTTCATCGAGTGCCGCGGCCGCGGAGAACTCCGGCAGGATCCGCACCCGGGCGCCGATCGTCAGCCCGGCAAGGGCAAAGCCGGCATAGGACAGGTGGAACATCGGCCCGGCGATGAGCACCACATGGTCGCCGGACAGGCCGAAGGCCCAGCCCCAGCGGTAATTGTTCATCGTGTAGTAGTCATGCGTGTAGACCGCGCCCTTGGGGAAACCGGTCGTGCCCGAGGTATAACCGACCACGCAGGGTTCGCTGCCCAGATCGCGGCCGCCGAGCGCTGGGCGCGGCGCAACAGCGGGAGTCACCACCGTGGCAGCGTCGATGACCTCCAGCGGCAGGCCACGGCTCGCTTCGGTGGCGATACCGAGGAAACTCCCGGCCGTGAGCAGCAGCCGGCAGTCGGCATCGGCGAGGATGTGGCGCATCTCCGGCGCTGTCAGCCGGCCGTTGACGGGCACGGCGACGACCCCGGCAATCTGGCAGGCAGCAATCGCCAGGGCGGCATCCGGGCTATTGGGCAACAGCAGGGCCACCATGCGCCCGTGGCGCCCGGCTGCGCAGCCCGCCAGCGCATCGGCCAGGCCGCGGATGCGCCGCCACACCTCGCCGTAGGTCAGCGAACAGTCGCTGCCGACCACCTCGATGGCGATACGCTCCGGGCTGGCGAAGCAGCGCAGAACGATGCTGTCGGCAATGCTCAGCAGCATGCTCAGGCCAGTCGCGTGGTGGAGCGCCTGCCAGGCGGCGCGCGGCTGACCAGCAGCGCCGCATTCTGGCCGCCGAAGCCGAAGGCATTGATGCCGACCACCCCGACCGGCAGGTCCCGTGGTTGCCCGAGCACCACGTCGAAGCCGATCTCCGGATCCAGCCGGCTGGTGTTGGCGGTGTGGACCACGCGGTCCTCGGCCATGGCCAGCAACGCGGCGACCAGCGACAACCCGCCCGATGCGGCCGCGGCATGGCCGAAGTGGCCCTTGATCGAAGTGACGGCGAGCGGTGTACTGCGCCCGCCGTAGACGCTGTTGATGGCGCGGATCTCCGGCGTATCCCCGACCGGCGTACCGGTGGCGTGCGCATACAGGGCATCGACGTCATCCGGCAGCAGGCCCGCATCCTCCAGGGCAAGACGCATGGCCTGCGCTTCCCAGCGGCCCGACGGCTCCGGCGCCGAGGGGTGAAAGGCATCGGCAATCGACCCGTAGCCGCGCACGTAACCGAAAACCATCGCGCCACGCCGCGCGGCGAGGTCCGCCCGTTCGAGCACGAAGGCCGCGGATCCCTCGCTGGTGACGATGCCGGAACGCTCCGCGTCGAAGGGCATGCAGGCACGGCGCGGATCCGCGGATGGCGACTGCATGCCGAACATGGCGGGGGCATAGACCATGGCCGGGATGAACTCCGCGTCGGCCGCGCCGGAAACCAGGCTGTGGCCGGCCTCGGTGCCGCCGACGATGGCGGCATCGGCGCGGCCGCTGCTGATGAGGCCGCTGGCGATGCCGATGGCGTCGATGCTCGAGGCGCAGGCGGTGGACACCGTGAGGCTTGGCCCGTGCAGGCCGTGCAGCATGGTGATCTGCGCCGCACCCATGTTGCTGAGGGCCCTCATCATGGTCTTGCGCGGGAAGGCTGCCGGTCCCCGCAGGTCGATCTCGTGCTGGGCACGCATCAGCGACTGCACGCCCGACATGCTCGTCCCCTGCACCACCGCGGTACGCAGCGGGTCGGGCTGCAGCCCGGACTGGCGCAAGGCCTGGGTGGCGGCGGCAATGGTCCATTGCGCCAGCACGTCGGTGCCGTCGATCACCCGGGGATCCATCCAGGCGCCGGGAGCGAAATCCCGCACCATGGACCACCAGGCGCTGCGCCCCTCGGGGTCGCGTGGCATGGGCACGGACTCGATGACCTGTCTGTCGTCCAGCAGGCCGCGGTAGAACAGGCCGGGGTCGCAGCCATAGGCCGAGACCACACCCATGCCGGTGATGGCGACCGCCGGTCTTGAACTGCCTGTGTCGGAAGCCGCCATTGGCCGTACCCCCCGGTTGATGGGCCGAAAAACGCGCCGCCCAGCGCCCGGACGCTAGCCCGCACTGCCTTGCTTGTCAATTTCGTTTACAAGCTGCTAGGCTGCGGCGGAGTACAGCGGGACAGCACCCCAGCTGCCGTTCGCCAGGGGGGAGGTCTACTTGCCGATCATCGTCAGCACCGCAGAACTCGCCGGGTATGTCGGCCGGCAGCTGACCGGCCCGCAGTGGCTGGAGATTGACCAGGAGCGGATCAACCGCTTTGCCGACGTGACCGGGGACCACCAGTTCATCCACGTCGATCCGGTTGCCGCCCGGGCCACGCCTTTCGGTTCCACCATCGCCCACGGCTACCTGACCCTGTCGCTGCTGCCATTGCTGCTCGATCCCATCCAGCTGCAGCCCGAGGGCGTCAGCTGGGGCCTGAACTACGGTCTCGATCGCCTGCGCTTCCTTGCGCCGGTTCCCGCCGGCGCCGCGGTGCGGGCGCTATCGACCCTGCTGGCGGTGGAGGACAAGGGCGGCGGGCGGCTGCTGATGCGCTCGGAGGTGGTCGTGGAGATCCGCGGCGCGGACCGGCCGGCGCTGGCGGCGACCACGCTGGCGATGTGGGTACTCGGCACGCCGCCTGCGCGCAGCTAGTGCCGTGACTTCCGGCATGAGGGCCATGCTCTGCCGGCGCCTGGGCCCGCCGCAGGTGCTGGAGGCCGCCGAGGTTCCGCTGCCACAACCCGCGGCCGGCCAGCTGCGCATCCGGGTCGAGGCCTGCGGCATCAACTTCCCCGACCTGCTGCTGGTCGCCGGCAAGTATCAGGATCGGCCGCCCCTGCCCTTCATTCCCGGTGGCGAGGTTGCCGGTGTCGTCGACCAGCTGGGCACTGGTGTCGATGGCTTCGCCGTTGGGCAGCCGGTAATGGCAGCAACCCTGCTGGGTGGGCTCGCCGAGTACGCCGTGGCCCGCGCACGCGACACCGACCTGCGCCCTGCCGGCCTTGCCGCCGAAACAGCTGCCGCCTTTCCGGGCGTCTACGGCACCGCCTGGCACGCCCTGGTGCAGCGCGGCCGCCTGCAGCCCGGCGAGACCCTGCTGGTGCTCGGTGCCGCCGGCGGTACCGGCATCGCCGCCGTGCAGATCGGCCGGGCGCTGGGCGCGCGCGTCCTCGCGGCAGCCGGCAGCGCGGAGAAACTCGCCTTCCTGCGCGCCCAGGGTGCCGACGCCGTCATCGACTATCGCGACGGCGGCCTGCGCGATGCCGTGAAAGGGCTCACCGGCGGCCGCGGCGCGGACGTCGTATTCGATCCCGTGGGCGGCGCAGCCTTCGACCAGGCCAGCCGTTGTGTCGCCTGGAACGGGCGGCTGCTCGTGGTCGGATTCGCCAGCGGCACCATCCCGCGCTTCCCGGTCAACCTCGCGCTGCTGAAAGGCTACGCGGTCGTCGGCGTGTACTACGGCCGCTTTCGAGACGAGCAGCCCGCAGAGGCCGCTGCCAACATGCGCGCCCTGCTGGCGCTGCTCGAGGCCGGTCGCCTCGCGCCACCCGTCGATCGCGTGTTTCCGCTGGAAGCGGCAGCCAGCGCCCTGGCCTGCCTGCAGGATCGCAGCGTCCGGGGCAAGGTCGTAGTCAGTCTGCGTGCAGCAGCGCCAGCCACCGCACCCGGCACCAGAGGAGCCATGCCATGACGATGACCATCAAGAAGCGCCTCGGGTCACTGCACCACATCGCCTGGTTCTTCGGCCGACAGTACGCCTACACGCTGGTGGACCGCTACATCCACCACCAGCGGCGCGAGGAAGCGGTGCTCGAATACGTGCTGACCCATGCGACCCGCGGCTCACCCGCTTCGGTACTCGAGACCATGGACCGGTTCGCACGCCAGCGGCGCTGGCTGCAGAACGTCGGACCGCGCAAAGGTGCCATTCTCATGCAGGCCCTGCGGGACTCGCAGGCCCGACGCGTGCTGGAGATCGGCAGCTACTGCGGTTACTCGGCCACGCTGATCGGTTCCTGGCTCGCCGGGCATGGTGGCCAGCTCACGGCCATCGAAATCAGCCGCCGGAATGCCGCGGTGGCCACCCGGGTGATCGAGCATGCAGGGCTGGCGGCGGTGGTCAGCCTGCGTCGTGGCACCCTGGAGAGCGAGATCGGCACGCTGGACGGCCCGTTCGATGCCGTCTTCCTCGACCACTGGAAGGACGTCTACCTGCCCGACCTGCGGCGCCTGGAAGCGGCCGGGATGCTGCGGCCAGGCAGCGTCGTCGTCGCCGACAATGTCGGCTTCTTCGATGTCCCGGACTACCTCGGCTACGTGCGCAACGGTGGCCGCTATCGCAGCCGCTTCGAGCGTGCCAGCGTCGAGTATCAGGAGGCGCTCGAGGACGGTGTCGAGGTTTCGCTGTTCAATGGCTGAGACCGGGCCACCTCATACCTGCCGCGATTTCGACTGCCAGTAAACCGCCCGCAGGTCACGCTTCAGGATCTTGTTGATGCCACTCAGCGGAAACGGCTCGCTGCGGAAATCGACACTGCGGATACACTTGTAGTGCGCCAGGTGTCTGCGGCAGTGAGCGATGAGTTCATCACCGCTGGCGCTGTGCCCTTCGTGCAGGCGTACCACCGCATGGACCCGCTCGCCCCAGCGTTCGTCGGGAATGCCGAATACGGCGCATTCGGCCACCGCCGGATGGGCATAGAGCGTGTTCTCGACCTCCGTGCAGTACACGTTCTCGCCGCCTGTAACGATCATGTCCTTGATGCGATCGACAATATAAAGATAGCCATCGGCATCGAGATAACCGGCATCACCCGTGTGCAGCCAGCCACCGCGCTGGGCATGGGCGGTCTCCTCCGGCAGGTTCCAGTAACCCGGTGAGACAGTGAGCCCGCGCACGCAGATCTCGCCGACCTCACCGGCCGGCAACACTGATTCGTCCTCACCGAGGATCACCACCTCGGTGCCGATGAACGGCTGGCCGGCTGACCCCAGCCGGCTGCTGCCATCGGCCGCAACGCGGTGGTCCCGCGGCTTCAGCACCGAGATGTTCGGCCCGCCCTCGGTCTGGCCATAGACCTGGTACAGCAGCGCCTGCGGCAGCACCTCGAGGGTACGGCGCAACAGCGTTTCCGAAATCGGCGAGCCGCCGTAGGAAATGCGGCGCAGGCTGGAGAGGTCGAACTTCGCGATGTCGGGATGCGCGACGATCGCATTGATCATGGTCGGCACCAGCGCGGCCTTGGTCACCCGCTCCCTCTCGATCGCCTGCAGCACCGCGCGTGGCTCGAAGCGCGGCATCAGGTACAGGCCGGCGCCGAGCGCCGCTGCCGCGATCGCGTTCAGTCCACCAACCAGGTGGAACATGGGCGCGACCACCAGCAGCAGGTCATCGCGCCCGACACCAATCTCGAAGATCCACTGCAGGGTGTTGGTGATCATCCCCTGGTGGGTCAGCATCGCGCCCCTGGAGCGCCCGGTCGTGCCGCCGGTGTAGTACAGCGCGAAGAGGTCGGTGCCGCCGCGCCCGGCATCCGCCACGGGCCCGCAGCTGGCAAGCAGCGCATCCAGGTTCACGCAGTCCGCGGCGGCACCGGCGGCGTGGCCGGCGTAGACGAGCTGGGCCAGCTCCGGCGCCAGGGCGTGCAACTGCCTGGCAGCACGCAGGAAGCCGTCGTCGACGATCAGCAGGCGGCTGCCGGAGTCAGCCAGGCAGTGGGCGATTTCCTCGCTGGCGAGGCGGGTGTTGATGGGCACGACGACACCGCCCGCCCAGGGAATGGCAAACAGCAGCTCGACGTAGAGGTCGCTGTTGCCCGCCAGGATCGCCACGCGGTCGCCGGGACCGATCCCCAGCCGCTGCAACGCCGAGGCCAGCCGCTGCACGCGCTCCAGAGTCTCCGCCCAGCTGGTCTGGCGGCCCTCGAAGCGGGTGGCGATGCCGTGGCGATTGACCAGCACCGCACGCCGCAGCATGTTGGCAAACGAGTACATGTCCTGCGATTCCGTCCTGCCGGCTGCAGCCAGAGGCAGGCAGCCGAAATTCACTTCAGGTTATTGAAAGTCATGTCGGTTGCCATGTACAGCCACCCCGTCGCCACGGCTGGCCGTACCGCGGACCCTCAGGGCCGGTGGAAGCGCAGGGTTCCGCCCTGGTCGCGCTCGCGCACCAGCTGGCCGCCGCAGAGCAGGTAGTTGAGGTGTGCGATCGCCTCGCTCATCGCGAAGTACAGCTGGTGCGGGTTCAGGCGGCGGCGGAACATCGACGCCAGGACATCGGCTGCGGTGCGCGGCTCGGCGCAGCTGCTCAGCAACAGCTCGAAGCGCTCCGCATGGTGGCGGGCGAGTGCCTCCAGGCGCGGCTGCAGGCCGGTGAACGGCAGGCCGTGCGCGGGCAGTACCAGCGTGGTGGCCGGCAGGCCGGCGAAGCGCTCGAGGGACGCCAGGTAGAGGCGGATCGGGTCGGCATCGGGCTCGAAGTGCCACACGCCGATATGCGGGGTGATGGCCGGCAGGATGTGGTCGCCGGAAATGAGCAGGTCGAGTTCCGGGCAATGCAGTGTGGCATGGTCTGGCGAATGCCCCTGGCCGGTGATCACGCGCCAGTCGCGGCCACCGATCGCGAGCACGGCGCCATCCTGCAGCGGGCTGAATCCCACAGGCAGTCCGGAGATGGCGCGCCGGTAGGTCCCTCCCCAGGACTGCAGTGCCTTGAGCCGCTCGCCGCGCAGGCCGTGGTGGCGAAAGAACGCCAGCCGGCTGCCGTCGGTGTCGAAGCTGTCGTCGGCAATGGCATGTTCGGCCATGTGGAACTCGGGCGCCGTCATCCACAGCTCACAGCCGAAGTGCTCCACCAGCCAGGCGGCCAGGCCGAAATGGTCGGGATGGAAATGGGTGACGATCAGGCGCCGCACGGGCCTGCCACCCATCGCAGCAGCGTGCAGCTGTTGCCAGAGGTCGCGAATCTGCGCCGTATCCACGCCGGAATCGACGATGGTCCAGCCGTCCCCGTCCGCCAGCAGCCACAGGTTGATGTGGTTGAGGACGAACGGCAGCGGCATCCGCAACCAGTAGACCCCGGAGGCCACTGCCACCGCCTCGCCGGGTCCCGGCCAGGCTTCGTGCGGGAAGGCAATGGCGGCGGGCTGCGTCGTGCTGCTGGTTGTATGCATACGACTGTCGGCCATGGGCGGGAGGGGAAGGATCCGGCGGCGCATGGTCGCGCCCTGGACCGGCATTCTAGGCAATTACATTGACAGCCTCAACGAGCCTGGCGGCTGCCTGCCCTGGCCGCCGGGCGCCACTGGACGCAGTGCGCCGGCCTCGGCTAGCATGTCAAGACGGTTGACTACCGCAGCGGCGCAACCGCCTGGCCGCCGCCCTTCCGCAGACCGGAGATCACGGGGATGACCGACGCCTTCATCTACGACCACGTGCGCACACCGCGCGGCCGTGGCAAGCCCAATGGCAGCCTGCACGAGATCACGTCCATCGAGCTGGCGACGCAGGTGCTGCGCGCCATCCGCGATCGCAACGGGCTCGACACCAGTCGCGTGGACGACGTCGTGCTGGGTTGCGTGACACCCATCGGCGAGCAGGGCGCGAACATCGCCCGCGTCGCCACGCTCAATGCCGATTACGCCATCAATGTGCCGGGCAAGCAGCTCAACCGCTTCTGCGCCTCGGGTCTGGAGGCGGTGAACACCGCTGCCGCGCAGATCATGGCCGGGCAGTCGGACCTGTGCATCGGCGGCGGCGTCGAATCGCTGTCGCGGGTGTCCATGGGTTCCGATGGCGGCGCCTGGGCCGCCGACCCGCAGGTGGCACACCGCACCCGCTACATCCCCCAGGGCATCAGCGCCGACCTGCTGGCAACGCTCTATGGTATTTCCCGGCAGGCGGCGGATGCCTTCGCCGTGGAAAGCCAGCGCCGCGCGGCGCGGGCCTGGGAGCAGGGCCTGTTCTCCCGTTCCATCGTGCCGGTGGTGGACCAGCTCGGCATGACGGTGCTCGATCGTGACGAGTACATGCGTCCCGCCACGACCGCGGAAGAACTCGCCGGCCTCAAGCCCTCCTTCGAACGCATGGGTGAGGACTTCGCCTTCGACGCCATCGCCCTGCAACGCTACCCGGAGGTGGAGCGCATCGACCACATCCACCATGCCGGCAATTCCAGCGGCATCGTCGATGGCGCGGCCGCCACGCTGATCGGCAACCGTGAGATCGGCAAGGCACTGGGGCTGAAGCCGCGGGCGCGGATCGTCGGCTTCGCCTCGACCGGCACCGAGCCGACCATCATGCTGACCGGCCCGGCTCCGGCGACCGAGAAGGTCCTGAAGCGCTGCGGTATGAAGATCGGCGACATCGACCTGTTCGAGGTCAACGAGGCATTCGCGGCGGTGGTGATCCGCTTCATGCAGGCACTGGACGTGGCGCCCGACAAAGTCAACGTCAATGGCGGCGCCATCGCCCTGGGCCACCCGCTCGGCGCGACCGGTGCCATGATCCTCGGTACCGCGATCGACGAACTCGAGCGCCGCAACCTGCGCACCGCACTGATCACGCTGTGCGTCGGTGCCGGCATGGGCACCGCCACCATCATCGAGCGTGTCTGAACATGGGGCAGAAGACCAACATGAACGAGCCGATCCGCCTCGAAGTCGATGCCGCCGGCATCGCGACGCTGACCATCGACGTCCCCGGCAAGCCGATGAACGTCATGGATCCCGCCTTCACCGCCTGCCTGCAGGCGCTGGTCGAGACCGTGGCGACGGACGCCCGCATCAAGGGCGCGATCATCACCTCGGGCAAGTCCGACTTCGTGGCCGGTGCGGACCTCAAGTGGATGCTGCAGGAGATGACCCGCGGCCGCCCGGTCGCGGAGATCCACGCCACCCACTCGACGGTCAACCGCGTGCTGCGCCGCCTGGAGACCAGCGGCAAGCCGGTGGTCGCCGCCATCAACGGTACGGCGCTCGGCGGCGGGCTCGAGGTCTGCCTCGCCTGCCACCACCGCATTGCCGCGCGCCTGCCGAAAACCAGGCTCGGCCTGCCGGAAGTCACCCTCGGGCTGCTGCCCGGCGGCGGTGGCACCCAGCGGCTGCCGCGGCTGATCGGCGTGCAGAAGGCACTGGAACTGCTGACCAGGGGCAATCACCTCTCCGTGGACGAGGCGCTGGCCCTCGGTGTCATCGACGAAGTCGTCGACGCGAGCGAGCTCAGGGCCGCGGCGCTGCGCTGGCTGCAGTCCGGCCCCGAGCCGGTTCAGCCTTGGGACAAGCGCGGGTTCCGCATTCCGGGCGGCACCGGCTTCGAGAATCCCGCTTCGGCGCAGCTGTTCACCGTGGCCACGGCGCTCACCGGCAAGGCCGCCGGTGGCGACAACTATCCCGCCCCCATGGCGATCCTCGCTGCGGTCTACGAGGGCACGACGGTGCCGATCGACGCCGGCCTGCGCATCGAATCGCGCTACTTCACGCAGCTGGTGGCCGGACCGGTGGCGCGCAACATGACGCGCACCCTGTTCGTCAACAAGCAGGCCGCCGACAAGCTGGTGCGCCGGCCGGCCGGGGTGCCGGCCAGCAAGGTGAGCAAACTCGGCATCCTCGGCGCCGGCATGATGGGCGCCGGCATTGCCTACTGCAGCGCCGCCGCCGGCATCCGCACCGTGCTCCTCGACCGCAGCAGCGAGGAGGCCGAGCGTGGCAAGGACTATTCCCGCAAGCTGACCCAGAAGGCGCTGGAGAAGTCCCGCACCACCGCCGCGGCGGCCGAGGCCCTGCTCGGCTGCATCCAGCCGACCACCTCGTATCGCGACCTGGAAGGCTGCGACCTGGTGATCGAAGCGGTCTTCGAGGACCGGGAGATCAAGCGCCAGGTCATCGGCCAGGCCGAGCAGGTGCTGCCGGCAACGGCGATCTTCGCCTCGAACACCTCGACGCTGCCGATCACCGGCCTGGCGGAGATGTCGAAGCGGCCGGCGTCATTCATCGGCCTGCATTTCTTCTCGCCGGTGGACCGCATGCCGCTGGTGGAGGTCATCCTCGGCAAGCAGACCTCCGAGGAGGCGCTGGCCCGGGCGCTGGACTTCGTGCGCCAGATCCGCAAGACACCGATCGTGGTGCACGACAGCCGCAGCTTCTACACCAGCCGTGTCTTCGCCACCTACACCAACGAGGGCATGGCGCTGCTGAAGGATGGCGTCAACCCGGCACTGATCGAGAACGCCGCCGTGCAGGCCGGCATGGCGGTGGGACCGCTCGCGGTCAGCGACGAAGTGACCATCGAGCTGATCCACAAGGTGGACCGCCAGACGCAGATCGACCTCGGTCCAGCCTACAAGGCACCATCGGCCATCGACGTCGTGCACGAGATGGTGGACCGCCAGAAACGCCCGGGCCGTCGCCAGGGCAGCGGCTTTTACGACTACCCCAAGGGACAGAAGAAGCAGCTGTGGCCCGGGCTCGCGAAACTCTACCCGCGCGCGGCCGTGCAGCCGGATGTTGCCGAGGTCAAGCGCCGCATCCTGTACATCCAGGCGCTGGAGACCGCGCGCTGCCATGAAGAGGGCGTGATCACCGCACCGGCGGATGCCGATATCGGCTCCATCCTCGGCTGGGGCTTCCCGTCCTGGACCGGCGGCACGCTGTCGCTGATCGACACCGTCGGCGCCGCAGCCTTCGTCGCGGAGTGCGATCGCATGGCAAAGGCCTACGGACCCCGCTTCACGCCGACCGAAGGCCTGCGGCGCATGGCTAGCCGCGGCGAGCGCTACTTCCCCGCCGACGCAGACTGAGGGCGGCTGCACCAGGCGTGGCCAGGCTGCTGCACATCGAGGCGAGTCCGCGGGGTTCCGAGTCGTTCTCGGCGCGCATCGCGGCCGCTTTCGTCGACGAGTACCGCCACAGCCACCCGCAGGACGAGGTCGAGCAGCTGCGCCTGTTCGAGCATGCGCTGCCGGAATTCGATGCCGAGGCTGCCGCGCAGAAGATGCAGCACATTTCGCTGCTGATGCGCGGCGAGCCGGGCGTGGCGCCGGTTGGCAAGTGGGCCGGCGTCATCACTGAGATCGAGCGCCTGAAGGCGGCCGACAAGGTGCTGATCTCCACGCCGATGTGGAACTTCTCCCTGCCCTACCGGCTCAAGCACTACCTGGATGTCATCCTGCAGCCGGGCCTGACCTTCTACGTCAACCGGCGCGGGGAGTACGTCGGCAAGATGGGCGGCAAGCCGCTGCAGCTGATCATTGCCAGCGGCAGCGCCTACGCACCGGGATTTCCCCGTGCCGACGGCGGCACCAAGACCGACTTCCTGCAGGCCTACCTGGAGCATGTCGCGCGCTGGATGGACTTCGGGGACATCCGCGTGATCCGCGTCCAGCCGACGGCACACCCGGTACCCGGCGAAGTGACGGCACTGCTCCAGGGCAGGATCGAGGAGGCACGCGCGGCGGCGCGCTCGTTCTAGGCGCCGGCGCGACCCCATGTCGGACGAAACGCGGCCAAGGATGCCCGCCGCGACGGTCGAGACGCTGGCCCGGTCAGTGTTCGAGCAGGCGGCACGCTACGGCTTCACCCGTATCGACCAGGTGCGACTGGCGAGCGCCCTGCTCTCGCTGTGCAATGCTGCGGGGCCTGCAGCAACCGGACCCGGTCAGAAGGCAACAGCCACAGCCGCGGCGACCCGCAGCGTTCCAACACCGCCATCTGGCGCCGGCCTCGCACATGGCGCCCGGCTGGTAATCCACGCCCTGGATGCCAGCCATCCACACTTCAGCACGGTTGCCGGCTGGCTGCAGGAATTGTTCGCCGCCCATTTCCTGCTGTCCGCCGCCAGCCCGCAATCCCGCAACCTCGAAGAACTGCTGCGCTGTGATCGCAACGTCTTCGGCCTCGCCTGCCTGGACGACGGACGGCCAGCCGTCCTTCTTGCCTACCTCGACCACGATGAACTGCACCAGCGCGCCGAGATGCGCGTGCTGGTCGGCGACCCGGGGCTACGCCGCCAGGGCTACGCCGAAGAGGCCGCCCGTGCCTGGCTGGCCTACGGGTTTGGCAGCCTCGGCCTCGGCAAGGTTTTCGCGCAGACCCTGCAGGGTGACGTGCGCACCATGCAGTTGTTCGAGCGCCTCGGCTTTGCCGTCGAGGCCGTCCTGCCCGGCGAGCTGTGCATCGCCGGCGAGCGCCATGCTGCCGTGCGCTGCGCCCTGCTGCGCGATGCCTACGTGCTGCCGGCGGATCCACCGCCGTCCGCCTGACGCGAGCGGCCACGGCCGGGCTGGACAGCCGTCCCACCATCGATGGTCAGCGTTTCACCGGTGATCCAGGCAGCGGCGTCGCTGGCCAGGAACCGGGCGCTGCGCGCGACATCCTCGGGTTCGCCGAGGCGCTGCAGCGGCAGGCGTGACGCGAAGCGCGCACCGTGCTCACCCCGCCAGGCGGCGACCGACATGTCGGTCCGGATGAGGCCCGGCGCGATGGCATTCACCCGCACTCCTGGCCCAAGCTCCGCGGCAAGCGCCCGCGTGAGGTGCAGCAGTGCCGCCTTGCTGGCGCAGTAGGCACCCATGTCCGGGTAGAGCATCATGCCGCCCAGCGAGGCCATGTTGAGGATCACGCCACCATGCTGCTTCATGGAGGCCCGCCAGGCGCACTGGCTCCACAGCAGCGGTGCCCGCAGGTTCAGCCGCATGACCGCGTCGAAGTCCGCGACCGGCATGTCGATCAGCGGCCCGGCCTGCAGGTCGACTGCAGCGTTGTTGACCAGTATGTCGAGGCGGCCGCAACGCCGCACCAGGTCGTCCACGACGCGGGCTACCGCGGCGTCGTCGCTGGCATCCGCCGCATAGGCCAGGACTGCCGTACCGAGTTCCTGCCGGGCCGCAGCGAGCGGTTGCTCGCGGCGCGCGACGATCGCCACCCTGGCGCCCGCCGCAAGGAATTCGCGGGCGATCGCCAGGCCGATCCCCGCGGAGCCACCGACGATCAGTGCCGTGCGCCCGCCCAGGTCGCTCATGTGCAGTCTCCAGCAGCCGCAACCGCGTCCGCGGACGATAGGAAGCAGTCTGGCCGATTGTCAATCGATTTGACAACGGGCATGGCGCCCGGCATGTTCCCCCGGGGGCGCCGGCATGCAGGCTGGCTGGAGCAGCAACCATGACGTACCGGGTCATCCAGTGGGCCAGCGGCGCTATCGGCAAGACCTGCCTGCGCCAGGTCATCGACCACCCGGACCTGGAACTGGCGGGCCTGCTGGTCTACTCGGAGGTGAAGGCCGGCAAGGACGCCGGCGAGATCGCCCGCCGGCCGCCCACTGGCATCCGCGCCACGCGCTCGGTCGACGAGATCGTCGCGACTCCGGCGGACGTCGTGCTCTACACGCCACTGAATGCAGCGGACTCCCTCGCCATCCACGACGAGAATATCCTCCGCCTCCTGCGTTCCGGCAAGAACGTCATCACCACCACGGCCCACACCTACCCGCAGGCCCATGGCGCAGCCTACGCCGGCCGCTTCGAGGAAGCCTGCCGGCAGGGCCGGTCGACCCTGTTCGGCACCGGCATCAACCCGGGATTCATGGCCGAGCGGCTGTCGGTGGCGCTGACGACGATCTGCACGCAGGTCGACCGCATGACCTTCACGGAGATCTACGATGTCTCCGCGGTACGTTCGCCCGGCTTCCTGTTCGAACTGATGGGCATCGGCCGCCCGCCCGGTGCCTTCCAGGCCGAGACCGGCATCCAGCAGGTTTTCCGCCACATATTCACCGAAGTCGTTGGCTATGTCGGGCACACGCTCAAGGTGGAGTTCGACGACATCGTGCCGGACCACGAGTTCGGCATCGCCAGCCATGATGTCGCCCTGCCGGCCGGCGTCGCGCCTGCCGGCGGCGTGGTCAACTTCCGCTGGCGCTGGCATGGGCGCCGGAAGGGCCTGCCGTTCTTCACCACCGAGATGCTGTGGATCGCCGACCGTTCGCTACCCGGCTGGGACCACGGCGACGGCTGGAACATCCGCATCCGCGGCGCACCAGGCATCGACGTGCGCATCGACCTGGTGGAGCCAGAGGGCATGCCGGACCGCTCGAAGGCGATGCAGTACGCAGTGGCAGGCCCGGTGATCCGCGCGATACCGGAAGTGGTCCGCGCCGCACCCGGCATCCTGCTGCCACCGGCCTTCGCCGCCTGGTCACCGCGCCTGTAACGCCTGGGTCGCCAGGCAGCTGCGGCAGTACGGGGCCCGTGCCGCCAGGAAGCACAGGCCAGCGAGCAGGAACGCCATGCCCGGGACGATGGCCAGGGCCTGGCCAACCGCTTCCGGGTAGCCAAACACCTGGTCCGTGACCAGGGCGACGGCGGTCGGCCCGAGGCCGATGCCGAGTACGCTGGTGACGAAAAACAGGACAGCCGTTGCCTGGCCGCGCAGGCGGTTGGGCGTGATGTCGAGCAATGCCGCACCGGCACAGCCGATCACCATGAAAGCGCCGAACATGGCCAGCATGAAGCCAGCAGCGATCGCCGGGGCCGATGACTGCAACGGATACCAGGCCGCGCCCGCGGCACCGAACAGCATCGCCAGCATCGCGGCATCGAGCCGGCCAGTCGCGCGTCCGCGCCGCAACAGCCAGTCGCCGAAGACGCCACCGGCAATGACGCCCAGCGTGCCGGCAACGAGGACGCAGCTGCCGATCATCGCGCCGGCAGCGGCCGGTCCCCAGTCATGCACACGCATCAGCATCGCCGGCGCCCAGGACAGGATGCCGTAGGCCGCCATCGCCGACAGGCCCATGGCGAGGTGATGCAGGCCGATCGTCGCCGCATGCCGCCGGAAATGGTCGATGACCTCGGGGAGCGGGATGGAAGCCGTAGCACGCGTCGCCGCTTTCAGGTCATCGCGCCGTGGCGGCTCGGGAATCAGCAGCACCAGCGCAGCCACCAGCAGACCAGGCAGGCCCACATAGACGAAGGTCAGCTGCCAGGGCTGCAGGACTCCGATCCAGGGCAGCGACTGCGCACCGGCGGCGGCAATGGCATCGATGGCGAGGCCGCCGACGATCAGCGCCACACCCGCACCGATCGAACTCCCCGCCGAGAATATGCCGAGCGCCATGCCGCGCCGTTCTGGCGCAAACAGGTCACCGAGCAGCGAGTAGGCGGCCGGGCCCAGCGCCGCCTCGCCGAGGCCGACGCCGGTACGGGCAAGGAATAGCTGCCAGTAGTGGTGCGCGATGCCGCAGGTGGCCGTCATCAGGCTCCAGGAGACGATGCCGACCGCGATGATCACCGTGCGCCGGCCGACATCGACCAGCCGGCCGATGGGAATGCCGGCCAGCGTGTAGAACACCGCGAAGGACAGGCCCTGCAGCAGGCTCAGCTGCAGGTCGCTCAGCTGCAGGTCCTGCTTGATCGGCTCGACGAGCAGGCTAAGGATCAGCCGGTCGACGAAGGACAGCGCATACGCGACCATGAGGATCGCCAGCGCGAACCAGGCAACCGAAGGCCTGGGCTCGCGGTTTACCAGGCGATCCTCCAGCGCCATGGCGCGATGGCCAGTTTTCGCGCCACCACCACGCCTCTCAGTCGCTGCGGCGGGTGATCTCGATGAGGTGATAGCCGAACTGCGTCTTCACCGGCCCGTGGACCTTGCCGACTTCGGCGCTGAATACCACTTTGTCGAATTCCGGCACCATCTCGCCCGGCCGGAAGCTGCCGAGGTCGCCACCCTCGCTGCCCGAGGGACAGAGCGACCGGGCGCGGGCCACGGCGGCGAAATCCTGTCCCGCCTCGATGTCCCGGCGGAGCTGCTGGCAGGTGGCCTCGTCGGCGACGAGGATGTGGCGGGCGCTGGCGGTCTTCATGTGGAAACCCTCTGGTGGGCTGCGGGCGGCAATCAGCGGGGGCCGGCGAAATCGCGCTTGCAGGCCGGACAGGCCGTGCCCTTGAACAACGGCGCGTAGACGCTGGCATCGAGTGCCGCCTGCCAGAACCAGCGACTGCCACAATTCGGGCAACGCACGGCGAGCAGCGTGAAGGCATAGCCGACGCAGGCGACGATGGTGCCAACGGTCCAGGACATGCCGCTGGCCTCGAACAATGGCGTGATGCTGCCGACGAGCAGCCCGGCGACGCCGACGACGAGCTTCCAGTACTGGCTGGTCAGGCTGAGGACGGAGGGCGCAGCCACGGAATCTCCCTGGGTTTCACCGGCAGCATGGCCGCCAACGATCCCAGCAAGCTGCACCGAAAGCAAGCTTGCGCGGTCCCTTCATCGGCGGTTTATCGTGACCTGGATACCACCGCGCGGCCCGAAGACGGCCGAGCCGATGCCGCTGACGATGCTGACGATGAGCGCGCCCCAGACCGCATCCCAGAAGCCGGTGATGCCGAAGCCGGGCAGCATGGCGGCAACCAGCGCCAGCATGATGCCGTTGACCACCAGCAGGAACAGTCCGAGCGTGACGATGGTGATCGGCAGCGTGAGGATCAGCACCAGCGGCCGGACCAGGCCATTGACGATGCCGAGCAGGATGGCGGCGAGGATCAGCCAGCCGCCGCTGTCGAAGTGCAGCCCGGACAGCAGGCTGCTGGCCAGCCACAGGCCCAGCGAGGCAATGGCGGCGCGCAGGAAGAAATACGTCATGGACGGATGCTAACCTCCCGCACGCTTCACCGTCCAACCACGTTGCGCCAGCAGTGGCACCAGCAGGTCGCGGTGGTCGCCCTGGATCTCGATGACGCCCTCCTTCAGCGTGCCGCCCGAGCCGCAGCGCTTCTTCAGTTCCGTGGCGAGGGCCTGGAGTCCGGCCGCATCGAGCGGTACGCCGGTGATGACCGTGACACCCTTGCCCTTGCGGCCCTGTGTCTGGCGCGAAACGCGCACCACGCCGTCGCCGACCGATCGTGGTGCGCCCGACCGGCAGGCGCATTGCGCCAGCGGGTGGCCGCAGGCCGGGCAGATGCGCCCCTGGCCGGTCGAGTAGACCACACCGCGGAAGGTTGCTGGCTTCGGCTTCATGCGCTGGCCGCCAGCGTACTTGCGGACCACCGCCGGCAGCAATGGCTATGGGAGATTGACGCCAGCGCGAGGTCCAGTGTATCAACCAGTCCAGGGAGGAACGGGAATGAACGCAGCGACATCAGGACGATCATCGGACATGCTGGCGCAACGCGGCACAATGGCCCGCCTCTACCGGCCACCACTGGTGGGCCTGGTGGCGCTGGTGGTGGTGATGCTGGCGCTGCCGCTGACGCACAGCCTGTCGATGGTGGCCCGGCGCCTCACCGAATTCGTCGATCCCGCCCTGGTATACCTGCCCATGGGCCTGCTGGCACTGGCGCTGCTGGTTTATGGCATCCGCCAGCGCTCGGAAGTCGCCGGGACGCTGATCGGCTTCGCCACCGGCATGCTGGCCTGGACCGGCTGGGCGTCCTATGCCTTTCGCTTCAACGAGGTCTCGCTCGGCCTGCCGATGCCGGTGCTGGCGGATGAAACCCGCTGGCCGAGCAACCTGCTGTTCATCCAGGGCTCGATCGGCATCTGCATCGTCACCCTGCTGTTCTTCGCGCTGAACCGCGATACCCGTTGCAACGCCTTCCTGTGGCTGCAGCGCCTGCTGCGCATCGAGCTGGGCCGGCCCGACTCGGCGCAGGGCCGCAATTTCTGCCGCATCACCTTCATCGAGACGGTGTATGTCACCTGGTTCTGCTACGGCGCCGCGCTGTTCCTCGCCGATCCGCGCTTCATCGGCTATGACAATCCCGCCAGCTATGTCATCGTGGGTGGGCTCGGTGTCTGGGGCCTCTACCTGCTGTGGCGGCTGCTGAAGTTCACCCGCGTCATGGCGGCCATCCGCTACGCGATTCCCACCAAGGCGATCCTGTGGATGACCTTCGGCGAGTCCTTGCCGAAGTACGGCCTCTACGAAGAAGTCTGGCTGCACCCCTTCGACTACCCGCGGGCGATGCTGGCCGTCCTCGGCATTTTCGCCGCGCTGTTCGTCATCACCATTTTCCTGCCACAACGCCGTCAGGTCTGAGCGCCGCCGCCGGGCGCATTATGTCCCCCGCCCGGGGCACTGCAGCCGGCCCGGAAAATCTCTGCCGATAATGCCGCGCGGGTCCGCGTTTATGTCCGGTCGCAGCGGCGCCGCACGATGGTGATCCCTATCATTGCTGGTGTCGTTGTGTGGAGGGCTGCGATGGCGGATGCAATCTTCGCCACTTATTCCATCGGCATGGCCGGGATGCGCCGTTCCCTCGCCGAGCTGCGCCAGCAGGCCAGGACCGTTGCCCATGCCACCGTCGATGGCGCCGCCGCCGATCTCAATGGCGCCATGGTGCGCAGCCGCCAGGCCGAGCTGGCTGCCGAAGCCAATGCCAATGCCGTGAAGCGCGCCGACCAGGCGCGCGGTAGCGTCATCGACCTGCTGGCCTGAGCGGCCGCGCTGCCGCATCGGCGAAGATGATCGTGGCATCGCGCGCGACCAGCGTGCACGGCAATCCGGTGGCACCGCGCTCGAGGTTCGCCAGCATGGCCGCCTTGGTGGAACCCACGACCAGCCAGGCCCTTGCGCGGGCCGCATTGATCACCGGCAGGGTCAGGGTCATGCGCGGGTAGCCGGCATGATTGCCAGCCAGCGTGACATCGCGATCCGTCACCTGCAGGGCCGCATCTCCCGGGAACAACGAAGCCGTATGCCCATCGGTCCCGAGACCGAGGTGGACCAGGTCGAATACCGGCGGACTGCCGACAAGCGCCCGCAGCTGTTCCGCGTAGCTGTCGGCCGCGGCTTGCGGCTCGCCAGTCGTAACGGGCATGGGATGGAGGTTTGCTGCGGGCAGTGGCCCACTGGCCACCAGCATGCATTGCAGGGCGGTGAGGTTGCGCGCCGCATCACCATCGGCCGCGATGCGCTCATCGACCTGGAACACCGCCACGTGGGTCCAGTCGATGGCCTGGCGCAGCAACGCGGCCAGCAACGGCATCGCAGTGGCGCCACCGCTGAGCGCCAGCGTGGCGCGGCCACGCGCCGCGATCGACCGCGCCAGGATCTGCGCCATATGCGCGGCGGCGGCACCAGCCGCTGCATCGGGCGACGGTTCGACGACGATCTGCATGGTCCCGCTCAGCCGCGCGGCCCGCTGCCGTCCGCCGGCGGGTCGTACCAGCCGCCGTAGGGTGCCACCATGCGATCGGCTTCGCGCGGTCCCCAGGTTCCCGGCTCGTAGCGATAGACCGCACCTTCATAGTTGACAATGGGATCGACGATGGCCCAGGCGGCCTCGACACCATCCTCGCGCGCGAACAGCGTGGCATCCCCCGCCATGGCGTCGCCAATCAGCCGCTCGTAGGCCTCGCGGGCCTCCGGCGAGGAATTGCAGACATAGAGTTCCACCTCCTCGCCCGCCATGCGCTCACCCGGCGCCTTGGCGCGGGCCCCGGCGGCTATGGCCACCTTGTCCGGGCCGAGCCGGAAGCGGAAGTAGTTCGACTGCGGCGGCACCGGCTCGTCGAACACCTGCTGCGGCGGCGCCTTGAGGATCACCATCACCTCGGTTGCCGTCACCGGCAGGCGCTTCCCGGCGCGGATGAAGAATGGCACGCCCTGCCAGCGCCAGGAATTCAGATGCAGCTGCATGGCCGCGAAGGTCTCGACCTCGGAGTCCGGCGCCACGCCCTGCTCCTCGCGGTAGCCGCGGAACTGCCCGCGCACCAGGCTCTGCCCGGTGAACGGGCTAATGGCACGCAGCACCTTGATGCGCTCGTCGCGCTGCGCCTCACCCCAGTAGCCCACCGGCGGATCCATCGCCAGGCTCGCCACGACCTCCAGCAGGTGGTTCTGCACCACATCGCGGATCGCGCCGACTTCGTCATAGAAGCGGCCGCGGCCTTCCATGCCGAGCGTCTCCGCCATGGTGATCTGCACGCTCTCGACGTAGTTGCGGTTCCAGATCGGCTCGAGGAAGGAGTTCGCGAAGCGGAAATACAGCAGGTTCTGCACCGGCTCCTTGCCGAGGAAGTGGTCGATGCGGAATATGGAACTCTCCGGGAACACTTCGCGCAGCGTGCGGTTGAGGTCACGGGCGCTGGCCAGGTCGCGCCCGAAAGGCTTTTCCACCACCACGCGCGCACCGGCCGCGCAACCGCTCGAACCGAGGAACTTCACCACCGGGCCGAACAGGCTGGGCGGGATCGCCAGGTAGAACAGCGGCCGCTGCGCACCAGCCAGGCTGTCGCGCACCCGGGAGAAGGTCGCGGCATCGTTGTAGTCGCCATCCACATAGCGCAGCAGCGAGAGCAGCTTCGTGGCCTCGGGCGAATCGGCCTCTCCGGTGCGCTGCACCAGGCTGTCGCGGACCCGCTCGCGGAACTGCTCAAGGTTCCAGCCCGAGCGTGACACGCCCACGATCGGCACATCGAGCGCAGCGCGCCGCACCAGCCCCTTGAGTGCCGGATAGATCTTGCGATGCGCCAGGTCGCCGGTGGCGCCGAGCAGAACCAGCGCGTCACTGCGCGGCGCGGTCACTGGCCCGGCTCCTTGTGGCCGCCGAACTGCTGGCGCATGGCCGACAGCAGGCGGTTGGCGAAATCGGACTCGCCGCGGGAATCGAAACGCGAGTACAGCGCGGCCGAGAGCACCGGCACCGGCGTCGCCGTGTCGATGGCCGCCTTGAGCGTCCAGCGCCCCTCGCCGGAATCCGCGACGCGGCCATGGAAACCAGCGAGCTTCGGGTCGGCCGCCAGCGCTGCCGCCGTCAGGTCCAGCAGCCAGGACGACACCACGCTGCCGCGGCGCCAGAGCTCGGCGATCGCCGGCAGGTCGAGGTCGTAGCGGTAGCGTGCCGCGTTGTCCGGCGTTGTGCTGCCCGCCGCGCCGGCATTGGCATGCCGGAACAGGTTGAAGCCCTCGGCATAGGCGGCCATCATCCCGTACTCGATGCCGTTGTGGACCATCTTCACGAAGTGGCCCGCGCCGGATGGCCCGCAGTGGAGATACCCTTCGCTGGCGGTGCTGCCGGGTGCCTGCGGCGCCATGGGCGCCAGCGCGCCGCGACCGGGTGCCAGCGCTCGGAATACCGGCTCCAGGCGCCGCACCACGGCTTCGGGGCCGCCAATCATCAGGCAGTAGCCGCGCTCCAGGCCCCAGACACCGCCGCTGGTGCCGGCATCGAGGAAATCGATACCGCGCGCGGCCAGTTCACCGGAGCGGCGGATGGCATGCTCGAAGGGCGAATTGCCGCCATCGATGATGCAGTCACCCCGCTGCAGCAGCGGCGCGAGTTCATCCACCACTCCCTGCACCGCATCCACGGGCACCATGATCCACACCGCGCGTGGCGGCGCGAGCTTCTGCACCAGGTCGGCCAGCGAGGCCGCGGCGACCGCACCCACGCGAGCGAGTTCCGCGGCCGGCCCGGGGCTCCGGTCAGAGACCACGCAGCTGTGACCCGCACGCAGCAGACGCTGCACCATGTTCCGGCCCATCCGGCCGAGGCCGATCATCCCGAGCTGCATTCCGGCTCTTTCCAGTGTCAGGCGACGATGTCGAACAGCCGTCCGACTCCCGCGGTCAATGCCATGGCAATGGCACCCCAGAACGTCACGCGCAGCGCACCGCGCAGCGGTGCCGCGCCACCTGCCCAGGCCGCGGTGGCGCCCAGCAACAACAGCGCCGCCAGTGTGGTCACCACGATGACGATCCCGGCCCTGGCCGTCGGCGCCAGCACGGCCGCGAGCACGGGCAGCAGCGCTCCCAGCGCAAAGGCCAGCGCGGAAGCGAGCGCGGCCTGTGCCGGCCGGGCACGCAGGGTGTCGGTGATGCCCAGCTCGTCACGGGCATGCGCGCCCAGCGCATCGACGGCGGTGAACCGCTCGGCCACCTGCCGCGCCAGGGGCTCATCGAGTCCCCTGCTCACGTAGATCTCGGTGAGTTCGTCGAGTTCATGCGCCGGGTCCTCGATCAGTTCGCGGCGTTCGCGCTCGAGGTCGGCATGCTCGGTGTCGGCCTGCGACCTGACGGACACGTACTCGCCCGCGGCCATGGACATGGCACCGGCGGCCAGGCCGGCCATGCCCGCCAGCAGGACGGTCGCGGGCTCGGCCCCGCCGGCAGCGACGCCAACCACCAGGCTTGCCACCGAGACCAGGCCGTCATTGGCACCGAGCACCGCAGCGCGCAGCCAGCCAATGCGGTCCGCGCGGTGCCTCTCGATGTGTAAGGACCGCATCGCGGCGCCCTGCCAGAAAAGCCGATGGATGCCGGGATTCTACACCGCAGCCCCCCCCCCGGCCCGTGGGACAGCAGCGCGCCCTCGTGTCCCAAGGCACGGGGGCCGGCATATCCTTGGAATCCGACGGGGCTGCATGAATGCCAGCCACTCAATGGCTTATACGCGACTTATAGATCTGTTCGCACCCAGAACAGCGAACCGCTTTACCGGGCTGCGGTGCAGGAATAGAGTCAATGCCACTGACCGCCCGGACAGCATGTCCGGGCTTCGCGCGGGAGAACAACAATGAATACCCTCGCTCCGGTCCTTCGCATTGCCGCCGCCGTCATCTGCGCAAGCAGCCTGGCCGCGACGCCAGCCCATGCCATCGTCGTCACCGCCACGCAGAACACCCAGAACCTCATCAATGCCCTGCTCGGCGGCGGCGACTCGGGCATCGTCGTCACCAGCGTGACCCTCAACGGCAACCGGGATAGCTTCGCCATTCCGGACGGCCCATCCCTCGAAATTCTGTCATCGGGCACCTACAGCAATGCGAGTGGCACCTACGGCATCGGCGCCGGCGTGGTACTCAGCACCGGCAGCGTCTCCACCGTGGGACTGGACCCGGAGGGCACTCTGGCCACGGGATATGGCGATGGTCCGAGTAATGTAGAAAACAACACCTGGGTCTACGGCGGGGTATATCCGCCCGACCTCAGCAATCCGGCGTTGGGCGTTCCCGCAACCGGCGAGCAGGAGGACCTGCTCGATCCCATCACCGACCGGCCGGACCTCGACCCGCCGGACAACACCTTCGACCACTTCGACGTCACTGAACTGATCATCCAGTTCGACATGCAGCCTGGCTTCGACCGTGTGGCCTTCAACGTGGTGTTCGGTTCCGAGGAATGGATCGAATATGTCGAGTCGGCCTACATCGACGGCTTTGGCATGTTCCTCAATGGCAGCAACATCGCCATGACCGGTGGCCTGCCGGTGAACATCCGCCACCCCGACATGGCTGACATCGGAGGTACCGAACTCGATGCAGTGCTGGCGCCGGGAGGCAATCCTCTGCTCACCTTCAGCGGCGCGGTGAATGCCTCCGGCAACACACTGCGCTTCATCGTCGCCGACACCTCCGACCCGGCCCTCGATACGACGGTGTATTTCTCAAGCCTGGATGGTGTGCCAGCCATACCGCTGCCGGCAGCCGGCTGGCTGGCAGCGGCAGCCGTACTGGCCTGTGCGCCGCGCCTGCGGCGCCGCGCGGCGGCCCGCTGAGCTGCCGTCCTACCGTCCCGGCTGCTGGTCTGCCGCCGCTGCGGAAACCCCTTCCGCAGCGGACAGGAATGCCAGCAGGTCGCGCGCCACCATCGCTGGCTCCTCGATGTAGGCGTAGTGCCCGAGGCCCGGGTACTTGCGCAGCGTCACGGTGGTGCCACTGAGCCAGTAGGCAAACACCTCGGCCTCGAGGTGGGTCAGCGTGCGGTTGTCCATCCCCCAGAGCACCAGCGTCGGCGCCCGGATCCGCGCCAGCACCGCCTGCGGGTCACCGGTGCTGAATGCCTTCAGGTACAGCATGCCGATTTCACGCCAGCCGTTACGCCGGTTCATGTCGCAGGTCATCTGCACCAGCTCCGGCGACGGCCGGTGCGGCAGCACGAAATTTGCCCCCAGCGAGCGCTCCCAGTATGAGCAGGGCCGCCAGCGCGACTGGAACCAGCCGAGGATGCCGGTCGGCGGCGGCTTGTTGGGATTGCTGGCGGGCGTGCGCGGCAGCCCGGCGGAATTGATCAGGACCAGGTGCTCGATGCGCCCAGGATGCGCGGCTGCATAGCGAAAGGCCGCGATGCCACCCGACGAGGTACCGACCAGCGAGAAGCGGTTCACGCCGAGGTACGCCAGCACGCCCTCCATCAGCTCCATGTTGCGCTCGATGCCGTAGCGCCGGCTGGGATCGTCGCCGGTGAGCCCGGCCCCGGAAAGGTCGAGGCGGATCACCCGGTAGCGGTCATCGAGGATTTCGGCCAGCGCATCCCAACTGCGCAGGCTCAGCCAGGAAGCATGCAGCAGCACCAGTGGCGGGCCACTGCCGCTGGCGATGAAGTGCACCCGCACGCCGTCGACATCGAGGAACTGCGACTGCGGCAGACGGTAACGCGCCTCGATCTCGCTCATGGGCAGCTCGAACCAGCCGTGGCTGATGGCCCAGGCAAAGGTGCCGACCGCCGCCACGGCGACCAGCAGCAGGCCCGCGGCAGCGCGCAGCAGGCGGCGCCGGATCCCGGGTGTCATTGCGGCGCCGTCCCGGCAGCGGCGTAGGCACGGCGCGCGAACATCGCCACGTCACGGTCGAAGTGCGCGGGCTGCTCGGCAAAGGTCGCATGGCCGGCACCGTCGTAGACCAGCACCTCGGCACCGGGCAGGCGCGCAGCCACCGCCTTGACCTGGGCCGGCGGCGCCACCACATCCGCGCTGCCGACGATGAACAGCAACGGCAGGCCAAGCCGCGGCGCAAGATCGCTGTTGTCCAGGTTCCAGCCGCCCATGGCGCGACGCACGTAGGCCGGCAACATGAGTGTGCTGGCCGACATGATGCGCGCGATGTCGGCCGGCAGAGGCTGTGCTGCCATCCGGCCCGGGGCCTGCTCCGCCTGTGCGATGGCAGTGTCGATGTCCAGCGGGGCTGCGGCCGCAGCGGCCCGCGCGGCGGCAATCCTGGCCGCGAGGCCCGGGTCGAGTTCCGCGCTGACCAGTCCGCCGTGCGAACCGGCCAGCACCAGCCCGGCCACGGTGGCCGCACCCTGCACGCGCAGGTAATCCAGGGCCCAGTAGCCACCGGCCGACCAGCCGACGATGACCACCGGCCGTTCCACCCCGAAGGCCCGCAGGCTGGCGGCAATGTCCCCGGCCCAGGGCCCGGGACCGGCATAGGCGGCCTCGGTCCAGGGCTTGCCCGAACAGCCGTGGCCGCGCATGTCAGGCGCAATCAACCTGAATTCCCGGGCCAGTTCGCCGCTGAACTGGCGCGTGAATACCGCATGGGACTGCCCGAACCCGTGCAGCAGCAACAGCACGGGACCCTGCGGATTGCCGGCCTCGGCCACGCAGAGCGGCAGGCCATCGGCAGCGGCGACCATCGTGACCTGAGGTGCCGCGGAGGCTGCTGCTGCAGCGAGCAGCATCGACAACAGGCCAGGCATCAGGCGGCGCCAGATCGAGGTCCCAGGCACGCGCAGTCTCCGCAAGTCAGGAAGATCGCCGCAGGGTTACCCACCGCGCCCGGCTTGTCCAGCCGGCAGGTGGTTGAACGACCCGATGTCGCAGTACCTCGGCATTTTCCACAGTTGCAGCACAGCGGTCGCGCGACAGATCATGGTAACCGGTATTCGGGGGGAGAATCCCGTGTTGCTGGCCGCCTGCGCAGCCGTTGCTGCAGTCCTCGGCGCCCAGGCAGCTGGCGCGCTGCCTGCTGCCGCCTCGGTCCACGCCGAAATGGCCGAGATAATCGTCACCGCGCGCAAACGCGAGGAGAGCATCCTCGACGTGCCGGTGGCCGTCACCGCTTTCCCGGCCGAGAGCATCGAAGCGCTGGGCCTGGCGGACCTGGGCGATATCGCCCGCTTCACCCCCGGCTTCGCGCTGAATTCCGCACTCGGTCGCCAGCCCGCCTCCTACCGCCCGGTGTTCCGTGGCGTCACCACGATGCGCAATGGGGTTGCCAACTCCAATGCCGGCAACACTTTCGTCGATGGCGTCTACGTCGGCGCGGCACTGCTCAGCACCGACCTCGACCAGGTCGAGCGCGTGGAGATCATGCGCGGACCGCAATCCGCCCAGTTCGGCCGCAACACCTATGTCGGCGCCGTGAACTACGTGACCCGGCAGCCCTCCGCCCAGCTCGAGGGACAGTTGCGCAGCAGCGTCGCACAGCATGACAGCTTCGACGTCTCCGGCTGGGTCAGCGGGCCGCTGGCCACGCCGCGCCTGCGCTTCCTGGTCGGTGCCGGGCACCACGAGTACGGCGGCGAGTGGACCAACCTGCGCGACGGCAGCGACATCGGCGGTGAGGAGTCCGACGAGGTGTCGGCGAAGCTGCTGTTCCAGGCAACCGAAAGTCTGGACATCACGCTGAAGCTCGGCTGGCAGGGCACCGACGACGATCACTACGCCATGTACCTGCAGCCCTCGACGCTGAACAACTGCTGCTTCCGGACCGCCGATGCGCCACGCAGCCGCGAGTACTACGTCGGCGATGCCGTGCTCCGGGACCAGGTCAATCTGTACACCGACCTCCTGGAACAGCATGGCGGCGCGGGTACCGAGCTCGACCGGCGCCTCGGCAGCCTGACGCTGGACTGGGAGCTCGGCGAGTACAACTTGACCAGCCTTACCGGCTTCATCCGCGACGACTACAGCCAGGGCTACGACACTTCCCAGGCCGGCTACGACCCGAGCGTGCCGCGCACCTTCACCTGCAGCACGCCGGTGCCGCCGATCCTGCCGCCGCGGGGCAGCTTCCTGCTCCGCGAGCGCATGGACTACGGGGATTTCTCGCAGGAACTGCGGCTGTCCTCGCCTGCCAACCGCCCGCTGCGCTTCACGCTTGGCGCCTACTACTACCGGGGCGAGGCGGAAGTCGATTCGCGCAACCGCATCGACCCCTGCACCGGACTGGCCCATGCCGTGGACCGCGAGCGCGACGAAGTCGAGAACCGTGCGCTGTTCGGGGCGCTGGCCTGGGATTTCGCGGAGCGCTGGACGGCCGGGCTGGAGCTGCGCTGGGCGGAAGACGAGGTGACCGTCACCAGCCTGCCGGTGAATGCGGCAGCTGCCAGCTACAGGACGACTCCGGAAAACATCACGCCGCGGTTTACCATCGACTGGCGGCCGCTGGACTCCACGAGCTACTACATCAACGTCTCGAAGGGCACCAAGCCACCGGACTTCAACCCGCGCGTCCCCGATGAACGCTACCGGGCGGTGGACGAGGAAAGCGCCTGGAACTACGAAATCGGCGTGAAGGCCTGGCTGCCCGAGCGGGGCCTCGGCCTGGCGCTGGCGGCCTACCGGCTCGATGTGAAGAACCAGCAGGTCACCGAACTGCTCGAGATTCCCGGCTTCGGCACGGCCTCGATCATCACCAACGCCGGCCGCACCCGCGTCTGGGGCCTGGAGGCCGAAGCCAGCGCCGAGCTGGCGGAAAACCTCACGGCGCGCGCGACCTACAGCTGGACCGACTCGGAAATCAGGGAGTGGATCAGCCAGGAAGAGGCCGACCTGCGCGGCAGCGATGGCAGCGCGGCCGACAACGAAGCGCTGGGCAGTGTAGCCGGGCAGGATTCACCGCGGGTTCCCCGGCACATGGCCTCGCTGGTGCTGCGCTACCAGCAACCGCTGACGGCTTCAATGGAGTGGTACGGCAGCGCCGACTGGAGCTACGAGTCCTCGAGGTACGCTGCCGAGGACAACCTCATCGAGACCGGCGACCGCAGCCTGGTTGGGCTGCGCACCGGCCTGCTGATCGGCCGCTGGGACATGTCCTTCTGGGCAAAGAACCTGTTCGACGACGACCGACCGGTGGATGTCCTGCGCTTCTTCGATGGCCGCTACAAGACGCTGCCCTCGTTTCCCCAGCAGGGTGCCCGCCCGAGCAGCACCCCGCGCGGCTTCGCGATCCCGCTGCCACGCGGCCGGCAGGTCGGCGCCACCGTTTCCTGGCGTTTCTGATTCGCCGGTCCGGTGCAGGCCTGATCCTGCGCCTGATCAGTTCCGCCTGCCGCGCAGGCCGGCTGCGAGCAGCGTCAGGATGAAGAGCACCAGCGCGGCCGCCGTCAGCAGGCCACCCATGCCGCGCACCGTGCTGGCCCCGGCCAGATCGCCGCCGACACGTAGCAGGACCGAAAGATGCAGCAGCAGCAGCGGTGCGTAGAAGATCGCGCCATAGGCCAGCCGCAGGCCGAGCACCGCCGGAAATATGATCAGCGCGTGGCCAAAGACCATGGACAGGACAAAGCCGATCAGCAGGGCATGCAGGCCGGCGTCGTAGCCCGGGCTACCCGGCAGCAGGCCGCCAGCCGCCAGCAGGACCAGTGCGCCGATGCCCAGCCAGGCATAGCCCGGCAGCAGGCAGGCGGCGACGAAGCGGGTCAGGCCACGCTCGCGGATGGTGCGACGCGCGATGTCCTGGCGCAGCAGCCAGGCTGCCAGCGCCAGCAGTGCGGCCGCGAACAATGATCCGCCAGCGGCCATGTCCACCACGCTGGCGACAGCGCCAGCCAGCAGCAGCACCACGATGATCGCGAAGGCCCGGCGCGCGATCGCCGAAGGCGGCAGGAAACGCGACAGCTCGAGCCGCTCGCCGGCAATGGTAAGCACCAGGAAAGCAGTCCACAGCGGCACGACGGCAGGCACTCCCCGCCCGGCGATTTCCAGCGCACTGCCCGCCGCCCAGGCTGCGGCAGCGACCAGCAGGACCAGCGTGTGCAGCGCCGGCTGGCGTCGATACAGCTGCCAGGTCGCAGCGGACAGCAGCCCGGCCCCCGCCAGCATCAGGGCCGATGCCGGAAGCGGGCCGAAGCCGGCCAGCAAGGCCAGCCCGCCCAGCCCGGCACAGAGCGGCGCCAGATAGGCCCAGCCTGCGCCGAGCGCCACGGCCCGCTCAAGGCTGATGACGGTGCCGAAGAAGCCGCAGATCATCAGTGGCCCATGGTCCAGGACGGTGGCTGCGCCGGGTGCAGGCAGCAGCCAGCCCAGGCGCAGGAGGCCCGCATCGACACCAGCGGCGAGCGAGAGCATGCCGAGGACCAGCAGCGGAACCCGCCAGCCCCGTCCCAGGCCCTGGACCATCACCAGCCGAAGTGCCGGCGCGCCTGCTCGCCCATCATCGCAGGCTCCCAGGGCGGCTCCCAGACCAGCTGCGCCACCACCTCCGTGCCGGGCGGCGTCGCCGCGCCGAGCCGGTCGCGGATGTCGTCGAGGATCATCGCGCTCATGGGACAGGACGGGGTCGTCATGGTGAAATCGACCTCGACGCGGTTGCCGCTGACGCGGATGTCGTAGACCAGGCCGAGTTCGACGATATCCAGGCCAACTTCCGGATCGATCACCTGCCTGAGCACGGAGCGCAGCGATTCGGCGGTTGGGGCAGCGCCCGGTTTTTCAGGCATCCTGGCACCGGCAAGCAGTTCAGCTGGACCGGAATCGAGGATATCACGCCCGCCCGGGGGAACCGGCCGGTTACCGACAGGATCCGGGGCGGGGCAGCCCGACAATAGGTACATCTACAGCTAGGCCCCTGCCCGCCCGTGGAGGCGACAATGGCGGGCATGGAACTGACGGCCGAGGACATCCGCGACTTCCAGCAACGCGGCTATTGCGTGCGCCGCGGCTTCTTCGATGCCGCGGCCGTGCGCAGCATGTCCGACTACCTCGACCAGCTGCGCAGCAACCCGCCGCGCGAGGGTGCCGAGGCCTGCTACTACGAGCAGAGCCCCCTCACCGGCGAGAGCCTGCTGGTGCGGGCCGAGCACATCCTCGGCGACCACAATCCGCAGATGACCCGGCTGATGCTGTCGCCGCAGGTCATGAGCGCGGTCAGCGCGCTGCTGGGCGAGCGCGCACTGCTGTTCAAGGAGAAGGTGAACTTCAAGCTGCCGGGCTGCCGGGCGGACAAGCTCCACCAGGACCAGGCAGCCGGCTGGAATGCCTACGCCGACTTCTTCGTCACCATGGCGATCGTCGTGGATGCCAATCGCCGGGACAATGCCGCGCTGAGCTTCCTCGCCACCGGCAACTACGAGCGTGCGCTCATGGGCCCGGAGTGGCAGCCGCTCACCGAGGCCGATCCGCCCTACGAGCCGCTCGACGACTACCAGCTGCTGGAGGCCGACCCGGGCGACGTGGTGTTCTTCGACTGCTACGTGCCCCACGGTTCGCCGCCCAACAGCAGCGACCGCCAGCGGCGCAACATCTACCTGACGTTCAACCGCGAATCCGCCGGCGACCTGCGCCAGCGCTACTACCGGGACAAGTGGGCCAGCTATCCGCCCAACCGGCCTGGCCAGGCGCGCACCACGGGCAGCTACCGCGTCTGACTGCCCTCACCCTGCTACGCACAATCCGCTACAGCGCCTTCGGCATCCGCCGGCGTAGCGTTGCACCAGAGCCTGGAATTCCAGGGGGTTTTCAATCTGGAACGGGACGCACCCGGGGCATCGCCAACATGCCGAAGCGCACAGGATCTCTGGTTTCCCGCAGCAGCGCCCGCCGCCGGGCACTGGCACGACGTGGCCTCGGTGGGTCACTGGCCGGGCTGGTGACGACGCTGCTGCTGGTGCCGGCCATCCTCGTGGCTGCGATCCTCGCCGCAGGCCTCGTCAGCCGTGCCGCCCTCGCTGCGCTCAGGGTCGCGCTCAGTCCTGCGCCGCCAGCCGTTCCATCAGCGACGCCCCGGCCGGTGGCGCGCTATCACCTGGCCGATCGCAGCCTCGTGGCGCAGGCGCGGCGGCCGCGCAGCAGCCACCAGCAGCGGGTTGGCCTGCGTGACTGGCAGTGCCCGGCCTGCGGGATCGCCTCGCGCGATTTCAGGCACCCGACATACGATGATGGAATCGCGCGTCGTATGTCCGGAAATGCAGGCCGAACCATTCGCTGAGGCGCGTCGCGAAGCGTTCCTCCACGAGGTCGCCGCCGGACTCGAAGTCATCCATGATGTCGCGGATGTCGTCGAGCAGCAGCTCGTGGTCGCGCTTGTGCTCGTTGAGCTGGTCGTAGCCCTGGTCGCGCATGACACGCTCTTCCAGGGCGAAATGCGCGGATACCTTGGCGAAGACCTCGCCCAGCAGGTCCGTCACCGCTGACCGGTCGCCGGCTGCATCGAGGCTGGCAACCAGCGTGCGGTTGATCCAGGCAATCAGCTCCTGGTGCTCGTAGTCGACATCGGCGATGCCGATCGAGAACTCCGGTCGCCACTCGATCTGGGTCATTTGACGGGTCTCGCGTTCATCTGAAGGTAAAGCCGCCAGGCTGCCGGAACTCGACGACCAGGTTCTGGCCCGGGCGCAGGTCGAGGCTGGCCGTGGCGCTGTAGTCGAAACCGGATTCGCGCCCGCTGTCGCGCAGCCTGACCACGGCCTGCCGCGGACCGGCGGGTACCGGGAATCGCTCGAACAGGCTGGAGGGACCGTCGTTCCACAGGCCAGCGGGCTCCTCGGTGCCGGCGAATACCTGGCGCCCGTCCAGTTCCAGCTCAATGTACACCGGCCAGCGGCCGCGTGCGCAATCCACGGGCCGACGCATGTTGGGCGGCAGCTTGGCCAGCTCCTCCGGGGTCTGCTTGCGACACTCCTGCAGCGGGCGGCCCGCATGGCTGAAGGTCAGGGTCACCACCGCCTCGTTCTCGCCCCGCAGCACGACCTCCGGCCGCGCTGACAGGAATCCGAGCGGCCACATGGCGCCGGCCAGCAGCAAGGCCTGCAGCGGCCAGCGCAGCCAGCCCGGCCAGCGCCGCGCCGGCGCCTGCCAGGCCGCCTGCAGCTGTCCTTCGGCGGGCACCGGCCGGTGCGGTGCGACTTCGGCGAGACCGCCCAGCGAGGAGACAAACTGCTCGACCGCCGCAGACCTCGCATCCTGCTGGACGGAACTCGCCCAGGACAGGGCCACGCGCTCGCGTGGTATGCGTTGTCGCAGATACGGATCTCGCGTTGCAGCAACGCGCCGGCTGGTCCACTCGGTCCCGAGCCGCTGGTAGCACCCGGTCTCGTGGCAGCCGGCCAGCATCACTCCGGACGCCATGTGCCGCGTGATCACCAGGTCGATGAAGGACGGCGGGACCATGCCCGCGCAGGGCACGTCGATCACGGCGGCCGCTCCGGTCGACGGCTGGGCGACGTCGGCCCCGTGCTCGCAGCGGAACACCAGCACGCCGGGCTTGCCAGCCAGGCCCTGGCAGGCGCTGGTCACCCGGTCCCGCAGCGCGGCGATGCCGTGCTCCGGCAACTCGATCCCGGGCACCAGTGCGGTGGCCCTGCGAAAAGGTGTTGCAGTCGGGCAGGCACCGGCGCAGATGCCGCAACTCACGCAGAGGTCGGGATCGACCACCGCCTCCTGGGAGAAGGCCGCGCCGTCGCTGCGCGGCTGCATGGTGATCGCGCTGTACGGGCAGTCGTCGAAGCAACGCGCACAGCCATTGCAGTTGTCGAGGTGCACCACGGCCGGCGCCGGCCGCCGCAGCGGTGGCGCCCAGGGCAGGATCACCATCACCAGCAGGAAGCCCAGTGACAGCGCCCACAGGCCGCCGGGACCGACCGTATCCATCAGCGGATAGAACGCCAGGTAGAACCAGTCGAGCCCGACCGAGGCCGCGATCTCGTCGAGGTTGGCGGCGCCCTGGCTCAGGGCCGGCTCGACCAGCGACAGAGCGAGCAAGGCAACCACCGTGGCGATGGTCAGGTTGCGCGCCGGGTATACCCTGGCATGGCTGTAGCGCTGGATATGCACCCACATGAACAGCAGCATCAGCAGCGGCGCCGCGATGTGCACGAAGGCCATCAGGGAGAAGAACCGGCCACTCAGCCCGGCATTGTTGACGAAGTTCCTCGAGATCGGCTCGGCGAAGATCGGCAGCGCATCCAGCCAGCGCGAGGTGGTCAGCGCCACGTACTGTGCCAGCTGGTCCCAGACCATCCAGTAGCCGGTGATGCCGCAGACGTAGATGAAGCCGATCAGCAGCAGGCCGGTCACCCAGGCGAACCAGCGCACGCCACGCAGGCGGTCCATGCCGAACTCGCGCAGCATGTGGACGAAAGTCACCACCACCAGCCCATCGGAGGCGTAGCGATGGATGCTGCGCAGGATGCCGCCTGCCCACCACTGCTTGTGGGTCAGGTCCTCCACGGACGCATAGGCCTGGGTGACGCCCGTATCGAAGAAGATGTAGAGGTAAATGCCGCTGATGGTGATCAGCCAGAACAGCAGCCAGCCCAGGGCGCCCAGCTGCACCAGCGGGTTGAGCCGCGGGCCGCAGACGGCATCCAGGCCGCTTTCCAGGCGCTCGAATCCGCCGCGGACCAGCCGCTTCAGGAAATTCATGCTGCCGCCCTCGCCAGCGACCCGCTACGGGTCAGGGACGCGGGCCGGCGCCGGGTTGCCCCTGCCGCCAGGAACGCAGCACGAAAACGAGGACCAGCAGGGTACAGCTCAGCCCGATGGCAACCTCGAGGATCAGCGAGTAATCGAAGCGGTAGCGGCCGCTCTTCGGATCGTAGGACGTGCATAACAGGCGTACCCGGGACAGGAAATCAGCCAACGGCCGCTCGGTCACCGGCATGCCGAGCGCCAGCCGCTTCAGGGGATCAACGAGCATCGGCGGCTGGAACTCAGGCCCGTAGACCTGCTGGTATACCCGCCCTGCGCTGTCGAGGATTGTAACCTGTGTCAGGTGGTCGAACCCACCGGCGACCGGTGCATAGGAAAAACCGATCTCGCCGGCGAAGGCCGCCACGCTGGCCTCGTCACCACTGACGAAGTACCAGCGCGGATCCCGGATGCCGCGCTCGGCCGCATGGCGACGCATCTGCTCCGGGCCATCCACCCTGGTGTCGAAGCCCACGGTGATCACCGAAAACGCTTCTTCGCCCAGCGTCTGGCGCGCCACGCGCACGACCTGTGCGAGGCTCGAGGTCAGGGTCGGGCAGATGAATGCGCAGCTGGTGTAGATGTAGCTCACCACCACCGGCCGCCCCCGCAGTGCGGCCAGTTCCAGCGGCCGGCCGTCCTGGTCCGTGAAGCGGTGATTGCCGGTCTCGCGGCCGATGGCCGCCTGGCTGACGCCCAGGGCCTGCTCTTCATCGAGCGCCGCTGCACGGCCGTTGCTGGCCGACAGCAGGACCAGGGCAGACGCCGCTGCCAGCAGCGCGGGGCGGAACCGGCCGCCCACGGACATGCCAGCCATCACTCAGGCCGCCAGGTGGCCGGAGAGCACCGCACTGGCAATGGCACCGAGGAGCAGCAGCCCGAGCTGCCACAGCGAACCGTGGAAGGTGGCCATGGCATTGCTGCGGGACGGATTGCGGACGAAGACCGCGCTGGTCCAGATGAAATAGGCGCCGCCGATGACGGCACACAGCGTATAGAACCGGCCTGTCACCAGCAGTACCGGCATCAGTGTCAGCGCCACCAGCACCACTGTATGGGCGAGGACCACGATGGCCAGCGGCCGGTCGGCCATGAAGTTCGGCAACATGGGGACGCCGGCCCTGGCGTAGTCCCGCTTGTTGTAGAACGCCAGGCTCCAGAAATGCGGCGGCGTCCAGAAGAACAGCGCGGCGGCGAACACCCAGGCAGCCGTCGGCAGTTGCGGATCGACAGCAGCCGACCCGGCCAGCGCCGCAAAGCTGCCTGCCAACCCGCCAATGACGATGTTCAGCCAGGTACGCCGCTTCAGCCAGGCCGTGTAGATGTAACCGTAGGTCAGCCCACCCAGCAGCACCTGCGCCGCGGCCATGGCGTTGAGTACGGCAGCGGCAAGCACCACCGAGAACGCCGTGAGCCCGGCGATGACGACCAGCCACAGCGGACCCGGTGCCAGTTGCCCGGTCACGAACGGGCGCTGGCGGGTGCGCAGCATGCGGCTGTCGAGATCCGGCTCCGACACCTGGTTGTAGGCGCCGGCGGCCGCGGCCGAGAGGAACACCGCCAGCGCCAGCGCCAGCACCTCGCCGAGGCTCAGGGGTGGCCCCGGCGTGACCGCGGCACCGGCCACCGCCGTCAGGGTGATCTCCAGCGCGATGCGCGGCTTGAAGACCGAGAACGCCTGCCGCGCCCTGGCAACGCGGCTCGCCGAATCGGCAGCAGCGCCCAGGACCGTGGCGGCAGGCTCGGCCGGCATGCCCTGCTTACCTCAGCGGCCAGACTTCGGCCAGGTACTTCCAGTTGACGAAGTAATACAGGACGAAGGAGACGAAGAACACGCCCACCAGGAAAATCGTGCCCGGGATGTACATGGTGCCGGCACTGCCGTACTCGGCCACCACCGGCCGCGCCATGACAGGCTCCGGAGCGCTCGCCTTCGCCGGTGCATCCGCGGTGCGCTTGCCGAAGAACACCGAGGCCACGACGTTGACGATGTACATGATGCCGCCGGTCGCGGCAAATACCGCACTGATGCCGTTCAGGGCCATCATCAGGAACCCGGCCGAGGGAATCTGGTACGGGAAAATGGCATCGGCGAAGGTGATGTCCCAGTGCCGCCGCGGGACACCAAGCGTACCGGCACCCATCATGAACAGCGAGATGCCGGCAGCGCCAATGGCGAACACGTAGGGCTGCCACTTGGCCAGGCGCGGGAACATGATTTCACGCTGGAACAGCAGCGGTATCAGCAGGTAGGTCACCGCCATGAAGGTCAGCGTCGTGCCCGTCACCACCGTGGCGTGGAAGTGCCCGGGAACGTACAGCGTGTTGTGCATGATCAGGTTGATCTGCTCGGTACCGAGCACCACGCCGGAAATGCCGCCGAGGAAGCCGAACATCACCAGTGACATGAACACGCCGGAGAAGGCCGGGTTGCCCCAGGGCGCCTTGCGCAGCCACTCGAACATGCCCTTGTTGAAACCCCGGCGCCGCTGTGCGGCCTCGATGGTCCCGGGCACGGTCATGGCATGGATCATGCTGCCGAGCACGGCCAGGTACATGGCATAGCTGGTGTTGAAGATCTTCCATTCCGAGCCGACGCCGGGCTCCACCAGCAGGTGGTGGGCGCTCGCCAGCTGCAGGAAGAAGATGTAGAGCAGAAACGCCAGGCGGCTCGCCTTCTCCGACAGCGGCTTCGCCCCCAGGAGGATGGCGGCAACGGCATACCAGATCGACACATGCGCCGAGACGTTGATCTGCTGCGACGAGTGGCCCATGGCCCACCAGACCAGCTTGTACATCAGGGGATCTATGTTGCTGATGTAGCCGAGCGACCACAGCCAGGTCGGCACCAGGATGATCGCCCCGGATGCAAGCGTGAACACGGCGATGATCGCGGCGGTCAGCGCGCCGAAGGTGACCAGCGGCACCGAGCCCTCGTAGGTGCGCTCATCCTTGGCGATGACCAGGGTACCGAAGAACACACCGCAGGCGACCAACGCGCCGACAGCGAAGATGATCAGCCCCAGGTAGAAATTCGGTGCCGCCTTGAGTGGCGTATACGAGGTGAACATCACCGTGGAATCGCCCTGCAGGATGGTGATGTTGGTGAGCACGGCACCGATGATCATCAGCCAGAACGCGACCCATGCCGTTCGCGGCGATGCCAGCCGGCAGTTCAGCAGCACCGCAGAAGCGAAGTACAGTACCGCCACTTCGAAGAAGATGATCCAGCACAGCAGCACGTCCAGGCCATGCGCCGTCAGTGCCAGGTAGAACCAGTCCATGGGCAGCAGGTGCACATCGGGCCAGCGCGTCAGGGCAACGGACAGGCCGAACAGGCCACCAATGGCCAGGAAGATCACCGCCGCAACGGCATTGGCCTTGATGAGTGACTGCGCGTCGCTGTAGACCTTGAGGCCGGTGGTCGGGCAAACGCGAAACTGCTGGGAGGCGCTCATTCCTGTGGACTCCTGGCCGCACCCGATTCAACCACGTACAGGGGGCTGGCCATGGTGTGATGGCCAAAACCGCAGTACTCGTTGCAGAGAATGGAGAACTCCCCGGTATCAGTCGGGGTCATGGTGAAAACATGCTCGTAGCCCGGCTGCACCTGGATATTGATGTTCACCGGCTGCAGGGAGAAGCCGTGGGAGTATTCCATCGCGGAGAGATGGATGCGATAGCTCTGGCCCTTCTCCAGCTCCAGGATCGGCCACCACATCCAGATGCGGCCCAGCAGGTAGACATCGCCACCCGGCGGCGGCCGCACCACGGGGATGCCGAGCTCGTCGCGCACCTTGTACTGCTCGGCCATGCGCTCGGCCTTGGCGGAAAAGGCCGCCGGCGTGATCTTGTAGGTCGTGTTGGCGAGGTTCTGCTCGCCGATCGCATGCCAGTAGACCATGGTGAAGAACATCGCCAGGCCCCAGAGGAAGGCGATAACGATCCAGATGAGTTCGACCCGATGGATCGGTTCCTTCCACCACAGGCGGTTGGCCGGAGACGTGATTGCCATGAATGTGCTCCCGGGGATGGTCTATGGCGCGACGGGAATCTGTGCGATCTCCATGATCCCCCAGATGATGTAGAGGACCGTGGGAACCACGACACCGATGAACAGCAGCAGGAAGTGGTTGTCGCAGACCCGCTGCCAGACCGGGACCTTTTCTGCAGGATCCTGCCCCGGCCGGGCCACACCGCCCTTGGCGCCGTCTTCATTCATGACATCATCCCCCAGAGTTGCGCAACGCAAACCGAAAAATTTCGGGCTAGCTTGGTCCCGATCGCGGGCAAACAACATCAGCAGTTGTACGTAACCCGCGTTGCCTCAGGACACCACCCTGCGAATAAGCGCGAAACTCGCCAGCGCCAGCCCCAGTAGCACGGCGAAGAAGACCAGTGCCCGGTACTCGGCGACCAGGGCCGAGGCGGCCTCCAGACGCCGAACTATATAGTCTGCCGCGAGATAAAGCACTATCGCCGTCAGGGTGAAATAGATGACTTCCATCTGCACCTTCGCGTTTCCGGGGCCAGCCGCCCCAGGCCGGCGGCAGCCGCTGCCGGCCACCGGCCGCTAACATCGCACGAAGCGGCCGCGAACGGAACAGCTGCCGCTGACTCCGGGGCCGGAAAAAGACCGGGCCCTGGAGGGGTTCGTCACCCCAACAGGGCCCGGCCGGAGGACTCAGGCTGTCAGCGGACTAGCGGGAAACCTTCGGCTCCTCCTGTGCCGCCCACTCCTTGCCACCCTCGTTGCCGTACTCCTTGTGGTACTGCGCCCACTCGTCGGTGGTGACATCCACTTCCTTGCGCATCCGGCTCGCACCGGAGAGCACGAAGTAGATGATCGGGATCAGGCCACCGAAGATGAACACGGCACCGCCGATCGAACGCAGGTAGGTCAGCGTCGCGAACACCGGGCCCATGATCACCTCGGTCGACCGCGCGTACCAGAGGCCTTCGGTCAGCACCACGTAGATCTGGTACAGGCCCACCGGGAACAGGTCGAGGAACATCATCAGCGCGAGGCCGATCTGGAAGGACCAGAACACCGTCCGCACCAGCTTCTCGTTCCAGGCAGACTTCTGGAACAGGTGCTGGAGGCAGAACAGCATGCCAGCCAGGGCGACGTTGCCCTTCACGCCGAACATGGCGGCATGTGCGTGGTTGCCGGTCATGTAGGTGGCGTGCTCGTAGTAGTTGACGATCGGCAGCGTGATCAGCGAACCGAACACCCCGGCGCCGAAGATGTTCCAGAAGTTGACGCCAAGGATGAACAGCCACACGCCTTCCATCACCACGACCTGCTTGCCCTGGACGCGGAACTCGTGGGCACGGCCACCCTCCTGGCGCATCTGCCAGGCATCAAGGGTGAGCAGCAGCAGCGGCAGCACCTGCAGCGTGGAGAACACGCTGCCCACCGCGATGATGCCCGTCGGCTTCGCAATCCAGTAGAAGTTGTGGGAGATGCCGTTGATGGCGGTCACGAAGAACAGCATGACGGCCAGGAAGATGACGCGCTCGGCCATCATCCGGGTCACCAGGCCCATCTGTACCAGCAGGTAGGCCACGATCACGGTCGTGAAGACCTCGAAGGTGACCTCCACCCACATGTGCACCGTCATCCAGCGCCAGTAGTCGGAGATGGCGAAGTTGGAATCCGGCGTCATGAGGACGCTGAAGAACAGGAACAGCACCATCACGCCGCTGCCCCAGAGCAGCCAGGCCGGCACCGACCAGACGTTCTTCACGCTGATCCAGGGCTTCACGCCGCGGTAGATGATGTAGATCCACAGCGAGAAGGCCGCCAGCAGGATCCACTGGAAGACACGACCCAGCTCGATGAACTCCCAGCCCTGGCTGCCGAACAGGTAGGCCATCTTGTCATCGATCCAGCCGCGCTGGCCGGCATAGATGCCGAAGACGCAGCCGAGGGCGACGATGACCGACATGACGAACAGCAGGTTGATCAGGAAATTCTGGCCCTTCGGCACCTTCGTCAGGCGCGGCAGGAAGAAGATCGTGTATCCCACCCAGCACATGAAGAACCAGTAGATCTGCAGGATCGCGTGGTAGCTGCGCGATACGGTGAACGGCAGCAGCTCATTGAGGTTGATGCCGAACGGCCGGATGAAGTCCCAGGCACTGACCACGCCGCCCAGCACCTGCAGGCCAAACACGATCATCGCCAGGGCGAAGAACTTGTAGGTGCTGCGCTGGGTCTCGCGAACGTAGCCGTTCTCGAGGTCGGAGGTCGTCAGGGAGTGGCCGTTGGCGCCTTCCTGGGAGAACACGTCGACCGGCTGTTCCTTCATCTGGCCGTAGACGTACAGCACGACGCTGATACCGACCCACAGCGCGAAGATGGAGATGAAGGTCCAGATGAACGTGGCCGTGGTCGGCACGTTGCCAACCTCGGGCTCATACGGCCAGTTGTGCGTGTAGCTGTACTCTTCACCCGGGCGGTTGGCCGCGGAGACCCAGCCACCCCAGTAGAAGAAGGCAGTCAGGTCACGCAGGTTCTGCTCGCCGGACACCTGGTTGATCGGATCCATGTGGTCCGGATAGGTCGCGTCGGTGAACATCCGCGTGTAGTGCGTCAGCAACTCGTCGTACGCGAACACCTGGGCGTCGTTCAGCGTGATCGTCCCGGCCTCGGCGTTGTACGTGTTGCCGTGCATTTCCCGGAGGACCCGCTGTGCGATGGCATCCTTCTCGTATTCGGTGAGGGACTGGGCACCGGTGCGGCGCTTGGTCTCCTCCTCGTAGTACGAGCGCATCGAAACACCGATGCGGTGCATCGAATCAGCGGTGAAATCCGGGCCACGCTCGGCACCGTCACCCCAGAACGAGCCATAGAGCATCAGGCCACGAAGGTGGAAGATCTCCTTGCCGCGCGCCAGCTGCTCCGTTGTCATCACCACCTGGCCGCTGGAGGTGACGAAATTCGCGAGTGGGGGTGACCCGACGTAGGTCTCCCTGCCAAGGTAGACCAGGCCCGCGATGCTGATGATGGCGACAATCAGGAAATGCGTGAACCAGTTTTTCTTGTTCAGCAACCACATTGCCAGATTGGAGTCGCCGGTACTCACGTTTGCTGCATTTGTACTCATGACTATGGCTCCTGCGTTTAGAGTCGCCACTCCCGACCGAAATGGTGATTGCAGGGTGCATCGCCCCTGCTTTTCCGGTCATGATCTAGATCAAGTTCGTGGACGGAATAACGAGTACTCCTGTACGGGAAATTACCTAGCGGGAAACTGGGCGGCAGCCAGCGGGAGCATCGCCGGTGAAACGTGCACCTTGGGTACTCTACTTATTGACCGCGGATGGAGGTCTTACAAGAATCGGGATGTTCCGTCCCGCGCGAACCGGCTGGTCGCGCGGACGCCACAGGCCACTCCAGCAGGACGGAGGGAAAATGGCTTTTTTCAAGTCGCTGATCCGCGCCTGGACGGCACCCGGAGCGACTGCGCCGCCCGCTGCCGGCGGAGCCGCGGACCCCGACGAAGCCCAGGTCCTGCCGGCGAACAGCAACGGCGCTGGCCCTCCCGAGGGTGTGGTGGAGACCCGCTTTGCCAACGGTCAGGTCGGTTTCCGTGGAAACTACCTGAAGGGCCAGCTGCACGGGGTGCAGGAGTGGTTTCATTCCAGCGGGCAGCTGCGTGAACGGCAGGAATACAAGCACGACAAGAAGGACGGGCCCTGGGCGCTGTATCACCCGAACGGCCAGCTGCGATCGAGCGGCAGCTTCGTCGCGGACCTGCGCAACGGACCCTTCGAGGTCCACTACAGCAATGGCCAGCTGCGCTCGCGCGGCACCCACCGGAACGACCAGCGCGAGGGGCCGTACGAGGCGTACCACGAGAACGGCCAGTTGCAGGCCAGGGGCGAGTTTCGCGAGGGCAAGCGCAGTGGCCCCTGGGAGGAATTCCACCCCAATGGCGAGCTGCGGCTGAAAGCCAGCTACCGCAACGATGCCGTGGACGGCATGCTCGAGCTGTTCTACGACGACGGGCAGCTGCAGCTGCGGGAAAACTACCGAGACGGCAAGCGCGACGGCAGCTGCGAGTCCTATCACCCGAACGGCCAGCTGAAGAGCCGCGGGCACTACCGGTTCGGGGTCCTCGACGGCCGGTTCGAGACCTACGGGAGCGACGGGCAGCTGCTGGAGATGGGCGAATTCCGCAATGGCGCGCGGCAATAGCGCCACGGTACCACTGCCATGCTGAGCTTCCGCTACTACCTCGAGCGCTGGCTGTCACGCTTCCGCCAGCCCGACGGACCGGCCGAAGGACTCCACGACAACGGCGAAATCGGCTTCAGGGGCAGCTTCCGGGACGGCAAGGAGGAAGGCCCCTGGGAGTTCTATCATCCGAACGGCCAGCTGGAGATCGAGTGCACCTACCGGAATGGTGAACGCGATGGGCCCTGGCGCATCTACCACGAGAACGGACGCCTCAAGGTGAGTGGCAGTTCGCGTGAGGGCAAGCCGGACGGCCTCTTCGAACGCTTCGACGCCACCGGACAGCTATACGAACGGCTCAACTACAGGGTCGGCGACCTCGAGGGTCTGTACGAGAAATTCCACGAGAACGGCCGCCTCGCCGAAACCGGCCGCTACCACGAGGGCCGGCCCGAAGGGCTGTGGCATTTCTACTATCCCAGTGGCCAGCTCAGGAAGCGCGGCCGGTTCATGAACCGCAGGCGCTCGGGCGTCTGGGAATACTTCGACGAGGCCGGACGGCTGGTCCGGCAGCACAACTTCAAGACCGACGACGCCGGCGCGTTCTACTGAGGCCTGCCGCTCAACGCTCGAGCAGTGCGAGCTTGCCCGGCACGCCGTCCCACTCCTCGGCGTCCGGCGGCGGGGGCTTGCCGGCACGGATCGTAGGCCAGATGTTGCCCAGCTGTGCATTGAGCTGGATGAACGGGCGCAGCCGGCCGGGCACCGCGTGCTCGTCCATGATGGCACCGACGATGCAGGCCGGCTCGCAGAGCCCGCAGTCGATGCATTCGTCCGGATTGATCACCAGGAAGTTAGGGCCTTCCCGGAAGGCATCCACGGGGCAGACGTCCGCACAGTAGGTGTGCTTGCAGTTGATGCAGTTCTCGGTGACGACTAGTGCCATGGCGATTCACCTCGTCCCGGCGGGTCCGGCCACCCGTGGCCCGCCTGCTGAGGGACAGGCTACTGCGGCCGGCGCCGGCAGCGCGATGGTGGAAATCCCTTATCCGGATCCAGTGGCATGCGGCCCTGGGCCGCGAGCTGGCGGGGTGCCAAACACGCTGCGGGCCACCAGCACGCCGAGAGCGGCACCGATGATGACGTTGCCGATCACGGTCACCACGGTAGCCAGCACGACCTCCAGCGCCAGCACCAGCGTGACGACGAACCCGCCCATCCCCAGGCTACCGGCGATGCCCTCGGCGATGCGCGTGCCCAGGGTGCCGCCAGCCATGACGGAGAGAAAGATTGCCGGCGCCAGCGATATCGCGCCGAATATCAACCCGCACACGAAGATGGCACTGCGGCCCTCCGGCCGGGTGGCGAAGCGGTCGGCTGCCCGGGTGAGCAGCCAGCGTGCCGACAGGAAGGCGAGCACGGCGCCACCGAACGTGCCGAAGATGATGGCGAACAGCATCACCCGGTCCTGCGGCTGCTCCGGTTGAGCATGGCGACCACGACCTTCCTGGCGAACAGGCCGAGGGCATACATCAGCGCCGAGAATGCCGCCCAGGCACCCAGGCTGACCAGTGCCCTGCGCGCACCCTCCTTCAGCAGGAAGGCGTCGTAGTCAGCCTCGGTGCGCAGCGTCTGGTGCTGCTCGTAGCGGAACAGGCGGATGCCCCTGCAAGTCTCGCCGGGTTCCGGGTAGTAGTACGGACCGCTGTCATCCGCGAGCTGGCGCCACTCCTCGCACTCGGGTGCCCGCAGGTCGGCAATGACGCTCGGGTCACGCGATGGCCAGATGGCGATGATGAGCACGATGGTCGCCACCAGGAATGACAGGGCGAACATGCCCCAGAAGCGCAGCCACGGACCGAGTCGCTGGATCATCGCGGGTTCCTCCCCGCCCGGACCGGGACCTGCCGGTGGCGGATCTGTGGCGATGTTGCAGGGCAGCCGCCCTGATGGGAATAAGGAATGTCCGTAGGCAGCCAGGCCGGCATTTCAGCGCGGTGAACGCAGCGCCGCCGGCAGCAGCACGGCGGTGCCGAGGCCAAATGCGACCAGCCACGCCAGCGCGGCCAGCCAGAGCATGGATTCGCGCTGGCCAGGAAGGACCCAGCCGCCGGCAACGCGCAGGGTCACCGCCACCGCCAGGGCGATCTGCAGCGCCTGCAGCAGCGCCGGCGAGGCGGGGAGCTCGCCCGCGCGCTGCCGCGCAACCCGCAGCAGCATGACCAGCGTCACGGTGCCGATGCCGCCCGCCGCCAGCGCATGCAGCGCACCGGCATCCGGCGGCAGGATCAAGCCCAGGCGCTGCAGGCCGATGAGCACCAGCCCGAGGCCCAGCCAGAAAAAGCCGAGATGCAGCGGCCAGGTCTCGGGATCGTTGAGCACGCGCAGGCTATGCCAGCGCAGCATCTGCGCCGCCAGCACGCCAGCTACGGCAAGCGCCACGAGGCCCGCGGCGCCACCCAGGCCCAGCATGTCGAGCACCAGCAGCGACAGCATGCCGGCGATGCCGGCCGCCTCCAGCCGGGGCCGTGGCACGACACGCAGCACCTGCCCCTGTGCACGCAGCGAGCCCACGGTCGCAGTCGGCACCGCACGGCCACCCATCACCATCACCAGCAGCGACACCACGTACACCGACAGTGCCGCCGGATTCTGCGCCGGCACCGGCAACCAGCCCACCTCGGCCGCGTAGGTCGCCACCCCGGCGACGCCGAGCACCAGCATGATCACCGGAAAGGCCAGGTTGCGGGCACGCTTCACCGCGTGGAAGCGCTGGAAGCCTAGGATCGCCACGGTCGCCGGGAAAGCCGCGCCCGCCAGCAGCTGCAGCCAGGGCAGCAGGCTTCCGGGCGGGGCGATCCACGCCAGTCGCCCGAGCAGCCACAGCAGCCAGAGCGTCACCACCTGCCGCCAGGGCAGTGCCGGGATCAGGTAGCCGGCAATCACCGCGAAGCTGTAGCCAAACACCATCTCCCGTCCATGCCAGGACGCGGAAGCCGCGGGCCAGTCGACGATACCCTGGCGCACCGCAAGCCAGGCCAGCACATTGAGCGGCGCCAGCAGCAGCGCGGAGGGAAAGAACAGCCGCCAGGGTTCGAACAGCCGTGCCAATGCCGGATTCCTAGCCGTAAGGGAGCATCGGGCCAGCGAGGCCCTGCAGGCGCTCCTCGTCGAGCAGCCGCACGGCCTTGCCCCGGGCGCTGATCACGCCCTGCTGGCGCAGCTGGGTCAGCACCCGGCTGACGGTCTCGGGTGCAAGCCGCAGGTGGTTGGCGATGTCCTCGCGCGACATGACCAGCGAAAATTCCGAGGACTGCCGGCCCTGCGCCCTGAGTCGGCCCGACAGGCTCTTGAGAAAAGCGGCGACGCGCACCACGGCGTTGTGGTCACCGGTGAGGCGGCCGGTGTAGAGCGCCGAACGGCTGGCAATGCGCAGCAGACCGAGGATCAGTTCGGGAAACTGCTGCGAGAGCCGCAGCACCTCGCTGAAGGAGAGGTAGCACACCGTGGAGGTGGTCAACGCGATGGCGTTGCCCGCATGCCGCCGCTGGTAGATCGAGGCAAAGCCGAGGACTTCACCCGGCAGGTGGAAGTTGAGGATGTGCTCGCGCCCGTCCACGTCGATCACCGTGGACTTCAGGCAGCCCGACCGAACCGCGAACAGCGAGGAAAACTCCTCGCCGGCGCGGAACAGCACCGCGCCGGCACGCAGCACGCGCTGCTGCGTGACCATGGACTCCACCTGCACGATCTGGCCTTCCGGGACACTCCCGGGCAGGCACCTCGCGGCAACCTGGCAGCGGCTGCAGGGCAGGATGCCATCAGGCTCGGTGCTGCGCCGTCGTGCTGCCAGCGGACCAGTCCGGTCGCCGCCCGCCGCTGCGGACTTGCGCCCTGCCATGTGAAACCTCCTGGTGCGATGCTACCGGACGCACCGGGAGCCTACCACCGGGCATGGAGGGCGGCGGCGTGGCAGGTTCGCCGCCGCCCTCCCCCCGGCACGTACTGCGACTCGTCGCCTCAGTCGCGCGACTCCTTCGAGGCCGGCTTGAGCGGCACCGTCTTGTGCACCCAGTTCTTCGGATCCTCACGGCGGGCCGGCGACGGGATCACCAGCATTTCCGTCTGGCTGCGGCGCTCGTACTCGTCGAGGTCGATCTCGTAGCCCTGGGCGGCCCACTTAAAGCAGCGCTTGCGGAAGGCCATCTCCATGCTGTCGGTCTCGGTGAGGAACTCGTCGGAGAGCTTCGCCGGCGTGA
>Ga0226835_1000080_pt1 | contig 199800 bp, 177 predicted proteins | sample LAC_MetaG_1_FD_163627 | JGI IMG/M metagenome (GOLD analysis project Ga0226835, IMG submission 163627) | Anaerobic ammonium oxidizing microbial communities from anammox membrane bioreactor (MBR) in UC Berkley, California, United States -... | ecosystem: Engineered > Bioreactor > Anaerobic >...
GGTGCGCCTGACCGCAGAATCACGGCTTCCGACACCCAAGTCGGAGTCGGAGTGCCAGGCTCGCGTGGTGCGCCTGACCGCAGAATCACGGCTTCCGACACCTCCCGCCATTTCGGTGTATGTGCGGATGGCGGTGCGCCTGACCGCAGAATCACGGCTTCCGACACCTTGAAGTCTGCGGGCACGATTGAGAGGGAGGGTGCGCCTGACCGCAGAATCACGGCTTCCGACACCGGCTTCTTCGTGGAGTGGGCAGAGGGTGCAGGTGCGCCTGACCGCAGAATCGCGGCTTCCGACACCATTCCGGTCAGGATGGTAGAGACCACCCTCGGTGCGCCTGACCGCAGAATCGCGGCTTCCGACACCCTGAGGTCCGCATCGCTGAGGTCCGCATCGGGTGCGCCTGACCGCGTGCCAACTCCAGCAACAGCAGTTCTCCGGTGCGCCTGACCGCAGAATCACGGCTTCCGACACCCTTTGCCGGACTTGTTGCGCATCGCCACCGGGTGCGCCTGACCGCAGAATCGCGGCTTCCGACGCTTCGCACCGGCACACGCCGTCGGACGGGAGAGTCGCGTCATCCCTCAATGACGCCCGAGAGTTGAAGCCAGCAGGCCTCCTGCATCGACCCGTCGGCCGGCGCCCACCACCTCGACAGCGACAGCCGCACGAGCGTGCCGGCGCGCAGCACCCCCGGCGCAGCCCCGATCCCGACATACGGCACGTCGACAGGCAGCGGTCCCCCCAGCGTGTACCGCTGCCTGTCGCTGGATTGCAGTCTCATCGGCGCGGGCAGTTCCCAGAACCCGACGCTCGCGGATGGAAGCCGCGCTCCGCGCTCGACGCGCCCCTTGCCCCGCGGGGTGAACGCCACCAGCCCCTCGAACAGGCAGCGCCTGTCGCCCGACCAGACCACGCACCGTCCGCTGATCCACGCCGCGAGGTCGTCGATGGCGCCGGACCTCTCCCACGCCGAGACAAGGAAGTCCTCCGTGTGCGGAGGCTCGACTCTGACGGCCCGGGATCCGCGCAGCGTCACGACGCTGCCGATGGGCGCGTCGAAGTCGGGCCAACTGTGGTACTCCGATCGATCACGCGGGATGAGCCGGAGGGCGCGCCCCGACTCGGCCTCCGCTGCCCCGACGCAGATGTTGCTCTTCATCCGTGTCCTGGCAACCACGACCGCCCTCATGGCTCAAGATGCTCCACCCGGAGGCCGGTCTGGCGGGCGATCTCGTCGGCCAGGAGCGATCGATGGCAGGCGGCCGGCGAGCGTTCCACGCAGAAGAAGACGGGCCGCGTGGCCGCGCCGACGTGGGCGGAGAGCAACGTCGCCGCGTCCATGCCTGTGAGACACTCGTCTCGATACCTCTCGATGAAGGCGCGGCTCAACGCCGCCCGCGCGCGCTTGCCGACGCCCGCGCGGGCGTCCTCGTCATGCTGTGCCTCGCGGACGGCCGCGGAGGGCGCGAGTTCCTTGAGATGGGCGTAGGCAATGCCCAGTTCAGCGAGGCGACGCTGGAGGCGATTGGCGTTGGCGAACGCATACTCGGACCCCCGCAGGCCGCGCCTGGCTCTCACGTCGCAGAAGAGATCGACTCCGGCGTCCACGATCGTCCGAAAGAACGCCTCCTCGGTGAACCCGTACACACCGATCGTCAGCAGGCGCTCCGCGGCCATTCAGTTGCCCTCCGACAGCGCTCCCGGATCGTACCTGCCGATGGACGTGAACGACTCGCCGAAGAGGTGCGCCTGTCCACCCGTGATCCGCTCGATGACCTGCGCCTGATCGATCGAGTTCCCGTCCCGGTCGATGTGCGAGATCGGGATGCCGCGCTTCAGAAGCGCCTGGCCGATCAACTTCGACCGGTGGCAACGCTCCGGGTCGAGTTCGCTGCAGAGCAGCGCGACGCGGTGCCCGTCGCGGAGCGCTCCCGCGAGCCGGTCGAGGCCGGCGATGAAGGCGGGACGCTTCTCACACTGGGCGTAATCGACCCTGCCCCCGACGTAACAGGAGGGATCGTCCGGCTTCCCGCCGAGCGAGTCGCCCATGAAAACATACTTGATCCCGCAACGGGCCAACGCCGGCCGCAGCGCCTCGCCCTCGTATTCCGGAAGTCTGGACCTCGGGTGCGAGCGCACGTCGGCGATGTACTCGACATGGTGGCGGCGGAGCCGCTCCAGAAAGTCCTCCCAAGGACGATCCCCGTATCCGATCGTCGTCAGCAGTCCAGGTCTGTCCGGTTGCTCTCGGGGCACGCCGGATTGTACCACCAATTCCGGCGCACAGGCACAGGCGGGACGCCTGTGCCACCGCGCGCCTCACCCCCCCCGCCCGCTGTAGAAGTACTCGCCCAGGCCGATCGTGAACACCAGCCACCCGTACAGCGCGTGCTCGATCGACGCCGCCAGCGCGGAGCGCGTGCGGGCGTAGGTCGCCGCGAACAGCGCGCCCCCGATGAGCGTCATCGCCACGGCGATCCAGTTGCCGAAGACAATGTGCACGAAGCCGAACGCCAGCGCGCTGGCGGCGATCATCGCGCGGGGCCTGGCGAAGAGCGCGCCGTAACGGTGGAAGAAGAAGACCCGGAAGATCACCTCCTGCGGGTAGACGCTCACGAGCGGGTAGAGCAGCATGATCGTCGCCCAGAGTTCCGGGCGGCGCCGCGGGAGCGAGAACAGCGACTCGGCGTCGAAGACCGCGACCGCCAGCCCGATCCCGAGGCCGAGGGGCACGAACGACGCCATCACCGCCGCCCGCGCGCCGAACGCGGCCCGCGCGTTCCACAGACGCCGCCGGTCGAACGACGGGTCGCGCAGCAACAGGCACAGGCACGCGCCCGCCCACGCCCACAGCGCGGGGAAGAGCCACCCCGGCCCCGGATCGACCGCCGCGTAGAGCGTCGGCCCGGCGACGAACATGGCGAGCAGTTCAGCGGCGCGTGCCTTGGGCATGGGCGAGGCTCACGCGGCGCCGGCAGCGGCGGCCGACGACGCGCCCGGCTCGCCGCTGATCTCGGTGCGCACTCGCGGCAGGCAGTGCGGGAACTCGCGTCGGATGAAGTCGATGAGCCGCTCGCGCACCTCGCAGCGCAGGTCCCACGCCTTGGAGGCGTCGCCCGCGCTCACGAGCGCCCGCAGTTCCAGCGTGCGGTCCTTCGCGTCGGTGACCTGGAGTTTCGCCAGCCTGCCGTCCCAGAGCGGGGACTCGCGCGCGATCCGCTCCAGTTCCTCGCGCACGCGCTGCACCGGCACGGCGTAATCGGCGTGGACGAACGCCGTCCCCAGGACCTGCGAGGTGCGCCGGGTCCAGTTCTGGAACGGCTGCTCGATGATCCGCGAGAGCGGGACGATCAGCCTCCGCTCGTCCCAGATGCGCACGACGACGTAGGTGGTCGCGATCTCCTCGATGCGCCCCCACTCGCCGTCGATGACGACGACGTCGTCGAGGTGGATCGGCCCGGTCAGCGCGATCTGGAGGCCAGCGATGAAGTTCCCGAGCACGCGCTGCGCCGCCAGCCCGATCACGAGGCCCGCGATCCCGGCCGACGCCAGCAGGCTCGCGCCGAGTTGGCGCACGCTCGGGAAGGTCATCAGGATCGCCGAGGCCCCGACGATCACGACCACGAACGACAGGATGCGCGCGATCACGCGCAACTGCGTGTGCACCCGCCTCGCCTCGAGGTTGTCGGGCACGTCCACGCGGTGCTTGCGCATGACGGCGACCGCGACCGCGCCGATCAGCCGCACCGTCGCCCACGTCGCCGCGACGATCGTCAGCACCGCGAGCAGCCGCCGCAGCGCCTCGTCCGGGCCTTCGGGCAGCGACAGGCCCGGGCGGACCGCCAGCACGGCCATCAGCGGCAGCAGCAGCAGCATCGGCGCGCGCATCCGCCGCACCACCGCCTCATCGCCCTCGAACTTCGTGCGCGCCGCCCAGCGCGAGGCGATCCAGAAGGCCACCGCGTGCACCAGCAACGCCACGCCCACAGCGATCCCGAGCGTGACCGACGCCTGCGCCCACCCCGGCCACCCCTCGGTCATGGCCTCGGCGAGGTCCGTGAGTTCCGCGAGCGCGGACGCGCCCGCCCCGTTCTCCTGGGCTGCCATGCGGGATCGTACCCCCCGGCCCGCGGCGGGCCATCCGACAACTCCCGAACATCCGGGCGCGGCCTACGATCGGGCGGATGCGGCGCGCGACGCACGCTGAGGCGCTCGCCCGCGCCGCGTCGAACGACGAACAGCACGATGGAGTGACCGCCATGCCCGCGCAGCCCGTGATCGTCGCCGCCCGCCGCACACCCGTCGGCAAGTTCTTCGGCTCGCTCGCCAAGACCCCCTCCCCGCAACTCGGCTCCTTCGCCATCCGCGCCGTGCTCGACGATGCGCCCCCCGCGCGCGGCGCCATCGACGAGTGCATCTTCGGCTGCGTGCTCCAGGCCGGCCTCGGCCAGAACCCGGCCCGGCAGGCGGGCCTGAAGGCGGGCCTGCCCGCGACGCTCTCCGCCAAGACCATCAACAAGGTCTGCGGCTCCGGCCTCGAGGCGGTGATGCTCGCCGCGCAGGCCATCCGCGCGGGCGACGCCCAGTGCGTCATCGCCGGCGGGTTCGAGAACATGACCGCAGCCCCCCACTACGCCTTCGTCCGCGACGGCGTGAAGTTCGGCGAAACGAAGTTCCAGGACCACATGCAGCACGACGGCCTCTGCTGCGCCTTCGAGTGCTGGGGCATGACCAACGCCGCCGACCACACCGCCCGCAAGCACGGCCTCGCCCGCGAGGACCTCGACCGCTTCAGCGCGCAATCGCACCAGCGCGCCGCCAAGGCCACGAAGGAAGGCTGGTTCAAGGCCGAGATCGCCGCTCTCACCGGCGAGCAACTCGGCAACAAGAAGAACCCAGGCCCCGAGGGCGGCCTCGCGCAGGACGAGGGCATCCGCCCCGAGACCACCGCCGACGCCCTCGCCAAACTCCGTACCGTCCCCGGCCACGAGTTCATCACCGCCGGCAACGCGAGCCAGATCTCCGACGGGGCGGCCGCCGTGCTCGTGATGAGCGCGACCCGCGCCGAGGAACTCGGCCTCAAGCCCCTCGCACGCATCGTCGCCTACCACACGCACGGCGTCGAGCCGCGCGAGATCTTCGACGCCCCGGTCGGCGGCATCCGCGGCGTCCTCACCAAGGCCGGCTGGTCGCTCGCCGACGCCGACCTCTTCGAGATCAACGAGGCCTTCTCCGCCCAGGTCCTCGCCAACGTCAAGGAACTCGGCATCCCCGAGGACAAACTCAACGTCTGCGGCGGGGGCATCGCCCTCGGGCACCCGATCGGCGCGTCCGGCGCCCGCGTCCTCACCACGCTCGTTCACCAGTTGCGGCGGACCGGCGGGCGGCGCGGCGTCGTCGCCCTCTGTCTCGGCGGCGGGAACGCCGTCGCCATGGCGATCGAGGCGTAACGCACCCCTACCCGCCCGCGCCGGCGGCGCGCCGGCGCTCCACCTCTTCCGCGCTCGCCAGTTCGTTTTCCGTCGCCGCCACCAGCGTCGCCACCATGCAGTCCCCCGTCACGTTCACCGTCGTCCGGCACATGTCCAGGATGCGGTCCACGCCGAGAATGATGGCGATCCCCGTCGTCATCACCTCGGGCGGCATGCGCACGGCCTGCAGCACGATCACGAGCATGACGATGCCCACGCCCGGCACGCCCGCCGTCCCGATCGACGCCAGCGTCGCCGTCAGCACGATCATCAGTTGCGCCCCCAGGTCCAGCGGGATGCCGAACATCTGCGCGATGAACACGGTCGCCACGCCCTGATAGAGCGCGGTCCCGTCCATGTTGATCGTCGCGCCGAGCGGCAGCACGAAACTGGTCACGTCCTCCGAGACGCCGAGGCGGTCGCGGGCGCACTCCATCGTGACCGGGAGCGTGGCGGAACTGCTCGAACTGGAGAACGCCAGCAGTTGGGCCGGGGCGATGCCGCGGAAGAACCGGCGGTAGCCCATGCGCCCGCGCGCGAGCGTGAGCAGGATCGACGGGTACACCACGAACGCCATGATCGCGAGGCCCGCGATCACCACGCCGCTGTACGCCAGCAGCGCCCGGAGCACGTCCAGCCCGAGGTCCGCCAGCACCCGCGCGATGAGCGCGAACACCGCGTACGGCGCGGCCAGCATGATCCAATGCACGATCTTGATGATGACGTCGGTCAGCACGTCGAAGACGGCGATGACGGGTCCGGCCTTGTCCCGCGGGATGAACGTCAGCCCGATCCCGATCATCAGCGCGAAGAAGACCACCTGCAGCATCTCGCCCTTCGCGAGCGCTTCGAAGGGGTTCGTCGGCACGATGTTCAGGATCACCTGCCAGGCGTTGGGCGCGGCCGCGGCCTCGGCGACCTTCGCCGCGGCCTCCTCGCCCCCCGCCACAGCCAGCCGCTCGCGCGTCTCGACGGGCACGAAGCGGCTGCTGCCGGGCTGGATCAGCCTCGCCATGGTCAGGCCGATCGTGATGGCCAGCGCGGTCGTGCACAGGTAGATGATCAGCGTCTTGACGCCGATGCGTCCGAGTTTCTTCAGGTCGTGCAGGCTGCTCACGCCCACGATCAGCGAGAAGAGCACGATGGGCACGGCGATGAAGCGCAGCGAACGGATGAACAGGTCGCCCACGAACGAGTTCAGCGTGCGGACGAAGCGCGCCGCCCGCGCGCCGAACGTCGGGCCTTGGTTCGCCGGGCGCATCTCCAGCCCGAACCGCTCGACCTGCGCCTTCGTCAGTTGGTACGGGTACAGCCCCGCGAGCGAGGCGTCCGCCGGGTCAAGATCGGCGACGCGTGCCACCCCCGCCGGCAGCACGGGAACCTCCGCGGCCTTGCGGGCCACGTACGCCTTCGGATGGTCCACGCCCAGCGAATCCCATGTCCCGGGCGTCCAGGCGGCGTTCACGCCCAGACCCACGATCAGCCCGAGCAAGAGTCCGAGCAGGATCTGCCAGTGAAGGGCGATCTTTCGGCGGGGCATGTCGGCACGGTACCGCGAACGCCTGATCGACGCAACGGGCCGCTACGATCGGCGGATGATCGGCACCGGGCGAAGCAGCCGCGCATGGTTCGAGGAGTACCGGCGCAAACGGAAGAGCGCGGACGAGGGCGAGCGGGTCATCGGCGCGGAGGACGGGGCGAAGCAGGGGCGGACGCGCTCGCGGTCGTTCTGGTCCCTGCTCGCGGCGTTCTGGCGGCTCGCCGACGCCGCACGCCCGATCTTCGCCCTCGCCCTGGCGACGCGCACGCTCGGCACGCTCATCGCGCTACTGCCGCCGGTGCTCCTCAAGGTGCTCTTCGACAGCGTCCTCGGGACCCATCCGCTGCCCGCGTGGCTGCCGCTGCCCGACGACCGTGTCGCGCTGCTCTGGTTCGTCGCGGGCGGGCTGGCCCTGCTGCCCTTCACGGCGACCATCGTCGGCCTGTGGGGACGCTGGAAACTCACCAAAGCGACGCGCATCATGCACGCCGCCGTGCGCCGGCGCGTCTTCGAGCACGCCGCGCGCCTGCCGCTGCACCGCGTGCAGCGCCTCAAGTCCGGGGGCGTGACCGCGCTGCTGCGCGAGGACGCCGGCACCGTCTCCGACCTCACCTTCAACCTCGTCTACAACCCCTGGGGCGCGATGGTGCAACTCACCGGCACGCTCATCATCCTCGCGCTCGTCGACTGGCGGATGCTCGCGGGCGGCCTGCTCGTGCTGCCGATCGTGTGGGTCACGCACCGGGCGTGGATCGCGCGCATCCGCCCCGTGCAGCGCGACATCAAGGCCGTCAAGCAGCAGACCGACGCCCACGCCACCGAGGCCTTCGCCGGCATGCGCATCGTCCGCGCCTTCTCCCGCGAAACGGGCGAGACCCTCCGCTTCACACGCCGCAACCACTTCGCCGCCCGCCAGGAGATCCTCGCCTGGTGGTGGTCGCGGGGCATCGAGGCGGCGTGGGACTTCCTCATCCCCGTCGCCACCGCCTGCGTCGTCCTCTACGGCGGGTACGCCGTCCTCGGCGGGCGCCTGCAGACCGGCGACCTCGTCATGTTCGTCGCCTACGTCACCATGCTCCTCGGCCCGATCGCCATGCTCACCACCAGCGCGACCAGCGTCCAGACCCAACTGGCCGCCCTCGACCGCGTGCTCGACCTCCTGGGCGAGAAGACCGAGTTCGCCGGCGAGAAGCCCGAGCGAGCGGTCGGCCGCGCCTCGGCCGCCGGGCGCATCACGCTGGAGCGCGTCTGGTTCGCCTATCCGCGCGGGCGGGGCGCCAAGGAGGAGAGCGAGCACGAGCGGTGGGTACTCGAGGACGTATCGCTCGACGTGCCGCCCGGCAGCGTCGTCGCCCTGGTCGGCCCCAGCGGCGCGGGCAAGACCACCCTCTGCAACCTCGTCGCGCGGTTCTACGACCCGCAACGCGGGCGCGTCCTCCTCGACGGCATCGACCTGCGCACCATCGAGCCGACGAGTTACCGTCGGCTGCTCGGCATCGTCGAGCAGGACGTCTTCCTCTTCGACGGCACCGTCGCCGAGAACATCGCCTACGCGCGCCGCGGCGCGACGCGGGCGCACATCGCCGATGCCGCCCGCATCGCCCACGCCCACGAGTTCGTCGAGCGCCTCGAACGCGGGTACGACACCGTCATCGGCGAGCGGGGCGTGCGCCTCAGCGGCGGGCAGAAGCAGCGCATCGCCATCGCTCGCGCCGTCCTCGCCGATCCCGTCGTCCTCATCCTCGACGAAGCCACCAGCAACCTCGACGCCGAAAGCGAGGCCCTCATCCGCGACAGCCTCGCCTCGCTCATGCGCGGCCGCACCACCTTCGTCATCGCCCACCGCCTCAGCACCGTCCGCGACGCCGACCGCATCGTCGTCATCGACGGTGGGCGGATCGTCGAGGAGGGCACGCACGACACGCTCCTCGCCCTGGGCGGCCGATACGCCGGCTTCCTGGCCCGCCAACTCGAGCACGCCCCATCCTCCCCAGGCCCCCGCGATCCAGACGCGAACCTGCTGCGCGAGCCGCGACCGTGATCAACGGGCCGCGACCGTGAGGGAGCGGTTCGGTACTTGCCCGGTACATACACACCCCCGCAACCCCGCGTGAGCCGCGACTTCGCGCGTCGCTCTTGCTTCATGCCCCTCGATCTGGGATGCTGGAGCAAGGGCGAACCCCGGGAGGCGGTATGGCCGCGCGCACGACAGGACTGATGCTCGCCGTCGCGGGCGCGCTGGCGTCGCACGCTGTGGCGCAGCCGGTCTTCAGCGTGGGGCGCGACGGCCCGTCCACGCTGCCCTCGGACCTCCTCTTCGAGTCCTTCGGCGGCTTTCCGGTGCCGGTCGGCGGCGGCGTGGGCATGGGCATGGGCCGGCCCGGCGACGACCTCAACGGCGTCTCCATGAACGCGGCCAACCTGCGGGCCGCCAAGAAGTTCATCATCTGCTTCTCCGTCGATCCGCTCTCGGTCGGCGTGTCGCGCCTCCGCATCCCATCCTTCAACGTCTTCGACCAGGCGAACAAGAACCAGGCCGCCGGCGACGTCTTCCTCTCGACCGAGGCGTTCGAGCAGGGCGTCGGCATCCTGCCCCCCCCCTTCGGCATGAACCTCTTCAACAACGTCCTGCGCACGAACCAGTCGCCGGTCTATCCGACCGTGTTCGGCCTGCTCCCGGTCGCGTCGCCGAGCGATCACGTCCCACCCGACGACCTCGACGACGTCAACGCCGCCATGACCGGCCTCCCCATCCCCGGTACGCCGACCTATTTCACCCTCGCCGACGGGAGTCCGTCGCTCGCGTTCCTCCCCGGAACCGGCAGCGCGGCCGACGTGTTTGTCGATTTCGACGTCACCATCGGCGGGGGCGAGAACCTCTACGCCCAGTTCAACCAACTCGGCCTCCAGTTCGGCGACGACATCGACGGCCTGATCGTCTTCGACGAGGACCACAACGCCCACTTCAGCCCGGGCGACGAGGTCTACTTCACGCTCGCCCCAGGCTCACCCACGCTCTCGCTCCTCGGCCTCTCCGCGGCGGACGTACTCGTCTGCAACATGCCCGGCGTCGTCGCCCTCTTCGCCCTGCACGCCGATCTCGGCCTGCTCCCAACCGACAACATGGACTCGCTCAACGCGATCGCGCTCGAAGGCGACTCGGCCGAGCAGACCATCCGATCGCTGGTCCCCCCCCTCTGCCCGGCGGACTTCAACGGCGACACCGTCGTCAACACCCTCGACGTCCTCGCCTTCCTCAACGCCTACGTCGCCAACGACCCCTCCGCCGATTTCAACGGCGATACCATCCTCAACACGCTCGACGTCCTCGCCTTCCTGAACGCCTACACGGCCGGCTGCGGCTGAGAACGGCGGCCCACCATGACAGACGCGGACCCCACCCTCGTGCAGCGCGCCTGCGCGGGCGACGCTGAAGCCCTCACCGAACTCCTCCGCCGCAACGGGCCGGAACTCCGTCGCCGCGTCGAGTCGCGCATCGGCCGCCAGTGGAACGGCGTCATCGAGGCCGACGACGTCCTCCAGGTCACCTACATGGAGGCCTTCTCCCGCATCGCCCGATTCTCGCCCGAGGGCGAGGGGGCCTTCCTCGCCTGGATGACCCGCATCGCCGAGAACAACGTCCGCGACGCCGTCCGCGGCCTCGAACGCGCCAAACGCCCCGACCCCAAGCGCCGCGTCCGAGGCCCCGTCAACGAGGACTCCTACGTCGGCCTCGTCGAGGTGCTCGGCATGACCACCACCACGCCCAGCCGCCAGGCCGCCCGGCGCGAGGCCGTCGAAATCCTCGACCGCACGCTCGCCAAACTCCCCACCGACTACGCGAAGGTCGTCCGCCTCTACGACCTCGAGTGCCGACCGATCGCGGAGGTCGCCCGCGAACTCGGCCGCTCCGAGGGCGCGGTCTACATGCTCCGCGCCCGCGCCCACGAGTGGCTCCGCGAGACCATGGGCACCGAGTCGCAGTTCTTCAGCGTTTCGTAGCGTCCGCGACGGTGCATACAGTCCCCCATGCTCGCGCAATCCGTCAACGAGACACGCTTCGTCCCCCCGACCGCAGGCCGCCTCATCCGCGCCTTTGGCGATGAGATCACCGTCCACCTCGGCGCGGCCGAGACGGGCGGACGGTACACGCTCTTCACCTGCGTCACCCCGCCCGGCGGCGGCCCGCCCCCCCACTTCCATGCCGACGAGGACGAGTGGTTCCTCGTGCTCGAAGGGCGCGCCGAGTTCCTCAAGGACGGCGCATGGATCGAAGCCCCGGTCGGCTCCGTCGTCTACTCCCCGCGCGGGGTGGTGCACACCTACCGCAACCGCGGCGACGGACCGCTCAGGATGCTCGTCCAGACCTCGCCCGCCGGCTTCGAGACCTTCTTCTCCCGCTGCGCTGAGGTGTTCGCCCGCCCGAGTCCGCCCGACATGGCCCACCTCGTCGCCATCGCAGCGGAGCACGGTATTCACTTCGCCGACGCCTGAGCCTGCGCGCGCCCGCCGTTGATCCGATCCGCTTGGATAATGGTAGATTGGCGTGAGCCTCGCCCCGCCGGCGTCGCTCTCCACCCGGCCGCCCCTGCCGCGGCCCGGAGGCCGTGCCGTGCCCGAACGCCCCAACGAACCCGGGCCGAACGACGCCGCCCATCCTCCCTCCGGCGGCTCCGGCTCCGACGACGCCCTCATCGCCGCCGCCAGGGCCGCCGCGGAGGCCCGCTCGGACGGCCTGCCCCCCGACCCCGACCTCCCGCCCCCGGACTTCTTCCCCGGCTACATCGTCATCCGCGAGATCCATCGCGGCGGACAGGGCGTCGTCTACCAGGCGCTCCACAAGGGCACCAAGCGCAAGGTCGCCATCAAGGTGCTGCTCGAGGGCGCGCTCGCCGGCCCGCGCGAGCGCACCCGCTTCGAGCGCGAGGTCGAGATCCTCGCCCAACTCGACCACCCCAACATCGTCGCCGTGCACGACTCCGGCCTCGCCGAGGGCCGCTTCTACTACGTGATGGACTATGTCTCCGGCCAGACGCTCGACGTCTACCTCGCGCAGCACGACCTGAGCGTGCCCGATGTGCTGGCCATGTTCGTCAAAGTATGCGAGGCCGTGAACGCCGCCCACCTCAAGGGCGTCATCCACCGCGACCTCAAGCCCGCCAACGTGCGCGTCGACGCCAAAGGCGAGCCGCACGTCGTCGACTTCGGCCTGGCCAAGGTGGCGACCGGCGACATGAGCGACGAGGCCCAGCCCCGCCTGATGACCATGACCGGCCAGTTCATCGGCTCGCTCCCCTGGGCCAGCCCCGAGCAGGCCCAGGGCGTCCCCTCCATGATCGACGTGCGCACCGACGTCTACTCGCTCGGCGTCGTGCTCTACCAGGCCCTCACCGGCCGGTTCCCCTACCAGGTCATCGGCGCGATGCGCGACGTGCTCGACAACATCCTCCGCGCCGAGCCGGCCCGACCCAGCACCATCCGACGCCAGGTCAACGACGAGGTCGAGACCATCGTGCTCAAGTGCCTGAGCAAGCAGCGCGAGCGCCGATACCAGAACGCCGGCGAACTCGCACGCGACCTCGAACGCTACCTCCGCGGCGAGCCGATCGAGGCCAAGCGCGACAGCGGGTGGTACGTCCTCTCCAAGATGGCCCGCCGCCACCGCGGGCCGGTCGCGGCAGCGGCGATCCTGCTCGTGCTTCTCGTCGGCTTCTCGATCGCCATGACCGCGCTCTACCAGCGTGCCCGGGCCGCTGAACTCCTCGCCGAGGATCGCCTCGACCAGGCCCAGGCCCAGGCCGAGACGCGGCGGCAGGTCGTCGATGCGCTGGAAGGGTGGCTCGCCGCCGCCGACCCCACCCGAGGCGAAGACCGCGGGATCACCGTCGCCGAAGTCCTCGACCACGCCGCGGCGACCATCGGCGCGGACCTCGCGGGCCAGCCGCAGGTCGAGGTCGCGCTGCGGAACATCCTCGGGCGCACTTTCTACGGCCTCGGGCACGTCGAGCGGGCCAGGGCGCAGTTCGAGGCCGCGCTCGCCCTCGCGCGGCGCACGCTCCCCGAGGACGACGACGATCACCTCTTCGCGCTGGCGAACCTGCCGGTCGCGCTCTACGCGCTGGACGAGAACGAGCGCGCCGCCGCGCTCTTCGACGAAGCGCTCGCCAGGCTCCGCGCCGTGCGCGGGCCGGCGCATGAGGAGACGCTCACGACCGCCCACAACCTCGCCAAACTGCACTTCGAGGACGGGCGGGTCGAGGACGCCGAGCGCATCTGGCTGGAGACCATCGCAGCGCTCGACGCCGCGCCCTCCCCCCCCCCTGACCTCGACGCGATCGTCCGCGCCACCTACGCCACGCTGCTCGAGCGCACCGGCCGCGCCGACGAGGCCGAGCCGATGCTGCGCGGCGCGGTCGGGGCGCTCGCCAGCGCGGGCGGCCCGGACCACCCGGACACGGCCCGGGCCCGCGTGCGCCTCGGCTCGCTCCTGCGTCGCCTGGAGCGCACCGACGATGCCGAGCGCGAGTTCGCCGCCGCCGCCGCTTCGATGGCCGTCTCGCTCGGCCCCTCGCACCCCGACACGCTGGCGACGCGCGCCCAACTCGCCGCGCTCCTCGAAGCCACGGGCCGACCCGCCGACGCGGAGCGGGAACTCGCCGCCGTCCTCGCCGACGGCGCGGAGACGCTGCCCCCGCTCAGCCGCGCCTGGTTCGGCGTGCTGCACGGCCGGACGCTCACCGCCCTCGCCCGCTACGACGACGCCGAGACCGCCCTCCTCGCCGGCCACGCGACCATCGAGCAGACCCTCGGCCCCGACCACCCGCGCACACTCGACACCGTCCGCGCCCTCATCACGCTCTACGAGTCACAGGGCCTCGAAGCCAAGGCCGCCCCGTGGCGCGACAGGCTCCCGTGACCCGCCGCGCTCCTCGCCCCGAACGCACGAAGGCCCGTGGAAGGCGGACCTCCGAGCCGCGGGCTTCAGCCCGCGCTTCGGAGCGTCACCTCGCCCCGCACGTCCTGGAGGAACCAGCACAAAGCCCTCCGGCTGTCCGCCGAAGGGCCTGGCTGCATGACAAACTGGGGATGGAGGATTCGAACCTCCACTAACTGATCCAGAGTCAGTCGTGCTACCGTTACACCAATCCCCAATCGGCATCCGGCGCCGCCATCCGGCGCGGGGCCTCCGCCGTCGGGGCAATCGTACCCCTTGGGTCCGGGTGGGCAAGCCGGACCGGTCATGCGGTGCGCCGGGGCTGCTCGTGGAGGTCGCGGTGGTCGTGGGCCGTTCCGTTCAGGGGCCGGATGGGACGGGCCTTGCCGTACTGGGCGCGGCGGGGCGAGATCGGCTCCTCCTCGCGCTCGCCGCCGAGCGGCCGTTCGTCGCCCGAGATCGGGCCGTTCGCCGGCGCGTGTCCGTTGCCGTTGGCGTGGGGCGTCCGGTCCTCGTACCCGTTCGAGGCGGCGTCGTGCGTCGGCGGGGCGTCGTCCGGGCCGTCGTCGCCCAGCCGGCGACGCCGTGCCTCCGAGATCGACTCGTCGAGCCGACCCAGGATCGAGCGGACCTCGTCAAAGGCGTTCCTGCCGCGCATAGGCCGACCTCCCTGCTCCGTGCTGCGGTGCTATCGGCCCGGGCGGCGCGGTTCTTGCCCGCCCGGGCGGCCCAGGCCCGGATCGGTCGGCAAGGCCTGCGGCCTGTGCCGACTGGCGAACCCACGCCGGTGGCATCGACGCCCCGCCACCCGTAGTCTCCCCCCCGGGGCACAAGCCCCACGGAGCACCCGCACGCATGGCGAGCGTCTCGCTGGAGAGCGTCCGCAAGGTCTACGACGGCGGCGTCGAGGCCGTCCGCGACCTCACCCTCCGCGTCCGCGACGGCGAGTTCGTCGTCCTCGTCGGGCCGTCCGGGTGCGGCAAGAGCACCACCCTGCGCATGATCGCGGGGCTGGAAGACGCCGACGCCGGCACCATCCGGATCGGCGAGCGCGTCGTCAACGCCGTCCACCCCAAGGACCGCGACGTCGCCATGGTCTTCCAGAACTACGCCCTCTACCCGCACATGACGGTGCGCGAGAACATGAGTTTCGCGCTGCGGCTCCGCGGCACGCCCAAGGCCGAAGTCGAGCGGCGCGTCCGCGAGGCGGCGAGGATGCTGGACATCGAGGGCCTGCTCGACCGGCGACCGCGGCAACTCTCCGGGGGGCAGCGCCAGCGCGTCGCGGTGGGCCGGGCGATCGTGCGCGAGCCGCAGGCGTTCCTGTTCGATGAGCCGCTCTCGAACCTCGACGCGCGCCTGCGCCTCTCGACCCGGGCCGAACTCAAGGCCCTCCACCTGCGACTGCGGACCACCACCGTCTACGTCACCCACGACCAGGAAGAGGCCATGACCCTCGGCGACCGCGTCGTCGTCATGCACGCCGGCGTGATCCGCCAGACGGGCACGCCCTTCAAGGTCTACAGCGAGCCTGCCGACCGGTTCGTCGCCGGGTTCGTGGGCACACCCGGCATGAACTTCCTCGAAGGTCGCTTCGAGGCCGCCGAGGGGGGGGTCTGGTTCACGAGCCGCGGCGGGGCACGCCTGCGCTGCGCCGACGCCCACGCCGATCGGTTGGCACGCCACGCGCCGCACCCGGCCGTGCTCGGCGTGCGCCCGCAGGCGATCTCGCTCGGCGCGGGCAGGCCCGGCGCGACGCTCGCCGCCCGAGTGCGCCTCGTCGAACTGCTGGGCGACGTGATGGACGTGGTGTGCGACCTGGACTCGGGCGAAACGGTCGTTGCGCGCGTCGCCGCGCGACCGGGGCTTGCGCCCGGAGATCGGGCCGAACTCGCGGTCGAGATGGAGCGCGCCCACGCCTTCGAGCCGGGCGAACTCGGGCGCAGCCTGCTGCACGGCGGGAACGGAGCGGCGTGATGGCGAAACGCAAGGCGAAGGCGACCGCGAAGAAGGCCGGCACGAAGCGCAAGGCGATCGCCGCCCCGCGCGAGACGCACGCGTCCGAGGCCCGCACGCTCGCCGACGTGGCGCAGGCCCGCGAGATCTTCTGGCAGAACGTCATGCGCGAGATGCTCACCTCGCTCGCCATGGCGTCGGCGATGCGCCCCGCGCCGGCCGAGACGCCGACCGCGTCGAACGGCGAGGACGACAGCGACATGCTCGACGGCCGCCTCGCCGTCATCACCGCGCAGGGGCAGCGCATCCCCATCGCCGCCGTCATCCCGCTGCTCGCGTGCAGCGTCGGTACGTCGCAGCGCGACCGCCTCCTCTCCACCGACCTCCAGTGCAGCGTCTACCAGATCGCCACGCCCGCCGGCGAGGTCTACACCCTCCCCCTGCACGAGATCCGCGGCTTCCACGCCCTGAGCGAGGACCTGATGCAGCAACTCGAGCAGGCGGCGGTCGATCAGGGCACGCGCGAGAAGCCCTCCATGCCGTTCGGGTTCGAGGCGTTCACCTCGGTGGTGCGATCGCGTCAGAGCACCGAGGCGGAACAACGAGCCGCGACCGTCAGGGAGCGGTTCCTCAGCAACGAGCCGGATGGAGGCCCGTTGGGAGAGGGTTCCCCGCGTGAATAGACTTCCCCGTCCGGGCGGGAGGCCCGAGGGAGGACCGATGCGCACGCTCGTCGCAATCCCCGTCTACAACGAGGAGCGGTACGTCTGCTCCGTCATCCGCCGCGTCGTCGAGCACGGGCACGACGTCCTCGTGATCGACGACGGCTCCACCGATTCCACGGCGCGGCGCCTCGAATGCATGCCCGTCCGCGTCATCCGCCACCCGACGAACCTCGGCTACGGCCGCTCCCTGCGCGACGCCTTCGACGACGCGATCGCCCGACGCTACGACTGGATGGTCACGATGGACTGCGACGAGCAGCACGAGCCGGACGCGATCCCGCTCTTCGTCGAGGCCGCCCGCGAGGATACGCACGACGTCATCAGCGGCTCGCGCTACCTCGTCCCAGCGCCCGAGGACGACGCCCCCCCCCGCGACCGCCGCGCCATCAACGCCGAGATCACCCGCGAGATCAACCGGCGCCTCGGCGGCGTTTTCCGCGAGGCCGGGGGCGAGGAGATCACCGACGCGTTCTGCGGGTTCAAGGCGATGCGCGTCGAGTCGCTCCGGCGCCTGCGCCTCACCGAGGACGGGTACGCCTTCCCCATGCAGTTCTGGGTGCAGGCCGCCGCCGAGCGCCTCCGTGTGCGCGAACTGGCCGTGCGGCTCATCTACAACGACCCGACCCGCACCTTCGGCGGCCAACTCGACGACTCCGACGCCCGTCTCGCCCACTACCGCCAGGTCCTCCACTGCGAACTGGAACGCTGCGCCGACCGCCTGCCGCCCGCGGCCCTCTGCGGCGTCGAGGCGGGGTGCGCGTGACCACCGCGCCCGCCGCGCCCGAACTCCGTCTCCAGCCCGACCCGCGCCAGTGGCCCGCCCTCGCCGCCGCGCACGCCCGCGCGCGCCGCGCCGCGACGCCCGTCGTCATGTCCGGCCACCAGGCGGACGTCTGGCATGCGGGCATCCTGGCCAAGTGGTTCGCGTGCGCCGCGGCGGCGCGGGCCGTCAACGGGGAGGCGGTGTGGCTGATCGTCGATCAGGACGAGGGCGATCCGACGCGCCTGCGCTTCCCCGCCCGAGGCCGGCACGCCGACGCCGTGCCCGAGGAGATCGACCTGCGCGCGTCGAGCGAGGACGCCTCCGGCGTGCCCACGGGCATGAGACCGTCGGCCGACATCGACGCCGTCCGGGCCGCGGACGCGCCGGCCGCGACGCCCGCCGTCGCCGACGGCCTGCGCCGGGCGGCCGAGGCGATGGCGCGGCACACGGACGCCCCGTCGCTCGCCCGCCAGATCGACGCGGCCGTGCGCGACCTGATCGGAGGCGAGGACCCGCCCCGAGCGATCTTCGCCACCGATCTTTCAGCGACGGACGCCTTCGCCGAGTTGCTCGACGCGATCAAGGCGGACCCCGCCGCCTGCACGCGGACCTACAACGAGGCCGCCGCCGAGCGCCCGGACGCCGGCGTGCGCGCGCTGGAGCGCACCGGCGAGCGCGTCGAACTCCCGCTGTGGCGCCTCGCTCGCGACCGCCCGCGTCGCCCCGTCTTCAGCGGCGAGCTCGCGGACGCCGACGCGCGCACGCTCGCCCCGCGCGGGCTGCTGATGACGGGCCTCGTCCGACGGCGCCTCTGCGACCTGTTCATCCACGGCACGGGGGGGGGCGCGACCGGCTCGCGCGAGGGGTACGACCGCGTCACCGAAGCGTGGTTCGAGGCGTGGCTCGGCGAGACACGCCTGGCCCCGGCCGTGCTGGCAACGGCGACGCTGCGCCTGCCCCTCGGTGAGAGCGAACGCCCTACCCAGGGCGACGCCGCGGCGGCTCGGGCCAGGGCGCACCGGGCGCGCCACGATCCCTCCATCATCGGCGACGAGGCGGCCGCCCGCGCCAAGCAGGCGATCCTCGACCGCGTGCGCGCGACCAAGCAAGCCGGCGGCGACGCGGCCCCCCACTTCGCCGAGATGCAGGCCCTCCTCGAGCGGTACCGGGCCGAGCGGGCGGACGACCTGCGCCGCCTTGACGACGAGGCCGATCGGCTGGCGGAACTCGCCGCCGCCCCCGACGCGGCCGACGACCGCACCTGGCCGTTCGTGCTTCACGAACCGGGCGCGATCGCCGACCTTCGCCGCGCGATCGAGGCACGCTTCGCCGCCCCCGCCGCCGGATAGGCTGTGGCGATGCCGAGGCTCCCCGCGATGCTCTCGCTCCTGGCGGCCGCGCTGCTCGCGGCGTGCACCGAGCGCGCGCCCCAGCCCGCCCCGCCGCGGCAGCCGGCGGGCGCGCCGCGGATCGTCGCCCTCTCGCCCGCCGTCGCCGTCACGCTCCGCGACCTGGGCCTCGAAGAGCGCATCGTCGGTCGGCACGGGTGGGACCTCGTCCTCGACCGCTCGATACCGGTCTGCGGCGATCAGTCCGGCATCAACTACGAATCGCTGCTCGCCGCCCGCCCCACGCACGTCATCCTCGAATGGGGGGCGCGCGACCTGCCCGCCAGGCTCGTCGACCTGGCCGACGCCAACGGCTGGTCGGTGCACACCGTGCGGCTCCTCTCGCTCGCCGACATCCGCGCCTTCGCCGCCGACGCCGCCGCCGAGTTCGCGCCCAACGATCCTCACGCCGCCGAGGTCGTCGCGTCGCTCGACCGAATCTCGGACGGCGTTGATCGGATCGGCGCGGGCCGCGTGCTGCTGCTGCTGTCGGCGTCGCCCCCCGCCGCGCTCGGGCCGGGGTCGTACCACCACGAAATCCTCGCGCTGCTCGGCGGCGTGCCCGCGCTCGTACAAGGCCAGCCCTACGTGACGCTGAACGCCGAGGACGTGCTGCGGCTCGCGCCGGACGGCATCGTCCTCATCGCGCCCCGATCGCCGGGAGCCTCCGACACCGGCGAGCCGACCTGGGACGAGATCGCGGCCCGGCTCGGGCGGCTGGCTGAGTTGCCCATCCCCGCGGTCGAACGCCGGCGCGTGGCCGTCATCGACGACCCGCTCGCGCTCATCCCGAGCACTTCGGCCGTCGCGTTCGCCGAGCGCCTCCGCGCCATCCTCGACGATTGGCGCACCCCGTAAGCGGTGGCACAGGTGTCCCGCCTGTGCGCATCACGCACGGTCGAGCACTACCATCCCCCTCCATGACCGACGCCCGCAACCATGCAACTCTCGACACCTTCGACCCCGTCGAGGCGCTGGCCGATCGCTTCCGCGCCGCCATTCTCGCCGCGCTCCCCGGGACCGACCCCGCCGTCGATCCGATGATCACGCCGAGCAAGCGTGCGGAACTCGGGGACTTCCAGTGCAACGCCGCGATGCCGCTGGCCAAGGCCGCTGGCCGCCCGCCGCGCGAGATCGCCGCCGCCATCGTGCGCCACGCCGACCTGGGCGACCTGGCCGAGCCGATCACCGAGCGCGACGTGGCCGGGCCCGGCTTCATCAACGTCCGTCTGCGCCCCGCCGCCATCGCCTCGCTCCTCGCGCGCCTGGACACGCCCGATCTCGGCATCCTCCCTCCCGCGACGCCGCAGACCGTGGTCGTGGACCTGTGCGGCGTGAACCTCGCCAAGCAGATGCACGTCGGGCATCTCCGCTCGACCGTGATCGGCGATTCGCTGGCCCGCGCCTTCGAGCGGCTGGGCGAGCGCGTCATCCGGCAGAACCACGTCGGCGACTGGGGCCTGCCGATCGCCATGGTGACCGACCGCCTGCGCCGCGAGGCCGAGGCGGGCCGGATCGACCTCGACCGCGTGACGCTCGACGACCTCGACCGGCTCTACCGCGACGCCCAGCGCGAGTGCGCGGGCCAGGGCAAGGCGCTCGAAGTCGTGCGGCGCTACCGCATGGGGCCGAAGGCCGAGGCGGAACTCCGGGCCGAGCACGAGGAGGCGGAGGAGCGGCTCGCCGCGGCGAAGCGCACGCTCGTCGCGCTCCAGAGCCGCGATCCCGCGACCGTCGCCGTCTGGCGGCGCATCTACGACGTGACCATGCGAGCCTGCCTCGACACCTGCGCCCGTCTGCACACGCGCATCGCCGCCACCGACAGCGCGGGCGAGAGCAGTTACGCGGAGGAACTCGGCCCGCTGGTGGACGACCTCGTGAGCCGCGCCGTCGCGGTCGAGTCCGACGGCGCGCTCGTCGTCCGACTCGAACACGAAGGCATCGCCGAGCCGTGCATCGTTCGCAAGCGCGACGGCGGGTACCTCTACGCGACGACGGACCTGGCGGGCATCCGCCGGCGCGTGCACGGGCTTGGCGCGGACCGCGTCGTCTACGCCGTCGATGCGCGCCAGTCGCTCCACTTCCGCCAGGTCTTCGCGGCCGCCCGCAAGGCCTCCTACGCGACCAGACCCGGCGAAAGCGCCCCGGCCAGCCTCGAGCACGCCCCCTTCGGCATGGTGCTCGGCGAGGACAACCGACCCTTCAAGACCCGCACCGGCGAGAACGTTAAACTCAGCGACCTGCTCGACGAGGCCGAGGCCCGCGCGGAGCGCACGGTCGCCGAGAAGAACCCGGACCTCGGGCACGACGAGCGCCGCGCCATCGCGCACGCGGTCGCCATCGCCGCGCTCAAGTACACGGACCTCTCGACCGAGCGCATCAAGGATTACGTCTTCTCCTTCGACCGAATGCTGGCCTTCGAGGGCAACACCGGGCCGTACCTCCTCTACGCGCTCGTGCGCATCCGCAGCATCTTCCGCAAGGCGTCGGAGCGCGGCATCGCGCTCGACCACCGCGACGCGCCCTTCGCCGCCGATCACCCGGCCGAGAAGGCCCTCGCGCTCACGCTGCTGCGATACCCCCGCACGGTGCGAAGCGTGGGCGATTCGCTCGAGCCGCACCGGCTCTGCGCGTTCCTCTACGATCTCGCCGGCGCGTTCAGCGCGTTCTTCGACGCCTGCCCCGTCCTCGCCGCGGACGACGACGCCACACGCCGATCACGCCTGCGCCTGTGCGACCTCACCGCCCGCGTCCTCGCCGACGGCCTGGACGTGCTCGGCATCCCGGCGGTGGAACGGATGTGAGGGGGCTTGAGGCTTGAGGCTTGGGACTTGGGGCGTGGGGCGTGGGGTAAGGGGAGTGGGATGGCGAACTGGTTCGTCATCTGATAGGCTCTGACGCCAATCGGGGAGCGCCATGAGCCGCGACCACAGGAAACTGAGAGCGTTTGTCCTCGCAGACGAACTGACGCTGAAGGTGTACGAGGTCACGAGGACCTACCCGAGAAGCGAGGTGTACACCCTCGTATCTCAGATGCGTCGGGCGGCCCTCTCCGTACCCGCGAACATCGTCGAAGGATGTGCGCGCGAATCTCAGGCCGACTACACCCGGTTCCTTGTCATTGCGCAAGGCTCACTCCGCGAACTCGGCTAACTACATCGGCCTCTCGCGGCGCCTCGGATTCCTCGAACCCTCCGATGCTGACGGCCTGGTCGCTCAGCACGAGACGGCCTCCAAGACGCTTGGAGCGCTCATTCGATCCTTCGGAAAGCACGCGCCACCACGGAACGACGATCACCCGGCCAGATAGTCTCCGGCCTGCCCCCCTACCCGCAAACCCCAGACCTCAAGCCCCAAGCCCCAAGCCCCAAGCCCCAAGCCCCAAGTCCCAAGCCCCAAGCCTAGAACAGCAACTGCATCTGCACACGAACGGCGATCTGCCCCGACTCCGACGACGGCAGCGTGCCGAGGCCGGACTGCGATGAGACGACGGACGAACTCCCCGCCTGGTCGTCGAGGTACACCTGCACGTCCACCGTCAGTTTCGCCGCGTGGCTCGCCTCGATGAAGTAGTGGTTCAGCCCCGCCGTCAGCGTGTGGAAGTCGTCGTCGTCCGCCGCGCGGTCATCGTCCGGGAAGACGGCGTCCCACCGCGCGAAGCCCTCGGTCCGCTCGGTGAAGAAGTACCCGCCCTGCACGACCGCGCCGAAGTCGTCGAGCGCCGACGAGCCTTCCGTGTCGATCCGCCTCCCGACGAAGGCCGCGAACGCGTTCCAGCCCCCCCCCTCGATCGACAGGTCCACGGTGTACGAGACCATGTCCGTGTCGGCGACCGCCGCGGGAACGCCGCCCGAGAACGCGGCCGTGTCCCCCATGTGCTGCCAGTGGAACGCCCCCCCCACCATCCAGCCCGAGGGCGAATCGCGGAACGACGTGAAGTCGTCGTAGGACTTCCAGGGCGCCTCGCCGATGCGGCGCTCGACGCGACCCGTCAGCGCGGCGTCCGCCTCCGCCGGGCTGAAGAACGCCGTGTTCCTCGATGCGAATCCGTCGGACACCGCCGCGAGAACGCGCCACCACTCGGACTCGCGCGCAAACTCGACCGCCTGCGCGAAGTCCTGGTTGAAGACCTCGTTCGACACCGAACGGTCGGCCGCGAGTTGCACCGACGACGAGACGTTCTCCTCACGCAGGAACGGCAGTTTGAACTGCCCGGCGCGCACGGACCAGCCCTCGCCGAGTTTGTAGCGCAGCCACGACTCCTCGACCCTGAACGCACCCTCCCCGGCCCGGTCGAACGCGGCCACGATGCGGAACGACAGGTCCTTCGAGAGCGTCGTGCCGGAGAAGTTGATCTTGGTGCGCCGAGTCTCGAACCCGCCCGCGAAGTCCTGGTCGTCCGTCATGTCGTCGGCGTCGCGGAAGTTGGCGATGTAGCGGAACTGCACCTGCCCGCCGACCCGCAGGCGGAAGGCCGCGTCTTCATCGTCGATGATCTCGAACGGCCCGCCCGCGGTCGCCGCCGCGCCGGCGGAGAACGATGCGGGTGCACGATCGAGGTCCATCAAGCCCGCGGCGCCGTTCGACGTGACGGCAGACGATCCCACCAGAGCGACCGCGAGGGGAACGATTGACCGGGCAGCCATGCTCATGCTCCATGAATGTTGCGCGAAGGCGCACTATACGACCGCGAAAGACGCGGACGGCGGTTGTGGATAAGTCGCCGTTGCTCTCTGGAAACAGCCAAAGAAAAACCGGCCGCCCCCTGCGGAGCGGCCGGTCGATCACAGTGCGATGCTGTCCGTCAGCAGCGGGTCAGAAGACCAACTGCATCTGGAGGCGGAGAGAGACCTGCCCGTCGTCGGTGTCGGGGAGGAGGGTGGTGTAGGCGTTGGGAGCGGTCATGGAGACCGGGGTGCTCGGCGCGACCTCGTCCAAGAAGATCTGGATGTCGGCCGTGAACTTGGCCGCGTGGCTGCCCTCGACGAAGTAGTAGTTCGCGCCGAAGGTCAGCGTGTGGAAATCCTCGTCGAGGCCGGGGCCGTACCCATCCTCGTCGGGGATGACGGCGTCCCAGCGGCCGAACAGCTCGAACTGCTCGGTCATGAACCAGCCCGCCTGGACGACGAAGCCGAAGTCATCCCAGCTGTCGGAGGCGTCGGGGTCGTTGTGCTGCCCGATGAACGCCGCGAAGAAGTTCCACCCGTCGCCCTCGATGGAGAGGTCAACCGAGTAGAGGATGAGGTCCATCTCGGCGACCGCGACGGGCGCGCCGCCCGCGAAGGCCGCGGTGTCGCCGTAGTGCGACCAGTGGACGCCCGCGCCGAGCATGCCGGCGTAGTTCTCCGTGCTGCCGCGGAAACTGGTGAAGTCGTCGAACTGCTCCCAGTCGCCGGCCCACTTGATCTCGAGGCGGCCCGTCAGGCCGACGTCGGACTCGGTCGGGCTGAAGAACGAGGTGCTGCCCGCGCTCGGGCCGTCGTTGGCCGAGAGCACGATGCCCCACGACTCGTCACGGTAGTGCACCGCGACGCCCTGGGTGTAGCCGGGGCCGAAGACGGAGTGCGTCACCGAGCGGTCGGCGGCCAACTGGTAGGTGTCGGAGACGTTCCACTCGCGGAGCACGGGCACCTTGTACTGGCCCCACTTCAGCCCGACGCCGTTGTCGAACTGGTAGTTGCCCCACGCCTCGAGCAGGTTGAAGGAACCGTCGTCCTCGCCCGTCTCGCCGTTGCCGAAATCGCCGCGGATGTAGAAGGTGGTCTCGGGGTTGATGACGTTGCCCGAGAAGACGAGGTTGGCGCGAACGAGGTCGAAGCCGTTGGTGAAGTCCTCGTCATCCGAGCCGACGGCGTCGTCGTCGCGGAAGTTCAGGACGTAGCGGAACTGGGTGTAGCCGCCGATGTTCAGGCGGTAGTTCCCCGTCCCGTCGCCGATGTGGAACTGACCGTCGTGCCCGCCGCCCCCGTGCTGGAGGAGGCTGGTCCGGCTGCTCGCGTCGGCGAGCATCTCGGCCTGGTACGCACGGTCCTGATCGGCGGTCTGAGCCGACGCGACGCCGAACGCGTTCAGGCTCAGAGCCGCACCCGCGAGCAAAGCAAGCTTCCTGGACTGACTCATCTGAGACTCCTTGCAAGGGGTTTGGAACGCGTGAATGCCTGCGTCCCGTAACCGAAAACTCTGTCCTTCGTTCTCACCGGCCCACGAGGCCGGATTCGCTGTCCGTCTTTCGCTCGATTGCGAGCGAGAAAGTTTCCCGCATGAGTGAGTGCTTACTCCCACGAATGGCGAGAACCACTCAACCGATCCACCCGAAGCCCCGAAAGACTTCCCCAACCCTCGTCATGCCCGAGCGGGGCATTCCGCGCGGGACGCTAGTATTCACTCGCAACGGCCGGAAGTCTACCCGGCCTGATTAGCGATTGCAAACTCCTCCCGCTCTTCGTCCACCCGACCCCCCGTCCAACACCTTTTTCCGACCACTCCCCTGCCTTTCAGGGGGCGGCTTCGGGCCGATCTTCGCGCAAACACAACCCTTCCGGGCAGGCGAGCACGTCCCGCCGACGCTACATTTCCCGGGCCGTCCCTTCCGTCCGGCCGACGCGATCCAGACCCTAAGTCGTTGTCGGGCAGATACATGCAGCCACGCAGGCACATTCTGATCGTCGAGGACGAACGCGACCTGGCGGAGTTATTGGCCCTCAACCTCCGCAAGGCGGGTTATGAGACCACCACCGTCCACGACGGGCGGCAGGCTCTCGCGGCCCTGGCGGAGCGAAAACCCGACCTCGTCCTCCTCGACCTCATGCTCCCCGAACTCTCCGGCACCGAGGTCGCCGGGCGGGTCCGCACCAACGCCGCCACCGCCGGCGTCCCCATCATCATGCTGACGGCCAAGGGCGAGGAGGTCGACCAACTGGTCGGCCTGGCCGTCGGGGCGGACGACTACGTCACCAAGCCCTTCTCCACGAAGGTCCTGCTGGCCCGCATCGAGGCCGTCCTGCGCCGGGCCTCCGCCACCCCCCCCGCGCCGAACATGCTCCGGGCCGGCCCCATCGAGATCGACGCCGACGCCCACCGCGTCGCCTGCCGCGGGCAGCCGATCCGGCTGACGGTGACGGAGTTCCGCCTGCTCAGCACGCTGGTGCAGTCCGAGGGTCGCGTGGTGTCGCGTGCCGGGCTGATCCGCCGCGCCATCGGGCCGGGCATCACCGTCACGCCGCGCACCATCGACGTCCACATCACCGCCATCCGCAAGAAACTCGGCGACGACGGCGCGATGATCGAGACCGTGCGCGGCGTCGGCTACCGTTTCTCCACCGAGCCGGAGCGCGCGGAGCCTTCCGCGGCCGGCCCGGCAGCGGAACGGACGGGCTGACCGCATGACCACCGAACGCCCGACGCGACGGTTCGCGTGGGTCTGGCCCGGCGTCGCGCTGGCGCTGCTCGCGGCGGCCTGGGTCGCCGTGCCGATGGGCGCGCCGTCCGCGCTCGTCGCCGCGCTCGCCTCGATCGCCGCGCTGACCGCCACGGTCACGGCCGCCTGGGGCCTGCACGCCTCGGCCGCCGATCGCGCCGCGCGCGAGGCCCGCGCGCGTGCCGACGAGACGAGCCTGCACCAAGCGCGGACTCGCTCGGACACGCTCCGCGCGCTCCTCGACGCCGTGGACGAGCCGATCGTCGGCGTAGACGGCGCGGGCACGGTCGTCATCGCCAACCGCGCCGCGTCCTCGCTGCTGGCGACCGGATCGCGACCGCTCGAGGGCCGACCCCTCGAGGACCTGCTCCCCCAGCCCGAACTCGTGTCGCTGGTCGCGAACGCTGCGTCGGGGCGCGCGGGGCGCGACACGGTGCGCATCGCCGACGGCGACAGCGTGCGCATCTTCGAGGCCTTCGCCGCCCCCGCGAGACTCGGCCCCGCGCCGGACGGCGCGCCCGGCGCGGCGCTCGCCCTGCGCGACGTGACCGAACACGCCGCGACCGTGCAACTCAAAACCGACTTTGTCGCCAACGCCTCGCACGAACTCCGCACGCCGCTGGCCTCGATCCGCACCGCGCTGGAAACGCTGCGCGAGTTCGGCGACGAGGACCCGTCGATCCGCGAGCGCATGGTGCACCTCGCCGCGTCCAACGCCGCCCGCCTCGAGGAACTCGTCGCGGACCTGCTCGACCTCTCCCGCCTCGAGTCCCCCGAGGCCCGCGCCGCCATCGAACGCTGCGCGGCCTCGGAGATCGCCCGCGCCCTCCGCCCCGACTTCGAGCCGGCCTGCGCGAAACGCAGCCTCACGCTCTCGTTCGAGATCGATCCCGCCCTCGAAGCGTTGGACACCGACCCGCGTCTGCTCACCCTCATCCTCCGCAACCTCATCGACAACGCGATCAAGTTCGCCCACGAGGGCACGACCGTCCGCGTCGTCGCCGGCCCCGCGCCCAACGGCGGCGCGCGACGCGCCGCACGCTTCGAGGTCATCGACCGCGGCATCGGCATCCCGCTCGCCCAGCAGCAGCGCGTCTTCGAACGCTTCTACCAGGTCGACGCCGCCCGCTCAGGCCCGCGCGAGCGCCGCGGCACGGGCCTCGGCCTCGCCATCGTCAAGCACGCCGTCCGCGCCCTCGGCGGCTCCGTCTCGCTCCGCTCCGTCTGGGGGCAGGGCACCACCGTGACGGTCGACCTGCCCGGCGCAGTGCCCTTGAACGCTCCGCCATCCCCCCCCCCACGGCCCGCGCGCGACCCCGCCGTCACCACGCCCGCGGACGCGCCACCTCGCCCCTGAGTTGCTCGATGCGCCGCGCAACGTCGCGCTCGACCGCCCGCGCCCGCGCCTCGCCCGTCGCCGGGTCGAGCCGGCACGAGATCGTGATCTCCACCTGGCCCGCGTCCGGATCCCCGACCCGCGCCACCGTCAGCGTGCCCCGCTCGTCCCGGATGCCGTGGATGAGATAGACCACCGACGGGTCGCTGAGTCGGCCCTCGCGCCGGGCGAAGGTCAGTTCGTGCCGGCTCAGCGCGACCCGGACCGCCGCCTCGACATCGTCCCAGTCCCCCACTACGACGGCCGGCCCCTCCGGCACATCCCCGAGCCGCGCCGGTCTCCCTCCCGCGCCCGCACAACCACCGACCTTGACAAAGACCAACCCCAAACAGGCCGCCACCACGCAAGCCTTCACTATCCTTCTGTATGTCCGCTGTCCCTTGCCCGCTGTCGGCGGTTGCTTGCCCGTCGGCGGCCTCCCGACCCCGCCGCTCCGCGTAGACTTCCCCGTCCCCAGCACTCTCAGGAGCATCTCTCGATTGGACGCCACGGTTCGTGTCCCCGAAGGGGTTGAGCGGCTCGCCGTCGTCGGCTCGGGCGAGCGAAACCTCAAGATGATCCGCGAGGCTCTCGGCGTCATCGTCGCCGCCCGCAACGACCTCATCCGGGTCAGCGGCGAGCCGGGCGCGGTCGGTGTCGCGCGCAATGTACTCGAACGCCTCTGCGAGGGCGCGGCTCGCTCGGGCGGCGCGAGCGTCCGCTCCCGCCAGGACGTCCTCGGCCTCATCGCCGACGAGAGCGCACGCATGGCCGCCGACGGCGCGACCCGCGCCAACGGCCCCATCGCCGGCATCCGCGACTGGGACGGGCGGCTCGAGGTCTACGCCGCGGGCCGGCCAGTCCGTCCCAAGACCGCCAACCAGCAGGCCTACATCGACTGCATCCGCGACCACGACCTCGTCATCGCCATCGGCCCGGCGGGCACGGGCAAGACCTACCTCGCCGTCGCGGCCGCCGTTCACCTGCTCAAGTCCGGGCGCATCAGCAAGATCATCCTGGCCCGCCCCGCCGTCGAGGCGGGCGAGAAACTCGGCTTCCTGCCCGGGGGCCTCGAGGCCAAGGTCAACCCCTTCCTCCGCCCCCTCTTCGACGCCCTCCACGACATGATGGACTTCCCCACCATCCGACGCTTCATGGACAACGACGTGATCGAGGTCGTACCCCTCGCCTACATGCGCGGGCGCACGCTCAACAACGCCGTCATCATCTGCGACGAGGCCCAGAACACCACCCGCGGCCAGATGAAGATGTTCCTCACCCGCATGGGCCACGGCTCGAAGATGATCGTCACCGGCGACGTCACCCAGATCGACCTGCCCGAGCCGACCGACAGCGGCCTCATCGACGCCGCCCGCAGGCTCCGGCGCGTCCAGGGGGTCGGCGTCGTCGGGCTGGACGGCTCGGACGTCGTGCGGCACACCCTCGTGCAGCGCGTGATCGAGGCCTACGGCGAGGAGGACCACACCGAGCGCCACCGCGCCATGCTGGAGCAGGCCCTCGGTCGGGACGATGTACCCTTGCAGGGCGGCTGACCCGGCCAGGCCCCCACCATGCCCAAGGACACCCCCAAGACTGGACCTCGCCCCCCGGCCAGCCGCCGCGGCGGTCGCGTCCGCTCCGGGCTGCGGCGCCGGGGCGAGGCCACGCTCCTCGAACGCCTCGCCGATCTCTACCGCTCGCCCGTCGCGGGCTGGGGCGTCATCATCGCCCTCGTCGCGGCCACGCTCGCGGCGGGCATCGCGATCTGGACGCGCGAACAGCCGCTGGTGAGCGTCGGGCGCGTGATGAACGAAACGCGCCTGGTGCGGGTCCCCTTCACGCTGGTGGACACGCTCGAGACGGAGAAGAAGCGCGAGAGCGTGCGCCTGTCCGTGCCGGGCGTGTACGTCGCCGACCTTCCCGTGCTGGCGGAGTTGCGCTCGTCGCTGGAGAACCTGCCGCGCACGCTCGCGTCGGTGTCGTCGCTCGCCGACGTGGAGACGGGCATCCGCGAGCGGTTCCGGCTCACGGAGGAGGGGCTGGCGGCGGTGCAGGCCGAAGCGGTCGCGGGCGAGCCTTCGCCGGACTACCTCGACCGCGTGCACGCGTTCATGGCGATCCTCGAGCGCACCCCGCTGCTCGGGCGCGACGAGTGGCAGCGGTGGTCGCAGAGCATCACGCGTCGGATGGAGGTGCGGCTCGGGCCGGGCGGGCGCGTCGAGCACGAGGCCGACCGGGCCGTGAACATCGACGACGCGGAGATGCTGCGCACCGCGATCGACGAGGCGGCGCGCCTCGCCGGATTCGCACGTCCCATGCGCCAGGTGATCGTCGGTCGCCTGTCGTCCTCGCCCCGCGCGACCTTCCGCTACGACGCCGCCTCGACCGAGGCGAAGCGCAACGCCGCTGCCGAGGCGGTCGAGCCGATCGTCAACGAGTGGCCCGTCGGCGCGGTGATCTACAGCCGCGGGTACGCGCTCACCCCCGCGCAGTACGAGGTCGCGCGGGCGGAACTGGAGTACTTCGCCGCCGAGGCCCCGACCTGGCGCATCGCCCTGCGCCGCGCGAGCATCGCGGGCGCGGTCTTCGCCGTCGCGGCGGGTGTCGCCTTCTACGCCGCCCTCTTCAGCCCGCGGATGCGCCGCAACGTCTCGCGCATCGCCTGGATCGCCTGCCTGCTGGTCGGAGCGCAGGCGATCGCCTGCCTCGCCACCGTGACCGAGCCGTGGATGCTGTCCTTCACCGGCGTCGCCCCCACCGTCTTCGTCGCCGCCATCGTCGTCATCGCCTACGACCAGCGCGTCGCGCTCGCCGTCGGTTGCCTGCACGGCATCCTCGTCTGCGTCGCGCTCGACCAGTCCATCGGCATGTTCGCGGTCATCGTCACCGGCGTCGCCGTCGCGGTCTGGCGCCTGCGCGACATCCGCCAGCGCAACGCGCTCGTGAAGATGGGCGCGTTCACGGCCGCCGGACTCGCAGCGGCGACGCTCCTCGCGGGCCTGGCCGACCGTCCCATCGTCGCCGACTCGCTCCGCGAATCCCTGGGCGACGCCGCCCTCGCCGGCGTGGGCGGGCTGGTCGTGGGCGGCGTGGTGCTCTTCCTGCTGCCGGTGATCGAGCGGGCTTTCGACATCACGACCGGCATGACCCTCATCGAACTGCGCGACCCCAAGCAGCCCCTCCTGCGAGAACTCCAGCAGCGCGCCCCGGGCACCTACAACCACTCCCTCAACGTCGCCAGCATCGCCGAGGCCGCCGCCGACGCCGTCGGCGCGGACCCGCTCCGGACCTACGTCGGCGCGCTCTACCACGACGTCGGCAAAATGAACAAGCCCGAGTACTTCGTCGAGAACCAGTCCGGCGGCATCAACAAGCACGACAAACTCAGCCCCGCCATGAGTCTGCTCGTCATCGTCGGGCACGTCAAGGACGGCGTCGAACTCGCCCGCGAGTACGCCCTCCCGCGATCACTCTTCCCTTTCATCGAGCAGCACCACGGCACCACGCTCGTCGAGTTCTTCTACCACCGTGCCCGCAAGCAGGCCGAGGAGCAGGCCGGCGGCGCGGACGACAAGGACATGCCCAGCGAGATCGAGTACCGCTACCCCGGTCCCAAGCCGCAGTCCAAGGAGACCGCCATCCTCATGCTCGCCGACGCCGTCGAGAGCGCGACGCGCACGCTCAGCGAGCCGACCCCCAGCCGCATCGACGCCCTCGTGCGCTCACTCGCCAACAAGCGGCTCATGGACGGCCAGTTCGACGAGTGCGACCTCACGCTCCGCGAACTCTCCGCCATCGTCGAGTCCATCTCGAAGTCCGTCGCGTCCATCTACCACGGACGCATCGCCTACCCCGCCGGCGCCAAGCCCCAGCCAAAGACGGCCGCTCCCAAGCCCGAACCCGAAGCCCAAGCCCGCGCCTGACCCACCCCAACCATTTGCCATTTGCCATTTGGCCCTTTGGCTATTTGGCTATTTGGCTATTTGCTAACGCCCATCCTCGCCATCAGCCCGTCGAAGTGGTCGAGGTCGTAGAACTCCACCACGATCCGCCCCCGCGTGCCGCTCGCGCCCGTGAGGATCGTCACCTTCGTGCCCAGGCGCTGCGAGAGCCGGCGCTCCAGGTCGGCGACGACGGCCTCGCGCGTCCCCCCCCCCTGCGGCCCCCGTCCCCCCCCCACCGTCGGGGCGCGCCGGGCCTCGCGCTCCAGCCGACGCACCGTCCACGACTCGCGCGCCGCCCGCTCGGCCAGCGCGCCCCGGCGCGCAGGGTCGCCGACCGCCAGCAGCGCCTTGCCGTGCCCCGCCGTCAGCGCGCCCGTCGCGATCAGTTCCTGCGACCGGGCGTCCAGTTCCGTGAGACGGACCAGGTTCGCGACGCTCGAACGCTCCAGCCCGACCCGGTCGGCGATCTCCCCGTGCGTCAGGCCGAACCGATCCGCCAGGCCGCGCAACGCCCGCGCACGCTCGATCGCGTTCAGGTCCTCGCGCTGCACGTTCTCGACCACCGCCCACTCGGCCGCGGACTCGTCGTCCAGGTCGCGCACCAGCGCGGGCACCGCCGTCAGCCCCGCCAGCCGCGCCGCCCTCCACCGGCGCTCGCCCGCGACCAGTTCGTACCGCCGCGTCCCCCCCCCTCCCGCCGCGAGCGGGCGGACGATGATCGGCTGCATCACGCCCGATCGACGGATCGACTCGGCCAGGCCCGCCAGCCCCGAGTCGTCGAACCGCTCCCGCGGCTGGAACGGACTGGGCGACACCGCGTCCACAGGCACCGAAACGATGTCTCGATCGACCGTAACACCTTGTGTTGCAGGCACTTGCGTCTCGATGCGGACCGGCGCAGGGGCCTCCAGAAGGCTGCTCAATCCCCGTCCCAACCGTCGCGGCTTCGTGCTCATGGTCGGCATTATGCCACGCCCGGGCTGATCACGCACGCCCCCCTGCGGCCGGACGGCGATTCGGATACAACTCCAACCGAGCAATCCATGCCCGACACCCCCCACCACATCGAGTTCATCGCCCGCGGCCTGGTGCTGCGTGGGCAGCACCTCCTCGTCTGCGCCAACCGCAAGCACGGCTACCTGTACCTGCCGGGGGGGCACGTCGAGCCTGGCGAGTCGTCGGCCGCCGCCCTGGTCCGGGAGTTCAAGGAGGAGACGGGCCTGACGGTTGAAGCCGGCCGCATGATGCTGGTCAGCGAGAACGCCTTCACTCAGCGGGACCGCCTCCGGCACGAGATCAACCTTGTGTTCCACGTGGAACACCCCCCCCCCTGGCCCGACGATGTGCCGAGCCAGGAGCCGGGCATCGAGTTTCGCTGGCTCGACCTCGCCGCCGTGGTGGACGCCGACCTCCGCCCCGCCACCATCAAGGCCTGGATCGTCGCCGGGTGCGAGGAGGGCGGCTGGGTCTGGCATCGCGACGCCTGAGCCGGCCCAAGTGAACGACCGATCGGACCGATAGCCCCACTGCGGCCGGGCTGAGGCCGCGCGCACGCCATGCACCCGACCGAGCCATCCACCCCGACCGACCCGCAGGCGCAGATCGACCGACTGCAAGCGGAGATCGACCGGCTCCGAGTTCAACTCGCGGAGTCGCACCGCCTGTCCATGCTCGGCATCGCGGCCGGGATGATCGCCCACGAGATCAACAACATCCTGACACCCGTGCTCGGCTACGCCCGGGCCGCGTTGGCCAAGCCGGAGAACGCCGACCTGTGCCGCAAGGCGCTGGAACGATCGGCGTCGGCCGCCGATCGAGCCGGTCGAATCGCCGAGTCCGTCCTGACTCTGGCCCGAGGCGGCGGCGCGGGGCCGGACGAGTGCGAGATCGCTCCATGCGTCTCGGGCGCGCTGGACGCCATCGGGACCGACCTCGGCGAGGAGGGGATTCGCGTCTGCGTGGACGCTCCGGTCGGCTCGCGAGCGGCGATTTCACCGGTTGCGCTCGAACAGGTGCTGCTGAATCTGTTCCTGAACGCCCGTCAGGCGATGAACCCGGGCGGCGGGCAACTGACGATCAGAGTGGGGGAGTGTTCCACGTGGAACACCCGCACCACGATCGAGATCAGTGATACAGGCAAGGGTATTCCCTTGGTTCTCCGCGACCGGATCTTCGAGCCGTTCGTCTCCTCAGGCGGCACCGGCCTCGGGTTGGCCGTCTGCCGCGCCTTGGTCGAGGCCGCGGGAGGGACCATCCGCGCCCGGCCGCGCGAAGGGGGGGGGACGACGGTCGTGGTCGAACTCCTCGCGGCCGGAGGGCCAGAGGGCCACGCGGCCACGCTGGCGCACAAGCGTAAAACCGCGGCCTAGGCGGCGATCTCGCCCGCGAACGCCGACCGCACGATCGCCTCCGCCGCACGCCGGGCCACGCCGGCGGCGTCCGACTCGCCAGCGGCATGCGCACGGGCGATCGCGCCATCGACAAGCACCGCAAGTTCGGCCGCGAGAGTGGGGGGGTCCGACGCGCCCGCGGCCCGTGCCAGCGACGCGAGATACTCGCGAAGCCACGCCTTGTGCTCCGCGACCGCAAGCCGGATGGGCGACCCCGCCTCCGGGAACTCGGCCGCGGCGTTCAGGAAAATGCACCCACGGAAGTCGTCCCGCTCGAACCACCGGGCCAGGACATCGAACACGGCGAGCAGCCTCGCCCGCGGCTCCGACGCCCGGGCCTCGACCAGGGCGGCGAAGGTCGCCCGAAACCGCCGGTCCCGCAGGCGCAGCGCGGCGAGCACGAGGCCGTCCTTCGACTTGAAGTGCTTGTAGAGCGACATCTTGGCCACCCCCGCCTCGGCCAGGAGCAGGTCGATGCCGACGGCGTTGAAGCCCTTGGCCTCGAAGATGGTGGAGGCGTGGTCGAGGAGACGGTCCGCGACGGTGGTCATGGACGGAATGATCGGTCTGATGGGGGCAGAACCTTCTGTTTCTCTGCGCCTTGGAATGAATGCGCGTTGCCACACCTCAGCAACACCGCATATAGACGGGTCTGTCTTCTGTGTGGGCGCGGCGTGCTCATGCAGCACGCGCACGGCGGAAGAATGATGACCCCATGTGGCTCGCGGCAAGCAGTCGCATGTCCGATCACGCGGAAAGGGGATAGACTCGCTCGGCGGTGAGCCGCTCGGTGGCATTGGCGAGGCAGGCAAGGACGTCCTGGTGCGTGAGACCGGGGTAGTTCTCGAATACCTGCGACTCCGTCCAGCCCTGTGCGAGCAGCGAGACGACGAACTCGACGGCGATTCGCGTGCCGCGCACGACGGGCTTGCCGGTCAGTACAGCCGGGTCGAGCGCGATGCGATCTTGCCACTTCATGGTTCGCTTCCCGGGTACGCGCGCTCATCGAGCGACCTTGAGCATTCTATCACGTTCGCCGCGATGCCATACGGACGTTGTCGGCGGTGGGCGATCAGGTCACGCGCCGCAGTTTCGTCACCCGCCCGACCTCGACCCACTCGACGACGAAGATGTTGCCCTCGTGGTCGAAGATCGCGCCGTGGGGGGCGATGAACCGGCCGGGGATGAACTCGTCGCGGGGCTTGTCGCGCAGGGCGGTGTTGCCGCCGTCGCCCAGGTGGACGATGAGGCGGTTGTCGCGGTCGAAGATGCTGACGCGGGCCTCGAGATCGGGGATGAGCAGGTCCGTGCCGCGGGTGTGGAAGTGGCAGGGGAGCCGGAGTTCGTCGGTGACGAGGCCGAGGACGCGCCCGTCGAGGTCGAAGCGGTGGAGGCGTCGGTTGGAGCGATCGGCGACGAGCAGTTCCGGTCGCGGGGCGCGGGTATCGACGATGAGTCCGTGCGGGCAGGAGAGTTGGCCGCGCTGGTTGCCGGGGCCGCCGAAGGAGCGGATGTACCGGGCGTCGCGGCTGTAGTGGTGGATCCAGGACTTGCCGTAGCCGTCAGCGACGTAGAAGTCGCCGTTGGGCGCGGTGGCGACGTTGGTGGGGTGGTACTCGGCGGGGCTGTCGTAGAGGCCGGACGCCTCCGGGACGCCGAGCCGCCAGACTTCCTCGCCCCGGAGGTCCGTCTTCACGACGACGCCGCGCGCGAAGTCGCACAGGTACAGGAACTCCTCGTCGCCCTCGCGCGCCAGGTGCAGCCCGTGCGCGCCGCCGCGGAACTCCGCGCCCCAGCTCTCGACGAACCGGCCGTCGGGGTCGAAGACGCACACGGCGTCCGGCGACGAACTCGACGCGTGGACGGTGTGCTTGATGTAGATGCGTCCTTGCGCGTCCTCGCAGACGCCGTGCGTGTTGCCGAAGGCGACGTGCGGCGGAACCTTCGCCCAGTCGTGGATGCACTCGTAGGTGTGCTCGCCCCCGCCCAGGATCACGGGCTGAAGGCCGGATCGATCGCGCGTGCGCACGAACGGGAACGCGAGCGCGGACGCCGCGGCCGGCAGGACCAGCGTTCCGACGCCCGCGGCGGCCGCCGATCGCAGGAACGTGCGCCTGGTGCAGTCGGCGGGAAGAACGCGCGTGGCTTCGGTCATGGGGGATGCTCCGTTCGGCGCGACGGTGCCAGCGGCGCATCCTCCCAGGGAACCGCGTAGACCGCAACTCCCTGCCGATGCACCGGCTGTGCGAGCGCGGCCCGGCGGACGCCTCAACTCACCCGCAGTTCCGGCCCCCGCGTCCGCATCGCCGCCAGCGCGACCTGGGCCTCCAGGTTGTGCGCCAGCGTGTTCAGCGCGTCGGGCAGGGGCGCGCCGCCGGCGGTAGGGGGGTCGAAGTTCTTCAGCGGCTCGCCGGTGTCGCTGTTGGCTCGCAGGGCCATGGTGATCGGGACCGCGCCGAGGAACGGCAGCCCGAGCCGCTGGGCCATCATCTCCGCCCCCCCCCGGCCGAAGATGTCGTACTCCTTCCCGTCGTCGCCGATGAACCAGGACATGTTCTCGACGACGCCGAGCACCGGGATGCCGAGTTGCTGGAACATGCGGACCGCACGCACCGCGTCGTCCTGCGCCACTTTCTGGGGCGTGCAGACCACCACAGCGCCGGTCAGCCGCAGCGTCTGCGCCATGGTCAGGCTCACGTCCCCCGTCCCCGGCGGCAGGTCGATGACGAGGTAGTCCAGTTCGCCCCACTCCGTGCGCTCGACGAGTTGCTTGAACGCGCCGTGCGCCATCGGCCCCCGCCAGATCAGCGGCTTCTCCGTCTCGACCAGTTTCCCGATCGTGATGGCCTTGATCCCGTGCACCGCGTGCGGGGACAGTTTCCCAGCGACGACCGCCTGCTCCAGCGCGTGCAGGCCCAGCATCGTCGGCAGCGACGGGCCGTAGATGTCCCCGTCCAGCAACCCCACCGCGTGCCCGCGCCGCGCGAGCGCCACCGCGAGATTCACCGCGATCGTGGACTTCCCGACCCCCCCCTTGCCCGCGCCGACCGCGATCGCGTGGCGCACGCCCGGCAAGGCGGGGGCGACCGACTGCGGGGCGGGCGGCGTGGACTGGGCGTGCGGCGGCTGGGTCATCTGGTCGGGCCTTGCGGGTCGGGCGGGTATGGTGGGGCGGTCGTCTCAGCGAAACGATAGAGGACGAATCGCGGGCAATCCGAGGATGGACGGGGCGTTCTGCGGTGGGCCGAACCGGCCCGAGAAGGAGCGTCGATGATGATGCGGCAGACTCTTGTGGCGGCGTGCGTGGCGGCGGTCAGCGGACTGGCGATGGGCCAGGGGGAACAGCCGGGCAGGCGCGAGCCGCCCCTTCGCGGGCCGCAGGTGGTGGACCGGATGCCTCCCGGCTCGCAATCGCGTTTCGGCGGCGAGGAGGGCGGGCGCGACCGAATGGAGCAGGCACGCATCCCGCACGATCTCTACCTGCGGGCGGTTCTTTCGCTCGATGCACCGGAGACGCCGGAGCACCTGCGACTGACCGAGGGGCAGCGGCTGCGGATCCAGGAGTTGCAGGAGGCGTTCCGACGCGACATGCGGGCGCACCTCGAGCAGCACGCAGGAGAGTTCCGCGGGCAGTTGCGTCAGGATCGGCCCATCGATCGGCCCGCGCAGCCGGACGCCAGGCCCGACGGGCCTCGTCAGGGCAGGCCCGATGCGCGACCTGCGCCCGACGCGCGCCCCGACGCACGGCCCGGCGACGCGCCGGGTCAACGCCCGGATGCCAGGCCGATCCAGCGTCGGCAGGGCGAACCCGGCGTGCGCCCCGAAGTCCGACCCGAAGGCAGGCCCGATGCGCGACCCGGCCCGGACGCCAGGCCCGCGCCGCAACGCGTGGAGCCGGGCGCGGTGCGTTCGCCGATGGATGAGGCGGAGCGGCGTGCCCGGGCGCAGCGGATCGCCGAGATCCGGCGCAGCGGCCCGCAGATCGCCGACGTCGAGGCGAAGGTCTGGAACCTGCTCACGGAGCCGCAGCAGGCCCACGTCGGCGCGCGGCTGGACGAGGTTCGGCGCGAGATCGACGCGCGGCGGGATGAGGCCTACCGCGAGATGATGACGGACCGGCTCCGCGCCGAGCGTGAGGCACGCGGGGTTCAGGGCGGGCCGCCGGGCGCGGGCGATCCGGCGCGGCGTCGGGCGGTGCTTGAAGCGATCGAACGCGGCGAGATCCCGGCCGAACTGCTCGAGCGGCTGCCCGAGCGGGCGCGCGAGCGGCTGCGGGCCATGTCGCCCGAGGATCGCCGCCGGGCGGTCGAACGGCTCATGGAACGCCGATTCGGCGAAGACCGTCCGGGACAGGCCGCTCCGGGCCAGCGCCGCCCCCCGCCGCCCATGGACACCGTGGATGTTCCCGACCCGCTGTGATCGCTCGGAACGCCCCCCGCCCGCACGGATGACGCCCTAGAGCCTGCCCCCGGCGGGCTTTATGGTTTTGTGGGGTCCGAAAATCGCGCAAACCCTGCGGCCTGCCGGTGCGTATGTCATCTGTGGACAACCTGTCGGCAACGGTCCGGCGGGGGGGATTGGCGGTATCCCTAGAGGTTGGATTTGTCAAGCCCGGGATGTGAAAACTGGTGCGAAGTTTGATGGGATTTGGAACAGTTCACCCGATATCGCACTAGACTCCATTGATCTCTCTCTCCTCCAGCGGGGCGCTGTCTTACGATGGCGCCCTGCTTTCTGCGCCGACCACGCCGGTTCGGGCTGATCGAGGCAGGCCCCCCCCGACGCCCCCCCCATGACCACCACGCCCGCCACCATCGCCGTCACCGGCGCCGCAGGATTCATCGGTTCGCACCTCGCGGGCGCGCTCCTGGCCCGGGGCCACCGCGTCGTCGGCATCGACAACTTCGACCCCTTCTACGACCGTTCGCTCAAAGAGGAGAACGTGCGCGGGCTGGCCGACAGCGGACGCTTCACGCTCGCCGAGGGCGACATCTGCGACTTCGCGTGGCTCTCGCGACTGCTCGCGCGCGAGCGGCCCGAGGGCGTCGTCCACCTCGCGGCGAAAGCGGGCGTGCGGCCCAGCGTCGAGGACCCCGTCGGCTACGCCCGCGCGAACGTGCTCGGCACCGCGAGCGTGCTCGAAGCGGCACGCGAGGCGGGCGTCTCGCGCATGGTCGTCGCGTCGTCATCGTCGGTCTACGGCAACAACCCCAAGACGCCCTTCGCCGAGGACGACCCCGTCGATGGGCCGATCAGCCCGTACGCGGCCACCAAGCGGGCCTGCGAACTGCAGTGCTTCACCCACCACCACCTGACCGGCATGCCCACCTGCTGCCTTCGCTTCTTCACCGTCTACGGCCCGCGCCAGCGGCCCGACCTCGCCATCGGCTCGTTCATGCGCCGCCTCGCGGCCGGCGAGACGCTCGCCGTCTACGGCGACGGCTCCACCAGCCGCGACTACACCTCCATCGACGACGTCGTCGCCGGCGTCATCAGCGCGTACGAGCGAGTCCCGCGCTTCGGGTACCGCGTCTGGAACCTCGGCAGCGACCGCCCGGTGCGGCTCGACGAACTCATCGCGGCCATCGGTCGCGTCGTCGGCGTCGAGCCCCGGATCACGCACACCCCCCCCCTCGCGGGCGACGTCGAGCGCACCTGGGCGGACCTCACCCGCGCCCGGGCCGAACTCGGCTACGCCCCGCGGACCCCGCTCGAGGAGGGCCTGCGCCGCCAGTGGGCGTGGATCGCGGGCGAGGGCTGACCCACGCCGCGCGAAATCGCGGGACGGGTCTTCGCCAACAATCCCTCGGACGGTACGCTGAGAACGAAGGAGGCCGACCATGCGGCGTGCGAACCGGAAATCGGCGGGTGCGTTGGGCCTCGCGGGCGTTGCGGCGGTTGCGGTGGGGGGGGTATCGGGCGCGGCCGGGATCGCGTCGGCCCAGGACGCCCCGCTCGCAGGGCCTGCACTCGCCGGGGCCGAACGCCAGGCGTCGCTCGTGCGGGTGGACTACGAGGGCCGCGTGCGCCGGCTGGAGGTTCCACCCGAGGAAGCCGCGCTCGAGTTGCTCGGGCTGGACGCGGGCACGCTCGCCGCGGCCCGGCGCGTGATCGCCGAGCGGGCGGCGGTCATGGACCGCATCGTGCTCGAAAACCTCGAACTCTTCCCGCAGTTCGCCGCCGCCGAGCAGGCGGGCGACCGGCTCGGGCAGGCGCGGTTGTTCCTGGAGTTCGTGCGCATCACCGAGCCGCTGCGGCTGCGGGGGACGCTGGGCGAGGAGTTGCGGGCTGTGCTGCCCGAGGGCGCGCGCGCCCGCTTCGACGGGCTGGTGAACGACTACTGGCGGGCGGCTGCGGCCGAGCGGGTCGCGCGCGCCAAGGCCGAGGGCGCGAGCGTGCGCACGGGCGAGGCCATGCGCCAGGAGCGATTCGAAGCCTTCGGGCGCGAACTCGAGCGCTCCTACGGCCGGCTCTCGGCCAGCGAGTCGTTCTTTGTCGAGTACCTGCTCCGCGGCCTCGGCCTCAGCGAGCACCAGGAGCGGCGCGTCCGCGCCATCATCGGCGAGTACGACGCCCGCGCCATGCGCGGCGCGACCGAGGCCGAGAAGGCCGAGGCCTTCATCGGCGTCATCGCCCTGCTCAACGAGCGGCAGCGCGAGGCGTTCCTCGAGCGGCTCCGGGGGTTCTGATTCGGATTGGGTTTCCGGCCGCTCACCGCGCTCGGCAACGAGGCGGCGGCCGTGTGCGTTCGCTCACTCCGCCAGCGCGAGCCGGCACATCATCTCGACGCCGGTGGCGATCGCGTCGTCGTTGAAGTCGAACTCGGGCTGGTGGAGCAGGGGCACGGCCGCCGGGTCCGCGCCGGGCGCCAGCAGCCCGAGCATGTAGAAGCACGCGGGCACGTGGCGCCCGTAGTAACTGAAGTCCTCACCGCCCATGACCGGCTCGGGGGCGACCGCCACCCGCTCCGCGCCCAGGCCGTCGCGGGCGACGGCGAAGAACCGCTCCGTCAGCGCGGCGTCATTGAACGTCGCCGGGTACCCGTCCTGCCAGTCGATCTCGGCCCGGCACCCGAACGCCGCCGCCGTCGCCTCGACGAGGGTGAAGAACCGCTCGCGGGCCATGCGTCGGGTCTCGGCCCGGAGCGTGCGCACCGTGCCGACCAGTTCGACCTCGGGCGGGATGACGTTGTTCGCGCTCCCGCCGGCGATCTTCCCGACCGTGCACACGACCGAGTCCAGCGGGCTTGTGCTGCGCGAGGCGATGGTCTGGAGCGCGGTCACGACGTGGGCGGCGGCCACGACCGGATCGCGGGCCAGGTGCGGGAACGCCGCGTGCCCGCCCACGCCCCGCACCTTCACCACGAAGTCGTCCGTCGCCGCCAGCAGCGGGCCGGGGCGCGTCGCCACAACGCCCAGCGGCAGTTGCGGCCACCCGTGCAGCCCGAAGATGGAGCCGACGCGAGGGCCGACGCCCCCCCCCTCGTCGCCCAGCAGCGCGCCCTCGTCGCACATCCGCTCGCCCCCGGCCCCCCCCTCCTCCGCGGGCTGGAACAGGAACGTTACCGGGTTCGGGCGGCGCGCCACGCGGCTCAGCGCGCGGGCCGCCCCGATCAGGATCGTCGTGTGCCCGTCGTGCCCGCAGGCGTGCATCACGCCCGGCCGGCTCGACGCGTACGGCCGACCGGTCGCCTCGACGATCGGCAGCGCGTCCATGTCCGCCCGGAGCGCGACCGCGGGCCGGTCCGTTCGCTCCGTCGCCGGGATGTGCGCCACCACGCCCGTCCGCGCCACGCCCGCCCGGAACGCCACGCCCGCGGCCTTCAGTTCGCGCTGCACCACGCCGCTTGTGCGCTCTTCCTCGTACCCGAGTTCGGGGTGCCGGTGCAGGTCGTGGCGGATCGCCACGAGTTCGGGCAGGTCAGCCCGCACGATGTCGCGCAGCGGGGCGTCGCTCATGGCGAAATCGTAGGCCGGAGGCCCCTCCGCTCAGAGCGGCCAGTCCCGCAGGATGCGCGCCGTCTCGTCGCGGTGGTCGGTCTCGTCGCGGACCATGTCCTCGAGCGTGACTTGCAGGCCCTTGTCCCCGGCCTGCTCCGCCTGCCGCGCCCGCTCGGTGTAGCGGCGCACCGCGTCGCTCTCGGCATCGAGCACCGCCTCGAGCATCGCGCGGTTGCCCTCCGGCACGGGCACCGGCACCGCCGCCGCCGTCGGCACGCCCCCCAGCGCGACGATCTTGTTCGCCAGCGTCTGCGCGTGCGCGGTCTCGTCCGGCACCTCGGCCATGAGGAACTTGCTCAGTTCCGGGCGGTACGGGCCGCTGACGCGCGCGGCGTAGGTGAGATACTGGATCACCGCCGCGTACTCGCGCGCCAGATCCTCGTTCAGCAGGCCGATCAGCGTTCCCTTGTCCACGGCGCACCCTCCCTTCATTCGTTCTGGAGGGGAGTCTATGCGCGCGGCCCGCGCCCGCCCCGGGTCAGCCGAGCGTCCAGTCGTTCAGGAACGCGAGGAAGTCCAGCGTGTCGATCTTCGTGTCGCCGTTCCAGTCCGCCTTCGGATTCCCGGCCACGTAGTCGTTCAGGAACGCGAGGAAGTCCAGCGTGTCCACGACGGTGTCGCCGTTGTAGTCGCCCGGCCGGCGCGGGCAACTCGACAGCACGCGGAAGTCGTCGATGCACGCCTCGACCAGCGACTGCGGGTCGTAGTCCGACGCCACGAAGCGCAGACGCACCTGCGCCGTCGGCTCGACCACGCCGCTCAGCGCGTGCTGCACGAAGTACCACCCGCCCTCGACCTCCGCGCCCGCAGGCCCGACGGTCTCCAGGTTCGTCCACGTCGCGCCCCCGTCGTTGGAGGCGTCCACGACGAACACGTCCGAGTACGCCCCGTTGCCCGCGTGGTTGGAATACCACCGCCAGTACGAGACCGCGGGGTCCGTCGCGTCCGACAGGTCGAACACCGGGCTGAGCAGCGTCGTCTTGCCCTCGTCCACGTCCCACGATCCCGCGCTGCTGCCCGCGCGCCCGTCGGTCACGAAGCAGTTCTGCCCGACGACGACCCACCCCGGCTGCACGACCTGCCCGCCGCTGGTCGTCTGCTGCGGCGCCATGCGCCCCCAGATGCCGCGCGGCGCATCGTCGCCAGGCGCGCCGACCGTCCATCCCCGGTCGGCGTCGAAGTCGTCCGCGAAGATGACCTGCTGCGCATCGACCGAGAACGGATCGCTCGCGCCGCCGGACGGGTACGTCAGCGTCGAGCCGTCGGCCAGTTCCGCGGTGAAGTAGAACTCGATGGTCCGCCCGCACGCGACGGCCGGGAGCGTCGCCTCGTACGCCTTGCCGCCCGTCGGCGTCAGCGTTGCCTGCGTAAAGCCGCCGGACGCGATCCGCGTCCACACCGACTCCGACCCCGCCTCGACGACCCCGCCGCCCGGATCGACGCGCACCGCGAGCGTGGTCGGCTCGTCCGCCTCGACGAAGGACGGCACGCCGCCGGGCAGCGAGATCGACGCGGGCAGGTCCCGGATCGACTCGGCGAGCGTCAGGATCGCGGCGAAGTTCTCCTGCCCCGTCGGGATGATCTCCTCGGGCGGGAGCAGGAAGCCGGGATTGCTCGACGCGGGCCTCAACTCGATCGTGAACCCGTACATCCCCGCCGTGTACGTCCAGTCCGACATGATCCCCGACGCGGCGTACAACTCGATCGCGTGCTGCGGCACGTAGGTCTTGTTGTGGACGGCCTTGATCGCCGCCGCCATGCTCGCCCCCATCTGCACGAACCGCGAGTTGTCCGGCTCGGGCGGCGTCGCGTTCGTGAACCCCCACGGGTAGAGGATCAACTGCGAGAAACTGTGGAAGTCGATGTGCGCCCGCCCGTGCGGCTGCGCGAGGATGTAGTCGCGCGCCACCTGGGTCTCCGGCTCGGAGAACGGCGCGGTGCCGCGGTATGTATCGCTCGACCCGCTCCCGCTCGACCCGTCGCCGCCCCAGTTGATGTCCCAGTTGCGGTTCAGGTCGACGCCCCAGGTGCCGCCGCTGTTCTGCCGGCGGTTCTTGCGCCACATGCGGTCGGTCGTCCACGAGTACTCGTACCCGTCCGGGTTGACGATCGGCACGATCAGGAACTCGAAGCGGTCCATGAGGTCCGTCACGCGCGAGTCCACGCCGTACTGCCGCAGCAACTGGTCCGCGATGAACGTCACCGTCATCGGGCTGACCCACTCGCGCGCGTGCTGGCACCCGTTGAAGATCAGTTGCGGCTTGGGCGACTGCCCGCCCGTCCCCGTCACGCGCAGCGCGACGATCGGCCGGTTCTGGAGCGACTGCCCGATCGTGCTCAGCGACGCCATCGCGGGGAACTCCGCGGCAAGCCCGTTGTAGTACGCCAGGTACTCCGCGTTCGTCCGGTAGTTCTCGAACCAGGTCAGGTCGCGCAGCGTGCGGCGACGCTCGATCTCCGCCCGCTCGGCGTCGATCAGCGCCTGCACGTCCTCGACCAGCACGATCGGTTCGAGGCCGAGCCCGCGCAGCGCCTCGAGCGCGTCGGGCGTGACCATCACGTCGATCGGGCCAAGCCCCACGCGCTCCGACCAGATCGTCGTCGCGAGGTTGACCGTCGCCGTCAGTTGGCGTGCCGTGCGCGGCTCCACCCGCACGACCTTCTGCCCGTCGTAGCGGACCGGCTCGGCCGGCACGCCGCCCTCCTGCGCCCACGCCGCGAGCGGAACCAGCAGCGCGACAAGAAAAGCGGCGATCATCGAACGAAACAGCATGACACGTCTCCTCGGGGCCGGTGAGCACCGGCCAGGCCCATGGCAGCGACTCGGCAGCGATTCCTCCCCCGCATGAAGATACCGCCATCTTCCGCTTCGACCAAGCGTCTCGCGGGTTCCATTCTCCCGGCAAGGTCCGATGATCCGAGGGCTTTCCCGCCCGGGATCGCCGATGAAAAACGCCCGGCGGTCGTGCCGCCGGGCGAAAGAGGAACGCCGGATGTCGGGTACGGTCGCTCAGCGCCGACGGCGCATGGCGACCAGCGAGCCGAGGCCGAGCAGGGCGAGCGAGCCGGGCGCGGGGACGAGGTAGAAGTTGCGAGCCTCGAAGTTCGAGGCGATGAGGGAAAGCCCGGAGCCGTCGAGGTTGACGCTGTAGAGTTCGTCGCTCAGCGAGGTGGAAAAGAAGAGTTTGTCGGAGCCGGGGTGGTAGATGAGGTCGAGCATGCCGCTCCCACCGGCGATGCTGACGACCGGGGAGATGCCCGCGAAATCGCCCGACCCGTCGAGGTCGATACGGTAGAGCGTCTCGGTGCCGCCGTCGGTGATGTACAGCTCGCCGGAAGGCCCTGCTGTCACGCCTCGCACGAACGTGATCGGTGTGCCGGTCACGAAACTGAGGTCCACCAGCAGCGAGGCGGACGAGTTCAGGCCGCCGTCAACGTTGATCCGCCACAGCGTGCTGCCCTTGTTCAAATCCCCGCCGCCCGAGTCGAACGCGCCTCCGTTGAGCGAGGTCGCGATGAAGTCGCCCGCGCCCGACGGGTCGTTGATGATGCGCGCGCCCTGCCGGTATGCGGGCGGCGGATCGTTCTTGGAAGGCTGCACGAACACCTCTGTCATGGCTCCGCTCACGAGGTGGTACCCGAGGATGCCGTCGAACGCCGCCTGCGTCATATCGCCCTCGGGCGGATTGTTCACCGCAAGCAGGTTGTGCGACGCGGGGTGGTACACAAGCCCGATCGGGTTCTGCAGCGGGTCGTCCTTCGCGAAGACGGTGCTCACAGGCGCGCCGCCGAGCAGCCCCTGGATGCGGAAGATCGTCGCCGTGCTCGGGTCCTGGACGGGCAGCGGCCCGTTCGCCACGTAGAACGCCCCGCTCGGTGCACGCATGATTCCCGCGAGGCGAACCTCCGGATCAGCGTATGTGATGAGCGCCGTCATCGCGTTCGTCACGGGATTGAACTTGTAGATCGTGTCCGAGTTCAACTCGGTCATCAGGATGTGCTGCGCGTGCGCGGAGCCAGCAAGACCGCCCGCCAACGCCGCAAGAACAGCGCCATGCATCGCTTTCATCGTCGTGCCTCCCTTCCTCTGAGTTTCTCGCTCTTCTCTCGAGGGTCCACCAACCCGGCAACGCCGAGTTCCCCTCGATTCGATCTTATCCCGGGGGCCGGTCCGCATCATCCCATCCGACCCATTTCTCCGATTTCTCCACGGAACCGTTCGTGCGACCTTACCCAACGGTTGCTCGCCGGAAGTCTGGCGCGGCCGCCGCTGAATCGCTCGGACACGCAATCTCTGCGCGTCCCTTGCGTCCGACGGCCTGAATTCGCGGTTTCCCGCCCAACAGTGTGCGTCAGGCCCGCCGTGGGAAGGCCAGGAATTCCGGCTGGCCACACCTTTTGCCACCCGATGCCCCCGCCGCTGGCTAGGCATCTGTCCGGCACCCCTGCCGGGCACAGAGGGGGTGGCGCCGTGGAAGGCGTACGATTGAGGGCCTTCGTGCCCTTGCGTTTGTTCGCGTCGTCGCACACTCGACCTACAACACCCCCGTGCATCGAACCGTTGCGAACGAGCCGCGCCCGGCTCTCAACGCATTGACTGCGATCTCTGCCCCGCGCCTCCGCGCCGGCGTCGCCATCGGCGCGCACACCGCCGTCGATTTCTACTCGTTCCTCCCCATCGGCCTGCTCCCGCTCTTGCGGGCGCGCCTCGACGCCACGCCCGCGCAGGTCGCCCTCCTCCTCGCCGTCGGCTCGGTCACCAGCGGCCTCGTGCAACCCGCCGCCGCGTTCGTCAGCGACCGTCTCAATACACGCGCGATCGGCACACTCGGCCTGCTCGTCGCCGCCGTCGCCATCTGCGCCATGCCGTTCGCGCCGTCGTTCGCCGTGCTGCTTGCGCTCTACAGCACGGGGGCGGCCGGCGTGGGCGCGTTCCACCCGCCCGCCGTCGCCGCGGTCGGTCAACTCGCCGGCCGGCGGCGCTCGCTCGCGGTCTCGGTCTTCTTCCTCGCGGGCATGGTCGGCGGCATTCTCGGCAACGTGCTCCCGCCGCAGCACGCCGCTCGCTTCGGCGTCGAGTCGCTCGCTTGGCTCGCCATCCCCGGCGTCGTCGTCGCGGCCGCGCTCGCGTGGGCGATCCACGCCGTCCCGCACCGACGCCACGACGCGCACGAGTCGCACCGCGGGCTGAGCCGCACCGACCGGCGCCGGCGCTGGGCCGCCGTCTGGCTCCTGTACGCCGGCAACTTCGTCCGCTTCAGCGTGAACATGGCGCTCGTGTACTTGCTGCTGGCGTGGGTCGAGCAGCGCGTCCGCTCGCACGCTTCGGCCGACCCGCTCGCGCTCGAACTCGCCCAGCGCGCCAGCGCGATCAACGGCGCGATGCAGGCCGCCATGCAGGTCGGCATGGGCGGCGCGGGCCTGGCGGCGGGTTGGTTCCTCCGCAGCCACCACGAAAAGGCGGCGCTCGTCGCCGTCCCCATGCTCGGCGCGGCCGCCACCGCGCTCATCCCCAACGCCTCGGTCCCCGCCGGCTTCGCCCTCACCGTCCTCGCGGGCGTGGGGTTCGGCGGCCTGGTGCCGGTCACCATCGCCCTCGCCCAACGCCTCCTCCCGCACCGCACCAGCCTCGCCTCCAGCCTCATGATGGGCGGGGCGTGGGCCTTCGCCGGCGTCGGCTCGCTCGCCGCCGAACGCCTGCACCACGCCCTGGGCCTGCACTCCGCCTTCGTTGCCACCGCTGCGGCCCTCGCCCTCGCCGGACTCCTCAGCCTGCTGCTCCCCGGCCCGCTCCTCCGCTCCATCGACCCGCACTGACCTCCAAACGGCGCATCGCGTACGACGGGTGGGGGCAATGTCGCTTGGGGCGGGACCTTTGCCGCTGGGGCGGGGCCTTTCCAGGCCCCGTCTCCTACCCTCTACTTCTCTGTCTCCCTCGACACCGGAGCCGCGCATGAAACTCCTCGAAGGACGCCACGCCCTGATCGTCGGCATCGCCAACGAACGGTCCTACGCCTGGCACATCGCCGCCGCGCTCATCGAGCACGGCTGTCGGTGCGCCTTCACGCACCTGCCCGGCGAGAAGAACGAGCGCCGCACCCGCCGCGCCGTCGAGGCGCTCGGCGTCGCCGACCCCTGGCTCGCGCCCATGGACGCCTCCAGCGACGAGCAGATCGACGCCGCCTTCGCCCGCTACGCCGAGTCCTTCGACCGCCTGCACATCCTCGTCCACTCGATCGCCTTCGCCGACCGCGAGTGGCTTGCCCGTGGGAAGTTCGTGCAAACCCCGCGCCAGGCCTACCTCTCCGCCATCGACATCTCCGCCTACACCCTCCTCGCCATGGCCCGCGCCGCGGCTCCGCTCATGGAGCGGTCGGGCGGCGGCTCCGTCATGGCCATGTCCTACTACGGCGCGGAGAAGGTCGTCCCCGGCTACAACGTCATGGGCGTCGCCAAGGCCGCCCTCGAATGCACCGCCCGCTACCTCGCCGCCGAACTCGGCGAAAAGGGCATCCGCGTCAACACCATCTCGGGCGGCTACCTCCGCACGCTCGCCTCCTCGGCCGTGGGGGGCGTGGACGACATCGAGCGGCTCAACCTCGAACGCGCCCCGCTCCGGCGCAACGTCGAGGGGGCCGACGTCGGCCGAACAGCCGTCTACCTCGCCAGCGAACTCTCCTCCGGCGTCACCGGCGAGAACATCTACGTGGACTGCGGCGTGAACACCCTCGGCATCTGACCGGCGCAGTTCGTGCGCACAGGTCGTGCCATCCCATATGTAGTGGTTGCAAGCCCGCCGATAACCCCATCGACCGTGGTCGGTGAAGCGCGGGCTTCCCTCGCGTCGATAGTACTTTCGTGAGCGCATTCGGGACCGCCGCCGCCCAGTCCGTCGCCGGCCTGCACCAGGCCGAGCAGGTCGCGGCGCGCGACGTGGCCCGCAAGGAGGCCCGACGCCCTCGCGATCCCGCCTCGACCCGCGAGCAGGAGGAACTGGACCGCGTCGAGATCGCCGAGGCCGTGCGCAACCTGAAGGACAACGCCCAGGAAGAGGCCCGCGAGGACCGCCAGGAGCGGCCCGCCTACGCCCCGGACGGCTCGCTCCGGACGGGCGAGGGCGCGCGCCGTCCGAGCATCGACGTTCAGGGCTGAGACCCGAGATTCGCCCCGCGGCGCAAAGGACACGCCCGGCTTCGTGGGAGCGCCGGGCGTGCGGGGGTGGGGGCGGTGTCGGGCTGCGGTCAGTCGTAGAGCGCGGCCGAGACCGGGATGGCGATGTCGCGCAGTTCGAGCGACGTCGTGATCCGGAAGTTCGCCTCGGTCGTGTGGCGCTCGGCGAAGAAGAACCGCAACTGGTAGGTGTTCCCGTCCACGAGCCAGCCGAGCCGGTCGAGGTCGATGGTCTGCTCGATCGCGCCGTGGACGCCGCCGAGGTCGATCACGAGCCAGCCGTCCACGAAGACCCAGACGTCGTCGTCGCCGCGGAAGGTGAAGACCTGGCCCGCGTTGCGCCGGTAGACGAACTGGGTGCCCAGTTCGAACGTGAAGTGGTAGTTCTTGCCGGTGCTCCCGTAGTTGCCGTAGAGGTCGCCGTTGATCGGGAAGAACCCGCCGAGGCTCGAGAACTGCGGGTCGGTCCGGTCGTCGAAGACGTAGTGCCCCGAGTCCGGGTCGCGCCGCAGCGCGATCTGAAGCGTCTTGGAAATGTTCACGCCCGGCTGATCGCGGAACCACTGCGAGAACGACTGGGCGGAGTTGACGGCGTTCCCCTCCGACTCCATCGACCCCGACACGTCGCCCGGCCGCGAGTCGAGGTACTCGCGCGGCGACATGATGTTCCGCCCCGCACCGTCGCGCCACTGGCTCGTGACGCGGCGCCCTCGCGAGCGGAAGACCGGCTTGCCGTCGGTGTCCAGCCGGTCGGCCACCATGTTCATGTAGTGGCCGAACGCGCCCTTGTTGTCCTTGTTCCGCGGCTGCCACTGGAAGTCGGTGTGACCCCCGGACAGCTCGCGGGCTTTGAAGTCTCGCACAATCCCCGTCAGCACCAGCGTCTCCGGCCCGTCGTGCTGCGCCGACGCCGTATCGGCGAGCGCGACCGCACCCGCCAGCGCGAGCAACACGACGCCGCTTCGATGTCCTCTCCCGTTCCGCATGACGCACCTCCGAGTTCAGACCGACTGGCCTCACCCTTCACCCTCCAAATCCCCCGTCGAAACGGCCACTCGTCGGGCCTGGCAATCCGGCTGGACCCGTTCGATCGCAGGGGTCGTGCGGGTCGTGCGGGCACGCCACACGCGAACCACGGGCGGATTCCGCGCTCCGCACGCCCCGATCCGGGTTTCCGGTCGGGCCACGCTCCCGACCGATGTACCATCCCGTTCGTCGGGGAAGCAGACGCACGGAGGCCGGGATGGACCGATTCGTTGTCGAGGGCGGGCGGAGGCTCGAAGGGCGGGTCCGGGTCAACGGGTCCAAGAACGCCGCGCTCCCGCTGCTGGCGGCGGCCTTGCTCACCGACCGCCCGGTCCGCCTTCGTGACGTCCCGGACCTCGCCGACATCCGCAACATGCTGGGCCTGCTCGCCGAACTCGGCTGCTGCCGCACGGACGAGCGCAGCCCCGGCGCCGATCCGAGCACCGTCACCCTCCAGTGCGTGGACGAGACCCCCTCCCACGCCCGCTACGAGGTCGTGAAGACCATGCGCGCGAGCATCTGCGTGCTCGGGCCGTTGCTCGCCCGGCGCGGCCGCGCCCGCGTCTCCATGCCCGGCGGGTGCGCGATCGGCGACCGCCCGGTGGACCTGCACCTGCGCGGCCTGCGGGCCTTGGGCGCGCGCATCACCCTCGAAGAGGGCGACATCGTCGCCGCCGCCCCGCCCGAGGGCCTCCGCGGCGAGACCGTCTTCCTCGGCGGCCCGTTCGGCTCGACCGTGCTGGGGACCGCGAACGTCATGTCCGCGGCCGCCCTCGCGAAGGGGCGCACCGTCATCGAGTCCGCCGCCTGCGAGCCGGAAGTCGTGGACCTCGCCCGCCTGCTCAACGCGATGGGGGCGAAGATCACGGGCGCGGGGTCGCCGCGCATCACGATCGACGGCGTGCCGTCGCTCGGCGGCGCGGACCACTCGGTCATCCCGGACCGCATCGAGGCCGGCACGCTCATGTGCGCCGCCGCCATCACCCGCGGCTCCGTCGTCCTCGACAACTGCCCCCTCGACGCCATGCTCGCCGTCGTCGATCGGCTCGATGCGGCCGGCGTGCGGGTCGAGGCGCTGCCGGGCGACGACCCGCTCCGCTGCTCGTGCCGCGTCTCCTGCGACCGCGCCCCGCGCCCCGTCGAGATCACCACGCAGCCGCACCCCGGCTTCCCGACCGACCTGCAGGCCCAGTTGATGGCGCTGCTCTGCATCGCCGAGGGCAACTCGGTCATCACCGAGCGCATCTTCCCCGAGCGGTTCCTGCACGTCGCGGAACTGGGGCGCATGGGCGCGAGCCTCTTCCGCTCCGGCGCGACGGTCGTCGTCTCCGGCGTGCGCCGCCTGCGCGGCGCGCCCGTCATGGCGAGCGACCTGCGCGCCTCGGCCTCGCTCGTCGTCGCCGCCCTTGCCGCAGAGGGCACGACGACCATCAGCCGCGTCTACCACCTCGACCGCGGCTACGAACGCCTCGAAGACCGCCTGACGGCCCTCGGCGCGACCATCCACCGCGACCGCGAGCCGGGCTGAACTTCCCGGCAATCCCTCGATCCGCGTTCACGCCCCCCCCCCCGGCATCGCTTCGCAGGGTCGCGCTCAGGCGTTGCCAGCGCTTGCGCACCGCGGCGGGAGTGGTCCCGAACCGCCGGGCGATGGCGTTGTGGGGCACGCCAGCGAGTCTCAGCCTCAGCAGTTCGCGGTCGCCCTTGCACCGGACGGTGCGCAGCACGTCCGCGACAGGGCTGTCGGCGGCAAAGACCGGCACGATCGGGCAAGGGTCCCTCGCCCGGCAGAGGCTGGCGGTCGGTCCCCCGCCCGCGCCGACGACCCGCCGCTCCAGGGCGGCCCGCCGCGACAGGCGCGCGAGGGCTCGGTCGCCGATGCGGAAGACCAGGGACCACAACTGGGCCTCGTTCTCGACGGCGAGCCTTCCCGACAGGACGTAGGCGTCCAGATGCAACCCGATGATGGAGACGAGATCGTCCGGGTCCAGCCACCGCCGGACCGGCCCGGGGAGCCGGGCGCGATACCTGCGCTTGATACGTGCGGCGTTGCGGCAGAGGTAGGTTGCGATCGCCTCGCGGTCGCCGGCGAGCGCTTCGGCGAGGAGGGTCGGGTCGTGGTGCGAGGGCGGGTGAGGATGCACAATCGCCTCCTCCGGGACTCCCGGAACGCAGCCACGGCCCACGGTTGACAGTAGAACGGCTCGTGCGGGGTGTGTCAAGCCCGGTTCTGGGGGTCCGGGAGACGAGGTGCAGAAAAAACGGGAACCTGCGTCACACGCTGTCGCCTACGTGCATCTATTCGGTGATGTGAGATTCCGGCGGAGCGCAAGCATGGGAGCCTGCTTGGAACACGAAGGAATGCGGGGACGACGGGTCCCTCCTCGCCGCTCCGGATGCCGGGCGGCTGCGTGCCTTCTGATGCCATTGCTGTTCGCCGCGGTCGCGCTCGGGCAGGAGATCGGCTCGCTGGAGTGGTTCCGGGCGGAATGGAAGGCGGCGGAGAGGCTCGGCGTTCCCGAGGGCCATTACATCGAGTACTCGATCCTCACGAGGGTCCCCGGCGATGAGGCCGAGTTGGAGCGGCTGGCCGGGATCATCGAAGGCAAGCCGGACCACCCGCTGCGCCGAACGCACGACGAGCTGAAGACGCAGATCGAGATCGGCCCGAAGACAACACGCTACCGCCTGTGGTACGGCGGGCCGAGCCGCTGGCGGCTGAGCATGACGCACCCGCTGCATCTTCCCGCCGGGTACGAGTACGCCGAGATCGCGTACAACGGCCCCCGCACGTGGTGGATGACGCCGAAGGAACTGCGCCTGCTCGACGCCCGCCGGCCGCCCGAGGGTCGGAATCCTGCCGGGTTGATCTCCGCGCTCCCGCACTACATCAACGACTGGCTGGCGATGGGCTTCTCCTCCGGCCCGCTCGGGATCACGCCGGCGAGTTCCGTCGTGCGCGACGGTGTGTGGGAGGCGACGACCACGTCCGCCACGGGACAGCGTGTCTGGCGGTACAGCGGGCGCGTCGATGGTGACCGGATTTACACAGATGTCTTGGAACTCATCGTTTGCGAGGACGATCCGAAGTGGCTGGGTCATCGCAAGGCCTGGTCTGATTGGTTTGATGCCAACGCCATTGGTCGATGGGCTGCCGCCCGGGTGGATTCGATCGATGCCGACGGCCTTGCGTACATGACGACGGTTCTTCACGAGATTCGACCTCTGAAACCCGGCGAGCTCGACCCTCTGCTGGCCCGACCGACACCGAACGGCTCGGACCCCGTCCGCGGCCCTGTCACGTACACCTCCATCGTGGACTACGGCTCCGGAACGGCGGAGACGTGGCAGGACGGAGAGCGCGTTACGGTCTCTCTCCCCCCGGACGCGTCGCGGCAACCCGCGCCCGCATGGCTCAAACCCGCGGGATGGTCGCTCGTGGCGATCATCGTCGGTGCGCTTGTCTGGTTCAGGCTGAAGAAGAATCACTGACAGGAAAGGAGCTTTCGATGGACCTTCCGACATTCGGAACCACCGGTCGACGTCTCTGCGTGGCGGCGGCAGCCGGTCTTGCTGCCGTTGCACTCGCGGCGCCGGACTGCTTCATGACGATCGATGTGCAGCCTGCATGTAGCATGGGAAGTGGGTGCAACTACGCAGGAGCGTGCCAGGGTCCCACCATCGAGACGAACGAGATGTTCAAGACAACTCAGACCGGCGGCAACCGGCTGACGACTGTCCCGCTCGACTTCCTCTGCCACATGACGTGGAAGGAACCAAACGCCCAAGGTCAGTGCGTCGTCGACAAGTCGTGCGACTACACCGTGCAGGGCAACGTCGCCAGTGGTGGCCTCTGCGTCGGTGGCGGAGGTGGCGGCGGGCAGTGACTGACTGCCGCCGGAGCAACCGTCTCTGAGAAGCGGGAGCGATGTGCATGATGACCGCTCTGTGCGACAGCGCGGATCGACCACGCCTGCGCGTCGGCAGGGTAGTGAAGACTACCCTGCCGACGATGGCGATGATCGTCGTCCTGGTCGCCGGCCTGGCCAAAGCCGTCGACACGGGTGAGTTTGCGCTGGCTCTCTCCCGATGGACGGTCGTACCGGGCGGACTCGCGACGCCGATCGCGCTCGCGGTGATCGCCGCGGAAGTGGCGCTCGCCGGGGCGTGGCTGCTTGGCATCCGGCGCGGCGCGGCGGCGCTGGGCGCGCTGCTCCTGATCGCCGCGTTCTCTGCCGTCATGCTCGCGGAGTACGCCGTCGCCGATGCCCCCGATTGTCATTGCTTCGGTCGCCTGCTGCGCCATCGTGCGCAGCAGGATGCCCTCCGGGACACGCTGCTGCGCAACGGCGTGTTGTGCGTCATGCTCGCCGTCGGGTGGCGCGGCAGGGCAAGCCCACGCCAGCGCAACGGCGGGGGGTCGTGATGGCGCTGTCTCCCCCCGTCCGCCCCGGGTTCACGCTGATCGAGACGATCCTCGTCGTCCTGCTGACCGCGCTCGTCATGGGGCTGCTTCTTCCCACGCTCGGCAACGCGAGGGCGTCGGCGCGCGACACGGTTTCCGTCGCGAACATGCGCTCGCACGCGCAGGTGCTCGCCGCGTACGCCGCGGACTGGGACGACTACTTTCCGGCCTTCGCCGATCCGAAGGCGACGCTGTCGGTCGTGCGCGGCTGCGACGAGGTCCTCGTGTTCCGCTACTTCGAGACGGTCTGGGCATGGCGCTACGCGCTGTGCGAGGGCTACTACAACGGCGCCCTCGGCCACGCATCGTTCTTTCACCCCGCAGCCGACCCGAACCGTCACCCCGACGATACGAAGAATCTCGGCATTTCCTACCTGCTCTCCAGCGCATTCCTCGCGGCGCCTGCCTATTGGGAGCCGGAGACACGCACCGGACCGAGTCAGTGGGGACACAGCCGCCTCAGCAGTGCGTCATTCCCAGCACAGAAGGCGCTCATGACCGAGGTCCATCCCGTGCGGTGGCTTCCGCTTCCCCGCGGCGAGGATGGAATCGGCCTCGCGTTCCTCGACGGCAGCGCGGGCCGGTTCGCCAAGGCCGACCTCATCGAGCCGTATCGGAACGGCGAAGGCTCGTGGGACGGGACATGGTTGCCGGTCGGCATCTACGGGATGCACACCATCCGCGGCTGGGACGGCCGGGACCGAAACTGAACCCGGCACGACCTCCGCCGCCGACCGGGAGGCCCCGGCCGGAACGCGGGTATCGAAGCGAGCACGCACTGCGGGCGACAGGGGTCGAACCTGCACGGCCTCGCGGCCACGGGGACCTAAACCCCGCGCGTCTGCCAGTTCCGCCACGCCCGCGTCAATCCAAATCCTACGACCCGGCGGCCGCGAAGCCCCGTTTCTCGCGGCGGGGCGTCCCGAATCCAAGGGTGGGGCCTTCACAACTCGGGGCGGGGCCTTGCAGGCCCCGTCTACCACCTCTCTCCTCCTCCCCCTACCCTCTCCAATCATGCCCGAAACCCCGATCGGCCGATCCCGACAGAGACACGGGCCGATCCTGCGCCCGTCCCGCCCGGACCTGCCCCGAACGACGCGCGAGGTGCGCCCATGCGATTCCGAGACTCCGTCGCCCTGAACTTCGCGCCCCTCTTCCTCCGGGCCGCGCTCGGCATCGTCTTTCTGATGGCCGGTGCGGTGAAGGTCTTCCACGACATGGAGGTCTCGGGCGAGTCGGCCGCCCTGCTCGCCAACTACGGGATCATCAAGCCCGCGGGCGCGACGCCGCAGCCCACGCCGCCCGCCGTCCCCGAACTCCTCCCGCCGGAGGAGGACGAGGGGGAGGACGGCACGGCGCGCGGGCCGGGCAGCGGCGCGACGCTCGCCTCGCAGCCGAACTATGCGCTGGCCTCCGGCTGGCAGCCGCCGCGCTACACCGCCGCCGACTTTCCCGAGCCGGTGAAGGTCCGCGGCATGAACGGCCTGGTCCTCTTCCTGCACTCGGCGGTGCATCCGCCGCTGCACCCCGAGACCAGCGCTCCGCTCCGCCCGCTCTGGCCGGACTTCGACCGCTCGCGCGACTTCGACCCCTGGCCGGTCTACGCGGCCCGCGCCGTCGCCTTCACCGAGCTCATCGGCGGCGCGTTCGTGCTCATCGGCCTGCTCACGCGCCTCGGTGCGCTGGGCCTGGCCGGCACCATGCTCGGCGCGATGTGGCTCACCCAGTTCGGGCCCGCCATCCAGATGGACAGAGCCTTCCTCGGCTTCCTCCCCAACCACGCTTGGCACGACGGCCTGTCGTGGAAGGACCTGCTCTTCCAGTTCACGCTCTTCGCGGCCGCGATGTCGCTCTTCTGCACCGGCTCGGGCACGCTCGCCGCCGACCGCTTCTTCGCCTCAGGCCCGGGCGAGCCTCCGAAGACGAAGAAGCGCAAGCCGAAGGACGCCGACGAGGACGAAGACTGATCGGCCCCGAGCGTGCGGGTAGACTGGCCGCGTGCCGAAGGACGACCGAACGCAGGACGCGCCGATCGCATGGCTCCGCTCGCTCGCGGGCCGGTTTGTCGTGTTTGACGGGCCGGACGGGTCGGGCAAGAGCACGCAACTCGCCCGGTTCGTCTCCGCCTGCACCTCGGCGGGCGTGGAGGTCTGCGAGGTTCGCGAGCCGGGCGGGACCGCCATCGGCGAGCGCGTCCGCGCCATCCTGCTCGACCGCCACCACGAGGGCATGAGCCTCCGGTGCGAGATGCTCCTCTACATGGCCAGCCGCGCCCAACTGGTGGAGGAGCGCATCCGCCCCGCGCTCGCCGCGGGCCGGCTCGTCCTCGCCGACCGCTTCGTCTCGAGCACGCTCGCGTACCAGGGCACCGCCGGCGGGCTGCCGCTGGACGACATTCAGGCCGTCGCCCGCATCGCCACCGGCGGCACGATGCCCGACCTCACCGTCGTCTTCGACGTCGACCCGCAGACGATCATCCAGCGCACCCGCGGCGAGGACAGCAAGGTCGTCCGGGGGCGCGGCTCCGTCGCGGGCATGAAGGACCTGTTCTCAGACCGCATGGAGGACAAGTCCGCCGACGCCGAGTTCCGCGCCAGGGTGCGCCAGGGCTACCTCGATCAGGCCGCGGCCCGGCCCGACCGCTACGCCGTCGTGGACGGCACGAAGCCGCCGGATGAGGTGTGGGCGCGGTTGCTCGTCACGGTGCGCGAACGGCTCGCGCCGGGTGCATGAACGGCCCGCACCGACGATCACGATGACACCCGACGCGCTCATCCTGATCCCAGCCGCCTACCTCGCGGGGTCGGTGCCCTTCGGCGTGCTCATCGCGCGCGCCCACAGGGTGGACCTCCGCGCCCACGGCTCGGGCAACGTCGGCGCGACGAACGTCGGGCGCGTCCTCGGGCGGCGGTGGGGGATGCTCTGCTTCACGCTCGACCTGCTCAAGGGCTTCGTGCCCACGCTCGCCGCGGGCGCGTGGCTCGGCACGCTGGGACGCACCGACCTGCCCACGCGCGAGGCGTGGGTGTGGCTGGCGATCGCGGTCGCGGCCGTGCTGGGGCACGTCTTCCCGCTCTGGCTGCGCTTCAGGGGGGGGAAGGGCGTCGCCACCGGCTTCGGGGCCGCGCTGGGTGTCTTCCCGATGCTCACGCTCCCCGCGCTGGCCGCGCTGCTCGTGTGGCTCGCGCTGGTCGCGGCGACGAGGTACGTCGGCATTTCGTCGTGCGTGGCCGCGCTCACGCTCCCGATCGGCGTCGCCGCGCTGGTGTCGCTGAGCGACGCGACGCACGGGGGCGCGACGCCCTTCTACGCGGCGACGGTGTGCCTGGTGGCCCTCGTGCTGTGGCGGCACCGCTCGAACATCGCGCGGACGCTCGCGGGCACCGAGAACCGCGTCGGGGGGGGCCGGGGGGGGCACGGGGGAGCGCAGCCGGTGCGCCGGGACGGCCCCCGGGATTGAGGGGGGGCGTTATCGGCGGACCCTCGCCCGCACGGTCTGATCGGACGGCAAAGCCGGAAAGCGGGCGAAGGTTGCGCGGTTGTTCGGGGCCGATCCCGCAACCACCCCCCCCGAGTCTCAGCGCGACGGACGAATGGAACCGATGTTCGGGGGGAAGGAGCCTCCCCCCATGCCCAGACTCACCCTCCACCACGCGATCGACGCCCGACGCCGCGACGACGAGCCGATCCCGTTCCCGCGGGCGAGCGGGCCGGTGCGGCTGCGGCTGACCGACGGGGAGCGGTCGATCGAGGCGGTCGAGGACGCCCTCGGGCGCGTGCAGCGGAACATGGACGCGATGGCCGAACTCCTCGGGCGGTGCGACGACGATCGCCCGACCGCGGCGTGATCCCGCCTCATCCTTCCACGCGCACCACGAGCAGGGTCACGTCGTCGGGGCGCGCCGCAAGCCCGGCGAACTGGCGCAGCTCCCAGAACACGCGCTCCAGAATCGCGCCCGCCTTCGCCGAGGGGTCCTCGACCATCGCCGATCGAACGGCCTGCTGAAGCCGACGCTTGCCGAACTTGCGGCTCTCGAAGTCCATCACGTCGCACGCGCCGTCGGTGTAGGCGACCAGCACGTCGCCGGGGCGGAGCGCCATCTCGGCCGCGCGGTACTCGTGCGCGGCGTCCACTCCCGCGACCATGCCTCCGATCTCGAGTTCCTGCGTCGTCGCCCCGCGTCCTGCCCGCACGATGAAGGGCGGCTCGTGCCCCGCGCCGGCGTAGGTCAGCCGCAGCGTCGCCGGGTCCAGCCTGCCCAGCCAGAGCGTCGTGAACTCGCTCGGCAGCGTGTCGCGGCAGAGGTCGCGGTTGACGGCCTCGAGCACGCGATGCACCTCCGGCGTGCGTTCCGCGTGCGCCCGCAGCGAGGCCCGCACCGACGCCATGAGCAGCGCGGCCGGGATGCCCTTGCCCACCACATCCCCGACCAGCAGGCCCAGCCCGCCGTGCCACTCGAACGCGTCGTAGAAGTCGCCCGCGACCTCGAAACTCGGCTGGTATCCCGCCGCCAGGTCGAGGCCGGTCGGTCGCGGGAGGCGTCGGGGCAGGAGCCTGCGCTGCACGTCCGCGGCCAGCGCGAGTTGCCGGTCCAGTTGCCGCTGGCGCTGGCGCTGGCGGATGAGGCGGGACTGCTGCACCGCGGCGGCGGCCTGCTGCGCGATCGATCGCAGCAGGCGCGTGTCCAGTTCGTCGAACGAGCGCGGCGAGCGCGCGTAGAGGCGCATCACGCCGATCGGTCTGCCCCGGAAGACCAGCCCGGCGCAGATGAACGCCCGCAGCCCCTCGGTGCGCACCCGGTCCGGGATGCGCACGCGCGGGTCGAGGAGCAGGTCCTCGACCGCGACCACCTCGCCCGCCAGCGCGAGCCTGTCGAAGACGCGGCCCTCGCTGAGCGACTCGGGGCTGTCCAGCCACCACCGGCTCAGTTCGCGCGAGGCGGTGAGCACGAGGTCGCGCTCGTCCTCGGAGACGATGCCGTCGGCGTCCTCCTTGAGCATGATGACCGAGCCGGCGTCCAGCCGCAGCACCCGCAGCGCGGAGGCGAGCGCGGTGTCCACCATCGAGCGCACGTCGGCCGAGTCCACGAGCAGGGCGGCGAGTTCGAAGAGCACGCCCAGTTCGTCCAGCGCGTGGCGCAACTCCGCGGCGTTCTCGCACAACTCGCTCGAGGTGCGCGCGATCAGTTCGAGCGCCCGTTCGAGCCGCTCGCGTCCGGCGTCGCCCCGCGCCGGCCCGTCGCGACCGACGACGATCCGCCCGATCGTCTCCTCGCCGACCCGCAGCGGGAACGACGCGCCGATCCCCGCCTCGCCCAGCCCCGACCCCGTCGGCAGCGCGCGCCATCCCCCCCCGTCCGCCACGATCACGCGGTCGCTCTCGTCGCGGACCTCCACCGGGATCCCCGTCAGCGTCGAGAGTTCGGCGCACATCCCCGCGAGCGCGCCGTCGGTCAGGAAGTCGCGCAGCGAAACCGCACCGCGATCGGCGGCGGCACGATCGCCGGCGGTGTGCGATGGCTCGGTCATCCGCGGATCGCCGCGCTCAGCCGGCGTCGTCCTCCTGCGGGTCGTCGCCCCCGTCGTTCGCGGGCGGGTCGGCGGGCGCCTCGGGGGTCGGCGCGGGGTCCGGGATCTCGCCCAGCCAGATGCCGCGCAGGAACGCTGCCAGCCGCTGGTCCGCGACGTCCCGGCTGCGTTCCATCCGCTCGACCGCCTCGCGCATGAGCGCGTCGTCGCCGGTCTGGTAGCCGAGGTAGGCGAGCAGGAGGGCGGCGTCCGCGGCGGGCTGACCCTCCCGGTCCAGCCGATGCCGCAGGTCCGTCCGGAGGGATTCGATGCGCTCCTTGGTGGGGAGCAGGTTGCCGCCCCAGCGCAACGCCGACGCCTCGGGCGAATCGAAGAGCAGCTTGCGCAGGTTGGTCGCGGCGGAGAGGAACATCCCCCCCCCGATCTCCGCGTGCAGCCGCCCGTAGAGCGCGGTCACGTCCCCCGGGCGCGCCGCCAGCGCGCTGATGAACCGCTCCTCGGCGTCGAAGTACCGCCCCTCCGTCAGCAACTCCTCGCCCCGGCGCATGTGCTGGAAGAACAGGTTGCGATCGTCCACGTTGGCCAGGATGAAGGTCTCGGACACACCCCCCGCCTCGCGGATCATCCGCATGGTCGCGGGATCGAACCTGAGTTGCATCGCCGGCGCGCCCGGGGCGGGAAGGCCCGGGATCGACGCGAGCGGATCGGGGATCGCGGGCGTCGTCTCCACGCCCGGGAGCGACCCGGGCAGGGCCGACGGATCCGGCAGCACAGGGCCTCTCGACGCCTCGGGGAAGTGGAGTTCGAGACGGAGTTGCTGAAGATCGATGATCCATGGGGGAGGGGCGGGCGTTCCTTCCGGCGTCGTCGCGATCGCCCGCCCGTCCGCGGCGGCGCGCCGGGCCATGCGCTCGATCGCGCGCTCGTACGCCGTCCGCGCGAACGTGGACTCGGGCCGCCCCGCCTCGATCGCGCCCGTCGGCGCGGCGATGTCCAGCAGCCCCGGCTCCGTGACTTCCGGGGGCGGCATGAAGACCTCGGGGGGCACGCCGGGCACGGTGTGCGGCGCCGGCCCGAGGCGGTGCATCACCACGCCCGTCAGCGGCGATGCCGACAGCCCGATCGACTCGCGCGTGAAGTTGTCCGTCAGCACCGAGAGCATGGTCGGCTGCAGGCCGCGGTTGGCCGCGAAGTCCGCGGTCGATCTCACCGACTGCGACAGGCTCGACTCCCACGCGGGCGGGACGCGCAGGTCCGTGGAGGGACGCTGCGCTCCTTCGAGCGCCGGCTCCTGCGGCACGCGCATCAACCCGGGGTCGCCGCGGCCCGGGTCGCGGAACGAATCGACCGCCTGCCGGTCCCAGTCGCTCCGCCCCCCCCCGCGCTGCACCGCGAGCGGCCCGGCGAGGTTCGAGGGCGGGCGCTGCCCGGTCGTCAGCGAGAACTGGTACTGCAGCGCGTCCGTCCCGCGGATGCCATGCCCCGCGAGGCCCGAATACAGCGAATCGCGCCGGAAGGCGAACAGGTCGTCCGAGCCGAGTTCGCCGCGGAACTCGAACCGCGACGGGGTCACGTCGCCGCGGAACGACAGCCCGCCCGGGGCCGTGCCCGTCACGATCGCCTCGCGGAAGGCGAGCTCGCGCTCGAAGGCCCGCGACCGCGTGTCCATCGGCAGCGGCACGTTCCCCGTCCGAACGCCCAGCCCCGGCTGCTGCTGCTGCAACGCGCGCCCGTCGCCCAGCGCGTTCTGGGCGGAGGCCGCCGAAGCGACCGCCAGCCCGGCCGCGGCCGCGAGGAGTCGGATCGTCGTCCCGGGGCATCGGAGTGGATGGTGCATGGATTCCTCCCGGTGATGATAGAGCGTGCCGCTCGGGCGACCCCTGACCCACCTATCGGCTGTACGAACGCCCCGCCGCGCGGGATCGCGGCTCATCCGCCTTCCTTCGGAGTTCCGGAGGCCGGCGCGCCTGGTTGAACCATCCTCGGGTCCGGCAGCGGGGGCAGGCCCAGCGATGCACGCCGGACGTTCTGCTGTTGCAGGAAGTTCCCGAACCGCCCCGGAGGCACCAGGAGCGCCGAGCCGTTGGCCAGCCCGACCGCGTCCGTCGTCAAGACCGTGTTCGACGCGGGGTCCGGCGAGTGGATCACGACCCAGAGCGCGGCGTTGTTCGGGTCGGTCGGGTCGAACCCGTGGTGCGTGAACACGAAGTCCCCGACGCGGTGCGCGACCACCCCGTCCGGCAGCGACTGCGCCGCCCGCGCCGCCACGGCCCTCGCCTGCGCCTGGGGCATGAGCGAGAAGGTTTGCAGGTCGGTCGTCTCGAAGGCGATCGCCGACGTCGTCGTCGCCGTCATGCCCGAGACGAGCATCGCGGCCGACAGGTGGCCCTCGGCGACGAGTTCCAGCGCGTGCGCCGGCGTTCTGCCCTGCGTCCTCGTGAAGCCGTCTATCGACGCCGCGATGCTCTGCGTTTCGGCGACCGCCCCCGCGCCGCCCGCCGCCATCGTCGCCGCCCGCGCCGTGCTCATCACGCCGAAGATCAGCGTGATGTACGCCGCGATGGCGAGCACGGTCACCGCGGCGGGAGGCCCGACGACGCACAGCGTCGCGCGCACCGGCCCGACCGACTGTCCCCGCACCACCATGATCGTCGCGGCGACGCACCACCACACGCCGCCGATCATCCAGCCGAAGTACCACCCGACGCACGGCACGGCCGAGACCAGCATCGGCCCGCAGGTGTACAGGATCGCGTGGGCCGTCCGCCCGATGCCGTGCGTCGTCCCGCCCGTCACGAGCAGCAGCCCGTGGGAGACCGCGATCCAGAGCCAGGTCAGGACGATCGCGCCGATCACCGACCCAATGACCCCGATCAGCAAGCCCAGCGCGCCGCCCATGAGCGCCGGCGCAACACCCGGCCCCCCACCGCCCATCCCCGCGACCATGCCCATCACAACGAAGAACGCGACGATCGTGAGCACACTCAGGAACGCGATGATCGCCTGCGTCACGACCATGAACCACGTCGCCGTCGCGGCCGGGCTTTCGGGCGGGGTGAGGTCGATGATCCGCGCCGGCTGGGCCGCCCCGCGCAGCGCCGTCTTCCACCACCGCGAGAAGAACCCCGTGCTCTTCGAGAGCCATGGCATCTCGTCCGGGACCGTCCGCTGCTCCTCGACGCCCTCGGTCGGCAGCAGCACCATCTCGTCCATGTCGATGTGCGCCGCGCAGCGAACGCAGTCGAACGACCGCGGCTCCAGATGGCCGTCCTGCCCGGTGCCGTAGTAGTCCTGCCCGCAGTGGGGGCAGCAGAACCGCACGCTGTTGGTGACGAAGGCGAAGTCCGAGGGCTTGAACGCCGAGCCGCACTCCGGGCACTGGCGCGACCGGAGGTTCCAGAGCGTGTATTCGCAGGTCTTGCAGCGCATCGCGTCGCGGCTCCGGGGGGGTCAGGTCCAGGTGGATGTTGTCTCGCGGACGCGCCGCCGCGTGAACCACGCGATGAGGAACACCGGCCAGACCAGGCTCACCAGCACGCCGAGGCCGACGCTGCCGTAGGCGATCAGCGTCGTCCACCCCGTCATGGGGGCGAAGGCGGCCGGATCGGCGGACTGCATCGCCTCCATCTGCGCCACCTGGGCCAGCGCGCCCAGCGTGCCCTCGCCCAGCGTCAGCGCCATGTCCACCACGGCGTAGCGAATGGCCCACGCCGGCGCCCACGCCCGCTGCTTCAGCAGCCCGATCCCCACCGCAACCAGCAGGCAGGCCACGACCGTCTTCAGCAGCGACACGCCCGCGATCGGCCAGGCGTACGCCCCCATCATCGAGAACGACTGCCTGACCGCCTCCGGCATCTCGTCCTCCGGCATCGACGCGAAAAACCGGTCCATCAGCCCAAAGAAGAACGGCGTCGCCATCCCCCAGCACTTCGAGATCGCCCCCAGCACGCCGAAGACGATCGACAGGACGCCCAGCACCGTCGCCCATGGAGGCGGGACGGGCGCGAGCCGTGCCACCAGTGGCCCCGGCACCGTGGGCGGGGCGTCCGGCTCGTGGGGGAGCGGGCGTTCGGGGTGCTCGTCGGTCATCGCGTCGGGCCTCCGTCGCCGGGGAGCATACCGGGATGCTGGGAAGCAACGCCTCCGGGTTTCGCCCCCGCCCGGGGGCGTGCGGGGGCGGGGCTTGACTGTTTATGCATGGCGTGTATAATCGTGCATGACCGGACGCGTCCGCCGACAGCAGGTGATCGCCGACCTCATCGCCCGCCGGCCGGTGCGCAGCCAGGCCGAACTGCGCGACCTGCTCGCCCAGCGCGGGATCGAGGTCACGCAGGCGACCCTCTCGCGCGACCTGCGCGAGATGGGCGTCGCCAAGTCGCCGCGCGGGTACGTGCCGGTGGGGGTCGTGCTCGCCGCCCCGCCCGTCGCGAACGGTCGTGCCCTCGAGGACGCGCTGCGCGCCTTCGTGATCGCCACCGAGCAGGCCGGCAACCTCGTCGTCCTCCGCACCGGGCCGGGCCACGCCGCCCTGGTCGCGCTGGAACTCGACCGCTCGCCCCCGCCGGGCGTCGTGGGCACGATCGCCGGCGACGACACGATCTTCGTCGCCGCCCGCACCGCCCAGCAGGCCTCCCGACTCGCCATGCAACTCAAGCGCACCGCCCACCTCACGGGCGGAGGAGCGACGCGATGAAGCGGGCCGTCATCATCGGCGCGAGCGGGTACACCGGCGCGGAACTCGCCGCGATCCTCCTGCGCCATCCCCACGCCGAAGTCGTCGCGCTCTTCAACTCCGGGCGGGCTGGGGTCCCCGTGCGCGGGTTCGACGAACTCTTCCCGCGCTTCCGCGGCGAGATCGACCTGCCGGTCCTCCCCCTCGACCTCGACGCCGTCGCCTCGTTCGCGCCGGACGCCGTCTTCCTCTGCACGCCGCACGAGGCGAGCGCGTCGCTCGCGCCAGCCCTGCTCGAGCGCGCCCTGCTGACGCTCGACCTCTCCGCCGCCTTCCGCCTCCCCGATCCCGCCCTGTACCCGAAGCACTACGCCTTCGAGCACGAACGACCGGACCTGCTGCGCGAGGCGGCCTACGGCCTGCCGGAGCGCAACCGCGCCGCCATCGCCGGCGCGCGCCTCATCGCCGTGCCGGGGTGCTACCCGACCAGCGCGATCCTCCCGATCGCGCCGCTCGTGGACGCCGGCGCGATCCGCCCGGGCACGCGCCCGATCATCGACTCGACCAGCGGCGTCAGCGGCGCGGGACGCACGCCGACCGAACGCACGCACCTGTGCGAGGTTTCGCAGCAGCCCTACGGCGTCCTGAACCACCGCCATCAGCCCGAGATCGCCGCCCACGCCGGCACGCCCGTCGTCTTCACGCCGCACCTCGGCCCGTTCGACCGCGGCATCCTCAGCACGATGCACGCCGAACTCGCCGACGGGTGGGACCGCGCCCGCGTCGGCGCGACACTCGACGCCGCCTACGCCGACGAGCCGTTCGTTCGACTCCTGCCCGCCGGGCAGTGGCCGAGCGTCGGCGCGGTGCGCGGCACGAACTACATCGATGTCGCGTTCGCCGTGGACACCTCGCACGCCGCGGGCGCGCACCTCATCCTCGTCTCGGCCATCGACAACCTCGTCAAGGGGGCGTCGGGCCAGGCGGTGCAGTGCATGAATATCCGCCTCGCCCTGCCGGAGCCGGCCGGGCTGCTCCCCGAGCGGCTCGGGGCGGGGGTCGTGCTGTGACCGCGCCCATCGTCGTCAAGATCGGCGGGCGCGCCCTCGACGAGGCCGCCTCGCGCGGGCCGCTCTGGGACGCCCTCGCCTCGCTCGCCCGCGAGCACGCGGGGGGGGTTGTCGTCGTGCACGGCGGCGGTTCGGCCGTCGACGCCCACCTCGCACGCCTCGGCATGTTCACGGCCCGCGCCCAGGGCCTGCGCATCACCCCCCCCGAGCAGATGGACGAGGTCGCCGCCGTCCTCGCCGGACGGGTCAACACGCTGCTCGTCGGGCTGCTGCTCGCGGCTGGCGCGAACGCCGTCGGCCTGCGCCTCGGCGACGCCGGCGCGGCACGCTGCGCCGTCCACCGCCCGAACGGCGCTGACCTCGGGCGCGTCGGCGCGGTCGTCGCCGGCGAGGGCGGGGTCTGGCGCACGCTGCTCGCCTCCGGCTTCACCCCGGTCCTCAGTTCCATCGGCTTCGACGAACGCGGCGGCGCGCTGAACATCAACGCGGACGACGCGGCCGCGGCCGTCGCGCGAATCCTCCACGCCCACGCCCTCGTGCTGCTCACCGGCGTCCCCGGCATCCGCGGCGCGGACGGCGAGACAATCGCGGAATCCGACGCCGCGCACGCCGAATCGCTGATCGACGCCGGCGTCATCACCGGCGGCATGATCCCCAAGGCCCGCGCCGCCGCCGCCGCCGCCGAGTCCACCGGCGCGCCCACCGTCATCGCGTCCTGGGACCGCCCCGAGCAACTGCGCAATCTCGCACACGGCGCGCCCGTGGGAACGCGATTCACCACGCCGACGAGGTTGAGCACGAACACCGTCGATTGAACGCGAAGACACGAAGGACTCGAAGAGAAACACACGATCCGCTGCAACCCACTCCGCCACTCCGCCACTTCTTCTTCCTTCTCCGTGCCCTCTGTGCCTCTGTGGTGAACGCCTTTCAGTTCGACCGAAGGAGTAGTCATGTCCCAGTCCGTTTCGATCGCCACTCCCGTCGAGGTCAAGCCCTCGAAGCCCGCCGCCCCGCTCGCCGGACGCGACTTCCTGTCGATCGCCGACCTCTCGGCCGACGAGGTTCTCGCGGTCTTCGAGACGGCCGCGGCGATGAAGGCGGACCTCGCGCCCTTCGCCGGCTCGCTCGCCGGGCGGAGCGTCGTCGCGCTCTTCGAGAAGCCCTCGCTCCGCACGCGCGTCACCTTCGAGGTCGGCCCGACGAAACTCGGCGCGCACGTCATGTACTTCGACCACTCGAAGGAGCGCATCGGCACGCGCGAGAGCGTGAAGGACTACGCCAAGAACCTCGAGCGCTGGGTGGACTGCATCGTCGCCCGCGTCTTCGACCACGCCGTCCTCGCCGAGATGGCGGAGCACGCCCGCGTCCCGGTCGTGAACGCCCTGAGCGACCGCGAGCACCCCTGCCAGGCGCTGGCGGACCTGTTCACGCTCCGCGAGCGCCTCGGCACGCTCGGGGGCGTGCGCATCGCGTTCCTGGGCGACGGCAACAACGTCTGCCACTCGCTCATGCTCCTGTGCGCCAAACTGGGCGTGAGTTTCACCGCCGTCACGCCCCGCGGCTTCGAGCCGCAGTTCGGCGTGGTGCGCGACGCGCTCGCGGACGCCAGGCGCACCGGCGCGACGATCACGCTCAGCCACAACCCCGAGGCCGCCGCGGGCCACCACGCCGTCTACACCGACTGCTGGGTGAGCATGGGCCAGGACCACCAGGCCGCGCTGCGCGACGGCGCGTTCACCCCCTACCGCGCCGACGAGGACATGATGGCCCTGGCCTCGCGCGGCATCCCCGGCGGGGCGCTCTTCATGCACTGCCTCCCCGCCCACCGCGGCGAAGAAGTCGCCGACGAGGTCATCGACTCGCCCGCCTCGATCGTCTACGACCAGGCCGAAAACCGCATGTGGACCCAGAACGCCCTGCTCTGGCGAATCCTCGGCGCGAACGAGCGGTGATTGTTGAACGGCGATGACGACAGCAGTGCTGCGGTGTCGGGACTGCACGGGGTCAGTGAGGGGTCAACGAGACTCGCGACGTCCCCGCACGATCCCCGCCCTCCTCGCCCCAGGGGGGCGAGGAGCGGGTCGTGGCACTCCGGTGCTCCGTCCCAGCCCCTTGCCTTCCTCCCCCTATTCGATATACTCTTCTCCGGAATCTCCCTGCGACCGAGTCTCAGTCGCCGGGGTATCATCCGTCGGCCGCCCAGGGCGGCGGCACCGGGAGGGTCTCGCAATGCAGCCTGAAGCCCCAGCCAGCGTGACTCTCGCCAGCCTCCTGCCGGGCCAGAGCGGCCTCGTCCGCGATACCGACGCCCTCTCCCCCGGCGACGCCGCGTATCTGCGTGCCCTGGGCATCCGTCCCCGCAGCCGCGTCCGGCTTTGTCGGCAGGGCGGGCCGTGCATCGTCGAGGTCGGGTGCGGGTGCGGCGGGCCGTGCTGCCGTGTCGCACTGTCGCGCCACCTTGCCATGCACGTCATCGTCGAGCCGATGCCCGCCTGAGCCGGTGACCCGGGGGGAGCCTCGCCGTGTCCGACGCCCCCGCGCCAGCCGCCCCCCCCGCCGAGCCTGCCCGCGAGGCCCGCGCGATCCGCGTCGCGATCCTCGGCAACCCCAACACCGGCAAGACGACGCTCTTCAACCGCCTGTGCGGCGTGCGCCACAAGACGAGCAACTTCCCCGGCACCACCCAGGAGGCCCGCGTCGGCTTCCCGCGCGCCCTGCCCGAGGGGAGCGAACTCATCGACCTGCCCGGCATCTACTCCCTCGAACTCGACCAGTCCGAGGCCGCCATCTGCCGCGACGTGCTGGCGGGGCAACTCGCGCCGCGCGGTGAAGCGGTCGAGGCGCCGGACGTGGTGCTGGTCGTGACCGACGCGACGAACATGCCGCGCAACCTGATGCTGGTGGGCGAGGCGGTCCGCCGCTGCCTGCCGACCGTCATCGCGATCAACATGGTGGACGCCTCGCGGCGCAAGGGCATCCACGCCGACGAGGGCGTGCTGGTGCGCAGCCTCGGCGTCGAGGCCGTCCCGTGCAGCGCCCGCACGGGCGAGGGCTTCGACGCGCTGCTCGCCGCCCTCACGCGAGCCCGCATCCCGACCGAGTCCCCCCCCCCGAGCGAGGACGGCCTCGCCCTCTGGGCCGACGACCTCTACGCCCGGATGGCCGCCGGCTACGACCAGCCCCGCCCCGACACCTTCACCGACCGCCTCGACCGCGCCTTCACCCATCCCCTGCTCGGGCTTGGGGCGTTCGTCGCCGTCATGGCGGGGTTGTTCTTCGTGATCTTCTCGCTCGCCGCCTACCCGATGGGCTGGATCGAGAGCATCTTCTCGCACCTCGGCGGGCTTGTCGGCGCGGTCCTGCCGCCGGGCGCGATCCACGATCTCATCGCCGACGGCGTCGTCGCCGGCATCGGCGCGACGGTCGTCTTCCTGCCGCAGATCTGCCTGCTCTTCTTCCTCATCTCGCTGCTCGAAGACACCGGCTACCTCGCCCGCGCCGCCTTCGTCATGGACCGCGTCCTGCGCCCCTTCGGCCTGAACGGCCACGCCTTCGTGCCGCTGCTCTCCAGCCACGCCTGCGCGCTCCCCGGCATCATCGCCGCCCGCGCCGTCCCCGATCGGCGCGACCGCCTCGCCACCATCCTCACCGCGCCCTTCATGAGTTGCACGGCGCGCATCCCCGTCTACGTCCTGCTCACGGTGCTCCTCTTCCGCGACAGCCCGCTCATGCAGGCCGTCGCTTTCACGGCGTGCTATGCGCTCGGCATCGCCGCGGGGCTGCTCAGCGCGCTCGTCGCCCGTCGCACGATCCTGCGCGGCCCGAGCCGACCTATGGCCCTCGAACTCCCGTCCTACCGCCTCCCCAGCGTCCGCACCGCGCTCTTCGCGGCGTGGGACCGCGGGCTGGTCTTCCTGAAGAAAGCCGGCACGATCATCCTGGCCATCTCGATCGTGCTCTGGTGGCTCGGCGCGTACCCGGGCACGGAGCCGCCGCCGGAGGCCGTCGAGATCCGCGAGCGCGCCGAGGCCGCCGGCGCGGACGCCGACGCGCTCCTCGCCGAAGCGGACGCGATCGAATCGCGGCACGCGACGCGTCGCTCCTTCCTCGGGCGCATGGGCGAGACCGCCGAGCCGGTCTTCCGCCCGCTGGGCTACGACCGCCAACTGACGGTGGGGGTGCTGGCGAGTTTCGCCGCCCGCGAGGTCTTCGTCGCCACGATGGCGATCCAGATCGCGGGTCGCGACGACGTCGAGGAGTCCGGCGTCTTCGAGGCGGTCGCCACCGCGACGCGCGACGACGGGCGCACGCCCATCTTCACGCGCGCCACCTGCTGGTCGCTGCTCGTCTACTACGTGCTGGCGATGCAGTGCCTTCCCACGCTCGCCGTCACCGCGAAGGAGTCGGGCCACTGGAAGTGGGCGCTGCTGCAACTCGGCTGGATGTGGGGCCTCGCCTACGCGAGCGCGCTCATCGTCTTCCAATCCCTGCGTGCCTCGGGCGTCGCCTAGCGTTCCGCGTGCCCTTCGGCGACTGGCAGTTCTGGGCCGTCACGATCGTCGCGCTCGCCGCGCTGGCGTTCCTGCTGCGCCGCGTGCTGCCTCGCCTCGCGTGGTGGCGCAAGCGCCGCCCGCCCGGCCGCCGCGCGACCCTCACGGTCGGCGGGCGTGCCGTCGATCGGTCGTCGGGCAGGAGCGCATGATCGGTCGCGTCGCGCGCGCCCGCCGGGCAAGCGGGGGCGTCGGGCGCAGGACACACGACAACCCCGACCCGGCCCCCGCTTGCGCGGCGGGCGTCACGCGGCCGGCCGCGAGAACAGCCGCGGCAACCGGCGCGAACGCTGCCCGCCTCCCTCGCCGTGCAGCAGTCGCACCGCCTCGGCCCCGGACCCCGCCAGCACGAACCGGCGTGCGAGCCCCGTCGAGCGGATCAGCCGGCAGGCGTCCATGGGAAGCCCCGCCACCACCAGCCGTCCGCCCGACGCCTCGCACGCCTCGCCCAGCCGCGCCAGCACGGTGAGGCAACTCACCGACAGGCGCACCCCCGGGCGAAAACTCACCACCACGCGCCACGCGCACCGCTCCGCGAGGCTCACCAGTTGGCGCTCCATCCGCGTCGCGTGCATGTCGTGCACGTTCGCCTCGACCACCTCGGCGATCGCCCACCCCGGGCCTCGCGTCACGTCCATCAGCCCGCCCGCATCGGCCGTCGCCCCGTTCAGCGATCGCGTCGTCATCGTCGTGGCGCTCCGCGTCAACCGCCCCTGCCAGGGCACGGCCGCACGCAAGAGGTGCCAAACGCACGGCGACGACGCCAACCACTCCGAACGATCGAGCACCCCCGGCGACGCTCTGGCGCACCTGAACCGCCCGCGCCGCTTGGCGAAGCCCGCGGTTATCGGAACGCACCCGCTGTCCCGTCAACGCCCCAGCAGCCGCTCGGCCCACGCCCGCAGGTCTGGGCGGTCCAGCCCCTCGGCCGCGGCCTCGTCGAGCCAGGCCAGGTGCGACTCCCTCGGCGCGCCCGCCGCAAGGGCCGTGATGACGAGCGCGAGCCGCGGATCGGGATCGCCCTCGGCACGCGGCGCGCGCACGTACACGTCCGCGAACCGCGCCGCTCCGGCATCGTCGCCCCGCAGCAGCGCGGCCGCGTAGTGCCGGCACGACTCGTCCGCGATCAGCCGGCGACGAAGGACCTGGAGTTCTTCCCATTGATCGGCCGGCGCGGTGTGCGGCCGCTTCGCCCCGAGCAGCCCGACCTGCCGCGTCAGCCACACGTGCGCATCCGGGCGCAGTTCCTCCAGCCCGCTCCAGCGCCCGCGCGACGTGACGAGGTCGATCTCCGCCCGCTCGACGACCGAGAAGACCGAGGCCTCAAGGTCCGCGCCCGTGTCGTCCTGCAACTGCAGGATCGCAAAGTACTCGAACAGGTCAGGCTCCCTGTGCCCCGCCTCGGCCAGCAGGAACAGGTCGTGCATGTCCACGCCCTCGAACCAGAGCGAGACACGGTCCCAAGCCCGGTACATCGCCGCGAACCGCTCCATCGGCGGCCCGCCGCGCACGGCGAGCGAGCGCATCTCGTCGATCGCCACGATCCGGATGGCGCTCGCGGCGTGCGGGTCGATCGTCCGCCCACGCTCCCAGAGCCACGTGTACAACCCGATCGCCTCCGCCGTCCCGCCCAGCGCGACGCGCTCCCGTGCCTCGTGCCACCGGGCGATCACAAGCGAAGGCTCCGCGTCCGGCCCGTCCTCCACCGCGGCGACTCGCCCAGTCCCCACGTCGTGGAAGGTCTCGATCTCCGGCCGCGGCGGCGGCGGGTTCTTCATCATGTGCAGCGTGTGCCACACGCCGTCCGTCGCTTCGAGCGACGACATCGCGAGGTCCATCACGAAGAGAATCTGGAGCGGCTTGATGTAGAACCGCCCCGCGTCGTATCTCTCATCGTGGACGAGCGGGATCGGGCCGCGGCGGAACCGACGGTCAGGCACCGTCCGGAACAACTTGCCGTCCTTGAAGATCAATACCACCGGATCCTCGCTGATCGGCCTGCCGGACGTCGGGTTGGAGGGCACCAACCGCCGGATCTGCGCCCACTCCACCGGATTCTCGACCTGATCGACTCGGATCGTGATCGCGTGCCACTCCAGCCACGCCCGCAGCGTCGGGCTGCGCCACGTGAACCTCTCCATCTTGACGAACGGGTTCTCGCCGCCGCTCGTGCGGATCGTCGTGCCCGGCGCGAGCGTCACACCGCCCGGCTGCGCCGTGTCGTGCCCGCGCGGATACACAACCAGGAACTTGTGCTGCGCCTTGCTCTGTTCCAGCGCCTCAGCCAGCGACAGGTCCGTGAAAGGCCCGTCCCCCCCCTGCCCGGTCGCCGGCGCGGCCGCCGCCACCACCACGCCAATTGCAGCGACAACGATCCGACCCCACACCCCGAGGCCCCGTGCTCTCTTCATGGCCGCCTCCCGCCTGCGGTTCGTCGTTCGTCGTGCGGCGGTTCCGGTTCTCTTCACCCACCCCCCCGCAGCCTCGCCGTGTGCCGCTGCATCGCACGGATGGTCGCGTCGGAGACGTGGTGCTCGATGCCCTCGGCGTCGATCTCGGCCTGGTCGGGCTTCACGCCCAGCGCGATCAGGAACTCCAGCACCACCTCGTGCCGCCGGCGCGCCGCCGCGGCCATGCGCCGCCCGTCGGCCGTCAGCGTCGCCGGCTTGTAGGGCGCGGTCTCGACCAGCCCGCACTCCTGCAGGCGCCCGAGGATGCGCGAGACCGTCACGTGGCTCACGCCCATCATGCGGGCGAGGTCGCGCACCCGCGCCTCGCCGCGCTGCTCGACGAGTTGCATGATCGCCTCGGTGTAGTCCTCGGCCGTCTCGTCGCGGTGCGCGGACCGCGTCGAGCGGAACCGCTCCGCGTCGCCGCGCTCCGGCCTGCTTCCCTTCGCCGACATCGCGCCCAGAATAGCAGCGCGGCAACCGGGGCGGGGCCTTTCAGGCCCCGTCGGCGCACCACTTCGCCTCGATGTCCTCGGCGCGCACGCCGCGCACCAGCACGGTCTTCTCCGCGCTCGCGTGCCCCGCAACGACCTCGACCGCCGACGCCCGCAGCCCCAGTTCGCGCGCGATCAGCCCGCACACCGCGCGGTTCGCCCGCCCCCCCTCCGGCGGCGCGGCCACCCGCACCTTCAGCCGATCCCCGAGCCGCCCGGCGACGGCGTCCCGCTTCGCCCCCGGCACGACCTTCAGGGCCAGGAGCACGCCCGCGTCACCTTCATCCACGATGCGGATCATCCCTGTTCGCTCCGAACGGGCCATGAAGTCGGTCCGGGGACTTGATCAACCACGCCGCGGCGCCGATAATGTCATCAGCCTCGTCACGGGCGAACGTCGGCTCCAAGCCGTGTACTCGGGCGGCAAGTCCGCCTGAGTCTAGCCCGTGAGAGGCTTTCTCTTTTCCGGCGTCAACGGGTTTGCCGCGCTGTACCACTCGCCGTACGCGCGCCGCCGCGTGTCGTCGATGTCCATGACGAGGCGATACCCGTCACGGAGCAGGTTGAAGTACCTGTCTTCGTTCCGCTCGTAGAGCCGCTGGAGCGCCCACAGGTAGTAATCCACGATCTGAAGACCCGCCTCCTCGTGCGGGTGCGCGGAACGAACCAGCGTGGGTCGATCGCTCGCGATGCCCCACCTGCGGCTGAAGTTGCGCTTCGCGCGCACGATCGTGCGCTCCAGCGCATCGGCGCGATCGGACTTCCCTCGACGGGCGAAAACGATGTGATTCTCGTCCGCCTTGTGGAGCAGGTTCTTGAGCAGCCTCGACGAGAGCGAGTCGTAGACCTGGTCCGCGCTCAGTTTGCGCCCCATCCGCTCGTGCATCGTCCTCGCCTCGGCGACGAGCGCGTCCTTCCGCCGGACGACGACCTGCACCTTCGCGCCAAGCGAGGGGAGCAGGCGAAAGACTTCACGCCGCACTTCGGCGACGTCATCCTTGGCGTGGAACGCGCGGGCCGTCTTGCCCGCTTCCGGACGCATCGATGGAACGCCGCGAAAGTACGGATCGTCGAGGAGCGACCGGCGCAGAGCATCGAGCGCCTCGCTCGCGACGGCCGGGTCCGGCACGTGGGCGACGCCGACCATGAACGCCCTGGAAACACCCTCGTTTCCAACGATCACACGGCCTCTCGCGTCGAACAGCGTCAGGTCGCCGGCCTCGTCGACGTAGTAATGGCGGACGACTCCCGCCGATCCGGCGCCCACTTCGCCGCGCGTCATCGGTCGTCGGCTCGTCGCCGCTTCCCTATCAGCCCCGGCCGCGGCGGGTGGATCGCCGTGCTGGTCGGCGCGGAGGCCGTGCCCTTGCGCACCATCCCCGCGCCGATGCGCTCGACCGCCCGTTTGGCGTTTTCCCGGCTGTACTCGACGCCGATGAACCGCCGCCCGTGCGCGCACGCCACCACGCCCGTCGTCCCGCTGCCGGTGAACGGGTCGAGGACGAGGTCGCCCTCCTCGCTGCACGCCAGGATCACGCGCTCCAGGTACACCTCCGGCAGCTGGTTGTCGTGCCCGGGTCGGCGCTCCTTGTTGTTCCCCTGCACGCGCCCCCAGTACCGCCCGTACCAGACGTCCATCGGCACGCGCAGCCCCGCCGGCATCCCGTCGCGCTTGCTCTCCGTGCGCCGGTCGCCGTAGATCGCGCGCCGGTCCGACACCTCCAGCACGCGCTCGGGCCGCCAGACCCGCGTGAGCGGGTTGCGGCTGAAGTACAGGGCGTGGACCTTCGAGTTGATGAACCGCTGCGAGGTGTTCTGCCCGAAGCGGTAGTGCCAGATGCACCAGTTGACCATGTGCATCCCGCGCTGCTTCAGGTGCACCACGATCTCGGCCGCCCAGTCGTCCGGGATGTTCACCCACATCGAGCCGTTCGGCGCCAGCGCGCCCACGCACAGGTCGAGCCACTCGTAGGTGAACTCGAGGTATTTCGCGTCCGGCATCGCGTCGTGCCACTCGTCGTACGCCCGGTTCCAGTTGAAGGGGGGGTCCGCGAAGACCAGCCGAACCTCGCGGTTCCTCACCTCCGGCAGCGTCGGCAGCACCTCGCGGCAGTCGCCCACCCACACCCGAGCGTCGCCGCGCCCGCCCGTCGCGGGAACCGCGAGCGGCTTCGTCGCCTTCGGTTCGGCCTGTGTTCGTGGCATCGTCGTCATGGGCGGCCGTAGCGTAGCGGCCCGTGCGCTCCCGCGCAACCGCGCCGCGCCGCTCACCCGATCCGCCGCATCAGCCCCATGCCGTAGTTCAGCGGCGACAGGTACAACTCGACCTGCTCGTACCGCCCCTGCCCGATCGTGCCCGCATGGTCCAGGATGTGGCGCGGCCCCATGTGCCCGCCGCACTGCTCGGGGAACGTGTCGTGCAGCAGCACGTACCCGCCCGTGTTCAGCACAGGCTCGACCGCGTGGAAGTCCGCCGTTGCGCCGGGCACCGAGTGGTCGCCGTCGATGAACGCGAAGTCCACGCCCCCGAGCTTCGCCAGTTGGTCGCGGGCCTTCGGCAGCGTCTCCCAACTCAGCCCCTCGTGGAACCGCACGAAATCGATCAGCCCGGCCTTCTCGAGCCGCTCCTTCACGAACTCGAGCCGTCCTTCGAGCATCTCGGCGTCGCGCCACGGCCCCTTGTGGATCGGCCCGAAGTCGTCGAAGCAGTGGATCTCCGCCCCGTCGGGCGTGCCCGCACCCGGCGTCCGCCCCGCCTCCCGCAGCGCGGCCGCCATCCAGTGCGTGCTCACCGAGCAGAACGACCCGACCTCGACGATCACCCGCGGCTGCAGGTTGCGGATCAGTCCGTGCAGCATCAGCCCCGCCTCCGGGCTGAGCGACGCCGGGAACGCGATCGGCATCGCGTACAACTCCTTCAGCGCCTGGAGCCAGCGCACGCCCGGGTTGTCCAGCCACGCCGGGAACTCCCACCGCGTCGGGTGCGGCCCGTCGTTGCGCGGGAAGAACCGCAACTGCTCGCGCGGCAGCGCACCCCCCCCCGCGCTCGCGTCCCCTTCAGCCGCTACCTCCGCGGGCCTGCTGCGCTTGAGCGTGAACATCGGGCGATTCCTCCCGGCCTCCGTGCCCCCGGCCCCATCGTAGCGGGCGCCGCTCACGCCAGCGGGTCGTGCAGCGGCGTGGGGTCGCCGTGCGCCGCGACCCGCTTGCCGACGAGCCGCACGACCACCCACGTCAAGCGACGCCGCAGGTCATCCGACGCCGCCGGGAACGCCGCCGCGACCGCCGACTCGAAGATCGCTTGCACCGTCGGCATCGGCATGGGCGACCCGACCCCGGCAGGCTCGATCAGGAGCGACGCGATCATCCGCGCCATCGGCCGCAGCCGCCGGCCGCGCGACCGCCGCACCGCGACGCAGTCCACCACCGCGACCGACGCCCGCCCCCCGCCCACGCCCGACACGATCAGGTTCGAGGGCTTGTGGTCGCGGTTGAACAGCCCCGACCGCACGATCAGGCCGACCTGCTCGCCCACCGCGGCGGCCAGCGCATCGCCGTCGCGCTCGCTCATCGTCCCGTCGGCCAGGTGCGCCAGCAGCGTGCTGCCTTCGACCCGCTCCATCACGAGCGCGACGACGGGCGCACCGTCCAGCCGCGCCGTCGTGAGCAGCAGCGGCTTCGCCGTCGCCACGCCCGCCCGCGCCAGCCGTTCCGCGCCCTGCCAGTGCCGGTGCCCGCGCGTCGTGCCCGTGAGCCGTTGGACGCGCCGCTTCAACCCGCGGCTCGGCCACGCCTTCAGCACGACGCCTTTGCCGCCGATCTCCGCCGCGATGACACGCCCCCCCTCGTGCTCCTTGAGCACGCGCGCCGTGCGCGCCCACGCCCCCCCCGAGAGCCGCTCGGCCCAGCCGCCGGCGTCCCGCAATGTCCTGCCGGTCACGAAGTCCATCGGCGAACACGGTAGGGGGATGCGGGCGCCGGGGACACGCGTGCGGCTCGCCCCTTCCTATACTTGCCCGAGGCCAACCTGCCATGACGGACCCACGCCACGTTGTCCACTGCGATCCGGCGATTCTCGGCGGCATTCCCGTCTTTGTCGGCACGCGCGTCCCGGTGAAGAACCTCTGGGACTACCTGGAAGCCGGCGACTCGGTCGACCGCTTCCTCGATCACTTCCCCTCCGTCACCCGGGAACAGGCCCTCGCGGTCCTGCAACTCGCCAAGGAGATGCTCGCTCGTCATGCAAGTGCTGCTTGATGAGCGCCTTCCGACCGTGCTTCGCCACGAACTCAAGGGCCACGATGCCAGGTCCGTGAAGTTCATGGGTTGGACCGGGATCGACAACGGTCGGCTGCTCGGCCTGATGGCGGAGGCCGGCTTCGGGGTCTTCCTGACGATCGACCAGAGCCTCAGCACGCAACAGGACCTCCGCGAGTCGGGTGTCGCGGTCGTCCAGCTCTCCGCCGCATCGAACCGACTCGAGGACCTGCTGCCGCTCGTGCCCGGGATACTGGGCGCGCTCGAATCGATCCGGCCCGGTGAGCGTGTGATCGTGCGGGCGCCGCAGTAGGCCGCGAGGTCTGTCCCACGTGCTCTCGGCGCCGCCCGATTGACAACCGCCCCCCCGCGCCCGACCATCCGCACGGATGACTCTCTCCGTCGTCATTGTCTGCCGCGACAACGAGGCCACCATCGGCCGAACGCTCGCCAGCGTCGCCAGTCTGGCGACCGAGATCGTCGCCCTGGATTCCGGCTCGACCGACGGCACGATCGCCCTCCTCGAACGCGAGGGCGCGCGTGTCGAGCGCGTCCAGTGGCAGGGCCACGTCGCCACCAAGCAACTCGCCCTCCGCGCCGCCTCGTGCGACTGGGTGTTCAGCATCGACAGCGACGAGTCCGTCGAGCCGGACCTCGCCGAGTCGCTCCGCGCCTTCCTCGCCTCGCCCGAGCCTGGCGCGGTCGCCGCCCGCGTGAACCGCAAGGTCTGGTTCGCCGGCCGCTTCCTCGAGCACGCCTGGCAGCCCGAATGGCGGCTCCGCCTCGTCCGGCGCGACGACGTGGAGGGCGGGCGCGCGAAGTGGGGGGGGGTCAACCCGCACGACAAGCTCGAGGTCGAGAGCGGCCCAGGACGCCGCGTCGTGGACCTCGCCGGCACGCTCCGCCACGACTCCTTCACCGACATGGCCGACCACCTCGCCAACCAGGTCCGACACGCCCGCGTCTCCGCCGAGAGCCTCCACGCCCTCGGGCGTCGCGGCAGCGTCTGGCGCCTCGCCACCTCCCCTCCCGCGGCCTTCCTGAAGCAGGTCGTGCTCAAGGCCGCGTGGCGCGACGGCTGGCGGGGATGGGCCGCCGCAGGCTCCACCGCCGCCTCCACCCTCATGAAGCACATCCTCCTCATCGAGCGGTCGGGCGGGGTCTCCGAACGCCCACCCCCACCCCGCGCCTAGACTTCCCACGACCCGACGAGCGGGCTGGCGACGCCGGAGTGGCGACGCACCGCGTCTCGGGCCGATGTTCAGAGGCACGCCGCGCTTCTGTCCGAACCGTCTGCGGCGGATGGCGAGCGTTCTCAACCCCACGCGAGGGGCTGCCAACGCCTGTCATCCGCCGTGGGCCGGACGAACCCGTCGCGGCCACGGAGACCCCATGACGCAGATGATGATGCCGGACGCCGGCGCAGACCCGGACCACACCCACACCACACCCAACGGCCAGCAGGGCGACAACGCCTCCGAGGACGGCCAGCCGCGCCGACGCCGCCGCAGGCGCCGCGGGAAGGGCAGGGCGTCCGGAGAGACACCCGCCGCCACGCACGCAGACAACCACACGAACGACGCCCCACCCCGGCGTTCCGCCCCGGCGCGCCAGCGCGGCATCGGCGCGGACACCACCAACCCCGAGGTCTTCGACCAGGAGACGTCCTTCGACACGCTCGGCCTGCGCGAGCCGGTGCTGCGCGGCCTGCACGAGGCGGGCTTCCAGCGGCCCACCTACATCCAGGCACGCCTCCTCCCCGCGATGCTCAGCGGACGCGACGTCCTCGGCCAGGCCAAGACCGGCACCGGCAAGACCGCCGCGTTCGGCCTGCCACTCCTGCACATGGTCGAGAAGGGCGCGGCCTTCAGCGCGCTGATCCTCGCCCCCACCCGCGAACTCGCCATGCAGATCACCGAGGAGATCAACCAACTCGGGCGACACACCGGCCTCACCGCCGTCACCGTCTACGGCGGGCAGCGCATCCAGACGCAGGTCGACAAACTCAACCGCGGGCCTGAGATCATCGTCGGCACCCCCGGGCGCATCTTCGACATGGTCGACCGCGGGCACCTGCACTTCAAGAACGTCCGCTTCGCCGTCCTCGACGAGGTGGACCGCATGCTCGACATCGGCTTCCGCGAGGACATCCGGCGCATCCTCTCCCGATGCCCCGCCGAGCGCCAGACCGTCGTCGTCAGCGCGACCATCAGCCGCGACATCGAGGACCTCGCCCGCCGCTACATGCGCAACCCCGAGAAGATCGTTACCACCGCCGGCTCGCTCACGGCCAGCATGGTCGAGCAGCACTACCTCACCGTGCTCCCGTGGGACAAGAAGAAGCTCCTGCTGCACCTCCTCAAGCACGAGGAGCCGGCCCTCACCCTCGTCTTCTGCCGCCTCAAGCGCACCGTGGACGACCTCGCCCGCTTCCTCAACGCCAAGGGCGTCGAGACCCACGCCATGCACGGCGACATGAGCCAGAGCAAGCGCACCGCCACCATGCGCAAGTTCAAGGAGGGCGAACTCGCCGTCCTCATCGCCAGCGACCTCGCCAGCCGCGGCATCGACGTCGACGGCATCAGCCACGTCGTCAACTACGACCTGCCCGAGGACCCCGACCTCTACGTCCACCGCATCGGACGCACCGCACGCGCCGGACGCAAGGGCATCGCGTGGGCCTTCGTCACGCCGGAGCAGGGGAAACTGCTCACGCAGATCGAGCGCCTCGTCAACGCCGAAATCCCGCGCATGGACTACCCCGACTTCGCGCCCACGCCCAAGCCGGACGCCTGGCGCGCCGAGCCGACGGGCGGCCGCCCGCCGGTCCAGATCGTCGGCGTGCCCGACAAGGCGCGCAACCGCCTCGCCGCCCCCGAGGGGCCGCAACTCCCGGACGACCCGGCGAAACTCGCCGCCAAGTTCCCGGGTGGCGTCGTGCCCACGAAACTCCCGCCCAAGACCCTTCGCGGGCGCGTCCCCACACGCCGCGGCGGCTGACCCCGGGCCAGCCCTTCACCCGCCCAGCCGCGACGACCCGCCGCGCGCCGTCCCGAGGCCGCTCACACCGACGGCCCCGCTCAGCCCGCGCGGGCTGAGGATCACGCCGATCCCCGCCTCGTCGGTGATCTTGTTGTAACTGAACGCCACGCCGAGGGTGAGGTTCGGGAAGTCCCGCGTGAGGGTGGCCGAGAACCGCTCGAAGTCGCCGGCGTCGGTGTCGTAGTTCGCGCTCAGCCCCGCGCGGTACTTGGACGTGAGCGCGTAGTTGGCCCCGAACGAGACCACCGTCGAGTCCATCGCGTTCACGAAGTTCGTCGAGACGTAGGTGCGGAAGTCCGGCGTGTGGTCCACCACCAGCCCCGCCGACGAGTAGGACGGCTGGCTCTTCTCGAGGTCGTACACCACCCGCCCCGCGATCCCCACCGCGTCGGTCGCCTGCCAGAGCGCCTCGGCGTTGATGAACTCGCCGGGATTGGACAGTTCCGGGCGGTCCTCGAACCACCGCCCGATCGGCGACTCGGGGTCCGTGTCCGCCGACGACCACACGTACTCCGTCCGCAGCGTCAGCACGTCCACGCTGCGCCAGCGGCCCGGCCCGCCGCGCTTCGTCTGCCAGGTCTGGTCGATCCCGGCGCGGACCATCGTCCCCTCGGCGATCGACTCGACCGAGTCGTCGTACACCGGCAGGTTCACGCGGTCCAGGTTCGTGAACCCGTGCCACACCGTCACCCCCGGCTCGATCACGTGGCGCACGCGGTGCAGGTCGAAGAGGCGGCTGTCCACCGAGTCGTCCACGCGGTGGATGGTCGTCGAGAACCGCACGCCCGCCCCGCCCCACAGGCGCGCGTTGTCCGTCTCCTCCGGCGAGTAGCCCGTGAAGTCCGTGTCCCACGCCGTCCCGCGCGCCACCACGAACGGGCTGACGTTGATCGGCCCGGCCGCCAGTTGCATCGAGAACTCGTTGCGCGTGTCCGCGCGCAGGATCGGGGACTCGTGCAGCCCTTCCGCGCGCAGGCGGTCCGCGATCGAGTCCACGGGGTCGATCCCGAACGCCGCCTCCGACGTCCGGCGCGCGCGGTACCCCGTCTCGCGCGCCTCGGGGTCGTGGAAGTTCAGCGCGAGTTGCCCCACGCGGTGCTCGCCGTGGTACGTGAACAGCCCCGGGTACTCGTCCGGCGAGAGGTCCAGGCCCACGACCGAATACACCGCCTCGGGCAGTTTGTCGACGCTGTACCCCTGGCTGGAGAGCAGGTAGTCGTTGGTGATGAAGTCGTTGAGATCGGTCTTCGCCTCCAGTTGCAGCAGCGTGTGGTCGTCGCGCCGGGCCAGGTGCCCGCGCGTCGTCACCTCGCGACGCCGCTCCGTGATCCCCTGGAACAGCGCTGGCGCCAGGCGCGGGTCCGAGATGTACGACCCCTCCAGCGTCAGCGTCCACAGGTCGTTCACGCGCCACCGGTGGTCGGCCAGCACGATCCCCCGCGTCCCGCCCTCGCGCGACAGCCGCGGCCCCGGCTTCATCACGTCCGTCCCCGAGTCGTCGAAGAGCATGTACGCGAACAGGTTCCCCTCGTGGTCGCGCCGGCGGATCGCGGCCTCCGCCCCGACCGCGAACCCCCGCTCGTTGTAGTAGTCCGCCAGCAGTTCCGTGCTCACCCCGTCCGGGGCGCGCAGCCCGAAGAGGCTCCACGCGTCCCACGCCGTCTTCCACGCCGGACCCGTCCGCGACGACGACTCGAACGCCACGTTCCGCAGCGGGATCGCGTTCGGATCGCCCACGAACCGCGGCCAGTACAGGAACGGCACCCCCGCCCCGCGCAGCGTCAGGTCGCGCGCGTCCACCAGGTGCCCGCTCGTCCCGTCGCGGCGCGCGTACTGCGTCACCGACACCGACCCCGCCCCGATCGAGAAGTGCGGGCGCGAGAAGCGCGTGTTCGCCAGCGTCGCGCGCTCGGCCAGGAACTGCCGCTCCCCCTCCTGCCGGATCGACGACGCCCGCACGTACAGCGGGATCCGCCGACGCGCGTCGTACGACCACATCACCGCGTCCGTCACCAGCCCCCTGTCCTCTCGCACGTCGTAGTAGATCCGCGGCCCGCGCAGCGTGTACTTCCCGTCCGAAGCGATCGCGTCCCCCTCCAGGTACACGCCCAGCACATCCTCCGCCGACAGACGCGACAGGTCCGCCGCCCCTCCCGGCGACAGGAAGACCACCGCCCGTTCGCCGGTCAACTGCATCGTCCGCTGCGAGCGCACCTGCCAGTACTGCACCCGCACGCCTTCCGTCAGCAGCACGGCCCGCTCGTCCTCCCCCGGCACCAGCACGATCTGCCCCGCCGAGAACGTGAACACGCCGTCGGACGGGAAGATCCGCGTGGGCGGCGGCTCCGGCTCGACCACGCGGCCCCCGGGCGAGGGGAGCGTCCCGTCCGCGACGGCCTCGGTCGGCGCATCCTCGGGCGGGGGCGTATCGCGCTCCTCGGGGGCGCGCACCACCTCGACGGGCGGCAGGGGGGGGGGCGCGGGATCGCGCGCGGGCGGCGCCTCGACCCGCGCAGGCTCCTCGCGCGCCGGGGGCCGCTCCACGAACGGACGATCCGGACGCCAGCGGCGCTCGACCCGCACGGGAGGCTCGGGCGGCGAGACGATCGCACGCAGGTGCTCGGCGAGTTCGGCCTCGGCCCCGTCGATGAAGGCGTCGCGCGGGCGACCCTCCTCGGCCAGGTCCGCGTGCAGCCGCACCGGCTCCTCCGTCGCCACCACGCCCTGCACCGAGAGCCGGTCCGCACTCACCGTCACCGCCGCGTCCGCCGCACCGCCGCCGACCCGGTCGAAGTACACGAACACCTGATGCACCGTCGCCCCCGGCGGGGCGTCGTCGGCCTCGTGCGGCTCGAGCCTGCGCATCCACACCACCGCGCGCTTCGCGTTGAACCGGTGCAGCCCGAGCGTGACGACGACATCGCCGTCGAGCAGCATCCGACGCACGGGCGGCGCGACGCTCCCGTCCGGTCGCGGTGCGCCCGGCTCGGCCCAGACGCGCGCCGTGCGTGCGGCGAACTCGACTCGTCCACGGACGGCCCCGGCCGGCAGACGCATGGAGCCGAAGTCCCGCGCCGAGATCGCCTCCGGCTGGTGCGCGGGAGCGCCCGCCGGGGCGTGCGGAACGGGCAGGCCGAGCACGACAACGCCACCGACGATCGGCGGGGCCAGCCAGCGGCGCGTGGAATGTCGAAACCGCCGGGACATACGGCCGCTCGTGGGGTGATCCCGGACCCGGCCACCACGGCCCGGACCCGGAGCGAGCGGATGCTAACCGGGGTTCGATGCGGCCACAAGTCGCCCGGCGCTGGTGTTCGTCAGACGGCCGATTCGGTGACCCGCAGGACCTCCTGCACGGTGGTCTGCCCCTTGGCGACCTTCGTCATCCCGTCGTCCCGCAGCGAGACCATGCCCCGTTCGAGGCACATGCGGCGGAACTCGGAGACGTTCGGGTTCCGTGCGATCACGTCCCGCAACTGGTCGTCCACCACCAGCAACTCGTACACGCCCACGCGCCCCGCGTAGCCCGTGTTGCGGCAGCGGTCGCACCCCTGCGCCGCCCAGACGGTCTCGGCGTTCAGTCCCATCATCGTCAGGTACTCGGCCATCTCCCCGTCGGGCGGCTCCTGCGCCCTGCACTGCGTGCAGAGGCGGCGCACCAGGCGCTGGGCGAGCACCGCGTTCACCGCCGCCCCCACCAGGAACGGCTCGATCCCGATGTTGACCAGCCGCGTGATCGAACTCGGCGCGTCGTTCGTGTGCAGCGTCGAGAGCACGAGGTGCCCGGTCAGCGCGGCCTGCACGGCGACGTGGGCCGTCTCCTGGTCGCGGATCTCGCCCACCATGATGACGTCCGGGTCCTGGCGGAGCAGGGCGCGGAGCGCGCGCGCGAACGACATCCCGATCCGGTCGTGCGTCTGCGTCTGCGTGATGCCGTCGAGGTGGTACTCGATCGGGTCCTCGACCGTCGAGATGTTCAGTTTGTTCTTGTCCAGTTGCCGGAGCGAGGAGTAGAGCGTCGTCGTCTTTCCCGAGCCGGTCGGGCCGGTCACCAGCACGATCCCGTGCGGCGCGTTCACCTGCCGCCTCCACAGTTCCAGCGTGTTCTCGGCGAAGCCCAACTCCTCCAGTTGCACGTTGATCGACCGCGTGTCCAGCAGGCGCATCACCGTCTTCTCGCCCGCGGGCGTCGGGATGGTGGACATGCGCAGGTCGAGTTTGCGCCCCTGCACCGTGCAGCGGATGCGCCCGTCCTGCGGCAGCCTCCGCTCGGAGATGTCCAGGTTCGCCATGATCTTCAGGCGGCTCGTGATCGCGGCCGACATGGAGACGGGCGGGTTCATCATCTCGAACAGCACTCCGTCGATGCGGAACCGGACCTTGAGTTTCTTCTCCGACGGCTCGACGTGGATGTCGCTCGCCCCTTCCTTCACGGCCGTCTGGATGATGTAGTTCACGTACCGGATGACCGGGCTTTCGCCCGCCTGCTGCTCGAGATCGACCTCGTTGGCCTGCTTGGCGGCGTCGATCTCCACATCCGACTCGTCCACGTCCTCGAGGATCGCGGACAGGTCCGGCTCGGGCTGGTCGGACTGGCCGATGATCTCGAGCGCGGCCCGCACCTCGAACGCCGTCACGATGACCAGTTTCACCGAGTGCACGCCCAGCCGCGAGCGGATCTCGTCGAGCAGGAACACGTCGTCCGGTCGCGTGGCGCCGATGACGACGCGCGTGCCCTCCGTCCGCAGCGGCACGACGAGGTGCTGCTTGCAGAACTCCCCCCCGAGCCGCTGGAGGAGCCGCCCGTCGAACCCGCCGTCCAGCCCCCGGTCCAGGTCGATCCGCTCGAACGGGACGCCCGCGAGTTCCGCGATGGCCCGCTGCACCTCGGCCTCGTCCACGCCCTGCTCGATGAGCACGTCGGCGAGCCGACGCCCCGGCGACTGGCGGATCACCTGATCGGCCGAGGTGAGACGCTCACGCTTGACCACGCCCCTCGCGATCAGCAGGTCGCCCAGACCGCGCGACCCGTCGAGCGACGGCTCGTCGTCGGGCGAGTAGAGGTCGGTCATCGCCGCGTCGTCGCGCGCGGGCGGCTCCGCCCGCGCAGGCTCGGCGGCGAGTTCGTTCAGCAGGTCGTCGGCGCGGCGCTTCGCCATCGGGCCTCCTCGCGTCCGGCGATCAGTTGCGGCGCGGCGCGGCGCGCGGGGGCGTGCGCGGCTGCGTCGAGGGCGTGCCGAACTCGAGGACGAACTCGGTGCCCTCCGCGACGAGCACCACCCTTCGACCCTCGATCAGCGCGACCTTGAAACCCCCCTCGAGCGTGTCGCCCACGCGCACCAGTTTGCCGCTGATGCGAGCGATCGGCATCGTGCCGCCCATGATGCCCTGCAACTCGAACCGCCCGAACGCGGTCTGCAACTCGCGATTGCGACGCTCGCGCTCGAGACGCTGCTCCTCTTCCAGTTTCGCCCGGCGTGCGGCCTCGGCCCGGGCCTGCGCCTCGGGGTCGTCCGCCACCACCGGCGTGCCCGCCTCGGTGCGCAGGCGGAACGGGTCCTTGTCGATCACCTCGGCCGGCACCTGCACCGCCCGCTTGCTCCGCTCCAGGTCCGCCAGCAGCCGCGGCGAGACCTCCGTGCCGCCCGACGCGCCGGGCTTGAAGTCCAGCACCAGCCCCGCGAGCGCGGCGCCCGGCCCCATCCCGATCGCGCGCATCGCGAAGATGCCCGCCGACGCGCCGAGCAGCACCAGCGCGGCGACCACCACGCGCCGCGGCCCGCGCCTGGCCGTCGCGTCGAACGGGTCCTCCTCGCCGGGCGAGCCTTCGGAGAGCATCGACACGCCGAGCGGCATGAGGGGGGCGTCTTCCGGCGTCGCCTCGGGGGCGTCGTGCTCGGCTTCGCGTTGGCTCACTTGCGCTCCTCCTGGAAGAAGATGCTCAGCGTGAACGAGATCGTCACTTTCCCGTCGTCGCGGGCGGACCGCCGGAGGTGGAAGTCGGAGATGCGCGTGATGCGGGGCAGCCGCTCGAGCCGCTGCAGGAACTCGTAGTACCCGCGGAAGTCGCCGCCCGACTGCACCTCGATCGGCTGCTCCCAGTAGGTCGCGGCCTCGATGGGCTTGCCCGACTTGAGCGCGGGCACGTCCAGCCCCGACTCCACCGCCAGGTCGGAGATCTGCCGGACGATGTGGTCCAGTTCCTTGTTCGTCGGCAGCCGCGCCTCGATCTCCTCGATCGAGGACGCGATCTGCGCGTTCGCCCGCTCGAGGTCCGCGTTGCGCGACGTCTCCTGCTCCAGTTTGCGGAGCGTCTCCCGCTTCAGCCCGATCTCCTGCACCGCCGACGCGATCTCCGCGTTCTGCGGGCGGAAGACGAAGAACCACGCCGCCAGCGGGATCGCCAGCACGAGCGCGAGCAGGGCGAACTCACGGATGCCGAACCGCATGGGTCACTCTCCCTCCGGCGACGCCGCCGACGCCTGCGGCACGCGCGCCGGCGCAGCCATCGCCTCCAACTCGACCTCCCGCGCGTTCCCCACCTGGCGCGGGTCAGCGTCGTCGCGCAGCCGCGCCACGATCTCGAACCGGCGAAGGTCCAGCGTGTCCAGCGTCGTCTGCGCGATGTAGAGCAGTTCCACGTTGCTCAGCAGCGGCGACTGCTGCAGCAGGCGCAGATAGTCCGCCACCTGGTTGTTGTCCGACGCCACGCCCACGATCGTCAGCGAGTACTCGAACCGCGGCGGCTCCACCTTCGGCGGCTCCGTCGGCTTCGTCGGCGCGGCCACCCCGGGCTTGCTCAGCGAACGCGACGCCGCGGGCTTCGCCTTCGGGTCCGGCGGGGGCGCGGCCATCTTGATCCGCTTCGACTGCAACTTCACCTCCAGCAGCGTCACGCCGCGGGGCAGCGCCGTCACCATCTCCGCCAGCAGCACCGACCGCGGCACCGGCTCGAGCAGCGCGGTCGTGATCCGCGCCTTGTCCAGCATCTGCGTCCGCTGCGCCTCCAGGCTCCTGAGTTGCTCCAGTTTCACCGCCGCCTGCTCGTACTGCGCGTTGATCGCCCGCTGGTCCGAGCGCACCGACGACCATCGCTGGTTCGTCACCAGGAACGCGCCCACCACCCCCAGCATCACCGTGAAGAACAGCGCCAGCGTCAGCGCATAGAACCGGCCCTCGGTCTTCCGCTCGACGTACTCGGCGGGCAGGAAGCCCCGTGATCCGGCGTCCGGTCGCTTGAAGTCGTCCATCGGGGCCTCCTCACAGATCCGTCGGGCTGAGGCACAGCCCCAGCGCGACCGCCCAGCCCGGCTGCGGCTGCGAAAGGTCAACGCCCACCGCCCGCTCCTCGCCGGTGCGCGCCAGGCGCGCCAGCGGGTCGGCCACCTGGGCCGGCACGCGCAGCGCGCGCGCCACGTGCTGGCACAGCCCGCGGTGACGCGCCTCGCCGCCCACGAACACCGCGTTGTCGATCCGCCGACCGAACAGCGACTCGTGGTACCGCAGGCACAGGCCCACCTCGTCCGTCAGGATCTCCACCTGCTCCGAGAGCGACACGCCCCGCGGCGAGGTCGGCGCCTCGGGCTGCTCGTCCAGGCTCGGCGTCAGGCCGGGCGCGATCGCCCGCTCGCGCCGGTCGTCCTCGACCGCGAGTCCGCCCGCGTGCGAGGGCGCGCCAACCGCCGCCGGCTCGGGCCGCGGTCGCGCCGCGGGCGACACCAGATCGTTCATCGACAGCCGCGCCGTCCGCGCCCGTTCCAACTGGCAGCCCATCTGCTCCGCGACGGCCCGGTCCAGCAGCAGCCCGCCCGCGTTGATGACGCGCGTGAAGACCAGTTCGCGCCCGTGCGCGATCACTGCCCGCGTCCCGCCGCACCCGACGTCGAGGTAGAGCGTCGCCCGGGCCTTGTCCTCGGCCCGGCGCGTCACGTAGTCGAACGCCCGCAGCAGCGCGATGAACTCCGCGTGCATCCCCACCGGCTCGAGTTTCGCGCTCTTGAGCGCGTGCATCAGCCGGTTCACCACCTCGCGCCCCGTCGCCAGGCAGATGACCTCGCTCTTGCCGCCCGCCACCCGCTCCGCGCCGGGCACCTCGTAGCACCGGTACACCAGCCGCGACGGGTCGCGCCCCAACTGCTCCGCCAGCATCAACTCGACCATCGACGACAGCGGCGCATCGTCCGCCCGTGCGAACTGCGCGTGCTTGCAGAACGTGTGCGACGACGGGATCGCGCACACCGCCCGCTTCGCGCGAATCCCCGCCGAGCGGACCAGCCCCGGCAACTGCTCCGCCTGGAACTCCAGCCGCTTGCGCGGGTCGTCGAGCAGCGCCTCGGGCGTCGGCAGGCAGGCCGCCGCGACCAGGTGCGGCGTCTCGCCCGGCGCGATCTGCAAGACCTTCAGCGATGCCGTCCCGAAGTCCACCGCGACCGGCGGCCCGGGCTGCTTCACCAGCCCCAACGCCCCGACCTTGCTGCCCAGACCGCGAAACGCCATCGCCCGCTCACCTCCCGGCGCGCCCGAACCGCAAGCCCCCGGCGCGCGCGGCACGCCCGCCGAAGCCAGCATCGGCCCAACCTCCGCTCCCCTTCACTCCGCCTCAAAGGCCCCCCGGAGTTCCGAGCCGAACCCTTCCGCGCAGCCCGATCCGCCCGCGCACCCCGCACAACCCCACCCCGACGCCAGCCCCCTCACACCGGCCCACGCGTCGGGTTCAGCACGACGTTGTCCCGCCCCGGCACCAGCACGTCCGCGATCTCGACGGCCTCCTGAAAACTCTCCAGCGCCTTCTCGGGGTCCGCGCACCGCGTCGGCACCCGACCCTGCTCCAGGTGCTCCACCGTCGGGATCGCGTCGCCGCAGATCAGCGTCGTCCGCGCCCCCGAAACCAGCAGCCCGCACGTCCCCGGCGTCACGCCCGGCAGCGGGAAGAGGTCCACGCCGCGCTCGAGCCGATCGGGCGCGGGGCGGCACCGTCGCAGCAGCGCGACGCGGTACTCCAGTTCCGCCCGCGCGTCCTCCTCGGCATCTGCGGCGTCGGCCAGCAGGCGCGCCAGCGGCACGCCGACGCCCTCGCGCTCCGCCTCGGCGATCAGCCACTCCGCGCCCTCGAACGCCTCGATCCCCCGGCAGGTGTCCGCCTGGAAACTCGTGAGGAAGACGTGCGTCACGTCGCCCGGCGACAGCCCCGCCCGCTCGTCGAGCCGCGCCTCCACCGCCGCCCCCGGCAGGCCCGGATCGACGAGGATGACCGCCTCGCCCGCGCGCACCAGCGTCGTCGTCGCGTGCCCGGTGCGCACGCGCCGACGCTTGTCCCGCAGCGGGTGCTCCGCCAGCGTGCCGATGCTGATGACGCGAACGTCCAACCCCGCCTCCGTCCCGCTGCTCAGTGGTCCGTCTGGTCGATCCGCAGGCGCTCGAGCGAGGGGTGCTTCTCGCGCTTCTTGCGCGCCAGCGCGTCGATCACGGGCGCGGGCACCATCGTCCGCAGGCGGCTCACGTCGTCGCCCAGCGCGGCGATCTGCCGGATCAGGCTCGAACTCGTGTAGGCGAAACTCTCGCCCGCGACCACGAACGCCGTCTCAAGCCCCGCCACCTCGCGGTTCGTCACCGCCTGCTGCACCTCGTACTGAAGGTCCGAGAGGTTGCGGATGCCGCGCAGCAGCGCGGTCGCTCCCACCGACCGGGCGTAGTCCACCGTCAATCCGTCGTAGGAGTCGACGCGCACCGGCGCCTCGTCCGGCTCCTCGGCCTCCAGGTCCGCCACCAGCCGACGCGCCATCGCCACCCGCTCCTCGACCGTGAACAACTGGTCCTTGCCGGGGTGGCGCCCGACCGCCACGATCAACTCATCGAACAGCCGCCGACCCCGACGCACCACGTCGAGGTGCCCGAAACTCATGGGGTCGAACGATCCCGGGAAGACGGCCCTGTGGGTGCGCGGCATGGGCGAAGTCTACCGCCCAGCCCGCACAGACCGAACGCCCTCCCCGCCCGGACGCCGCGCGCCGCTGGCCCGCGGCCGCGCCGTTTGGCAGAGTGGTCCCGGTTCGATGTGCGGGCCGTCCTCCGTGCCCGCCGAAGGTCAGGGGCCTTTCGACCTGCCGCGCCCGATCCGAGCGGAGCCTCACGGGCGACCGATCCCCTGCCACGCCCCGCGCCGGTCGCCTCATCGGTGCGGGGCCTTTCTCTGCGCGCGCCGGGCGCACGCTACTGCTCGATGATGAACTCGTCGAAGAGCGTCGATTCGCGTCCCTGCGGGTCGGCGGCGCGGAAGACCGCCTTGAGCAGCAGCCGACGCCGCTCGCCCCGGGGCGTCTCGCCGCGCGCGACCGCCTCGCGCCGCGCGATCATGTCGCGCACCCACCCCGGCACGCGCCCCAGCCGCAGGCGGTAGGTCCGGGTCGCGGGGTCGAAGAGCGCGGAGTTCACGTCGGGCTGGGCCATCTCGGGGACGGGCCACGTCGCCTCCTGGCGCAGCGCGCTGCCGTCGGTCGGGTACGAGAACAGTTGGATCTCCAGTTCGCCGACCGCCTTCACCGCGTCGCCCCAGCGGTCCTTCAACTCGACGTGGCACATGATGACCTCGCCGTGCTCCGGGTCGCGCGTCAGGTGCGTCAGCGGATAGATCCGGACGGCCGTGGGCGCGAACGGGTTGCGCGTCGCCGCCATCTCGGACGGGCCCGCGTCCGCGCCCGCCGGGGTGATCGCGCACCCGGGCGCGAACGCCAGCGTCGCGGCCGACACTATGATCGAGACGGCGACCCTGCGGCTCATCGCGGGCCAGTGTACCGCGCCGGCACCGGCCCCGTCGCCCTCCCCGACCCCCGACCGCCCGACGCCGACCGCAGCCGCTCGATCGCGCCGCTCAGGTCGCGCACTGCGCCCTCGACGCCGACCATCGCTCGCGTGTTGGCGTTCACGGTCGAGAGCAGCGCGTCCAGCGACGCCCGCTCGCGTGTCAGCGCATCGTGGGCCTCGCCCAGTTGCCGCTCGCGCCCCGCCGCCGACCGGCGCTCGGCGAGCCACATCCACCCGATCAGCCCCGCGACGCCGAACTGCGCCACCGCGCCCGCGACCTCCGCCTCCATCCGCGCACCTCCACCCCGCACCCCAGGCCCCAAGCCCCAAGCCCCAAGCCTCAAGCCTCAAGCCGCCCTGATCCTCCTGAACACCGCGACGTACGCCATTGACCGCACGCGCCCGCGGTCGGTCCGGTCGCCCTCGCGCCAGTCGATGAACGTCATGTCGGCCCAGGTGCGCCCGTGCGGATCGATCAGCGTGCCCGGCGTGGGCGACTCCTCGAGTTGGGCGACGAACGCGTCGCGCAGCGTCCACAGCGCGCTCTCGCTCGCCGCCACCAGCCGGCCCGCCACGATCACGTCCAACTCGCGCAGGCCGATCGGGATCGTCCCCGGCGAGATGTCGCCGAGGTACAGCCGCGTGAGCATCAACTGCCCCTGCCGACCGAGCGCGAACCGGTGCGGCCCGCTCCCGAACAGGTCAACGCCCTTGAATGAACTGGCCATATGTACTCCTCAGCGTGAGAGAAGTGGCAGAGTGGCAGAGTGACGGAGTGATGGAGTGATGGAGTGGCCGCTCACGGCTTTCGCCTCTTTCTCCGATGCTTTCGCTCTCTTCGCGCCCTTCGCGTTCATTTCGTTCCTCGTGCCGTGTCGGTCCGCCTCAGTCGGCCGCCTCGACGGCCACCGGGTCCGCCGCGCCGTCGGACGAGATGACGACCAGCGTCACCGTGCGCGTCGCGCCGCCCTTGACCGAGAGTTCGTGCCGGACGTCCAGCACGACGGCCTGCGCCCGCACGCGCCGCCGGGATGCGTCCGTTCCCGCGGGCGACGTGTCGAACGAGAGTTGGCCCGCGTCGCCGGGCCTGGGACCGTCCGGCGCATCGCGCGTCAGCGACTGCACCACCCGCACGGTCACCTCCTGCTCGGGAACGTCCGCCAGCGCGACGTGCGGCCCCAGGTCCGACCACTCGACGACCTTCCGCCGCGCCGCGCGGTCCACCACCACCGCCGACACGTCCTCCCAGGTCGCCTCGCCGAACCGAACCACCCGCGGCGTCAACAGCAGCATGTTGATCTCCTGCACTCAGGACTTGAACGCGAAGACCGCGAAAAGTGCGAAGGGGAAAGAGGAGGAACTTCAAGGAACGGCTTCGCCACTCTGCCACTTCGCCACTTCGCCACTGTGTCACTCCGTCACTTCCTCTCCAGCAGCAGCACGTTCAGCCTCCGCACCGCGTCCGGCTCGCCGTCGCCGTCGGTGTCGATGCGGGCCGCAACGCGCTGCCGCTCGACCGCGAAGCGTTCGCGGTACATGTCGGCGCGCTCGCGCAGGGGCGAGCCGGCCGGCGCGAGCGCGGACGCCGCCGCATACACCAGGTGCAGCGCGCCCAGCGAGACGAGCAGCCGCATGGCCCACGGGTTCGTCACGCTCGCCTCGCCCGGCTCGTCCGCGCTCTCCGGGTCGATCCCGAGCATCCGCAGCGTCTGCGCGTGCACGAGGGCGATCTGGGGGCGGAACGTCACGACCTCGACCGGCACGCCCGAGGCCGGGCCGGCGGGCAGGAGCGGGTCGCTCTCGGCCGCGCGCAGCCGCGAGATGACCAGCGACGCCGACGTGGTGCGTTCGATCACCTCGTACGCCGTGCCGTCCACCAGCACGACGTTGCCCGCACCGACGCCCGCGGCGTCGAAGCCCACGTCCTGCTCGGTCATGGCGAGCGTGGTGCCCGCAGCCCCGCCCGTGCCGCGCACGAGGCGTTGCCCCGCCCACCCGGCGTCGCGGAGCAGGTTCGGTTCGAGCGTGAGCAGGTCTCGATCCCTGGCGAACATGGTCCCCCCCTTTCGCGCCGCGGCGCGATCGTCGTCCTTCAAACCCGCGGCACGCCTCTCGACGGGCCGCGGGCACGCACGCGGAGTCCCCCTCCCCGCGATCAGTCGCCGGTGACGCTCAGGCCGCCGATGAGGCCGTGGGCGTTCTCGTTCTTGAACTCGAGCGTGTACTCGCCGACGAGTTGGCCGCGGACCGAGTCCCCGGTGGCGGCGAGCGGCTTGTAGTGGAACGAGCGCCCGCTGAGCGGCATCACCTGCACGCGGCTGCTGTCGAGCAGGATCACGGTGTCTGCGGGCGCCCACCGGCTGAGCACGACGCGGCAGACGCCGAAGTCGCTCTCGTAGACGTTGACGAGGTTGCGGAAGGAGTCGTCGTCCGGCCCGAAGGACCGCTGCGAGCCGAGGAACTCGTTGAGCATCCGCTTCTGCGCGCCGTTCATCACGATGGTGTCGATCGGGCCGTTGGACTGCTCCCAGACGCGTTGGAGCGCGGCGTTGAGCAGTTCCTCGGTGAGCACCGCGCCGCTGGTGCCCCCGCCGTCGGGCAGCCCGCCCTGGCCCGGCGCGAAGCGGTTGGTGGCGATGGAGGGCACGATGCCGTTCATGGTGCGCCGCACGGTGGACGAGCCTTGCTGGTCGCTCGCGGGCGCGACGCCGTTGATGACGGTGTTCTCGAGGTCTCGGATCAGTTCGCGCAGGCGTTCCTGCTTCTGGTAGTCGGCCTCGTCCTCGACGCCGTGCGCCCGCGCCGCCTGCATGGAGCCGCTCACCCACACGCTCGCCGTGAAGATCTGGGTGTAGTTCTGCTTTCGGGCGCGGTTGGTGAACCGGGCGGTGGGGGCCTCCGCGCCCTCGAGGGCGGCGTTGCCGATGATGATGAGGCGCAGGTTGTCTTCGAGCGTCGCGTTCGGCGTCCCGCCGTAGCCGCGCACCACCGTCAGCATGCTCCCGACGACGTTCGTCACCAGCATCACCTCGCTCCACCCGTCGGGGCGCACGAGGTCTCCGATGCGGAAGCGCGACCCGTTGTCGACCGTGAGCGACGTCGCGGTCTCGGGATCGGGCACGAAGACGGTCTGGTTCAGGTGGTCGAAGTTGGGCAGCAGGGCGTCCTCGATCCACTCGTGGACGGTCCCCATCGCCTCGCGTCGCGGATCGCCCAGGTAGTCCAGCAGCGGCGTCTCGAACGGGCTGACGATGCCGATCACGTCGGACACGTCCTCCGCCAGTTCAGGAAGCCCGGACCCCGCCGAATACGTCGCCTTCCCCGTGAAACTCATCGCTCCTCCTCCTTCAAGTCCGCCTGACACGGTTCACCCCCGCTCGCTCTGCGCCGGACGGTCGCGGACACGCTCCGCGCCGCGGCCGGCGAGCCTCGCTCGTTCGTCGTTCCGCCCTCACCGCGCCGTGCGCCTCCGGCGCAGGTAGCGCAGCAGCAGCCGCCGGTCGCCGGTGGACCGCGCCGCCGCGGCCAGGTCCTCGATCGACTCCGCCCCGCGGCGCGTCACGCTCGCGGCGGAGGCGCGCACGCCCTCGCGCCGGGCGAAGAGCGCGGGCCTGGCGCGGCGCAACTCCGCCACCGCCGCCGCCACGCTCGCCTGCGCGACATCACCCAGCGCGTTCCGCGCGGCCTCGGTGTCCACAGCGCCCGCTCGCAGCAACTCGCGGTCGATCTCGCGCTCGAGCCGCACACGCTCGAGTTCGGCCAGCGCGTCGCCCGCGCGCCGCTCGGCCTCCGCCAGCCGCGCCGCCAGGTCCGCCAGCGGCTCGCCCGTTCCTTCCGCCTTCTCCCCCTCGGGCTTCTCCTCCGCGGGCATCTCCTCCGCGGGGCGGGGTCTTGCAGGCCCCGTCTCCATTCCCTCCACTTCCTTCATCTCTCCCTCCTCCACCAACACCATGTCCTCGCGCGCTTCCATTGCTCCCTCCTTCCCTTGGCTCACACCACGCCCGCGTCGCTCGGCTGGTAGCCGAGTTCGTCGAGCACGCGCTCGGCCGGCACGCCGAGTTCGACCTTGCGTTTGGCGGCGAGGGTCTCGTCGAGCACGTCGCTGGGCAGCGGGTCGGGCCATTCGAGCCGCACGCCCCGGTCGCGCTCGTCGAGTTCGAGGGCGCCCGCCGCGTCGAGTGCGCCCAGCACGATGGCGCACGCATCCGCGATGCCGCGTCCGTAGGTGACGCGCTTGCGCTCGGTCTTGCCGAGCAGCCCGACGAGCGTGATCTTCAGGGCGTTCGCGCTGGAGAGGTTGCCGACGCGCCCCTGCACCACGCCCGTCGCCAGCGGCGGCACGCCCGAGGTCTTGTCGAGCGCATCGCGCACTTCCTTGACGTGCGCCTCCTCGCTCGGGCTGCTCGCGTCGCCGCCGAACGCCTGCACCGACGCCTCCGGGTTGTCGGTGCTCCACACCCGCCCAGGCCCGACGGGCATCCGCTCGAACCCCTCGATGCCCTTGGCGAGGTACATCTTGAAACTCTGCAGCGTGACGCGGCTGGCCCGGTCGCTCAGGCGCGTGTTCAGTTCGTACTGCAGCGGGATCAGGGGCTCGACCTCGCTCAGCCCCGAGTAGCGGAACGGCTGCGATACGTTCTGCACGTGCACGACCGGCACGCGCCCGGCCGTGAGCGTGATCGCCGATTCCTCGACGACCTCGCCGTCCTCGTACACTCGGCGCACCTCGCCCGTGATGACCTCGGTGACGACCGATCGCCGGCGCCGCGTCGGCGTGGCGCCACCGCGCCCGAAGACACCCACGCCCCGCGTGCGCTCGACCTCGTTGAGATCGCGCTCGAAGTGGACGACGTAGGCGTCGAACCGCCGGTAGTCGTTGGGGTTCAGGACGGGCACGCCGCGCGTCGGTTCGACCAGTTCGATCCGCACGTGCTCGGCGATCTCGCCCGCGTCGGGCGGCGCGCCGCGCCGACCGAGCAGTCGCAGGCCCGCTTCGTCGATGCGGAGCACGAGGTCCGCGTGCCCGTAGACGTGCCCGAGCAGCGCGAAGTCCTGGAGCAGCGCGACGCCGCCGGACGCCTCCCACACGGCGTCGAGGATGCGTTCGACGCGCTCGCGGGTCGCGTCGTCGCGGGCGGTGCTGAGGATGCGCAGCGGCTTGCCGAACATGAAGTCCACCATCGTGTGGATGCGCCACGCGATGTCGTTCTCGATCACGACCTCGCGGTCGCCGGCGCGGTCGTCGTCGCCCGGCGTGCGCCCGACGAGGCGCGAGGGCAGGCCGGCCCGTTGTGCGAGCCGTCGCTCCGCCCCCGCGCCCGTCGCTCCCCCCGCCGATTCCACCGGGTTGCGGTAGTAGCGCCAGAGCGTTTCGAGTCGCGGCCTGACGAGCGACTCGTGCTCGTCGATCAGCGCGGCGATCGCGCCGCCCTCGATCCCCGCCATGTCGTCGATGCGAACGCTCATGCGCGCCTCCTGTCCGCCGGGCGGGACACCGCGTCCCTTCACCTATCCCCTGCGCGGACAGGACCGTGCGCACGAACGCCGCCGGTGCGCGCTCGGCGATCGGCGCGCAAGTTCGGCGCGGACAACCGCTTCCAAAAAAAGTGGAACATCCCCGAAGATTGCTGCGCGCGGGGCGCGGGGCGTGCGCGCGCGTTCAGGCCATCGCCGGAGCGCGTGCCAGCCCGGCGATCTGGAGCGCGTTCAACGCCGCGCCCTTGCGCAACTGGTCCCCGCTCGCCAGCAGGCACCAGCGACGGTGGGTTCCGCCCGGGCCGGGCGGCTCGCCCGGGTCGGGGCGGACGCGCCCGACCAGCACCTCGCCGCGCCCCGCGGCCTTGCGCGGCGTCGGGAACGCGTTCGCGCCGCGATCGTCCACGATCTCCAGCCCGTGCCCGCCCGCCAGCGCGTCGAGCACGCCGCACTCGCTCGCCGGGCGAGCGAGCGTGACGGTGATCGCCTGCGTGTGCGCGCGCAGGGCGGGGACTCGCACGCAGGTGGGCGTGACGCGGATCGCCGGGTTGGCCCAGATGCGCCGCGTCTCGTCGATCATCTTCCGCTCCTCGCCGTTCACGCCCGTCTCCGCGTCCACCGGCGAGTCGTGGCTGAAGACGTTGAAGGCGCACGGCTCGGCGAAGACGCCTCCCGCGCCGCCCGCGCAGGCGAGCGTCCAGCCGATCCCCGCCCCTTCGCGCTCCAGCACGGAAAGGGCGTCGCGCGACTCGCGGATGAGCGCGTCGATCCCGGCCAGCCCCGCGCCGGAGACGGCCTGGTACGTCGCCACGTCGATCGCTTCGATGCCGAACGCCCGGCGCAGGGGCTCGAGCGCGAGCAGCAGGATGGTCGTCGAACAGTTCGGGTTGGCGACGAGGCGGGCGTCGGGCGTGACGAGACGGCCGTTGATCTCGGGGATGACGAGCGGCACGCCGGGGTCGGCGCGGAACGCCGACGAGTTGTCCACGATAAACGCGCCGGCGCGGAGCGCGACAGGCGCAAACCGGCGCGCCGTCTCCGCGTCCGCGGCGAAGACCGCCGTGGCGACGCCCTCGAACGACCGCTCGTCGAGCGTGGCGACGCCGACCTCGGTCTCGCCGTAGCGGACGCGCAGGCCGTGCGACCGCTCGCTCGCCAAGGCGCGCACGCGCGACGCCGGCACGCCGCGTTCGGCCAGGATGGCCAGCGCCTCGCGACCGACGGCCCCGGTCGCACCGACGATCGCGATCAGCCCCTCGCGCAGCATGCGCTCTCCTCTCTCTCCGTCCTCTCCGTCCTCTCGGGGCGGGGCCTTGCGCTTTCGGGGCGTGGCCTTTCAGGCCCCGTTTCTTCCCCGTCAAACCCGACGTCCAGCGGCCCGACTCTCGACGCGTTCCGCCCGCCGATGCACGATACTTCGAAGGTCAGCCCGCGTTCCTGCGCCCAGCGTACCGCCTTGTGCTGCACGATCGTGCCGTCGAGGCGCAGGGCCTGTTCCCAAGGAAGCGTCGAGTAACGTCGCGGGCGCGGGCCTGGCGCGGCGGGGTCCCACTCGTACAGCCCGTCGACATCCTTCACCAGCCGGCAGGCCGCGCCGAGCCGATCCGCGAGGAAGAGCGCGGTGAGGTCCGACCCGCCGCGTCCGAGGAGCGTGGTGCGTCCCGTCGCGTCGCGCCCGACGAAGCCCGGGACGACGACCACCGACGCGCGGGCGAGCGCGCCGAGCACCGTCGCCTCGTCCAGCGACACGGGCGAGGCGTCGAGCGGATCGTCCGTGGTGCGCAGCCCGATCGATGCGGCGTCGAGCGTCTCGACGCCCAGCCCGCGCTGCGCCAGCGCGAGACCCAGCAGGGCCGCGCTGGTCAACTCGCCCGTCGCCAGCAGCAGGGCGGCCGAGGGCGCGTGCGTGTGCTCGCCGTAGCCGCGCGACTGCGCGAGCAGCCGATCCGTCGTTCCTTCGAGCGCGGAGACGACTGCCACGACGCGCCACCCGTCCGCGACGAACCGGGCCGCCTCGCCCGCCGCGACGCGCACCGCCGCCTCGTCGCGCAGCACCGACCCGCCGAACTTCAGGACGATCACCGGATCACGCACGGCGTCACCTCGCTCTCTTGCTCGTTGCTTCTCGGGCGAGCGTCCCGCCCGCCCGTGTGCGCCTCCGCGATCGCCCGCTCCAGGTCCGCGATCACGTCCTCCGGCTCTTCCAGCCCGACGCTCAGGCGGATCAGCCCGTCGGTGATGCCGACCGCGAGGCGCTGCTCGCGCGGCACGTCGGCGTGCGTCATCGTCACCGGGTGCGTGATGAGCGTCTCCACGCTGCCGAGGTGCTCGACGAGCGAGCAGAGGCGCACGCCGTTGAGCACGCGCACCGCCGCCTCGGTTCCGCCCGCCACCTCGAAACTGAGCAGCCCGCCGTGCAGCCCGGCGCGGTGCTGGTGTTCGGCGAGTTCGCGCTGCGGGAAGTCGTCCAGGCCCGGGTAGTTCACGGCCGTCACGTGCGGGTTGGCCCGCAGCGCGCGGGCGACCTTCAGCGCGTTCTCGGAGTGCTGTCGCAGCCGCAGCGGCAGCGTCTTGACGCCGCGCACGGTGAGCCACGCCTGGAAGGCGGCCTGGATGCCGCCGGTGCACTTGCGGATGAAGCGCACGCGCTCCAGCAGTTCCTCGTCGCGCGAGACGACCGACCCGCCGATCGCCGTCGAGTGTCCCTCGATGTGCTTCGTCGTCGAGTAGACGCACACGTCCGCCCCGAGGTCCAGCGGCCGCTGGATGACGGGCGTGAGGAAGGTGTTGTCCACCGCCAGCGGCACGCCCGCCCCGCGCGCGACCCGCGCCACCGCCGCGATGTCCGTCAGTTTCATCGTCGGGTTCGCGGGGCTTTCGATGAAGACGAGCCGCGTGCTGGGTCGCAGGGCGCGCCGCACGTGCTCCGGGTCCGACGAATCGACGAACGTCGATTCCACGCCCAGCCCGCTGAGCACCTGCCGGAACAGCCGCACCGTCCCGCCGTAGATCGCGTCGCCCAGCACGGCGTGGTCGCCCTGGCGCAGCAATGAGAGGAACAGGGCCGTCTCGGCGGCCATGCCCGTCACGAAACAGACGGCCGGCGGCGCGTCCTCGATCGCCCCGAGTTGCGCTTCGAGCGCGCTCACGGTCGGGTTCGACACGCGCGAGTACGCGTGCCCTTTGCTCACGCCCACCGCCTCGTTCACATAGGTCGTGCTCTGCACCAGCGGCGTGACGATCGCCCCGGTGAGCGGGTCGGGGGCGAGGCCGCCGTGGATCGCCGTCGTGCAGGGGCCGCGGACCTGGCCCGGCTCGTCGAAGGTGGAATGACACATGCCGCGAACTCCTCACGGCATCAATCGGGCCTGCCTTGTGCGTGGGTGGACAGCGGACGGCGCTGCCCTTTTTTGCCCGACCCGCCCGAGGACGGTTCCGGCCGCATCGTTCCCCACGCGGGGGCTGGCCTCGGCACCGCGGCCGGCGTTTCGCCGACTCGGTTGCCGCCCGGGCAGTTGGCTGACCCGGGACTCTTGATGCTGAGGCGAGGATACCATGCGGCCTGACGGAGTCAAGGGGTCGCCGGAGTACGGATCGCCGAGTGGGCCATTGAACAGCATCAGGCGGCCGTTCGTAGGAATGGACGCTGCCTAGCCGAAGTAAAGGGAACAGCTGGCGGCGTCTCCAGAACGCCATCGCATCGACAACCGTCTTCAAACCATGACCGATAACTCGACGCCATTACCCGAGTTCTCAGAACCTCCTGTGACGGAGGTTGCGCTGTCGATCCAGTTCGAACCGGTCGAACTGTCGCCGGCACAGTTGGGAATCTTCGCCTTGCGGATGAAGGAACTCGGGTACTCCCGAATCGAGCAACATCCGCCGTTGCAACCGATCATCGAGCAGTTCGGACCGAGGAGCGACCAGGCTCGAGTTGTGTTCGAGTTCGGACCTCCGGCGGTTCGACACTGGTTCATTTCTGACGACCGCCAACGGCTCATTCAGGTTCAGCAGGATCGTTTCATCCACAACTGGCGGAAGACCGGCAGCAAGGATCGGTACCCTCGCTATGAGGGCATTCGAGAGACTTTTGTCGAGCGGTTCGGGGAGTTTGACCACTTCCTCGCCCAGGAGCGTCTCGGCCCCGTGCAGCCCAATCAGGTTGAAGTCACGTATGTGAATCACGTCCGGAGCGTGCGCCCGCAGCCGATTGGTTCTCCGCTCGCCAACGTTGTCGGGATCGCGGGCGCCTCGTTCACGGACGGCTTCTTGCCGAAGGTGGAGGCCACGCGAGCCGGCGCGCAGTTTGTGATCGACCACAATGCGGTTCCTGTGGGTCGCCTCTACGTGAATGCTCATACGGGTGTTGACCGCGACACCGGAGACCCTGTCGTCGTCGTCAACATGACCGCGCGCGGGAAACCGTTGACTCCCGGCTTTGAGGGCGCAATGGCTTTCATGGACCTTGGCCGTGAATGGGTCGTGCGTGGCTTTGCCGACGCAACGACGAGTGACATGCACGCGCTATGGGGGAGGACCACATGACGACGGCACTGCCTGCTGCGCCGGGGTACCAGTCGATCGCGGCACTTAGCGGGATGGTCGAAGGGTCGCCGGAGTACGCTGAGCAAAGATGGAGCGGCCCTGTGTCATCTCGGCCTGCTGGCCATCAGCCGTTTTCACGCACACTTCGACTTGACGTGCCAGGCAGCACGGAAACCGCTACCCAGACCGCGGTCGCACGCTTGAACGAGATTCTCGGGCTGCGCAGCAACTGGGACTCATATGGAGCGAAGCCGATTGACTCGACCGCCGCTGTCGCGGCGCTCTTGTGGCTGTACGGTATTGATCGGCCGGGACTCCCGGCGCCGTCGGTCGTTCCTGTACCCGACGGCTCGGTGCAACTCGAATGGCACGTGCACGGGATCGATCTTGAAGTCTGCTTTCAGCCGACCGGCGAGTCCGCGTGTTCTGTCGAGGACCGCATCAAACACACGGAACAGGAGGGGTCCTTGGAGGAAATCGGCGATGCGGTTCGACTTGTCGTTCACGAGCTCGCCTTGCGCACGCGCCGGTAGTGCAGAGAGAGCATGAGCGACGCGAGCGGTCACATCGACGATCCGACGATTCCGCCCTCGTGCGCGCTCTTGCGACGTATCTATCCCAAGTGGGTTGTTTCCGACGACAATGCCGGAGGGCAGCGCATCAGCTCGGCGGGCTTCAAGGATCCGGAAATGTCCGTACACATTGGAGACGACCTCGCCGAGATGGGATTGTCCCGGGAGGCGGTCGTGGAGCGATACCCCGATCATGACCTGGCTGCTGTCCATGCGGCCACTGCTCGGGAACTGGGCCAGATGGTGTATCGGGAACACAAACCCGATCAACTATGCCATGGGATCGTCGCGGGAAAGAAGAGTCTAGGAACCGCCAAGCGCATGGCGGCTGAAGCAACCGTGAACTGGATCGTCCGTCGCTCCCGGCCCGGCTGATTCATCGAGGCACCGAGGCAGCCGCCCTCTCGGCTACCCATCCCTCCCGCCCCACTTTCCACGCCCGAAAACTCCCCCTCAACCCCCGAGAACGTTGGTCCCGACCCGGCCCCGTGGTATCTTCCCTCCGGGGCAGGGTTTGCGGCCGGTTCCGGTCTGCACCTCGCCCCATGCGCAGGAAGCCGCCCATGCCCACCCAGAACAGCCCGATCCGTTCCGTCCTGGCCGCCGCCGCTCTGGCCCTCACCGTGAGCGCGGCGTCGGCCCAGGTCTACTCCGCCCCGACGCCGGCCGCGGGGAAGAACCCCGTCCCGGCCCGCCTCGACAACCTCTACCAACTCGGCGTCTTCACCGACGGCACGGTGTTCTGGAACACCCTGCCGCCCCCGAACGGCGATGACGGCGACGCCGGCGGCTCGACACGCGACTGCACCTTCGTGAGCACGCACACCGACGCGGACTTCGGCGGGGGCACGTTCACGGTGCAGGCGGGCTTCGCCGAGAAGGAGATCCTCGCCGCGTCCTACGTCATCTCGGCGTCGCAGTTCCCCATCCGCATCGACCTGATGGAGTGCATTTTCGCGACGGTGAACGCCGTCGTCCCGACCACGACGCACTGGTCGGTGCTGGTCTGGGACGGCCCGCCGAACACCGGCATCCTCGTCGCCGAGTATTCGTCGGACGGGCTGATCCTGCCGCACATCGAACTGCCGCCGGGCACGAACGGCGTGAACGTCGCGGTCTTCGTGGACCCGAACGACCCCGAGCAGATCATCATCAACAACGACAGCGGCACCAACCGCTTCTCCATCGGCTTCCGCATCGACAAGCACAACGACCAGACCCAGAACCCCTGCACCACGCCCCCCCCCCCGAATCGCAACGCCTTCCCGACCACGGACGTCTCCGGACTCGCCCAGCCCTCGCACAACTGGCTCTGGGGCGTGAACTGCGGCCCCTTCGGCTGCCCCGCCAACGGCGGGTGGTCCACCTTCGCCGCGCTCCCCTCCTACTGCCGCCCCAGCGGCGACTGGGTCCTCCGCGCGACTTGGACCAGCCTCTCCTGCCAGCCGGGCATCGGCGCGTGCTGCAAGACCGACGGCTCGTGCGTCCTCGCCACCGCGGCCGACTGCCAGAGCCTCGGCGGCACGTACAAGGGCGACGGCACGAACTGCCAGACCGCCGACTGCCCGCAGCCGAGCATCCCGTGCTGCTTCGAGTCCACCGGCGGGTGCGTCATGCTCAAGGAGTCCGACTGCATCGCCGCGGGCGGCATCCCGGGGCCGGCGGGCCAGACCTGCCAGACCTACGTCTGCTTCCCGATCGGCGCGGCGTGCCTGCCCGACGGCACCTGCATCGACGGCGTCTCCCCCGACGAGGCCGACGCGCTCGGCGCGGTCTTCCAGGGCGACGGCACGACCTGCGCGACGGTCAGTTGCCCCGAGCCTGTCGGCGCGGCGTGCTTCGCCACGGGCTTCTGCATCGTGCTGACCGAGGCCGAGGCCAACGCAGCGGGCGCGACGTGGATGGGGCCGGGCACCACCTGCGCCGACAACAACGGCGACGGCAAGGCGGATGCCTGCGAACCGCCCGCCTGCGCCGCGGACTTCAACGGCGACACGGTGGTGAACTCGCTGGACTTCATCGCCTTCCTGAACGCCTACTCGGCGCAGGACTCGAGCGCGGACTTCAACGGCGACACGGTGATCAACTCGCTGGACTTCATCGCCTTCCTGAACGCCTACGTCGACGGCTGCCCGTGAGCGAGCCGCACGCCGACGCCCCTCCTGGCAGGGACGCCGGCGCACGGGCGGAACGCGATCGGCCGCGACACGAGGCGGACGGCGAGCCGTCACGCAGCCGCGATCGGTTTGGTTACGGGTCAACCGCGACAACCTCGGCGGGCGTCGGCATCGGGTTGTGGTAGATGCCCATCGCGCGCGGCTGCCCGAACAGTTCCGGGTGCAGGTACTTCCCGCGGACCTCTTCCGGCTTGTCGATCTCGACGGGCGCGCCGTTCGCGCGGACGTACGCGTCGTTGCGGACCGCCTCCACGCGCCACGAGACCTCGAGGCCGGGCTGGCCGCCGGCGATCATGAAGCGGTTGTTCTCGATCTTGAGCGCGACGTAGACGGGCGCCCAGCCGCCGATCGTGGTCAGTTGGTACCGGAAATCGCGGTTGATCGCCTCGAAGTAGTCGGGCAGATCGACCCACGCCTGGCCCGCCTCGTCGAGCACGGCGTTGCCGGAGTACGCGTTGAGCGGCTCGTGCCCCTCGGTGCAGTAATGACGGAGGTACTTGTTCGCGGGGTCTAGGGGGTGGTCGATCTCGAAGGACTTCGTCCCGGTCGTCACCGAGTTGCCCGAGGCGTAAACAGCGACCGCGGGCGAGCTAGCGAGGCCGAGGACACCGCGAGAGGAGGCGTTGAGGCTCTCAGTCACGCCCCACACGCCGGAGCAAAGCGCCCCGCCGCTCGCCGTCCCGTACCCGAAGACTCCGTACCCGCCGTTGCTGTTGCTCTGGCCGTAGACGCCGTAGGTCGTGCCCGAGGAAGCCGACGCGATACCGGCGACGCCGCGGCCCCCGCTGCTCGATGACTCGCCAAGAACCCCGTAGGTCGTGCCCGAGGAAGCGTTCGCCGTGCCGTACACGCCGCGGCCGCTGGTGCTCATGCTGCTTCCGTACACGCCGTAGGTCAGTCCAGTGCTCGCGGGCGCATCGCCAGAGACGCCAATTCCGCTCGTACTCATGGACCGTCCGAACACACCGGAGGTGACGCCCGAGCCGGTGAGTACGAGACCGTACACCCCAATCCCGCCGTTGCTGTCCGACTGCCCTATTACACCGCGGGTTGAGCCCGACGACGAGGTCGCGTGACCGAACACGCCGCGCCCAGTCGTGCTCGTGCTTTTTCCGACGACACCCCAGTTCTCCGACGAAGCATGCGTCGCCCATCCGACGACTCCCATCCCATTCTGTCCCCAACTCTCGCCGTACACACCCGTGCCATCGGCGTCTCCGGTATGCATGCCTCTGATGGCGTGCCCATCGCTGAAGTTGTTCCTCGAATAGAGCGTGATCCCGCCACTCGAATGCACACGGAGCTTGATCGACTCTTCCGAAGCGGGCATCACGCCAACGCCGACGCTCCCTTCGAAGTAGTTCCTCCCGCCCTTGAAGTACCCCGCGAAGCCGTCCTGGCTCCTGGTCTCCGAGTACACGCCGTAGTTCACGCCCTGCGTGGCGGTGGCCAGGCCGTACACGCCGTAGCCCGTCGTGCTGTCGCTGCGTCCGTAGAGGCCCGCGTTGGCGCCGGTCTTGGCCGTCGCGAACCCGAGCACGCCGCGTCCGGTCGTCGAGGCGGATTCGCCCCAGACGCCGTAGGCGAAGCCGCTCCCCGCGGTCGCCACGCCGAAGACGCCGCGCCCGCCCGTGCTGTCGCTGCGACCGAAGACGCCCGCGGTCGCCCCGGTTTTGGACGTCGCGAACCCGAGCACGCCGCGTCCGTCCGGCGAGGCCGACTCGCCCCACACGCCGTAGGCGAAGCCGCTCGCGGCCCGCGTGTTCGCGGCGAAGATCGCGTGCTGCCCCGCGCTCACAACGTGCAGCGGGTGCAGCGGGTTGGTCGTCCCGATCCCCACGTTCCCGCAGGTGTAGTAGATCCGGCTGCCCGAGACCACCCAGTCGCAGGACCGCGAGCCGCCGCCCCCCGAGCCGTCGTCGCCGCCATCGCCGGCGCCGAAATCGCCGCTGCCCACACGCCCGAAGCCCGACGCGCCGCGCCCGGCGGGCGAAGCGTCGCGCACCGCCGGCGCATCACTGTCCGCGAGGCGCCGCCCCGTTGCGACCGGCACGCCCGCGCTCGCCCGCGCCGGCGTCCCCGCTCCCGATCCCTCCGCCTCGTCGCCCTTCACGCCCTCTCCGCCCTCCTTGCGCGGCACGAACGACACCGACGCGAAGTCGAGGCGCTGGCGACCGTCGAGCATCTCGAACTCACCCAGCCCCGATGGCCAGCGCACCGCCACCTCCAGCCACGCGAACCCGCGCCCTCGCTCCAGCAGCGTCGGCTCGAGTTCGACGCGGAACCAGCCGCCCTCGACCGGCACGCCCTCGTACAGCGTCGGCCCGTCCAGCGCGGTCCCGCCCATCGGCCGGTCCCACGCCGTAACCACCATGTCCACCTCGCCGTCGACCGGCGTCTCGAGGTACACGAGCAGACCCTCGTACACCAGCACACCCTCGCCGACGAGTTGCTCGGGCCGGTCGGCGGGCTCGGCGACGGCCTCGAACCGCTCGTCCGTCTGTGCCCGCGTCGCGTGGACGGGGCATCCGATCGCCGCGATCACGGCCGCGGCGTGCACGAAGTGTCGATCGTTCCGGCGCATGGCGTTCCTCCTCTCGGTGGTCGGTCGCGCGACACCGCGCGCCCGGCCTCAAGCGACGCTCAGCGCAAAGGCATGACAGGAATCGCCCACGATTCACACGGCTTCAGAATGAACAAAGCCCGCACAAAGCGGGCTGCGTTGCGTTCTCAGCATGGGCAGTCGCACGGACGGGTCGGCCGCGCGGGATCGAAGATCAGTCGCACCCGGCGACGAAGGCGTTGAGGTACGCCAGCACGTCCAGCGAGTTCACGAGTGTGTCGCCGTTGAAGTCGGCCGACGGGTCGCCGGCGGTGTACGCGTTGAGGAACGCCAGGAAGTCCAGCGTGTTCACGACGGTATCGCCGTTGAAATCGGCCTTGCACTCCGGGGGCGGGACGGGGCCGGAGGCGACGATGGTCGCGGTCCCGTCGAGCGTCGTCTGGACGCCCTCGACCTCGCCCTCGACGGCGAAGGTCATCGTGCTGGTCAGCACGACCTGATCGCCGATGACCCACACGACGCCCGTGAACGCCGTCTCCATCGCGCCGAAGTCCGCCAGGTCGAACTCGCCGGACCCGATCAGCGGGCCGATGATCGGCCCGCTCCCGACGTACGCGCCGTTCCCCGTCAGCAGCGCCTCGACCGCCGGGAAGGTGAACTCGCCAGCGCCGTCGACGCCCACCGGCCCGGTCGGCGTGCCCGGGTTCGCGTAGGATGCCGCCACGTTCGTCAGCGTGATCTTGAGCGTGCCGATGAACGGTCCCCAACTGAAGTCGTACACCATCGCGCTCGTGAGCGCGAAGTGGAAGTCGTGCAGCACGATCGCCGACGGGGTGCCGTAGGCGTCCAGTTCAACGCTCATGCTCCCCCCGATCGGCGAGGACTCGGTGTCGCAGCGCTCCCCGATGCCGGGGTCCAGGCAGATGCGCGCCGTGATCGACGACTGCGAAGGGTCCACGGTCAGGTCCGCGACCTGCCCCGACGCCGCCGACGCCGCGCCCAGCACGCCCACCAGCGCGATCGCACGTCCCGTTCTCATCGCTTCGCTCCGTTCGTTCGGCGTCGCGGGTCAACCACGGCACGCCGTCCACAGGTTGAGGAACAGCAGGAAGTCCAGCGTATCGACCTTGGTGTCGCCGTTGAGGTCCGCGAGGGGGTCGCCCGCCGCGTACCTGTTGAGGAAGACCAGGAAGTCCAGCGTGTCCGTCGTGCCGTCCTCGTTCAGATCGGCTTCGCAGAAGCACCGCTCGGGATCGACGGAAGCGACCCACGTCCGCCACGAGCCGTTGATGTTGTACTCGTGGTGCGCCCAGAACGTCCGCCCGTCCACGGGGTCCACCTCGACGGCCGAGTAGTCGCCCCACCGGCTGGTCTGGTAGGGCGCGTTGGACTCGGCCAGCGTGATCGGCGCCCGCATCGTCCCGAGCGGGTCGCACGGCAGGCGGTAGACCAGCCCCATCGAGATGTACTCCGTCGGCGACGACCGCGCGTAGCACACCGCCGCCGAGCCGTCGTCAGCCACGGTGATCGACGAGAAGTACGTCCGCACCGTCGCCCCGAGGTCCACGTTGCCGGACTGCACGAGCGTCGGGTTGTTGCCCGAGGTCGGCCACCCGTTCATCGAGACCTCGTACCACCGCGCCAGCACCCGATCGCTGTTGATGTGGTGCGTCGCCCAGAGCGACCCGTTCCGGTACGCCACCGACCAGAACCGCGCGTCGAACGCCGTCGGGCGCACGCTCGTTCCCAGTTGCGGCGGGTTCTCGGGGCGGCCGTACGTCGGGACGCCCAGCGAATACTCCGACACCACCGGCGTCGTCAGCAGATCGCGGATCGCGATCAGGCGTACCGACGTGTTGCTGGCCTGCTCCCGGTGCTCGATCAGGTACAGCGCTGGAGGATTATCGAAACTGACCGGCGGGATGCCCGCGGACTGCGTGCTCGTCGTCAGCGTGAACGACTTCGTGATCGCCGGCGGGCTGCCCGCCAGCATCGAGGCCTTGTCGAAGATGTAGACCGGGTAGTTCGAGCCGATGCCGAACCCGTCGCCCGTGACGACGACCGCGTCGTCCGTCACGCCGATGTTGGGCGAGTCGAAGAGGTTCCCCGCCAGCCCCGTCGTTTCGAGGCGGTACTTGTACCACGTGCCGTTCGGGTTGCTGTCGTCCGAGACCGCGATCAGCACGTAGGAGCGGTTGCCGGGCGCGTACGCCTCGGCCGCCATGGCGAAGAACCGGCCCGTCAACTCGTCGTAGAGCACTTCGGGGTCGAAGACGAAGCCCGTCGCCCCGACCGAGCCCCAGAACCCGAACGAATCCTCGATCTCGTCCTGGAAGGTCTTGGTGCCGTCCTTCTGGAAGAACGCGATCGCGCCGTTCGTCATCACGACGACGTGACCCGGGCCGACGGCCATGTGGGGGTCGGGCGGCGTCCAGCCCGTGCTTGTGATCGCGGTGAACCCCACGCCGCGCGGGGTGAACTCGAACTCGCGCTCGGCGTGCTCGATGTCGCGCGCATCGAAGGTCGGCGGCTCGTGCGGCCCCGGGCCTTGCGCGAGCACGATCCGCCCGTCCTCGTCGCGGTCCGGCAGCGCGGGCTTCATCGCCTCGGTCACGCCGCGCTCGCCCGCCGGTTCGGGCAGCGTCGCGCCGAGCATCGTGACGTGCGCCGCCGACGAGTCGCCCAGCCCGCCGTCGCCCGCCCACGCGCAGAGCAGCGTGCCGTCCGGCATGAACGCCAGCCGCGACGGTGCCGCCGCGGCCCGCATGGCCTGCGGCCCTTCCGCCCGCTCGGTGACGCGGAACTCGCCTGTGATCGCGTCGAGCGAGGGTGAGTAGAGCCGCCCGAACACGCCCGGTTCGCCTTCACACAGTCCGTTGTACGCCAGCGCGATCGTGCCGTCGGGCGCAACCGCGACCGCCGCGCCGGTCTGCGGCCCGGGCGTCGCGCCGCTCACGACGACCGGCTCGGCGTCGGTCGGGACGGCGCGCGCATCCAGCAGGCGCGCCAGCACGCCGTAGTCGTCGCCGTCGCTCTCCGCGTCGAGCCATGCGACGACGTAGCCGTCGTCCGTTGCGGCCAGAGCGGGTTCGATCTGCGACGCGGCGGGTGTCGCGGTGATGGCGCTCGGCGCGCCCAGCGCGACTCCCTCGGGGCCGAACGCCCGCACGCGCACGCCCGCGGGCAGCATGGGCGGCCCCTCGAACGCCGTCCACGCGATGGCGAACGAGCCGTCCGGGCGCACCGCGACCGCGGGCGTCGTCTGCGCGCTGTCGGGGGTCTGGGCGACGGCGAACTCCGGCCCGATCGGCGCGCCGTCCGCGCCCAGCAGGCGCGCCATCACGCGCCGCGGTGCGCCAGGCTCGACGCTCTCCCACGCGACGACCGCCGAGCCGTCCGGGCGCACGTCGACAACGGGCGAGGCCTGCTCACCGCGCCAGGTCTCGTTCACGAGGATCTCTTCTCCGCCCACGAAGCCCGGGCCGAACCGGCGCGCGATGATCGAGCCGGCGTGCCCGTCCTGCCCGTGCGACTGCCAGACGACCCATGCGCCCCCGTCGCGCGTGGCGGCGACGTCCGGCGCGAACTGGTGCGAGCGCGTCCAGAGGTTGATCTGCGTCTCCCCGCCGATCGCCACGCCAGCCCCGTCGAACCGCTGCCCGTACACGCCGTAGGACCCGACCTGCTGGCGCCGGCTCGTCCACACGACCAGCGACCCGCCGCCCTCCATCACGGCCAGGGCAGCGTCGGCCTGCGCGCTCGAGGTGAACGTACTCGCGCGCCACTCAGCCCGCGCGAGAGGCACGTCCCCGTTCGTGGGCGGAGGACCGGCAAGCACGGCGCACGTCGAGACGATCAGAGCGGCATGGACCACGGTTCGACTCCTTCCCCGCATTCGAGATGGCACGGGGCCGCCGGGGCCGACCGGCAGGCCGACACCAACCTACTTCCACGCGACGCCGGATGCAACGACAATCGACCGAACACGCCCGCCCGAGCGGCGCATGGCGGGGAATCCCCCCCGAGGGTGCCTGCTAAGGGCACCCGGCGGCGTAGGCGTTCAGGTAGGCGAGGAAGTCGATCGTGGAGATCAGGCCGTCGTCGTTCAGGTCGGCCTTCGGGTTCTGCGCCGACCATTCCGCCAGGAACCCGATGAAGTCGATGCTGTTCACGACGCCATCTCGCGTCCAGTCGGCCACGCAGTCATCGTGCCTCCATCGCGACGGCGGGATCGGCTGGCGCTGAAGCCCCGGACCCTCCGCCCGGACGATGAGTCCCGCGCTGCCCGAGTTCTCGAAGAACTCGACGCGCAGGCGGTGCAGCCCCGCTTCCAGCGCGGCCGGCGCGGAGCGCTCCTGCATCCCGTGCTGGCCGTCGTTGTTCACCAGCAGCGAATCGCCCAGGTACAGCATCGACCCGTCGTCGGACTCGACCGACAGCACGTACAGCCCGGTCTCGGGCGCCTTGAAGTACCCCTCGAAGACCGCGCCGACGAAGTTCGACCGCCCGCTCGTGGCGAACTGTCCTCCCGAGGCGGGGTAGTCCACGTTCGGCACGACGTCGAACTTGTACGGCGTCAACGCCGAGTAGTCCGGCATCGAACTGCTGGGCGGGATCACGTAGTACGCCACCGCCGACCCGGGCGCGGTCAGGCCGGGCGAGTCCGCCGGCCGAGGCGCGATCACGCTGATCTGCACCTCGCCCAGGTCGTACCCCGCGCCCTCGCGGAAGATGAAGTACTCGAACCGATCCGCGCCCGAGAAACCCTGCGGCGGCAGGTAGACGACCTCATCGCGCCCACCCTCGCCGGTCCCGGACGAGATCGAGACGGTCCCGCCGGCGTCGGAGATGCCCTGAACGGTCGAGAGCACGATCCCGTCGCAGTTCAGGGCGATGTCGTTCCTGAGCACGTCGAGCCGCGTCGCCGCGTCCTTGATCGCGGTCACGGCGTCGTCGACCGCGAACACCCGGTTCGTGAGGTTGCACGGCGCCTGGAACTGCAAGTAGTACAGGATCCGGTCGATCACGAGCGGCCCGAACCGCAGCACGATGTTCGTCATCCCGCCCGAGCAGGTGTGGCAGTAGGACATGATCGTCCCGCCCCACGCCTGCGAGCAGTCCCCCAGCCCGCACCCGTCGATGGGCGGCTCGTACCCGTCGTGGGTGTGGAGGGTGCCGAAGTTGTGCCCGAGTTCGTGCGCGACGACCATCAGGTCCCAGTTGCCGCCGTTGTGGTCTTGCAACGGGTAGGGGAACCACCCGCCGACGCCGGAGACCGCGTACCCCCAGTCCTTCGAGCACATGACGCTCACGTACGCCACGCCGCCGCCGAAGTTGCCCGAGAACAGGTGCGCCAGGTCGCGCTGCACGCTCCCCTTCGTGGCGCGCCAGTGGTTGAGCAGCTCGCCGAGGCGGTCGCTGCCGCCGTACGGGTCGTTGTCCTGCGCGAAGACGCGCAGGTACGGCACGACGAGCCGGACGTTGAGTTCGTAGGTGTAGATCTCGCTCACCGCCGCCATCAGCGTGAGCGCGTACGCCGCCGAGGCGTCCGCGTTGCCGCCGAACAGCCACGCCGTGTACTCGTAGTCCGAGTCGATCGCCACCCGCGCCACGCGACACGGGCCGTTGCGTGCGCCCCCGCCGCCCTCGCCCGCCTCCGCCATCGCCAGCCCGAGCGGGTCGTGCTTCGCGGCGTCCACGTGGCACATCCAGTCCGGCTGCAGGTGGTCCGGCAGGTCCGCCACGTCATAGACCAGGTGCGGCCCGGCCACGCCCGGCGGCGGCGGCACCAGCGCGAAACGCCTCCCCGCCGTCTCGATCAGGCCGTGGCTGCCCCATGGAGAGAGGCTCAGAAACACCCTCGAGTCGGCATCGCCCTCGACCGTCCCGCGCAGCGTCACCACCTCGGGGCGGGGCATGGGCACCTCGCCCTGCGCCGTCACCACGACGACCTCGGCGTCCGGCGCGAGCACGTCGAACGCCTCCAGCCGAAGGTCCGCCGACCCGCCGGGGATCGGAAAGCCTGTGAGCGTCACCTCGCTCCCGCGGAAGCGGTCGAGGTCGCCGATGTCGATCGTCACCGCGACGAACGGCTCGAACCCCGCGCCGGCCTCTCCGCGCACGGGCGCGACGGGCGAGACGCGGACATCCTGCGCGACCAGCGCAGACGCGAACGAGGCGAGCACGGCGACAACGGTCAGGCAGGTGCGGCGCACGGCGCTTCTCCGGGTGGTGGGGGGGACTCGGTTCCGAATGAGCGGCCCACGGTCTCCCGTAGGCCGCCCGTGGTCGCGTGTCGCGGGCGTGACGCGGCCTCGCGCCCGGCCCGCATGGGCTTAGTCGCACCCGGCCGTGTAGGCGTTGAGGAAGGCGAGGACGTCGAGGGTGTTGAGCACGGTATCGCCGTTGAAGTCCGCGCTCGGGTCGCCGGAGTTGTAGGCGTTGAGGAAGGCGAGGACGTCGAGGGTGTTGACGACCGTGTCGCCGTTGAAGTCCGCGGCGCAGGACTCGTCCTCGCACTCGAACCCGAACAACTCGAAGTCGTCGACGAGCGCCTCGACCAGCGAATCCGGCGCGAGGTCCTCCGCGATAAAGCGCAGGTTGATCGTTCCGTTGGGCGTCGCCAGCCCGCGCGAGGAGACCATCTGCTGGTACCACCCGCCGTCCGCGATCGGGCCGCCCGGCCCGACCACCTCGGCGGTGTTCCACGCCGCGCCGTCGCTCGACATCTGCACCGTGAAGGCGTCCTGATTGGGGCTGTTCCCGCGGGAGTTCGTGTACCACCGCCAGTACTTGACCAGCGCGTAGGGGTAGCCGGCGATGTTGAAACTGGGGCTTTGCAGCGTGGTGCGCCCGCCGTCCACGTCGTTCGAGTTGGCGTTCGCTCCCGCGTTGCCGTCGGTGACCCAGCACGCGACGCCGCCGTCGGTGTGGTCCTCGCCGGGCTGCACGATGAACCCGTTGTTGACGGTCTGCTGCGGCGTCATGCGGTTCCAGAGGCCGGCGGTCGCGGTGTCGCCCGGCGCTCCGCTGGTCCAGCCGGAGTTGAACTCGAAGAAGTCCGTCAGCAGCGCGACCGCCGTGCCGACGATGGACTGCTGGGGCGCGTACCCGCCCAGGTCAGGCTCCGACACGACGCCGGACTCGACGCTCTCGGCCGTCGCGTAGTACTCGGCGACCATCCCGCACGGGAACCCGGGCAGCGTCGCCCGGTAGACGTCCCCGCCCTGATGCACGAGCGGCACACTGGTGAACGAGCCGACCGCCCCGGCGCGGTAGTACAGCGTGGGGCTGCCGACGATGAGGGTGTCGGTCCCGGGTGCGACCATCACGTCGAGGTCGAAGGGGGTGAGCGGCGTGAGCGACGCCGGTGCGTTGAGGAAGGCCACCTGCAGCGGCAGTTCCTGGGCCACCTGGCCGGTCACGACCAGCGCGTAGCCCTGCTTGCCCTGCTGCACGCCCGCGCCGATGACGCGAGCCGTCCAGACGCCCGACTGGGGCGAGTTCAGGTGGACCTGCTCGACGTTGTTGCGGTCGTCCTTGCTGCCGCCGGGCACGCTGACGCCCCCGCTGAACACGTTGCCCTTGTAGATGGTCCCGCCCGGCGAGACGACCTCGAGGTCGAGGTCGTTGATCGCCGCGAACGAGGCGCCGGCGTTCGCCGCCACGTCCGTCCAGACGAGCGTCACGCGCAGTTGCTCGCCCGCGCCGGTGATGTTGAACTGCACCTGCTCGTTCTGGCCCGTGTTCAGCCCGACGGCGTTGCGCACGTCGCGGACGAGCATGGTTCGCACGTCGCCGGGGAAGTAGAGCGCGGCGTCCGCCAGCAGCCGGCCCCAGCCTTCCTGGTTGCTCGGATAGCCGGAGACGCCGGTCATGTCCACCGCGCCGTTGATCAGCGTCGCCTTCACCAGCGCGCCGCTGGGGGTCAGCGCGTCCGACGGCTTCGCCGTGCCCGACGGGTAGTACCCGTCAACGTAGTACTGCCGCACCAGCGAGCCCATCCCCGCGATCGCCGGGCTGGCCATCGAGGTCCCGGTCGCCGACGTCGTGCCGCACGACGTCGTGTAGTTGCTCGAGTTCGTGCTGCACCCGGGCGCGTAGATCTCGGGCTTGCGCCTCCCGTCGCTGGTGGGGCCGGTCCCGCCGGTGCAGTGCTGGCCCTGGTTCGGCGTGTCGCGCGACGCGCCCACCGCCAGCAGGTTCTTGGCGTTCTCGGGGTTCTTCAGCGTGCTCGTGTTCGTCACCGCCAGGTAGACCTGGCTGTCCTCGTAGGTGTGCTGGAAGCGGTCGAACCCGCGGCAGAGGCCGTCGTACTGCGTTGTCCCGTCGTTGCCCCAACTGTTGGTGTGGTCGCGCCCGGTCTGGTTGTGGTGCGTTTCGAGCCGCGAGAAGATCGCCGACTCGTTGAACGACGGGATGGTGTTGTAGACGATCTTCGCCAGGTACGCCATGCCGCGGGTGTCGTTGTTGCTCCCGTTGTCGCCCGCGGCCGTCCCCGCCACGTGCGTCCCGTGGAACTGCGACCCGAGGGTCGTGTTGTAGGCGAGGATCTTGCGGTGGTTCGGCCCGATGGGGTTCACGGTGTCCTGGAAGGAGCAGTGGTTCACGTTGATCTTGTCGTCGATGACCCCGATCACCTGCCCGACGCCGGTCAGCCCGTTGTTGTACAACTTGAGGTCGTTGGTGATGTTCGTCTGGAGGATCCAGCGCGTCGTGTTGTTGCGCAGCGTGATCTCGGGGAAGTCCTCGACGAACTGGACGCCGGCGACCTTCGCGATCGCTCCGGCCGCGATCGTCGGCGCCTCGACGTGCAGCGAGGCGTGCGTGCCGATCCAGTCCACGGACGCGACGGCCACGCCGGGGATCGCCGCCACCGCTTGCACCGTCGCGTGCAGTTCCGCGTCTAGGAACAGTTCCACCAGGAACCGCGACATCCCTTGCTCCGCCAGCGCCTGGCGCTCCAGCGTCGTGAACGGCCGCTTCCCGATCTCGGGCGCGAGTTTCCACGCGTCGTCGAACGCCGACCACCAGCGCACGAAGCCGAGCGCGCCCAGCGCGCCCGCGTCCGCCCCCTCCAGGCGCACGATCCACGAGTTCATCGGCAGGTAGTCGCCCAGCCACACGCCCGCGGCGTGCAGCGCGTCACGGCGCGCCGGCGTCATCGGGCCGTCCAACTGGATCACCCACCGTCCCGGCTGCCCCGCCAGCGCGGCCACGCCCGGACGGCCGGCCGTCGTGTCGATCGTCCCCGTCCGGAGGTACAGCGCGGTCGGGCTGATGGGAGCCAGCCCCGCCAACGCCGGATCGACGACCACATCGTCCGAAGACGCCCACGCCTGCCCCGCACTCGCCGCCAGTGCCACGCACAGCCACACCGCCGACAGCCGACCCGAACCTGACTTCCTGCTGCCCATGTCTTTCGATCCTCCAGAACGCCCCTCACGCCGAGGCGGGGGCTGGTGTGTGCCTGTCACTCGGCCCGACGATCCTCGGGCTGGATGCCCCGCCCGGACCCGTCCCGGAGGCGTTGCACCCCGCGGCGTCCCACGCCGCACCGTCCGTCATGTCCCCGGTTCTCGGCCCCTCCTCGGCCTGATCGCACGCCGACAATGAACGCCCGCGCGACGCGCGGCCGCGACCTCCCATACGAGCCTCGGGCGCGACCGGACGAACCAAATTCTTGCGCCCGATCCGCCCTTCGTAGCAGAAACAGGCGGTCCCGATCAATCCGAATCCGCCAACCGGAGCCAGATAAAGAACAACCCCGCGGTCTCCCGCGGGGTGTTCGAGTGTTGTCAGGGTCGGGCGTTGCGGATCAATCGCAGCCCGCGTTGTAGGCGTTGAGGAAGGCGAGCACGTCCAGCGAGTTGATGACGGTGTCGCCGTTGAAGTCGGCCTTCGGGTCGTTGGCGTTGTAGGCGTTGAGGAAGGCGAGCACGTCGAGGGAGTTGAGCACGGTGTCGCCGTTGAAGTCCGCCGGGCAGTCGTCGCACACGCCCATGCTGACCGTGAACTCATCGATCGCGGCCTCGACGATCGAGCCGGGCTCGAGGTCCTCGGCGATGAACCGCACGCGCACGTTGGCCGTCGGGGCGACGAAGTCCTCCACGTTGAACTCGTGGTAGATCCACCCGCCCGAGGTGCCCGGCCCGGACGGCCCGACCGTCTCGACGTTCACCCAGCCCGAGCCGTTGTTGATGTCCACGCGGAACGTGTCCGTGTTCGGGGCCGCGCCCTGGTCGTTGGAGTACCAGCGCCAGTAGGAGATCGTGATCCCGCTCTGGCCCGCGAGGTTGAGCGTCGGCGTGATGACCGTCGTCTTCCCGCCGTCCACGTCGTACTGCCCGATGCTGCTGCCGGCGCGACCGTCGGTGACGTAGCAGATGGTGCCGGGGTCGGAGACGTCGTTCTCCGGCTGGGCCGGGGTGCCCTCCGGGTCCATGCGTCCCCAGATGCCCGTGGTCGCGTTGTCGCCCACGTCGCCCACGGTCCATCCCTTGTCGGTCTCCATGTCGTCATGGAAGGCGACCTCGATGCTGTCGTAGGCGTCGGCGGAGTAGGTCGTCGCCGGCGCGTTCGACGGGTTGGTGTGGAACCCGCCCTGGGTGTCCTGCACCTGCACGAACCAATCCATCCTCGACCCGCACGCGATGCCCGGCAGCGTTGCCAGGAACTGGCTCCCGCCCAGGTGCGTCAGGTTCGTAATCTGGTACGTCCCGCCGTCAACCGAGTAGTGAAGCCGCTCGGTGCCGAGCGCCGGTGTCTTGGTGCCCGCTTCGATGTCCACGCGGACGCCAAACGCCTGCCCCGGGGGGAGGATGGTCGGTCGGCCGTCCGGGTAGGTGAAGACGATCGGCGGCAGGTCGGGGCACTGGATGCTGTGGGCGGCGAACGCGGCGCAGATGAGCGCGAAGTTGGGGGTTCCGTTGGAGATGTCGCCGTCGTTGTCGTCCACGGTCAGCCACTGGATGGCGGTGGCGGGGTGGGCGGAGTTGTCGCCGATGCCGCCGGTCGTGATGAGCGACCAGTCCACGTGCAACTGCTGCACCATCGCCAGCCCGGCCGCCGAGCCGTAGGTGTTGCCGAAGTTCTCGCGGATGCGCCACGTGACGCCGCCGATGATCTGCCCGCAGTTATGCACGCCGCCGCCGGGGCAGGGGTACTGCACGTTCGCCTGCACGGGGTAGCGGACGTACCCGCCGTTGGTCGTGAAGTTGCGGCCGATGATCGGATCGTCGTACTGCAGCAGCGAGCAGGTGTCCGCGTAGCCCTCGCCGAACGCGCCCTGCGACAGGCCCAGACGCTGGACGATGTAGTGCCCGTACTCGTGCGCCACCACGGACGAGTACGCGGTGTTGTTGCACCCGCCCCCGGATCGGTAGAAGTTGATCGAAGAGCCGTCGAAGAACGCGTTGCAGGTCGAGTTGAGGTTCACGTTCGCCGGGCACTTGAAGTCCATGCCGGTCCAGGTCGTGCGGTAGCGGATGTAGTCGTGCGTCCTGGCGGTGTGGATCGCCGCGTTCACCTGCGCCGTCGTGAACTGCGACGGGCTGGAGTTGTATTCGAGCGTCCCGGGAACGCCGGGCGTGAACGTCCCGCTGATCGAGAGCACGCCCGTGCCGGACTGGTCGTTCACGTCGACCCACAGCCCGTTGTCGAGGTTGCTCGTCACGGTCACCGGGTTCGCCCCGCCGTGCGTGATCACGAAGTCGCCGTTGTCCTGCGAGTAGGCGTTGTTCCCGCCCTGCACGACCACCCGCATGTCCGGCATCGCCATCACCACCGGCGGGTTCGATCCGATGTCAGGGTTCGTGCCGGGCGAGCCTTTCGCCGTCAGCGTCCCGATCACGTCGATGTTCAGCACGTCGTTGCGCACGTGCAGCAGCGCGCCCGTGTTCGCATCGACGAAGAACGTGTACCGCTCGCGGGCCTCGAGATTCGGCTCCTCGCCCACGAACTTCCACGCCAAGACCGCGTCGCGCCGCGTGTCGTCGCCCTGGAAGATCACCATCTCCGCGTCCGACCACACCGGCAGGTGCTCGAAGTTGATCATGTCGCGCACCGAGCCGACCGCCTGGTTCCCCTGCACGAAGGGCAGCCCGAACCCGCCCTCAGGGCGCTGCGCGAACTTGCCCGCGACGTACACCACGCGGTCGGCCTCGCCCGCCAACCCGTTGAGCACCATCAGACGCCCGATCCCGTACTCCACCGGCAGCCCGTCGATGTGCTGCTGGTACCCGAAGACCGTGAACTTGCCCATCCCCGTCTCGGCCACCCAGACCTGCTCGAGGTCCAGGTCGCCCGCGCCGAACGCCGTCCCGTGGTCCGCCCACCACTTGGCCGCCGCCTCGTCGGGCGTCTGCGCCGCCGTCATGGGCTTGCCGTAGATCAGGTTCACCCGATCCTCCGCCACCCAAGCCTGCACGCCCGGGAACTGACGGGTCAGGTCGAGGAAGCCTGGAGGCGTGCTCGGCAGGGATTCGATCCCTCCCATCGTGCCGCTGGACATGGCCCACGCCGAGCCGGCAAAGCCGACCAGCGCGGCGATCGCGATCCGACGAAATGACTTGGACATCTGGGTTCCTCCGCCCGCTCAAGGCTCAAAGCACCAATGCGCCCGTCCCGACGCTCGGGACAAGGCAACCGACGGGGAGGCCCGCTCGAACAGCCCGACAGCGGACGCGGAATCCCCCTCAGGACCGTTGGGCCATTCGATGGCCTTGGGCCGTCGGTTCCTGCCCAGCCTACATCGTCCACGCCTCGAACGGAACGCCCATCTTCAATTCGAGCGAAAACCCTGCCCGATAGGCATGGGAGGCCCTGGGGCCGGAAACCTCGATCCCCTATGGGCACCCGGCGGTGTACGCGTTGAGGAAGCAGAGCACGTCGAGACTGTTGATGGTCGTGTCCCCGTTGCAGTCCGCGCCGGGATCGCCCCCCGTGTACAGGTTCAGGAAGCAGAGCACGTCCAGCGTGTTCACCACCGTGTCCCCGTTGCAGTCGGCGTCGCACGGCGGAAGGCCGCGCCACACCGCCATCCCGCCCTCGGCCCGCACCGCCCCCGTGTCATAGATCGGCGCGGTCAGCGTGAACGACCCGTTCGCGTGGACCTTGAAGACGTACAGCCCGGCGATCCCGTCCGACGCCGTCGAGTCGTCCGTCACGAAGAGCAGGTTGTCCCTTGTTGCCATGTTTCCGATCGTCCGGTGCCGCCGACGCCGAACCAGAACCCGGTCGGCGTGAGCGATTCGTCCGCGTTCACGCGGAACGACGCCGCGCCCGCCGTTGTCTTGGAGTCGTGCCCCACGAACACGGCCCGCGACTCCGACTGCCCCATCGCCCCGATCGCCATCGACACCGCCGCTGCCGCGGCAGCCGCACGCACACACATACCCAGCCTCCTGACCGTGCCTGGGACACCCAATCTACCCCGCACGCCACGGGCGACCAAGGGGAATCGCTCCCCTCGCTCCCGGACCGGAGTTCACCCCGGCCTCAGCCGCACCCCACCGCCCACCGGTTCAGGAACGCCAGGAAGTCGAGCGAGGTGACCGCCCCGTCCCCGTCCAGGTCCGCGCTCGGATCGCCGGCCACGAACGCGTTCAGGTACGTCAGCACGTCCACCGTGTCGGTGCCGCCGTCCATGTTGAAGTCGCCCGGCTCGAAGATCGGCGCGCTCCAGGCCCCGCGGCCCTGCGTGCCCGCCACCAGCCGGCCGCGCGGGCGATCGAGCAGCAGGTCGATCACCGCCACGTTCGGCATCTCCAGCGAGTACCGCAGCCACGACACGCCGCCGTTCAGCGATCGGTACACCCCCGCGTCCGTCCCCGCGTAGAGCGGGCGCAGCAGGCACGACGAGTCCACGACGACCACGTTCACCGGCAGGTCGGGCAGGTCGCCGTCGATCGCCTCCCACGTCGCCCCCGCGTCGCGCGAGCGGCGCACCTTCGGCCCGCCGAAGTGCGCCGTCGCCAGGTAGACCTCGAGCGGGTCGTCCGCCGCGACGGTCAGTTCCCGCGTCACGCGCGGCCAGCCGGGGTGCCCCGTGATGACCGGGCTGAATGTCGCGCCGCCGTCCTGCGACGCCAGCACGCGCCCGTCGTTCGTCGAGGCGTAGACGAAGGACGGATCCGACGGCGCGATCGCCAGCGCGCGGATCGCTCCCTGCCCGTCGGTCAGGTCGCCGCTCAGCACGCTCCAACTCGTCCCGCCGTTCGTGCTCAGGTGGATGCGGTGGGTTGCGTAGAGCATCCGGTCGGCGTTCGCCGGGTCGATCACGTACGGCGGCAGGAAGCAGTTGCGCCCGTTGATCCCGCCGCCGACGTGCGAGAACGAGTTGCCCCCGTTCGTCGAGCGGAACAGGTTCCCCGTGCCCTGGTACTCGGCGAAGACGCGGTGCGGGCGCGTCGCGTCGAGTTGCGTCCATCCCCCGTCACCGCCCAACACCGTCGTCCACGCGACGCCGTCGTCGCTGCGCCGGTTCGTGCCGTTGTCCTGCGTCCCGCCCATGACCCACCGCTCGTCGTCCGGGTGCAGCGAGAGGCCCGCGTAGAACTGCACGGTCGAAAGCCCGTCGTTCAGGTTCACGTACGAATCACCGAGGTCCGCGCTCCGGTGCACGCCCCCGTCGTCGCCGACCACCAGCCGGCCCGCCGCGTCGAACTCGATCGCGTGGATGTCCACGTGGGGCGGGGTCACGTTCGAGCCGACGCCGTTGACGTACCGGCGCATGTTCAGCCCGCCGTAGAACACCACGTTCGCGTCGTCCGGCTTCACGCCCACGACCGACAGGTACCACCCGTACGTCGACTGATTGACGGAGCCGTGCGACACCCACGTCGCCCCGGCGTCGTCCGACCGGAACCCGCCGATGTTCTCCGCCCCGCCCCCGGCCGCGTCCGCCGGCTTCGTCAGCAGCGCGAAGACGCGCGACGGCTGGCTCGGCGCGACCGCGAGGCTGACCCGCCCGAGCGGCCCCGGCAGACCCCCCCCTCCGCCCAGTTTCGTCCAACTCGCCCCGCCGTCCGTCGTCTTGTACACCCCGTTCGCCGCGTCGCCGAAGATGTGCCCGATCGCGGCGTAGAGCGTCGCCGGGTTCGCCGGGTCCATCGCCAGGTCGGTGGCGTCCACCGCCGGCAGCCCGTTCGTCAGGTGCGTCCACGTCGCCCCGCCGTCCGTGGATTTGAACACACCCACCGGCCCGGTGGCGCCCGGGTGTCCCTTCGCCGCGGCCAGCGTCGGGAACCCGCCCGCCCGCGCCACCGCCGCGTACAGCGTCCGCGTGTTCGTCGGGTCGATCCGGATGCGCGAGAAGCACCGCCCCGCGAAGGTCTCCGCGGCCAGCACGCTCCAGGTGTCGCCGCCGTCGGCCGACTTGTACAGCCCCAGCCCGTAGCGCGAGTGATTGGCGAAGTTCGCCTCGCCGCTCCCGGCGTACACGACCTGCTCGTCGTGCGGGTCGAGCGCGACCGCACCGATCGAGGTCGTCGGCAGGTGGTCCGTCAACGCCGTCCACGTCTGCCCGCCGTCGCGCGTCCGCCACACGCCCCCGTCCGCCGCGCCGACGTAGTACAGGTCCGGGTCCACGCGACTGCACGCCACCGCGCTGATCCGCCCCGCCGAGCCTCCCGAGACGCTCGCCGGCGCGGGGCCGAGGGACTCCCACGACTGCCCCCACGCCGCGCCCGTGGCCGCGACCACCGCCGCCAGCGCGCGCACGATCACGGCCCTCATCGTGCCCCCCCCTCTGCGCGAGTCGCTTCGAAGGTGAGCGCGCACGAGTAGACGACCCAGTCCGCGCCGTCATCGCGCGACCGGGCAGCATGGTGGAACTCGACGCGCCACACGCCCGTCCGATCGAGCCGCACGGGCGCGATCCCCTTGTCGTCCGCCGTCGTGCGCCGCTCCTCGCCCGTCGCCGCGTGCGTGGCGATCACCGTCGCGCCTGGGACGCCGCTCCCATCGGCGTACACGCGCACCGCCATGTCGCTCGGCAGCAGCAGGGTTGTCGGGTCCATCAGCGCCCGGATCTCCGTCGCCAGGCCCGACTTGCTGACCGCCACGTCCGTCGCCGCCCCGCCCACGCGCACCAGCGCACACGCCGACTCCACGCGCAACACCCGCACCGGCGCCTCCGCATCACGGGGCGGGGCCTCTTGACCTCGGGGCGGGGCCTTTCCAGGCCCCGTCTCCAACTCCTTCCGCTCCTGCCCCGCCCGCTCCATCAACCTCCCGAGCGCCTCGACCCCCATCACCTCCACCCGCCGCGCCAGATCGACGCCAACCATCGTCACGCCCGCCCGCGTCGGCGACACGCGCAGGGTCCTCCCGTCCGCCTCGATGGGCGCGCTGGCGTGGTTCCGCTGCGAGTGGCTGTCGCGCACGAACACCCACTCGACGCCCGCCTCGCCCCACGCGATCTCGCGCACGCCCTCCGCCCCGCGCGTCTCCAGACGCAGCGTCGCCGACTCTCCCGGCCCGAGCGTCAGCCGATCCGCGCCCAGCGACGCGACTCGCTGCCCGAACGCCGACGCGCCGCACCAGATCGGCAGGCCGATCGCCAACACCACCGCCATCGCCCGTCGCCGCATCGTGTCCGCCCCCTTCGCGCCTGCCTCGCACTGGCCCCGCCGATCGCGCGAGTCTACAGGATCGTCCCGGCCCCACCAAGCCCATTCGCCCCGCCACGAAGCCCCGCACGCCCCTCCCTATACTGCCAACCCACCGCGGCCCGACCGCGGGAAACACCCCGAAAGAAAGGCTCTTCGCGTGGCTGAGAGACACTTCGACCTCATCGTCATCGGCGGCGGCCCGGGCGGCTACGTCGGCGCGATCCGCGCCGCACAACTGGGCATGAAGGTCGCCTGCATCGAACGCGCCAAGCTCGGCGGCGTCTGCCTCAACTGGGGCTGCATCCCCTCCAAGGCCCTCCTCTCCAACGCCGAACTCATGGAGAAACTCCACGAACGCGACGCCTGGGGCCTCTCGCTCAAGGGCGATGTCGGCGTCGACTGGTCGAAGGTCATCGGGCGATCGCGCGACGTCGCCTCCAAACTCAACAAGGGCATCGAGTTCCTCTTCCGCAAGAACAAGGTCGAGCACGTCGTCGGCAGCGCGAAGATCGTCAGCGGCTCCAAGGGCGGCCAACCCTGCCGCGTCGAGGTCTACGACTGCGAAGTCCAGGAGGAGCGCACCGACGCTCCCGCCAAGCCCGCCGCCAAGCCCCGCGAGACCATCACCGCCACGCACGTCCTCGTCGCCACCGGCTCCGTCGCCCGCGACCTCCCCTTCGCGAAGTTCGACAACGACCGCATCTGGGGCGCGCGCGAGGCCATGTTCAACAAGGAGATGCCCAAGTCCCTCGTCGTCGTCGGCGCTGGCGCGATCGGCATGGAGTTCGGCTACTTCTACCACTCCTTCGGCACGAAGGTCACCGTCGTCGAGATGCTCGACCGCCTCCTCCCCGTCGAGGACGAGGACGTCTCCAAGGCCATCGAACGCCTCTACAAGAAGAAGGGCTTCGACATCCGCACCGGCCACCTCACCACGGCCGTCGAGAAGACCAAGTCCGGCGTCAAGGTCACCATCGCCCCCGTGAAGGACGGCAAGCCCGACGAGTCAAAGAAGGAGACCATCGAGGCCGACCGCGTCCTGCTCGCTATCGGCGTCAAGGGCCGCTACGACGGGCTGTTCGACGACTCGCTCGGCCTCAAGACCGAACGCGACCACATCGTCACCGACTTCAAGCCCGGCAAGACCGTCAACGAACCCGTCGACTACAAGACCAGCGTCCCCGGCGTCTACGCCGTCGGCGACGTCATCGGCCCCCCCTGGCTCGCCCACGTCGCCAGCGACGAGGCCATCATCTGCGTCGAGCGCATCGCCTGGCGCACCGACCCCAAGAAGCACCACGAGCCGATCCCGATCGACTACTCCGTCATCCCCGGCTGCACCTACTGCCAGCCGCAGGTCGCCTCCGTCGGCTTCACCGAACGCACCCTCAAGGAACGCGGCCTCAAGAAGGGCGAGGACTACGAGGTCGGCTCCTACCCCCTCCAGGCCCACGGCAAGGCCATCGCCGCACTCCACACAGACGGGTTCGTCAAGATCATCCGCGGCCTGCCCCGCGGCGAGATCCTCGGCGCGCACATCCTCGGCGACCAGGCCACCGAACTCATCGCCGAACTCACCCTCGCCCGCCGCCTCGAAGCCACCACCGAGGAGATCATCGTCACCGTCCACGCCCACCCGACGATGCACGAGGCCGTCCGCGAAGCGGCCCTGGCGAGCGAGGGGAAGGCGATCCATATGTAGGCGTCCGCCGACGGCGCTTACCCCGCCGTCTTCCCCGTCGCCGTGTGCTGCGCGATCCGGTGCGCGCGCTCCAGCAGCGCGCCCGCGTCGCGGCGCACCAGCACCCGGTTGTACGACAGCCAGCAGACGTGCTCGTAGCCGCGCGCCCCGAGGTACTCCGCCAGCGTCGGGTCCGCCCCCAGCGCGTGGTCCTCGACGAGGATCACCCGCGGCCGGAACCGGGCCAGATCAAACCCGTCCAGCAGGGCCAACTCGTGCCCCTCCACGTCGATCACCACCAGGTCGATCGCCCCCGCGTGCCCCGCCAGCAGGTCGTCCATCGTCGTCAGCGGCGCCTCCACCCGCTCCTCCGCCGTGCGCGGCGGGCGCTTCGTGAACCGCCGCCCGGCAGGGTCGTCCAGGAACGACGACGCGTCGTACCCCCCCCCTCCGCCGCCGGGCGAGCGCGAGTCGATCAGGTGCGTGAACGACGCCGTCCCCGAAGACCCCCGCCGCGAGAGCGCGGCGTTCACGACCCGCGACCCCGGCCGCCGCGCCGCCGCCAGCGCGTGCAGCGAGGGCACCGCCTCGACCAGCAGCCCCGTCCACCCCATCGCCTCGAAGGCGTAGGTCACCGCGTAGGTGTAGCCGTCGTAGGCCCCGACCTCGACGAAGAACCCCTCCGCCTGCCCGGCGAACAACTCGTCGAGGAACAGGTCCTCGCCGAACTGCGACCGGAACTCGACCGGCATCCGCGCCGCCCGCCCCTCCGCCCGCAGCCGTTCCTCGGCCCGGAAGGCGTACAGCGGCTTGACCGCGTGCAGCATCTCCATCTCGCGCCGGTCCAGCCGGGCGATCCGCCGGCGCAGCCGCCTGTGGCGACGCTCCGCCCCCAGCGCGACCGCGCCCAGCGCCACCCCGAGAGCCACGATCAGCGCGAGTTCCATGCCCGCTCCGCGATCTTCCGCCCCACCTCGCCGATCGGCACGCGATCCGGCCACTGCTCGCCCGTGCGCAGGTCCTTCACCGTCGCCTCCGTCGCGCTCTCGACGATGACGGCGAACCGCGCCCCGACCTGCGCCGCCTCCTTCAGCAACTTGCCGACGTTCTTCGTCGCCTTGTACGAGTGGCGGACGTGGAGAGAGGCCTGAGGCTTGGGGCCTGGGGCCTGGGGATTGAGTCCGGGGACCTGAGTCTTGAGTCCTGAGTCCTGAGGCGCGCGGGAGCCGCGGCGCAGCGCGGCGACGAGGGGGCGGACCTGCGCCTCGGCCTCCGGCGTGCCGTTGCTCAGCACGAACACATCCGGCGTCTGCCCCACCAGTCCCATCAACTCCGCGTCGCTGGGCATCAGGCCCTTGTCCTGCAACAGGTTCGCCAGCACGACGTCCCCCATCGCGAACCCGACCGCGGGAGTGGGGGGGCCGCCGAACAACTCCACCAGATTGTCATACCGCCCGCCCCCGGCGACCGCACGCTCGCCCTCGGCGATGACCTCGAAGACCGTGTCGGTGTAGTACGCCAGGCCGCGGACAACATTAAGATCAATCGAGCACCATCCGCCGACCTGGCATGAATCCAGTGCGCGCAACAACGGTCCAAACTCTTGCACTAACTGTGGGTCAGAACCTCCTTGGACGCTCCCTTTAGGTCGGATGAGAAACGACAGGAATCGCTCTGAGGTCAGTCCTGATGCCTTCGCTGGCTCGACGAGTGATCCAAGCTGTTCAACTTTGTCTCGCTTATCAAGCAGCGAGAATGCCACCGAAAGTTTGTCCGGCGGTACTCCGAACCCGAGCAACCACGCCTCCACCTTGGCACGGTCGTTGATCCCGACGCGAACAGTGCTTCCCGACAAGCCCATGGCTTCCAACAATGCCACACAGCACGCGATGCACTCCGCATCCATCCTCGCCTTCGCCTCCGCGACCTCCGCGCGGCTCTCCGCGTCCTCCGCGTTCCACTTCTCCGGAGCCACATCCAGCCCCAGCACGTCGCAGTTCCACTGCAAAAACTCCCGCAGCCGCCCCCGCTGCGGCCTCTCCGCCCTGAAAAACGGCCCGATCTGGAACCACTTGCACGGCTTGGGCAGCCCCGCCGCCCGGGCCGCGTACATCCGCGCCAGCGTCGGCGTGAACTCCGGCCGCATCGCGTACGGCGCGCGCCCCGTCGCCCGCACCCGCTCGACCTCGTCCGGACTCTTCCCCGAGTACGCCTGGAACAACTCGCCGAGGATGCCCTCGCCGCTCTTGACGGCGTACAGGTCCGACTCCTCGAACGTCGGCCCGTCCACCTCCTCGAACCCGTGGCGCACCGCCACCTCGCGCCACCGCTCGGTGATCCACCGCCGCCGCGCCGCCTCGACCGGATACAGGTCGCGCGTCCCGCGCGGCCCCTGCATCGCTCGCCCGTCTTCCCGGTCCCCGCTCATGGCCCGAAGCCTAGCAGCCGCGTGCGGCGCGCGCAAAGAACCGGCCGCTCGCGTGGAGCGGCCGGTCGATGTGACGAATCAGCGTCATGGCCGAGGGTCAGCGCGAGCGATCAGCGACGACGCCGCACCGCCGCCAGCCCGGCCAGGCCGAGCAGGGCAACCGACGCCGGCGCGGGCACCACCACCAGCCCCACCGCGCCGCCGAGATACGGCCCGATCTCGACGATCGAACTCCACGCCCCCGTCCCCTTGCTGAACCGCCCGAAGTGGAACGAATCGTCGCTCTCGTCGTGGATCGCGGCGTAGAGCGTCCCCTTGAAGTGGTCCAGGTCGTTGTTGTCGTAGACCACGCCCGTCGGCCCGAGTTCCGTCGCCGCGCCGCCCAGCGGGTACTCCCACACCTTGTCCGAGTCCGGGTCGGTGACGTAGAAGACGTCCTTGCTCGCGTTGTACGCCAAGCCGCCCGCGCCCGCGTCGAAGACCGGGATGTTCGTGAAGAAGTTGTTCAGCGTGTTGAAGTCGCTGTCGAACTCGATCAACTGGATCACCCCGTCCGGCGCGGAGGTCCGCACCCCGTAGATCTTCCCGTTCGCGAACGCGATGTCGGAGAACGTCTGGTCCGCCTCCGCGATCCCCACCAGCGTCGGCGTCCCGCTGAACGCGTTGTCCACGCGGTACACGACGATCGGATCCTGCCCGCTTGTGCGCCGGTTCACCGCGATCACGTCGCCCGTGTTCGCGCCGTTCACCGTCGCGCCGCCGCCCACCACGGCCATCCCGCGGATGAAGTCCGACACCGTGAAGGTGTCCGTCACGCCCGAGTTCGTCCCCCGGTACAGCACGTCGTCGTCCGCCGCGAGGAACACCACCTGCCCAGAAGCGGCTGCGCCGACCGCCGCCAGAACGATCCCCGCCAATGCTCGATGCATCTTCACGATTTCCCTCCCTTTCCTGGGGCTGCCGGGCGCCGAGCGACGCCGGGGTCGTGCAATCCCCAACGCGCAAGTCTACGCCGCTTCTTCCGAGGGGTTCCCGGACCAGAACCCTCGATCTGCGCCGCCTCAGACGCCGAATCGGCCAGCCGCCCGCTACCATCCACCCCCCGGCCAGGAGCAGCCATGCCCACCGTCACGATCAACGGCGTTCAGTGCCCCTTCACACCCGGCCAGACCATCCTCCAGGCCGCCAACGCCGCCGGCGTCGGCATCCCCTTCTACTGCTACCACGACGGCCTCTCGATCGTCGCCTCCTGCCGCATCTGTCTCGGCGAGGTCTGGGCGCCAAACCCCCGCAACGAGAACCGCCTCGAACCCTTCATGGGCGGCAAGCTCCTGCCCACCTGCCAGACCCCCGCCTCCGACGGCATGGTCGTCCACACCGATTCCCCCAAGGCCGTCCAGAACCAGAAGGCGGTCATGGAGTACCTCCTCATCAACCACCCGCTGGACTGCCCCGTCTGCGACCAGGCCGGCGAGTGCCTCCTCCAGGACTACTCCTTCAAGTACGGCCGCGGCGTCTCACGCTTCCAGGAGCAGAAGGTCAAGAACCCCAAGAAGGACCTCGGTCCGCACGTCTACCTCTACGCCGACCGCTGCATCATGTGCACCCGCTGCGTCCGGTTCACCCGCGAGGTCTCGGGCACAGCCGAGTTGTACGTCGACGGCCGCGGCAACAAGGAGGAGATCGACGTCTTCCCCGGCCACGGCATCGACAACCCCCTCAGCGCGAACGTCATCGACCTCTGCCCCGTCGGCGCGCTCCTCGACAAGGACTTCCTCTTCGCCCAGCGCGTCTGGTTCCTCCGCTCGACGCCCTCCATCGACGGCATCACCGCCAGCGGGGACAACATCTGGATCGAGCACAACGAGGGGCGCGTTTACCGCATCAGGCCCCGCGAGAACATGGCCGTCAACAAGTGGTGGATCACCGACGAGGTCCGCTACGGCTGGAAGCACGTCCACAGCGACAGCCGCCTCCGCTCCACCATGCGACGCCAGTACGGCGCGCTCGTCGAGGACGATTCGGAGCGCTGCTACGCCGACGCCATCGACGGCCTGCGCCGCGCCGCCGAGGGCGGACGCCGACTCGCCCTCCTCGTCAGCCCCATGCTCACCTGCGAGGACGCCTGGGCACTCGCCACCCTCGCCCGCGAGATCGACCCCAACGCCCTCCTCGGCGTCGGCCCCATCCCCCGAATCGGCGAGGACCAGACCTTCCCGCCCGGCGCACCCGACGACGACCCACGCGCTTTCCGCCTCTACGCCGAGAAGGCCCCCAACGCACGCGGCGTGCGCCGTGTCATCGCGGCGGTGGGGGGGGAGACGCTCGAATACGACGACTTCGTCCGACGCATCGCAGGCGACGAGGTCGGTGCGATCATCCTCACCGGCAACTACACCGACGGCGACTGGGCGCCGCGGGCCTTGGCCGACGCCGCCGACCGCCGCCACGGGCGCTTCGTCGTCCTCATCGACACCCTCGGCGGCCCGCTGATCGACGGCGCGGATGTCGTCCTCCCCGGCTGCACCTGGGCCGAGAAGGCGGGCACCTTCGAGAACGCCCGCGGCCTGCTCCAGGCCTTCGAGGCCGCCATCCCCCCCGTCGATCTCGCCCGCTCCGAAGGCCAGATCGCCTTCGACCTCCTCGCCGTCCTCCACGGCGAAGCCCTCGCCTCCCACCGCCGCGTGAAGGTCGTCGTCGTGGACGAACAGCCGGGCATGGTGCCGCAGGCCACCGAAGTCGTGCTGCCCCGCTCCCGCCTCTTCAACACCGCGGTTGTCCGCCGCGAAATGGCGCAGGCGGCGGCGTCGCTGTCGATCTTCGCCACAGGCATCGCGGAACCACCCTCCGCCTCCCGCCAGACAGCCGAGGCGGTGGAGATGGTGGAGCTGTGAATACGATTGACTCAGCCGAAAGCCAGCATCATCTGATGACAGGGCTTCGCGCGACCTGCGGCGGCTGCCAGATGGTTCGATACGACGAGAGACGACCATGGGTCGAGCTGGTCGTAGATGTGAAATACCTCCTCGATCGATGTGAAACCGAGCGTTGACGACCGTCCGGCGCCAACAAACTCCGCAAAGTCATGGCGGCTGCTGATCTGAATGGCGTCGGCACGGACCTCCGTCTCGAACACGATCCCGAGGTGCTGAGCGCCCGATTCCGTGTCCGGATCTGCCGCGATCCCGAGCAGCGAGAACTTGTGCTCGTCAGGCAATCCAAGCCCCAGCTCTTCCGCGAGTTCCCGACGGGTGCACATCTCGAGGCCGCTCAGCGAGCATCCATCCTGTTCGTCGGCATGGCCGCCGAAGAGCAGCGTGTATGCCAGCCGGAGACAGTCACGCTCGCTCTTGCGTGAGCGTCGGACGCAGAGCAGATCGTCACCGCGACGAACGAGACAGCACGCAACGAGTTGCGTCATCGACGGCGATCGTTCCGCAATCTGCCGGTCGACGAGCCGCCCCTCCGTCTCGAACAGGAGCAGAGCACGCTCGAGTACGGCCGCCTCAGTGTGGAACGTCGCGGACGCATACAGCCAGCGAGCCGAGGACTCGGGGACGACGAAGACCCGCTGCCGACGCTCCGATTCAGGAGTTCGCATGTTCGACCCTCTTCCCCAGCAGGCCCACGATGTCCTCCGCGATCATCAACGCAGTGCCTCTGGGCGTCGTGCTGTCCGATGTCTCACCCCGACGAACAGGGTATTCGCGGAGCCTCGACTCCAGACTGTCATACTGCTCGAGCAAGTCGCTCAGCATCGAGGGATTCATGGCGGTTCCGGCGGCGGTCGTCAGTTTGGACTGGACCTCTCGTTGAAGCGAAACCGCGGGATCGCAACGGTACAGGAAGACCCGATCAATCTTGCGGGACCATCTCGGATGCAGGGCAAAGCGCTTGTATACCTCGAGTTCTTCGTCGCCCAACTCTCCGCGCTTGTGCAGAACACCCATCCATGCGATGGAATCGAACGGACCGCGATCGAGCAGAATCAGGTCGTGCCGATCGACGTTGTGAAAGGCGACGAGCAGCTCGGAAATCGCGTAGTTCAGAGTCCACGTATTGAACGCAACGAGGTCTCGCTTCAGGTGGTAGGGCGTTCGCTTGCTCGCGCCCTCCGATGGAGCCCAGACCTTCAAGCCCATGCGCTTGAAGAAGTGCGTGACAATGTCGATCGTCGTGGACTTGCCCGCCTTCGGATTCCAGCGAACTCGACAACCACAGGGTCCGGCAGCGTACGACCAGTCTTCGCGAGTGCGTCCGCGCCTGAGACGAACATCTTCGCCTGCTTCTCCAACTCCGCGATCCGTTCGTCGTCGGTCGGCATGACCCGGGCATCCTACAAGTGCAGCCAGAGGACCGCACCACATCCCCAAGCCGCGTTCCACGTCGCCTGTGTCCACTCGATCCGCGAGCCTTGTGCCATGGAACGCTCCATTGTGCCCAAACACTAACCGAACGAACGGTGCGTGTCAACGGCGTCGCACGCACCACCGGCTAGTATGACCAACCGCAACCACGATGCCACCGGTACCACCGGCGCGCCGCCCAGCGCCCATCGCCCATGACCGAGATCATCGTCACCACTGTCGTCATCGCCGTTCTGGGCGTTCCGTTCATCCTCCTCTGGTGGAAGATCGCCGACCAGTGGGCCGACGAGGAGCACAAGCGCTTCGGACGCGCCAAGCCGCCCGATGGCCCGGCCCCTCGCGTCGTCCGCGGCTTCGACTCGCCCGCGAGCACGCCCGCCGGCGCGCCAATCTCTGCGTCCTCCGACCGTCCCGCCGCCGAGCCGATGGAGGATCGGCGCGCCCCCTGAGCGCATCCGTCACGATGCGCCCCCTCGCCACTCGCTCTTTTCAGACTTCGGCGCGCCTCGCCCCTCCCGCCCGATAGAGTCGGGGCGAGCATGGCCGCGCTCACCGCCTCCATCCGCCGCGCCCTCAAGCGACTCGGCTTCCGCGAGGAGTGGTATCTCATCATCATCGGCGCGCTCGTCGGCACGCTCACGGGCCTGGCCGCCATCGCCTTCGACTGGCTGCTGCACCGCGCCTTCGACTCCGCCCACACTCTCGAGGCCCGTCTCGGTCCCGTCGGCCTCGTCGTCCTCCCCACCGTCGGCCTGGCCGCCACGGGCGTCCTTGTCCACTACTTCGCCGCCGAGGCCAAGGGGCACGGTGTCCCGCAGGTCATGCGCGCCCTCATCACCCGCGGCGGGTTCCTCCCCTGGCGCACCGGCATCGTCAAAACCGCCGCTTCCATCCTCACCGTCGGCTCCGGCGGGTCGGCCGGCACCGAAGGCCCCATCGTCCAGATCGGCGCCACCGCAGGCTCAGTCGTCGGCCAGCGCCTCGGCGTCTCGCGCGAGCAGATGTCCGTCCTCGTCGGGTGCGGCGCGGCCGCGGGCATCTCGTCCATCTTCAACGCCCCCATCGCCGGCGTCATCTTCGTCCTCGAGGTCCTGCTGCGCGACTTCTCGCTCCGCGCCTTCACGCCCATCGTCGTCGCTTCCGTCTTCTCCGCCGTCACCACCCAGGCCGTCCTGGGCGAGAACGAGGCCATCTTCACCGTCGAGGAAACCCTCCACGCCCTCGAGTTCACGCCTCAGGAACTCCCGTCCTACGTCCTGCTCGGCGGCATCTGCGGCCTAGTCGCCGTCGCCTTCCAGCGCCTGCTCCACAAGGGCGAGGACCTCTACGACGCGTGGCGCATCCACCCGCTCCTCAAGCCGATCACCGGCGGCCTCGCGCTCGGTGCGCTCGCGCTCGCCTACGTTGCGCTCGAGCACGCCCTCGGCACGGGTTCGCTGACGCGCGGCCCCGCGCCCGCCTTCTACGCCAACGGCTACGAACCCATCCACCGAATCCTCGATCCCGGCACCTACCTCGGCGCGGAAGGCGCGGACGCACGCCTCGCCGTCCTCGCGCTGCTCGTGCTCCTCCTCGTCCTCAAGGCCGTCGCCACCACGCTCACACTCGCCTCCGGCGGCTCCGGCGGCGTCTTCGCCCCGAGCCTCTTCCTCGGCGCGACCGCCGGCGGCGCACTCGGCCTCTCCCTCGAACTCCTCCACCTCATCCCCGACGGCTCCACGCCCGCCTCCTACGCGCTCGTCGGCATGGCCGCCGTCCTCGCCGCCTCGTCGCACGCCCCCCTCACCGCCATCCTGCTCCTCTTCGAACTCACGCGCAACATCTACGTCATGCTCCCCGTCATGCTCGCCGCGGTGCTCGCCACGGTCGTCGCACAACTGCTCGACCGCGACTCGATCTACACCTTCCGCCTGCGCCGCTCGGGCCTTCGTGTCGGCCGATCGCGCGACCTGACCGTCCTGCGCCGCGTCCACGTCCGCGGCGTGAGGCAGACGACGCTCCCGCCCGAGCCGGTGTATCCGTCCGATCCGGTCGCCAAACTGGTCGCCATGCACGCGGTCTACGACACGCCGGACTTCCCGGTGGTGGACGAGCGTGGCCGATACGTCGGGATGGTCACGGGCCTGGACGTGCGGACCGCGCTGATCGACCGCGAGGCGATCCCGCTCCTCCTCGTGGCCGAACTCATGCGCGACGACGTCCCCCCCCTGCTGCCCGACGAGACGCTCGAGGTCGCGCTCGACCGCTTCGCCGCCTGCGACGCGGCCAGCCTCGTCGTCGTCAACGACAACGACGAACGCCGCCCCCTCGCCCTCGTCACCCGCGCCGACGTCATGCAGCGCTACCGCGATGCCTTGGAGGAGGCCTGACGGACACTCCGCCACTCTCACACGGTCCTCGACCACGGTTGCAAGCCGGCGCGCCGTGCGATACCCTGCCCGTATAGAGGTCTCGCACGTCGGCACGGAGGGATGCGTATGGGCACCAACGCGGTTCACCACACGGAGACCGTGCCGAGCGACGCGGATGCTCCGGAGCAGCCGACGTACAAGGGTCCGCTCATCGCTCTGCTCCGCGCCGGAGCCCCCAGCCCGAATGGCGTGCCGGGCAAAGACCCGGTCGCATCGTGGTGGGACTACGCTGCCCGGTTCGCGATTGGCCCGGAACACGCGGACGACCTGATCCGAATGGCGACCGATGGGGTGCTGCTCGATGGCGCCAGCGAGCCGGAGTGCTGGGCGCCCGTCCACGCCTGGCGCGCCATCGGACAACTCCGCGTCACGCGAGCGATCGGGCCGTTGCTCGCGACGCTGAATGAGATCGACCGCATCAACGACGATTGGGGGTACGAGGAGATTCCCGAAGTCATCGGCATGATGGGCGAGGAGGCGGTCGATTCGGCGCTCCGCTTCGCCGCGGATCGAAACAACCGGCTCTTCGCGCGGATCGCCGCGCTGCGAGCGCCCAAGGAGTCCATGCGGCACTGCGAGCCGGCGGCGGAACGATCGTCCGCCTGGATCGCGGCGCTCCGGCGCATGCTCGAGCGATTCGCCGAGGAGTCCCCCGACTTCAACGCCTTCGTCATCGTCTCCCTCCTCGACCTCCGCGCCGCGGTCGCCCTCGACGACATCCGCCGTGCCTTCGAGAGCGGCCATGTTGACGAGTTCGTTGCCGGGGGCTGGGAGGAGATTTGTGCCGAGATGCTCGGCCTCCCGCCCCCCCCGCGCAAACGCCCGCCCTTCGGCCCGCTGCACGCCGGACTTGCCGCGAGGGACGCCGGGGGCGGTGATGCCGCAGACCTGTCCGCCATCGCCGGCGAGCCTGTCGCTCGGATGCAGCAGCAGTGGAGCAAGGCACGCAAGCAACGTGACCGCAAGCAGCGCAAGAAGCGCCGCACGTAGCTTTCCCTCCTACACCACTCCTCCTCCCCCGCCCTCCAACGAAAAAACGCCGGGCGTTGCCGCCCGGCGTGTGCGTGTTTCACCGATGAGCCGCGAGCATCACCCGCCGCTCTTCATCTTCTTCATCCGCTCGAGCGCCTCGCTCAACTGCTCCTTCATGTTCGCCGGCGCGAGGCTCACGGCCTTCTCCTGCACTTCGAGCGCCTTGTCCTGCTGCCCCGCGAACCAGAGCGCCCACGCGTAGGTGTCCAGGATCATCGCGTTCTCGTGCTTGGTCAGTTCGCTGGCGCGCTCCGCGATCTTCAGCCCCAGTTCCGCGTCGCGCGGCTCGACCTTCGCGTCCGGGTCCACGATGAACCACGCCAGCGTGTTGAGCATCTGCGCGTTGTCCCACGTCGGGCCGGCGATCAGTTCCTTCGCCACGCCGTAGGCCTTGGCGGTGTCCCCGGAGCGGATCGCCGTCATGTACTCGCTGAACTTGATGTCCGTCCGCTTCTCATCGACGTACTTCTTCGCCGCCTTGGCGATGTCCCACTCGCCCGCGACGATCTCCTTGAGCGGCTCGTCCATCGTCATCGGGTGCCCGATCCAGGCGACGAAGCCCTTCTGGTCCACGATGAACGCGCTCGGGATGCCCTGCTGCCCCGACGCCTCCATCCACTCCTTCGCCATCCACCCCGTGCGGCTCGCGTCGGTGTCCGGGATCTTCTCCTCGATCGCCACCGTGTACTGCATCTTCTCGTCGCCGCCCTTGCCCGTCATGAACGGCGCGACCTTCGTCGTGTCGTCCCAGATGTTCACGCCGATGATCCGAACGTCCTTCGACTTGTACTCCTTCTGGAGTTCGGAGAGGTGGGGCATGCCGGCGATGCACGGCCCGCACCACGTCGCCCAGAACTCCACCACGTACACCCGGCCCTTCTCGAAACTCGTCACCGGGTCGCCCTTCACCCATTCCGCGATCTTCAGTTCCGGCGCCTTGTCGCCCACCTGAAGGTCCGCGATCCGCTCGACCTTCACCCCGGGGGCGACCTCGCGCGCCTTGGCAGGCTGCGCCGGCTTCACGCCGCCTTCCTGCGCCATCGCCGGCATCCCCGCCGCCATCACCAACGCAGCCGCCATCGCGACCATTCCACGTTTCATGACTCGCTCCTTGCGCCGACGCCGATCTCGCCGGCACGGCACGCTCGGCTCCGCCGGCCACGCCGCAGGCGACACGCCCGCACGCCCCGGGAACCCCTGATACCGAAACGCTAGGCGCGGCGTTCCACCACCACGGCTCCCCACCCGAAACGGGAGGGAAACCCCCGGCCCCAGAGCCTCCGAAGCATGCAAACACGCTCCCCAGGCTCCTGACTTCCTCTCCGGCCTTGTTGCTTCGGCCTCACTCGACGAACAGCGTCCCCGCCTTCGCCGCCGCGATCAGCACGTCCGCAACTTCGGGCCGGCTGAACTCGGCGGGGGGACGCTCGCCCTTGAAGAGCAGTTCCCGCACGGCCGTCCCGGAGAGGTTGATGATGTCGCCCTCGATCTTCGGGAACGTCTTGCCCGACACCATCCCGCCGTAGGACTTGCTGTAGCCGGTGTGCTCGAACTTCAGCGGCGTCACGCCGAACGCGGCCAGGTCGATCTCGTCGAAGATCTTCTGCGCGTCGTACGTGCCGTAGTAGGTCCCGACGCCCGCGTGATCGCGCCCCACGATGAAGTGCGAGCACCCGTAGTTCTTGCGCATGATGGCGTGGTGGATGGCCTCGCGCGGTCCCGCGTAGCGCATCGCCGCGGGCAGGACGCTGACGAGCGTGGTGGCGGGATTGAAGTAGCGCTGGACGAGCGCGTCGATGGCCTGCATCCGCACGTCCGCGCGGATGTCGCCCTTCTTCGTCTCGCCCACCAGCGGGTGGATCAGCAGCCCGTCGCAGATTTCCTGCGCGCACTTGCAGACGTACTCGTGCGCGCGGTGGATCGGGTTGCGGGTCTGGAACGCGACGACCGTCTGCCACTTGCGCTCGGCGAAGGCAGCGCGTGTCTGGGCCGGCGTGAGCCGGCGGTCAAGGAACGCCTCCGGACCCTTCGGATCGACGCACAGCGTGAGCGCCTCGACAGGCCCGGAGAGGCACACGTCGCCCTCGGCCATCACCTGCGCCACGCCGGGGTGCGCCCCGTCCTCGGTGCGGAAGACACTGGGGATCTCCAGTTTCTTGTCGTGGACGAACTCCTCCTTGACGGTCATCACGCCCTGGAGGACGCCGTTGGGGGCGATGAGCGCGACGCGGCTGCCGACGCTGGGGGCGTCCTCCTTCTTCACGCTGAGCAGAATCGGGATGGCCCAGGTCTCGCCGCTGGTGAGTTTCATGTGGCGGCAGACGCTCTCGAAGTCGGCCTCGCCCATGAACCCGGTCAGCGGGCTGTACCCGCCGTTGGCGATGAGTTCGAGGTCGCAGGACTGCTTGGGCGTGAGGAGGATTCTGGACAGGCTCTCGGCCTGGGTGCGGAGGGCCGCGGCGCGAACGTCATCGACAAGGGCGTTCACCAGCGTGCCGCCGTGGGGCTGAATCAGACCGTGCATTCTCAAACCTCCCGCCGCCGGAGACGCCCGCGGCCGCCCGTACCAGAGATGCCCGGAGCCACCAGACCCCGAACACGCCCCGAACAATCACTGTGGGTATCCCGGCCACCAGCCCGGGGCGAGAGCATAGGGATGCACCCGCCCACATCCAACCGGAAGTCGGTCGCCGAATACGGAAGTTCCGGCCTCGACGGGCACACGTCCACCGATCGCATCCGCACCTGTTGCGACGCGGGTGAGCGTTCGTCGCAACGCGATGCGGAGGCTGGTGGCTGACAGGGCGGCCCATGCTCGCAGCGGACTGTTCCTTGATATCTTGCCCTCGGAATGGCACGTGCGCGCCCACATGGACGTGGAGACATGGTCGATGCCCTGGCCGGATTCGCCGAGGAAGTGCACGCTCGCCTCAACGCCATCAGCAGCGGTGAGCCGGAAGACCAGCTCCGCGGCCCCCTCCGCTTGGGCAGCGCGCCCCTCTATACTGGGCCAGCGAGTCTCAATACTCCCCAATGACAGCCCTTGGTGGTCGATTCGTGTCGCCCAATGTCGCTCAATCCGAAGGTGCCGGTTCCGATCCTCGCGCAGAACCAGACGTACATTTACCACATCACGCACATCGACAATCTGCCCGGCATCATCAACTCGGGATGCGTGATGTCCGATGCGCGCCGGCGACGTGGCGAATGCAATGCGACATCCATTGGACACGAGCACATCAAGGACAGACGCATGCGCCGCCCGGTGCTACTCGCGGCGGGAGGTGTCCTTGGCGACTATGTCCCCTTCAACTTCTGCCCTCGCTCCGTGATGCTGCACTCGATCTGGCGTGGGCGAGTCGCGAGCTACGGCGGCGGACAGGATCGCGTCGTGCACCTGGTCACGACGGCCCAGGCGGCCGCGACTTTGGGGCGCCCTTGGGCGTTCACGGATCGACACGCCGAGCTCGTCGAGGCGGAGTATTTCGACGATCTGGTTCATCTACCGCGCCTCCGGTGGGACATCGTGAACTCGAACGATTGGGGCGGCGATCAGCGGAGGCCCTTCAAGCAGGCCGAGTTCCTCGTCCATGACCATGTTTCGTGGACCGCCATACGGTGGATAGGGACCATGAACGAGGACACTCGAGCGGAGGTGGAGCGGATCGTGACGGGAGGACCCGATGCTCCACAAGTGCTGGTTCACCGGGAGTGGTACTATCCGTGACAAGGGGAAGACCGCGTGATGGAGTTGACCCGGGGAAACCTGCTCGAAGCCGACGCCGAGGCCCTCGTGAACACGGTGAATACCGAGGGCGTCATGGGCAAGGGCATCGCGCTGCAGTTCAAGAAGGCGTTCCCGGACAATTTCGAGGCCTACGAGCGCGCCTGCGCGCGAGGGGAAGTCAGGGCGGGCCAAGTGTTCCTCTTCAAGCGCGAGGCGTTGGATGGACCTCGGTACATCTTTAATTTTCCCACAAAGCGGCACTGGCGAGAGAGAACTCGGCTGGACGATCTCGCCGCGGGCCTCAACGATCTGGTGAGCCAAGTCGAGCGGCTCGACATCCGATCCATCGCCATCCCGCCGCTGGGATGCGGCCACGGTGGACTGTCGTGGAGGACGGTCTTCCCTCTGATCGAGGAAGCGTTCGCCGAACTTGCCCAGAGCGTCCGTGTGCTGGTATTCGAGCCAGCGGGCGCGCCGGAGCCTGAGGCAATGGTCGATCGCACAACGCGACCTCGGATGACGCCGGGTCGAGCGGCGCTGCTCACGCTCATGCGCAGGTATCTGGCGACCGGGTGGGAATACCGCCTATCGCTGATCGAACTCCAGAAGTTGGCCTACTTCCTCCAGGAGAGCGGCGAGTCCATGCGGCTCAGGTTCAAGCCGCTCATCTACGGTCCATACGCTGACGACCTGCGCCATGCGCTCAGTCGAATGGAGGGGCACTTCGTGCGGGGCTTTGGCGACGGCCGCAACGCTCCAACGACGACTATCGAGCCCCTGGCCGATGCCGTGGACGAGGCCGAGCATTTCATCGCGAATAACGAATCACTCCACATCCGGCTCGACCGGGTCACACGGCTGATCGAGAACTTCGAGACCCCGTTCGGGATGGAACTGCTCAGCAGCGTCCACTGGGTAGCCGTCCATGGCCTCGCGGGGCAAACGGCGAGGACAGCCGAGGACGCGGCGCGGCTGCTTTCGCGATGGAATGATCGAAAGGCTCGCACGTTTCGGGAGGATCACGTCACGGCCGCATGGAACAGGCTTGTCGAGGAAGAGTGGATTCGAGCAGGTCCGGCCGCTGTGTAGGCTCGCGGCCTGTGTACGAGTTCAACCGAACCCGGATCCGGGCGACGATTAGGGAAGGGACGAGTAGAGCGACCGCGCTCCCTCGTGCCCCAGCAGTCTCTGCTTGCGCCACAGCCCGCCGCCGTAGCCTGTGAGTCGGCCGTCGGCTCCCACCACTCGGTGGCAGGGCACAACGATCGGCCATGGGTTGCGGCCGTTCGCGGCCCCCACCGCCCGCGACGCCGCGCCGTTCCCGGACCGGCGCGCCACCTCGGCGTAGGTCATGGTCCGCCCGAAAGGGATCGCGCGGACGGCGTCGAGCACGCTGCGCTGGAAGGGCGTTCCCCGCGGGGCGAGCGGGAGGTCGAACTCGCGCAGTTCGCCCGCGAAGTAGGCGCGCAGTTGGGCGAGGGCCTCGCGGAGTTCGGGCGGTGCGGCGTGGGCGGGCCGCTCGGCGATCGCCGGCCGTGGGGCTGAGCGCTCGTCCATGAACTGAATGCTCGCGATGGCTCCTTCGCTCGCGGCGACGATGATCGGGCCGATGGGGGTGTCGATGGACGATGTGCAGGACATGCACGATGCTCCGACGGTTGATCGCTCGCGGGTGTTCACAGGAGGAGGTCCGTGACGGCGGCGGCAGCAAGAATGATGCTGATGACGCCGTTGAGCGTGAAGAAGGCGAGGTCCAGCCCCGCGAGGCCGCGGCGGACGAGGACGACGTGCTCGGTGACGAGCAGTGCCGCGACGAGCGCGACGGCGGCCGCGTAGATCGCGCCGAGGCGAGGGTCGGCCATGCCCGCGGCGACAAGGCAGGCGAGCGCGACGGCGTGGAGCGTGCGCGCGGCCCAGGCGGCGCGTCGCGGGCCGAGGGCGGCGGGGATCGAGTGCAGGCCGCGCGCGCGGTCGAATGCCTCGTCCTGCAGCGCATAGATCACGTCGAACCCCGCCACCCACGCCAGCACCATCCCCGCGATCCACCACAACGCCGGCGTTTCGGCGAGCGAAGCGGGGTTGACGGCGATCGCGGCGGCGACGGGCGAGGCCGCGAGCGCTCCGCCCAGAAACAGGTGGCACGCGGCCGTGAACCGCTTGGTGAACGAGTAGAACGCGATCCATGCGAGGACGGGCACGGCGAGCGCGACAGGCCAAGGATTGGCAAAGAGCAGGAACAGCGAGGCGAGCGCGATGAACGCAAGCGCGGACAGGGCCGCGGCGGCGAGGGCGGCGCGGGGGCTGAGTCGGCCGGAGGGCAGGGCGCGGGCGCGGGTGCGCTCGTTGAGGGCGTCGATGCGCCGGTCGGCGATGCGGTTGACGAGCATCGCCCAGGTGCGGGCCGCCACCATGCACGCGACGACGAGCGCGAGTTTGAGCGCGAGCGTGCGCGGCGGCTCGGCCGGGTCGCGGGCGAGGAAGACCGCCAGCACGGCGAAGGGGAGCGCAAAGACGGAGTGCGCGATCTTGATGTCGGCAGCGATCAGGCGGATCGTCGCGGCGAGAGGCATCGGCTCAGGGTAGGGAGAGACAGCCGGCGCCGGGCATCCGGCACGAGGCACTCGGGGAAGAGATGGGGAAGGGGAGGGAGGGGGCCTGCAAGGCCCCGCCCCGGAGGATCGCGAGATGAGAAAGGCCCCCGGGTTTGTCGCCCGGGGGCCGCGGAGATCATGGGGTGTGATGCGCGCGGGCGAGGATCAGTCGCAGCCGGCGTTGTAGGCGTTGAGGAAGGCGAGGACGTCGAGGGAGTTGATGACGGTGTCGCCGTTGAAGTCCGCGCTGGGGTCGTTGGCGTTGTAGGCGTTGAGGAAGGCGAGGACGTCGAGGGAGTTGATGACGGTGTCGCCGTTGAAGTCCGCGGGGCAGTCGTCGCCGGGGGGCGTGAGGGCGGGGCCGACGAAGAGGTTGTCGACGTACCAGGCGTCGGAGGCGTCCGCCCCGAGGGCGCGGAAGCGGATGGCGAAGTTGTCGTGGTAGGCGCCGAAGTAGTTGAGCGGGGCCTGGAAGAAGGTGAAGGAGTTCTGGTCCGTGCCGTTGGAGGTGAAGGTTTCGAGGGTGATCCAGGCCTGGAAGAGGTCGAGGTACTCGAGGACGAGCTGCTTGCCGTTCTCGACGCCTCGGTGCTGGACGTAGCACGAGACGTGGGTGGTGGACGGCGCGGTGGCGAGGAGCCAGTTGTGGGTCTCGGCGGAGCCTGCCCCGGTGATCTTCATGGAGTACGGCCCGGTCGGCGGGTTGACGCCATCGCTCGAGGCGGAGGCGTTGGAGAGGGTCTTCCAGACGTAGTCGCGGAGCGGTGACGCCGGGACAGACTCGAGGAAGGGGACCTCGAGTCCCCGGTGCTCGCCGATGTACAGGTCGTCCACGTACCAATCGTCTGTGCCGTCCGCCCCCTGTGCGGAGATCCGGACCCGGAACGCCTCGTGCCAGCCAAGGACCGGGATCGGCGTGATGCTCCAGGAGTAGTAGTCGCGGTCATCACCGTCGGACGTGAACGTGACGAGGTCGGTCCAGTTCTGGAAGAAGTCCCGGTACTGGACCTTCAGCGTCTTGCCGGCCTCGACACCGCGGTGCTGCGCGAAGAGCGTGACGTAGGGCTGGGCCGACGCGACCGTCATGTTGATGTCCTGGGTCTCGGCGGCGTCGGTCGAGTCGAGGTTGAGCGAGTAGGGCGCGGAAGGCTCGTTGACGCCGTCGGCGTTCACGACACCGGTGTTCGAGTCCCAGAGGTTCGTGTCGAGCGTTGTGCCGGGGAACTGCTCCAGGATCGGGGGGGCGGGGTTGGACCCCTGCCCCTCGTCGAGGCACGAGCGGCTCTGGGCATACGGGACGATCTTGTTGATCGACGCCGCACCGAACCGTGGCGGATTCCCCAGCCCGTTGCAGCCGCCAAGCCCCGAGCACATGACGTGGCACGGCGGAGAGGAATCGCAGTGCGGAGCGCTGAAGTTGTGCCCGATCTCGTGCGCGGTCAGGGCGATGCGGCTGTTCATGTTGCTGGTGAACCGCGACTGCGAAAGCCCGTAGCCCTGCGACTTGTTGCAGATCACGCTCAGGTACGCGATCCCGATCACGCTCCCGTCGAGGTTCCGGCCGGTGAACAGGTGCGCGACGTCGCGGTGCACGCTCCCCGCGTTCGAGTTCCACCAGCTCTGGAACTGCGAGAGCAGCGAGGAAGGGTTGTTGGTGGTGTACGGGTTGGACCCCTGAGTGGTGCGGATGATGTAGTGCGTGATCTGGTACGTCACGCCCAGGTACGTCTCATACGACAGCGCCACGCCCGCCATCACGTTGTTGATGTCGTTGATGGTGTTCTGTTCGTTGCTGCCGTTCTGCTGGAAGAACTGGTAGTCGCCGTCCACGGCGATCTCGCAGACGAGGAACTGCCGGGTGCCGCCGTTGCCGTCGGCCGGAACGTCAGCGATCTCGCCGTGCCCGGTCGGGATCGCCCCGCCGCACTGGTACAGGCCAAGGTCGAGCACGTCGGCGGCGTCGTAGACGACGTGCAGGGCACGATCCGCGCCCGGGACGACATCCCGCAGCGGCTGAACGTGCCATGCAGCGTCCGTCGCCAGGTCGATGATCGTGAGCGTGAGTCCGTTGTCCAGCAGCGAGCCGGCCGCCGTCAGGCTCGGCCCCTCGGCGTCGAAGCCGCGGTAGGTGCGCGACTCGGGAAGTTCGATGTCCTTCAGCGTGCCCGAGCCGTCGTCGATCTGCACCCGCGCGTTCGGAGCAGCGTAAGACCAGGGGTCCAACGCCAGTGTTCGTTCCTTCCCGCCCAGCGTGAGCGTGACCGTGAACGAATCCCCCGCCGCGTCGGGGATCACCAGCGCCTGCACCGTGAAGTCGAGCAGCCCGAGATCGTCGCCGATGGCGGGCGGCGCAGGCGGCTGCGCGGATCGGATCTGAGCGATCACCGGGGCCGCGGCGAACAGGATCGCGGCGGCGAGGGCGTGGGTTGCGAAGCGGAACCGCATGGGATCGACCTCCTTCTGTGGGGCGTGCTCGGGCCGTCGAGCGTGGACAAGACAGGGCGTTCGCGGCGCGGGCCGCAGGGAAGCGGACGGAGTCTGTGCGGACGCCACGCGGGCGGCATCCTCCCCCCTCATGTCTACCCGGTCGCCGGGAACGAAACCAGCGAAACGCCGAGCAAAGGGCGTAATCCCACGTTTCCGCGGCGTGAGCGGACCTTGGACGGAGAGTACCGCTTCGAAGCGTCGAGTTCCTGTACGGCTTTGACGCGGGATCGGCTCCGTTCGTTCCCACTCCCGGGTGAAACCGATGGGGACTTTGGTTTGGGCCGTGTTTGGCTATGGGCGAGCGGGTATGCTCCGCACGAATGGGCCAATCTGACCTTGATCGGCTGGAAAGCCTGCTGCGGGCGCGTCACCCGTGCGTGACGATCGTCACGAACGAGGAGTCCGAGGCGCTGCACCTGGTCGTGGCGGCGTCGCTGACGATGGACCGGCCGCTGTGGCGATGGTCCGTGCTCGAAGGGCTGACCGACGGGCGACTCTCGGGTTCGAAGGCGGAACCCGAGACGGAGCATCCGGCGGCCGCGCTCTATCACCTGGCCAGACAGCGCGGGCCGCTCACGGTGGTCACGCTGGACCTGACGGACCACCTCGAGGACGTGCGGACGCTGCGGGCGTTGCGGGCGCTGCTGTCGTGCATGGAGCGCGACGGCGGGACGCTGGTGATGATCGACCACCTCGACCGGCTGCCGGGCGCGGTCGAGGCGTGCGCCACGCGGTTCGACCTCTCGCTGCCCGACGAGGCGGAACTCGAGCGGATCGTGCGTCGGGTTGTGCGCGAGGAGCACAAGGAGAAGCCGATCGAGATCGACCTGAGCAAGCGCGCGCTGCGGGCGATCGTGCGGAACCTGCGCGGGCTGACGCGGCGGCAGGCGGCGTTTGTCCTCCGCGACGTCGTGATCGAGGACCGCAAACTCAACGAGGACGACCTGAACGGCGTCATCGCCCGCAAACGGCAGTTGCTGTCGTCGGGGGGCGGGCTGGAGTACGTCGAGGCGCCGACCGACATGGACCAGATCGGCGGCTTGAACGTGCTCAAGCGGTGGCTGTCGGAGCGGAGCGTCGCGTTCGAAGAAGACGCGGCATCGCACGGCCTGACGCCGCCGCGCGGCGTGCTCCTGCTCGGGGTGCAGGGCGCGGGCAAGAGCCTCTCGGCGAAGGCGATCGCGACGGCCTGGCGCCAGCCGCTCTTCCGCATGGACCCCAGCGCCCTCTACGACCGCTACATCGGCGAGAGCGAGCGCCGCCTGCGCGAGGCGCTGCGGCAGGCCGAGGCCATGAGCCCCATGGTCCTCTGGATCGACGAGATCGAGAAGGGCTTCGCGGGCGCGGCCTCGACCTCGACCGACGGCGGGCTGAGCCGACGCATGTTCGGCACGATGCTGACCTGGATGCAGGACCACCGGGCGCCGGTCTTCGTCGTGGCGACGGCGAACGACGTCGAGGCCCTGCCCCCCGAACTCCTCCGCAAAGGACGCTTCGACGAGATCTTCTTCGTGGACCTGCCCGGCGCGCCGGCGCGCAGAATGATCTTCGAGATCCACCTGAAGAAACGCGGACGCGACCCGTCGGCCTTCGACCTCGACGCGCTGACGGGCGCGAGCGAAGGGTTCTCGGGCGCGGAGATCGAGCAGGCCGTGATCGCGGCGGTAACGAGCACGCACGCACGGAAGAAGCGCCTGGACACCGACACGCTTCTCAACGCCGTTCGGTCGTCGCCGCCGCTCTCCGTCACGATGCGTGAGAAGGTCGAGGCGCTGCGGCGCTGGGCGAAGGGAAGGTGTGTAGAGGCGGGATAGGGATTGAGATGGGGCCTGCAAGGCCCCGCCCCGGGGGTCAGTTGCCGGCCCAGGCGTTGAGGAAGATGAAGGCGTCGCGGGTGTCCACCGCGGTGTCGCCGTTGAGGTCGGCGGAGGGGTCCTTGGCCGCGAAGTCGGAGAGGAAATCGATGAGGTCGCGGGTATCGACGACGCCGTCGGCGTTCCAATCGGCGATGGCGGGGACGACGCGGAGTTCGGGCCTCGGCATGAGGATGACCGGCCGCGCACCCTGGCCGTCGTCGAGCAGAACGAGGTAGCGGTCGATGCCGCGCGCGCCGGGGGGGGCGTCATCGGTGGCGAGGTGGACGGTGTAGGTGCCGTCGCCGTGGTCGATCGCGTCGCCGGGCGTCGCGATCCCCGCGGAGTCGGGGGCGTGCTCGACGGCGACGACAAGCCCGGGCGCGACGGGCGTGTCCGTCCAGTCGCGCACGTCGATGGTGAGCGTGGCGGTCGCGCCGAGCGGGAGGCGGTCGGTGTTGAAGTGCGCGGACGAGCGGACGGCGTCGGGCCTGGCGATCAGGCCGTCGCGCCACGCGTCGTAGAGGTCCTGGAGTTGGACGACGGGGTCGGGGCTTTGCTGCGACTGGAACGCGACGTTGAACTCCATGAAGTAATCGGCGGTCGCGCAGCCGGACCCGTTGGCGAAGAGTCCGGTGCCGTGGCGCGGGTCCGCGCCGCTCACGACGGTCATGGCGTTGAGGCCGCCGGTGTTTGCCGTCAGGTCGAGCCTGCCGTCGTTGTTGAAGTCGTGGACGGCGATTCGGTTGGCGTTTCGGAGCTCAAGGTACGTGCGTTCCTTCACGGGGAGTCCGCCGTCCGTTCCGAGGAAGATGGTGAAGGTGAAGGCCTGCGAGTCGGTGACGAGGAGGTCGTTCACGCCGTCGCCGTCGAAGTCGGCGATGGCGACGGCGGTGGGTCGCGTGGGGTTGGCGAGGTCGGTGCGCTCGAAGCCGCCGGGCTTGTTGAGCAGGACGGTGGCGGTGCCGTCGTTGAAGTTCGCGGTGGCGATGTCGGGCCGCCCGTCGTTGTCGAGGTCGCCCGCCGCGACGGCGAAGGGTCGGTCGCCGACGGGGATGTCGTGGGCGATGGCGAACGCGCCCGCGCCGTTGTTGAGCAGCACGACGACACGGTCGCCGGTCTCGTCCGCGGCCACGAGATCGGGATGGCCGTCGAGGTCGAAATCGGCGGAGGCGATGGAGGTGGGCAGGCCGCCGACGACGGTCGAGGTCGCGGCTCCGAGCGATCCGCCGGTGTTCAGGAGGACCTTGACGGACGAGTCGGTGGAGGAGACGAGGGCGGCGTCGTCGCCGTTGGCGCCGTCGAGGTCGGCGGCGATGATGTCCTGCGGCGAACCGCCGACGATCACGGGCGCACCGGGGATGAAGAACCCGTTGCCCAGGTTCACAAGCGTCGATACGGTCCCCGTCGAGGCGTCGGCGGTGATGATGTCGGGGTATGGGTCGTTGCTGATCCGAGCGACGGCTGCGGCGCGCGCCCCGCCACCGACGTTGTAGACGTGGGGCTGGGGCGCGAACATCGCGAACTGCGTTCCATTGCTGATGTTGAAGTGGACTGAGATCCGCCCCTGCTGGGCGTTGGCGACGACGGCGTCCGTCCGTCCGTCGCCGTCCAGGTCGCCGACCGAGACCGTGCGCGGCTGGCTCGAAGCCTTGTACATGCCGTTGCACCCGAACCCGTCCCCGTCGCGGGCGATGAGCATGTACGCGATGTGCGCGGACTTGCCGGTCTCGGGGTCCCACCCGTCCGGCGGCGAGCCGCACCCGTCCGCGGGGTTGCCGCAGTTGCACCGCCCGTCGCCGCCCCAGACGCGCGCCTCCTGCATCCCGACCATCATCGCCTCGGCGAGGTCCGCGCCGCTGAGGAGCGCGTTCTCGATCGCGATCACGCACTCGGAGACGACCGGCTCGCCCGCAAGCACGTTCCCCTGCACGGCGTACACCACGTCGCCGACGCGGCCCGTCTGCCCGCCGGCCCAGGAGCCCGCACCGGAGCCGGTGAACGTCGTCGCGTTCCCGTGCACGTCCGCGAGGCCGTACTGCCGCGTGTGGTGCGAGGGATCGAACCCCGCGAGCAGCGCGATGATCTCGTCGGTCGGCACGCCCTCGAGCAGACGGTCGCGGATGAAGGTCCGGTTGAACCCGCCCTGATCGACGAACGACTGCGCCGTCGCGCCACCGAGCCGGGGGATCAGCACCGGCGTCCCCGCCTGGAGGTCGAAGTTCGTGAGGCACGTCGCCGAGCCGAGCGCAACCTCCCCCGTCCGCGTGTCGATCAGCACGATCGACCAGGTGGCGGAGGCGACTCCGCCGGCGAGCGTGAGCACGAGAACGGCGGCGGGCGCGCGAACGATGGTCCGGAGCATGGTCTGATCCCTCGTGTGCGGGTGGCGGTCGTCCAGATCATCGGACGCCCGGCCATGAGCGTACAGGAAGTAGCCTCCGCCGCGAAGCACGACGGCGAAAAACCTCGCGTCTCGGAGGCGCCCAGGGGCCATCAGGGGCCGCCCGGCTCGACGCGGACCACGATCGCCCGGTGGGAGCCGACGCCCGGATCGACCGTGCGAAGGGCGATCGGACGGAGCCTCGGCCCCACGAGCGCGTGGTCGATCGGCCAGAGCGGCGCGCGTCGCGGCCAGGTGCCGGCCGGGCCGAGGCCCGCCAGGGCGTGGGCATCGCGCAGGCCGGGCGCGGTCTCCACGACGAAGCACCGGAGCGAGTGCGAGCCGCGGGTGATGTTGAAGTCGCCCACCACGAGGTCCGGCGCCGGGAACCGCGGCGCAGCCCCCACCGCCTCGGCCGCGCGCCGCGCGATCTCTACGCGCGAGCGGCGCGGGTCCGAAGGGAAGTCAACGACCCACAGCGTCAGGTCGCCCGCCGGCGTCCCCTCGAGCGAGAACGCCGCCGCACGCCCGGGGTCGTCGTCCGAGCGAGCGTCGGGTTCGCCGTGCGCCCGGAAGACCGTCGCGCCCAGCCGCGCAACGGGCCAGCGCGACACGACCACGAACGGCCAGGCGTGCGCGACGAACGGCGGTTCATCGAACCTCCGCGCGAGCGGGTCGAGGCCCGTCGCCGATGAGGCGTTGGCGATGACATAGACGTCCACGTCGGGCAGCGCGAGTTCCGAGGCATCGTCGATCCGCTCCGCCGCGAGGTTGAGGAAGAGCAGCGAGGCAGACCGGCCCGAATCCGATCGGACCGCGGCCAGCGCCCGGTACGCACGCCAGTCCGCGCAGATCACGACGCCGAGCGCGACGAGGGCGCCGGCGAGCGCGACACGCCGGGCGGGCCGCCGACGACGATCCATCGCCCGCGACATCGCGACCAACCCGACCGTGCCCGCCGCCCACGCCCACGGCGGCACCCACCACACCCACTGCAGGGCGACCGCCCGATCGGTGAGCAGCCGCGACAGCACGAAGATCGCCAGGCACGCGATCGCGCCGCCCGTCAACGCCCGGGCGCCGCGCCCGCGCCATCCCGTCTGCCGTCGCCCGCGCATCGATCACTCGCCGCGCAGGTGCGCGTCAAGGAATGCGGCGATGCGCTCAGCGGCCGTGATGCGGTTCTCCTTCTTCAGGAACCCGTGCCCCTCGTCGTCGAACACGAGGTAGTCCACCGTCGCGCCGTTGTCGCGTGCGGCGGCGACGAGGTCGTCCGACTCGGCCTTCAGCACCCGGGGGTCGTTGGCGCCTTGGATCACCATGAGCGGGCGCACGATGTTGCTCGCGTGGAAGAGGGGCGAGATCGCGTGCAGCCGCTCGCCGTCCGTCGCCGGATCGCCCATCTCGGCGTAGAGCGAGTCGCGAAACGAGGCCCACCACGGCGGGATGGACTCGAGCGTGCGGACCCAGTTGGTGACGCCGAAGATGTTGACCCCCGCGTCGAACGCCTCGGGGTGGAAGGTGAGCGCGGCGGCGACGATGAACCCGCCGTACGAGCCGCCGATGATGGCGACGCGGTCGGGATCGACCCAGTCCAGCGACGAGAGGTAGGCGCGGGCGTGCACGCAGTCCTTCAGGTCGCCCCCGCCGTGGTCGCGGTCGTCCATGTGGTAGAACGTCTTGCCGTAGCCCGATGAGCCGCGGTTGTTCACGGCCAGCACCGCGTACCCCTGGTTCACGAGAAACTGGATCAGCGCGCTGTACCCCGTTCGGCTCTGCCCGCCGGGGCCGCCGTGCACCCAGACGAGGGCCGGAGCCTTGCTGTTCGCGGATGCGCCGTGGGGCCTGTAGAGGAGTGAAGGGATCTCGACGCCGTCGAACGAGCGGTAGCGCACGACCTCGCTCTCGACGAGATGCTCCGGCTTCATCGCCGGGCTGAGCGAGCGCGTGAGCGCACGGACGCGGGAGGACCCGACCTCGGCGGCGTAGATGTTGGCGGGGGAGGTGTCGCCGTTCACCGCCAGCGCGACCCGCGCGCCGTCCCGCGAGAAGGTGATCCCCGCCACGTCGCCGCTCGGGAAGTCGGGGAGCGAGACCGGCTCGCGCGAGGGCCACGACTCGGCGCGGAGGCGCGTGCGGGCGTCGGCGTTGACGGCCACGACGCGGTGCGCGCCGTTGCGAGAAAAGGACGTGAACGCCACGTCCCAGTCCGCGCGGTCCAGGACGCGGTGGTTGCGCTCGCCCCCGGCCACCCCCCCGAGGACGAAGGTGCGGGTGTGGACGAACTCGGAGTCGGCGTTCGAGGTGAAGATGAGGGCCGTGCTGTCCGGCGTGAAGGCGGCCACCCCGTGGCTCACCGGCGGCTCGTGCGGCGTGACGAGCCTGGCCTCACCCGTCGTCACGTCGGCCAGGTAGACGTCCGAGTCCGCGTTCGTGTGCGTCTTCGTCAGCGCGACCCACCGGCAATCGCGGCTGACCGCGCCGATCGACCAGCCCTCCGTGTTCTCGAAGTGGAGTGTCCGCTCGTAGTCCTCCGCGTCGTAGCGGTAGAGGTCGAAGTGCCGAGCGTCGCGCTCGTTCGTCAGCACGTAGAACGCGCCCTCGTCCCCCGACCACCCGAGGAACTGCGCCTTCAGGCCCTCCCCCGGCGTCAGGTCGCGCACCGTGCCGTCCGGCAGCAGCACGAACAGGTGGTTCAGTTCGTTCCCGCCCTGGTCAGCCGTGAAGAGAACGCGGTCGTCGCCCGGGAAGGTGGACACCGCGAAGTGCGCGTGGTCCTTCGAGAAGGTCAGTTGCGTCGCTTCGCCGCCCTCGAACGGGACCGAGTAGAGATTGAAGACTCCCGAAGCGTCCGAGTGGTAGACGACCCTCGACCCGTCGTGCGTGAACGACGGGCCCCCTACCGCCACCGTGTCGTAGAACTGGCGCGCGGTGTAGCGCGGGACGCTCTGGGCCTGAGCGGTCGCGGACGCACCGAGCACGACGAGGACGAGCGAGAGGGCTTGACGCACGGGGTACACTCCTTCGGCCTCTCGGCCACAGCGGCGTGGAGGACGATACGCGGGCGGGGAGCGAGGAGCGTGCGATGCCGGGCGGCTTCGACTGGTCCGACAAACGGGTCATCGTCACGGGGGGGGCCGGCTTCGTCGGACGCGAGGTCTGCCGCCTCCTCCGCGAGCGCGGCGTCGCCGACCACCGCCTCTTCGTCCCGCGCCGACGCGACTTCGACCTCACCGACGCGGCGCAGGTCGGGCGGATGTACCGCGAGGCGTTCGTGGGCGGCAGGGCGGACGTAGTGCTGCACCTCGCGGCGGAGGTGGGCGGCATCGGCGCCAACCGCAGAAGCCCGGGACGGTTCTTCTTCGCCAACATGGCCATGGCGCTCAACCTCATCGAGGGCGCACGCCTCGACGGCCTGCCCGAACGCGGCGGCACCTTCGTCCAGGTCGGCTCCATCTGCTCCTATCCCAAGTTCACCCCCGTCCCCTTCCGCGAAGAAGAACTCTGGAACGGCTACCCCGAAGAGACCAACGCCCCCTACGGCATCGCCAAGAAGGCCGCGGGCGAGATGCTCGCCGCCTACGGCCGACAGTACGGGATGCGCGGCGCGTACGTGCTGCCGGTGAACCTCTACGGCCCGTGGGACAACTTCGACCCCGAATCCAGCCACGTCGTCCCCGCCCTCATCCGCAAGTGCGTCGAGGCGAAGGAGCGCGGCGACGCGAAGATCGTCTGCTGGGGGACGGGAACGGCGACGCGCGAGTTCCTCTACGTCGACGACGCCGCGGCCGGCATCGTCCGCGCCGCCGAGACCATGCACGAGCCGACCCCCATCAACCTCGGCGCGGGCAGCGAGATCTCCATCCGCGACCTCGTCGCCCTCATCGTCAAGGCCACCGGCTTCCAGGGCGAGATCGAATGGGACGCCACCAAGCCCGACGGCCAGCCGCGCCGATCCCTCGACACCTCCCGCGCCGCCACCCTCCTCGGCTGGCAAGCCTCGGTCGGCCTCGAAGAAGGCCTGCGACGGACGGTGGCGTGGTACATCGAGCACGGGCGATAGGCGCACGCCCGCGACTCGCTGCGCGGTATGCTGCGCCCATGAGCGAAGCGGAAGGCCTTCCGTCGAGCGAATCCTTCCCGTCGGACCTCGACACCGCCCTCAGGCGCGAACTCGACGAGAACGAACGCCTCCTCTGGGTCGGCCGCCCGATCCCTCACCTGTACGCACGCCGGTTCCTCCTTCCCGGCGTCTGGCTCGGCACGTTCGCGCTCGGCTTCACGGTGTTCATCGCCGTGGGCATGGTGGTGAACGTGAGAGAGCTCTTCGGGCCTCGACTCGAGGCGAACGAGTTCGCCGGCGTTGCGGGCGACATCGCCCTCGTGGCCTTCCTCGGATTCTTCGCCGTCGCCACGCTCGGCGCGGCCGTGTACATGTACGGCCTTCCCATCCGTGCGCGAAAACGGGCCTCGCGAACCGTCTACGCCGTCACCGACCGTCGGGCGATCGTGCTGGTGGCGCACCGGAACGGGCGCGTGGTGGAGCGCGATTACTGTGCGGATGAGTTGCGGCACCTGTTCCGTCGGCAGAGGGCGGACGGGTCGGGGGACCTGCACTTTGAGTCGGCCAAGGGCGCCGCGCCCACGGGTTCGCCGACCGGGAGCACGACGCCGTCGCAGCACGGGTTCCTGGCGGTGCGCGACGTGCTGGGCGTGGAGCGGCTGTTGCGTCGGCAGTTCGGGTGCTCCGATACCCCGGAGTAGTCGATCACCGCTCCTCCGGCTCCGTGCGAACGTCCGCCGAGTCGGCCTCCCGCGCCTCGCGCAACTCGTCGATCCCCGTCCGCTCCCACAGCGGCGTGCGCACCGAGTACGCCGCCCGGCAGATCACGTGGGCCGCCACCGGCGCGGTCAGGAACAGGAACGCGACGACCAGCAGCGCGCGCACGCTCACGCCCATCTCGCCGAAGTGGACCGCCGCGGCCGCCACCAGGAACAGCACCCCCAGCGTCCCCGCCTTCGTCGAGGCCTGAAGCCGCGTGAACAGGTCCGGCATCCGCACCACGCCCACCGCGCCCAGCAGCCCGAAGACGGCCCCGACGAACAGCAGCGCGGCCACGATCGCGTCGTTCACTTCGGCGTCCCCTTCTGCAGGTAGTACGCGAACGCCACCGTCCCCACGAACATCAGCAGCGCCACCACCACCGACACCATCATGTAGATCGGCTCGTCCTCCAGGATCGCGTACACCGCCGTCCCGCCCACCGCCAGCGTCCCGATCAGGTCCAGCGCGACCACGCGGTCCGGAAGGCTCGGCCCGCGCAGCAGCCGGACCGACGCCAGCACCACCGACAGCCCGACCACCGCCATCACGGCGTGCAGCGTGTGCTCCAGGATGGTCGCCGCAATCTCGCTCATCGCAGGGCCTTCAGCACGCGCCGCTCGAACCCGCTCTTGATGTTGTAGCGGATCACCTCCGGGTCCGTGTACGACATAACGTGGACGTACAGCGTCCGCCGGCCCGTCCGCTCGCACTCGTCGATGTCCACGCTCAGCGTCCCCGGCGTCAGCGTGATCAGGTTCGAGAGCACCGTCAACTCCGTCTCGTTCATCGGCTCCAGCGGCACCGCGATCACGCCGGGGCGCATCCGGTTCAGCGGCATCACCGTGTAGTACGCCATCTTGAAGTTCGCCAGCACCAGTTCCACCACGAAGTACAGCACCAGCCCGATCAACTCCCACGCGTCCCGGAAGTACTTCCCCTCCTGCAGCACCGAACGCATCAGCAGCAGCACCACGAACCCGATCGCGTACCCCACCGCCAGGCTCGGCGCGGAGAAGTTCTCCATCGTCGCCGCCCACAGCACCGCGAGCACGATGTTCCAGACCAGCAGCCTCACGGCTCCACCCCCTCGACCGGCGTCGCGAACGCCTCGCCCAGCACCGCGACCACGTACACCTCCGGGTCCAGCAACTGCCCCGCCGCCAGCACGGAGAACTCGAACACCGGGCGCGCCCCAAGCCCGATCCCCGCCGTGATCGCGGCAAGCACGGCGATCGGCGCCAACATCCCCGCAGGCGTCCGCGGCGCCGTCTCACCCGGCGCGCCGCCCTCCCCCGCCCCGGGCGACTTCCAGAACGCCTCCGCCCAGATCTTCGTCATCGAGAACAGCGTCATCATCCCCACCAGCAACGCGACCGCCACGTACACGAACGCCCGCTCGTCCAGCGCGGCCCGGATCAGGATCAGTTTCGCCCAGAACCCCGACAGCGGCGGCACGCCCGCCAGCGACATCGCCGGCACCATGAACAGCAGTGCGACCATCGGCGCGCTCGCGTACACCCCGACGCGCCCCGGACGCGACAGGTCCGACGTCCCCCGGATCCGGTGCGCCACGCCCGCAACCAGGAACAGGTTCGCCTTCACCACGATGTGGTGCACGATGTAGAACACCGTCCCCGCCACCGCCAGCGGCGTCAGCAACGCGACCCCGAGGATCATGTACCCGATCTGGCTGATGATGTGGAACGAGAGCACCCGACGGAACTCCGTCTGCGCCGCCGCCCCCAGCACCCCGGACACCATCGTCAGCGCGGCCACCCACAGCAGGATCGTGTGCGTGTACCCCGTGTCGTGCACGAAGATCAGCGTGAACACCCGCACGATCGCGTACACGCCCACCTTCGTCAGCAGCCCCGCGAAGAGCGCGGACACCGCGAACGGCGGCGTGTGGTAACTCGCCGGCAGCCAGAAGAACAGCGGGAAGACCGCCGCCTTGATCCCGAACGACACCATGAACAGCATCGCCACGATCGTCACGACGTGCCCGCGACCCTCCGCCACCGCCTCCGCCGCGCGCACCGACAGGTGCGCCATGTTCAGCGTCCCCAGCGTCCCGTAGAGCAGCCCCGACGCCGAGAGGAAGATCGCCGACGAGATCAGGTTCAGCGTCACATACTTGATCGCCCCCTCCAACTGCCCCCGCTCGCTCCCCAGCGAGAGCAGCACGAACGACGAGAGCAGCAGGATCTCGAAGCAGACGTACAGGTTGAAGATGTCCCCGGTCAGGAACGCCCCGCACACCCCCGCGAGCAGCACGTGCGTCAGCGGGTAGTACAGGAACCGCTTGCGCGGCAGGTCCACGCTCGCCACGGAGTACACCACCACCGCCAGCCCGGTCACCGCCGCCAGCAGCACCATGATCGCCCCGAACGCGTCCGCGACGAACGTGATGCCGAAGGGCGCGCTCCAGCCCCCGGCGTCCAGCGTCAGGATCTCCCCGGTCGCCGTCCGCGCCAGCAGCGCGACCGCCACGACCACAAGCGCGACCGCGCCCGCCACGCTCACCGTCTGCTGCGCGCGCAGCGAACGGTGGCCCAGCATGCCCAGGCACGCCGTCCCCAGCGGGATCAACACGGGCAGGATCGGCAGCGCGCTCAATGGTCCGTCCCCGTGAACTCTTCCGTGTCGTCCGTCCCCACCGCCCGGTACGCCCGACTGACCAGCACCATCATGAACGCCATCACCCCGAACCCGATCACGATCGCCGTCAGGATCAGCGCCTGCGGCACCGGGTCCGCGTGCGGCTGCTCCGGCGCCAGCGCGCCTGCCTCCACCAGCGGCGCCTGCGCGCGAACAAGACCGCCCGACGCGAAGATCAGCAGGTTCGCCCCGTGGCTCAGCAGGATCAGCCCCATGATGAGTTTCACGATGCTCCGGCGCACGATCAGGTACATCCCCGCCGCGAACAGCCCGCCCACCAGCAACGCCAGAAGGAGTTTCACGCGTTCTCCTCCAGCAGCGAGAGCACGATCGTCATCACCACCCCGATCACCACGAAGTACACCCCGATGTCGAACACCAGCGGCGTGCCGACCTTCACCTCCCCGAACCCCGGGAACGGCACGATCACCCACAGCCCCGTCAGGAACGGCCGCCCGGCCGCCAGCGCCAGGCTCCCCGCCACCAGCGCGAACGCCAGACCCAGCGCCATCACCACCACCAGGTCCGCACGCAACGCGGTCCGCGTCGCGCGCGGCCCGAACGCCATCCCGTGCAGCGCGAACCCCGCCGCACCGATCAGCCCGCCGATGAACCCACCCCCCGGCTTGTTGTGCCCCTGCAGCATCACCACGATCGAGAAGACCAGCAGCAGCGGCAGCAGGTAGCGCGTCGCCGTCTGGAGAATGGTCGAGTTCATCGCTCGCCCCCCTGCTCACCGACCGTCGGCGCACCATCGCGCGTCGTCGGGTCCAGTTTCATCAGTGCGTACACGCCCACCGCCGCCACCACCAGCACCACGATCTCGCCCAGCGTGTCCAGCGCGCGGAAGTCGACCAGGATCACGTTCACCACGTTCCGCCCGTACGCCCCGGAGAGGCTGTTCGTCGCGTAGAAGTCGGACACCGTCATGTCCGGCCGGTGGTCCGCGACGACGAGCACAAGCCCCGCCATCGCCGCACCCCCCGCCAGCGCGACCAGCAGGTCCCGCGTCTTCTCCACCCGCGTCGAAAACGTGCGGAAGTCCGGCAGCATGTAGAACACCAGCACCAGCAGCACGACCGCCAGCGTCTCGATGCACACCTGCGTCAACGCCAGGTCCGGAGCGCCGAACAGCACGAAGATGATCGCGATCCCGTACCCCACCAGCCCAAGCCCCGCGATCGCCGCCAGGCGGTTCCGCGCCACCGCCGTGAACCACGCCCCAACCAGGATCAGGAACATCAGCCCTATCTCGTACGGCCGCGCGTCGCCGAAGTCCGGCAGCCGCTCCAGAGGCGTCCGCAGCACGAACGTCGCCGCCACCGCGAGCACGATCACGCCGAACGTGATGAACGCGTACCGCCGCAGCGATCCCGACTGCAACGCCCGCGTCTGCGCGTCCGCGATCCCGAGCACCGCCGCCAGCACGTGCTCGTACACCCGCGAAGGCCCGATCGCGTCCAGCGCCCGCGACGCCGCTCCCGCCGCGCCCACGATCGCCCACTGCCCCCGGAACAGCACGACGCCCAGCACGAACGCCGCCGCGCTCAGCGCGAGCGCGAGGTTCCATCCGTGCCACAACGCCACGTGCGGATGCGCCTGCGCGCCCAGCGCGGCCGAGGCCGCCGGTTCCACCAGCGGCGTCGCCAGCGCGCCCGGCACCACCGCCGCCCCAAGCCCCAGCAGCGCGAGCACGCCCGGCCCCAGCAGCAGCGACAGCCCCGGCTCGTGCGCCTCGCGCTTGGTCTCCCGCTTCGCACCGAAGAACGGCCCGAACCCCACCCGCAACGCCACCGCCACGCCCAGCGCGGCCGACGCCACGAACATCGCCGCCAGCGCATACCCCTCACGCCCCAGGTCCGCGTCCGGCAGCAACGACTTGATCGCCAGTTCCTTCGCGATGAAACCCACCAGCGGCGGCACGCCCGCCATCGACAGCGCGGCCAGGGCGGCCGCCCCCGCCAGCAGCGGCATCGAACCCCGAAGCCCGCCCACCCGCGTCACGTCCTTTTCGCCCGTCTCGTGGTCGATCGCCCCCGCCACCATGAACAGCGCGCCCTTATAGAACGCGTGCGCCAGCAGGAACACCATCGCCGCCTCCACGGCGTACGTCGTCCCCACCCCCAGCGCCATCACGATCGTCCCCAGCGCGCTCACCGTCGAGTACGCCAGGATCAACTTCATCACCGTCTGCCGGAACGCCAGCCACGCCCCGACCAACATCGTCGCCGCCCCGAACCACGTCAGCAGCCCGTTCCACAACTCGCTCTCCCCCAGCGCGGGCGTCAGCCGCGCCAGCAGGTAGATCCCCGCCTTCACCATCGTCGAAGAGTGCAGGTACGCGCTCACCGGCGTCGGCGCGGCCATCGCCGACGGCAGCCAGAAATGGAACGGGAACTGCGCCGACTTCGTGAACGCCCCGAACACCACCAGCAGCACGATCGGCGCATACAGCCCGTGCTCCCGGATCGCCTCGCGGTGCAGCGACAGGTGCGAGATCCGCATGTCGCCCGCCGCCGACCCCAGCATGAGCGCGCCCGCCAGGATCGCCAGCCCCCCCAGCCCCGTCACCAGCAGCGCCTGCAACGCCGACTTGCGCGCCTTCGCGTCCGCGTGCTCGAACCCGATCAGCAGGTACGAACTGATGCTCGTCAACTCCCAGAACACGAACAGCACGATCAGGTTGTCCGCCAGCACCACCCCCAGCATCGACGCCATGAACATCAGCAGGTAGGCGTAGATGCGACCGAGGTGCCGGTGCCCCGCCAGGTACCCGCCCGCGTACACGAAGATCGCCGCCCCGATCCCGGCGATCAGCGTCGCCATCAGCAGCGACAGCCCGTCCAGCCGAAGGTCCAGGTTCGCCCCCAGCCCGGGCACCCACTCGTGCGACTCCGCGATCGCCCCGCCGCCCCGCGCCCAGAGCGCCACGAACAGCGCGGCCAGCGACGCCGGCAGCAACGCGATCACCCACCCCGACTGCCGACCCAGCGCGCGGTGCATCACCGGCGCCATCGGCGCGAGGACAAACCCCGAAAGCAACGCCAGCAGCAGCGTCAACGCACGTTTCCCCGCCCGGCCGACGCACGACGCGCCCGCGCAGCCGCATCATACGGTTTGTGCCCAACGGTGGCGCAGGCGTCCCGCCCGTGCCGCGTCCCCTCACACGATCGACCGCATCACCGACACCGCCGGGTACAGCCCCGCAACGTCCTCGCGCGCCACCACCCGCGGCGGATACGACGGGTTCAGCGGCTGCAACCGGATCAACTCCCGGCCCGCCGCGTCCGTCTCCAGGTACACACGCTTGAACGTCGTCTCGTGGTCCGGCTCGATCCGGGCGAAGCAGTCGGCCCCCGAACGCACGGACCGCGCCGGGCTGAACACCACGACATCCCCCTCGCGGTAGTCCGGCAGCATCGAATCGCCCACCACGCGAGCCGCGAACGCGTCCGGGTCCGCGAGGTCCGGGCAGCGCACGTACTCGTCCGCCACTCGCGCCGGGTACCCGAGGTCCGTGAACTCGCGCGGGTACCCCGCCGCCACCCGGTTGATGAGCGGCACCTCGAAGGGCAGCGCGACCGGCTCCGGCGACGCGGGCGACAGCCGCTCGATCAGCCGGCGCAACTCCCCCGAGCGGTACGCATCGTCCAGCGAACCCGCCAGCAACTCCGCCAGCCGCTGCGCCGCCGCCCGGTCCTGCCGCAGCGTCCCCAGTTCACGCCGTATCGCCGGAGTCGCGGTCTCCCAACCCGCCGCGCGCACCAGCGTCTCGGGCTTGAGAAAGAGCGCCTCTTCGAGCCGGCGCAGCAGCGCCTCGCTCGGCGGCCCGCAGCGGGAGTTCTCCACCGCCGACAGGTAACTCTTCGAGCATCCCGCGCGCTCCGCGAGTTGCTCGAGCGTCATTCGACGCGCACGGCGCGCATCGTGGATCAGATCGCCCACGGTCAGTCCAGGTTCGGTCGAACTCCGTTCGGTCATCGTCACCCCGCCGCCGCGCTCGCCCGGCGACAAATCCAACCGCATCGCCCGCTCCTGTGCGCCGGTTTGTGGATGTACCATACAAAGGCCTTGCAGAATGTCCATCAAATTGCGAATATTGGCGACAAGTTCAATGAACAGTGAACACACGGCCCCGTGCCGTGTCAAGACCGGCCGCCACGAATTCGAGGAGGCACACCCGATGACCACATCCACCCGAGGGCCAAGGGCTTTCGATCCAGCGGAAACCCTTGATCTACGCCGCAAACGTCGGGGCGAGCAGGCCCAGGTTGCCCTCGAACGCGCCCGGCATCTCCCCCCGCAGGATCGGGTGCTTGTCGAAGCCGTCTTCCGCGACGGCCGACCGGTGGCCGAACTCGCCGCCCTCATCGCGGCCGATGCGGGCGATGCCGACCGGGTCACGAGCGTCCGAGGCCTCCGTCGGCGCATCCGCCGACTGACCGCCCGTCTGCTCTCGCGCGAGTACGCCTTCGTCGCCGAGCAACTCCCCGACTGGTCGCCCACGCGCCGTCGCGTCGCCACGGCCTGCATCCTCCACGGCCGATCCATCCGCGACGCCGCCGCCGAACTCCGGCTCTCCCTCCACACCGTCCGTCGCCATCGCGCCGCCATCGCGGAACTGCTGGAGGCCTGGTCGTGACCGCGGGCACGCTCGGCCTGCGCGTCGTGCCATGCTCGGTGCGTCCGAGCGAACGCACGCTCCGCGCCTGCGCCGCATTCGGCATCACACTCGAACGCGCCGCACGCACGCGCCCGACACTGCCCACCAACGGGCAACGCCTCGCACGCCTCGTCGCCCGTCGCCTGCGCCGCGGCGGGGTCGCCCTCATCACCGGACCGAGCGGCTGCGGCAAGTCCTCCCTCCTCCGCCTCGTCCGATCCGCGCTGCGTGCGCACGGCGTCGCCGTCGTGCGAGCAACCCCGATCGACGCAGGGGCGAAGCCCCGCGCCGTGCTGGACCTCCTCGGCGGCTCGGTCGAAGACGCTCTGCTCGCGCTCGGCGCCGCCGGGCTTGCCGATGCCACGCTCTGGCCGCGCACGCCCGGCGAACTCTCCGAGGGCCAGCGCTGGCGGCTCGGCCTCGCGGTCGCCGCACGGCGCGCGCGCCCGGGATCGTGCGTCATCGCCGACGAGTTCTGCTCCGTGCTCGACCGGACGACCGCCCGCTGCGTCGCGGGCACGCTCGCCCGATGGGCCGCTCGCACGCCGGGCGCGCTCGCGGTGTGCGCCACCGCGCACGCCGACCTTGGCAGCTCGCTCGCGCCGCGCCTCACCGTCGAACTGGGCCTCGACGGCCGCGTCCGGCTGCTCCGCGGAAGGCGGGTGACGCCGTGACCGTCGGCACGACCATCGTCATCGAGCCGGGCACGATGCGCGACTACGACGCGCTCGCCGTCTTCCACTACCGCGCCGGCCCGCCCGCGACGGTCGCCCGGGGCCGGCGCGGCGCGCCCGCCGTCCTCCGCGCCCGCGACGCCGAGGCTGGCGCTCTCGCTGGCGTGCTCGTCGTCTCCATGCCCACCCTCAACGGCCTGTGGCGCGATCTGGCCTGGCCCGGACGCTACTCGACCGGCGACAAGCGCCGCGACGCCGCGCGAGTCAACGCCGAACTCCGGTGCATCTCGCGCGTCGTGGTCGATCCGCGCTGGCGCGGGCTTGGCGTCGCCCGTGGGCTGGTCCGCGCCTATCTCGACCGCCCCCTCACGCCCGCGACCGAGGCCCTCGCCGCGATCGGCGGCGTCTGCCCCTTCTTCGAGCGCGCGGGCATGACGCCCTACCTGCTCCCGCCCGCCCCGCACGACGCCCGGCTCCTCGACGCCCTCTGGGCGTGCGGCGTCGAGCCGTGGTCGCTCCTCGACTCCGCGATCGCGCGGCGCACGCTCGAGCGCCGTCCGTGGCTCGAACGCGAACTTCGCGCCTGGGCGCGCGGCTCGCCGACGACGCGCCGTCACGCCGGCGCGGACGCTGCCGCGCTCGCACGACTCGCCGCCGCACGCGCCTCCGTCCGCATCACGGCGTACGCCGCCGCCGGGGAGAGTTGAACGATGACGACGCCACGAACCGCCGACCGCCGGCGTTTCCCGAAGCCGAAGGAAGCCCCGGACGCCCGCGACCTGCCGCACGCGCTGACCGTCTTCCTCACGGGGCGCGACCGCGCCCGCGTGCTCCGCGCCCTGCGCCGCCTCGACGGCAACCGCGCCGTCGCCCTCAAGCGCGCCCTCGGGCTTGACTGAACCCCTCACGCGGAGGCGAGCGGACCGAGAGCAGCGCGAACGATCGACGGGCAGCCTTCCCCCCGAGGCGCCGAGAAGTGGGGGGGGGTGTGGACGCCATCGAGCACGGCCCGCTGTTCACGCCGCGCACGCCGGACGATCTGGCGCGAAGCCTGCGCGTCCTCGCCGGCGTCTCGGTTCCACGCCGCGCCCTCACGCCCGGGCACAGCGCGCCGTTCGACTACCTCGCGCACGCCTTCTTCGAGGGCGCGCCGGCGCTCGGCGAAGCGCCGCTCGCGCCGCCCGACGCCGTCGTCTGGGCGAACCGCGGCGGCGGCAAGACCTTCCTCGGCGCGCTCGCCACCATGCTCGATCTCGTCCACAAGCCCGGCATCGAGGTCCGCATCCTCGGCGGCTCGTTCGAGCAGTCGCGCCGCATGCACGCCCACCTCCGCGCACTCTTCGCCCGCGAGCCTCTCGCGGGTCTCGTCGATGGACGCATCACCGAGCGCCGGCTCGCACTCGTCGACGGCTCCGTCGTCGAACTGCTGGCGCAGTCCCAGACCTCCGTTCGCGGCACCCGCGTCCAGAAACTCCGCTGCGACGAGGTCGAACTCTTCGACCCCGACGTCTGGGAGGCCGCCCAACTCGTTACACGCTCGAAGGCCGTCCAACTCCCCGACGGCCGGACGCTCGTCGTTCGGGGCACCATCGACTGCCTCAGCACCATGCACCTCCCGCACGGCCTCATGCACGCCATCGTCGAGGAGTGCCGCGCCGGCAGGCGGCGACTCTTCCGCTGGGGCGTCGCCGACGCCCTCGCCCGCTGCGGACCCGAGCACGCCTGCCGCTCGGTCGACGCCGACTGTGCGCTCTTTCCCGAGTGCCAGGGCCGGGCCAAGGCGTGGAGCGACCACGAACCGGCCGGGCACATCGAGATCGCGGATGCGCTCGCCATGAAGGCCCGCGTCTCCGCCGCCGCCTGGGAGGCCGAGATGCTCTGCCTGCGCCCCTCGCGCACCCACGCCGTCCTCCCCGAGTTCGATCCCCGGCTGCACGTCATCCACGACGATCCGCCCGACTCGCCGGCGCACACCTGGATCGCGGGCATGGACTTCGGCTACCGCTCGCCCACCGTCGTCCTCTGGGCGTGCGTCGATCCCGCCGGCACGCTCCGCGTTCTGGCCGAGCGCGTCGAGAGCGGCCTCGTCCTCGGCGACCACGTCCGCGCCATCCTCGAATCGCCGTGGCCCCCCGGCGGGCACGCCCGGCTGGCGTGGATCGGCGTCGATCCCGCCGGTCGCCAGATGAACGACCAGACCGGCGTCAGCGCGGTGCAGGCCATGGGCCGCGCCAACCTCCGCGTCCGCACGCGCTCGATGAGCGTGCAGGAGGGCCTCGCGCTGGTCCGCGCCCGGCTGCGCCCCGCCGCCGCGGGACTGCCGCCGCGCCTCTTCGTCCACGCCCGCTGCGCACGCCTCGTCGAGAGCCTCGAACGCTACCACTACCGTCCCGACAGGCCCGAGAGCATCGAACCGGTGAAGGACGGCAACGACCACGCCGCCGACGCCCTCCGCTACATGGTCCAGAACCTCGACGCGGCGCGCGAGTGCGCGTCCGCGAAGTACCTCTGAAGCCGAGGCGCACGCGGAGGCGCAGAGCACGCGGAAAGAGATGCAACGCTCAATCACAGCGGCACAGACCGCCGGCCTGCACCACCGTTCCTTCGCCTTCTCCAGGTCCCCGCTCCGCGCCTCTGCGCCTCCGCGTGAGCCTCTCCTCAGTCCGGCATCGGCGCGAGCGCAGGCACCACCACCTGCACGAACACGTACGACGCGATCCCCAGCAGGATCATCGAGATCACGATCTGCGCCGTCAGCGTCAGCACCCGCTTCCAGTACCCCTCCAGCCGCTCCATCCGCACGGCCCGGTACACCACCGCGATCCCGAACGACATCGGGACGACCAGCAGGAACCACCACCCGTGCGCGTCGATCGGGTCGAGGAACGGCCGCCACGCCAGCGCGGAGAGCATCGAGCCTGTCATGCCCGCTCCTCGCGCCGGCCCGGGAACGCCGCGTCAAGCGCCACGATCAGGTTCATCATCCCCGCGATGCACGCGAAGAGCGTCCCCAGTTCGTTCATCTTCCCGAGGCTCTTCGTCGCCGGGGGTCGTTGCCCGCCCAGCGCGGGCGCGAGACGCCCCGAGCCATCGCGCGTCTCGTCCGGGTTGGCCGACCGGAGCACGCCCGTCCGAGGGTCGATCCCCTTGATGCGGTTCTGGTGCACGTAGTCCGTCGCGAACGCCACCGGCCCCACCAGCGCCTGCCCCACAAACCACCACCGGTCCTCCTTCGAGTCCACCACGTCGATGCCCCCGACCAGCAGCCCGGAGAAGAACAGGCCGAGCACGCCGGCCGCGATCAGGACCGCCCGCTTCCGCTCGCCCAGGAACCAGTGCCCCGCGCCGGGAAACGCCAGCGCAAGGATCGCGGCCAGCGGGTCGAACCGTTGCGGCGTGTCGGCGGAGGTCGGCATGGGCGGGCGTACAGAGGTGTGGCGACGGGGAGGGTTGGAGGCTAGGTTTGGCGCGACCCGGGAAGCGGGGTGCAGGGTATTGACAGGCCGGTGACGGTCGGTAGTGTACCGCGTTTTCCGGGCCGGTCTCCGAGAAGGGCACCGGCAGGATCGCCCCGGGGTGGGGCGGAGCAGGCCGGTGTGACAGGGAATCGGGCCGACAGCGGCCCCGAGAATGGGAAGGTGAGGCATGGCTGCGGAACAGCTTCTGGCGGAGTGCGGGACGGTCGATCTCGGCGAGCCGTGGTGGCAGGTGGGCGCCCTTCCCCTCGGAGGCGAGGACGACGACGACGAGGAGTTCGATGACGACTTTGAGGATGATGACGATTACGAGGACGACGAACTCGCCGACGACGAGGACGAGTTCGAGGACGAGGAAGAGTTCGACGATGAGGAGGAGGAGGAAGAAGAGGAGCTGTAATGCGCCCTGACGGGTTCCGACCCGCGCAGGCGCGGGGAGGGCTTGAGCATGGCGGCCGAGCGTCGGCGTGATCGTGAACAACCGGCACCCGAGAAGGACAGGCGCAGGACAGTCGTCGATCGCAGACTCGAACCGGAATCCGGCGGATTGGAAGCCGTCAACTCCGGCCTCGAACGCCGACGCGGCCCGGGCCGACGGCTCAGCGACTTCCGCAAGGCCGCCGAAGAGGGTGAGATGAACAGGGAGCAGTTCCTGTTCCTCATGGCCATCGACGCCTTCAAGCGCGCCAACAACACCTGGTACCCCAGTTGGACCGACGTCCTCGAGGTCGTCCGCCTGCTCGGCTACCGCAAGACGCTCCCCAGCGAACTGCGCATCGAATCCGCCGAGGACTGGCAGGAAGCGCCGGACACCCCCGCCAACGTCCGCCCCGAACGCTGGGCCGAACGCTTCGGACCCCGCGAAGCCGCCTGACTCTCAGAACCCGAATCCCCCCACGCCGCCGCTCGCTGCTCTGCCGCTTTGCTGCTCGGCCCTACCTCCGCCGACGCCCACCCGCGAGCGCTGCCAACCCCAGCGCCGCGAGCGTCCCCGGCGCGGGCGCGTGGTCCGTCCGGATCACGATGTTGTCCATGAACGCGCTCTGGAAGAACGGGTTCGCCCCCGCGCGGAAGAGGACGGACGAGAAGGTCTGCCCGGACGGAGCGGCGAACTCGACGAGCGTCGGCGGGTCGACCGAGATGTCCGTAAGGCCCATGAACCCGAACGCCGACCCGAGGTGGTCCCCCGTGCCGTCGAGGTCCGCGTACGCGTGGATCTCCGCCGTGTCCTGGTCCTGCCCGAAGTCGCCGAACTCGATCGAGACCGCCGCGACCGGGTGGCTGAACGACATGACGAAGTAGTCGTCCTTGAAGTAGTTGAAGGTCGGCGAGAGGTGCTTGGCGCCCCACGAGGCCGGCACCATCTCCCCAGTCGAGTCCCAGACCGTGAACTTCTCGCCGCTCGTGCGCTTGATAAGCGCCGCGAAGCCATCGTGCGTCAGCAGCAGCGCGGTCTTGTCGCCCGCCGAGCGGTTCGGGTTCCCCGACAGGCCCTCCAAATCGAACCTGATCGTGTCCCCCGCGGCGAACGACCCGAGAAGCGCGAAACACACGGCGGCCGGGAGCCGATGCATGGCCTGGCCTCCCCTGAGCGAGGTTCCCACCCTGCGGCGTTCACGCCCACCGCGCTTACGCCCGATCCGTCCATACTACCGATACGGACCGGGGGTCAGCGCGGGTTCCGAGATTCGGTGCGTCCGGCGCGTTCGGCCCGCACGGCCTCGACGGCCTGGGTGATCGCGGCGGGGAGGTCGTCGTTCACGATGAAATGGTCGTAAACCTCGCTGGCGCGGGCGTCTGCGATCTCCCGCCGGGCCTCGGCGAACCGCCGACGGATCGCCTCCTCCGGTTCCCGCTTGCGGGCGCGGAGGCGTTCGAGGAGGGCGTCCTCGCTGGGGGGCAGGACGAACAGCCCGAACGCCTCCGGCATCGCCCCCTTGACCTGCCGCGCCCCCTGCACGTCGATCTCCAGGATCACGAGCCGCCCACGGGCCAACTGCTCCTCCACCCACCGCCGCGGCGTGCCGTACTTGCGGCCGAAGACCTCCGCGGACTCGAGGAACTCCCGGGCCGCCCGCATCCGCTCGAACTCGGCGTCGGTCACGAAGTGGTAGTCCACCCCCTCCACGTCGGCGTCCGTCTTCGGCCTGGTCGTCGCCGACACCGAAAACACCGAGTCCGCGATCGACCGCTCGACGCCGCGCGTGATGGAGGTCTTCCCGACGCCGCTCGGCCCCGAGATGATCAGCAGCATCCCGTCGGGCGTGTCGGTGGGAAAGGCGCGGCGGTGAGGGTTGTGGGGGTTCGCGGGCTGGTTGGTCGGTTGGGGATCGTGCGCGGGCATCGGTCAAAAGGATAGACGCGGGCCGGCGGTGGGTGCGCCGGCCCGCGTCGGGCCACGAGCGGAGGATGGCGTGGCGATCGCGTCAGTCGCAGCCGGCGTTGAAGGCGTTGAGGAAGCCCAGGAGGTCGAGCGTGTTGATCGTGCCGTCGCGGTTGAAGTCGGCCCGGCACGGCGTGGAGAAGGAGAAGGCCTCGGGCGTCGAGGGCGTGTCGCCGGCCTGGTTGCTGGCGATGACGCCCCAGTAGTACGTGGAGGATTCCTGCAGCACGCCGTGGGGGATGACGTAGGAGTTGGCGTCGATGCCCGCGGCGTCGTGGACGGGGTCGGAGAGGTCGGGGAAGCGCGAGATGAGGACGCGGTAGGTAACGGTGAAGCCGGAGGGGCGTGTCCAGCGCAGGCGCGCGTGGGCATCGGGCCAGCCGATGATCTCGGGGATGGTCAGGTTCGCCGATCCATCGGCGGGCGCGAGCAGGACGAAAGGCCCGGGCGGGATCGCGTCGGTCTGGTTGATGAGGACGGAAACGGTGGTGCCGGCCTGACCCGAGCCGAAGTTCGTCACGACCAGGTCGGTCGACGCGTCGCCGTTGAGATCGGCCGCCGCGACGAACCAGGGACCGACTCCTACTTGGAAATCCACGCGCGGGGCGAAAGTCCCGTCACCGTTGCCCAAGAGGATGGAGACGCTGTTGGAGCCGCGGTTGGTGACGGCGAGATCGTCCACGCCGTCGCCGTCGAAGTCGGCGAGGGCGACGTGGCATGGTGAGGAGCCGACGGGAAAGGTCGTGTGCGAGCCGAATGTCCCATCGCCGTTGCCGAGGAGCACGGAGACGGTGTTGGCGTCCTGGTTGGGGACGGCGATGTCCGGGATCCCGTCGCCGTTGAGGTCGCCGACCGCCAGCATCCACGGCCTGGTCCCGACGGGGTAGGTCGTGTGGGGGAGGAATGCGCCCGTCCCGTCGCCGAGCAGGACCGAGACGTTGTTGCTGTCCGAGTTCGAGACGACCAGATCCGGGACGCCATCGCCGTTCAGGTCGGCGATGCCGATCGAAATCGGCGTGCTGCCGACCGGGAACGACTGGTGCGGACCGAAGGTGCCGTCCCCATTGCCCAGGAGGACCGAGATGACGCCGGATGAGCCGCTCGCGGTGACGATGTCCAGCGCGCCGTCGCCGTTCAGGTCGGCGACCACAACCCCTCTGGCACCGTTGGTATCAAAGAACATCGGCGGTTCGAAACTCCCGTCTCCGTTGCCTGAGAGGATGGCTAGTTCCTCGTTCGAGCCTGCCACGGCGAGGTCCATCGCACCATCGCCGTTGAAATCGCCGGATGCGTTGCTGAAGACGGCGGGAAGCGGGATGACGGACTGGGGGCCGAAGGTGCCATCGCCGTTGCCGAACAGGATCGACACGCTGCTGCCGGTCCCGTTGGCCACCGCGAGGTCCGGCACACCGTCGCCGTTGAAGTCCGCGATGGCGATCGATCGGGGATGCTCCTCCACGGTGTATTGAACGTGCGGTGCGAAGCCGGCGAACTGGGCGAGGGCGGGCGTGGTGCAGGCCGCGAGCAGACCGAGGGTCAGCGCGGCGGCGGTTCGTGTCGCGGGCGTGTGCGTGGTCATGGGTGTCTCCTGTCCTCTCTGATGCCGGGGCAGCGGCGCCCGTCGGCCGCGCGGGCGCACGCCCCCGGGGAGGGGTCACCGGCCCCGCGGGCAGGCGGTGCGGCCTCACGTGCGTTCATGCGGGTGACCCCCTTGAGGCCCGCCACTTTTTTTGGTACGCCATAGGGAAAGGCATGGGGCGGTGTTGCCATTGTTTGGAGCGGGAGAGGGTGACGGCACGGGGGGGATGAAGATGGGAGACACAGGGCAGAGGGCGATGGGCCAGGAAGGGTCGGGCACGATCACGCGCGTCCTCAACGGGGAGGCCGGCCCCGAGGGGGAGCGGCTGTACGAGCGCGTCTACGACGAACTGCGGGCGATCGCTTTGGGGCAGTTGCGGCGGGAGGGCAACGGGCGCGGGATCGAGACGACGGTGCTGGTGCACGAGACGTGGCTGAAGCTGGCGGGGCGGCGATGGGACAACCGGGGGCACTTCTTCGGGTCGGCGGCGCGGGCGATGCGCCAGGTGCTTGTGGATGAGGCGAAGCGTCGCAAGTCGCGTCGGAAGCACGCGGGCGTGCGCACGGCGACGACGATCGTCGCGCCCGGAGACCCCGATCCCGTGGACGTGCTCGCGCTGGATGGGGCGCTGCGCGAGCTGGAGGGGCACGACCCGCGTGCGGCCGCGGTCGTGACGCTGCGCTACTTCGGCGGCCTGACGATGAACGAGGTCTCTGAGACGCTGGATGTCGGGCTGAGAACGGTGGAACGCGACTGGACCCACGCCAGGGCGTGGCTGCTGGAGAGAATGAACGCGGAGGAGTGAACGAGCGCAGCGGAGCAGCGGAGGCGAGCGTCGGCGGAGCGAGCGCTCGCGCGAGAGATTCGCTATGGACGGGGCGGCCGCGTACGAACGTGCCAAGCGCGTCTTCCTCGAGGTCGTCGAGGCCGCGCCCGACGAGCGGGATCTCGCCCTCGAACGCCTCTGCGCCGGCGATGGCGAACTCCGCAACGCGGTCCGCCGACTGCTCGACGCCCACGCCGCCGGTCGGGGGGTGCTCGACCGCCAACCCGCACCCGACTGGATCCCACGGCGCCACGCCAGCCCGAGGGGGCCGGACGAGCCGACCTCCGATGCCCCCCCCTCGACCGACCCCGCACCGTACGACGACGACCAACTCCACCCGGGCGACCGCCTCGGCCGCTACACCATCCTCGCCCGGCTCGGCGAGGGCGGCATGGGCCTGGTCTACGAGGCCCGCCAGGACGGCACCGACCGCCTCGTCGCTCTCAAGGTCATCCGCCCCGAGCGCATGACCGCCTCCGGGCGCCGCCGGTTCGATGCCGAGTGACGCGCCCTGGCGCGCCTCCGCCACCCCGGCATCGCCCAGGTCTACGAGGCCGGCGTCGCCCCCGCCGGCGGGCGTCGCGTCCCCTTCATCGCCATGGAACTCGTCCGCGGCACGCCGATCACCGACGCCGCGGCCCGGCTCGCCGTCCAGCAACGCCTCGCCCTCATGGCCCGAGTCTGCGACGCCGTCCACCACGCCCACCTCAACGGCGTCGTCCACCGCGACCTCAAGCCCGCCAACATCCTCGTGGACGACCGCGGCAAACCCCGCGTCCTCGACTTCGGCGTCTCCAAACTCATGGAAGGCGAGGGCGACGGCCAGACCTCCGAAGGCTGGCTCATCGGCACCCCCGCCTATATGAGCCCCGAGCAACTCGCCGGCGACCCGGCCGGCGTGGACCACCGTGCCGACGTCTACGCCCTGAGCGTGCTGCTCTACGAACTCCTCGCGGGCCGACGCCCCGTCGAGCCTGAAGGCTCTGGCGTGCTCGGCGTGGCGCGGAGCCTGGAGCGCCGGACCGTGCCGTCGCTCGCGGGCGTGGACCGACGCTTCCGGGGCGACCTCGACACCATCGCCCGCGCGGCCCTCGAACCCGACCGCGCGCGCCGCTACCAGTCCGCCGCCGCGCTCGCCGAGGACCTCCGCCGCTTCATCGAGTCACGCCCGATCATCGCCCGCCCGCCCACGCGCCTGTATGTCGCCGGGCGGTTCGTCCGCCGCAACCCCTGGCCGGTCGCCCTCGCCGCCGCCGCCGCGCTGGCCCTGGTCGCGGGCAGCGTCGGCGTCGCCGTCAAGGCCGCCGACGCCAGACGGGAGGCGCAACGCGCCGAGCGCCACTTCAACGAAGTCCGCGAGCTCGCGCGCACCGTCCTCTTTGATCTCCACGACGAGATCGCGCGCCTCCCCGGCTCGACCGCCGCCCGGCGCGTCCTCGCCGAGACCGCGCGCGACTACCTCGACGGGCTTGCCTCCGACCCCGCCGCGGACGACGCACTCCTCACCGAAGCGGGGGAGGCCTATGTCCGGCTCGGGCAGGTGCTCGGACATCTCTTCGAGCCGAACCTCGGCGACATGGTCGGCGCGCGCGCCTGCTACGACCGCGCCCTCGAGATCCTCGGGCCGCTCCACGCCAGACACCCCGACGACGCCCGCGTCACGCGAGCCGTCGCCGACGCGCATTACTTCACCGCGTACACGTGGCTGGAGAGCGAGCAGAGGGACTCTATTCTCAGCCACGGGCGCCGCGCCCTCGAGTTGCGCGCCATGCTGGCCCACGCTCACCCGCGGGACGCCGCGATCCGCGCCGAACACGTGCGAGCGCTCTGCACCGTCGCGATCATGCACGCCGACCCCGGGGAGCGAGTCCGAATGTTGGCCGCCGCCGTCGACGAGGCGCGCGCCGTGCGTGCCGACCACGCCTCGGAGCCGGATGTCGCCCTTGCGCACGCCGAAGCCTCGCACTACTGGGCGTACTGGCTGGACCAGACGGGCGACCTCAAGCAGGCTGCCGAGGCCTCACTCGAGAGCGAGCGGGTCGCCCGCGAGGCCGTCGCGCGCTGGCCCGACGACAGCGCCCTGCGGCACCGGCTGTCGTCCGCCCTCGCCTATCAGGCCGGGATCGACGCACGCTCCGGCGACACCGACTCCGGGAGGACAAGGATCGAGGAGGCCGTCGCGATCGGAGAGGCCCTGCTGAGCGAGGACCCCTTGAGCGCGTACGCGCTCCGCACGCTCAGCGTCGTCTACGCTTGGTGCAGCGACGCGTGGCTCACGATCGGCGAGAACGAAGCCCTCGCGTCATCCGAACGCGAGCACGCGCTCCGTCGCGCCCTCGCGGATCGCGAACGGTCGCTCTCTCTCACGCTCATCCGGCGCGACCGCGGCTGGCTCCCGCACTGGGAAGAGGGCTACGTGCGCGACTCCGAAGACGCCATCTCAACGTGCCGCGCCAGACTCGCCGCGCTCGAACAAGCCGCCGACCCCGCAGGCGCAGAGCCGGACCCCTGATCATCCCTCCTCGACGCCGAAGGTCATCCGCGCCCGAGGGCCTTCACCGCCGCCGGCGCGCCGCCGCCAGCGCGCCCAGGCCCAGCACCGCTGCGCCGCCGGGCGCGGGCACGCTCTTGACGTAGAAGTGCATCGGGTCGGAGTCCGCGTAGACCCCGTTGGCGTCCCACGCGACCAGCGTCAGCTGGTACAGCCCGGGCCGGTTCACCATGAACTGCTGCCCGTGCGGGTGCCCGTTGAAGCCCACGTGGAAACTCCGACCCTCGCGGGTGTCGGCCGAGAACTGCGCGATGTTCTCGAGCATGTTCCCGTGCCGCTCCGCCCACGCGATGTCCGCTTTGCGCGGCGAGCCGACGTGCTCGAACCCCGCCAGTTCGTACCAGAAGTCCCCCCCGTCCAGCCGCCCCGTCGCCGCGTAGAAGTCGCTCGTCAGCGTGCACTCCACTCCCACCTGCCAACCGGCGAACTCGCCCGACCCCCAGACGAAGAACGTCTCGCGCGTCACCCGCTCGCCGTCGTGCAGCAGCCACCCGTCGGCGTCGATCGTGAACTCCTCCTCGCCCGCGTAGTACCCGACCGCCATCAGCGCCTTGCCGCCGAATGTGTCGATCGTCACGTGGTTCTCATGGGCCATCGCCGAACCGGCAAAGCCCGCGGCGGCGAGCAGCGCGAAGGTACGCATCGTTCTCTCCGAGTGGATGGCGGGGACGAGACAACACCGCCCGCGCCCCCGAACCGAGCGCGCCGGTGCCAAACCATGCCCCAGCCCCATCAACATGCAAGCCGATTCGGCAGATTCAGCGCACAGTCGTCCCCGACAGACACCGCACGAGGCACGCCATCCGGACCGGGACGCCGTTCGCCACCTGCTTCAGGATCAGCGACCGCTCCGAGTCCGCAACCTCCCCGTCCAGTTCCAGGCCCCGGTTCACCGGGCCGGGGTGCATCACCACCGCACCCGGCTTCATGCGGCGTGCCCGCTCGGCCGAGAGGCCGCAGGCCGCCCGGAACTCCCGGAGCGACGCGAAGGCCGGCGACGCCATCCGCGTCGCGTCCCCGTGCCGCTCGAACTGCACGCGCAGCATCATCACCGCGTCCGCGTGCGGCAGCACCGCGTCGAAGTCGTGCTCGACGCGAACCCGCGGCGCGAGCGCGCCGAGCGAGGGGGGAGCCAGCGCGGGCGGGCCGACCAGCGTTACCGTCGCGCCCAGCGCGGTCAGCCCGAACACGTTCGAACGCGCCACACGCGAACTCACCACGTCGCCCACGATCGCCACGTGCAGCCCCGACAGGTCCAGCGACTCCGACCGGCCCATCGCGTCCGCCAGCGTCAATGCATCCAGCAGGCCCTGGGTCGGATGCTCGTGCCGGCCGTCGCCCGCGTTGAGCACCGCGCACCCCACCCGCCGGGCGATCATCTCGACCGCGCCGCTCTGCGACGCCCGCACCACCAGCGCATCGACCCCCAGCGCCTCCACCGTCCGCGCCGTGTCCGTCAGCGTCTCGCCCTTCGCGTGGCTCGACCCCGCCACCGGCAGGTCGATCACCTCCGCCCCCAGCCGGAGCGCGGCGATCGAGAAACTCGTCCGCGTCCGCGTCGAGTTCTCGAAGAAGAGCGTGCCGATCGTTCGCCCGGAGAGCCGTTGCGGGAGCGAGCCTGACGCCGCCGCCGACCGGAACGCCATCGCCTCGCGCAGGATCGCCCGGATCTCCTCCGCCGGCAGGTTGTGCAGCGTCAGCAGGTGCGGCGAGGCCATGTGCCGGGAGTGTAGGAGAAAACAGGTCGGGGCCTGCAAGGCCGCGCCCCGGTGGCACAGGCGTCCCGCCTGTGCCCCACCCCGCGCGAGGGCTTCACGCGATCCGTATCACTCCCGAGCCGGCGAAGCGTCCGCCTGCGAACGCGGGAACGGGTCCCGCATCGCCGCGCCCAGCGAGTCCCCCGCGCCCAGCGCACCGCGGGCGCGCCGACCGGGTTCGATCGCGGGTGCGGCCGCGGCCTCGGTGCGAACCGTCCCCGCCGTCTCCGGCCAGACAATCCACCACGCCGGCGGTGCGACGCAGGCCCCGGCCTCACCGTGCGGGTCGTCCACAGGCTCCATCGTCTCGACCGCCGGCGGCGGGGGGGTCGGCGCGCGCGCCGGCTCGACGGTGATCAGCACCGGCTCGCGCCGCATCACCTCGTCGTTGAACGGGTCTCGCGCCGCCGGCAGCCACACCGTCGTCCGCGTCTCCGGAACGCTCACCGTCATCTCAACCTCCGTCATCGTCCCCACCGGAGCATCGCCCGCCGGTTCGATCGACGGCGCAGGGGAAGGCTCGCCCGGCCGCGGCGACGCCTCCCGCCGCGCACGCTGGTGCCGCTGCGGCTCGGGCGGCAGGTAATACGGCTCGGGCGTCGGCACCACCCCGATCGCCCACGGCTGCGTGTGCTCGACGCGCCACGAGGTCCACCCCGTCCGTCGCAGCCACACCGTCGTCGTCTGGTCGAGCGGCGAGGCCGTCTCACCCAGCGTGAACACCGGACGGGTCACGTCCACCTTCGCCCGGTCGCTGCGGACCCAGATCCGCCCAATGTGGTACGTCGGCAGGTGCGCGGTCTCGTCCGTCAGCGGGCGGGCGTTCGGACCCGCCGCGTCCACCGTCGCCAGGTACCACTCCCGCTTCAGCCCGGTCGGCAGGTTCAGGGCGTACTCCTCCGTCGGGGGCGGGTACTGCTCGACCGACCACCGCGCCGCCGCCGCCATGAGAGCAGAGAGCGTCGCCCCGTTCGGGTCCTCGCCCTCCATCGCCGCCACGCCCAGCGACGACGGGTAACTCGTGTGATGCACCGTGTTGCACGCCCCCGCGGCCAGGGCCAGCGAGAGCAGCGCGGCGAGCGTCCCTTCGGTTCGTGCCTTCATGGACTCTGGATCGGCGCAATGCCCCGCTTTCCTAGAGTTGGGCGTGAACCGCGAGCCGAGCAGCGCGACAGGCCGATTCGTCCTGGGCATCACCGGCGCCTCCGGCGCGGCCTACCCGCTCCGGCTGCTGGAACTGCTCCTCCGGGGCGGGCACGAGGTCCACCTGGTCGTGAGCGACTACGGCCGCCGGCTCCTCGCGGACGAGGCGGGCGTGCGCACCATCACCCTGGAAGGGCTGCTGCCCGACCTCGCCCCATCGACCGACCGTGCCCCCGCCCCCCAGAGCGGGCGCGGGCGCGAACCATGCGCCCTGCCCGGACGCCTCATCGTCCACCCCAACAAGGACGTCGGGGCGGTCATCGCCTCCGGCTCCTTCCTCCACCGCGGCATGGCCGTCCTCCCCTGCTCCAGCACCACCCTCGGCGCCATCGCGTCGGGCAGCGGCAGCAACCTCCTCACCCGCGCCGCCATGGTCTGCCTGAAGGAACGCCGACCCCTCATTCTGTGCCACCGCGAGACCCCGCTCAGCCTCATCGACATCGAGAACATGCGCACCCTCACCCTCGCGGGCGCGACCGTCTGCCCCACCAACCCCGGCTTCTACCTCCACCCCAAACGAGTCGAAGACCTCATTGACTTCATCGTCGGCAAGACCCTCGACCTGCTCGGCGTCGAGCACGGGCTGCGGACGCGGTGGGAGGGTCGGGAGTCTGATCAGTCCTGATCCGCGATTCGGATGATCTCCCACGCCATGTACGCGCGGCCCTTTTTCTTGCCGGTGATCTCCTTGAGCACGTTGAGGTAGCAGAGGATATCGATGTAGTTCCTGCTCGTCTGCGCCCCTCCGCCAACCGCCCTGTTCAAGGAGGCAGCGGTGATGACCGGCTCAGCGAACAGATGGTCGATGGTGCTCAGGAATCTGGCGCTGAGCGAACGATGGGCGACCCTGGAGCGAATGTCCTCGCGCAACCGGAGAAGCTCCTTCATTCGTGCAAGCGTGTCCACGGCCTGGCTCCGCACCGCTTCCAGGAAGAACCGCAGCCACCGCCCCCAGTCGCCGTGCGTCGAGACAGCGAGAAGTGAGTCGTAGTACTCGCGCTTATTGGCATCGATGTAGCCGCTGGGATAGATCAGCGGGGCGGAGAGCACGCCGCGATCGCAGAGACCGAGCGTGATCAACATCCGTCCGAGTCTTCCGTTGCCGTCGGCAAACGGGTGGATTGTCTCGAACTGGTAATGGGCCATGCCGACAGCGAGCAGCGCGGGAAGGCCCTCCGGAGGCCGACGGATGAACCCCACCAGCTCCCGCATCAGGTGCGGGACTTCCGACGCCGGAGGGGGAACAAACCGCGCCCTCTCGAAGCCGAGGTGTTCGTCGCCGATATAGACGAGACGATCGCGGTAGTTGCCGGGCCGCTTCCGGTCGGCGCCGGGGATGTCACGGAGCAGACTCTGATGCAGTTGTCGAATGAGCGATTCCGTGATCTGGCGCCGCTCGTCCTCGCCCGGTCCGATCGCCTTCGCCCCCAGCTCGATCGCGTTGAGGTAGTTACGCACCTCAAGCGCCTCGATTCGTTGCGTGGAGAGATACGGCAGTCCCGCCACCTCGCGGGCCGACGCGACCGTGTTTTCGATCCTTGATGAGAGGCGTGCTTCACGAAGGCGGAGGGGCTGATAGAGCACCCAAGGATTCACATTGAACCCGCCAGGGGCCTGCTGAAAGAACCCATCGAGCCGCCCAAGCTCAGCCATCGTCATCTCAAGCGGCGCGACAAGGCTGGCAAGACTTGATTCAAGATCCACCACGCCGCCAAGATGTCTCGGAACAAACGACCATCCCTCTATGTAGTGTGACTCTGGGATCCCACCCACAATCCGGTGAGATAAAAACTCGGCCTTGACCAACGATCCAGGCGACAGGCCTTGTTTGTACTTGGAGACATCCATTCCCCAAAGAGTAGAGATAGCGGCGATCAAATTCCAGATATCGGCATTTTTTTGGGATATCGGCAACGACACACCAACAACAAGCAGACGACGCCATGAAATCCCAAAAAAAGTCGAATTCTTGGAGTTTTGTGCCTCAGTTCCCGCGTCGAGACCCGAAGCGCTCAGACCGATCGATCTCGACGCTCTGACCCCCAACCAAGTGCAAACCCTCCCGACCCACCAGCCCGGCCAGCGTCGCCAGCGTCTCCGGCGCCAGCGGGCACCGCAGGGGGGTCCCGGGCTTGATCTCGCACACGCAGTCCCCGGTGTCGATCAGCAACTCGACCGGGACGGTGGGGGCCGCGCCGTTGGCGGGAGCGGCGGGGGGCGTGCCGTTGGCCCGCGGGCGGGGCGTCCCGTTCGGCGTCGGGGGTGAGCCGTTCAGGATGGACGCCAGCGCGCGCAGCGACCGCTCCGACGACCCGTTCAGCCGCGGCTCCGAGACGGTGATCCGCAGCCGCCCGCCCTGGAGCGGCACGCCGTCGATCGGCACCAGCGAGTCGGCGATCACCTGCGGCTCGCCCCGCGAGCGGTCGATCCGCCCGAGCAGGAAGAAGGGCGCGTCCGTTTCGAGGACATGCCCGTAGCGCGCGTACGCATCCGCGAACAGCACCGCGTCCGACGCTCCGGTCATGTCCTCCACCGTCACCATCGCCATCTTTTGCCCCGCGCTTCGCCCGTTGCGCACCACCGTCGTCCGCACCGACTGCGCCAGCACCGCCAGCCGCACGCGCGCGTCCGTCGCCAGGTCGTGCAGGTCCTGCACCCGGTGCGACGCGAACACCGCGATCCACGAGGCCCACTGCTCCAGCGGGTGGCTCGACACGTAGAACCCCAGGGCGTCCTTCTCGTTGCGGAGCGTCTCGCTCTCGCTCCACACCTGCGCCGGCGCGAGCGGCGTCTCGGCCTGGGGCGCCTGCGCCGCCTGCTCCGGTTCGCCGCCCAGGCCGAACAACTGCCCCTGCCCCGTCGCCCGGTCCTGCGCCGCCTTCTGGCCCGCCGCCACCGCCTGCTCGATCGTCGCGATCATCGCCGCGCGACGATCGCGGCCGTGCAGCGAGTCGAACGCGCCGCTCTTCACCAGCGCCTCGATCGTCGCCTTGTTCACCGCGCCCTGCGGCACACGCTCGCAGAAATCAAAGATCGACACAAAGGGCTTGTGGGAACCCTCGGCCTGAAGAGAGGCATCAAGGGTCGGCGGCATCGGGGCATCGGGTGACGAGGCCCCTTCCCCTCGATCCCTCGATCCCTCGATCCCTCCCTCCCTCTCCCGCATGATCGCCTCGATGGCCTTCGCGCCCGCGCCCTTGATGGCGCGCAGGCCGAACCGCACGTGGCCGTGGTGCGAGTCGCGCGGCTCGTGCTCGTCGAAGACAACGGAGAACTCGGCTTGGGAGAGGTTGACGTCCGGCGGGCGCACCTCGACGCCGGTGCGGGCGGTGCGCCCGGTCTCCGGGTCGATGAAGCGGGTGCGCTTGCAGTCTTCGAGGTAGGGCGTCCAGTCGCTCGCCTTCTGCGCCTGGCTCTCGTACGTCAGGAACGCCGCCATGTACTGGTTCGGGAAGTACGTCTTGAGGTAGGCCGTCTGGTACGCCACGATCGCGTACCCCGTCGAGTGCGACTTATTGAACCCGTACCCCGCGAACTTCAGGATCAACTCGAACAGTTCTTCCGCCGCCGATCGGCTCAGCCCGTTCCGCTCCGCGCCCTCCAGGAAGCGCGAACGCTCGGCCGCGATCGTCTTCTCCTTCTTCTTGCTGATCGCCTTGATCAGCCCGTACGCGGCCCGCAGCGGCACGCCGCCCAACTCGTGCACGATCAGCATCACCTGTTCCTGGTACACCATCACCCCGTACGTCTCGGCCGTGTGCCGATCGACGATCGGGTGCACCCGCGGCACGCGGTCCTGCCCGTGCTTGCGCCGGTTGTAGTCCGGGATCAGGTCCATCGGTCCGGGCCGGAAGAGCGCGTTCGCCGCGATCAGGTCCTCCAGCCGGTCCGGCTTCATCTCCGTCAGCAGCCGGCGCATCCCCCCCGACTCGAACTGGAACACCCCCGTCGTGTCCGCACGCTGGAACAGGGCGAACACCCGCGGATCGTCGTAGGTGAGGCGTTCGAGGTCGAGCGGATGCGGTTTGCCGTCGCCCGGGCTTCGTCCAACGGCGCGGTGGATGGCCGCATCGTCGAGGCCCTCGCGAATCAATCGCCGGGCGCGCTCGACGACGCTCAGCGTGCGCAGGCCCAGGAAGTCCATCTTCAGCAGGCCCATCTTCTCGCACGTCGGGCCGTCCCACTGCGTGACGATCTCGTGCTCCGCCGCGTTCGTCTGGCGGTAGAGCGGCACGATCTCGTGCAGCGGCCGCGTCGCCACGATCACCCCCGCCGCGTGCACCCCCGCGTGCCGAGCCTGCCCCTCGATGCGACGCGCCGTGTCGATCACCCGACGCGCCTCCGGGTCCGCGTCGTACATCGCCCGGAACTCCGGCTCCGCCTCCAGCGCACGGTCCAGCGTGATGCCCAGTTGCTCCGGCACCTGCTTGGCGATCCGATCCGCCTTCGCCAGCGGCACGCCCAGCACCCGCGCCACGTCCCGGATCGCCGCTCGCGCCTTGAGCGTCCCGAACGTGATGATCTGCGCCACGTGCCCGTACTTGCGCCGCACGTACTCCAGCACCTCCGCCCGGCCGTCCTGGCAGAGGTCGATGTCGATGTCCGGGTACTCCGCCCGGTCCGGGTCCGTGAACCGCTCGAACAGCAGCCCGTACCGCACCGGGCACGCGTTCGACAGCCCCAGCACGTACCCCACCATCGTCCCGACGCCCGAGCCGCGCGCGATCGCCGGGATCCCGCGCTGGCGCCCCCAGTTCACGAAGTCCCACACGATCAGGAAGTACGGCGAGATCCCCTTCTCCGCCAGGATGCCCAACTCGCGGTCCAGGCGGGCCTGCTCCGGGGTTGTTTCGGGGCCTGCAAGGCCCCGCCCCGAGAGGCCGTACCGCCACTCCATCCCCGCTTCCGCCAGCAGACGAAGCGCCCGGTCGCACTCCGCCTTCACCGTCGCCGGGTCCGCGTCGTCCCGCGTCGCGTCGAACGGCTCCAGCGTGAACGACGCGCAGTACGCCCGGTGCCACGCCGAGACGTCGCCGCCGAACCGCGGGTCGTCCCGCCGCGGCAGGTCCGCCTCGTCCGGGATCCGCGCCCGCACCACCGGCGCGTGGTTCGCCCCGATCGGCAACCCCACGTTGCAGCGCTCCGCGATCCGCAGCGTGTTGCCCAGCGCCTCCTCGGCCACGTCCGGCAGTTCGCGGCGGAACAACTCCTCCATCTGCTCCGCGCTCTTGACGTACAACTCCGGCGTGTAGCGCATCCGGTTCGGGTCGTCCTTCGTCTTCGCTGTCGAGATGCAGATCAGCGAGTCGTGCGCGTCGTGGTCCTCCGCCAGCAGGAAGTGCGCGTCGTTGTCGCACACCAGCGGCAGTTCCAACTCACGCGCCAGCCGCACCAGGTGGGCGTTGATCGCGTTCTGCTCCGGCACGTGGTGCTGCAACTCCACGTAGAACCGCGGCCCCGTCCCCTCGTCCGCGAACACCCGCGCGTGCCACCGCGCCGACTCCAACGCCGCCTCCCACCCCGACGAGTCCCCGCGCTGCACGAACCGCAGCAGGTGCTCGCCGATCTCCGAGCCGAGGTGCCCGTTGATCGCGATCAGCCCCGAGTGCCGCTCCTCGAGCAGCGTCCGGTCGATGCGCGGCTTGAAGTAGAACCCGGTGAGGTACGCCTCCGAACACAGCGCCATCAGGTTGCGCCACCCCGTCTCGTTCTCCGCCAGCAGCACGAGGTGGTACCCGCCGTCCGCCACCCCCGTGTACGTCCGGTCGCGCCGATCCCCGGGCGCGACGTACGCCTCCACCCCCAGGATCGGCTTCACGCCCGCCTTGCGAGCCGCCTCGTAGAACGCGACGGCCCCGTGCAGGTTCCCGTGGTCCGTCAGCGCGACTGCGGGCATCCCCAGTTCCCGGACCCGCGCCACCAGGCGGTCGATCCGGTTCGCCCCGTCAAGCAGCGAATACTCCGAGTGCAGGTGCAGGTGCACGAACGGCGCGGCCGCGTCGCTGGCCCCGAGAAACCCCATGGATGGTGTTTCAGCGGACATGGATCGCAATCCGTAGTGAAGAGATCGACCGAGGGTCAGTGTACGCGAGAGCGGCCGCGGCGGGCGCAACTGACAGCCCATGCACCGACCCCGAACAGAACCCGGCACCGCCGGTCGGACCCGTCCGTTCGAGCGGCGGGCGTCGTGCCGTATCCTCCGGCGGCGTCGACGCCGCGTCGAACGACGAACGGGCTGGAGACGCTGCGCCTGTACCTGCACATCGCTTGTGTCCCGCTCCTGGTCGTCGTCGTGATGCGCATCCTTCACGTCTCAACACGGCTGATCCTCGGCGGCTCGCAGGAGAACACGGTGCTCTCGTGCGAGGGGCAGGCGCGGCGCGGGGACGAGGTGCACCTGGCCTTCGGGCCGATCTACGGGCCGGAGGGGTCGCTGCTCGGGCGCGTCGAGGCGTTCAACGCACGGTGCGCACGCGGCGAAGAGCGGACGGCGGACGGGTCGGCGTGCCGGCCGATCGGCGTGCACGTCGTGCCGCACCTCGTGCGCGAGGTCAGCCCGGTCGCCGACGCGCGGTGCTACACCGAGTTGAAGCGGCTGATCGCCGCGCTCCGGCCCGACGTGGTGCATACGCACTCGTCGAAGGCGGGGATTCTCGGCCGGGCGGCCGCGGATAGCCAAAGGGCCAAAGGGCCAAAGGGCCAAACGAGAACCGCAAGGGACGGCGGGGATGCTCCAACCACGCCAGTGTCCGATTTGGCCATTTGGCCATTTGGCCATTTGGCCATTTGCCACACCATCCACGGCCCGCCGTTCATGCCGGTGGAAGGCTCGCCGCTGCGGCGCGCGAAGGTGCGGGCGACGAACCTGCTGTACGTGCTTGCCGAGCGGTACGCGGCGCGTCGGTGCGACGCGATCATCTCCGTCGCCGACGCGATGACGGAGTTGTTCCTGTCGCACCGCATCGGACGGCCGGACCAGTACTTGACGGTGCGGTCGGGGATGGAAGTCGAGTCGTTCCTGCACGCCCGCCCGGGCGAGACGCGCGAGGAGATGCGCCGGGAACTCGGGTTCGGGCCGGGCGATTTCGTGATCGGCACGGTGGCGCGCCTGGCCGAGCACAAGGGCCACGACGACATCCTCGACGCGCTGGGCGACGACCTGCGCGCGCACGCGGACTGGCGGTTGCTGTGGGTGGGAGACGGGTGGTGGCGGGATCGGCTGCTGGCCCGCGTCCGGGCGATGGGGCTGCGTGACCGCGTGGTAGCGACGGGGCTGGTGGCGCAGGAGCGCGTGCCGGCCATGATGCGCGCGATGGACGTGCTGGCGCACCCGTCGTACCGCGAGGGGCTGCCGCGGACGGTGCCGCAGGCCCTGCTGTGCGGCGTCGCGCCGGTCGCGTACGACGTGGACGGGACTCGGGAGGTCTGCCGTCCGGGCGAGACGGGCGTGCTCGTGCCGCTGCGCGACCTGCGCGCGCTGCGGGCGGGGGTGCTCGGGCTGTACGAGCGTCCGGAGGAGCGGCGCGCGCTCGCGGAGCGCGGGCGGGAGGTGTGCCGCGTTGAGTTCAGCGCTGAGCGGATGGTCGAGGCGTTGGAAGAGGTGTACGCACGGGCGCTCGCGGGACGATCGCGGGCGTGACGGGAGGACGAACGGAGCGGACGGACGCTACCACCCCAGCAGCCTCGCCGCCTCTTCGACGTCCTTGTCCCCGCGTCCGGAGCAGTTGACGACCAGGTGCTGGTCGTCGTTCATCGTGCCCGCGAGCCGGACGGCGTGCGCGATCGCGTGCGCGGTTTCGAGGGCGGGGATGATGCCCTCGGTGCGCGCCAGCATCGTGAAGGCGTCGAGGGCCTGCCGGTCGTCGGCGACGGCGTAGGTCACGCGCCCGGCGTCCTTCCAGAACGAGTGTTCCGGCCCGACACCCGGGTAGTCCAGCCCCGCCGAGCACGAATGCACCGGCGCGGTCTGGCCGTGCTCGTCCTGCAGGACGTAACTAAGCGAGCCGTGCAGGATGCCGGGCGCGCCGAAGGCGAGGGGCGCGGCGTGCTGGCCCGGCTCGTTCGATCGCCCGCCGGCCTCGACGCCGATCAGGCGCACCTTCTCGTCCTCGATGAAGGGATAGAAGATGCCGGCGGCGTTCGACCCCCCCCCCACGCAGGCGACGATGGCGTCGGGGAGCCGCCCGAGCGTGCGCAGGCACTGGGCCTTGGTCTCGCGCCCGATAATGCTCTGCAGGTCTCGGACGATCACGGGGAAGGGGTGGGGGCCGACGACGGAGCCGAGGATGTAATGGGTGTGCTCGACGCTCTCCATCCAGTCGCGCATGGCCTCGTTGGTGGCGTCCTTGAGTGTGCGCGAGCCGGACTCGACCTCGACCACACGCGCGCCGAGGGCCTTCATGCGGACCACGTTGAGCCGCTGGCGCCGTGCGTCCTCCGCGCCCATGTAGACGTCGCACTCGAAGCCGAAGTGGGCCGCGGCGGTAGCGGTGGCGACGCCGTGCTGGCCAGCGCCGGTCTCGGCGATGACGCGGCCCTTGTTCATGCGCTGGGTGAGCAGGGCCTGGCCGAGCGTGTTGTTGATCTTGTGCGCCCCGGTGTGCGCGAGGTCCTCTCGCTTGAGCCAGATGACCGCGCCGTGCCCGCGCCCGCCCGCCGAGCGCGCGTGGGCGGTGAGGCGGTCGGCGCGGTAGAGGGGCGTGGGGCGGCCGGTGAATGTGCGCTCGAGTTCGCGGAGTTCCTCCCAGAATCGCTCGTCGCGCGAGACACGCCGGTAGACCTCGTCGAGTTGGCGGAGCGCGGCCACCAGCGTCTCGGGGACGTAACTCCCGCCGTAGGGGCCGAAGCGCCCGTGCTCATCGGGGACTTCGCTGATGCGTGGGGCCGGGGGCGGCGCGGGCGCGGTGGTCATGGGCAAGTCTATTCGGGCCTGCCGCGCCGGCGGGCGGCGTCGCGTTCGGCGCGGCGCGCGGCCCGGACTCCGGCCGTCTCGTCGACGCGCAGCGTGAGGACGAGGCCGACGACGAAGAAGGCGGTGAGGGCGACCATGGCGGGCACGTCGCCCAGCCAGGCCTTCATCTGGCCGAAGGTGAGCACGCCGACCACGCCCGCGAGTTTGTACGTCATGCCCCAGAGGCCGAAGAACTCCGCGCTCTTCTGGACGGGCGTGAAGCGTCCGACGAGCGACCGGCTGCTGGTGCCGATGCCGCCGAGGCCGAAGCCGACGCCGTTGCCGACGAGCCAGAAGAGCCACTCGGGCGGATCGGGCGCGGCGGTGAGAGCGAGCATGCCCGCGGCGGTGGCGATCCAGACGCCGAGCGAGATGAGCACCATCGTGCGCGCGCCGACGCGGTCCTGGATCATGGCGGTGACGACGGAGGCGATGCCGGCGGTGACCGTCAGTTGCAGGGCGAAGAGGACGAGTTTGACCTCGGTGAAGCCGAAGTCGTTGGCGATGATGCCGGCGAAGTAGATGATGGTCTGCACGCCGAAGCCGTAGACGAAGAAGGCGGTCAGGAAGCGGGCGAGCTGGGAAAAGAGGCGGGCGTCGGTGAGCGTGGCGCGGATGCGGCGCAGGGCGAGGCCGAGCAGGTCGGAGAGTGGGCCGGGGTCGGCAGGGGGGGGGCGCTCGCGCAGGATGAGGATGGCGGGGACCATCCCCAGCGCGAACCAGACCCCCGCGAAGAGGAAGAGAGCGGACCACCGCGTCTTGTCGAGCCCGAAGAGGGCGATCGCGCCCGCGCTGATGACGAGCAGGACGAGCGCGCCGGCGTAGCCCATCGCCCAGCCCGTCGCCGAAACACGCCCGATGTTGCGCGGCGTGGCGACCTCGGGCAGGAAACTCGCGAGGAAGTTCTCGCCGAGCTGGTACAGGACGTTGGCGCAGAAGAAGAGCGCGGCGGCGAGGAGGACCGTGCCCGGACCGGTCGCGGCCAGCCCCGCGGTCAGCGCCGCCGCCAGCACGCCGGTGAGGATGAGCAGCCGCTTCTTCCATCCGCGCCCGTCGGCGATCGCGCCCAGGAAGGGCGACACCGCCACCACCAGCAGCAGGCTGCCCGAGCCGAGGACGGACCAGAGGGCTTCGGCCCGGCGGGGGTCGGGGGAGATGACCTCGCGGAAGTACACCGGAAAAAGCAGCGTGATGATGATGAGCGTGAAGGACTGGTTGGCCAGGTCGTACATCCCCCACGCCCACACCTCGCGCGGGTTGGACAGGCCGCGGAAGGGGTTGAGACGCGAAAGGAGGGCGCGGAGCACGCGCCGAGGGTAGCGTGGCGGGCTACTCCGCGCTCTCGTCGGCGTACCAGGCGAGGAAGAGCGTCAGGTCCTGCGCGTCCACGGCCCAGTCGAGGTTCAGGTCGGCCTCGGGCGCCTTGGCGTCGAAGGCGGCGAGGAAAATGGCCGTGTCGTCCTCGTCCACCTTGCCGTCCCCGTTGAAGTCGAGCAGGAAGCCGATGCAGTTGATGTTGATGCGGTGGAGGTAGCAGGTGCGCAGACTGTTCGCGGGGTCGGCGAGATCGCGGGCGATGTAGGCCGCGTAGATCGACTTGCCGTCCGCCGAGACGGACATGTGGTGGTAGTCGCCGAGGAAGCCGGTCGCAAGGTTGTCCACGCGGAACGACTGCGGCGTGAGGCGCCACTGCTGGACGATCGGGTTGGCCGTGCCGAAGCCCATGATGCGGGCGTAGTAGACGTCCGCCCACTCCTCGGCGTCGGTGAGGTCGGGATCGTGGCGGTTGTCGTAGAACATGAGGTTCACGCCCCCGCACGAATCGACGGCGATGGCGGGGACGAACTGGTCCGGGCCGTAGGTGTCTGGAGAGAGGCCGAGGAGTGAATCAGTGAGCTGGAGCAGGTGATCTGGAGTGGTTGGAAATACCAACGTACCAGAATCATTCTGAACGCCCCTTGATATGATGAGATCCGTGTTCGAACTGCCGCTGCTGCTCTTGGCATAGAAGGCGACGTACACATCGTCGATCCCCGCCCAGCGGTCAACGGCGATGGACGGTGCGTTCTTGCGCCTGTCGGCGAGGTAGGGCGTGTCGCCGCAGGGCGTCCCGCCGCACCCGGCCTGAGGGCACGTGTTCTGGCAGTTGTTATTCACGGTGGTCGGCGCAACCACGGAGCCCGGGGCGACAAGGACGAACGGCTCCGTGGGATAGTCCGGCCGCCAGTCAATGCCGTCGTCGGAGTAGACAGCGTACGGCTTGCCATCGTTGTACAGCCAGTTCGGGCCGGACTTCTCGTCTCCCATGACGACCACGACGCGTCCCGTTGAGAGTACCACCGGACCGGCTCCCCAGCCGCGGAAGTGGCAGGGTGAGCCGGAACCCGGCGCAAGCTCGACGACATGCTCGTTCCACGTCCAAGAGCCGGGTCCGAGATGCGCGTTCTCGGAGAGAGCAGACTTGTGCTGGTGGAAGTTGTTGCACCCGCCGTCCTGGCCTTTCTGACGCACCACGTAGTGCCGGATTGTGGTCGGCGCGCCAGGTTTCACCCCGACGGCGATCCCCGGTTTGTCCTGCAAGCCCGAGGTGGCGATGAGCGCCTGGTCGCTGCCCTGGATGCCCGTCGCGCCGGCGTTCTTCCAGCCAACCACCGTCCCCGACGGGTCGCCGGCATGGACGCCGGTAATCCAGATCGTGCCGTCGGTCGGGTGCGGCGCGGCGTAAACGTCCAGACTTCCAAGCGCTGTCCTCCCGAGCGCGATGCTCTGGCCCCACAGAATCGTCGCATACGAGAAGCCCGCGCCTGGCAGTGTGTCGCACGACATCACGAGCGCTTCGTTGCTGTTGGTCTGGCTGACCGCGACGGAACACTCGAACCAGTCCTGCCCCGCGGGCGTGAGTTTGAACCCGGGGCTGACGACGATCGGCGCCTGACCCGAAGCCACCCCACCAAGCGGTGCGACTGCCAAGGCGAGACCCAGCAGGCACAGCGACGGCGTGGAGCGAAGGAAGCGACGTGAACACGCGATGGAGCAACCTCCCGACAATGGCCCACTCCGGCTGCCAATCTACCGCTGAACAGCCCCCTACGCAAGTCCAAGCAACAGACAAGCGACACTCTCCCCAACAGAGTACCAACGAAGGCAAGCCTTCCATCGTGCGAACGCCGCCCATGCCTGGGTCCCGTACCGACACGGCTGGCGGAGAGGCAATCCTGACATCTGGCTTTGCACACAGACAGAACGACAACAGCCTTGATTCCGAGGGTTCTGTTCGGTACATTTGGTGACATGTGTGCAGATACAGCGGGGAGACGTTCGTCCGGTGTGCCCCGGCGATGGATGCCGTGCGCCAGCCTGCTCGCGGCGTTGGCGGGACACGCGGAGGCCCAGGAGTGGACGTGGCAGTCCATCGACCTGCACCCGCCGGGCGTGTACCTATCGGAGGCGTACGGCATCGGCGATCGCGTGGCAGGTGGGTGGTTGTATGAGGGTGAGGATCCCGACGCCAAGGGGCCGACATTATGGAATCTCCCTCACTCGGAATTGACGCTCCTACTCCCGGGTGGTTGGCTGGACGGGCGCGTCAACGGTGTACACGTTGGGGTGCAGGTTGGTGTCGTGACCGCAATCAACACGTCTGCCCATGCTCTGTGGTTTGGCAGTGCCACGAGCTTTGTCGATCTCAGTCCCGGAGGCGCGTACTTCGGAGGAGCCGTTTCTGGAATCAGCTGGCCGCAGCAAGTCGGCAATGTGAGTTTGATGGGCAATAGTCGAGCGGCACTTTGGTACGACGGTGATCCGTCGACCTTCGTCGATCTTCATCCCGCTGGTGCGCTGCGTTCCTCTGCGCTGGCAACGGACGGCGTGAAGCAGGGGGGGGTTGCCCGGCTCTCAGGCTCCAACGTCTCAACAGCCGCGATGTGGCACGGCACGCCCGGGTCGTTCGTCAACATGCATCCGCCGGTCGCCCGCGATTCGGCGACCTGGGGCATGGCTCCCGGCGTGCAGGTGGGCAAGGCGCTGATCGAGGACATCCTCCGCGACCACGCCATCCTCTGGCACGACACGCCCGAGAGTTGGATCGACATGCACCCGCCGCAGCACGACGGCAAGCACTCGTACCTCTATGCGACAACGGGGACGATGCACGTCGGGCGCTCCAACGGCCGCGCCGGCTACTGGCTCGGCGATGATCCGGCGAGTTTCTACGACCTGCACCAGCACGCGCCGCCGGGCGCGCTCGGTTCCGGCGCGTACGACGTGGCCGTCCACAACGGCAAGGTCTACATCGCGGGGTACGGCATGTTCGACACGCGGCCTCACGCGGTGGTGTGGATCGGCACGCCGATCGCCGAGGGCGGCCCGCCGGACCCGCGTGCGCCGTCCAAGGCGACTCGCTGGCCGCGGTGATGGCCGCTGCGGTTACTCCTCCTCGAAGCCCGAGGCGACGAGGTCGCTGAGGGCCTTGCAGGCCTGTTCGGCGTCGTCGCCCTCGGCGGTGACTTCGAGTTTGGTGCCCTTGGTGGCCGCCAGCATCATCATCTGCATGATGGACTTGCCGTCGACCTCCTGCTCGCCCTTGCGGACGCGGACGGCGGCCTTGAAGGCGGAGGCGGCGTCGACGAAGGACATCGCGGGGCGCGCGTGCAGCCCGAGGCGGTTGACGATCGTGACCGTAACCGTGCGGCGGTTCGACACACCCGACCCCCCGCGCTCGCGGAGCGGCGCAGGCTCCGGCGAGGCGCGACCTTGCTTACCCGGCGAGTTGCTGGCTGTCGGCCTCTTCGAGCAGGGTCCTGACGTCCTCGACGGAGGCGGCCTGGCGGAGGAACCTGCGGAAGGTGTCCTTGCTCAGGTTCTTGAAGATGACCTCCATGGCCTGGAGGTGCTCCTCGGGCCGGTCCTCGGGGCTGAGGAGGAGGAAGACGGAGTAGACCGGCTGCTTGTCGAGGGCGTTGAAGTCCACGCCGCGCGGGGAGAGGCCGATGGCGGCGGCCATGCCCGTGATGGACTTATGTTTGACGTGCGGAACGGCGACGCCCTTGCCGAAGCCGGTGGAGCCTTTCTGCTCGCGTTCCAGGATGGCGCGGATGAGGTCGGGCTGCACGCCGGCGGGCACGGCGCCCGCGGCGACCAGGGCCGCCACGAGTTCGGCGACGACGTCGTCTCGCTCGGACGCGGCCAGGGCGGGGACGATGGCGCCATCAACGACGATTTCGGTCAGTTTCATGCGTGTGGTCCGCGGCGTGGGAAGGGCCGGAGCGGGCTGCGCGTGCGCTCACCGCTTGCCCATCTTGAGACGCTCCTTGAAGTCCGTGAGTTGCCGCGCCGCCTTGTCGATGACGAGGTCGATCGCGGCGTAGAGGTCCTCGTCCCGCGCGTGCGCGACGAAGTTGTCGTGCTTCTCGACGTCGATGACAAGCTCGGCGTCGAACTCGGCGTGGCGGTGGTGGTTCTCGCGCGAGAGGGTGAGCGTGACGCTCTGGGTGCCGTCGAAGTAGCGGGGGAGTTTCGCGCACTTCGTCTCCGCGTGGGTGCGGATCGCGTCCGTGACCTCGACTCCCCGACCCACGACATCGATTCGCATGGCCTCTCCTCGGCGGCTCGTTCCGGTGCGCCCGCGGGACACGCCGCGAGCGCGGGGACCATCATACGCCCGGCGGGGGCTTGGCCGATCCGTCCCTGGCGTCGGCGGCGGGCCGGTCGGCGTCCGGCGTCCCGTCGCCCCCGCCCAAGGCCTTGGCGCCCGGCGGGAGTTGCGAGTCGGGGATGAGCACGCCGCCCGTGACGAAGAAGCGGATCGCCTCCTCGACGGTGATCGGGAGGTCGATGGCGTCCTTCGCGGGGACGTTGATCGTGAACCCGGTGAAGGGGGTCGGGGTCGAGGGGATGAAGATGGTGATGGCCGGCTCGCCGGTTTGCTCGTGGACGGCGCGCAGCGAACTGCTCGTCATCAGACCCACCGTCCAGATGCCCTTGCGCGGGTACTCGACCATGACCACGCGGTTGAACGCGATCGGCGTGTCGCCCATGATCATCTGGACGACCTGCTTGACGTGCGGGTAGACCTGCTTGAAGCCCGGAATCCTCGCCAGGAGCGCCTCGAGACGCTCGTACACGCGCCGCCCGAGGTAGCCGCCCAGCAGCAGCCCCGCGAAGTAGATCAGGATGATCGCCACGACAAGGCCCGACGCCTCGAGGTACCAGTGGTCGTCCCACGCCTCGCGGAACTTCTCGCGACGCATGAGCGTGCGGACGCGATCGTCGGACATCTGCGCCATGCCCCGGAACATGCGCACACGCCGGGCCTCGGCGATCTCGTCTTCCGTGACGCGGAACCACGAGGGGAGGCGGCCGTCGGGGACGATGCGGGGCGTGACCTCGATGATCGCCATGCGCACGCCGCGGTTGATCGGCTGCCCGACGTTGTTCATCAGGAAGTTGAACAACTGCACCAGGATCCAGAGCGTGAGCGCGGAGGGCAGCAGGATCGCCAGCCCGCGGCCGAAGAAACGCCGGAAGTCGCTCGTGAAGGTTCTGCGCTCGCTCATGGCGTGTGGCCCGTGCGGGGAGGGGTGCGGTGCGCGGGTCGCGGCGTGGCGGGCGGCGGGGGCGCGGGGCATCGCGCGGGCGAGTCAAAAACCGGGAATGGGCCTAACAGGACTCGAACCTGTGACCTCGCCCTTATCAGGGGCGCGCTCTAGCCAGCTGAGCTATAGGCCCGGCAACGCCGCGGTTCGGCGGCAGGGTGGAGAGTATACGGGGGTGGGCGGGAAGTCACTCGGGCAGGGCGCGCACCGGACTGCGCGACGAGCGGTTGTGGTCAGCCGTCCGGCACGAGTCTGCCATCGCGAGGTTGATGATCTACCCATCAGCGAACGATCGAACTCGTCATAGCTCGGCCTGCAGCGTCAGCACGAACTCCGCCCCCTGGCCTCTGGTGCGGGCGAGGCGGAGGTCGCCACCGGCGGCTCGGGCCAGGCCGCGGGAGAGGGCGAGGCCCAGGCCGAGGCCGGGCTTGGCGGCGTCGGCGGCGCGGGCGGCGCGGACGAAGGGGCTGAAAATACGGTGTCGCTCGGCCCGAGGGACGCCGGGGCCGAAATCGCGCAAGCGCACCTCGACGCGGGAGTCGCGCCGGCGCGCGCGGAGGACGAGCCTGCGGTCGTCCGCGCCGGCGGCGTACTTGCAGGCGTTCTCGACGAGGTTGGAGAGGATGCGCTCGACGGAGGCGCGGTCGGCGCGGAGGCGGGCGCCGTTGAGGTGGTTGAGGTTCGCCTGGAGCGTCAGGCCGCAGCGGGCGGCCCGCTCGGCGAGGGCGGGGACGATCGATGCGAGGAGTTCGGCGGCGTCCTCCGCGGGCGCCTGCGCGGCGCGCCGGCGCGTGCCGAGGCGGGCGTACTCGAGAACGCTCTCGACGATGGCGGCGAGGCGCTCGGACTCGGCCTTGAGCGTCTGGAGGTACCGGCGGCGCGGTTCGCCCTCGGGAACCATGCCGTCGGCGAGCATCTGCGAGTACAGGCAGAAGGTGGTGAGCGGCGTGCGGAGTTCGTGGGTGACGGCGGAGACGAACCGGCCGCGTCGGTCGGAGAGGGCGAGCGAGGCGCGCAGGACGAGGCCGATGGCGACGACGGCGGCGAGGACGGCGATCCAGGAGACGATGAGCGTGATGCGGGTGGGCGTGACGGCGGGCGTGCCGGCGGCGATCCATGCGCCGGGAACAAGGCCCGCCGGGATGCCGGCGAGCATGAGGCCCGGCTCCGGGGGGGGGGGAGGGGCGCCCGCGAGGCGCGCGTCGGGCGAGCCTTCGAGGTCGGGGCGGAGTTGCGCGGCGGGAAGCAGGTCGGCGACGGATCGCAGGAGCATCGTGCGCAGGGCGGGCCAGTCGATCCAGAACCCTTGCAGCGTTTCGCGCCCCTCGACGCGGACGGCGCGCACAAAGACCAGTTCCGGGCGGGCATTGGCCGTGTCGGCCAGCCAGACGGGCGTGAGCGGGCCGGTCTCGACGGCGGCGTGCGAGGCGTCGTCGAGCGTCTGCGCGCCCAACGCGAGCGAACCGTCCTCGCCCCGGACGGCGGGGGGCGTGACGAAGAAACCCGACGCGAACCCGGGCGGCTCGCCCGGCGCGGCCTCGTCCGGATCGGCACGCTGCTGCTGGGCCGCGCCGCGCGCGATCTCGGCGGCCTGCTGGCGGGCCTCGTACTCGGCGTCGCCCTTCGAGAGCGGGGCGGTGTGCGCGCGCAGCCGTGCGCCGGACTCGGAGGCGGGTTCGCCCGTGGAAAGCGAGTCGAGGCGCCGGCGGGCAAAAGAGTCCAGCGCACCGAGATTGCCCTCGGCCAGCGTGCTGCCGCGCACCATCGCCGTCAGCGCGAGCAGCCGACGCTCGGCCTCGAGCACCCGCGACGCGGGCACATAGGCCGCCTCGGCCTGGTCGCGCATGTTGCCCGTCGGCACCTGCGGCGAGGCGAGCCACCCGTCGTCCGAGACCTCGAAGTGCAGCACGATCGGGGACGCCGGGCCGGTCAGCAGCGGCGAGGGCACCAGCACCTCGCCCGGCAGCACCTCCTCCCACATGCGCGTGTACGCCCGCTCGGCGGGGTAAAACGCGCGGTACTGGAAGTAGGGGCGTGCGGCCTCGGCGGCGATGATCGGCGCCAGCAGCGAGTCCATCCGCCACAACGCGAGCCGGATCACCTCCTGCTGGCGGGCGTGGCGCTGGGCCTCGGCCTCGCGCCGTTCGAGGCCGAGCATCTGCCAGGTGACCCAGCCCAGGCCGTCGATGACGAGCAGGACGCAGACGGCGTAGACGATCCAGGTGAGGCGGCGCGACCCGGTCACGGCGACGCCTCTGGCCCGTCGGGCGCGGCGGCGAGCATGTAGCCCCGCCCGCGCACGGTGACGATGAAGCGCGGCTCGGCCGCGTCGTCGCGGAGTTGCTCGCGCAGGCGGGCGACGGCCATGTCCACGGTTCGGGTCTGCATGCCGCGCGGGTCGATGCCCCAGACGCGCAGCAGGAGTTCATCGCGGGAGATGGCGCGCCCGCGGTTGTGGGCGAGATAGGCGAGCAGTTCCGCCTCGCGCTCGGGGAGGACGGCGCGCGAGCCGTCGGCGCGCGTCAACTCACGCCGCTCGAAGTCCATGGTGCAGCCCGCGATGCTGAGCGCGCGGAGCGGTTGCGGGCGTTCCGCGCTGCGGCGGAGGACGGCCTCGACGCGGGCGATGAGTTCGGACGCGCCGAAGGGCTTGACGACGTAGTCGTCCGCGCCGAGGCGCAGGCCGCGGACCTTGTCCTCCTGCTCGCCCTTGGCGGTGAGGAAGATGACCGGGAGGGAGGGCCGGACGCGCCGCAGCCGTTCGAGGACGGCCATGCCGTCGAGGCCGGGCATGAGGACGTCGAGCAGGACGAGATCGACGCCCGCGCTGCTCGCGGTTTCGAGGCCGGAGCGTCCCTCGGCGGCTTCGAGGACGGTGTAGCCGTGGAAGGCGAGGGCGTCGCAGACGCCGCGGCGGATCGCGTCGTCGTCTTCGACCACGAGCACGCGGGCGAGCGGCATGGGGCCTCCTGCTTCAGTGTATGCGGAGCGGGATCGGATTCACCACAGAGACACAGAGGGCACAGAGAAGAGACTTGGCCACAGATAGACACGGATGCACACAGATGGGAACCGGGATTGTGGGGAGAGAGATGGGTCACTCAGTCGCACTCGCCGGATGATCTTGATCCACCCCTCTCCGTATCAGTGTCAATCTGTGTGCATCTGTGGCAGATTCCTGCTTTCCCCCTGTGATCTCTGTGCCTCTGTGGTGAACTCAGGCTCACGCCGGTCCCTTGATGAGCGTGCGCTTGCCGTCGAGGAGGAGGTAGAGGTCGCCCTGGACGGCGAGGACGCTCTGCCGGCCTTCGCGGGCGAAGTGGGCGGCGAGGTCGAAGTACTCGTCGGTGCCGAACTCGACGACGGCCTCAGGCTCCTCGTGCTCGTGCTCGAGGACCTGGGCGTCCACCCAGCGCGTGCCGCGCTGGTAGAGCGTGCGGTCGGCGGCCTGCTTGACGGTGGTGAACGATGTCGTCCCGAGGGCGTCGCCGTCGTCGTAACCAGCGAACATCGTCTGACGGCGGTTGAGCGACTTCTGATCCACCTGCATGTTGAGGTTGGCGTCCTTCGCTATCGCTTCACGGCCGGCGCGACCGCTTTGCGCATCCGCCGCGATTCCCTCGCGGAGTCTCGAGTATGCCTCGCTCGCCGATGCGGGGACATCGGCACCGCCGCCTCCCGCCGATCGCAGCACAAGGCCCAGTTCGATCTCCGGCGCAAGGGCCGCACCCGGCGCGCCCGCCCCCGGCTCGACCGCGAGGAACGCCGTGTATTCCGTCAGGATGCCGTACTCGATCGAGAGGCGGATCACCTCGTCCACGAGTTCCTTGGTGCGCGGGTCGTCCTCGCGGCGCTCGCGCGTGGGCAGGCCCGCGTCCGCGCCGGACTGGCGGATCTCGTCGAGCAGCGACGCGATGCGCCGGCTCGCCCACAGCCGCGGCACGAAACTGTTCTGCGGGCTGGCCTTGTCGAGGGCGAACGTGAACTCGAACGAGCGCGGCTCGCCCGTCGCGTCCGTGCCGCTGAGGACGAACGTGACCGGCTGGTTCGTGAGGTGCTGCCCGAGGATCACCAACTGATCGCCGTCGAACACGTCGGGGAGTTCGGAGGGCATGAGTTGGCGGACGGGTTGCCCCGCGACCTTCGACGGGTCCGCGGCGCGGTATGTGAGCGCGGGCGAGGCGAGGATCGGGCCGCGTAGACGCCTGAACACCTGCCCCACCTTCACCTCCACGTCCTCCTTCGGCAGCACGAACGTGCTGGTGGCGCGGCTGGCGCGGGCCAGCGCCGAGAGCAGCGGCGTGTTCACATCGAAGCCGACGCCGAAGGTGAAGATGCGCCGCTTGTGGGTGTTGGCGGCGTTGGCGGCCTCGCGGATCGCGCCCTCGCGCCGCTCGCCCACCGTCGCCAGGCCGTCGGTCAGGAACAGCACGATGGGCAGGCAGCCCTCCGTCACGGGCGGGCGCAGGGCGGTCAGCAGCGCGTCGTGGATGTTCGTGCCCCCCATCGCCTGCATCGCGCCGACATACTCGCGCGCCTTGGCGATCGTTTCGGCGTTCTTCAGGACCGGCTGCGGTGCGAAGGCCTCGATCGTGTCCGAGTAGTCGATGATGTTGAAGGCCTCGCCCTCGTCGAGGGCCTCGACGATCATCAGAGCGGCGGCCTTCGCCTGATCCATCTTCTCGCCGCGCATGCTGCCCGAACGGTCGATGACGACGGTGACCTCGCGCCGGATGGTTCGCTCCTTGCCGTTCTCCAGCGGCGGCAGGGCGGCGAGCAGCAGGAAGTAGCCGCCGCTGCCGGGGCCTGCGGCCGTCGCGCCGATGCGAGGGTCGGGGTAGGCGATGAGCGATGCGCTCGCGCCGCCGCCCTCGGGGCGGGCGAGGAGGTACGAGAGGCGGAACGCGCCCGGCTCGCCCGCCGCCCGCTCGGGGACGGTGACGCGGATGCGCCCGGCCGACCGCTCGGCGACGATCTCGTGCGTGGGCGAGTAGACGGTGGTGATCGTGCGCTCGGACCGGATGGTGACGCCCATCGACCACTTGACGCCGGTGGACTCGAGCGACTCGCTGCGCGGGAAGACGAAGTCGATGCGCTCGCCGTCGGCGGGAAGGGCCTGCTCGTAGGTCAGGTGCATGCGTTGCGTGCCGTTGGCGGGGACGGGGAAGACGCTGGTGCGGATGAGGTTGTAGCCGACGAACTCGACAAGGCCGGGGTCGAGCGCGCGCCGGACGATGTCGTTGTAGATGCGACGGGCCTCGTCGCGCGGCAGGAGTTTGGCGACGCCCTCGTCGGGCAGGCCCTCGAGGCGGAACTGGCGGACGGATGCGCCGTCCGGCACGGGCAGGAGGAGTTGCGCCTCCTGCGGGCGCGGGCCGGGGTTGCTCACGACGATCGTGACGGTCGTGGTGGCGATCTGCTCGCGGATGTCGGCCTCGACGGAGACGGAGTCGAGTCGGACCGCGGCATCGGGCCAGGGGAGGATGACACGCCGCTGAGGGATGATGACGTTGCGCGGACCTCCGTCGGCCTGCTGCGCCACGCCGGGGAAGGGGGTCGCGAGGAACATGGCGAGCGCGAGCAGGCCGACGAGGAAACGCTGCATGGCTGGCTCCTTCGGTGAGTGCGGCGGCCGCACCCTCTTCTGTACCATCGGGCCGGCGTCCGGGGCGCAACCGCTTTGTAACCCGACGGGGGTGCGGGGCCGGCCGGGCGGCGGGGCAGACGGCCCGTCCGCCTCTACGATCCCGCGATGGCCGACCTGAACGCCCTCTCCCTGCCCGAGTTGTTCGCCGCCCTCTGCGGCGACCTGGGGCCGCTGGTGCGGGCGATGCACCGCGAGGACCTGGGGCCGGAGGGCGTGGACCTGACGGGCCTGGCGGCGGTGGGGGAGTCGGCGCGGCTGGAGGCCGTGATCGCGGCCCGCGAGGGGGGGGTCGTCTGCGGACTGGCCACCGTCCCGGCCGTGCTGGCGGTGTTCGCACCCGGGGTCCGGTTCGAGGCCGCGGCGCACGACGGCGAGCGCGTCGAGGGAGGGACTGCGCTGGCGCGGCTGGAAGGACCGGCGCGGGAACTCCTCGCCGCCGAGCGGTCGCTGCTGAACCTGATCGGGCGGCTGAGCGGCGTGGCGACGCGGACGGCGGCGTTCGTGCGGACCATGGGGGGGGGCACGCGGGCGCGGCTGTACGACACGCGCAAGACGACCCCGGGGCTGCGGAGCCTGGAGAAGTACGCGGTGCGCTGCGGGGGGGGGTGGTGCCACCGGATCGGGCTGCACGACGCCGTCCTCATCAAGGACAACCACCTCGCGGGGCTGACGCCGCGGCTGGTCGGCGAGCGCGTGCGCGAGGCCGCGGCCCGCGTGCGGGCGATGCGCCAGGCGGGGCGCGAGGTGCGGTTCTTCGAGGTCGAGGTGGACTCCGTGGAGCAACTGGACGCCGTGCTGGGCGTCGACGGCGTGGACCTCGTGCTGCTCGACAACATGCCCCCGGCGATGCTGCGCGAAGCGGTGCGGCGGCGCGACGCGGCCGGCTCTCCGATCGAACTCGAAGCCTCCGGCGGCGTAACACTCGAGTCCATCCGCGAGATTGCGCTGACGGGCGTGGAGCGGATCAGCGCAGGGTCGATCACGCACCACGCGGTGTGGCTGGATGTGGGGATGGATGAGGCCTGAGGCCTGAGGCCTGAGGCTTGAGGCGCGAGGCGCGAGGCAGGGGCGTGTTGAGTCGCACGGTTCTGATGTCCACTGTCCATTGTCAACTGTCCACTGTCGCCATGCGTGATCCTCCTTTGACAGCGTGGGCCGATGCGCTCGAGGCCGCCGTCGCTGCGCTGTCGTCGCGCTGGGTGGATCGCGTGGCGGTGCTCGCCGAGACCGCCTCGACGCAGGACGCGGCGTGGGCGATGTGCGGCGCAAGGGGGGGGCTGCTGCTCGTCGCCGGGCGCCAGACCGCGGGACGCGGCCGGCTCGGGCGGCGGTGGGCCGACGACCGCGGGCTGGGGCTGGCGATGACGTTCGTCATCGACCCCACGCCACTCGGCGCGGCGTGGCGCGGGCGGCTGGCGCTCGCGGCGGGGCTGGCGGCGTGTCTCGCGGCGGAGCGGGCTGTCGGCGGGCGCGAGGAGTTCCGCACCTTCGGCCTGCGCTGGCCGAACGACGCGGTCGAGCGGGCGACAGGCCGGAAAGTCGCGGGCGTGCTGGTGGAGGTGAAAGGGAGCCTCGCCGCCGTCGGCGTCGGCGTGAACGTGCTGCACGAGGCGGGCGACTGGCCGGACGATCTGCGCGGGCGCGCCGCGTCGCTGCGCGAGTGCGGGGCCGCGTGCGCCAGGCTCGACGCGGCCACGCTGGTCCTCCACGCGATGCACGATGCGCTCGCCATGCGCGAGGGCGATCTCGCGGACGCGGCGCACCGGGCGGACACCCTCCGCGGCACGCGCCGCACCTTCACGCACGACGGACGGTCGTACACGGGCGTCGTCGAGTCGATCTCGCACGACGGGGGCGTGATGCTCGCGCTCGACGGGGGGGGGCGGGCGACACTGCCGCCCGAGACGACGAGCCTGACGCCCGAGCAGACGCCCTGACGGGACGCGGAGTCGGCGATCGCACCACACTCGGCTCCGAGCGGCCGGCGGCGATGGCGCGGGCTACTGTTGGGCATGAACGCGCACGCCGTGGCCGTCGCTCTTGCTCTGCTCGCCGGCGCGCCGCTCGCGGCCCAGGAGTTGCCGCCGGAGCCGGCGCGCCCGAAGCAGCCGGCGGCGACCCGCCCCCCCCCTTCGGTCGAGCCGGGGCCGGACGGGAACTGGTTCGTGAACGCGTCGTTCGAGGATGGGCCGGAGCCGTGGTGGTCGTTCGCGCGTGAGAACCCCTTTGCGTGGTCGGACTTCTCGGTGACGGAGGAGCGGGCGCGGAGCGGGCGGTTCAGCGCGCTGCTGGATATGGACAGCGGGCGGTACGAGGACCCGTCCGTGCGGATCTACGGCGTGATCCAGGAGGCCGCGTCGGGCGTCGCGCCGGAGAAACTGAGCGGGTGGTACCGCGTCGAGGGGTGGGAGCGCGGGACGCCCAAGCAGTACCTGCAGGTCGTGGTGATCGTGTGGAACGCACGCCGGATGCCGCAGGGTGTGCGCAGCGTCGGCAACTACCAGATGGCCTACGTCCTCGGCGGCGTGGACGCCCCCCCCCTGAGCATCACGAACCGCAAGTTCATCTTCACGCACGCCCGGCGCGGCCCGCTCATCGCGGACGCGCCGGACCCGGTGCAGGACGAGTGGGTCTTCTTCGAGTTCGACCTGCGCGAGGACTTCCGCAAGCACTGGGGGATCGAGCCGCGGGACTTCGAGTGCCTGCGGGTGCTCTTCGAGGTGCGCTACGACGGCCGAACCGCCGACGAGCCGCCGGCGCGGGCGCGGGTGTACTACGACGACCTTTACCTCGGCGAAGCATCGCGCCGTGAGCAGGCCGCGCGCTGGAAGACCGATCCGGCGGCCGACGAATGACCGTCGTCGCACGATCTACGGGCAGCCCCGGGCGTAGTCGTTGAGGAAGGCGAGGAAGTCGATGGTGTTGACGACGCCGTCGTAGTCCCAGTCGGCGAAGATGCTGCGTTCGGCCCAGGCGTTGAGGTAATCGAAGAAGTCCTGCGAGGTGACCGCGCCGTCCTTGTTGAAGTCGGCGCGGCAGGCGGGGCCGAGGTAGGCGACCCAGCCCTCGGAGTTGCCCGCGGGGTTGATGCCCGCGCCGACGATGGTGCGGCCGTCGGCGGAGACGCCGTAGGCGACGAGCAGGTACCAGCCGGGCGGGATGGTGACGCCGCGTTCGGCGAGCACGTCGGTCACTCGGCGCATGCCCGTCTCGGGCGTCCAGATGAACGCGCCGTTGCCGTTGTCGTCGAGAATCCCGACCTCGCCCACGATGACGTTGCCGTCCCAGGAGACGCCGTAGGCGCGGTTGCCGAGCTCGTCCGGGTGGTAGCGTCCGAGCCCGACCATGCCCGTTTCGTCAGTCCAGCGGAAGGACATGCGACCGCCGTAGGCCATGGAGGAGCCGACGACGACCGAGCCGTCGGCGGAGACGGCGGTGGCGACGCTGTCGAAGGATGAGCCGTCGAGGTCGCCGAGCCCGACCATGCCGGTCTCGGCGGTCCAGCGGAAGGCTTCAGTCCCATTGTGAGAGATGCTGCTTCCAACGATTACCAGACCGTCGGCTGAGATGTTCGTCGCGCCACTCCTGAAGATGCCGCCATCAAGGTCACCAAGCCCGACCATACCTGTTTCGACTGTCCATCTGTACGCTTCCCAGCCATTTGAGGAGTCGCTCC